>OGGM01000013.1_pt1:0-195000 | contig 201426 bp, 173 predicted proteins | sample 1571251 | NCBI WGS metagenome assembly OGGM01 (sample SAMEA2582076, study PRJEB24529) | metagenome | biome: Human gut stool | place: China | collected 2011 | reverse complement strand
ACTTGCTGCCCACCATGTCTGATTAACAGCCTTAATTGGTGAATAATATCTTGCAACTTTAGAACCATTATCTTTCTTAGTTGTTACACTGAAACTGCTTCCTGTATCAATACCTTTTTGTATTTTGGCATATTCTTTAGCCGGCAGCAAATCACTTAACTTCTTGCCTACATACTCATCTGATTCACTGTCATATACTAATGTGCTGTCACCCATAAGGACATCAACGTACATTGTATCATACTTATCATCTGTTGAACGGAGTCCATTAAACGTATCGATATTAATATCAACAAGAATTACACCTTGTGTCTTACCCTGATATACAATAGGGAATGAGGCACTTATCATATTAATACCCTGTTCCTTATATGGGCTTGTAAAGCTACTCTGCTGTGTTTTCGCCGCATTCTTATAATAGTCCTGTGAACCATAACTTGAATATTCGCCATAGCTTTGTACCTTACCATTTTTTGCATCTGACTCACTTACATAGATTGTATAATCCTTAATAGCCGGGTCAAAAGCGTTAGGCTCAAAGAATACACCAACACCTGCAATTCCCTCACTTGATGTTACAGATGTATTGGCAACACTTATCATAAACTGTTCAATTTCCCTATTCATCTTCTGTAACTGTACATCGTACACTTCACTCTTAACTGTCTCTCCAGTATATCCTGTCTTAGCATAATCATCATAACGCTCCGTAATATAATTCTGAAGAATATTTGCTGCATCTGATGCCCTGTCAAGTACACCCTGTACCATCTCACCATTCTGTTGTGCAATTCCATCAAATTCACCACTTATACTGCTATTCATAAAATTTGCCGCAATCGTTGTACTAATTGCAATCATAACTGTAAGGCATATTACCAATAATATACCTATTGCTACAGATATCTTATATGTAAGCTGTTTATTTCTAAACCCTTCCACTGTAAAATTACTTGTAGCGTTCTTTTTTTCAGTGTGTTCTTTACTCATATTATTCCTCCGTTCTTCGCCATATTAAATATTCAATTAATTGTACCTCTAACATTTTTTTTAATATTATCACTACCGACTGACAATATCAAGCTATTTAATACCTCTTTGAAAGACAAATGTATTTTTCAACCGGTAACCATAATTTTCTATTTTATATGAGTGTACATTATCGACACATAGTTCCTATGTACACAAAAATATTACTGTTTATATGCATGCTTGACACTAGTATATCGTCTCGCAAATAACTGCACCAAATAACGCAGAATATTTTTTCAAGTGTGCATGGTATAAACGCAGGCGTAGTGGGCTGCGTTGATGCTTTTTACCATGTGCAATCGGGAAAATAGTCAAGGTATTTGGTACAGTTATTTCGAAGACGATATATTAGCTGTCACATTTTCATATGAACAGTAAAAATGCCGCAGCCAGTTTAATTTTCTAGCTGCGGCGTATATATTAGGTATATTAAAGGTATATTTTATTTATGTCATTGTTTATACTTGTAATTTCAATTATTTAATAAAGCTGACCTGCTTACTTATCTTTTCATATGCTTCGTCTTTTTTCTTATTAAATGTAATCTTGTTTTCTTCAAACATATTGTTACCCTGTGTATCAATTGATACGATAAGAGGACCAAATTCCTTTACACGGCAGTTCCAAAGAGTCTCTGGCATTCCTAAATCTCTCCACTCTGCTCTTACTATCTCTTCAACCTCTGTTGCGGCTACAACGGCATTTCCTGCCGGGAATACACAGTGGATAGCACCAAACTCCTTACATGCTCTTTCTGTGTTTTCCTTCATTCCACCCTTACCAATTATAACTCGTACTCCTGTAAGTTTAACAAATTCGTATTCAAACTTTTCCATTCTCATACTTGTTGTCGGACCTACGGAAACCATTTCAAACTTATCATTTTCAATTGGTCTTATAATAGGACCTGCGTGGAATATAGTATTATTTCTTACATCTACAGGAAGTTCTCTTCCTTCTTCAACAAGTCTTCTATGAGCTACATCCCTGCATGTTGTCATGCTTCCATCAAGATATATTATATCTCCCACCTTGATATCTTTTAAATCTTCTGCTGATACAGGTGTAATCAGCACCTTTTTACCATTTCTTATTTCTACCATATCTATTCCTCATTTTTGCACACCTATCTTCATTTCTAAGTCCCTGCTACAAAGAAATCATCAAAAATGATTTTTTCCTGCAATCAATGACTATTTATTCTGTTCTGAAACAATAAGCATTTTTATATAATGCTATCTGCGTCGTGTGTGCATGACACAGACTATAATTATTCGTTACTATGTTAAACATTTTATTCAAATACATTTTTAAATAAATATATTATTTTAATGTCACACCTGAATGTGTTGTAATCTTATAATTTAAGTCCTTATCAAATATAATATGTCCTCTTCTGTGGCTCCAGCAGCCTACATTTACAGCTACACCGATTGCTGATGGATGACGTGCTGTATTTTCAATATTAACACCAAGCACAGAATACTTTCCGCCCATTCCCTGAGGTCCAAGACCAATTTCATTAATACCATCCTCTAATAATCTCTCCATCTTTGCTGCTCTCTCATTATCATTATGTGAACCTATTGGTCTCATAAGAGCTTTCTTAGATAAGAGTGCGGCTGTCTCAACTGATGTTGCAACACCAACACCTACTAAGCAGGTCTCCCATGCCCCTTAAATATTCAAGCTGTCTTATTGCCTCTCTTGCATTTTTCCCTTTTTCTGTGTCCGATTTTTTCAGTCCATCAAGTTCCTCAAGCACGACAAGCGGAATAACAATATCATTATCCTTAAAACAGCCTATTGCATACAGTTCCTGAATTAATACATTTGTATCTAATATATATCTTCATCATATAAATCTCCATTTCTGAGCATCAGATTTCTATATAAATAGACAGCGAAAATCATACAAAATTTACAAAGATTTTTGAAAAATATTTTAAAAGTTATATTCCTGGCTGCCCTTAGTAACAATTTGTTCTGCTCTGAAACAAATTATCATTTTATTTACTATTGTTATTTTTCATCTTTTATATAACTCTTTCCTTGTTTATGACAAGACAGAATTCTACCCCCAGCTTTTCGGCTGCTTTGCGGCACAGAATCATCCCGTCTAAGAATATTTCAAAATAATCCATTACTGAACATATCTTTTTATCAAGTTTTATCTTTACTACAATTCTCTTTTTATCCTCTACTTTAACCTTACTTTCTTTTACAGCAAAATTAACTCTGTCATGCTGGTCAAATGTAGTACTATCCTGATTTCTTACCCTGCTGCTCCTTACATCAGTCTTATCTGCAATAATCAGTGCAGCAGTCACCGCATCAACCGTATATGCTGTATTTTCATAATGATTACTTATTGCAGTTATAACCTGTGCAATATCACCAGCTTCCATGCCCATATAATCCAGAAGCCTGTATGCCATAACTGCTCCTGACTGTGCATGTTCCGTCCTGTTAATGACATTTCCTATATCATGCATATAACCTGCAATCTTAGCCAGTTCTATATCTCTTTTGCTAAACATAAGCGCATCAAGAATCATACCTGCAACCTGTGTAACCCTTCCGGCATGAATAAAACTATGCTCTGTATATCCAAGCCGTGCAAGTGTCATATCCGCCTTTTCAATAAATATTGCAATCTGTTAATTTTTAATAACATCTTGGTACCTTACTTTCACTTTAATCACCACCATTATAATTTTAATTATAAATGTCTGTATTCCCTCTCTGCTATCATAATAACGAAAAATATATCTGAATATTATGTAAAATCTTATTTAAATCTGTTTCAAAATTTGCCCGCTTAATGTAATCTTTTGCCATCGTCTGAATCCTGACTGAAACAATATTGTTTTCCCACCTTATAGAGAAAGAGACACATTTTAAATCAATTTTCAGGTGACATATTTTAAAGTAATTTTCAGGTTGCAAACTTACATGCATTGTGATATTATGTTCACAAATCGTTGCAGTTTGTATTCTTATGGCTCTAAAGCTATCCTACATCCGGCAGCAATAAATCAATAAAGACCATGATGGAGAAAGTAATGCCTGTTAAACATACAGAGAGAACAGCATATGGTGAAAGCTGTTTATGTAAGACTTTCATGAAGACCACTCCTGAGTTGTGCGTGAATAATATCTATATTTAAGCGTTACCGTATGACTGCGTTAAAGTCTGTGCAGATTACTGCACCTGAGTTAAACATAAGGTGGAACCGTGTATTATAACTATTATTATATGTAGTATGTATGCACCCTTAAGATATACTTAAAGTGTATCCCAGGGGTGCATTTTTTGTATATTAAACAGTGTGAACTTTGGATAATAAGCTATCAGGCTTATTTTTTCACATCACATTCTGACAATATGTCTGATTATTAAAACGCCGTAACCCGGCAGAATGGAGAATTAAAATGGTAGATTTCAGAGAAGATGAAAATCTTAACACACTTAACCACTCATGTGCCCATTTAATGGCACAGGCAGTAAAACACCTTTACCCACAGGCAAAGTTCTGGGTAGGTCCTGTAGTTGCAGAAGGCTTTTATTATGATATTGACCTAGGTGATGCAGCTATAAGAGATGACGATATCGCAGCTATTGAAAAGGAAATGAAAAAGATTGCAAAATCAGGTAAGAAGATTATACGCCGTGAAGTTTCAAAAGCAGAAGCTCTTGAAATGTTCAAGGATGACGAATATAAGCTCGACCTTATTGCAGATCTGGATGATGGCAATATTACTGTATATGATCAGGGCGATTTTACAGACCTTTGCCGCGGACCTCACGTTGACAATGTCAAACTTTGCAGAAACTTTAAATTAATTAAGCACTCTGGTGCATACTGGAAAGGTGATTCTAATAACAAGGTTCTTCAAAGAATCTATGGTGTATGTTTCCCAACTGCCGAAGAGCTTGAAGCCCATCTTCAGCTCCTTGAAGAAGCTAAGGAACGTGACCACAGAAAGATTGGTAAGGACATGCAGTTATTTATGGTTGACGATCTTATCGGACGTGGACTTCCTATGTTCCTTCCAAAGGGATACACTGTATGGCAGGAGCTTGAAAATTATATTAAAGAAAAGGAAAGAAAGCTCGGCTATCTTCATGTTATGACACCTTGCGTAGGTACAGTTAATCTGTATAAGACATCAGGTCACTGGGATCATTACAAGGAAAACATGTTCCCAGCAATGGAAGTTGAAGGCGAATCATTTGTATTAAGACCTATGAACTGCCCTCACCATATGATGATATATGCCAACAGAATGCATTCATATAAAGATCTTCCTATGAGAATCGGTGAAATAGCACATGATTTCAGATTTGAAGCAAGTGGTACTTTAAAGGGTATTGAAAGAGGACGTCATTTCTGTCAGAATGATGCGCATATCTTCGTTACACCTGAACAGATTGAACAGGAATTTGCAAACGTTGTTGACCTTATTTTCAATACTTATAAGGATTTCAATATTACAGATTACCGTTGTGTACTTTCTCTTAGAGATCCTAAGGATACAACTAAGTATCATCAGGATGATGAGATGTGGGATAAGGCTGAAAATGCTCTTAGAACAGTTCTTAATGATATCGGTATTGAATATACTGAAGAAATCGGTGAAGCTGCCTTTTATGGTCCTAAGCTTGATGTTAATGTTAAACCTGCCGTTGGTAATGAATATACACTTTCAACATGCCAGCTTGATTTCTGTCTTCCAGCTAAGTTTAACCTGACGTATGTTGATAAAGACGGCGAAAAGAAGACTCCTGTTGTTCTTCACAGAGCTATTCTTGGTTCACTTGACAGATTTATGGCATATATCCTTGAAGAAACTAAGGGTAATCTTCCTCTTTGGTTAGCTCCTGTTCAGGCAAGAGTTCTTCCTGTTAAAGATAATGATGAGGAATTATCAGCTTATGCCAAGAAGGTATACGATGCTCTCGATGCTAAGAATATAAGGGTTGAAATAGATGACCGTTCAGAAAAGCTCGGCTACCGTATGCGTGAAGGTCAGATTCAGAAGGTTCCATATCTTCTTGTACTTGGTAACAATGAAAAAGATGCAAACACAGTATCTTTCAGATTACATGGTGAACAAAAGACAACAACATTACCACTTGATGAATTTGTTGATAAGCTTGTCAATGAGATTAAGACTAAAGGTCATAATGAATAATATTCCAAATAGCTTTTAAGACTTAAAATCTATTAAACTTTATAATTCTAAAGTATTCATTTATCAAAAATCCCTATAAGGTTAAACCTTATGGGGATTTTTAATATACACAAGTCTTTTAGTTTTATATTAAATATCTAATAGTTTTATATTAAATATCTAAACTCAAAAAAGCCACCTTCCAAAAAATGGAAGATGGCTTTTTCTCAACCGTCCGAACTATTAGTGTAAAACACTATTAAAAATATATTATATATATTTATAAATAATCTACTAAACTATTAAGCTAAATTAGAATTATTCAATAATTGTAGCAACAGCACCTGAACCAACTGTACGTCCACCTTCACGGATAGCGAAACGAAGACCCTGCTCCATAGCTACGTTGTGGATAAGTTCAACTGTCATTTCTACGTTATCACCAGGCATGCACATTTCTGTACCAGCTGGAAGTTCACAAACACCAGTAACATCAGTTGTTCTGAAGTAGAACTGTGGTCTGTAGTTGTTGAAGAATGGAGTATGACGTCCACCTTCGTCCTTTGTTAATACATAAACCTGAGCTGTAAACTTGTGATGTGGTGTGATTGAACCTGGCTTACAAAGAACCTGACCTCTCTGGATCTCATCTCTCTGAACACCTCTAAGAAGAGCACCGATGTTATCACCTGGCTGTGCTTCGTCAAGGAGCTTTCTGAACATTTCGATACCAGTTACAACAACCTTACGGATGTCTTCATGGATACCAACGATTTCAACTTCTTCATTAACGTGAAGGATACCTCTTTCTACTCTACCAGTAGCAACAGTACCACGACCTGTGATAGAGAATACATCTTCTACAGGCATAAGGAATGGCTTATCTGTATCTCTTTCTGGATCTGGAACATATTCATCAATTGTGTGCATAAGTTCAAGAATCTTATCGCCCCATTCGCTGTTTGGATCTTCAAGAGCCTTAAGAGCTGAACCTTTGATGATTGGTGTATCATCGCCTGGGAAGTCATACTCGTTAAGAAGTTCTCTGATTTCCATTTCTACTAACTCAAGAAGTTCTTCATCATCAACCATATCACACTTGTTCATGAATACAACGATGTAAGGAACACCTACCTGACGAGCAAGAAGGATATGTTCTCTTGTCTGAGCCATAACACCATCAGTAGCAGCAACAACAAGGATACCAGCATCCATCTGAGCTGCACCAGTGATCATGTTCTTAACGTAATCGGCATGTCCTGGACAGTCAACGTGTGCATAATGTCTCTTCTCTGTTTCGTACTCAACGTGAGCTGTAGAGATTGTGATACCTCTTTCTCTTTCTTCTGGAGCCTTATCGATATTTTCGAATGCAACTGATTCACCAGTTCCTAATCTTTCATGAAGAGTCTTTGTGATTGCAGCTGTTAAAGTAGTCTTACCATGATCTACGTGTCCAATTGTACCAATGTTACAATGTGGTTTAGTTCTTTCAAATTTAGCCTTTGCCATTGTTTAAAATCCTCCTTAAAAAATCCTTAGATATCTGACCCTTGCGGGTTTCCATAGCTAATATTAATTATATTGCATTTTGAAATAATTTTCAACTATATTTTTCAGAAATGCATACTTAGCATAATAAATATTATAGCTAAATATACATTTCCTAATACCTTTATTAAAATGGTTAATTACTTAGCTTTAGAAGCAATAACCTTTTCTACTACAGACTTTGGAGCCTGCTCATATTTATCGAAGAACATTGAATAGTTACCACGACCCTGTGTCTTAGAACGAAGGTCTGTAGCATATCCGAACATCTCTGAAAGTGGAACAAATGCTTTAATCATCTTACCACCACTGATGTCTTCCATACCTTCAATACGTCCTCTACGTGAGTTGATATCACCAATAACATCACCCATGTATTCTTCCGGCATAGTAACTTCAACCTTCATGATTGGCTCAAGAAGAGCAGGAGCTGCCTTAGCCATAGCATCCTTGAATGCCATAGAACCAGCAATGTGGAATGCCATTTCTGATGAATCGACTTCATGGTATGAACCATCATAGATATCTGCTCTAAGTCCGAGAACTGGGAATCCAGCTAAAATACCTGAATTAGCAGCTTCTCTGATACCATCAGCAACAGAAGGGATGTATTCCTTAGGAATAGCACCACCAACTACTGAAGACTCACAGAAGAGTACAGGTGGCTCATTAATTAATACAGTATTCTTTGTCTCAACATCAAACTTATCAACGTTAGCTTCAAGTGGAGAGAAACGTACTTTACAGTGACCATACTGACCACGACCACCTGACTGCTTAGCATACTTACTATCAACATCAACTGCCTTAGTAAAGCATTCTCTGTAAGCAACCTGAGGTGCACCTACGTTAGCTTCTACCTTAAATTCACGAAGAAGTCTGTCAACGATGATATCAAGGTGAAGCTCACCCATACCAGCGATGATTGTCTGACCTGTTTCTGTATCTGTATGAGCACGGAATGTAGGATCTTCTTCAGCAAGCTTTGCTAAAGCTTCACCCATCTTACCCTGATCATTCTTAGTCTTTGGCTCAATAGCAAGTTCGATAACTGGCTCTGGGAATTCCATAGACTCTAAAATAACAGGATGCTGTTCATCACAGATAGTATCACCTGTAACTGTTATCTTAAGACCTACTGCAGCAGCAATATCTCCTGAGTAAACCTTATCTATTTCTTTTCTCTGGTTGGCATGCATCTGAAGGATACGTCCAACTCTTTCTTTCTTATTCTTATTAGCATTAAGTACATATGAACCACCGTTTAATGTACCAGAGTAAACTCTGAAGAATGCTAACTTACCAACGAATGGGTCTGTCATAATCTTGAATGCAAGAGCTGAGAATGGTTCATCATCTGATGACTTTCTTGTAACTTCGTTACCATCCTCGTCAACACCTGTGATATCTGGGATATCTGTAGGAGCTGGCATATATTCGATAACTGCATCAAGAAGCTTCTGAACACCCTTATTCTTATATGCTGTACCGCAAAGACATGGAATAGCTGTACCTTCAATAGTACCCTTTCTTAAAGCTGCCTTTAATTCAGGAATTGTAAGTTCTTCATCGTTAAAGAACTTTTCCATAAGGTCTTCATCAAGCTCAGCACACTGTTCAATAAGCTTGTCATGGTATTCCTGAGCCTGATCCTTTAAATCATCAGGAATTTCACCAACAGAAATATCATCGCCCTTATCTCCGTTGAAGATATAAGCCTTCATCTCGAATAAGTCGATAATACCCTTAAATTCATCTTCCTTACCAATAGGAATCTGTACAAGTACAGGATTCTTTCCAAGCTTTGTAATAAGCTGGTTACATGATCCGAAGAAATCTGCACCCATCTTATCCATCTTGTTCATGAATGCCATACGTGGTACGTTGTATTTATCAGCCTGACGCCATACGTTTTCTGACTGTGGTTCAACACCGTTCTGTGCATCAAATACACCTACAGCACCATCAAGTACTCTAAGTGAACGCTCAACTTCTACTGTGAAGTCAACGTGTCCAGGAGTATCGATAATGTTGATACGGTATTCTGGCTGTGTCTTATCTGGCTTACCTTCTTTTTCAGGTGTCCAGTGACATGTTGTAGCTGCTGAAGTAATTGTGATACCTCTTTCCTGCTCCTGGGCCATCCAGTCCATAGTAGCAGTACCTTCATGAGTATCACCAATTTTGTGATTAACACCAGTATAATAGAGGATACGCTCTGTTAATGTTGTCTTACCAGCATCGATATGAGCCATGATACCAATATTTCTGGTTCTCTCCAATGGATATTCTCTTCCAGCCATTGATAAACCCTCCTAATTTTATTAGAATCTGTAATGAGCAAAAGCCTTGTTTGCTTCTGCCATCTTGTGCATATCTTCTTTTCTCTTTACAGAAGCACCTGTGTTGTTAGACGCATCAAGAATCTCGTTAGCGAGTCTTTCTTCCATAGTCTTCTCGCCTCTTGCTCTTGAGAATGTTGTCATCCAACGAAGTGCTAAAGCCTGTCTTCTGTCTGGCTTAACTTCGATAGGTACCTGATATGTGGCACCACCAATACGTCTAGCCTTTACTTCGAGAACTGGCATAATATTGTTCATAGCCTCTTCGAATACTTCGATAGCTGGTCTTTCTGTCTTAGCTGCAATTCTATCAAATGCACCATATACAATCTTCTGTGCTACACCTCTCTTACCATCAAGCATGATGTTGTTGATAAGCTTTGTAACTACCTTGTTATTGTAAATAGGATCAGCTAATACATCTCTTTTTTGAGTATGTCCTTTACGTGGCACGGTTCTTCCCTCCTTAATAATCATTAATTCATCGGTACTCACAAATAATTTGTGTTTCGTGCTCGGTCTATATTAAACCTGCAACCTTAGGATTAATCTAACTCCGGCACTATTCAAAATTATGTGAATAAATGTGTCATCGCTATATCTGCGTTACACTTTAATCTGCTTAAGCAGTTTTAATTACTTTGCGTCCTTTGGTCTCTTAGCACCATACTTAGAACGAGCCTGTCTTCTCTTAGCTACACCTGCTGTATCAAGTGTACCTCTTACGATGTGATATCTTGTACCTGGTAAATCCTTTACTCTACCACCTCTGATAAGAACAACGCTATGTTCCTGAAGATTATGACCTTCACCTGGAATGTATGATGTTACTTCAATACCGTTTGAAAGACGAACTCTGGCAATCTTTCTAAGAGCTGAGTTTGGCTTCTTAGGTGTTGCTGTCTTAACAGCTGTACATACACCTCTCTTCTGTGGTGCTGATACATCTGTAGCCTTCTTCTGAAGTGAGTTATATCCCTTCTGAAGAGCTGGAGCTGTAGACTTCTTTACTGTTGACTTTCTTCCCTGCTTTACTAACTGGTTAAATGTAGGCATTCCTTATTTCACCTCCCGGAATTAGAATAATAATCTGGTTGCACGCTCAGTAAATTCTGAACTTGTGTATGTGATACTTTATTATCTTTAATCACATACCTGTTTATTATATATGGTATATTTTTTTATGTCAAGATATTTTTTAGCTAATTACATTTTTTAGGCTTATTACATTTTTACACTAATTACGTTTTTTATATTTTTCACGTCAACTATGATTTTATTTATAATCATATTTTATTATCCATTTATATCTTTCTCTACAGCAATAACTTTGAGGTATAAACCTTAATTATTTTATAATATTTACCTTGTTATTTTATATTAAAACTTTTTTAAATCTAACTAATAGTACATGGTCAATTTTAATATCAATAAAAAATCCCTGCCATCAACAACCGTCAGGCAGGGATTTAATTCATAATGCTTATTATCAGATGATATCTGAATTAAGAATATTGAATATTATATTCACTTAAATGTTATTCTTCTGTAACATTTACAGTTTCATTGTCTTCTTCTGAAACATTGATTTCATCATCTTCTGAAAAATCAAGCACTTCATCGTTATCGTCAGCATGTTCCTCTTCAATAACCATATTATCAGTATCAAGCTTGATATGCTGATAACGCGGCATACCTGTACCGGCTGGAATAAGCTTACCGATAATAACATTTTCCTTAAGACCAATAAGTGGATCGACCTTACCGTTAATAGCGGCATCAGTAAGAACCTTAGTAGTCTCCTGGAATGAAGCTGCTGAAAGGAATGAATTAGTTGCAAGTGAAGCCTTAGTAATACCAAGAATAATTGGTGTACCTGTTGCTATCTGCTTACCTTCTTCTTCAAGCTTTTCATTAACTTCTGTAAATTCTATTGTATCTACCTGTGAACCAGGGAGAAATTCTGAATCTCCTGCTGAATCAACAATAATCTTCTTAAGCATCTGACGAACAATAAGCTCAATATGCTTATCATTGATTTCAACACCCTGTACACGGTAAACCTTCTGAACTTCACGAATCATGTAATCCTGAACAGCTCTTACGCCAAGGATTCTTACAATATCATGAGGATTCTCTGAACCTTCTGTAATCTCTTCACCGGTAGCTACAATCTGACCTTCCTGAACCTTGACTCTTGTATCTCTTGATACAGGATAAGCCTTCGATTCACCTTCATCGTTAGTAATGACGATATCTGTCTTCTTCTCAGTCTTAGAGAAACTTACAGTACCACCAAATTCAGCAAGAACAGCAAGAGTCTTAGGCTTTCTTGCTTCAAAAAGTTCTTCTACTCTAGGAAGACCCTGTGTAATATTATCACCGGCAACACCACCAGTATGGAAAGTACGCATAGTAAGCTGTGTACCAGGTTCACCGATAGACTGTGCTGCGATAATACCAACTGCTTCACCAACCTGTACTGTCTGACCAGTTGCAAGGTTAGAACCATAACATTTAGCACACACACCGATATGTGAACGACATGTAAGAATTGTTCTTATCTTAACCTTCTCAACACCCGTTGCCACAATAGCCTTAGCTCTGGCAGGAGTAACAAGACGGTTAGCAGCAACTATTACTTCACCTGTCTCAGGATTGATAATATCCTCAGCAAGGAATCTTCCTGTAATACGCTCTTCAAGTGGTTCGAGTACATCAGCCTTAGCATCACTGTTAGCTGTCGCCTTATCATTAACAAAGTCTGATACATACATACCAGGAATTGCTCTGCCTACGCTACAGTCATTTTCACGAATGATAAGATCCTGTGATACATCAACAAGTCGTCTTGTAAGGTATCCTGAATCGGCTGTCTTAAGGGCTGTATCTGACATACCCTTACGTGCACCATGAGCTGAAATAAAGTATTCCAAAACGTCAAGACCCTCACGGAAGTTAGACTTGATAGGAAGTTCAATTGTATGACCTGATGTATCAGCCATAAGTCCTCGCATACCGGCAAGCTGTTTAATCTGCTGGTTAGAACCACGGGCACCTGAATCCGCCATCATGAAGATGTTGTTATACTTATCAAGACCTGCAAGAAGGGCATCCTTTAACTCTTCATCTGTCTCCTGCCATACCTTGATAACATTCTTATATCTTTCTTCATCTGTTGAACGGCCTCTGTTATAGTTCTGTGCGATCTGTTCAACCTTCTTTTCTGCATCCGCAATAAGCTTCTTCTTGATTGGTGGCACTGTCATTTCTGAAATAGAAACAGTCATGGCAGCTCTTGTTGAGTATTTATAACCCATTGCCTTAATATCATCAAGAACTTCTGCTGTCTTAGTTGTACCATGTGTATTAATAACATGCTGTAAGATATCCTTAAGCTGCTTCTTTCCAACATGGAAATCAACTTCGAGTACGAATGTATTATCCGGATTAGTTCTGTCTACATATCCTAAATCCTGTGGAAGTATCTCATTAAAGATTAATCTTCCTAATGTAGATTCTGTGTTACCATATATTGTTTCTCCATTAGCATCCTTCTTCTCAACACGGACAAGAATCTTAGAATGGAGTGTTATTATCTTATTCTCGTAAGCTAAAAGAGCTTCATTGATACTCTTAAAGAACTTTCCTTCACCCTTGGCTCCCGGTCTTTCCTGTGTAAGATAGTATATACCAAGTACCATATCCTGTGAAGGAACGGCAACAGGACCACCATCTGATGGCTTAAGTAAATTGTTAGGTGAAAGAAGCATAAATCTACACTCAGCCTGTGCTTCAACTGACAGTGGAAGATGAACAGCCATCTGGTCACCATCAAAATCGGCATTGAACGCTGTACATACAAGTGGATGAAGCTTAATAGCCTTACCTTCTACAAGGATAGGCTCGAATGCCTGAATACCAAGTCTGTGAAGTGTAGGAGCACGGTTAAGCATAACAGGATGTTCTCTGATAACATCTTCAAGTACATCCCATACACATGTCTCAAGATGTTCTACACTCTTCTTAGCTTTCTTAATATTATCTGCAAGACCACGTCTTACAAGTTCTCTCATTACAAATGGCTTGAAAAGTTCGATAGCCATTTCCTTAGGCAGACCACACTGATAAATCTTAAGTTCTGGTCCTACTACGATAACTGAACGTCCTGAGTAGTCAACTCGCTTACCTAAAAGGTTCTGACGGAAACGTCCCTGCTTACCTTTAAGTAAATCTGAAAGAGATTTTAATGCCCTGTTACCCGGTCCTGTTACCGGACGTCCGTTTCTACGTCCGTTATCAATAAGTGCATCAACAGCTTCCTGTAACATTCTCTTCTCGTTACGGACAATGATTTCAGGTGCGCCAAGCTCCATAAGACGAGCAAGACGATTATTTCTGTTGATAATTCTTCTATATAAATCATTAAGATCTGATGTTGCAAATCTGCCACCATCAAGCTGTACCATAGGTCTTAAATCCGGTGGAATTACAGGAATTTCTGTAAGAATCATCCATTCAGGCTTAGTTCCTGCTGTAAGGAACGCATCCATAACTTCAATTCTCTTAACAAGTCTTGCTGCTTTCTGTGAAGTCGTTGTTGCAAGCTCTGCTTTAAGCTTTTCAAGCTCTGCTTCAAGATCAACACTTCTTAAGAGTTCAAGAATAGCCTCAGCACCCATTCCTACTCTGAATTCATCGCCATACTGGTCATATAATTCTCTATATTCCTGTTCTGATAATATCTTCTTAAATGGAATATCTGTTTCACCTGGATCTATTACAATATATGAAGCAAAATATAATACCTTTTCAAGGTTCTTAGGTCCGATGTCAAGGATTAAATCCATACGGCTAGGTATTCCCTTAAAGTACCAGATATGTGATACAGGAGCTGCCAAATGAATATGTCCCATACGGTCTCTACGAACACTCGCCTTAGTTACCTCAACACCACACTTATCGCAGACAATACCCTTATCCTTAATCTTCTTGTACTTACCACAGTGACATTCCCAGTCCTTGCTAGGTCCAAAAATTCTCTCACAGAACAAGCCGTCTTTTTCCGGCTTTAATGTTCTGTAATTGATTGTTTCTGGTTTTGTAACCTCACCATGTGACCATTCTAAGATATTCTCCGGAGAAGCAAGTTTAATCTGAATCTTATCAAACTTCATTGACTTATTTGATAAATCTTTCTTTGATTCTTCTGTCATTATAGTGCTCCCTTCTATTATTCCATAATATCTATGCTGCCATCACCATAATCATCCATATCATCTAATGAATCATTATCGTCATAATTGGCATCTTCAACATCCACAAAGCCTTCATCACCAACCGTCTGGATTGTAGATCCATTCTTAGCGTATTCAGCTTCATCGTCCTTACTGTTTCTTCTGTATCCGCCATCATCAAGCACTTTCTTGAAATCTGTAACCTCATATTCTGAGCTTTCAAGAAGACGAACTTCATTATTATCCTTATCAAGAACTCTTACATCAAGTGCAAGTGACTGAAGTTCCTTAAGAAGAACCTTGAATGATTCAGGAATACCAGGTTCAGGAATATTCTCACCCTTAATAATAGCTTCATAAGTCTTAACACGTCCTACAACATCATCAGACTTAACTGTAAGGATTTCCTGTAATGTATATGATGCACCATAAGCTTCAAGTGCCCAAACTTCCATTTCACCAAAACGCTGTCCACCGAACTGTGCTTTACCACCAAGTGGCTGCTGTGTTACAAGTGAGTAAGGACCTGTTGAACGTGCATGAATCTTATCATCAACAAGGTGATGTAACTTAAGATAGTGCATGAAACCGATTGTTACAGGACTATCAAAGTATTCGCCTGTACGTCCGTCACGAAGTCTTACCTTACCATCTCTTGCAATTGGAACACCCTTCCACTCTTCTCTATGTGCTCTGTTATCTGATAAATACTTAAACACATCAGGATCAAGTACATCCTTATATGCTGCGGTAAATGTTACCATATCAGAAGGATATTCTTCACCATCTTCTTCTGCTTTCTTTCTTTCTGCTTCAAGTTCCTCATCATCGAACGGATGGTTAGCATATGCATTAGCCATATCAAGTGTATCCATGATATCATGCTCATCTGCACCATCGAATACAGGAGTCGAAATATTAAAGCCTAATACCTTTGCAGCAAGACTTAAATGTATCTCTAATACCTGTCCGATATTCATTCGTGAAGGCACACCAAGAGGATTAAGTACGATATCAAGAGGACGACCATTAGGAAGGAATGGCATATCTTCTACAGGAAGAACTCTTGAAACGACACCCTTGTTACCATGACGTCCGGCCATCTTATCACCGACTGAAATCTTTCTCTTCTGTGCTATATATATACGAACTGACTTATTAACACCAGGCGCTAATTCATCGCCATTTTCTCTTGTAAATGTCTTAACAGCTACAACGATACCATATTCACCATGAGGTACTTTAAGTGATGTATCTCTTACTTCTCTTGCCTTTTCACCAAAGATAGCTCTTAAAAGTCTCTCTTCTGCTGTAAGCTCTGTTTCCCCCTTAGGAGTAACCTTACCTACAAGAATATCACCGGCACGTACTTCTGCACCGATACGGATAACACCGTTCTCATCAAGATCCATAATAGAACCGCTGCTTGCTGATGGAATATCTCTTGTAATCTCTTCTGGTCCTAACTTAGTATCTCTTGCTTCTGTTTCATACTCCTCAAGATGAACTGATGTGTAAACATCATCTCTTACAAGTCTTTCACTAAGAAGAACAGCATCTTCGTAGTTATAACCTTCCCATGTCATGAAACCAATAAGTGGATTCTTACCTAATGCAATCTCACCATTCTGTGTTGATGGACCATCGGCAATTACATCTCCAACCTTAACTCTGTCACCCTTTAATACAATAGGCTTCTGGTTATAACAGTTACTCTGGTTACTTCTTACAAACTTAGTAAGTGTATATTCATGAATCTTGCCTTCATCGCTCTTAATAACAATTCTGTTAGATTCAGAAGATAATACAACACCATCTTCTTCTGCAACTACACATACACCTGAGTCAATAGCTGCCTTATTCTCAATACCTGTACCAATTACAGGAGCTTCTGTTGTAAGAAGAGGCACTGCCTGACGCTGCATGTTAGAACCCATAAGCGCTCGGTTAGCATCATCATTCTGAAGGAATGGAATCATAGATGTAGCAACTGAGAATACCATCTTAGGAGATACGTCCATAAGGTCAATCATAGTCTTATCAAACTCTGATGTTTCCTCTCTGAAACGTCCTGAAACTGTATTCTTGATGAAATGTCCTTCTTCATCTATCTCGGCATTAGCCTGTGCTACATGATAATCATCCTCTTCATCTGCTGTGAAATATCTTACTTCATCAGTAACTCTTGGATTCTTAGGATCTGTCTTGTCAACAATTCTGTATGGGGCTTCAACGAAACCATATTCATTAATTCTTGCATAAGATGCAAGTGAGTTAATAAGACCGATGTTAGGTCCTTCAGGTGTCTCTACAGGACACATTCTTCCATAATGTGTATAGTGTACATCTCGAACTTCAAAACCAGCACGGTCTCTTGAAAGACCACCAGGTCCTAATGCTGAAAGACGTCTCTTATGGGTAAGCTCACTTAATGGATTATTCTGATCCATGAACTGTGAAAGCTGTGAACTACCAAAGAATTCCTTAATAGCTGCTGTTACAGGCTTGATATTAATAAGTGACTGTGGTGATATACCGCTTAAATCCTGAGTTGACATTCTCTCTCTTACAACTCTTTCCATTCTTGATATACCAATTCTGAACTGATTCTGTAAAAGTTCGCCGACAGCTCTTATACGTCTGTTACCGAGGTGATCAATATCATCCTTAGATCCCACACCATACTCAAGATGTAAATTATAGTTAATTGAAGCTAAAATATCTTCAACTGTTATATGTTTTGGAATTAAGTCAGCAATATTTTCTGAGATAGCTTTCTTAATATCTTCAAGTTCTGTATTATTAGCTAAGATATCTCTTAACACAGGGAAGAATACATGCTCTGTTACACCAAGCTTTTTAGCTTCCTGCTTATCAATATCAACCCACTTAGTGATATCAACAGCCATATTAGAAAGAACCTTAACCTTAACAGTCTTTAAGGTTCCGTCATTACCTCTGCATTCTACATCAAGAAATACTGCTGGAACGGCTGCATCCTGAATCTTAGTTGCAGTCTCTCTGTCAAGCTTATCTCCTGCACTTGCAAGTACTTCACCATTGCCATCTACAACATCCTCTGCAAGAATATGTCCGGCAATTCTGTTTCTGAATGAAAGCTTCTTATTAAACTTATATCTTCCGACTCTTGCAAGGTCATATCTTCTTGGATCAAAGAACATTCCTGAAATAAGTGATTCCGCACTATCTACTGATAACGGTTCACCTGGTCTTAATTTCTTATAAAGCTCTAAAAGACCTTCCTGTACGTTAGTAGATGTATCCTTTTCCATAGTAGCAAGAAGCTTAGGCTCTTCACCGAACATATCAATAATCTCTGCATTAGAGCCAAAACCTAAAGCTCTGATAAGAACAGTTACAGGAACCTTTTTATTTCTATCAACCTTTACATAGAATACATTATTAGCATCTGTTTCATATTCAAGCCATGCACCTCTGTTAGGTATAACCTGACTGCTGTAAAGGAATATCTTTCCATACTTATCTTTCTGGATATCATAATATATACCAGGTGAACGTACCAACTGGCTGACAATTACTCTCTCTGCTCCATTGATTACAAATGTACCAGTCTTAGTCATAAGAGGAAGATCACCCATGAAAATCTCATGAGTTGTAATATCACCAGACTCCTTATTATGGAGCATTACTCTTACTTTAAGAGGAGCTGCATATGTTGCATCTCTTTCCTTACATTCTTCAATAGAATACTTGACTTCATCTTCGCACAATTTAAAGTCTATAAATGAAAGGTTAATTCTTCCATTGTAATCAGCGATTGGAGAGATGTCATCAAAAACTTCTTTTAAACCTTCATCCAAAAACCACTGGTAAGAATCTTTCTGAACTTCAATAAGGTTAGGCATTTCAAGAACTTCTTTCTGTCTTGAGTAACTCATTCTGATACTTTTGCCTGACTTTACCGGACGTATTCTGTTTTTCTCCATTGACGTTTCACCCCTTGTGTTTATTTTTATATAATATAATCAGTGTGAACTTATCACACATGCTTTGAAAATGCTTATTTTCAAAGTAAATAGTCCATAATATTTTATGAAATATTGTATGGACAGTTAATATGTCTGCCAAAAATAGGCATAAACATACCACAATAGTGCATTGTCCATAATATCATAGCTTTTTATGGATGTCAACACTATTTCTAAAATTATTCATATTATTACTATATTTTACATTACGCCAGACTTATAATATTAACCGCCTTGCAGATAGGATTTGACTTTAAAAACACTCATTTCTTATTTGACCCGGACAATTTTAAAGCAGCTTCAAAATATCAAAAAATCGTGAACGGTTCACATTTTTTTATTTAACATGAATACTTTTAAAGTCAAATCCTGATTAATATAATCAATATGAATACAAAGTAAACAATCCCTGATAAAAGGACACGCCATTTATCAGGGATGTATACTTACACTGCCTTTTTAATATATTGTTAAAAACAGTTAAATCTGTGCTAAATATGCAATAATTACTTAAGAGTAACCTTAGCTCCTTCAGCTTCGATCTTCTTCTGGATATCTTCAGCTTCTTCCTTAGAAGCGCCTTCCTTAAGAACCTTAGGTGCTCCATCAACAACTTCCTTAGCTTCCTTTAAGCCAAGACCTGTTACTTCACGAACAACCTTGATAACCTTAACCTTGTTAGGACCTACTTCTGTAAGTTCAACGTCGAATTCGCTCTTTTCTTCTGCTGCTGCACCGCCTGCTGCTGCTGCAACTACAACACCTGCTGCTGCTGATACGCCAAATTCTTCTTCACATGCTTTAACTAAATCGTTTAATTCTAATACTGATAATCCCTTAATAACTTCAATGATTTCCTGTGTAGTCATTTTAAATTCTCCTTTTTAATAATATTGGGAAAACTTCCCTAAATCAATATATAGCCTCATAAGAAGCCGTTCCAATAACATTGCAGATATTATTATGCAACTTCGCCGTTCTTTTCAGCGATCTGCTTAATAACACGAGCAAAGTTTGTAATAGGTGACTGCATACTGCCAAGTAACTTTGAAAGAAGCTCTTCTCTTGATGGAATAGTAGCAATTGTCTTGATACCATCAACATCATAGTAAGTTCCTTCAATAACACCACACTTAAGTTCAAGTGCATCAGCTGTCTTAGCAAAATTAGCTAAGATTCTAGCTGGAGCTGTAGCATCTTCCTTACAGATAGCAATAGCTGTTGGTCCTTCAAGCTGTTCTGTCATAGGCTCGAATTCTGTACCAGCGATAGCTCTCTTTACTAAAGTATTCTTATAAACCTTGTAAATTACTCCTGCTTCTCTTAACTGCTTACGAAGCTGTGTGTCCTGTTCAACAGTTAATCCACGATAATCTACTAAAACAACGCCCTTAGCGCCATTAATAGCAGCAGCGATTTCATCTACGATAGGCTGCTTAAGTTCTACCTTTGCCATGAATCAATTACCTCCTGTTAGATTACATTCCTTACGGAATAAAATTCTGCCTTCGATAAAATTGAATTTCATAGAGCAGGGTTTGTTCCACTAACTCAATAAAAAAGTCCTCCCATGCAAGACAGGAGGACTGAATAATTCATCATCATAATAATGCTAAAGCATTAATTAATGTTATATCCTCGGTAGGCGTTTGTCTTTAACCCTTGCGGGACCATACTGTCTTAGGCAAAATATAAATGTGATTACCACACTTGTGATAGTATACTATCATTATATATAGGTTGTCAACCATTTTTTATATTTTTTCAATATAAATTAGCCAATGTACTTAACTGTACTAACCTTAACACCAGGTCCCATTGTAGAAGTAATTACTACGCTTCTTAAATACTGTCCCTTAAGTGTTGATGGCTTAGCCTTAACGATTGCATCCATAATAGCCTGGAAGTTGTCTGATAACTGGTCTTCACTAAATGAAGCCTTACCAATTGGCACATGAATGATATTTGTCTTATCAAGTCTGTATTCAATCTTACCAGCCTTGATATCATTAACAGCTTTAGTTACATCCATAGTTACTGTACCAGCCTTAGGGTTTGGCATTAAGCCCTTAGGTCCGAGTACACGTCCTAAACGTCCAACGACACCCATCATATCAGGAGTAGCAACTACTACGTCAAAATCGAACCAGTTATCGTTCTGGATCTTTGGAATAAGTTCCTCAGCTCCAACGAAATCTGCACCTGCTGCTAAAGCTTCATCAGCCTTTGCACCCTTAGCAAATACTAAAACCTTAACTGTCTTACCTGTTCCGTGTGGAAGAACAACAGCACCTCTGATCTGCTGTTCAGCATGACGTCCATCACAACCTGTTCTGATATGAGCTTCAATAGTCTCATCAAACTTTGCAGTAGCGCACTTCTTTACAAGAGCACAAGCTTCTGCTGGATCATATAATGTTGAGCGGTCAATATTCTTGGCAGCTTCAACGTATTTCTTTCCTCTTTTCATTATAAAAAAACCTCCTAGTGGTAATATCGGAAGGGTATGACTTTCCTCCCACATATAAACAATTAAATTATCAAATTAGTCTTCTACAACGATACCCATACTTCTAGCAGTACCAGAAATCATTGAGACAGCTGCCTCGATTGATGCAGCATTTAAATCTGGCATCTTAAGTTCAGCAATCTTCTGAACTTCTGCCTTAGAGATTGTAGCAACCTTTGTCTTGTTAGGTACGCCTGAACCTGACTTTATGTTACAAGCTTTCTTAAGAAGCACAGCTGCCGGTGGAGTCTTTGTGATGAAGCTGAAGCTTCTATCAGCATAAACTGTGATAACTACAGGGATGATTAAGTCACCCTGATCAGCTGTCTTTGCGTTGAACTGCTTTGTAAATTCTACAATGTTAACACCATGCTGTCCAAGTGCTGGACCAACTGGTGGAGCCGGTGTAGCTTTGCCGGCAGGAATCTGTAATTTAATATATCCTGTTACTTTCTTTGCCATTTTAGGCACCTCCTAAATAAATTGTGGTAATTGGCGACTCACTATTCGTTCGTCTCCCACGTTCGCTTTATGCGAACATTTACATTAATCTCACATCTGTGAAACCTATCTCAACCGGTGTTTCACGGCCGAACATCTCAACATTAATTGTAAGACACTGCTTACTTTCATTAATGTCTGTAATCTCCCCAACTGTGTTCTCCCAGGCACCTGAAAGAATCATTACCTGGTCACCGACTTTACCGTCAAACTGTACTCGAACACCGTCAGATTCGTCTGAGCTTTCAAGTATAGATTCTGGAAGTTCAATTCCAAGTGATTTAATCTCAGCCGGAGTAAGTGGTACTGGCATTGATCCAGGACCAACAAAACCTGTAACGCCTCGTGTATTACGAACGATATACCATGTATCGTCGTTCATAATCATGTTGATAAGGACGTATCCAGGAAACATCTTCTTCTTAGCAGGCTTCTTAGTTCCGTTCTTTACTTCAACTACCGTCTCAAGTGGAACAATAACCTCTAACACCTGATCAGAAAGATCTCTGTTTTCAACTGTCTTTTGAATGTTTTCCTTAACCTTATTCTCATATCCTGAATAAGTATGAACAACATACCATTTTGCTTCGTCCATCTAATCACCTTTTCCTTACTTTACCAAGAATTCGATACCAAAGCGGACAACAAGGTCCACGATTGAAATGATAACACCGATTACAACCGATGATATCACAACTGCAGCAGTTTCCTTTGTAAGTGTCTTCTGGTCAGGCCAAATTATCTTAGCGAACTCAGCCTTCAAGCCTTTAAACCAGCTTTTTTTCTGTTTTTTTTCTTTAACAGTTTCACCCATAATATTAACCTCACTGTGACAAACTACTTAGTTTCCTTGTGTAATGTGTGTGATTTACAGAACTTACAATACTTCTTAGTTTCCATTCTGTCCGGATGAGTTTTCTTTTCCTTAGTCATGTTGTAATTACGCTGTTTACACTCAGTACATGCCAATGTTATCTTAACGCGCACAACTTCCACCTCCAATTTTTTAATATTTGTAGGTGTATAAATATCTTACAACAACAGGATTATATGCCTTATACAGGAGCTGTTATCCTGCATACCTGTGTCCCTTTCAAAGATATTTACACCAATTGGCTTTTTTTAGGCATAAAAAAAAGACCGCTTCCATAGCCGTTTTAATATATCATAGTTTCTCTGTGTAAGTCAACACTTTTCCTATACAATTTCATTTTAAGACAATTTTTTTATTTTTTTTACAATTTTATTTTACTTAAAAATTATTTTTGTTGATTTTAGATAGTGACATTTTTACTGCAAAACTATATACTGTAACTATACAATCAGGTGTATATTAATAAAGAAACAACATATGCAAAAAGGATTTTGCATTTTACATAATACTAAGGACAAGGAGGTTACTGTTAATGATAAGCAATGTTTATTCTTATTATCTGTCACATTATGGTAATAAATATAATTCAAAATACGAATCACATACAAAAGCACAGCTTAAGACTATGTCTGGTAAGGTTATGAAGATTAACAGCCAGACTCCGGCCTACAAGCTCGATACATCCGAAGATGCACAAAAATATGCCATAGATCTTAAGGAAAATGCCAGAGAGCTTGTAATAATTGCCAATGACCTTACTGATAAGGATGGCTCTATTAATTACAGAAAGGCAGCCTCTTCAAGTGATCCTGAGTCTGTTGAAGCCTCTTATATAGGAAGTCCTGAGGATGACTCAATTGAAGCACTTGATATTAATGTCTCTGAACTTGCCACTAATCAGATTAATATCAGCAATTTTCTTGCTCCTGATTCAAAACATATCGACACCGGAAGTTATTCCTTTGATGTTAATATTGGCAATCTTACATACGAGATTGAATTTGATGTTGATAAAAAAGAAACGACAAAAGATATACAGGATAAGATATCAAGACTTCTTAACAATTCCAATATTGGTCTTAATTGTGAGGTTGTTACCGATAGTACCGGCAACACAGCTTTATCAATCGAATCTGATACTACCGGTATAAGTAATACTAATAAGAATGTTATCTTCTCAATCAAAGCCAATGATGATGCCTATGATACTTATAGTGAAGATACTTCTGTATATACAAGAAGTATGACATTAATTAACACCCTCGGACTTAACAGGGTATCACAGTATCCTAAGAATGCTGAATTTTCCATCAATGGAGTTGAACATACATCGACTTCTAATGATATATCCATTAATAAGAAATTCGAGCTCTCATTTAACAAAACCACTGACGGTCAACCTGTAACTATCAGCCTGCAGACTGATAAAGACTCAATTACGGACAGTATAAATGAGCTTGTAACAGGATATAATCATTTATTATCTGTATCTAATAACAGCAACAATGATAAGTTCATTGGTAATGCCAAGCTTCGTAAAGAATTTATCAATCTTGCACAGACTTACAGTACACAGCTTAATCTTACCGGTCTTAATGTCAATGAAGATGGTCATATAGATATTAATAAGGATACTATAACAAATGCGGCCGACAGTGGAACACTTAATGATATATTTGCCGGTCTGTCATCCTTTAAGGATGCCTTACAGGATAAAGCAGAAGATATTGTATTTAATCCCATGGATTACGTCAATAATAAGATAATTGCATATAAGAATCCATTAAGGGTTGTCAATGACCCTTATAATCTGTCAGCATATACAGGAATGATGTTTAATGGATATATCTGATTATTATAATAACAAAGATATTACCAACTTATACCAATAATAACAGAATTTTAAAAATATACAGCCAATAAATACATCTTATAGATAACAGTACATAGATACCTCTTTTAAAAAATGCCTGTCAGCAGTAACATATACTGCTGGCAGGCATTAATAATATTATTAAGGGGGCAAAAACAGACTGCAAAACCAGCCTCTTATATTAAAAAACTTGCGCAATCCTCTTTGCTGTACAACTCCATGTATAATCCTTATTAAATAATTTATATGCATTATCCACAAGCTTGTATCTTTTTTCTTTATTTATCAACAATTCTTTTGATATCTCTACACAATTATTATAACCATCAGATTGGTACAGTCTGACACATTCTGATAATGGAATATCTGACTTATAAGTACTGTAATCTGTTACTACTGCCGTCATATTTGCCATTCCAGCAAAGACCCTGTCATGTATCCCACTCTTAAAAAATGGAGAAGAATCCAGCATAACCGCATATTGAGCTATTTTTGAAGATGACATTGAAAATGTGACAGGTCTTTCCCATGTTATATAAGGACTGTCCGATTTATCATATCTGTCCCACCAGTCACCTAATACTGTTAGATGTGTGCCATTTTTTATAAATGCATCTGCAAGTTTTTCTCTATAAAAATTCCTAAGATACATCTCAACCGGATATACATAATTCATCAATTCAGTAAACGTATATACAGACTTTCCCGATGAATAATATCTGCAGCAATGCTCATTGTCTGCATTCTTTGTTTCAACAGATATATTATGTATCACATTCCCGGAATATATGTCACTATGAAAATCCAAACAGCTTGTACAATTAAGCACTGTCTCTAATGCATTACACATTGTAATTGCCGTATTCTCTCTCATCAGCTCAAGCATGGCTTTCATAATATCTGAAATAGCACATCTGGCATCGACATCATATCTTAACTTCTCATTTTCACAAAGATAATCTGCTGACATTATCATATTCAGATATCCGGCAGGATTTCTATATGTTCCTGGAAATATTATATCATTTTTCTTATTATCATATTCTGTATGTGCCATAGCTTTGTCAGAACTCAATACTGAAAAAATGACATTTTTAATATGTGGATAATATTCCTTTACATAATTACAATGGTTTCTGTCAACTAATACCACATTATAATTATTCAGTGTACACGACAACGTGCTATGATGATACAACGGATTATCAAGGATATAGTTATAAAATGGTGCATTTATATGGTCAAGATAATAGCTTCCATCATCTAAAACCATTCTTGGCAGACGTGAATTAAAATCTATAACAGCTCTATAATTCTTTCCAATAAAGCTCTCCAGCTTAAGTTCATCTGCCTGTATATGATTAATCTTACCCAAACCGCCTGCCATATCCAGTTCACATATCTGTGTATCAAATCCAAGCTGTTCAAATGCATCAGATAGTCTTGATATAAAAAATGCCGCACTGTTATAACACAGACTTCTCGTGGTAAACATCAAAATTGTATTATCTGTAGATATTGTATTCAAGACAATCTCCATTCTTCAAAATATCATATTAATATTCATAACAAGACATATTATCATCTAATTCAAATAATTAAAACTTTGCACTTGTAACTTACTATTATGAATACATATATGTTACTGCTTAATCATTATATCCTCAATCTCATTAAAATCTAATGAACCATCCTCAAATCTAGGCAATGGTCTGTCAAGAAGTATAAGCTTTTGAATCTCCCATCTGAAACCTTTCTTCTCATTATATCTGTCAATCTTACGCTTCATTGTCTCATATCGGATATTCTTCTTAACAGGGACAACAACTGCTGTCAGTTTATCGTCACACAAGCCAAGGAAACTCTCTGCAACTCCATTAATTGAAGTAACCTCTTCATTAACTACCTTACGGCATATCTTCTCACCTGTTGGCAGCAATAATATCCCGGCATTCCTTCTATCAAGAACAAGCCTTCCATCGTGGCTGAAATGTCCATAATCTCCAGTATGATATGCATTGTCTGTAATAACCTTATCATTAGTTATATCATCCTTATCATATCCTGCCATCACACACGGTCCGCTCACAAGAATCTCCCCATCCTTTGAAAGAGTCACTTCTGTTCCGTCATAAATATCATATGAACCATCCATGTGATTACTTATTGCAATACATCCTGAACATTCTGTCATTCCATATATTGAATATACTTCATAATCTCTATCCTTAAGATATTCAAATAATCTGTAAGGGCATGTTGCACCACCAATTATAATAGTTCTCAATTCCTTATTAAATGCCTTAACCTTCTTAAGATACTTAATCATGGATGGCGTTCCCGGAAGTATTGTCGCATTATAATAATATGTGTCAGCATCAATATGTCTTAACCCACGTCCAACACATACACATGCTCCCTTTGTCAGAGGCCATAAAAGACTATACGCAAGTCCGAATATATGATGAAGCGGAGTCTGTGCAAGAACCCTGTCATCACTGTCACATTTACATCGGCTGCTTATAGCTTTTACCGTATTTAAAAGATTAGATGTTGTAAGAACTACCGCTTTATCAGATTCATCCGCAGTTGCTGTAAACAATAAGATATTACCCTCTCTTGTATTCTTATCATAATCCTGTATATCAACTTCATTATCATGATCTGCCCCTGCAATTATAATTGCATGTTCATCAGCAAGTATATATTGATTAGTCGATGATAATATATAATCTGTCTTAATCCTCTCTAAAAGGCTGCTTCTCTCATCATGTGGCAAAAAGAAATCTACAAGAATCGCATCCTTGCCTGCCATAACAATACCAAACAGATTAACAATCCATCTGTATGACGTCGGACCACATAACGCTATTCTCTTGCCCGCATACTGTTTAAGATGCATGGCTTTCTTTACAGCATCCTCCATAAAATTATTATAGGATACATCATATGTATCATATAATATTGCCGTCCTATCTTTATATTTATCTGCATTATCTGTTAATAATTTATAAAATGAAGTTATTTCCTGCATATTTTCCTCCATAAGTATTACCTGCACCGTATTAAAACGGCTTTTTATTTTTGGCTGACTTTATTTTATCTATAATTTTAGTGTATTAATGCTTTTTTTTCAACATCAGTTTTTCGTATATATAATTTTTTGCCAGATCTGCGTTGTTATAATTATATCTTATTCTTCACATACTTATCATTAAAGTTTCTTAATCATAACTTATTCCCACAAGAACCACCTCACCTTTATATCCCTTAAGGCTCTCTACATACTGTCTGCTCTTTATCTGAGATATCGCAGTATCTGCTGACTTATTCCTCTTCAATTGCACAATTATAGCCGGCATGTCACTATATTGATGCGGTACAAATACCATATCCGCAAAGCCCTTTCCTCCTGCTTATAAAAATCATAAATAAGATAGCCCAGATGGAATACGGCTGCATCTGCCACAGCCAATTATATCTAATTTTGAAACTGATTTTATAAGATGACATATATTTATATTTTTTCCATCAAGTTTTATTTTTTCATTCTTATTATCAGAATCAACATCAAACAAATCATAAAATCCCTCAAAATATGTAAGACCTCTTCTGATACTATAATTATTTCTTCTTATCGAGGTACGCCAGACATAAAAATCTTCTGGATTCTCTACACTTTTTAGCAATTCCAGCACACTTGTTTTACCACTATTATTATCCCCTGTTATAATATTCACATGTGCTAAATCTCTTAATTCTAATGAATTAATACCCCGATAACTTTTAATAAACATATCAGATACAAATACAGACATACCATTTCCTTCCAAACTATATATTGTATATAATAAATGCCTTTAGAGTTATTATACTCTAAAGGCATTTGCGTTATCAATCGTGTTATTAAATTTTAAATCCTGACATCCATAAAATATCCTGAAAATCTATCAATAAATATGATAAATCAAATGCTGTCTCAATTGTCTTGCCAAACCTGACTCTTGATTTAATTTCACTTTCAAAAAATGCTTCATTAATATCCATCTTTTTTTCTCTCTAGTTAAAAATTCTGATATAATCTTTATCTGTTATAAAGGATATATCATTCCTTTAACATATGCACCCTTAGACATATTAACTATCTCAACGTCTTTCTCTTTCTGCGTTCTCCTATCAAGTCTTCGCTCAATCCACAACCTGTAATTGTCCAGATTCTTACCTGTATATATGTAACCTCCATCTACTGATTTTACTTTTCTTAATGAATAATCTGTATTTATACCGGTCTGTGAACCTGCATGACGTCTTTTATCCGTAAAACCCAAATCCAGCCCCATACAAACTATCTTTTTACATCCAAATCTTAACAGAAAATCTATTGCAAATGTAGATACTGAACCGCCAGTTTCAAATAACATGAGCTGTTTTTGCTTTGCCATAGCTTCTGTATATTCAAAATCATCCTGCATTGCCATATATTTCTTTCCCTGCCATGCATCAGCCACTCCATAATACAACGTTGGAATGTATATTAATGACAGGTTATGTGTATTAATTCCATCAATCTGAGCCATCATTCCTTTTTGTGAATCAATCATAACAACATAATCTGGTACAATATTATTCTTAATAAGTAGCTTCAAAACGGTACCAACGCATACTATAATTTTTTCTTTTCCATTACTTTTTAGAAAATCAAGATTCTTTTCAAGAGATGGTCCGCCTGCAAGAAAATATACCTCTTTTTTTTGAAATATATCTTTCAGCTCATCAATATAATGTACTTCTTTCATTGCACTGTCCGATGTATTCTTTCTAAAATTCCCCGTAAGCCTTTTTCCCTGACTTAAAACACTGCTCTGATGCAGAAAAAAATCTTCAACTTTTTCCATAAGCTGCTTATTGGAAATATTCATCATAGAAGGTCTGTGTATTATTATTGACACATCTTCATTATCTGATTTTATAGAAGCCATTTTACTGCCAAATCTAGTAAGCTGACTGTCATATATAATGCTCACTTTGCCTGACTCCAATAATACTGTCATATTACGATAATGCATTGCAGCCTTTATAACATACTTGTCATGTTCAAAAACGTATATATGTTCAATATCTTCCTGTTCACATAATGCAGAAGAGATATATCCAAATTCTAATCCCAGCACTATATAATATCTTGAATTACTTTCACACCCCGCAAAAGAATCAATCATAACTTTGGCATCCGCATACGGATTATTAATACTTGAAAATATCAGCTCACCCTTATCAATTTTCTTTTTTAACGAAAATCCTCCAATCATATTTTCAACAAGCTGGTAATTATCCGGTATATCTTCCTCATCTGCATTAATCATATCTAGCATACTTTTTATTTCTTTATCTGCGGCATTATAGTTAATACTGTAGAAATCATTTACATTCTGCCATATTCCTTGTCCATGAAGTCTTTCAAGTTCTCTTTTACATGCCTGTTTTATCTGTAATTCATATATATCAGCCATTAAAATATAATCAGAATATTCCTGTGCTTGTAATAGGTTTTTGAGAGATTCTTCCAGTTCTGTAAAAAAATCATCCCTTTCATCATATACATCGAAAATATCTGTTATAATTTTAATAATATCTCCATGTAACTGTATTCCATTATAAACATCCTGTTTTCTAAATAAATATATTAAATCATCAGATAGCTTTAATAACTTAGAAATTTTACTATAATTATTATTTGAATTACACATAAATATCCCCTAATCAGCTTTATATCTGGCAACAATCCTCAAAAGCGTAGGATCAGATAAACCATTTTTTGAAAATCCATTATTTTCTTCTTCATAAATAATATCATATCCTAACCCCTTAAGCTTATATGTTAGTCTTTCTCTATCAATAAATCTTCTATAATGTTCGTCATATATATACTCATATTCTGAAATTTTCTCACCACATCCAAACAATTCATCATGAATACTCCTTGCCTCTATAAATAAAAGACCAGCCGGTCTTATACAACTTGTAATATTCTTAAGTAATTCATTTTCCTGATGTTCTGATATTGCATGCATCGTCCACCTACTGTAAAAATAATCATACTGCACCTGATATAATGCCTTACATGTGACGAAATCATCACATACAAATAATGCATTTTCATAATAATCTTCATTCAGTTTATCAATTGCCGTCTGCGATGCATCAACACCTATAACATTTAATCCATTTTTTACAAATAATATACTGTCTCTGCCATTGCCACATCCAATATCCATAATCTTTTTATGTGGCTTCATGTATGAAGCAGCAAACACGGCAAATGCACTGGGTTTTTGTATTTCTACTAAATCATTTTTGTAATATGAGTTCCAATAATCAACATCCCTGTCAAATGAATCCTTTTTCTTTATATTATAATTTGTTATTAATCTGACAATATCATTAACTTTAACTGTTTCATCATTTTCAACTACAATATCAGGATTTTTAGGATATTCCACATCCTGATCAAGTCCGGCAATATTATTTATCTTACCAGAAGCCTGTTTTGAATATAATCCTTTTCTATCTCTTTTTATAAGCGTTTCAAGATCAACTTTAAGAAATATCTCTATATATTTTTCTATATTATTACGATTCCAGTTCCTTACTTCATCATACATGGCTATTGTACATATAACAACTGAAATCCCCTGATCAGTTAATGTCTTGCACAGATTGGAATAATAATACGCTCTCTTTTTTCTATCTTCTTTACTATATCCTAATGAATCTCCTACAAGTCGTTTCAATATATCTCCATCAAGAATAACAACATTATCTTTATATTTTCTCAATTCATAATATAACGCATTGCCTACTGTTGTTTTACCTGCCCCTGACAAACCTGTAATCCAATATAAAATCCCTTTTTCCAAAACGCTCTCCTTTGCTTGCGCTAATTATCGAATATCCGACATGAGCTTATATGCTTTAAACACCATTCTGTATAATAACTTATTCTTGCCTTATCATATATCTCATTACCATTATTATCCAATAACATTGTTTTAAAGTCATTTAACGGAACCCTACATTCTGCATTCACATTTTCAAATCCCTTTAAATAAAATTTAAAATCTTTCCCATTTAGTACTATCTGATACGGATCCCCTACATGAATACTTTCAGTAACACAAAAACTTCTTTCACTGCTACCACCAAATACAACCGGAAGATTAGCATCTGTGTTAGAATAATCATAATCTATCCCTGCCAGTTTACACATAATACCTGAATAATCACATGACGAAATAACTTCATCTGTAACTCCCGATACGTTACTTCCTCTGAACATAAATGCAACTTTACTTCTCTCATCACATAAAAATTCATCTTCAGGCTTAATAAGATATCCCTGTCCATGGTCAGCAAATAAACTTACAACAATATCTTCATCTTTATAATTTTCTTCAATATACTGATATAAGCCAGCTAAACGTCTGTCAATATATTCTATCTGCTTTTTATAATACTTTATCTTGGTTTCATCATAATTCTGTTTTACAGAATTAATCTTACCATTATAATGTTCATTCTCCCATACCATAAATTCAGATTGGAATGGAGCATTATATATTTCATCAGCAATCAAATGCAATTCACCAATTTCCATCCAGATAAACTGATCTGTATCACTCATACTATGCATCTGTTCTTCAACATCTGCAACCACATCCTCAACATTATATCCCCTAAACATATTCTGATATTTTACTCTGTTCATTCCTCTTGCATAACCATAGTTCGGAGCAACTCTCCAATTACCACCTATCTTAGTTGTGTTATAACCTGCATTTTTAAAATATTCAAACAGTATAGGTGTATCAATATCAATTTTTCTTAATATCTTAGAATGTAACATTTTATGATTAGATAATGCCTGTCCTGTTACAATCGATGCAACAGATGGGAATGTCCAATCTCCTGCGGTATGTGTATTTGTACAGACAAGTCCGTTTTTAAAGAATTTATATGTATGTGGCATCAGTTCATTAAAGTGTTCTCCTAATACCGTCTCAGACAAACCATCAATAAATATATTTAAGACAAGTTTTTTCCTATTTGGATCATGATAAATTGGAATTATCTCCCCTACTCTGAATCCTATGTCAGATGAAAGCTCTGTTATACCTTTTGGAATCCTGTAATTAACATATTGATAGGGTGACTTATATGGCACGACTGCCAGCTTATCTTTTTCATTTATCGTCCACACTATATTATCCTGATTATCTGATATAACCGGCACGAAACTTTCCTGCTCACACATAATCTTTTTATTATGTAATACATCACTAACTCTTTGAAGTTCCGCCCTGCTGTGTACTGTATCTTTCTTTAATTCTCCTATATATAAATCACATGAACTCTTTAATCCGTCACATCCTACATACATTTTATCAAGAGTTATATAATCCATATATTCTGTGCCTATAATATCTGCATCCAAATAAAATTCTGATTGCAACACTCCAAATAAATATTTATTATTACCTGCAATATAATCCAGCTTATGTTTATCTAAACTTTTGTTTTTAACACTATCAAGTACTAATTCCAACACCCTTTGTACATCCGCAAAAGCCTCATCTAATGTGATATCACTTTTATTACCATAAGAAATTATTTGATATGCTATTATATATTGTTCATATGCCTCGTATAAGTGATTGTTTATTTCATATGCATATGCACAGTTATAGTGTACATCTGCTACATATGGCTGTTCTTTAACTGCTTTTTTAGCATATTGTAATGCCAGCCCGTTATTGCCAATGCCTAAATAGTATAAAAATCTATATGTATATATATCTGAATCACCAATCTGAAACGATTCATATGCATCTATACTACTCAAGGCTTCTTCATATTTTTGTTCCGTAATCAATTCTTCGATTAATTTATTCACTACTTTATCTCCTAATCTCCTTATTCTTTATAGGCGTTTGTGAAATACCACAAGCCGCATAAATACGGAATCTTTTTGTCAATAAAATCAAAAATCTCCTCTCGGTTTGTGATATAATGGAGTTGCTAAACACCAGTTAACCACGCCACGAAAGGAGACATGTATACGATACCACAAAACAACTCTCTTTGGCAGATATTTTTGAATCAGATAAACCTCAGTCTCTAACACTGCTCAAAAATCACATTGACCATGATTAAATTATTCCTGTTTCTTTTTATAATCACTACTATGCATCCACAGGCAGAAAACATAAATATCCCCTGACTGCTATGCTCTTGGCTTTAATTATCCAGCAACCTTTTTCAGTCCCTACTGATTCCCTTTTACCTGTTTTTCTTCATTACTCCAAACATCTCAGGAAATTCTGTGGTTTTACTAAAGTTCCTGATACTTACAAAATCACTCGATTTAAGCTCTTCTGAATAAACAATATTTATTCTAACCTTTTAACTTTTCTTTTTATCATTGATGAACATATCTGTGGCGTTCTCTTTAACCTTACAACCTTTTTACCATGTTCAATACACCATTTCTCAACTTTCTCAAATCTTTTTCCAACATGGTCTTCTCCCAATGCTAATATATCAAAATCTATTTGTTCTAGCGTTTCTACAGATACACTATGGTAAACAATAACCTCATCAACAATTCTTAAAGCTTGCAATATCTCAACTCTCTCTTCAGTCGAATATAAAACATCAGCATCTGGTTTATATTTTAATATATCGTTACCATCTTGAACCGCTACAATTAAATAATCTGCATATTTTTTGCATTGTCTGAATAATCGTAAATGACCAATATGAAAATAATCATATACCCCAAATGTCAATATTTTACTCATAGCTATCAAACTCCTTTTTCAAATACTTAATTGTAATTAATATCGGATCATATACTTTTACTTGTATTTTTTGTTTGTATTTTTCATACAATATAGGTAATTCTGTACAACCTAATATACAATTATCATATCGATTAACCAATTCTAAAAATATCTCTTCAATTTCTTTTGAATACTTATTTTGCTTAACAGCCTCAATACATTCCATTAACAATCCATACTCTTTATTTTCTGGCACAATACAATTAATACCATAAACCGATAATTCTTTTTGATAAATTTCTAATTGTATAGTCCCCTCTGAGGCTAATAAATAAATATTTTTTATTTTATCATCTTTAATTTCTTCTACACACTGATTAATTATACTAACTATATTTTGCTCTATTTGGGGATTCCTTTTATAAATTAAAGGTAAAAATATATGTGATGTATTACACGCTAATATAACTTTAGTATAATCTCCACCAATACTAATTAAACTTTCCAACGAATCTGACATTTGTTCAACTAACTGTTCTACATTTTCATTATAAATTGCCGCTCTTACTCTGCTTGGCATAGTACATCTGTTATCGATTATTATTCTTGGTCTATCCCATTCCTTTTCTGCTGTGAAAATATCTGCATATTGTTTAAACATATTAATCGTTGAGTATGTTCCCATACCACCAAGTACTCCAATTACAAAATCCTTCTTCTTCATTTACCTATTCCTTTAAATAATATGTATTATAATAATGTTCTCCTTTACGTTTGTCCTCCGGTGGTAATTTCATATAATCTCCATACATATGTGTTAAATATTCATCATACTTTTCTGGTAATTTTAAATGTAATGTTTCAAATTTTTTTTCAACCCCATTTCCAAACATACTTTTAGGAAAAATATCCTTAACAAAAAAAGGCATTAGTATATTACCAATCAACTTACACTCATCATATTTATACTTTAATAAAAATGAGTTCAATTCATTAATTGCCTTTATTCTCGACTCATCATCAATCGCAATCAAACATTTTTCTTCTAATTCTTTAGCTTTAATAATATATTTTTCTTTCTCTTTTGCATCCTCTGGTATTCCATATAATGGAAATAAATCTATACTTTGTCCAGTTGTAAGCTGAATTGGAAATTTATTAATATCACATATTGTATTACAATCTACCATATAGCCTACTCCCATACCAAAATAGTATTGTGTATTAAATTGAGATACAATCTTATATTGTGGGTCATCTTTTAAAATCTCAATAAGTCTAAGATAATCATCAATTGGAACAAAAACATCTACATCATCATCCCATGGAATATATCCACCATGTCGGACGGCGCCTAATGCAGTTCCTGATTGTAAATAATAGCGTATTCCATATTTTTGAGAACATTCTTTTATTTTATTTAAAATCTTCAACTGTACTTTTTTCACTTCATCACTGCTCAATGGCTGTAATCCAGTCCTGTCAACATATGAATAATCATTCATCAACTCAGGTAAGTCAATTACTTTAATAATATGAGTTCCAATCTCATATCCATATCCTTCTAACTGCTTTATCATTTCATCCTGAAATGATGATGCTATTAATATTAAATATTGTTCATTAAATTCCTTTTTCAATATCTCAGGCGAGTATACTGTTTTTCCAAAAAAACTCATTCCCTGACGTTCTTTGGCATTATCGACAACAAATTCTATATTTAATTCTGTTTTTTCAAAATAATTAACTACCATTCCTGCAATTATGTTTGTGCTGAACATAATAATTTTTCTATCAGAATTTATATTTTTTTTTAGAATTTCTTTTAGATTTTTTTTAAATATGTTTAAAGCATATTTATGTATAGTAAAATATTTATTATTCATTTTAACTCCTGCTAACTCCCAAATATCTATTTATTTCATCTTTGTTTAACTGTATTCCTGCTGGAATTAATTTATCATTCTTTTGACAATAACCACACAACTCTGATGGTTCGTTATAATTATTATATCTATTTTCAAATTTTTGATATTCGTCAATAAATGCTTTTTTCTCTTGCTTTAATTTGTTAATATCTATAATATTATTTCCTTCTATTGCCTCATTTTCTTTTAAAGCTAAATAACTAATCATTCTTCCACAACCTGCAAAATAATCTTCTGCTAATGTCCAACAACTCTTATTAGGACAATTTTTATATATGTCTATAACCTTATCAAAATTCGTTTCTTTCTCTTTATCAACTCTTCCCAAATCAAACCATTCACCTGTCGAAAACATAAATTCATAATTTTGTACATTTATCGATTCTTTTATTAACTCATTCTCTATTTTCGTTCTCTTTTTTTGTGTACATTCATAATCAGAAAATCTTACCACAACTTTTTCACTATACTTTTTCAAAACATCTATAGTTTGTTTATTCGGTAAAATTGTTCCATTAGTTGCAATTTCTATTTTATTTATATTTTTATTTTCTGCACATCCCTGTATAATTTTATGAATCTCCTTATGTGTAAACGGCTCTCCCCCTTGTATCTGTAGTGCTTCCACTGTAATATCTTTTGTAATATATCTTAAATTATCCATAATCTTATCAACATCAAAAGACTTCTGTTGTAAATACGGAATTAAATTACAACAATCCTTACAATGTAATGTACATTTTGTTCCTACCCAAAAAACTAAAAATCTAATAGTATCTTTCATATTAACCTCTCCTTTTTAATATCAAATTTGTTTCTAAATTGTACATATCTGCTTTGCAATTCTATCAGCTCCAAATGCATCTATTACATTATTCATATTTAATATTTCTTATTCTTAATCAGTCCAATTATTATTTAAATAAATTGCCTTAAATGTATAATTTAATAAAAATATTATTTTTCCCAAATTGGTCCTTCTATACCATGTTCTGTTCTAACCTTTAACTTTATCATTGATTTGATCTCTTCAACACGTTTATAGAACTCTTCATCATCCTTTGCTATAAGATGTATAAATCTCCCTTCAATCTTATCCATAAATGCATTAGTTTTCATACCTACATGAATGTCCTCAAAATTATGACTATATGTATAAGCCAGATTAATCACCTCCTCTATTCCTTCTACAGATATAACCTCACCTACCGGCATAAACATTGACACATATCCACATGATATATTTTTATGCTTAATCTTAGGCATTTCTTTTATACCACCCGTACACGCCGACAACAAAAAAGAAGCCGAGTTAAAATCAGTCATCATTGGTACAATTCCCGAAGATATGTATCTTCCACCGCCTCTTGCAGCGGTTTCCATAAGCCATACACCTTTTTCATTAACCTTAACTTCTGTATGAGTTCTTCCCCATTCAAGGCCAAATCCTTCTACAATCTTTTTTACAAGTGCATTAGCATCATCCCACTGCTTTTTACTTACCTCTGCGGGATACTTTCCAAGATACTCCGAAAAAATACCTGGAACCTGACATTTTCTATACTCTCCGCATATTAAAGTCTGATACTGATTATTAAATGTAACTCCATCAATAAGAAGTTCTTTTCCTTCTATGAACTCTTCCACAATTACTTTTCCAGATTTTGAAGCTGCTTTTGTATATTCAAATTCTTTTATAATTATATCCGCGTTTGTTATCTTTACTACACCTCTGCTACCGGCACTGTCAATAGGTTTCATTATAGCATCGCAACCTAATTGATTATAAAATTCCACAGCATCTTCTGCATTGTCAACTAATTTATACTTTATTGTATCAATACCTATCTTTCTGCACTTTTCCCGCATTAAATATTTATTTGTAAACAACTCAGCCATATTCTGACCTATGCCTGGCAATCCCATCTTATCTGCAACATAAGCCACTGTTCTTACAGGTGTCTCTGCTTGATCTGTTGTAATACCATCTATATTTAATCTCTGCGCTTCTTTTAGTACAGCATCTTTATCCCTTAAATCAACATATACACATTCATCTGCAAATTCAAATCCAGGTTCTTCCCTAACCGGCGAAGCAACTATCGTATAATATCCCTCTTCTTTTGCTTTTTTTATTAGTGGAAGCATAAAATTATTGGCTCCCAATATCATAACTCTCTTTTTTTCCATATGTATGCCTCCATTGAAAATGTAATATTTATACATCTGCTTTTAAATCTAATCTCTGAATGATCTTGCTAACAATATTATCTGCTCCATTTCCATTGACTATATTTTTCAATCTACTTACCATATATGCATACATTTTATTATCAGATATTATTTTTTTTAAATTAATAAGAATATTATTAAGTGTTTCATATGCATTTTCTCTGAAATCTCCAGCATATAACATAATATTTTCTTCGCTAAAGCTATCAATATCATATCTTTGATTATCAACTATAGAATAAAATACCGTTGGCAACTGCATAGCACAACATTCATATAATACTGTACTTGCTGCTGATATACAGATGTCACACCTACTCATTAAATCTGCCATATTATTAATATTGTTATATATATATACATTATCATTTTCAAAACTTATTTGCTTCAAAATATCCATATATCTATTATAAGCTCCAGCAACTACATTCCATTTTATTTTTTTAAACATATGTATATCATTTATAATACAATAGTTTAATATTTGTGACATAGTATTATATATATCTCCACCACCACAAATTATCAAAATACTAATATTCTTTTTCTCTGAAATTTTCACTTTTGAACGATCAATATTAATACCTTGAAACTGTTTTCTAAGTGGTACATAGTCCCCACCAAGTAAAAGACTAATCTTTTTATTATTATAAATTTCTTTATAATTAAATATTTTATAATATAAATTATAATCTATTAACACATCCGCATCATATTGCTGTTCAAACAGATCATCAATAATAACAACATTAAATAATTTTTTCATTATTGATGTATACTCTCCTGTAGCAGAATATGTATCAATAAATAGTACACCACTACTTATTCCAAAAGATTTTAAAATACTAATTTCCATTGATGCATCAATATATTTCCAATCAACGTTAAGCACAACAATTCTATAACCTGCTTCACTAATCAGCTTTTTAGATTCATTGTCTGATATAATAAAAGTAACTTTAATTCCTCTTTTAACAAATGAATCTGCTATAGTCAGACATCTCATAACATGTCCCGTTGCAATAATGTCATTGGCATCTGTTCTAAAATATATAATGATAATCACCTCCACCAATGTTATAAAACACTCATATTAACTATATCCCATTTATAATTTTATATTTCATTTCCGCTATTTCCCAGTCTTGTAATGTGTCTATATCCTGAACACATATATCTGGCAATATTATTGGCACAAAATCATCCTCTATTATCCCATTAGATGCAATCAGTTTTTCAACATTATAAATATAAAATTGCCCGGCATCATGATACTCTTTTTCCAGATCCTGTGAACGGGTTGTAACATATTGAGGATATTTAAACCTTGCATACCCACTATCATCAATAATCAAACATCTCTGAGGTGGATACGAAAATTGAACCACTGGTATCACTATAGATGGATTATTTTCTTTCATCTTATCCATTGCCTCAACCAATTTATCACTTGTAATAAATGGTGCTGTCGGATATATACAACATGCATATTCATAATCCTTACCTAATTGTTTATAATTTTCTATAACTTCAATAATTACATCTTCTGTTGTTGCATAATCCCCTGAATTTTTTTTACTTCTCATAAACGGAACTACTGCACCATATTTTCTCGCTATATCTGCAATCTCCTGACTGTCAGTTGATACCATTACTTCATCAAACATTTCACACTTTATAGCTTCTTTTATAGAATATGCAATTATTGGCAATCCACAAAAATCTTTTATATTTTTTTTAGGTATCCTTTTGCTTCCACCTCGGGCTGTTATTATTGCAACACATTTCTTCTTATCCACTTTACTACTCCTAGATATTTATGCTATTACTTTTTCACACCAGTAATAATATAATTACTATCGCAAAAAGCACCATTATCATGTGTTTCTGTTACTTCATTAATATTCAGTTCTTCAAAATCTTTAAACAACTCTTTAACTTCATCTTTTGTGAAAAAATGCATTAGCATTCCATTTTCACTATGTGCACACTTGTTCGTATCTCCTACATTTATATAATATGTATTTTCCTCATCTGTCTTCTGACAATTAGTTTCATTACACCTATAATCACTTGTAGATCGAACAACACACATAAACTTTCCATTCTTTTTCAATACACGTTCCATCTCATTTACTGACTTTTTTATATCAGAATAATTCAGATAATACAGTGAACCAAAACATATTATTCCATCAAAGAAATTATCTTCAAATGGTATACTAACCATAGAGCCTTCTTTTATATTATTCATGTATTGGTTTTGTCCCATATTCTCTAACATCTTTTGTGTATACGCAACACCTTCATGTGAAAAATCTAATCCATATGGTATAATTCTTTCTGAGGCCATTAAAAATATATGTCTTCCTGCTCCACACCCTAAATCTAAAACTTTTTCTTTTCCATCTCTTTTAAAATTCCTAAAAATATATTGTACAACTGACTCAGATGGGTATTTAGGTCTATATCTTGACTCCCTATGTAAATTAGTCCATAACTCTTTACTATCAGCCATAACTCCTATGCCTCCATACACCTATTAATTATATTTATTTCATTAACTATATCTTCAAAACTGTGTGTCTCATCTAACCATAGATTAACTATCTGTCCACTTACTATATCTGCATTATGCAAGTGTTCATTTTTATAAATCATTGATAATGATGGATACCAACTGCTTATGTCAATTCCATTTTTCCTGACATCTTTAAGTAATTTTTCTCTATCTTTTTTATACAAAAAAGAAAAACGCCACAAAGTTTCATCATATTTTTGTGAATATTTAGGTATCCTTATGAATTTTTTATCAAGTCTATCTATATATAAGTTCTTTTTTTTCTTTCTTTGTTTTTTTATCTCATCACTTCTAGACATTTTATTCAAAATTTCATTATTTTTTTCACAATGATATATTAATATATTCTGACTATTTAATTGTAATTTTTTTATTCGTGATAATTTTTGTTCATATGAAATATCTGAATATTTTATTTCATAATATTTTTTTCTATATTCATCTGTTAAATATTGGATATTATCTGGCTTATCAGGTAGTTCTTTTTTTAGACAATTTATTTTTTCATAAAGATTATAATCATTAGTAAATGCCATGCCACCTTCACATGTCGTTTCAAATATTTTAGTATGTCCAAAACTTGTAATTGATGCAACGCCACCATAAAGCTGTGTTGTTTGTGCAGAATCTTCTATAACAGTTACATTATATTTATTACACAAGTCAACAACCTTGGATATATCGCATACATGTCCATAAATATGTGTTGGCACGACAATTCCATATGCGCCTGTCTTTAACATTTGCTCCAGATATTCAATATTAATTGTGTAATTATCCACATTAACATCGCAAAAATCTACATGATATCCTGCATATATTGCCGAATTAACTGGATTGGTACATGATATTGCCGGAAATATTACTTTTTTTTGCTGCATACCTAATGCCTTAAATATAAGATATAGTGCTGTTGTTCCGTTACCTGTATACACCCCATATTTTCTATTATATACTTCACATAATTTTTTTTCTAACTCATTCATACAGACCTCTGTTATCTAATATATTTCCAATCCATAGGAGTTCCTTTTTTCAAATCACAATCTGCTGTCTTTCCAAGTATGTCTTCATAATATTTAGTATGAAGTCCAAATCCCGGTCTGATTGAGCGCACATTTTCTTCTGTAAAAGTTTCACCAGCTTTAATATCCTTTACAACAAACAGTGACCTTGAAAAATCGCGCTCCTTGATCTGCATATCAGATAATTCATATGTAACCTTTCCTAAGGCTTTTTCAACTATTCTTATCTGCTTACACATCTCTTTAAACTCTTCTGCTTCCATGGAAAATTCTGAATCTGGGCCTCCATCAGAACGTTTAAGTGTCATATGCTTCTCTATAACCTTTGCTCCTACTGCTACTGCAGCGACATCAACTGCATATCCCATACTATGATCTGATAAACCTGTTATACAGTTAAATGTCTCGGACATAGATGGAATAGTTTTAAGATTCATATCTTCATATGGTGACGGATATGCCGAAGTACATTTTAATAATATAACATTATCATTGCCTTCTTCTTTACATGTTTTTAGTGCAAGTTCTATATCTGCAAGATAAGCAATTCCGGTAGAGATAATTATTGGCTTACCTGTTTTTGCTATTTTCCTTATAAATGGTATGTCATTTATTTCAAATGAAGCTACTTTATATGCTGGCATATCAATTTTTTCAAGGAAGTCTATTGCTGTTAAATCAAATGGTGATGAAAATAAATCCAGTCCTTTACTTTCCGCATATTTTTTTAAGTCAGCCTGCCACTCCCATGGCGTATATGCTGTCTGATATAACTTATGAAGTGTTGTTCCATCCCAAAGTGTTCCCTGATTTATCTGAAAATATTTATTATCACAGTCAATTGTAATTGTATCTGCTGTATATGTCTGAATCTTGACTGCATCTGCACCTGCATCTGCTGCAGCATCAATAATTTTTAATGCCCTGTTATAGTCCATATTGTGATTTGCAGACATTTCTGCAATAATATATGTAGGACTATTCTCTGATATAATGTGCTCTCCAATCTTTATCTCGTTCTTCATAAGGGACTCCCTTTCATAATTATAAATATTGTTTATCCAACCATTCATAAATATTTCATTATATTATGACTTTAATTATTAATCTCTTTCAATGCTTTACTAAGCTGCTCAACATCAAGCCATTCCTTATTAGTTCCAGAATTATATTCAAAGCCCTCTTCTACAAGCTTTCCTCCCGGAAGAATATCCCCAGTTTTTTTCCAGTCAAAATGAGGATATATAATATAATGCTTGTCATACTCATAGGTCATTCTGGAATCATCCTTAGTCACCATTACTTCATGTAACTTTTCACCTTCCCTGATACCTATATCCTGTATATCTGCTTCTTTACCAAGCGTATTAAGACTCATGGCCTGTGCGAGGTCACCTATCTTAAATGACGGAATCTTGGATATGTATGTCTCTCCACCTTTAGACTCCTCTATAGCCTTAAATACAAGCTCAACGCCCTGTCTTAATGTTATCCAGAAACGGGTCATTCTCATATCAGTTACACCAAGCTTATTATTACCTTCATCTAATAATCTCTGCCAGATAGGAATAACAGAACCTCTGCTTCCTGCTACATTACCATATCTTACAACAGAAAAGATAGTTCCATTTTCACCACTGTATGCATTAGCTGCGATAAATAACTTGTCCGATACAAGCTTAGTTCCACCATACAGATTAATAGGATTAACAGCCTTATCAGTTGATAATGCAACAACCTTTTTAACTTTACAGTCAAGTGCTGCATCAATCACATTCTGCGCACCATGAATATTAGTCTTAACAGCCTCCATCGGATTATATTCACATGTAGGCACCTGTTTCATTGCCGCTGCATGGATAACATAATCAACTCCTTTAAAAGCTCTCTTTAATCTTTCTCTATCTCTTACATCACCGATAAAGAATCTCACCCTGGACATATCAACCTTGTCTTTATAATCTGTCTGCATTACACTCTGTTTAAATTCATCCCTTGAATATATAATAATCTTCTTAGGGTTGTACTTTTCAAATATCATCTCAAGGAACTTCTTACCAAATGACCCCGTACCACCTGTAATCAAAACTGTCTTATTATTTAACATTTACTTATTCCTCTCATTAATTATCCTGTATTTTTTTATATAATTCCGGTAAACGCTCGCTCAATTTATCAAGATTCCTTGAATAAGACTTCTGTAGCTGTATGCCTTTTTCTATTGCACTCTTTAAATCCTCTATATCAGAACCCGTATCTTTATATACACCATTGATAATCTCATACTCTTCACTCTTATTATTCATTGCTGCAAATTCCAGAAGAAATTCTTTATCCATCTCTTCCATTCTTGTATTAATTCTGTTATATATTCGTGTTATTTCATTAGTAATCTTATTTCTTGATATAAGCTCCTGCAGCTTATAAAAATCCCTGAGATTGCTTTCTATTGATTTTTTAAGTTCCTTTATAGTATCATCAAAATGTAATACTTTATCTTTAACATTCTCAAGCTCTGCTTCTGTAAATGTAGGATTTGCATTATTAATAGCCATAGAAAAATCTATATCTTTACCACAGTACTTATTACATGCCTCATATAATGGCATATTAACAGCACCGTGTATCATTGCACCGCCTTCGGTTGAATTAATGACATTAAGATAATCCTTAAACTCAATCTGCTGCTCAAACCATCTTCTATAGCTGTCCAGATTAAGTTGCGTCCATACCTTATCTCCATAATAGCCTTCAACTTCAACCATACCGTCGCTGTTTTTTTTGACCTGCTTCTCAACAACACCTTCTGCATAATATATGCCGTTATTATAAGCAAGATCTTGTCCTATTAATATAATATTCTTAAATCCCAACAAATCGGCAAGTGAAAACGCATCATTAGCGACTGAACCGCCTGTATCCAGCATGCCAAATTTTTTATCAAAATTTTTCAACAGCTTTATTAACAAATATGAATCTCCAAAAAAGAACTTCTTTCCTCTATGTTCTTTCTGAAACCACTCTATACATGTACTACCAAGCACAAATGGTATGTCCTTAACTTTTTCATTTGCAAAATTACTCAATGGTTTGTGAGAATCTACGCTGACTGCAATGTCTGGAATTATATCATTATCTAGCAAAGGATTAAGTGCTGCATCACAAGCTATAACAAATACCTTTTTTCTATATTTCTTAAGCTCCAATATATTTTTATTTAATGATGGTCCAGCAGCTACTATCACAGCAGGAATATTCTTATAATCTTTATTAACAGATATGGCATTGTATAGTTCATTAACATCAGAATTAGATAATGCCATCCAAAGATTGCCAAGTATATTGCCAAAGACTTCCTGTCCATATGTAATATATGTATTCTTATCCATCTTCTGTCTTGCTATAGCATCTGTTATTATCTCCTTAACACTCATTATTTCAGCTTCATATACATTCCAATAGTTAGGCAACACATAGAATCTTGTGTATTCAATTAATGAATATGATATCCCCCCACTCATTAACACTGACAATATCTTATCATTAATTCCTTTAACTATTAATGTACATCTTTCTATAATTTCTGTTAAATCAACATGCTTCATTGCTTCAATAAATATATCTATATCTGGCTCATATATAATAATCTTTACATCTTTATGTAGTCTTCTTAATGCTTTTTTTATATTTATTCCATTACCAAGTCCTGCTATTATAACGAGAGCTGTACTGTTGACTTCGTCAAATTGTTCTGCCCATACATCACCTGCATAATCAGCGTTGTACCTGCTGGTAAATATCCATTCTCTTCCGTTTTTATATATTAAAGCCTGTTTTTCATCTATTAATATATTTTCATTCTTGTTATAATTATCTAAAACTTTTTTATATTCCAGATACATTCCTTGCAAACATTCATCTAACTTTTTATTATTCTTTATCTCAACATTTTCCATATATTCTTACCATCTATATCTGTGCTGATATTTCACTATATACCTGTAATGATGGTAATATCTCATACTTAAGTGTGTCAGCTATCAGAAGTACATCCTTATTTTTAATTCCATCAAAGAGGTTACTTATCTGTGTAAGCACTACATTCTGTGGTATATCTGCCCCCAGTTCGTTATATTTAGGTATATTATTTATAAATGCATTCATATGTTCTGTAATATATGGCATACACTCTGCCAGCATATTATATGCATTAGTAACTTCATTCATATACATCAATCTGCTTACTTCTTCTATCTTAATAAATATATCATCTAAATTCATAATTCTCCAAAAAATAAAACAGAGCTGGCATATGCCAACTCTGCCTTATTATATAGTAGTATAATAATTACTGGATAAGTGAAAGAACACCCTGATTCTGCTGATTTGCCTGAGCAAGCATTGACTGACCAGCCTGCATAAGAATGTTGTTCTTGCTGTAAGTAACCATCTCTTTTGCCATATCTGTATCACGGATACGAGATTCAGCTGATGATGTATTCTCACTTGTTGTATCAAGGTTCTTAATTGTATGCTCAAGTCTGTTCTGGACAGCACCAAGAGCTGAACGCTGTGTAGATACTTTATCAATAGCTGCCTGAATCTTATTCATTGCTTCACCTGATTTAGCAAATGAAGAAACACATAATGTATTAACTGAAAGTGTACCTGCATCCATAGCATCAACCGAAATTGCAATCTTCTGTCCTGAAAGTGCACCAACCTGAAGGTTCTTATTAGTAAAATTACCATCTAAAAGATTCATAGTATTAAACTGTGTTGTAGATGAAATTCTTGTGATTTCAGATGCTAAAGCATCAACTTCCTTCTGAATAGCTTTTCTATCTACAGATGTATTAGTATCATTAGCTGCCTGTGTAGCTAATTCATTCATTCTCTGTAAGATAGAATGTGACTCATTAAGAGCACCTTCAGCTGTCTGAATAAGTGAGATACCATCCTGAGCGTTAGATGAAGCCTTGTCAAGTCCTCTGATCTGACTTCTCATCTTCTCAGAAATTGAAAGACCGGCTGCATCATCACCAGCTCTGTTAATTCTGTAACCTGATGATAACTTCTCTGTTGACTTAGACTGCTCGCCTGTGATAATTCCTAACTGTCTGTTAGTGTTGGCTGCTGCAAGATTATGTTGTACTACCATAATATTTTCCTCCTTGAATATCCTGTGGCTTCCCTGCCACAATAATTTGATTAGTTCAATAACATATATTTGTTATTGTTATTTATTATATCGGACATTGTTTTATAAACTTTAGTCCGAATATAAACTTTTTTTTAATTTTTTGTATTTTCTTTTTATAATCAGACTGTCTTCCTTAATTATAACCTTGGTCAAGTATTAAGACATCTCTTATAATTAAACTATAATTCCCGTAATATCACTTTTTCTTGTCCATAAACTGTGGAGTATAGTCGATATTACTCTGTACCTTATAATAGGCATTCGCCATCTTGGTACTTCTCTTCGCCGTCTGCACATCCGCTTTCATTCTGGCAAACTTCCTGCCTACTGTAACCTTATTCCTTGCCTCCTGCGCCTGTACCTTGACACTAAGGTCGGTCACTGCTTTAATAAGCTGCTGCATCTGTTTAATCTGTTCAGAATATAACTGCTTATTATTACCTATCGAGTCCTTCACTCTTTGGAATAACGCATCAAATCCATCATCCAGTTCAAGAAGCTTATCTATAAGCTCGCCTTTTCGTTCTATACTTGAATAAAATGCCTGTTCATCAAAGGCTGCACCGTCAGTTGATGCCATCTGTGCCTGACTTATATTAAGTTCTGATATCTCCTGTAATATATCTCTTTTCATTACGAGACTCTCTATCATCATCTGAAGATAATTATCTGTCATATTAAAGCACTCACCTTCTATGTTATATATAATAACATACCAATTAAATTATTAGTTATAATACAGGTAATTATTGCTCTTGTATCATGCGCATATACTAATTCTTATTTATACTTTTCACACTATTCCTTATTCATAAAGCATAAATATATACAGCATCAATTACTTAGTCTTCTGCATTACCTGCTTCCATGTATCTCTCATGCCTCTTATCTCAACAAGTGCTGCCTCTATATCTTCTGTCTTCTTTGAAATATTAGCATCAACCAGTAAGCTGTATATATACTCATATATCTTATCAAAATCCTTGGCAACAGGATACTTATGATTAAGTGTAGACCTTAATTCTTCTATTATTGCCTGTGCTTTCTTAAGATTAGTGTGCACCTTCTGGATATCATTATGTTCAACACCTATAATAGCTATATTACAAAACTTAATAGCTCCTTCATACAATAATAAAGTAAGCTCTCCCGGAGATGCTGTAAGTACCTTATTATTCCCATACTTTGCATATGCCTGCTGATTAATAGCCATGTATATACCCTCTTTTCTCTTTATACGAATATTTATCAATATTATATCGCATAATCAACATACACGCAAACAATTATTATAAATAATTATCTGCGTGTATCTTAATGTGTTATATTATAACATATTACTATAATAATATTCTGATATAGTATATCCTATATTCTTAATTATAACTCATAAAACATTGTATTATGTAAATATCAAAAGTTTAAAATGCAATTATTATTGCACAACTATGCATTTCAGACTTAATATACCTGTTTATCCAAAATATCCTGATAAAGATGACTGCTGTGAATTAAGTGTTGCAAGAGCCGATTCCATCTTAGAGAACTTATTATAATAATAATCTTCCCATGTAGATATCTCTGTCTCTTTATCCTTAATCTTAGTTGTATAATCAGAGTATTCCTTAGCCATCTCTTTATCATTATATACCTTAAAGGTACTTCTCATCGTTGTACCCTGCATCTTCTTACCTAAGTCAGTATACAGATTATCTGCAAGCTGTGAGAAGAATGATATAACCGCATCCGGATCATTAGCAATAGCCGCTTTTAACTTATCTTCATTAGAAGCCGATGTACTGTCATCACTATCACCATCAATGTGTAATACACCTTTCTCATTATCACCTGATGAGAAATATCCTGCTGTGGATATACCAAAACTTGATAATGAATATGCCTTTCCATTAATATTAAATGACCTAAGCATATCCGTCTTCATCGTATTAGATATTGAACTTAATGTACTGTCTCTTCTAAGAAGTGACGTCTTAATCTTTTCTTCCCATTCCTTAACCTGATCATCTGTCATCGCTGACTTTTCGTCACTTGTAAGTGGTTCATAGCCCTTGGCACTTGCGGCATTATAAGCTGTATCTATCTCTTTTATAAGACTGTTATAATCACTTATAAAGCTCTTAATGGAATCATATATACCATCCACATCATTTTCAGTTGATATAGTTACTTCATTATCACCGGTAAGTGCTGTTGCCGTTATGGTAAGTCCGTTAATAGAGAATGTATTAGTATTATTAGTAAATGTTGCACCATTAAGCTCAATCTCTGAATCCTGTGCATATATTCTCTTGGCTGAACTTCCTGATGTATCCGATGTTACACCTAATGTACTAAGTGCTGTCTTGTATTCAGCCGTTGCCTTATCTGAATCAGATGTTGCACTCTTCACTACATTATATGCAGAAACCATCTTATTAGCATAATCTAAATATTCCTGTGCTTCTGTCTTATAGCTGTTAATCTTAGAAGAAGCATCACCTGATGTAGCTGCTGCTGCCATATCGTATGTATACTTTTCAGTATCAATCTTACCATCAGTTCCTACATACTGTGCCATAGTGCTATTTGCAATAATGAGCTTTCCATTAGTCTTATCTATAGTATATGTTGTATCTGATGCATCACCAAAGCCGGCTTCCTTATACATATCGGTAATAGACTTAGTATTACTTTCAATTGTAGACTCAAGACTTTTAATTTCAGATGCATTAAATTCCTGAAGCTTCTTAGCTGTATCATAAGTTGATGTATCATTAGTAAGACTTATAACTCCCTTAATAGCCTGAAGTCTTGACTGTTTTTCCGCCTTGGCATCCTCAGAAAGGGTATCATCTTTAAGTTCCTCTTCTAGTTTCGACATAGCATCTGAAAGATTCTTCCTTGCTGCTGCTATTCCTGAACCATCCTCGCCTGCCGTATTCATAAACCCTGTAATATATTCCTCTTTATACTTATCAACCGTAAGGCTTTCCGTTGCAGACTTAATATTACTAAGATATGTACCTACATTACTGTTAAATGAACTTACATCACTATTGTATCTGTTCTTAACTGTATCCTCTACATATGATGTATTATTAACAATACTCTTATAAGGTGCAATTATATTATCAATATTATCAATTGATGTATCTGCAAGTCCTAATGCACTAAGTGCTGTCTTACCATTGGCATCTGAGGCTGTAAGCGAGAACTCATGCTCTGTTCCTGATGTCTTAGAGCTTATAAAGAATCTCTGGTTAGTCTCATCAAAGCTGGCATTAACACCTGCCGACTTAAGCTGTATGATAAGATTATTAACTGTCATATCATCAGATAACTGTATGCTTGTTGTCTTACCCTCAGCAGTAACTTCAAGCTTACCTGTAGAACCCGAACCCATTCCACTAATCTCACTAAGCTTGGTATCACCCTTAATCTTAGTACTGTCTGTCTTAGAACTGTCAGCAGAGATTACACCTCCTGTAAGATAACCTGCTGTTGCAAGCTTCTTAACCTTAAGGCTCTGTGTACCTGTAACTGCTGATGTTGATGCATCAACTGAGGCATAATTAGAATTAGATATCTTAGCCTTCTTAAGATTATAATTCTTAGAAAAACGCGATGTGCTTAATGAACCTGTGTAGAATGAATATATCTTGGTATTCATTGTATTCCACTTGTCCTGCTTCCATTGAAGCTTTGTCTGTGCCTTTACAAGATTATCCTTCTGTGTTCTATATCCGGACACCAGTGCTGATACCAATGCTTCTGTATCAAGCCCTGATGACATACCTGAAAGTCTTATAGGCATATTTCATTCCTCCATTCTAACTTATATGATATGCTGTTATAATACCCGGTATAGTACATAAATAAATACATAAACACAATCAAGCCAATGTACGGCTGCATTACTTATGCATTACCATACCGGCTATCTGTATATCTGTACCAGACATAGACAGCATACTAATCCTCATTTCTAAGCAACTTCGTTGCAAAGAGGCGAAGAAAAATCCGCACAGGCGATTTTTCTTCTGCCATCAAGGACTATTTGATTTGTTCAGAAACAAATAGGCATGTAAAAAATAACCGCATCGGTATTATTTTTCACACTATTATCTCTTCTCATCGACAAGAATACCGGCAATCTCCCATGCTTTCTCAAGCATCTTCAATGCCTTTTCTGATGGTATCTCTTTGATAACTTCATCTGTTTCTTTATCTTTTATTGTTATTGTTACTCTGTGAGTCGGTTCATTATAACCAAACTCTGCAACAGTGTTACGGTTAATAAGCTTATTAATCTCCTTAATATCCTGCATTGTTGCCTGAGCCTGCTGTCCAGAATTATTATCCTCCTGATTACCATTCTGACCACCATTATTAGATGCACCCTCGCTTGTCTTAGCAACCACCTGTGTCTGCTGGTCTGCTGTCACACTTACTGCATCTGATGCTGAACTTGTCTTAGCAACATTCTCAACTGGCTTAGCGGCTGTAACTGCCTGACTCTGAAAATTGTGAGCTCCTACTGCTCCCTTAACTGCTTCAATTCCCATTGTATCCACCTCCGTGTGAAATAATAAAAATTTTCTCTAATATTGTAATATTATTAAATTAACCAATTCCTGATACATATAAATGTTATAGGAATCTTACGCCTGTATTATATCAGGCTGTTCAAGGCTTATTTATAATGCCTTCGGCTAAAATAAGGCTCACTTATGAGCTTTATGTTTTAAAAGATAAGCTGTATAACTTATCCAATATTAACCCTGTCAAGAAATATATCGGAAATAAACACCGAAAATTAACCCTTTATGCCAGCTGTTTTCCATGTTTTACCGCATATTACATACAATCTATTACTTCTTAAACAGCTTCTTAAGGCTCTCTGCATCGGGTGAAGCGGTAACCGCTTCCTTGTTGGCCTCCTGTATCTGGATATATACTTCTTTTCTATATACCGGCACTGACTTAGGTGCAGATATTCCAAGCTTTACCTGATCTCCCTTAATGTCAATTACCTTAATCTCAATATTATCATTAACTATAATCGCCTCGTCTTTTCTTCTCGATAAAGCAAGCATATCTACTCACCATCCTTTCCAGACTGTTCCTTAAGATAGTCATAGATTGGATATCTCACAAGATAATCTTCATTTTCAGCAATCAACTGGACTGCCTTTAATGTATCTGCATTAATGATAATCGGTGCTTTAAGATTACATGTCATCTTTGTAATGTCATGTGGCACTGTCATTGTAACAAATATTAACAGATGTGCATTATCAATATCATCACTTCCAAGACACTTAAGCATCTCATCATCTGCTATCGGATTATAATCAGGCTTCACATATTCAGGCTTCAATACCGGAAGTGCAAATGCAGCCTCTTCCATTGACTGTAACCACATAATGGCCGAATCTGACTTTTCCTCTGAGTCTGCATCGTATATAAGTGTATACTTTTTATAATCCTGAAAACCTATTATTCCATTGTCAAATGTAATAATCTTATCATCTGATATATCTATAGTTCCGAACTTTTCTGTATTAATTCTCACTGATTATCACACCTTTCCGCTATCTGATATAAATATCATGATTATAGCTTATTTTCTAATTTGCATTCCCATGCAGCTTATAACATATTAATCGGCATATCTTATAAGAAGTCAAGAAGTGTCTGCTGAACTACTTTACTTGCTGCTGAAAGTGAAGCATTGTATACGAGCTCGGCTGATGCATAACCGATTACAACCTCTTCAAGATCTATATCTTCATTATTAGACTTAAGTGACTTAAAATTAGTCTTCTGCTCTGTAACACGGCTCTTTGTCAATGTAAGTCGTGACTCTCTGTTACCTACATCTGCCTTAGCAACTGAATTCTGCTGCTGATATGACTTCATCTGCTTAACACCATTTTCAAATGCCTCAGTCATATTATTCTTTGCAAGGTCATATTGCTTATTGAGTCCTTCAAGCATCGAATTAAGAGTACTCTGTGAAGTCTTATCACTATATCTTTCTTCACTCATCATTGACTTAACCTGTGATATCTGTGCCTCAATATCAAGTACATCATTAACAGAAGTGACAAGAGAATCTATATCTCTTCCAAGATATATATTAAATGCCTCATCTGCCTGTGTATTAATCTTTAGCTTCTGTGAGTAGTTGACATTATATTCAATTGCCTCATCCTTCTTCTCATATGTAACGCCTGTATTATTATCAATACAGTTATAATACATCGTAGGATTAAGATCCCCCTTCTGGAAATTGTCTTTAGTATATGAAACAGAGAACTTATTACTCTCATATACGTTGGAATAAATATCAGCTCCAAGAATAATCTCACCTGTTGAACCGTTAAATATTATCTCATTATCTTCCGGTATGGCATTATCATCTTTAGTCGTTCCAAGTACTACCTGCTTACCCTCTGTATCTGTAAATGTAAACTTTCCATCAGCATCACCTGTTACCGTCTGTGTATCCTTAACAACCGGATTGCCGTTGTCATCCTTTTTAATATTGCCATCATCATCAAGTTCATAAGTTGTAACCACAGCAGAAGTTCCATCCTCTGACACCTTAATATCCGTATTATTATATGTCATATTAAAGCCTGTATCATGTACTCCGGTATATGCTGTCCTTAATGTATGGACAGTCTTTACATTGGGAGTTACAATATTACCATCGGCATCCTTATGAAGATTAAGATTCATAATATCATCATTAGTATATGAATTAGTATATGCTTTCTTAGTTGTAAGATAACTTCTATTAAAATCCTGTGAAATTGTATAGCTTATATTCTTAGCATCGTCATCTGACTGGTATGTAAGCGGTGTATCTGTCTTATATCCGGTAAATACATATCTTCCGGCATATTCAACATCTCCCTCTGCATAAAATGCTTCCTTTAACTTACTAAGTGTCTCACTGATAGTCTGTCTTTGCTCAGAAGAATATGAATCAGTAGCACCCTGCTCACAATATCCATATAATCGTGTAATTATTGAATTACCTTCATCTAATGCACCCTCCGTCGTATCAAGCCATGAACTTGCATCAGGGATATTCTTGTCAAGATACATAGATACCTGATCAAGACTTGTTCTTAAACGTAATGCTCTTATCGCAATAATAGGATCCTCTGATGGTCTGTTAATCTTCTTCTGTGTTGACATCTGTGTATTATACTTATTAAGAAGCAGCTTATTAGTCTGAATATCTGCCATGTTTGTATTAATCATCATCTGATTAGTTATTCTCATATATTAACACCTGCTGTTACAGCTTATCCTTTCTATTAATAATTAATTATAATCCTGTCTGATTAATGAGCCTGTCGTATAATTCATTCATCACTGACATCATCTTAGAATTAAGATTATATGCCTGCTGATATTTCATAAGATCCATAGCCTCTTCTTCTGTATCAACACCCATTACTGAAAGTCTCTGATTATTGATAGTCTTTTTAAGGCTCTGATAATTAATCTGCATGTTAGTTGCCTTACTTGAATCAATAGATACGTCACTGACCATACTTTCAAGGAAATATGCACCTGTACCACCGTTATATATCTTCTGGCTCTGTAATGCGCTTATCTTCTCCATAAGTGTCGCATCCGACTCACCTGCCGATGCCGTAGCTTTCACAGGAAGTCTTGTATTATCATTTATTATGTTGCTGTTTACACATATATTCTGCGCATTCATAACTCCTGTGCCTGCTGCCTTAAATAATGCTTCACCCGGCTGTCCATCTTCTGTATATCCTGATGTCATAACTTTATTAACAGAATCTGAGAATATCTGTACAAACTTATTAATCTGTGAAAGATAATATGGAACGCCTTTATAATTAACGTTGCTTCCTTCCTTTGTTACAACCTCAAGTGTTCTATTACCATCGCTGTCTGTTACCTCATTGCCGTCTGCATCTACAGCAATCTGCTCATAGCCGCCATTACAGCCATCTCTCACATCTATAAGTCCCTTTAATGTTCCTCCTAGTGAACTGCTGTATATGTTAAAGCTTCCGCCATTTTCCCACTGTATATCATAAAGGCCATCAACGTCTGATTCATTACGTTTGTTGCCATCTGCTCTTGCAACAACCTCAAGTGAACGATGGGCATAAGAATTAACTATTGCCTGTCCATTAATATATACATTGTATTCTGTAAGTCCGTTACCTATACTTGTCTCTGACACTGATGTATTAACAATCTTAGAAAGATTATCAACAAGTACATTACGCTGATCTCTTAAATCATTAGCATTACCATAACATGCCTCTATATGATTAATCTGCTTATTAAGTGCTGCAATATTCTGTGCAATGGTATTAATCTCATCAACCTGTGACTTAACCTCACTATTAATATCCTTCTGCACATTCTGCATATTGGTATAGAGTGTATTAAAATAATTTGCAAGGCTTGTTGCCTTATTAATTAATGCATTCTTAGCAGAACTCTCACCCGGCGTAAGTGTAAGCTGGTTGACAGCCGCATAGAAATCGTTATATTCCTGACAATATCCTTTAAGTGAAAATTCATTGAAATAATCTTCAATCTGTGTCATATAATTATACTTATTAGAATATTCACCATATAAAGCCTCGTTATTACGATACTTATCATCATAATAAGAATCTCTTAACTGGTTAATATCTGTAACATCAACACCTGCACCAAGTGTTCCATATCTTGCATGTGTTCTTATCGCTTCATTGGCTTTAACAGTAACCGTCTGTCTTGAATATCCCTTTGTATTAATATTGGCTATATTATGGGCTGTAACATTGACAGAAGTTGAAGCTGCCTGAAGTCCTGTATATGCTATTGTTAATCCAAAAAATGTAGATGCCATATCCGGTCCTTTCTATATTTGTCCTGACTTAATCTGCCAGATGCAAATGTATACGAGCCATAAACAAAAGTAATTTATCCTTAATGCTCTTCTTTATCTGCTCTTTCATAAATTGTATAATATATTATTTTACTTTCCAAGTGATGTTATAAGATGTTCTGTCATCTCATCAACAACATTAATATATCTTGAAGCTGCATTATATGCCTGCTGATACTTAATCATCTTCTCTAACTCTTCATCAGAAGCAACACCTGATATCTGCAGTCTCTGGTCATCATAACCCGTTACCATCTTCTGCTGGTTGCTTGTATAATTATCAAGCACCTGTCCGACCATCGCAAATTCACCAATAAAATCACTGTAAAAATCACCGTAATTAGTTATTGAATAATCTTCCGGATTAAGTGATGCAAATTTCTTATTCCAAAGATCTACAAGCTCCTGTGCCTTTGAGAAATCTTCTTTACCGTCCTTTGTCACAAGCGGTATCTTATCAATATTCTGTGAAGCTGTAGGATTAACAGAAATATTACCAAGCGTATATAATGATAAATCGCCTCTTTTATTGATATTATTTCTCAGATAGATAGTTTTGCCATCTGCATCTGTTGTCTTTATATATCTTTCCGTTTCATTTCTTGAGAACAGTTCACAGCCTACTGTCTTATCTGCATCCATTCCATATGAGGTCTTATCCATATCAAGAAATGCATATGTATATTCATCTACCGGCTCTGCCTGCTCACCATTCATATCTGTATAAAGCTTTTCGGCTGAATCATATCTGTATATTGCATTCTCTCCCTCTCCTGATACAAGAACACCTTTAACAGTCTTACCCTGATGATTATATAATACAGCATGTGTTGAATTATTATACTTATAATTAACTGCCGTAAGTTCATTGCCATCTGCATCAAGTAAGGCATCTGTAGTTGTCTTTGTCTTTTCAGGGCAGAGTACATTATTGATATCTTCAACAAGACCATTTACCAGCTTATCAAGTCCTGACATTGCACTTAATATTGCTGATGGCTCGATATACTTATTATAATAATCCTGCTTTGTCTGATATTCCTTCATCGCACTATTATATGCTGCTTCTCCTTGCGGAGTATTAACATCATAATCTGCTGCATTGGGCTTAACCGGAACATCTGTATAATCTGCCGAGCCATTACCTCTTGCAATAATTATTCCCTTAAGCTTACCTGAGTCTGTATTATTATAATTATTAGCCTTAGATAAATCCTCATTAAATACATCATTATTATCAAATGCCGGCCATGTCGGTATTAATAAACCTCTGTCATTGCTTATTCTCATTGACATATGGTTTACAAGTCCTTCTGTTACAAATGGTGTACCCTCTGCATTGACAACGAGCTTGCCCTCGCTTGTATAATAATAGTCAACATTAATATATTGACTTAATTCATCAAGTGCATTATCTCTCTGGTCTCTTAAATCATTCGCACTCTCAACACCTGCGCCTTCGATATCAAGAATTCTTTTGTTAAGATCTTTAATCTCATCACCCAGAGAATTAATCTTATCGACCAGATTACTTACCTGTGCATTAAGTGTTGTCTGATAATCATTGAGCTGCTGGTATATTGTATCAGATCTTGTCATAAATGCCGTTGCCTGCTGTATAACTGATGTTCTTGCAGTTGTACTTGTAGGATTCTTGCTAAGCTCGTTGATTGCTTCCTTAAGGTTATTAAGAGATTCCTGATATGTAACTCCCTGAAGTTCTCCGAATAATTCCTCAACCTCCTCCACTGCCTCATACTGGCTCTTATAATAACCCAGTCGTCCGTTAGATGAGCGGTATGCATCATCTACAAATTCATTTCTCACTCGTCTTATATCTTCGATCTTTACACCCAGACCATACTGTTTGGTGCTAAGGCCGCTTCCTATCGGAAGGTATGTCGCTGTTGCAAAACTTGTCTGCTGTCTTGTATAACCTGTTGAATTAATATTAGATAAATTATGTGCTGTTGTATTAAGGGCGGTCTGTGCCGACTGCAAACCGCTTACACCTATATACAAGCTGCCCATTCCATTAGCCATTACTACTCCTTATCTGCCCTGGTTGCCCGTCCGTAAGCCCTGGCAATCTTCACATCCTTTGAAGACTCTTATATTATATATAGATTAGATTCAAACTACTCTCGTAGAACATATATATCAGCCGGAGATTGAACTCCTGCTGCAAACAGTATTGTTCTCTCCCTATAGAGAAATTGGGCATCACAGATGAGATACCAGATACACTCTACTGCTTCGCATCAAATCGTCCTGATACAGATGCGCTTCCCTGCTCATATGCTGCATTGTCATAATTGTTAGTCTGTGGTCCGAGAATAATGCTCTTTGCAAGATTCATCTCAAATTCTATCATATCCATTGATTCCTTTAAGAGTGACTTATTATTCTCGTTAATCTTTACAAGACTGTCTATTGTCTTTTTCAGCTTCATATGTACCTCTGACAATGCATCATGTTCTTTAGGTCTCTTTCTTAATATCTCAATTATATCATTAACCCTTATTCCCTCAGGTGATAAATTGAGCACCTTACATATGTCACCTACATTATTACGGCGCTGTAATTCAAGCTTATCAAGAACATCAATCTGCGCCTGTTCTTTAACTAATATGTCCTGAAGTCTGTCAATGTCACTATTGACTATAGCATCTGTCTTTTCCATGGATATATCCAGCATCTTCTCATATTCGGTATTCTCTGAATCCAGAATATCTATTAATGAATCTATTAAACTTGCCATATATCCCTCCGTACTTAAAATGTCAATGTTGACTTGTTATTAACAAGCTTATCTGCTATCTTGGCCGCACTTACATTATATGTTCCTGCAGCCATCATAGCTTTAATATGTGCCACCTTATCTTCTCTTATATCAGGTGCTGTATCAACTGCCGTCTTAGCAGTCTGATAAGTCTTAGCTGTATCGGAAAATTCTATTCTGTCACTTGTATCCTTAACATTCTTATTCCTGTTAGGAGCTGTCTGTTTATTAGTCTGATATACCTGACTTATCGCATTATAAGCATCAATACGCATGATTGCCGCCTCGCTTTCCTATTCTCAAAATGGCATATTATTATGTCATTAATCTGTCTTATGTATTATTTTATTAATTATCTGTGAAATGTATCGGTAGATTTTATCATTTTCTTAACCCTGTGCAATTAGTAATTGTTCTTTCTGCCACCCGGTAATGAAAATATTGATTGTTCATTGCCAAGTCTCCTCAAAATATAATACTGTGAATGATTTACAGAACATATTTTATCACACATTCTGGTGAAATTCTGTGTAAATACCTTCTAATAATAAAAAATGATGAAAAACATAAAGAAGTAATTATCTTCATTATGGCAATACACTTCAACTCCTGAAATTACTTGATAACGGACAGATTAGCATGGCTATCGTAGAGGGAAATTATCCAAAAGAAATTTTTGACACAAAAAAATACAGCACAAACGACCATATAGCCGTCTGTGCTGCATCACATATTTTTACGCCAGATTCTTCTCGCCTTCATTTTGTTTCTCTCCCGCAAGTCTCATAACTTCCTTCCATGCCGGTGAGAACAGATAATAACCTATCATTGCAAACATTCCAAAACTGAAAGAAATTGGGAAGCACAACATTACCCATGTTCCATCAAAGTATCTGCTAATAATATAGGCACTTGGAATTCTGACTGCCCAAAGCATAAGAATGTTGACAATTGTAGTATAACGCACCTTTCCAGTTCCGTTTACAATAGATATTATACAGTTAAAAATAGCAAAAAACCACTGTGAAAGCAGCATGACAACAACATGCCTGCTCGCATACATCAATACCATTTCATCTGATGAAAAGAAACGGATTATAGGTTTATGTATCATTATAAAAAACAATCCAAAACCTAATGTAATAAGACCTGAACACAATGGAATCCGCCAGTGTCCCTCTTTGATTCTTGCATATTTCTTCGCACCATAATTCTGTCCTGAAAATGTTGTGGCTGCCGAAGACAATCCGGTAATTGCTATGTTAGAGCATCCTGTAATTCTTCCTGCTACTGCACCTCCGGCCATAAATACAGCCCCCTGTGAGTTATTAAAGATCTGTAATGCAACATGTCCTAATGAATAAAGCGAATTGTTAAGTCCAATAGGCAGACCAATAGCCAGAATATCTTTCATCATTGTTCCTGAAAATCTTGTAGGCAAATATGTAAACTGTATCTCCGGAAACTTCTTCCTTATATAAACAATACTTACAATCCATGAAATAAACATGGCAATACTTGTAGAAAGTGCTGCTCCGGCTACATCCATTCCAAACACTGCAACAAACAATAAATCAAATACTATATTAGAAACACAGGACACAACCAGAAACCATAATGAAGCCTTGCTGTCTCCAAGTCCTCTTAAAATACCAGCATTCATATTATAACCCAGATTACCAAGTGTACCTAAGAATACAACCCTCGTATATATTAATGCAGCATTCCACACATCCTGCGGCACTTTCATAAATTCCAGAATATATGGTGCTGCAAACCATCCAAGAATACCAATCGGAATACCTACAATATATATAAATGTTATTGAAGTTCCACATACTGAAACAACCTTTCCCGATTCTCTGGCTCCGGTATATTGTGAAATAAGAATAGACACACCTGTTCCTATTCCTAAAAAAACACATAATAATACTTCAACCGGCTGTGAACTCGTTCCTACCGCAGCTAAAGATGTATCTCCACAATATTTACCTATTACAATTGCATCAACCGTAGTATATAACTGCTGCAAAACATTTCCAATAATAATCGGTATTGCAAACAGTATAATATTTTTCATGATATGACCTGTGGTCATATCAATCTTTCCTTTTTGTGAATCCGCCATAGTAATCTCCATTCCGCAGGAATTTTTAATGCCGGAGGAATCGCGAGCCAAATGTCAGATTTGGCTCTGCGATAAAGGCTGCTTTGTGACGCCTGCGGCACAAACAGCCGTGTGGAAAAATAAGCTATCGAGCTTATTTTTCACACTAATCTCCATTCCGTAAGTAATTTTATTGCTATATACATTTCTTAATTTGTAAATATTATAAGGTCATCAAAGTATTCTATGCATCCTTTATATTTACCTTTAGTAGTAAATATTGGATTATCCATATCGGGATATACAAATACATCTATATAATATATGTTCTTCTTAAGCAGCTTCCTGTCCGTCTTTCTCTGCGTAACAATCAGGTCTCCCAGAATATATTCAACTCTTACTTTAGAATCCAGCACCAGTTCAATCTTTTGTGTATTAAGATTAATAATCTCCGTTGCCTCTTCTGACGACCTGACCACACAAGGTATATCATCTAGTATATATGTATGGCGAAGATCAGATACCTTTAAAATATCACTGTTTAATCTTACCTTTTTTATTTTATTTTCATAATCATATATAATAACCTCTTCAATGCGCTTCTTAACATCAACTCTTGAATATACAAGCTCACTGCCATACTGTATCATATATGGAAATGTCGTGTTTTCGTCACATTTATCAAGAACATCTATATATACATTTTCCTGATTAAGTTTTAAATCTGATATAAACTGTTTTACATTTATAAGTCCTATCAGTTCCTCGTACTGATTATCAAAATGTTGTTCCTTTTTAACCTCTTCCTCAAGAACTGCACTTCCAAGCTTAATTGCACATATATTGCCATGTAGAGGGATTATCTTATCAATACCCGAAACAGCAATCTGACAGTCCTTAATCTGCATCTGCTCATCAGCTTCGATACTATACAGCCACATCTCATGTTCACCAAGTCCCCTGCTTATAAGTGCCGGTCCAAAGCCTGCCGGATTATTATACCTGACCATCTCAAATATAACAAAATTCTCATCCAGCACAAATATTTTAAATGCAAGCTCTGTCTGAAGACTGGCCAGTGAAACATCCACAGTCTTAATTATCATCGCATCATTACTGTCTATATTATATTTATAAAATATAATCTGGATATTATTATCATCAATATACTGTGCTGATGTAAATACAATATAATCATGTTCATATGATGCATATGTAATCTCGGCCATATTATATTTTCTAATTTCTGGAAGTATCTCGAATCTTTCATTAGTTACAGCATTAAGTATATACATCTTCTTACCACTATAACTTTCGAGCTGATAGGAATCTTCAACTGTCTGCAGCATAACCTCTCTATTGATAGGCGAATATATTCCATCCTCAATATTCTTAACAAGCTTTATATCCATTAAGTCCTCCTTAAGCTTTGTGCATGTATCTTGTTTTATGCCACGACTATACTACAACCATTCCATAAGATCGAAATCCTGCGATTTATGATTTAAAAATAATGTTCCTGTATCTTTTCCAGCTATTACTGATACAATATTTTCTACATTATTGCCATTTGTAATTACCATATCCGCACCTGATGCTGTTGCTATCTTGGCTGCCGCTATCTTAGCCGCCATGCCGCCCGTTCCAACACCACTTCCTGAACTTGCTTTACCCATATTTTCAAGCTTCTCATCTATATTATCAACCTGACTTATAAATCTTGCCTCAGGATTCTTATTAGGATCATCTGTATACATTCCATCTATATCTGACAACAGAATAAGTAAATCGGCTTCAAGAATTGATGCAACTATTGCTGACAATCTGTCATTATCCCCGAATGTCTGTACCTGTTCAATCTCATATGTAGATACAGAATCATTCTCATTAACTATAGGAACGGCACCCAGCTGCAACAACTCGTTAAATGTATTCTCTACATTCTTGCGGCTTACATCATTAAGAACAGTATTCTTAGTTAATAAAACCTGTGCTGCTATTGTGCTATATTCTGCAAATATCTTCTGGTATACCATCATAAGCTTTGCCTGTCCTATAGCTGCACACGCCTGTTTTACCGGAAGACCATCCGGTCTGTTATGCAATCCTATCGTACTCTTACCCACTGCAATGGCTCCTGATGATACAAGTATTACCTCTTTTCCGGAATTCTTGATATCTACAAGAATCCTTACCAGTTTTTCTATCTTCATAAGGTTAAGTTTCTCTGTATTCTCATGCATAAGAGATGATGAACCAATCTTAATTACTATTCTTTTCTTATCCTTTAATAATTCCCTGATATTACTCATTTCAGCCTCCACATATTAGCATTTTTAAATCTGTTATATCACACCGTATTACTGACTTACATTTCCCATATAAATAATTATTTTACACTATATATAATAATTTGTCACGCGGTAATAAACCTGCACAGTAATTTCGTATGAACCTGCACAATGATTTTACTTTAACTCTTCACGCCTTTCAATGTATTTTAGCAGTATATTTTCTATATTCCAAACTTTTCTCTACGTTCTTTTGGATTATTTTCAATACATTTTAACAATATACTTTCTATATTCCTGCACTTATCTTTTGTGCTATTTTTTCTGCAACTTTAATTCCATCAACCGCTGCCGAAGTTATTCCTCCTGCATATCCTGCCCCCTCACCACAAGGAAATACTCCGCTTATATCTGACTCCAGCAGTTCATTTCTTACAATTCTTACAGGACTTGAAGTACGGCTCTCCACTCCTGAAAATACAGCATCTTCCATATCAAAGCCTTTTATTTTGTGGTCAAAGCCTGCCATTGCTTCCTTTATTGCCTCACACAGCTTAACTCCAAGCACATTATTCATATTGCCAAATGTATATTTACCCTTTATCTGTGGCACAACCTTTCCAAAACCTGTTGACACTCTGTTAAGCTTAAAGTCAGAAACAAGCTGTACAGGAATATTTCCCTGTCCTTCCCTGTATGCATGCCTCTCCAGCCTACGCTGATATTCAACACCTGCAAGCACACCCTCTCCAAAATCGTCGGGAGTAACCGTCACTATAATTGCACTATTGGCATTTTTACCATCTCTGCCTGAATAACTCATGCCATTTACAGCAGTCATGCCATTTTCTGAAGAAGCGTTGACAACATATCCCCCCGGACACATACAGAATGAATATACTCCTCTTCCTGACTGTGTCTGATATGTCACTTTATAATCAGCTGCCGGAAGCCTGTACGGTGCGCCCATGTATGCATTATAGTTAATAAATTCCTGCGGATGCTCAAGTCTCATTCCCACTGCAAAAGATTTTGCCTGCATGTTAAAGCCTCTGTCCTTAAGCATATAAAATGTATCTCTCGCACTGTGCCCTATTGATAAGCACACGTTCTTGCAAGGTCTTGTTATAACACTTCCCGTTTTTGTATTTTTAATGACTACATTAGTAATCTTACCATTATCAACTGTTATGTCATCAAGACGGCTGTTAAATACTACCTCTCCGCCAAGTCCTATTATCTCTTCCCGCATATTTTTTACTATAACTGCCAGTACATCCGTACCTATATGAGGCTTGTTAATATACATAATAGAGCCATCTGCTCCGTATTCAACAAATGTTCTTAAGACCTCCCTTATCCTTCCTGTCGGGTCTTTAATTACAGTATTAAGTTTACCATCTGAAAATGTACCTGCACCGCCTTCACCAAACTGTACATTCGACTCAGTATCAAGTATCCCGCCATTCCAGAATATATCTACTGTCTTTTTTCTGTCTGCGATACTCTGACCTCTTTCATATACGACTGGTCTAAGCCCCGCCCTGGCAAGCTTTAATGCCGCAAACATTCCAGCCGGACCAAATCCAATAACTACAGGTCTGTCTTCCTCTTTTATATCCTTTTGAATCTTTGTTATAGGAAATTCATACCTTATATCCTTAACTTTAACAATATTTTTATTCTTAGCTCTTTTTATAATAATATCTTCGGAGATTTTTCTTTGTCTATTATTTAACGTACTTTTTTCTGATGCAGATATTCTCTCGGATATTTTACCATCTGACATTGAACCATCTTTATGTTTATTTTTATCAGCAACGTATACATCTGTTATGTCTACACTGTACACAGCATATATATCCGGCTTATGCCTTGAATCTATGGATTTTTTAAAAATTGCATATTCACAGATTTCATTTGGGGCAAGCCTTAACGCCTTATGTACTGCCCTGTCAAGTTCATGGTCTGAATGATTATATTTTAACTTTATCTGATTAACTCTTAACATCCTGTAAATGCCTTTCTCTTAATTTATAATTTTACAAAGTAACATTTTTCTTGACTGTGCAGGCTGCACTTTCTCCTGCCACATAACCGCTGCTCCATGCCCATTGAAGATTATATCCGCCACACATGCCATCAACGTCCGTCACCTCTCCCGCAAAATACAGTCCCGGCACAAGCTTTGACTGCATTGTCTTTGCATCAATCTCATTAAGGTTAATTCCACCCTGGCACACCTGTGCATTGGCATAATCCTTATATCCTGTAATATGTATACTAAATTGTTTAAATGCTTTCAACAGCTTTTCAATATTCATATAGTTTATTGAATTCATTTTATCATTATTATTTATTTCACAATACTTGGCAACGGCACATACAAGTTTTCTATTGAGAAGTCCTGCAAAGAACTGTTCAACAGTCTTGTCATTATCATATTCAAGGCGCTTTTTTGTCATTTCATATAAATTCTTAACATCATAATCTGGAAGCATATCTATCCTTGCTGTAACACTACCATCATTATATATCTTTTCTACTGCATATCTGCTCACCTGAAATACCGGTATTCCCGATATTCCATAATCTGTATACTGTATTTCTCCCATATCAGATGCAATAACATTACCATCGCATATTATATCCACTTTACCGGTACTTCTTACGCCTGCCATAATCTTACATAAATTACTATCTGATATTAGCTGTACAAGTGCAGGAAGTGGTGTCTTTATGGTATGCCCAAGCATCCTCGCATAATCATATCCCGAACCATCAGAACCCGTCTTAGGCGATGCCATTGACCCTGTCGCAAGAATAACTGTTGCTGCTTTAATTGTAATCTTCTGCTCCTCTGTTATATCATCATGTATAATTTCCTGTATTCCTTTTATTACAAAATCAGAGCTTTTTTGTTCCTTTTTATGCCCTTTATCTCTTCCATCATGCCCATAAAATGACATATTTACTGACATTTCTTTATTCTGACTAATAAAGTCAATTTGTTCTGTGTTAAAATTATATAATACATGTATATTATTTCTGTCAACTTCAAGCCTTAATGCTTCCTGTAAAGAGGCAGCCGTTTCTGAATGAGGATAAATATAACCATTTTTTGATTTATGATATACTCCTATTTTTTCAAAAAAGCTAAGGACATCACCAACACCATAATGAGTCAACACCTCTTTAACAAATGTTTTATCTTCATTTTGGAATTTATATTCCGACATATCCAGATTAGTATAATTACATTTACCATTTCCTGTCTGTAAAAGCTTACTGCCAAGCCTTGATGTATGCTCAATAATTAATACGCTGATCCCTTTGCCTGCTGCCGTTATCGCCGCCATCATGCCTGCTGCTCCACCGCCTATCACCACACAGTCATAGGTAAGGTATTTATTTTTTTTATTATTGCTATTATTATTACTCTTATTATTGTTGACTTTATTCTTATTTTTATTATTACTCGTATTATTGCCTTTATTCTTACTATTAGTTTTCCTATCTTTATTCTTACTGTTAATTTCTCTGATTTTATAATTACTCTTCAATTACTCATTCTCTTTCTGTTTTATTCTATACTATAGATAATTATTTGTTATCATTACAAAGCAAATATCAATATAAACATTATACATTATGCATTGCTAATTCTCAAGCCGTTGTAATTATCTTCAGCTGCTATATGTCTGTAAGAAATCATATAATTCCTGCTCGCCTTTTATTACAATACCCTGTTCAAGGTTTTGCTTTATATCCGTCGGAAGCTCTGATACATTTATATCTGCAATATCATATAACTGCCTGTCTTCATTATAATAAACATTAATTCTATAATTTTCTATAATAAGATAAAACTCCTGCATCTGGCTGTTTCCCGTCATACCTGCTCTATCTGTTGCATTTTCTACTGTTTTTTTGATGTTGTCACTATCATTTTCATAATTTTTTGCTGCAACACCTTTTCCATCAGTATTTATATCTTCAATACCTGCATTAATATTATTTTCTGTACCTGTATTATAATTGTTATGTCCCGCATTTATATCTTCATCATAGTTTGTGATATTATTTTTGTCCTTAATATTTTTATAATTTATCCAGATTCCTATAAATATCATAATTATTATACATATTATCACACCTGCCGCAATCCACACCTTAATAGAAGAATTATACATTTTGTTTTTAATATTTGAGGCTTTATTATATGTCCTGATATTTTTATCATACATCATATTCATACCACTCCTGAATTTATTGGCAGCTTTGTTATTAAAAAACATTTTAAAATCTGCACAGATTTTCATATCTGCCACCGAGATTAAAGCTGACCCTTTATGTATCATTATCTGTCATTTTTACATATTTATACAATTAAAATAAAAAACATGGACACCTGCAAATATTTTTACTTGCAATTATGAAGTTTTAGAAATACAATATAAAGATATTAGTGTGTAAAACGTATTAATAATATAAAGATTGGAGATTTATAGCATGAATGGCGAAGAACGACGCAAAAATATAATCAATATAATAAATTCCTCTTCCAGACCGTTATCAGGCTCTGAGCTTGCCAGACAGCTTGGCGTAAGCCGTCAGGTTATCGTCAATGATATTGCTCTTATCAGGGCTAATAATGTTGATATCATCTCAACCCACAAGGGCTATATAATTAACACTCCTATACACTGTATGCGTGAATTTAAGGTTAATCATCCGTCAAGCCAGTTTGAGGATGAGATGAATACTATAATTGATGCCGGTGGAAAGATTCTCGATATTTCAATTAATCATCCGGTATATGGAAGAATAACTGCGCAACTTGAAATATACTCAAGAAATGACATTTTAAAATTTAAGAAAAAAATGCAGACTGATAACGCTGAACCTCTATGCAGGATAACCTCTGGTATCCACTACCATACCGTAATCGCTTATTCTGAACAGATTCTTGATGATGTAGAAACCGCACTGTCTGAACGCGGCTACCTTATACAATAATAAAAGCCGCACATCTGTATAATTATAATAACAGGCTAGTGTACAATATGTAAAATTTGCGCAGGAGATTTTTCATACTTTTCCTTATTTCTGAGCAGCTTTTGTTGCCAAGAGGCGAAGAAAAATTTGCACAGGCAATTTTTCTTCTGCCATCAATGGCTATTTATTCTGCTCAAAAACAAATAGCTGTGTGATAAAATAAGCTATCATGTTTATTTTTCACACTATTCTTCTTCAAAATCAAAATCTTTCATTGCAAATGACATAGGATATACATCCCTGAACAGATATCTGTGAACCCCTTCATTATCTGCAAGGATTACCACCCCATCATCATCCATAAATTCCCTAAGAACCTGAAGACATATTCCACATGGTGGAGTCTGCTTTCCTGTAGCAGATACTATTGCTATACGTGCAATCCTCTTTTCACCTTCTGATACAGCCTTCACTATTGCTGTTCTTTCTGCGCATATTGTTGCTCCAAATGAAGAATTTTCGATATTGCAGCCGGCAAATACCTTATTATTATCTGTCATAAGAGCTGCACCAACCCTAAAACCTGAATAAATGGAATATGAATTTTCCATTGCCTTTTTTGCACACTCTACCAGAAATTCATCACTTACACCTGATAAACTCCTGATATGTTCATTATTAATTGTCAATAATTTTCACCTCCTGTGTATTTTCTATCTGACATATGTATGTCTTCCCCTGATTTAATACAACTTCCGTTCCATCATTATAATAATATTTTGTTGCTCCTTCTGTTTCAGACATTTTAGACCATGTTACCTCTGCTGCTTTCCCATCTGTAATATATAAACCTTTCCCAGTTCCGCTAATCCTGTAATTAGGTGTACCATTTTCATAGTAATCAGGAACGACATACTTTACAAGAATATTTTTATATTCAAGCTGTTTACCGGTAAGCTCATCAATCTGCGGTCCTTCAAACTGAAATCTCTTATACGTTTTAGTATTGCTGTCATACTCAAACCAAGGCTTATTATATGGATATCCCGGATAGAATATCTGACAATTACATCCTCCCTCAGCCAAAATATCTGTATTGTCATCTGTATTAAATATAAACGGCTGTTTATAATCTGATGTATAAACTGTCGGATATCCCTTTTCCTTTACACTCTCCATAATGCCAGTCCACGACGTATATGCATTGTGTGGTGCAACCCTGTCATTCGTCCTGTAAAAATTACAATATACCATTCCATCCAGCGAATGAAACTTTGACTGCTTTAAATACGGTTCTGCATATTCAGAATAACCAAAATGTATATAATCTGCTTCAAATTCTTTAGCAAACATAAGATAATATGTACGGCAGCTCCTTACCGGTCCAATCTTTTCAAGTGCTGTCTTATTCTCAAACAGACAGCATAATCTTGTTATACCGCCTTCCACAAGTGATTCAAATACAATATCTGCCTCACCTATTGACGACTGTGGCATTGCATCATATATATTACTATACATTACTGCAAGCGGTACATTATCGACAGTTTTCTCATCAACCCACATACCGGTAAGATGACTTCTTTTTTTCCCAAAATAACTCTCAGCATCATCTGTTTTTACCTCTGCAGAACTCTCACCTGTTGCTGCTCCCACAGCTTCATCTATATCTTTATTATTATCTTTAGTTATCATTATACTGGTTACCGCTAAAACCAATACTATAATTAATGATATTAAAATAACCGTTATTCTTCTTAATCTATACCTTCTCTTCAAAATTCTCCCCCTTTATTTCCCAATTTTAAAGATATATAAACCTATAATTCATATCTACCTTGTTATCTTTAAAATATCAAGTATTTCTGACTGTCTTCTTTCCATCTCTTTAGCTTCTTCCGGCTCCATATGGTCATAGCCAAATAAATGCATCATACTGTGTGCTACCAGAAATGCCAGCTCACGTTTTGGTGAATGTCCGTATTTTTCTGCCTGCTCTGTGACCTTTTCAACTGAAATAATAATATCCCCAAGCACAAGTTCTCCAGTCTCAGGATTAAAATAATCCTGAGGATTGCTATCCATATCTGCCTCCAAAGCATCAAAATCTGCCGGAGTATCATAATCAATCATTGGAAATGATAATACATCCGTAGGTCTGTCAACCTCTCTGTATTCCTTATTAATCTTATGTATCTGTCCATCATCCGTTAATATTACATTAACTTCTGCTTCATATGGACATTTCTCATAATCAATTGCCGTATTAATAACATCCTTTATAATCTGTTCATAATCCAGATTAAGTTTAATATCTGTTTCATATTCTATATTAATTGTCACACTAATCCTTCTTTCTGACTGTTTTTCTTTGTTCACGTCTTTTTGCTGTTCTTGTCTGCTTCTCCTCATATTCTTCATAAGCCTTGACGATTTTTTGAACCAGTGGATGTCTTACAACATCTTTGCTTGACATATTTGCAAAACCAATCTCATCAACTTTTGATAACACTTTTAATGCCACATCAAGTCCCGACACTGCATCCTTTGGTAAATCCTTCTGTGTTAAATCTCCGGTTATAATCACCTTAGAGCCAAATCCTATTCTTGTAAGGAACATCTTCATCTGTGCCGGAGTAGTATTCTGTGCTTCATCCAGAATAATAAATGCATTGTCAAGAGTTCGTCCTCTCATATATGCAAGAGGCGCAACTTCTATAAGACCTTTTTCCATATTAGCTGCAAAGCTCTCAGCACCCATAATCTGATATAACGCATCATATAAAGGTCTAAGATAGGGATCTACCTTACTTTGTAAATCTCCTGGAAGAAAGCCTAACTTTTCTCCGGCTTCTATTGCCGGTCTTGTAAGTATTATCCTTCCAACTTCATTATTCTTAAATGCTGTAATTGCCATAGCCATAGCCAGATAAGTCTTACCTGTTCCCGCCGGTCCAAGTCCAAATACAATCATCTTATTTCTTATTAAATCCACATATTCTTTCTGTCCCAATGTCTTAGGCTTAATAGGCTTTCCGGTGATTGTTCTGCATATTACATCTGAATCAATCTCAAGTATTGCATCCTCTTTATCTTCAAATACAAGTGATAATGCATAATCCACATTCTGCTCTGTTATATCATTACCTCTCTTAGCAAGCTCAAGCAGATTGTTAAGCACTTTGATACATCTGTCTATATCTCTTTTTGCTCCTATTACTTTTATGTGCGAATCCCTTGATACTATTGTTACTTTTAGTGTCTTTTCTATTTTTTTAACATATTGATCAAATGGACCAAATACAGCCGTACTATACTGCACAGGAATCTCTAAAGTTGTTTCAATTACGCTCATTGTCTACCTCATCCTTAATATCCTCAGTCATCCCTGATAACTGTAATGTATCGGTAATTTGTGCATACTCATAAGCCGGCATATCAACATTAATACTGCCTTTCATCGAATAACACGCCGATTCTTTCTCCATTGTAACACTATTTCTGATAATTTGCACCTTATTTTCTGACAAATCACAAATAAATCTGTTTAACCTTTCATTTAATATATCTTCTGCCTCTTCATCAGTATATGTATTAAGCTGTGTATTATATTCTCTTATTTTTTTAGTACCGGTACATATTGGAAGATAGAAGCTGTTAGTCAGCTTCCAGATATTTATATCAGTAACCGTATCTGATTCCTCATATCTTTGAGGCAATAATCCTATCTCAATATTTTTATTTATAAATCCTAATATAAAGTATTCAGTGCTTTTTTCTGTATAATTCTTATATTCATACTCACTGTTAAGAATATCACAATATTCCAAATCCGTATTAATGCTGATATCCGCATCGGCTGTGGTATAATATTTTCCAACACAGTCGCCGGAATCATTATGAACAGCTATAACTCCCGACACGAGTATCTGTCCCTTTTCCACTGCATCGCCCGGTTTTACCACCGGTGTTCCATTTCTCGTAATTATAGCTTTTACCGTACCGTTGTGCGTTGCCACAATATCTCTTTCCATTGCATTTTCATTATCAACAGCTCTTGTACCATCATTTTCTTTTATATGTACTATCAGTCTGGTTCCCCTTATCTCTGCCGATACCCAAGTTATATTATCATATGAACTTCTAAGCTTCTTTTCAATGCTATCGCAATTAACAGAGCTAATCATAATCCCCGGCGTAACGGAGTCTGTGGCAAGCTCCTTAAGAAGCATACTATCTGTATATTCTCTGTTGCCTGTAAATGCTATATCCCATATATACAGACTGCACAGCTTTAAAATAACAGCGGAAAGAGCCATTCCAATAACAAATGCGTAATGCTTTCTGTACTTAAATAATAAAAATCTTAATCCTTTTTTCTTTATAATTTCAACCTTCATGCCGGTTTTTAATCTTATCTCTTTAAGTCTGTAAAAATCATCAATTGTAATATTTCCTGTAATACCATTTTCAACTGACCGTATATCCCATATATTTATTTTTCTGTGCCTGCACATATTAAGAAATCTTTCTGTAGAATCACCGGAAATCCTTATAATAATATATGTTACCATACGATGTCTTGTGTTTAACATATGCCTTAAATCCACCTTTAAGATACACTGATTAAATCTACTTTCTGCTTCATAAATGGAGCATACTTCCCTTTATTTTCTCTAAATTTAAAATATACTGCTATAATTCTATCCTTTCAAGTCTTCCACTTATTGCTATCTCTTCTGTATCATAATACTTAATTTCAAGATTTTTACCATAAACAGTAATAAATCCTGTTCTTGTAAGCAGCTTTAGTCTGTCATTATCATATTCTGCTATTGATTTAAAATTCTCGATATGCATATCAGTCTTTCCGACAACTGTAATTAATGGTGTCCCCTCTATTATATCTCTTCCGGTCTCCACTAACTTCATATGTCCTCCCATTCCGCATACTAATCATCATTTCTGAACAGTCTTTTTATATTTTACTGTTTCAATCCGTTAAATATTCCTATTCTTTATAAATTCAATACTCACTCGCTCAGCCTGGGATATAACGAAAAAACCGGTACGAAGAATATTTTCCTCGTACCGGTTTAATATATAATAGCATCACTCAGATACTATTAATCCATTGTCATTAAATATAATTAGTTAAACTTACGTTTTCTTGCTGCTTCAGACTTCTTCTTACGTCTAACGCTAGGCTTTTCGTAATGTTCTCTTTTACGAATTTCCTGCTGAATGCCTGCCTTAGCACAGTTTCTCTTGAATCTGCGTAATGCACTATCTAAAGACTCGTTTTCTTTAACGATGACATTTGACATATCTTCCCTGACCACCCTTCTGTTGCAAATTGTGCTCAACAATACATATATAGGGTATTAATTAATTGCACAACATACATTATAACACAATATTATTATTCGTCAACCTTAAAATGTATTTTTACAAAATTTTTATCAAATAATTTCCACAAAAAGTTTCACTGAAGATTAATCGATATCATTTTATAGAATATATTTATTTGTATACCACCTGGCATCAATTGTCAGGCAGTATGCAATAATCCTTTATTTTATGCCAACTGGCTTTCCAGAACTTCAGGTGTCTTCTTTAATAATTCATCAATGCCTGCCGGATTCTTACCGCCGGCCTGTGCCATATTAGGGCGGCCGCCACCGCCACCACCTACCAGTGATGCCACAGCTTTGATAAGATTACCTGCATGAGCGCCCTTCTTAACGGCATCATCTGTTGCCATGGCAATCATATTAACCTTATCAGCCCCCTGTGCACTAACAATAAGCACTACGCCTGAGCCAATCTGTTCCTTAAGCTTATCACCAAGATTACGAAGTTCATTCATATCGACATTCTCTACCTTAGTTGCAAGAAGCTTAACGCCCTTAACCTCAATAACATCTGATGTTGTATCTCCAAGAGCATTATTAGCAAGTTCTGCTTTAAGCTTCTCATTCTCACTATTAAGAGTCTTAATCTCTTCATTCATCGACTGAATCTTCTTAACAAGCTGTGCAGGCTCTGTCTTAGCTGCTTTAGCAGCTTCCTTTACTTCATTCTCAAGGGAAGCATAATACTTAAGAACACCTCTGCCCGTTAAAGCTTCAATTCTTCTTACACCTGCTGCAACACCTGATTCTGATACTATCTTAAATAGCATAATATTAGATGTATTAGCTACATGAGTACCACCACAGAATTCCCTGGAGAAGTCTCCCATTGATACAACTCGTACCTTATCGCCATACTTCTCACCGAATAATGCCATAGCTCCTGTCTTTCTTGCTTCTTCAATACTCATAATATCAGTATTAACAGGAACAGCTTCTGATATCTTCTCATTAACAATATCCTCAACCTTACTAATCTCCTCTGCTGTCATGCTCTGGAAATGTGTAAAGTCAAATCTTAATCTGTCAGGGTCAACATAAGAACCTGACTGTTCTACATGATTACCAAGCACTGTTCTTAATGCCTTCTGTAACAGGTGTGTTGCACTATGATTCTTACTTGTATCTGCTCTCTTTGGTGCATCTACTGTAAGCTTAACTGTATCACCAGTCTTAATCATGCCTTTAGTCATTATACCAACATGTCCAATCTTACCACCCTTAAGATTAATAGTTGTTTCTACCTTAAATTCACCCTCAGGCGTTGTAATTGTACCGCAGTCACCTTCCTGACCACCCATTGTTGCATAGAATACTGTATCATTAACAATTATTGTTCCCTTATCTCCTTCTGATAAAGCTTCAACAATCTCTGTTTCTGTTGTAAGTACCGTAACCTCAGATTCATTTTCAAGCTTGTCATATCCTACAAAATGACTTGTAATCTCAGGGTTGATATCATCATAAACAGTTGCATCTGCACCCATATAATTAGTTGTCTTACGGGCATTTCTTGCTTTAACACGCTGTTCTTCCATAGCCTTTGTAAAGCCTTCTTCATCAACTGTAATATTCTTTTCTTCAAGAATCTCCTTAGTAAGGTCAAGAGGAAAACCATATGTATCATAGAGCTTAAATGCATCTGCTCCTGAAAGCTCACTGCTGTTGTTTTTATTAAGCTCACTTATCATATCTTCAAGAATACTAAGTCCTTGATCAATTGTCTTGTTAAACTTATCTTCTTCCTCTGATATAACCTTGATAATAAATTCTTTCTTTTCTTCTAATTCAGGATATCCATCCTTAGAGCCTTCAATAACTGTCTCACATAACTTAGATAAGAACTTGCCCTCTATTCCGAGCAGACGACCGTGTCTTGCAGCTCTTCTTAAAAGTCTTCTAAGTACATAGCCTCTTCCTTCGTTAGATGGCATAATACCATCACTTACCATAAATGTTACTGAACGGATATGGTCTGTAATAACTCTTATTGAAACATCAATCTTATCATCAATACCATATTTAACACCTGACATCTCACATACCTTATCACGGAGAGCCTGTAATGTATCAACATCAAAGATTGAATCTACATCCTGAACTACAACTGCAAGTCTTTCAAGACCCATACCTGTATCAATATTCTTCTGTACAAGGTCTGTATAATTACCTTTGCCATCATTATTAAACTGTGAGAATACATTATTCCATACTTCCATATAACGGTCGCAGTCACAGCCTACTGTACAGCCCGGCTTACCACAACCATACTTCTCGCCTCTGTCATAATATATCTCTGAACATGGACCACAAGGACCAGCGCCATGTTCCCAGAAATTATCTTCCTTACCGAATCTGAATATTCTTTCAGGTGCTATTCCTATCTCTTTGTTCCATATCTCAAATGCTTCATCATCATCCTGATATATTGATGGATATAATCTGTCAGGATCTAAGCCTACTACTTCTGTTAAAAATTCCCATGACCAGTGAATTGCTTCATCCTTAAAGTAATCACCAAATGAGAAGTTACCAAGCATTTCAAAAAATGTTCCATGTCTTGCTGTCTTACCAACATTTTCAATATCACCTGTTCTTATACACTTCTGACATGTAGTCACTCTTCTTCTCGGTGGAATCTCCTGACCTGTAAAATATGGTTTTAAAGGAGCCATTCCTGAATTAATGATAAGCAGACTGTTATCATTGTGTGGGACAAGTGAAAAACTCTTCATCTTAAGATGACCCTTACTTTCAAAAAAATCAAGAAACATTCTTCTTAACTCGTTAACGCCTCTGTACTGCACTTCTCTTTCCTCCTGGTTGCATTTAATTATAGTAATTTTATTTATAAACTTAAGATTGGTCACTGTCCATAGTCATAGTACGAACAGCCTGTTATTCTTACTATATCGATATTATATCAGCCTTATGCCTCTATATCTTTAACTGTCTTGCTGCTTTCTTTGGCAGCCTTCTTCGCATCAGACTTCTTTCTTAGTGCTCCGCCTACGAATACACTGCATACAAGTAATAAAAGCATTATTATAAATTTGGCTGCTTCATAAAGTATCTCTCCCGGCAAAAGACCTATTAATCCTATCATAAATATTCCTCCATTTCTTCACATTATTATAAATTATCATTTACATAATACATGTAAAAGAATCATCGCTCATTTCTAATAAAATATTTTATCATATTATAATGTAAGTGTCAAAAAACATAACTGTTGCATCTTCTATATTACATCTTCCAGACACCATTTTCAACAAAATATGCTGCACGTTTTTCAGATTCTGTAATTATTTCCTTATCATATCCCATCATGTTAAGAAGCTTAATGGCATTACGTGTTGTTGCAGGTCCCTTATACAGCTTATAATTAAACCTGACTTCATCATCCGTTACCTCTTCCTGAAAATGATAATTATCATACCACTTACTAAGAATTGCCGTAAGCTCTATATCATGTGTTGCCGCCACACACAGAACATTTTTACCGCTTATAAACTTAAGTATCTCTGATGAAGCAGCAATTCTTTCTACTGTATTGGTTCCACGAAGTACTTCATCGACAAAACATAATACAGGCTTGCCACCTGTACATGCCGCATCTATTATCCTCTTTAATGAACGTATCTCAACAATATAATAGCTGCTGTTATTACTAAGGTCATCCATTAATGACATTGATGAATATATGCGATACTGTGGTGCCACATATTCTGATGATGTACTCGTATATATACTCTGCGATAAGACAGCGTTAATAGCTATTGTTCTTAAAAATGTTGACTTTCCTGAAGCATTTGAACCTGTAAGTATAATATTATTCTTAGTCTCCAGTGAATTAGCAACAGGATTCTTAATCAATGGGTGATACACATCCTTTGCATGTATACCATACTGCTTATCACTTACAAAATCAGGCTCTGACCAGTATGGAAGCATCTGTCTGAATGAAGCTACCGCAATCGATGCTTCTATCATTCCAAGAACCTCGTACATATTATATATCTGATTTTCCTTCTGTCTTATATTCTTAGCCATTCCATTGAACTTTATAAGGTCAACATGTGTAATCATTCTTAAATAATCAAGTAATACCTGTACTATAGAGCCGTTGACATCTCCTGTTTCCAAAAGCCATGAACCGCTTATAACACCCTTACATTCCTCGCATAACTTTTCCAGCTCTTTATTATAATCATCAAGCTCTTTATAATTACATTCAATAATATCACGGCTTGTATTAATCATTTTCACTATCTGTATAACACATATAAAGTAAGATTCAACATCTGCTTTCATCCTGTAATAACTTATTATCGCTATTACCATCACTGCTATAAGACCTGCAACCCCACACACCGGATTAACAAAGCATACAGCTGCTGCCACAACATATAATAATAATAAAATATAATGAAAAATATTACTTTTCTGTTCAAGTTCTACTATAAGTCCTATATAATCACTTAAAGAAACATATTTTGCAAAACCCATTTTGGCAAATATCTTCTGGATAGTAAATCGCTTTTTCTCTTCTTTTCCAAAAAACTTTGCAAGCGTATCAGTTTTTTTTAGATTTCCTGCATCTCCATCAGGGCATCTTAACATCTTATACAGATATTCCTGTCCTAATGATGAATTAGTAGTATTCATAACTCTGAATACTTCATCCATATTAAGATCTTTCCATGTTATATCATCAATATATTCATTCTTATCCTGTATATAATCGTTAAAATAATGTGATATAATCTCATATTCTTCCTGCGTAATTTTCTTGTCGGATGGCTTTCCCCATGAGTTTCTCAATCTTTTTTCCAGCTTAAGTCTTCTTTTTCTTTCTGCATCATATGATGCATATATCAGAACCGCAAGCATACATACGATTACTGCGATAACTTTTATATCCATATCCATCTCCTTTTATTTAATCACACACACATAGATTGCAGCTTAATTGTACCAGGCTTTATTAGTCCAATTATGCCGTAGTTTATTTCACCACATCTTGTAATCCCAATCATGCCGTAGTTTATTTTACCACATCTTGTAAGTCCAATTATACCGGTAGTTTCTTTCACCACACCTTGTAAGTCAAATCATGCCGGCAGTTTATTCCGTCTGTAATACCAGCCGCATTATGACACATGTAACATTAATGAATAAACATTAATCAACATCATTACTATGAGATATCGTCATTATGTTACAAGGTTACTGCTTCAAGTGCCAGCTGTATCATTGTATCGACCGAATGGCTTCTCTCATCAGCACTAAGATGTACATCCTTATACAGATGGTCACTTATTGTAAGAACGGACAATGCCTTCTTTCCTGCTCTTGCAGCGTTATCATACAATGCCGCTGTTTCCATATCTATAGCAAGTACCCCCATCTTTTTCCATAAATCATTAGACTCTTTATTTTCATTATAAAATATATCACTTGTCAATATATTACCTACTCTTATATTAAGCTTCATATTCTCTGCACGTTCAACTGCTTTTCTTAATAACCCAAAATCGGCAATAGGTGCAAATGTTCCCGGAAGGTTATACTGGGCTGCATAAGCAGAATCTGTCGACGCTCCCATAGCCATAACAACATCCTTTAATTCAAGATTATCTGCTAAAGCTCCTGCCGTTCCTATTCTTATAATAGCATCAACATCATATATATTGTACAATTCATAACTATATATCCCCATCGATGGCATACCCATACCGCTTGCCATTACTGATATACGTTGTCCGTTAAATAACCCTGTATATCCATATGCACATCTTACATCGTTAAATCTTATACAATCTTTAAGATACTTCTTAGCTATATATTCTGCCCTGACCGGATCTCCCGGCATGATAACATTTCTGGCTATATCCCCATTAACTGCCTTGTTATGTGGTGTTCCCATATCAATCTCCATTCTCTGGATATATCACTGATATATCCCATTATTATAAATAAATGGGGCTGCCTATAACAAGATTACATATACAGAAATGTCTGCCAAACCTATGCAGCTCTATACTGTATAAATCAATCTTATTATGACATCCCCATTAATAAAATGCTGTATATATCTACCGCACATCCTACTATACATTATATAATAATATCTTTAATTATATAATATCGGGGTCTGCCCAACTATGATATTATTATATAAAACAATAGCATTGTTTATTTTTTAATATGGCACGCTGTCTGATTGCCTTACAACAATAAAACAACAGTACTTTTTATCACTTACCTTCGTATTTTATTACAGCATCAACATCGTATCCCTTAAGCTTATCTCTGCCATTAAGTCCTTTAAGCTCTATAAGGAATACTACCTTTTCAACCTTGCCGCCAAGTCTTTCTATAAGCTTGATAATAGCCTCTGTTGTTCCACCTGTGGCTATGAGATCATCCACAATAACAACCTTCTGTCCTGTCTTTATAGCATCCTTATGAATCTCAATCTCAGCCGTTCCATACTCAAGGGCATACTCTTCTGATATAGTCTCGCATGGAAGCTTTCCCTTCTTTCTTACCGGCACAAATGACTTATGGTTCTTATATGCAATCGGAACACCAAAAATAAAGCCTCTTGACTCTGGACCAACCACAACATCATAATCAATATCTCCTATTAGATTATCAATTCCATCTATTGCAAGCTGCAAGCCATCTGAATCCTGAATAACTGATGTTATATCCCTGAATATTATACCTTCTTTGGGAAAATCTTTAATGCTTCTTACATAATCTTCAACTTTCTTCATCTCAATCTCCATTTCTGAGCATTTTTGTACAACATTATAACCATATTGCCTAATCACATTGATATTGTTAAGTATATCACAATTAAATCTGCATATCAAGCAATAAGAACTTATGTTTTTATCCACATTCATCTAACTATAAACAGGCTCATGCAGGTTTAGACTTTTCGACCCTGATATCATAATATTATACAATAAGGCACACAAGACCCGAATTTTCATTCATTACCTTTTCCAATGTGCCGCTTATCTTTTCCATACTTTCCTGTGTCATATTATGTGTCTTTTCATATATTCCATCATCTACAATCTGCTCTATTGTCTTTCCAAATATATTAGTTTCCCATACGCCATCCTTCTGATTGGCAGAATTATTCTTTATATATTCTATGAGGTCATCTGCCTGCGACTTTGTACCCACTATAGGTGCTATTTCGACGCTTATATTAGTCTTTAACATATTAATTGACGGCACCTGCGCCTTTATCTTTACTCCGTATTTATTACCATTCTTTATTACAACCGGCTCCTCAAGCCTTATATCCTCCCTTACCGGAGTAACTACTCCATAGCCGCTTACATTTACATCTGCAAGAGCATCCTTTACCTTATCAAATTCATTTTTCTTCGTCGATAACTCTTTTATTATATTAATAAGCTCATATTCATTATTAATTGATGTACCAGTAAGCTCACTTAATATATTATAATAAATGTCCGGTCTCATCGTGACATCCATTCTCACTGTTCCATCAGACATATTTATGCCGGTATTAACAATACTCTCGATATTTTCATCCGAATAATCCGAATTATCACCCTTAATATCCTTTATCTTGGTATATCTGTTTATTATATCGTATACCTTCTGAATCAACAGCTCTTTAAGCCAGTGTTGCTCAGGAAGCATCTCCATCCATTGTGGCGCATAAAAATTAATCTGTGATATTGGAAATTCCATAAGAATGTTTTCCAGTATTCTATTGATATCCTCTTTTCTTAGCTGGTCACAATTGACAGTCTGAACTATAACACCATATTTTTCTCCAAGTTTTTTTGCAAGTTCTTTTGTTTCATCGGAATATGGGTGTGAACTGTTTAAAAGTACTATGTATGGTTTATTAATCTTTTGCAGCTCGCTAATTACCTTTTCTTCTGCTGCTGCATACTGCTCACGTCCAATATCTGTAAATGAACCATCTGTTGTCACAACTATTCCTATTGTTGAATGTTCATTTATCACCTTCCATGTCCCAAGCTGTGCAGCCTTTGTAAATGGTATCTCTGTATCGGACCACGGAGTCTTTACCTGTCTTTCTTTATCATTTTCAATGTGTCCTGTTGCACCATCCACCATATATCCGACACAATCTATAAGTCTTACACGTACATTGATTCCCTCAACAGGGCAGACAAGTGCCGCCTCTGATGGCACAAATTTAGGTTCAGTTGTCATTATTGTTGTTCCTGATGCACTCTGTGGAAGTTCATCCTTTGCCCTGTTTCTTTCATGTTCATCCGTAATTGACGGAATAACTAAAAGGTCCATAAATCTTTTAATGAATGTCGATTTACCTGTCCTTACAGGACCCACAACACCAAGATATATCTCACCCTTTGTCCTTATCCTTATATCATTATACAAGTCAAACTCTTTAATACTAATCACCATGCCTTTCCAGCTATAAGTCTGCATATCTTATTAGAATATATTCTGCATGATAAATATTTAGTACACTATTATAAGTTTACTTTCAATAAAATAAAGCTTCCATAAATCCGCTATTCACAGCATTTTACAGAAGCTTTATAATCATTCATTTATTATTCTATAGTTTATACATATATATCCTATTTTTGATATTTTATTAACGATATTATTTTTATAACAAATATACAAAATACATTACAGCAATCCGATGTTTATCAACTATACTTTATACATCTTCTTCCTGTCCTGTTATTCTTTCTATAATATACAATACCACAAGAAGAATAACTATACATATAGCCAGTGATATATATACATTCTGTGTAATTCCCGCAATTATATATCCGGCAAATGATATAGAGGCTGCCACCAATACATATGGAAGCTGTGTTGTTACATGATTCATATGATAACACTGACCTCCTGCAGATGCCATTATTGTCGTATCAGATATAGGCGAACAGTGGTCGCCGCATACCGCTCCTGCAAGACATGAAGCTATTGATATCACAAGCATTTCACCTGTCGGAAATACACCTATAACTATAGGAATAAGTATTCCAAATGTTCCCCATGATGTACCTGTTGCAAATGCAAGAAACATCGCTACAACAAATATTATTGCCGGCAGAAAATTCTGCAATGCACCTGCCCAGCCTGCCACAAGACCTGCTACATATATATCAGCGCCTAAAAGATTGGTCATACCTGACAGTGTCCATGCAAGTGTAAGAATTAAGATTGGTGCGACCATTGCCTTAAAACCCTCTGATATACAATCTGTAAATTCCTGAAATGTTAAAACATCTTCAAACATATACATAATAAATGTAATAAATAACGTAACAGCCGACCCAATTACAAGACCTACTGCTGCATCTGATTCTGAAAATGCCTGAACAAAGCTTTTACCGCTAAAGAACCCTCCAGTATAAAGCATAGCTGTGATACAGCAGCCGATAAGCACCATGACAGGAACTGTAAGATATCTTACCTTTCCATTTTTATCAGCTGCAATCTCTTCTTCATCCTTATAAGGTCTTTCCGGTGTTGTATACAAATCTCCATTGATAGCATTAATCTCATGCCTTCGCATTGCTCCAAAATCCACCTTGCGGATAATCACGTATAAAACCATTATAAGAGTAAGTATTGCATAGAAGTTATATGGAATTGTCTTTAAAAATGTTGTAAACCCATTAATTTCCGAATCATCAGGCACAGACGATGTAACTGCTGCCGCCCATGAACTTATCGGTGCTATTATGCACACTGGTGCCGCTGTTGAATCTATGATATACGAAAGCTTTGCCCTTGATACTTTATGTGTATCCGTCACAGGTTTCATAACACTTCCAACTGTAAGACAGTTAAAATAATCATCAACAAATATTACAATACCAAGCATCATTGTTGCAAGCTGTGCACCTATCCTCGTCTTTATATGTTCAGCTGCCCATCTTCCAAATGCCGCAGAACCTCCTGCCTTATTCATAAGCGCCACAAGTATTCCAAGCATTACAAGAAACAGTAATATTCCGATATTACTAATACTTGATAATTTAGCTGTCATTCCGCCGTTCTCATTAAAAAACATTGTATTAATCATTAATTCAAGATTAAAGCCTGAATATAACAATGCACCCGTAATAATTCCGGTAAGAAGCGATGTATATACTTCTTTTGTTATAAGTGCAAGTATTATAGCCAGTGCCGGTGGGAGCAGTGACCACACCTGACCATATACTGAGCTTGTATAATTATCAAGCGCTGACATATCTACCGGTGTCATAAATGTGTAAATAATCAGTCCGATAACCGCTATAGTCATAACAGATATCACTATCTTTTTCTTATTCATATATCCTGAACCTTTCTCTTTATAACTATTTCCCATTTAATATTTAGGAAACGTATCACGAAGCTGCTATTTATGTCAATTGTCTTTTCAGGCTGACACCCTTTTGATTATATGACATTTTAGCAACAATCCGACAGTTAAATACTTTATCATATATATCTGTTATTTGCAATTAATGATTTTATTAAAAGGCAAATTAAAGTTTTACTTCTACCTCTGATAAAAAATCAGCATCAAAAAAGGGACTGCCGCACCAAAAATATTTTACAATGTACAGATACTAAAAATTAATCCTATATCCATATATGTTATAAATATTCTTTAATACGACAGTCCTATTATGTACTAATATTCAATCTTAAATTAATATTATCATATTATCACAAGATAGATGATTGCTAAGAAACTCTACAGATGAGCATTTAATATACAGCTGCCGTCCAGGTCGTGCCAAATGCATTGAGGATAGCAAGCTCTTATATAAAATCCATATATTCAGCTTTAACAATTATCATTTCTTAATAAGTATGAATAACATACTACTAGATTAAACTCTCATATAACTTTGTAATATCCTCTACACTTGTTTCCTTAGGATTACCAGGTCTGCATGCATCATCATAAGCAGACTGTGCAAGGAATGGAATATCTTCTTTTTTAACGATATCCTTAAGGTTCTCTGGAATACCTACATCCTTAGCAAGCTTCTTAACTGCATCAACTGCTGCCTTTCTGTACTCTTCCTGTGTCATCTTTTCTGTTCCTTCAACACCCATAGCCTTAGCTATATCTCTATACTTCTCTCCTGTAGCTTCAGCATTATATTCCATAACTGTAGGAAGAATAATAGCATTAGCAATTCCATGTGGTGTATCATATAAAGCACCTAAAGGATGTGCCATAGAATGAACAATACCAAGTCCTACATTAGAAAATCCCATACCGGCTATATACTGACCTAATGCCATGCCTTCTCTTCCTTCAGGTGTATTATCAACCGCACCTCTTAAACTTCTTGAAATAATCTCAATTGCTTTAAGATGGAACATATCTGATAATTCCCATGCTCCTGCTGTTATGTAACCTTCAATTGCATGTGTAAGGGCATCCATACCTGTTGCTGCTGTAAGTCCCTTAGGCATTGTACTCATCATCTCAGGGTCAACAAATGCAATAACAGGAATATCCTTAGGATCTACACATACCATCTTTCGATTCTTCTCAACATCTGTAATTACATAGTTGATTGTTACTTCTGCTGCTGTACCTGCTGTAGTTGGCACTGCAAGAATTGGAACACTCTTATTCTTAGTTGGTGCAACTCCTTCAAGACTTCTTACATCTTCAAAATCAGGATTAGTAATAATAATACCGATTGCTTTAGATGTATCCATAGAAGAACCGCCACCGATTGCTATAAGATAATCAGCTCCTGATTTCTTAAATGCTGCAACACCTGTCTGGACATTCTCTATTGTTGGATTAGGCTTAATATTAGAATATAATTCATATTCAAGTCCTGCACCCTCCAATACATCAAGAACCTTTTTAGTAACTCCAAACTTCACAAGGTCAGGATCTGAACATACAAATGCTTTCTTATATCCCCTGCCTTTAACTTCATCTGCAATATTTTTTATTGCACCTGCTCCATGATATGATGTTTCATTTAAAATAAATCTGTTTGCCATTGTAAACCACTCCTTTTTTAATTTACTATGCTGTCCCGGTATTAAGCTGTTTCATATAAAATGCACAACAGTTTATTGATACGCTCTCAACATTTTGTTAATATTATAATACATAAATTCTCAAAAAAAAAGTACTTTCTTGTCATATTTTAATATATTATTGAACTTTTTTGCCATATTTTAATGCACTATTAAACTTTGTCACCCTATTTGTATTTCATTCCAATTCTCACATAATTAATTATCTGACTTTTATCAGATACCACTCATATTATGCAGATATTCTATATTGTTGGATGAGCTGTAAACCAAATATCACCTTTGGCTTAACAATAAAAACTATTTTCTAATGCAGTAGAACTCATATCAATCTGATTGTTGACATTATTCATCAAATTCCGCAAGTACATAATATCCCCTGTTTGTTTCACCAACTTCTTTTACAGTGCCATATTTAGACTTAAGTCTTTCCGGCGTTGAATAATTTCCCGACATTGCAACAGCCGGTTCTATCGTATAATAATAACTGCTTGGAAGCTTTCCTTCCGTAACCTCAACCTTATCCCCCGCCTTAACAAGTCCGGGGCGGCTCATTGTAAATTCCATTTCTCTCATATTAATCTCCATTCCGCAGGCATTTTTAATGCCAATGGAAGCGCATTATTTTTCACACTAATCCTCATTTAACTACAGATTCACCTTATCAAGGCATTTATCTGCATACTCCAGCACCTTTCTTTTAAGATTCTCATTTTCAGGCGCTTCCAGCTGTGAATCTTCTGACATTATGGCTGTTGCAGCATCTGCCGCATTTTTTAAAACCTGGGCATCTGTAAATATATCACCAATCTTAAATTCCATGTCGCCACTCTGCCTTACTCCAAAAAAGTCGCCGGGACCTCTTAGCTTTAAGTCCTCCTCGGCTATCTTAAAACCATCATTAGATTTATTAATTATATCCAGCCTTTCTTTTGTCTTTTTATTTTTAATACCTGATACAAATATGCAATATGACTGGTATTTTCCACGTCCCACTCTTCCCCTTAGCTGGTGAAGCTGTGCAAGTCCGAATCTGTCTGCATTTTCTATCATCATAACAGTTGCATTGGGAACATTTACACCGACTTCAATAACGGTCGTTGATACAAGCACATCTGTCTCATGTTTTGCATACCTTTCCATAATCTCATTCTTCTGACTGCCCTTCATCTTACCGTGAAGATATTCAATTCTTATATCCGAAGGAAGCTCCTGTTTTAGCTTGTCTGCATAATCGACAACATTTTCAGCCTCAACATTTTCGCTTTCCTCAACCATAGGACATATTACATAAGCCTGCCTGCCTTCTCTTACCTGCTTCTCAATAAATTTATACGCATTTGTCCTATACGATTCATCTACAACGCAGTTTTTAATTGGCAGTCTGTCTGCCGGCATCTGATTAATTACAGATATATCAAGATCTCCATAGACTATTATTGCAAGCGTCCTTGGAATTGGCGTTGCACTCATTACAAGAACATGTGGTTCATTTCCCTTCTGGGCAAAATCTTTTCTCTGATTAACTCCAAACCTGTGTTGTTCATCTGTTATTACAAGTGCAAGATTATTATACTGGACCTTTTCCTGTATCAATGCATGCGTTCCAATTATAATATGTGTCTGTCCACTCTTAATTCTTTCATATGCCTTTTTCTTTTCCGAAGCTGTCATCGAACCTATAAGTAATTCCACATTCAGCTTAATATTATTCTTTTCAAACATTTCACAAATAGATTCAAACTGCTGCTTTGCAAGTACTTCTGTCGGAACCATCATTGCCGCCTGATATCCTGCAAAAGCTGTATTCATAAGAGCAAGAACTGCAACTATAGTCTTACCCGATCCTACATCTCCCTGTACAAGCCTGCTCATAAGGCCACTCCCCGACATATCATTCTTAATCTCTTCCCATGCCCTAAGCTGTGCATTAGTAAGTGTAAATGGAAGATTATTAATAAATTCATCTGTTATACGGTTATTATCAATTATATATCCATTAATTCTCTTCTGATTACTTTCCTTTAATCTTCTTACTGCCAGCACAAATAAAAAGAATTCCTCAAAAGCCAGCCTGTTTCTTGATAATATATAATCCTGCATATTGGCTGGAAAATGTATACTTCTTACAGAAAAATTATGCTCCGCAAGATTATATCTGCTTCTTATCCAGTCAGGTATATATTCCGTTTCCAGTCCTGCATTATATTTTTCAAGAGCCTGGCTTACAGCCTTAATTACTGTCTTATTAGACAGTCCCTTAGTAAGTGGATATACCGGCTGCATACTTCCCATAATCTGCTTATACTGCGCAATTGTATACAGTGCCGGCTGTTCCATGACATATACTCCATTTTTACTGCTAAGATGTCCTCTTAATACATAGTGCATACCCTGCTTTAACGAATTTCTTAAAAATGGCATATTAAACCACGTGCATTTTAATACTCCTGTACTATCTCTTATGCTGCTTGATAATATCTTAAACCGCTGTGTAGAAAAAAGCTCCGGTGACTTTGCTATAACGCCTTCAACTGCAACTGTTTTATTTATTTGTTCTGCTGAGAGTTCACCAATTAAAACAGTCTCCTCGTATACATCATAATCCCTCGGATAGAAACTTACAAGGTCATCAATCGTATATACGGAAAGCCTGTTAAAAAATGCAGCCGTTTTATCGCCTATTCCTTTTAATTCCTTTATATCCATATCAATCCTCATTTCCAAACAATATATTATAGATATGCTTAAGCAACGCACACCCTCATAAAGAACTGTTTATATTCCATATGCTTTGTAAACCCAGCCGGATTATGGTCCGTAATCAAGTAAGAGACGGCATAAAGCCGTCTCTCTTATATTTTTATATTCTACTTAATATAATATTATTATATTTATCTTCACAGCCAAAAGCTTTTATAGCACAATATATTATACACATTAATACACAGCTTCATTATGCAAACATAGAACCAAGCACCTGATTAACAAGCCTGCCATCAGCTTTTCCTTTTACTTTAGGCATAAGTACCTTCATAATCTTACCTTTATCTTTGGCTGTCGGTGTCTGTATTTCAAGTTCTTTAAGTGTCTCTTCAATAACAGACTTAATCTCTGTCTCATCCATCATCTTTGGAGCATATTCTTCCAGTACGCTTATAGAATAATCGCACTCTTCAAGAATATCTGTTCTATCTGCCGGTGTTAAGGACTTAGTCTCTTTAAGCTGCTTAATCTGCTTTAATATAACCTGAGCTCCCTCTTCGTCTGTAAGAGGTGTTCTGTTATTAATCTCTACATTCTTAAGTTCAGCAAGAAGTAAAGAAAGGACATCCTTTCTCTTCTTATCCTTAGCCTTCATTGCTTTAACCATCTCGCCTCTGATTTCATCAATCTTACTCATGTCACATTATCTCCATTTCTTATTTTATAATATTAATGGTTTGTGTCAGATGTATAAGGCACAAATCTTTAGTTATCAATTATTCAACAGATACAATATAATAATATACCGGCTGTCCGCCTTCCTGCAATTCAACGTCAACATCAGGATACTTCTCTTCTATTGATGCCACAATTCCAGAGGCCTGTTCACTAGTTATATCTTCTCCGTAATATACACTTACAAGCTCTGAGTCATCATCAATCATTGTGTCAAGCAATTCTAACACTGTAGCATCTATATCCTTACCCACCGCTGCAAGTCCCTTATCTGCAAGTCCTAAGATATCATCCTTATGAATCTCTTTTCCATCAATTGATGTGTCTCTTACAGCATATGTTACCTGACCTGTCCTGACTGTTGCCATAGATGATGTCATAGCTTCAGCATTCTCCTGTTCTGTCCTTGACATCTCAAAGTTAATCATTGCTGTGATTCCCTGTGGAACTGTCTTAGATGGAACTACAACAAGTTTCTTATCTTCTATAATATCTGCTGCCTGCTGTGCTGCAAGTATAATATTACCATTATTAGGAAGTACATATATAATCTTCGCATTGATATTATCTGCTGCCTTTAGTATATCTTCTGTACTTGGATTCATTGTCTGTCCGCCTTCTATAACTTCATCTACTCCAAGTCCCTTAAATATATCCGCAAGTCCCTTACCCGGTGCAATAGTAATAAATCCATAATCCTTAAGCGGAGCAGACTTCTTCATTGCTTCCTGAGCCATCGCCTTTTGCATCTCTGACTTCTCAATAACCTTCTGGTTATGTTCTTCACGCATGTTATCAATCTTCATCTTTGTAAGCTGTCCATACTCAAGAGCCTTTTCAAACGCCTGACCAGGATGGTTAGTATGGACATGCACCTTAACGATGTCATCTAAAGCAACACATACTATGGAATCACCTATTGATGATAAAAATGCCTTAAATTCTGTCTCAGTCTTTTCATTAAATTCCTTATCAAGCATGATAATAAATTCCGTACAATAGCCAAATTTAATATCTACATCTTCAATAGCCGCTCCGGCACCCTTACCGGCACTGTCTGGTTTCTTAACCGGTGATGTAATCTCAAAATCTGTCACTTTGCCTGTTAAAGCATCAAGCATACCTCTAAGAACGACAACAAGTCCCTGTCCGCCTGAATCAACAACACCGGCTTCCTTTAATACAGGTAACATGTCAGGTGTCTTAGACAATACATATTCAGCATGTGTTATAACCTTTTCAATAGCTTCTTCTAAATCGTCTGTATCAAGTGCAACTTCTGCTGCCTTATCCGATACAGCCTTGGCAACTGTAAGAATAGTTCCTTCCTTAGGCTTCATAACAGCCTTATATGCTGTCTCTGTTGCTCTCTGTGTAGCAATTGCAAGACTCTCTGTATCAAGAATTTCAAGCTTGGAAATCTCCTTTGTAAAGCCTCTGAAAAGCTGTGAAAGAATAACACCTGAATTACCTCTTGCTCCTCTTAATGAGCCACTTGATATAGCCTTTGAAAGAGTGGCCATTGTAGGATTGGTAATTCCACTAACTTCCTTAGCCGCTGACATAATTGTCAATGTCATGTTAGTTCCTGTATCTCCATCCGGTACCGGAAATACATTAAGGTCATTAATCCACTCCTTCTTTGATTCAAGATTCTTAGCACCTGCTATAAACATCTTCTGCAAAAGCACTGCATCTATTGTATTTGTTGCCACAATTATAATCCTCCATTCTGTGTTATAAGCACCCTGTAATAATTAATCTATTACACGGACACCCTCGACAAATATATTAATCTTTTTCACTTCAAGTCCTGTAAATTCATGTACTTTATATCTTACACTCTCTACAAGATTATCTGCAACAGTTGATATGCTGACACCATATGCTACTATCACATGGAAATCAAGCTCTACCCTGTTCTCTTCATCTATATCAACTCTTATTCCTCTTGTAAGGCTATCTCCCTTTAATAACTTTACGAGGCCATCTTTCATGCTGACTGCTGCCATTCCTACAATTCCGAAACATTCAACTGCCATTGAACCTGCATACTTAGCAATTACTTCTGAGTCTATAGATATACCTCCATACTGTCCATCCAAATGTCCTCTCATACTATATACCTCCATTCACAGATACACAAATATCCAATTTAATAAATATATTATACTCTCTATTTATATAAAATTCAACATTACCTTTATTATCAAACTAATATATTTTAACAATTTATTATCATTTATATCAAAAAATTAAGGTGAACTGCCATAAGACAATCCACCTCAAAACTGATATAAATTTTCGAAAATTAATAGCAGAAATTAAGCACGTTCTACTTTGCCTGAACGTAAGCATGATGTACATACATACATCTTCTTTGCAGCACCATTAACCTGTACTTTTACAGACTTCACATTAGAATTCCACTTTTTGTTTGATCTTCTATGAGAATGGCTCACAGCATTACCAAAGTGAGCGCCTTTTTCACAAATTGCACATTTTGCCATTTAATAACACCTCCTTAATGGTATTGTGTGTTTTTTCACAACAAACCATATTCTATCAGATATTAATAGTATTTGCAACTATTTTTTGTTTTATTTTTATAAGTTTTTTTCTATACCAATGATATAGACACTTAAAACTTAATATTTTCCACCATAAATATATTCTGTATCAATGGCAGAACATGTTAAATCCTAATATTATGAGAACAATTATTATACATATACACAATAACAAACTGTTCTTAATAAGCAACGCTATTATCATGCCTACTGCTATCCAGAACATTATAAATCCAATCAGTCTAATCATAGCCGTACCTGATATTCAAGCATGGTTAATTATATATATGTTATTATTTATTATTATATTCCTCTGTTACATCCTTAATAACGCTGTCAACGACTTCATTATCAGAATCATCTTTACCGGCTGTAAATCTGTCAATAACATCTGGAACCATATCAAGAATCTTTGTAACAGTATCCTGATTCTTAATATTTACAAGCTTAGTCTGTCCATTCTGTATAACAAGAACTGCACTCGGTGTAACCTTTCCTGTCATTACACCACCTGCATTATTCTTCTTATCTGATGCAAAAGCTCCTGCACCTACTCCGAAAGACACATCTACAAGTGGAAGTATAATTGTATCTCCTACTGTAACAGGCTCTCCAACTACCGTCTTTGCTGATACAAATGCATCCATTCCTTTAAATAGAGATGCAACAGTTTCGTTAAATTTTGTCTCTGCCATAATATTCCTCATTTCCTGCGCTCTGTGCGCATTTAATACTATCTGTTAATTAATTTTCTGAATGATTTATTTCTATATAACCTGACAGCAATTATAAGAAAGCTGTACAGGTTAAATCTTCCTTTCATATATATATCGCCTTCAAATATACTATTATCAAAATCCGGAATAATACTTACATCCATCCCCATAAGACCATATAACACCGCAAGCCTGACTGCAACCCATCCTGTTGTTGCACTGTCCTCAAAGCCATATCTTATATTAATATTATACTTTGCAGGTTTTATAATATTCATTACTGCCTTAATCTGTGTCCATAAAAATCTGACAAGCTCAATATTTTCAGGATCTGTAACCTTATTCCTAATCTCTGTATATTTGTGCTTAATAGTATCAGCCGCTGCCTGACTTTTATTTAATGCAGCTTTTACCGTATCAATAGCACGTCTTATAAAGGCTTTTATTTTATAATACACATTTTTTATCTTATTTACAAGTGTATGTAATTTGCCATTTTCTTCAATAGTTGACTTTTCATCTGATTCTTTTACTTCATCATGTGATTTTTCTAAGGAAAGCTTTTTTTGTATACAATCAGCCTCTTCTAATCCAGCTTTATCTACACCATCCTGCTTTTCTGATGATAATTCTCTTCCGGTCATTTCTGAATCAGATACAGTTGTGCATTTATCTTTTGTTGAACTACCATATGACATTTTTTTATCTTTTGATATTTCTATATTGCTTGATATTTTCTTGTCTTTTGATACCGCTTTATCAGCTTTATCTTCTATGGCATCAATATGTTTATTTTTAGTATTTTTTTCTTTCGTGTTATTTTCAGTATTCTTTTTAGGACGTTTTTCTTTTTTGCTTTCAGCATCACTGCTATATATATTAAACCAGAGTGCCTTTATTGAATAAAAAAGCTCTTCATCATATGATATCACACCTCTGAAAATATGCATAATCCATGTAACTTTTACATGTGCCTTAAGCTTTTTATCATGGCAGCCGGCATCAATTACATACCTTACCGGTACAAATAATACAATAAGCAGCAATGCCACAGCCAATCCTAAAATTACTGCTATAATTATTCCAATAATCTTTAAAATCAATAAAATTATATGAAGCATATATTCTCCATTCCCCGCTACTTATTTTTCCCAAATCCAAGATAACTGCTTATATTGAATCCACCAGTAGCCTGATATACTTCTTCGATTATTTTCTGTACAACCTCCAAAGCCTCCTCATATCCAACTGCAAGACCTACAATATATATGTTACTTCTGCGTTGTTTATCCTTGTAAAACGGTTGTTTTAATTCATTTGCCGAAATAATATCGAGCAGGTTATTGGCATTATCAGACAGAGTAATCAGATATGTGTCAAATGTAAACCTGTTTTCCCTTATCTTACCAAATATCTTATATTTAGCATCTTTTGCATTATCTCCCAAATATAATCTTTTATACCATTTCATAACCTGCTCCTACAACATAAATTATTGCATTATCATTTTCATAACTTCAATAACTGCCATTCTTTCAGCTTTATCTGCACATTGCTCAAGTGATATATTAATATAATCCTGTATCTCCTTAGTATTATTAAAAAATACAGGAAGCTGTGACATAACGGATGACATAACAGCTCTTTTTACCATCTGCGGATGTTTCTTAAAGCTCTCATCAAGAAGTGATATAAGCTCCTCCGCCACATTATCAGCATATGAATCATCAGGAATATCAGATGCCGATTCATCTCTTTCAAGTAATACAAAATCACTTCCCGACTGGAGTTTTACAACTTTAGACAGTCTTTCATACCTGTCGTATATCTCCTGCTCAAGTAATTCTTTTTTATAGTTATTAACAGCCTCATCAATAATATAGTCGCTCTTTGATATTACCATTAATATCCGCTCCTGCTTACCCTCAAATTCAACAAACCTTTGAAGTACATCATCAGATATGTCTGAATATCCATTATCAATAGCAGCCTTTACATCTGATATTATTGAAACAGCATTTTCAACTTCACTGACATTATCAAGTGCAAAATCAGTCGTAAGAATAATCGTATATGCATCATTTACCATCTGTGCAAGAAGCACAAACATATCCGCATATGATGTCATCTTCTCTGTTGCAATCTGTAACGCACCCTTGAGCCTGTTATATTCAGTCTCATCAGCATTGACATAATCTGCCGATGATAATGTATTAACTATATCATACATTTCAGGGAACATACTCTCAAATTCATCTGTACGCCTAAGCATTGCCGAAGTTCTTAAAGCATATGCAAAATCATCAATTGTTCCCTTCTGTGCCCCATGATATAAAGAAAAAGCGTCCTTAATATATTCATAAAACTTATTCTTAGACAATCGCATAGGAAGCTGTCCAACTACCTCTGATATCTTGCTGTTAATAACAACATTGTCCTTATCAGCCAGAATATAATGCATTATATCATTAGTAAGATATGTACCATAGTATTCTTCATCCGGCTCCTGACCTGAGAATCTATGCTCTATTCTGTTAAGTACATATTCATATATTCTTAAACAGTCCACATAATCAGTTACAACTTCCATTATACTGATTATTCTGTTTCTTATATTGCTTATAACCTCAGTCTCTAATCTGCCATCAAGTATCTGTTCCTGTATAATATTATTAAAATCATTAAATAATCTCATATACTCATCATCATTAAATTCTTTTTCTTTGAGCATATCATATACCGTATAATAATTCATTGACAGCTTAATATATGCAAGTCCATTATATAAAGATGCCATTCCTGTAGCATATTTACCCAGATTATCTCCAAGGTTACGTCCCTTTGAAATCTCCTGTGCAACATAGTTTAAGTTTTTCATAACCAACCTCATTATAAATTAAGTTTATCTAATGCATCGCAGAAATCAAAAGTTGCAAAGTAATCCTTAGGAGTCTCTGCCCTTCTAATCATCTGAACACTTCCATCTTCCTTTAAAAGAAGCTCTGCTGATTTAAGTTTACCATTATAATTATATCCCATAGAGAAGCCGTGAGCACCTGTATCATGTATTATAAGATAATCACCCATATCAATCTTTGGCAGTTTTCTGTCTATGGCAAATTTGTCACTATTTTCACAAAGTGAACCTGTAACATCGTATACATGGTCACATGGGGCATTTTCCTTACCTGCCACTGTTATATGATGATATGCACCATAAATAGCCGGTCTCATAAGATTAACTGCACATGCATCAACACCTATATACTCTTTATAGATGTGCTTTTCATGGATTGCCTTTGTTACAAGACAGCCGTATGGTGCAAGCATGAATCTTCCAAGTTCTGTATATATAGCCACATCACCAAGTCCTGCCGGTGTAAGAACCTCATCATATACCTTATGTACACCTGCGCCGATTACAGCTATATCGTTATCTTCCTGTTCAGGCTTGTAAGCTACACCTACACCTCCTGAAAGGTTGATGAACCTGATATCAGCCCCTGTCTTCTCCTTTAATTCAACCGCAAGTTCAAAAAGAATCTTAGCAAGAGTCGGATAATATTCATTAGAAACTGTATTACTTGCAAGGAAGGAATGTATACCAAAATTCTTAACACCCTTAGACTTTAATATCTTAAATGCTTCAATAATCTGGTCATGTGTCATACCATACTTAGCATCTCCCGGATTATCCATAATAGAAGTACCAAGCTGGAAATATCCACCCGGATTATAACGGCAGCTCATTGTCTCAGGCCACTTACCATCAAGTGCCTTTTCAACAGTCTCAATATGTGTTATATCATCAAGATTGATTGTAGCACCAATCTCTGCCGCATACTTAAATTCCTCTATTGGTGTATCATTAGAAGAGAACATAATCTCCTCTGGTTTGTAATCCAGTGCATATGCCATCATCAGCTCTGTCTTTGAGGCACAGTCAACGCCGCAGCCATAATCCTTTAATATATTTAAAATATATGGATTAGGAGTTGCCTTTACGGCAAAATATTCTCTATATCCTTTATTCCATGAAAATGCTTCTTTTAATCTTTTGGCATTATCTCTTATTCCCTTTTCATCATAGAGATGATATGGTGTAGGATATGTCTTATCAATCTCCTTTAACTGCTCTAATGTTACAAATGTTTTCTTCTGACTCATTTTTGTATACTCCTTCCTCTGTTTCAACAACTAATGTATATTAATGCATAAGTCATTAATTCTATAAACCACTTCTTAAAATCGTATATTAGATAAGTTTATTTGTCAAGCATATTTAAACCGAACAGCTTCATTCTTTATACAGAAATCAAATGCGGAAACTACTATTCAGACTCTTTAATATACAGACCGTAATCTGTTATTAAAGAAGCTGATCATAGTTTCCGCATATTATCCCATCTTAAATAAAACTATGCTTATACCAGACTCTTACAGCCTGCAAACGCTGTCTTGTCTACATCAACTTTCTTTCCATATTGAATCTTTTTAAGATTGATACAATTAACAAAAGCTTCACTCCCAATATTCTCAAGCGTATCAGGAAGCTCCACTTCCTCCAGATTCACGCAATTTTCAAATGCATTATTACCTATAGACTTAACACCCTCAGGCAATACCACCTTTACAATATCACTTCTTCCTGAAAATAAGTCCTCATTAATATGTGAATAATCACTAAGTTCAATTCCTTTAGTTGTTCTGTTAAGCAGATACACATTTATTCTATTTTTCATACAACTCCTCCATTTCCGCAGTAATACTGCCTTAAAACAAATACAATAAGTATTATATATTCTGTAAGCTTATGCTTAGTCCAAAGTAAGTATACAAGCTGCTTACAATTCCAATCATATTAATTATTATAAAGCTTTGCCACAACAGGACTTATAATTGCCGCCTGTGCTTCAAATATACTTCTTACCAGTGTCTGGTCAGCCCCCTGACTTCCTAAAGAAGAATTATTAATAACTTCATCAATCGTGTCCCCTACTCCTGATGCTCCATTATTAACTGTATTCTCTTTATTATCTTTATCATCTTCTAAAATACCCGATTCAGAAATACTGCTTTGATTATAATCATCTGATATATGTATATTATTATCACTTCCATCTTTAAGACTGTTTGCAGTATCTATATCAGATATCGCTTTATATGCTTCCTTGTATGTATTAAGGATATTATCATAATCTTCATACTTAAAAAGCGGCGAATCTTTATATGAACTCTCATATGCCTTAGCCTTCAACATATCTTCTACAGTAGGATATGATATGCTTACATTAACATTACCGGTTCCCATAACAGCATCCTTAATCTCATCAGGTATACTATTACTTCCGGTACTTACATCAGGAGCGCTCTCAGATGTCACTTCACTTAAATGCGTTGCCGATGAACCATCAATGGTCCATGAATCACCTGACAATGCACCTGCGAGTATGTCATTAATCTTATTAATATAATTAATAGTTTCATCATATGGAGGAACACCATTATACTTCTGGACCGAACCACTGCCTGCATTATATGCTGCAAGAGCAAGTGATACATTGCCATTATAATCATCCAGAAGGTATCCTAACATCTTAGCTCCACCTGTTATACATTGTTCTGCATCAAATGGGTCATCTACACCCAACGACTGGGCAGTAGCAGGCATAAGCTGCATAATTCCCATTGCTCCACAATATGACACAGCATTAGTATCAAATCCTGACTCAGCCTGTGCGACTGCTTTAAGAAGATTGACATCCACTCCGTATTCCTGTGATACTTTATCAAATATCTCATCTAATGTCAGTTCTCTTGTCTGTTCCTCATATATAGAATCAAAATCCGGTGTCTGTGTTACATTATCGGTTGTACTGACTTCATACTGACTTCCATCTATTATATCAACAGCACTGATTGAATCCATATTATCTCTCCCCCATTTCTTTGTATTTATAATTTATTACCGTACACATTTATAATGTGACTTTATTTTATATTATACCATATTATTCCTGAATTGAAAAGTAAGTATCAAGAACTGATTTAGCCACATACTGTGCACTTGGAACACCTGTATATCCACCTTCCAGCACAACACATATTGCAATCTGCGGGTTGTCATATGGAGCAAATCCTGTAAACCACGAATGTACATTGCTCGAACTGTCATACTGCGCTGAGCCGGTCTTTCCTGCTGCATTATACCATGAATTTTTAAATGCATATCCTGTACCCTGCGTAACAACTGCTCTCATATAATCCGTAACAGTATCTGCTTCATCTGCTGTAATTGCCCTTACAGCCTCTTCCTGTTCAGTTTCCTGTACAACCGTTCCATTAGCATCCTGCACTCTGTCAACTACGGTAGGTTTCATCATAACACCATCATTGGCAACAGTCGCCGCAATAAGCAGGTTATGAAGAGGGGACATCATAGTCTTGCCTTGTCCTATACCGGTCTCCTGTGCTTCGCTTATTCCGGAATCAGCATCGAGATTAAAGCTGCTCTTGCTATATTCAAGATCTATAGGAAGTGACGAATTAAATAAAAATGTAGTACATAACTCCCTGAACTTTGCCTTATTTAATTCTGTTCCAATAGTTGAAAATGCCGAATTACACGAATTAGCAAATGCAGTTTTAAGTGTTTCATAACCATGTGCCGTATTATCAAAACAAGGTATGGTAGTTCCACCCTCTATATATGCACTACCAGAACAATTAAATGAAAAATTACTGTCATTATTATTTTCTCTTAAATATTCCAGCGCTGTCATTATCTTAAATGTTGAACCCGGTGCATACAAGCCTTGTGTTGCCCTGTTTAACAGCACGGAATTCTTACTGCTATATGTAAGCCATTCATTATAATCTGTCGGTGCCGCATTAGGATCATAATCAGGCTTTGATACCATAGCAAGAATCCTTCCTGTAGATGGCTCCATCGCAATAACTGCGCCCCTGTTAGCCCCAAGTGCATCATAGGCAGCTTCCTGAAGCTGTGGCATAAGGCTTGTTATAACAGTATTTCCCTGTGCTTTTTCACCATCTGTATCTGATGAAATCTGTGAAAGAATATTCTTAGGAGCATTCATAAGATTATAATTCTGTGCCCCTTCAACACCTGTCTTAGCGGAACTTAAGCCTATTACATGGCAGAAAATATTATCATATGGATAATATCTCGTCTGATTGCCATCTTCATCTGTCTGCGTTGTTGCAAGAACCGTACCATCGTATGCAAGTATATCACCTCTTGTAACCTTGGCTTCCTGTTCTTCAACTCTCTTATTATAAGGACTGTTTATAATATCCGGTGCAAGTTTATAATTAAAATATACAAGGTATCCTATCATCAACATAAACAGACCGGCAAATACAAATGAAATAATATTTGTTTCCCTGTTCCTTAGTTCTTTATTTCTTCTTTCCAGAATATCATTATTATTCTTCGCAGGCTTTTTATACTTCTTTCCTGTCCTTCTGCTTTTTTCTTCTTTGCTCATGCTCTGTCTCACCTTCATCCTGTCTCATATTATACATACCATTTATAAGTGCAAACATAAACAGTGAACTTATAATTGAACTTCCGCCATAACTTACAAATGGCAATGTTACTCCTGTCATCGGTATAAGCTTAATCGCACCTCCGACAGTAAGGAAAACCTGAAATCCATAAGTTACACCAATTCCTACAGCTACAAGTCTGTAAAACAGTGTTCTGCATCTTGATGCTATATTCATCATAAGAATAAGATTATTCAGGCAGATAAGAAGTAATGCTATAGTAAATGCTGCTCCGAATTCCTCTGTCAGTGCAGAAAACATAAAATCCTTTTCTGCAACAGGTATCTTAGATGGTGTCCCCTGACCAAGTCCATATCCAAACCATGACCCCATTCCAATAGCAAATAAAGACTGACATATCTGATATCCTGAGGTTTCAAAGGTTGACCACGGATCCCGCCATATCTGCACCCTTTTCTGTACATGTGTAAACAATTTATAGGCAACATATCCTGCTGCCGAGCCTGCTGCTGCACCTGCAAAAAGATAGCCGACATTTCTTGTTGCTGTATACAAAAGCATAATATATACAATAAAAAATATAAGTGCTGCACCAAGGTCATTAGACAATACCAGAACAATGACGTGTGCTGCTGCCGCAATTGTAATAATAACCGTCTGTTTAAATGATGTTGATTTATTAAACATTGACGCTACAAACATAATATAAAGTATCTTGACAAATTCTCCCGGCTGTACCGAGAACTGTCCTACTGTAAGTACCAGATTAGCACCGAATACCTTCGTGCCAAAAAGCACAGCAACAAGCAGTACAAATCCAACTATTCCATATAACCATCCAAGATTTCTAAAACTCTTGAACTTCTTAAGCATCCATGGTACAAAAAAAGTTATTACCGTACCACATGCCGCAATTACAAACTGCTTGATGCATTTATCAAAATCAAGCCTTGCAATCATTATAAAGCCTATCGACATCAGCATGCACATATTATTGACAAGAAGCCTTGAGGCCTTAGGATATAACACGTCAAAAATCATTAAAGTTACAAATAAATATACAAACTGTGCAAAATAAAGGATTACATATTTCATGTCCTCTTCATTAAGTATGTACAATATAAGAAAGCCCAGCAAATGCATACTAAACATAAGTATATTCTGTATAGTACATACTTTTCTTATTCTTTCTTCTTTACGCATAATCGCACCGTTATATGATGCAAGGGTATACAATGCAATTATTCCTGCAAATATATACTTTGAAATATCTATAAATACCGACTGCATTATTCAACCCCCATTATAAAATGTCCGCTTTCCATATCATCAGGTTCATTACTTTGAGCATTTATCTGGTCAATCCTTTCATTTTCATCAATAAGTTCGTATCTTAAATAATCTGCACCTGTCGACTTTATATCGTCAATTCTGCCTGCTATATTAAGTCTTTTTGAATCATACATAATACTGTAACAATAACTGCATATACTCTGTACGGTAAAGCTGCGTTTTTTTATATCCTGTAATACAACTTTATTATATGAATGATCACATATTCCTTTCGTCTTTCTTACACACTGTTCTGATATCATAACCGGTATTCTTGTATATACAACAAGTTCAACATCAATGTCAGAATAGCTCTTATTAATATCAGCCATCTCACCTGATGTCAGCTCATATGGAAGTGTAACCTTAATAAGCCTTAGTCCGCAAAGCTTAGCAATATCATCAAACTGCTTTAATGCCTCTGTATTCCATATATACATACATGCATCCGTAATAACATCCGTAGTTCCTGTATAGCCATCCTGTCCGGCTATCTTTGCAAATATTCCAATCTGCTGCATATTTCTTACCATTACTGCATCAACTCTGCATCGTTTATCATCAATTTCCGGCATAACTGCCTGCATGATAAGATTATACACTTTAGAAGAAGTCTTTTGTGTCGTTATATGCGGCAGAACCAGAACCGCTCTTTTTCCTGCATTATGACATCTGCTGATTTCATTATAAATGTCTTCTTTATCCTCAAAAAGGCTGAAATTATAATATATATCATCTATATTGCCATCTTCATATACACCTTCAAGCTGCTGCATATGCATAATCATTACACTTTTCTTATAATGCACCGTTTTTTTATCAGCCGTCTGATAATTACAATCACATTTCTTATCATTGTATACATGTATATATTCTCTTCTATACTCAGCAGTAATCATATCTTCCATATCATGGAAAGCATTTCTTCTAAGTTCATTGAGTTGTCCCATAGGTATAAATATATTGTCTGCCATCTCAAGGACAATATTTCCACACTCAAACGGAGTATCACCGGTCTTAGATAAAGTCTGTATAATCTTATCTTTTGAAAGCGGCTGCTTTAAAGCTTCAGATACAATCTCACCCTCTGTATAACTTACAAGTCCTGTTATTGAATCTGTAAGCATAATATTAGCTTTTTGTCCTGCCTGTGCATAAAATGCAACATCAATCTTTTTCTTTACAGGAATCTGTGTATACTTAGCTGCCGTATCCTTTACAATCCGTCCGTTTCTGGTTCTATATAACACCCTGCCCTTACAGAGCCTGAACCTCTTAGGAAGATTAACTTCAAATGTCTGTCCTGTCTTATAAGAGTCTCCGCTTAAAAATGAATTATCCCTGTCTATCTCAAACACATCCTGCGGATTAATCTGTTCAAGTGCCTTAAATGTTATTCTACCTGACACATTGGACATGACCTCTAAGGCTCTCGTTCCCATATGGTTAGGTCTTTGTACAGACATCATCTGCATGCCTTTATTACTGTTATAATATCCTGTTGTAAATGCTCCTCTGTTATAAAGATCCATAAGGTCATTAATATCATTATCATCAACCTTATACCCCTTCCTGCCATACTCAAGATACATATCTACATACTTTCTGTATAATGCAGTTACAGCAGCAGCATATGTAACATTCTTCATTCTTCCTTCTATCTTAAGCGAATATACCCCGGCATCAATAATATCAGGCAGAATCTTAATTGCACACATGTCCTTAGGGCTTAATACATACCTGCCTTCTGATGACTCCTGCATTGAACCGTCAGAATCATATACATCATATTCCATTCTGCATGGCTGTGCACACCTTCCCCTGTTACCGCTTCTTCCACCATTCATGCTGCTTAAAAGACATTGACCGGAATAACAATAGCACAATGCTCCATGCACAAAGCTTTCTATCTCAATATTACACGAATTATGTATTGCTTTAATCTCATCAAGTTTAAGCTCTCTTGCAGTGACAACTCTCGTTGCATGTAAATTCTCAAGTATCTTAGCCCCCTCTGCACCTGTTATCGTCATCTGTGTACTTGCATGTATTGGCATATCAGGAAAATGCTCCCTTATTAACTTAAACACACCCATATCCTGTACGATTACAGCATCAAGCCCTGCCTCATAAAATGGCTTAAGATATTCTATAAGCTGTGTTCCAAGTTCATGCTCCTTTAATAATGTATTAACTGTAAGATATATTTTTCTATCTCTTATATGTGCATAATCAATTGCCTTTAAAAGCTCTTCCTTATTAAGATTGCCTGCAAATGCCCTTGCTCCAAAACTGTCACCGCCAAGATATACAGCATCTGCTCCGGCATTAATAACAGCCTCCATAATCTCATACGAGCCTGCCGGTGCAAGCACCTCTACTTTTTTATTAATTTTCAAATCAGTTCTCCATATTATTATTTGTCAGTTTTGTCTAACTGTTCTTCCAGTTTGGCAATACTCTTCTGATATGTACTTATCTGTCCTTTTAATTCTGTTCTTTCCTTATTCAACGCTTCAATCTTAATCTGCGAAGTTATAAGTTCATGCTTTAAATCATTAATCTGCTTATCCTTATTATCAATCTCAGTCTGAAGACTTTCCACCATATTCTTAGCCTTAAAATAATCATCAGCTATATTAAGATACATAAGATTAGCTCTGTATTCTGCTGACTGTCTTCTATAAGCATCATCTGCATTAAATGCTGAAAGCTTACCATTAATATAAGCTGCAACTTTCTGGAGATATTCTTCACTTTCATATCCGCTAAGGGTAAATACCTTACCTCCGATAATTACTTCTGTATTATTCTTCGATGACATTGAATTCCTCCCCAAATTGTTAATATGTTCAGTATAATATACAATCTAAACAAATAATTTACTTTTCATTATACATTATATCCTATATTTGTTCAATACCCAAATTAATGTACGCCTGCTTTGTTGCGACCCTTCCTCTTGGTGTCCTGTTAATAAATCCATTCTGTATAAGATATGGCTCATATACCTCTTCAAGTGTTCCTGAATCTTCACCAATGGATGCAGCAAGTGTCTCTATGCCCACCGGTCCTCCTGAAAACTTTGAAATTATAGTATTAAGTATGATACGGTCATTTCTATCCAGTCCGTCTTTATCAACATCAAGAAGGTTAAGTGCATAATCAGCGACCTCCCATGTTATTCTTCCATCATATTTTACCTGTGCAAAATCTCTTACTCTCTTAAGAAGCCTGTTTGCAAGTCTTGGCGTTCCTCTCGACCTCCTTGCAAGTTCATGTGCCCCCTTGGCATCTATATCTACGTTCAGGACTCCTGCCGAACGTATTATAATAGTTTCAAGCTCTTTAATACTATAAAATTCCAGATGACTTACAACGCCAAATCTATCCCTTAACGGTGCTGACAAAAGACCTGCCCTTGTAGTTGCACCCACAAGCGTAAACTTAGGCAGCTCCAGTCTTATTGAACGTGCTGTAGCACCCTTTCCTATCATCACATCTATCTGATAATCTTCCATAGCCGGATATAGCACTTCCTCAACCTGTCTGTTAAGTCTGTGAATCTCGTCAACAAATAATACATCACCCTCTGACAGATTGTTAAGAATTGCAGCCATTTCACCAGGTTTTTCTATTGCCGGACCTGATGTAACCTTAAGATTAACTCCAAGTTCATTGGCAATAACACCCGCAAGTGTTGTTTTACCAAGTCCCGGAGGTCCATAAAACAACACATGGTCTAATGCGTCGCCTCTTTCCCTGGCAGCCTGTATATATACTTTAAGGTTCCTTTTGACCTTATCCTGTCCAATGTAATCATCAAGCGATAGTGGACGCAGATTGCTTTCTATTTTAATATCTTCTTCAGCCAGTTCCGTCGATATCACTCTTTTTTCCACATTATCTCCATTCCGCAGGCATTTGCTGATACCGGAGGAGCTGCGAGCCAGATATCAGATCTGGCTCTGCGGCAAAAGCTGCTTTGTGATGCCTGCTGCACAAATAGCCGGTTCATTTACGAACTTATGAAGAATCAGCATATCAACCTGATTCTTCACACCATCCCCCATTTTTCATTATACAAGCTTCTTTAATGCTTCCTTAAGAATCATATCTGAATCTTTCTCATCAGCATTATCAACAAGCTTTACTGCCCTTAAAGCTTCACTGTTGCTATATCCTAATGCAACAAGCGCTTCAACCGCATCATTTCTTGCAAGCATAACATTACCACTGCCTGCTTTTTTCTTTTCTGTGCTGTTTACAGCTCTCTCTAATGTATCTTCAAGGTTCAGCTTATCTTTTAATTCTATTATAAGGCGCTGTGCTGTCTTCGCACCTATTCCCGGCGCACTCTTTATCACCTTGACATCATCTGATAATATTGCAAATCTTAATTCATCAACTGTCATTGCTGATAATATTGCAAGTGCCCCTTTAGGTCCAATTCCACTTACATTAATAAGCAGCTTAAATATCTCAACCTCATCGCGCGATAAAAAGCCAAACAGATTAATTGCATCTTCCCTGACATACATATATGTATATACTTTAACAAACTCGCCGGTATGCGGCATCTCATCAATAACACATGCCGGCACTCTGATGTTATATCCAATATTATTATTTTCTATAACAATCATATCCTCGAATACTTCCGTCAATTCTCCCTTAATATAGGAAATCATACCAATCCTCATTTCTAAACAACGTTTGTTGCGAAGAGGCGAAGAAAATTCGCGCAGGCGATTTTTCTTCTGCCATCAAGGGCTATTTGTTTTGCTCATAAACAAATAGCCGTGTGCAAAAATAAGCTATCAGGCTTATTTTCTCACACTATCTTCATTTCTGATTATTTTATTTATCTTCCTGTAAACCAAGACAGTGATTGATAAACTGCTGTGCAGTTCTTCCTGATATCCCACCATGGCTTATTTCCCACTTATTAGCTTCTGCACACAATTCTTCATCTGACATATTAATATTATTTCTTCTGGCAAGATTAATAACAATATCATAAAATTCCTTATGTGATGGCTTAGAATAACATATCTGACATCCAAATCTGTTTACAAGCGAAAGCTTCTCTTCAACTGTATCTGACTTATGTATGCCATTAGTACTTTCCATATCATTTCTGTCATTCCATGTTTCCTTTATAAGGTGACGCCTGTTAGATGTTGCATATATCAAGATATTTTCCGGCTTAGTCTCTACCCCGCCTTCAATAACCGCCTTAAGGAACTTATATTCTATTTCAAATTCTTCAAATGAAAGATCGTCCATATATATAATGAACTTATAATTTCTGTTTTTAATTCTTGCAATAACAGTTGACAGGTCTTTAAACTGATGCTTGTAGATTTCAATCATCCTAAGTCCCTGATCGTAATACTGGTTGACAATAGCTTTAATACTTGTAGACTTACCTGTGCCACTGTCACCGTAAAGAAGCGTATTGTTGGCTTTTCTACCCTGTACAAAGGCTTCCGTATTCTCAATAAGCTTCTGTTTTTGTATCTCATAACCAACGAGGTCATCTAACATAACCTTATCCATATTATTAATAGGATTAAATCTCACTTCTCCATTTTCATTGCCAATTATCCTGAAGGCCTTATTAAGTCCGAACATTCCAACGCCATAATCCTTGTAAAAGCCTGTTACTCCTGCAAAAAATTCTTCTTCATCTTTTGCATTTTCAAGCTTCTCACTCAACGCCTGAACCTTTTCACTTACATTTTTATTATACATAAGCTCTTTTTTTACAATTGCTTTATAATTAGAAATTAATGAGAAGCAGTTAATACCAAGTGCTTTTTCAATCTTTGAAAAATCGAAATTAAAAAGATTCATAAATACTTTAAAGTCATTTTTAGCAAATTCATTCACACTTCCATCATTTGCACCAATCTTTTCACACGTTATGCTAAATGGATTCTCATTCGTAATAAGAATAAATGTCAGATAATTATGCCACAGATTCTTATCAAAGCCATAATCTGTAGCCACTACAAGAAGTCTTTTTACCTCTGTATAAATGTCCTGTATAAGCCTTTCCTGTGACTCCTCATTATTGTCAAATTTTCTGAATATATCCGACATCTTCATAAGGATGCTATCTTTATCCATGCTTCCATACATTATTAATTTTGATACTTCTCTATACATACTTTTCTCCATTCCTTTTTTTATGCATTACATTATATAATATAATACTGAATAAATTTGTCAATTATTTTTCACTGTACAAAGGCAATATTTTGTATTAAAATAGATAAAAAGAGTAATAAACTATTGACACCTTTAAAAGTAATGTTATAATCTGTAAAGGACTTTAGAAAAATAAAAAATTGTTTTTCATTTTAAAAATGGAGAGGATACATAATGGAACTTGTTAATTCAATCAATGCTATATTATATATTGCATTGACCGTATTATATTTTTATCAGTTTATATACATCATTATCGCACTTTTTGGTGAAAAAAACAAAAAGAAACCTATTCCTGAAGCTTCTGTTAAACACCGGTTTGCTTTTATTATAGCAGCCCGTAACGAACGTGCAGTTATAGGTAATCTTATTCAGAGTATTAAAAGACAGAATTATCCGGCAGAGCTTATTGATGTTATAGTTGTTGCTGATAACTGTACTGATGATACTGCTGATATTTCAAGACAGAACGGTGCAATTGTTTATGAGCGTTTTAATAATATGCTCGTAGGTAAGGGGTATGCACTGGATTATGCTTTCAGCCATATAGCAGAAGATTTTGGCGGTTATGATGCATATGATGGTTATTTTATATTTGATGCAGATAATGTTATTGATAAAAATTATGTAAAAGAGATGAATAACGTATTCGATTCAGGATACAATGTTATCACAAGCTATAGAAATTCCAAGAACTATGATACCAACTGGATAACTGCCGGTTATTCACTTTGGTTTATACGTGAAGCAAAGTATCTTAATAATCCACGTATGATGTTAAAGACAAGTTGTGCTGTATCAGGAACGGGTTTCCTTGTCAACAGTTCAATTATTAAGAAAAATAACGGATGGAAGTTTAATCTTCTTACTGAGGATATTCAGTTTTCTGTTGTTAATATTCTTGAGGGTGAAAAGATTGGTTATTGTGAAAATGCGATGTTTTATGATGAGCAGCCTACGACATTTAAACAGTCATGGAATCAGCGTATGCGTTGGTCAAAGGGTTTCTATCAGGTAATGTATAAATATGGCAAAGAACTTATTGCAATGATGTTTAAGAAACGTGAGATGTTTGTTTCATGTTATGATATGTTTATGACACTGGCACCTGCCACCTTATTATCAGTAGGATGTATTGTCCTTAATGTTGGCTTCTTAATATGTGCAGCGTCTAATATGCATGTTTTTAAGATGTTATTAAAACCTACATTGTTAGCTATCGGCTATGGATGTGTTAATTTTTATATGCTCATATTCTTTATGGGACTCATTACATTGATAACTGAATGGAACAAGATATTGGCTTCAACCAAGAAAAAGATTATGTATTTATTTACATTCCCTATTTTTATGGCTACTTATATTCCTATTTCATTAGTAGCCCTGGTTAAAAAAGTTGAATGGAAGCCAATTACTCATTCTATTTCAAAATCCGTTGAAGATATTGAATTACAACAGCAGTATAAAGATTGATATAATCATTTCAACTAACTAAAAAGAAACGCACGGTAATATTAAATATACCGTGCGTTTCTTTTATAAATCTGCCTATTCACACTATTCCCATTTCACAGATATTATTAAAATATTTATTTTTTACTTTATAACATCCGATGCCATCACTCTTTTCATAACCATTCCAGCCACTATTCCTATTACGATACCAGTTATAACACCTGATATCAATAATACAGGAAGATATAATATAATTGCACTACTTCCCATTATCAATATTGCAGCTCCTATCTGACCTATATTATGCATTATACCACCAATTACACTGACACCTGTTACTGTCAGAATGTCAAGTTTTTTAACTATAATCATCATTATAATACTTAGTCCGCCACCACATATGCTAAAAATAAATGAATTAAGATTTCCAAATAATAATGCAGTAAGTACAATTCTTATTATATTGACTATACAGGCCTCTTTTGAGCCAACCATATATAATACACTGACTATTGCAATATTAGCCACTCCAAGCTTAATTCCAGGCACTGGAACAGGTATGGGTATAATGCTTTCTATATAACTGAAAATCATTGCAAGCGTTGTAAGAACACCACACATTGCAATTCTCTTTGTTTGTTTCTGTATCATTTTCTCACCGTTTTAATATTGATTTTTATAAGTAACTTTTTATCAGCAATATTTATACATATTATAAATGCATATTAACTGATTTGTTGTTGCCGTCTTTTCAAGGCTTTATAGTAATTTATATATTAAAAATACATCTGTCACTTTACAACCGAATCTAACGGCTGATTATCCCGTACTGTACCATCCGAAGAATTATCAGTCCCTGACATAACACTACTCTTATCAGCTTTTGTAATCTCTACTACAACTCTGTGCGGAAGACATACTATCGTCTCACCTGTTCTGCTTATCTTTCCCGTATTGACGCATATTTTATCAGGACAGTCTGCCTCTGTCATATATACCATATTATCTTCAATAACAACCTTATTAGAACCTCCATTGTAGCCTTTAACTATAATACTCTGGTTCTTATCAAGTCTCATCGTATCTATAACCTTTCCATCTACCTTTACAACAACATTACAGCCTTGTTTTTTTACTACAGCCTCTATTATAAAATATGCTGTCAACGCTGCAATAAGCAGCACAACAATCAGTATTACATCCCTTCTTTTTTTCTTAAAGCCTGTATCTTTATTATTTGTATTTCCCATTATGTGTATTTACCCCATTTTCTTCTTAATATCAGAATTATACCATATTAATTATATACTATTAAATTACGTTATTAATAATATGATAGATAAAATCCGACACTTATATTATTCCATTAACTAATAATTGTAAAATACATTTTAACACTGATTATAAAATATATTCTAAGTTTATTGCTTCGTTTTTAACACTTATATTTCATTATAAATTATATCATTGTAATATTTCAATATATTTCTATAATTTTTACAATGTAATTCAGATAAAGGTTTCAAATAAAAAAGACAGAGTAAAAGAATTATTCTTTCTCCTCTGTCTTTTGCTGAATTAATATTAAACTATATATTCTGCCGTAATCATTATTAACTAATATATACCTCTACTGCTTCTGCTGTAAATGTATTATCTTCTTTGGACACTTAGCGGCACATAAACCACATCCAACACACTTATCATAATCAATGTGAGCTATGTTATTTTCAACTGTAATAGCATCAAATTTACACTGCTTTGTACAAAGCATACATCCGATACAGCCTACTGAACATGCTGCCATAACATCTTTACCCTTATCCTTAGATGCACATGTAACAGCATATTTTGCCTTATAAGGTATAAGCTCGATAAGATGTCTTGGACATGTAGCAACACACTTACCACAAGCCTTACATTTTTCCTTATCTACAACTGCAATACCATCTTTAATATGTATGGCATCAAATGGACATGCCTTAACACATGAGCCATATCCCATACATCCATATGTACATGCCTTAGAACCACCATTTGGTGCAAATGGCATTACTGTACATTCTTCAACACCAGAATACTTGTAATTTTCTTTGGCACTGTTACAATCTCCTGAACATTTAACAAATGCTGTCATTCTTACGCTGTCACCAACCTCAGCACCCATAATGGCTGCTATCTTAGCTGCAACAGGCTCACCACCTACAGGACATGCATTAACATCTGCTTCTCCTGCTGCGATTGCCTTAGCAAGTGCATCACAACCTGCATATCCGCAGCCACCGCAGTTATTACCCGGAAGTTCTGCTCTTACATCTATTTCCTTCTGGTCAACCTCTACTGCAAACTTCTTACCCATAAAACCAAGGAAGAGTCCGAGTATAAGACCTACACAGCCTACTACAACTGCTGCAATAATAATACCTGTCATATTACTGTCTCCTCCCTATTAAAGTATACCTGAAAAACCGAAGAATGCAATTGACATAAGTCCTGCTGTAAGAAGAACTAATGGCATTCCCTGAAAGCTTTCCGGAACATCGTTAAATTCAATTCTTTCACGAATACCAGCCATGATAATGATAGCGATTGTAAAACCAATTGCTGTACCAAAACCACAGATTACCGATTCAATGAAATTATAACCATTCTGTACATTAGTAAGTGCAACACCAAGAACTGCACAGTTAGTTGTAATAAGTGGAAGATATACACCAAGAGCTTCATAAAGTGAAGGCGATGTCTTCTTCAGGAACATTTCAACAAACTGAACTAATGCTGCAATAACAAGGATAAATACGATTGTATTTAAGTATGTTAAATCAAGTGGTGTTAATATAAAGTCATATATAAGACTGCAAAGCGCTGATGCAACAGTAATAACACCGATAACTGCTCCACCCATTCCTGCTGCTGTGTTAATCTTCTTTGATACTCCAAGGAAAGGACACAGACCAAGGAACTGGCTTAATACTACATTATTTACTAATGCAGCACTTATAGCAATAATTAATAAATTCATTATAGTCTCCATTCCTGCACATATAGAATGTGCAATAAAATATTAAGCTTGCGTTATGACACAGACTATTTACGTCTATGTGGTCATTGTTCATATACCTATAATCAATAACCTCTATGCATCCTTTTCGTCATCTCCGATATAATCAGGAACTTCTGCCTGCTTCATACCATGTTTTCTCTTAATTCTGTTCATAACAGCAATACACATTGCAAGAACAAAGAATGCTCCAGGAGCAAGAATAAAAATACTTGCAGGAGTATAACCCATTGTTGAGAAATCAACTAATGCTGAACTGCCTGTTGAAAAGATTGTTCCTGCACCAAGAAGTTCTCTTACTGCACCAAGAATTGTGATGGCACATGTAAATCCAAGACCCATACCAAGACCATCAAATGCTGATGGAATTGCAGGATTCTTAGAAGCATATGCTTCTGCACGTCCAAGAATAATACAGTTTACAACTATAAGCGGAATATATATTCCAAGTGAATCATAAAGTGATGGAAGGTAGCCCTGCATAAGGAACTGTACCATAGTAACGAATGAAGCAACGATAACGATAAACGCTGGCATTCTTACTCCATCAGGAATAACTTTTCTAAGTAATGATATCATAAGGTTAGACATCACTAATACAACTGTTGAAGAAAGTCCCATACCAATACCATTGATTGCTGATGTTGTAACGGCAAGTGTCGGACACATACCAAGTGTTAAAACAAAAGTAGGATTTTCTTTAATTAAACCATTATAAAGTCTTTCAACACATTTATTCAATTGTAGCACCTCCTACTGTCTTTACATTAGCAGAAGCAAGTCCGTTATATACAGTTAAAGCAGCATTAACACCTTTAACAACCGCCTTAGATGTAATTGTTGAACCACCGATTGCATCCACCTTATCATCTGCTGATGAACCTGTGCCGTCTTTAACGACATTAAACTTACTTACTTTTTTGCCTTCTAACTGTCCAAGAAATGTCGGATCAGTCTTAGCTCTCATACCAAGACCGGCTGTTTCACTGATTGAAAGAATTGATGTACCTGAATATGTACCATCAGCCTTAACACCAACTGAGAACTTGATATCTCCGCCGTAACCGTCACCAGCCACAACAGTAACAACAAAACCAATAATCTTATTATCCTTAACACCTGCTACAACCTCTGTTATCTCATCTGCAGAGTAATCCTCATCTCCCTTAGCAAGATACGATGTAGCACCATCAGCTGCAGAGAAGCCATCTATCTCTTCAAACTTATCTGCATCTGCCATAACAGCTCTATAAGCTTCCTGTTTAGCTTTTTCATTCTGGTTAGCTATTGGTGTCTTAGTAATATCATAAACTGCACCAAGTAAAATACCAGCTACAAGTGTAATTGCAAATAATATACATGCATCTTTAATAATCTTATTCATTATTTTGCAGCCTCCTTTACCGGTTTTTTCTTACCAAAGGACTTTGGCACTGTTACCATCTCAATAAGTGGTACTAAAAGGTTAGAGAAGATAATTGCATAAGAAACACCTTCCGCTGAACCACCAAACATTCTGAATATGAATGTAAGTAAACCTAATATAACACCGAATACAATCTTGCCGGCAGGTGTGATTGGTGATGTAACATAATCTGTTGCCATAAAGAATGCACCTAATATAAGACCACCACCACATATCTGTTCAGCTAAATAAGTCACATCAAACTGATGACCCGGAGCGAAAAGGAATATAAGTACTGCAAATGTAGCAACATATGTTAAAGGTATTCTTAAAGAAATAACCTTACGTGCAAGAAGATATACAGCACCGATTAAAAGACAGACTACAGATGTCTCACCGATTACACCACCTGTCTTACCGATAAACATGTCAAAAAGGCTTACTGTACCCTCTGCTTCTCCACCCGGCTTTAAAATAGCCAGTGGCGTAGCTCCTGACACTCCATCATAAACAAACTTTGTCATTGGTCCTGTAAATGCAATAAGAAGAAAACATCTTGCTGCAAGTGCAGGGTTCATAAAATTCTGTCCCAAACCACCAAATAACTGCTTAACAATAATAATTGCAAATGCGCAGCCGATAATTTCGAATCCAACATTTAATGTTGGTGGAACATTAAGGGCAATTAAAAGACCTGTAACTGCTGCACTAAGATCCATAACAGTAATCTTTTTGTGCATCAGATACTCATAAAGAGCTTCAAATGCCATACATGCAGCAATACCTACTACAATTCTTATAAGAGCATCAAGCCCAAAGTTATAAACACCAAATATACTAGCAGGTGCCAGAGCAATAAGAACATCTCTCATTATTGTCTGAGTTGTATCCTTGCTTCGTACATGAGGATTTGTCGATACGTTAAATAAATCACTCACTGATTTGTCCACCTTTCTACTTCTTTCTTCTGTTAGCCATGATTGTTCTTCTCATTGACTTAATCTGCTGTGTTAACGGTCTCTTAGCCGGACAGACAAATGAACAGCTTCCACATTCAACACATTCCATACCATCAAACTTAAGGAAACCGGCTTCGTTGTTTCTTGAAGCAAAACCGGCAAGCTTAGCCGGAAGAAGATGACTTGGACATCCCTCACCACATCTGCCACATCTGATACATGCTGATGTTTCAAGCTTTGATACAATATCTTCCTTCATAACAAGAAGTGATGAACTTCCCTTAACTACAGGAACATCAAGACTATACATTGCAAAGCCCATCATAGGACCACCTGAAATATATTTCTCTGGTTCACCAACAGGTCCGCCTGCTGCATCAAGAAGCTGTCTGTAATTCATACCAAGCCATACATAGAAGTTACCCGGATTCTTAACACCATCACCTGTTACGGTAACAATCCTCTTAGTCAATGGCTTTCCTTCAATGACAGCCATATGAATAGAATAAATTGTATCTACATTATGTACAATACATCCGGCATCTGCAGGAAGCATAGAAGAATTAATACTTCTTCCTGTTGTAGCATAGATTAATGAACGCTCACCACCCTGTGGATACTTGGTTTTAAGAACCTTAACCTCCATGTTAGATTCTCCGGCTACTGCCTTCTGCATAGCAGCTATTGCCTCAGGCTTATTATCTTCAATACCGATAATACCATGAGCATGGTCAAAAAGTGACAATGCAACCTTAAGACCTGAAACGAGCTTATCAGATTCTTCTAACATTCTTCTGTAATCTGATGTAAGATAAGGCTCACACTCAGCACCATTAACAATGATATAGTCAATTGCTTCAGGATTCTTTGGTGTAAGCTTGACATTCGTTGGGAATCCGGCACCACCCATACCTACGACACCGGCTGCCTTGACTCTCTCTCTGATTTCATCTCTTGTAAGCTCTTCAAGCTTCTTTGGAAAATATTCGACCTCCTCGTACTTTCCATCATTCTCAATAATAATTGAATTACACTTACCGCCTGTTGCAAGTGTCCTAGGCTCAATCGCCTTAACTGTACCTGAAACAGATGAATGGATATTAGCTGAAATAAATCCGCCTGCCTCTGCTATAAGCTGACCTGCTAATACGTGGTCACCTTTTGCAACAACCGGAACTGCTGGAGCTCCAATATGCTGTGAAAGAGGAAATACCATATCACCCTCTGGGAATAGTTCTTTGATTGGAACATCTTTTGATAATTCCTTACCATCATATGGATGTACTCCACCTTTAAATGTACATTTTCCCATGACATAATTCTCCTTATAATTTTTTATCTAATTATTATTTTATCTCATTAAGCCAAGAAAATCTACTTTATTTTATGTATATTTTAGTATATAATAGACAAATACTGACAGTTTTTTAACAGTTTATGATACTTTTTTAACAAAATGTGACGTTTTTTTAACCAAAACAGTCTAAAAGTCATTTTATAAGCAAAAGTGTTTACAAATGACAAATTTAACCAAAATAACCCACACAAAAAATCACCATACAATCATCATCTCATACCACCGGTTATATTATATTTCAATTATAAATGTATGTATAATAGATTTATATCAGGCTTATACATTAAAATGAGGATTTAATGGTTATTTATATCAACTTATAATTAGGAAAGAGGATTTATGCTTAAGATTACTAACAAGCTTTTACAGCTTTCAAATATTTCAGATTTACAGGAACACTCATATCTTTCTGATAATTTTTCACAGAATATTAATGACTATATCTTTTTCGATATAGAAACAACTGGTTTCTCTTATAAAAATTCAATGTGCTATCTTATCGGTGCTATTTATTATAATCGGGGTTTTTGGATGTATACACAGTGGTTTGCAGTCAATCCTTCTGATGAATCAGAGATTTTAAATGACTTTGTTGAATTTTCTAACAGATACAGATATATCGTATCTTTTAATGGAGAACGTTTTGATATTCCATTTATCAATGGGAGATGTGAACTGTTAGAGTCAGATGTGCAATTAGAAAATATCAATAATAGAAGCATTGATATTTTTCATATAATACAACCGCTTAAAAACCTTTTAAATCTTGATAATTATAAGCAGAAAAGTATTGAAGAATTTTTAGGAATACACCGGATTGACAAATACAATGGCGGCGAACTTATAAAATGTTATAAGCAATATATTATATCAAAGGATGAATCACTTCTTAATACACTGCTGCTTCACAACCACGATGATATTATAGGACTTGCCAATATAACACCTGTACTTAACTATATGGATATTATAAATCACAATATAAGCTATACTGCTTCTCATCAATCTGATTATGCCGGTTACAATGGAGATCCCTCATCAGAGTTTATATTTACATTTAACATTCCACACGCAGTAAATGTACCGGTTAATATTATAAAAGAGCCTTTTTTTATAAACATTGCCAATAATATAATAACTGTCAAGGTTAATATTATTAATGATAAACTGAAATATTTCTATTCCAATTATAAAGACTATTATTATATTCCTTCCGAAGATCAGGCGATGCACAAAAGTGTATCGTCTTATATAGATAAGAAATACCGCCAGCCCGCCAAAGCTTCTAACTGCTATGTCCACAAAGCTGGACAATTTCTTATGCAATACAGTAATATTATTACACCATTCTTTAAAAGGAAATACAATGATAATTTCAGTTATTTTGAATTGAATGATAGTTTCATAAATTCACCGGATAAAATCACAGATTATGTAAAGGATATTCTTTTCAATATATTGTGATTGGTTAAAATATCAGGCAGGAACAGATTATGTTTTAAATTTTGAAACAATGTGTGGATGCTTACAATCGTCCTTAATCTGCCACGCTCCATCTTATATTTCAAAATACAAAATATAATCTGTCCCTGTCATCTAAATTGTATTTTTAACAAATTATATCTTTCTATAGAAGAATAACTTATCAAATGAATAACCAAGTTCCTTATAATTGATTATCTGCTCTGTATTACCAACAAACAGACATCCGTCTTTTACAAGGGAATTATTAAACTTCTTATATATATCTTCCTTAGCCTCCTCTGTAAAATATATCATTACATTACGGCATACGATAAGATGCATCCCTGTCGGATAAGCATCCCTTAACAGATTGGCTTTTCTAAATTCTACACATTTTTTAATCTCATCAGATATCTTGTAGAAACGGTCCCCCATCTTTTCAAAATACTTATTCTTATACTCATCAGGAAGGCCCTTAAGGCTGTTAGCTCCATATACTCCATCCTTCGCCTTTGCAAGCACCTGTTCATCTATATCTGTAGCATATATATGTACCTTTGATAAAGGAACCTTCTTTGCAAGTACCATTGCCAGTGAATATGGCTCATCACCTGTCGAACATGCTGCACTCCATATTTTAAGATTAGATCCAAACTTATTAATAAGATCTGGTAAAATTACATCTTCCAATGTTTTCCATAATGCAGGATTTCTATAAAATTCCGAAACATTGATTGTGATATAATTCACAAATTCCTCCATCAAATCCTTATCGACTTTAATAGCATTACAATAACTGTCATAATCTTTAAATTTATTACGGGCAATTAATGTATCAATTCTTCTCTTCATCTGTCTTTCTTTATATGCATTCAAATCAATGGTTGTCTGCTGTAATATAAACTTTTTAAAATCTTCATAATCCTTTATCATGTCTTCCTCTTTCCTGCAAACTCTTTGACCTCTGCAGATAACTTCATGCAGCATGTCTGTCCTGCACCGTATAATTATACTTCATTTTATCATATTTCTATATAAAAATCCATAGCCGAAAATCTTAATCTCATGATAATAACTCAAAACCTCAAACTCCTTGTAACCACAAAAATAATAACTATAAAAAACACCGATATAGTATACTGTACTAATAATACCGTATACTAGTGTCATTTAAGATTCACCCGGCAATCTTGCTGCGAGCCGCTGGTCAGAGCTACTGTCTTTTCCATATCAGCAGCTCTGCAAACCTCGCACATCATAATTTTTTCCGGAGCTTGAACCCAACATGAAACAACATTGTCCTCTTCTATATATATGAAGTAACATCTTAGACTGAGCTATAAATCAAATAACAGACAGTGCATATAAACAACCTTTGTAACTTTACTTTATCGTTATATTATTTTTATCTGGCACAACAAATTACTTTATATAACTCTTATAACATATAAATGTATAATTTTTTAATTTTCCCCGCAAAAATATATCATACATGGTACAATATAATGTAGATGGTCATTATACCAATCATGCAGACCATCAATATAATAATGCCTGAATCAGATAAATATGTATCGCTCTTCACATTTCACAGGCATTTTTAACATAGAATAATTTTATATAAAATGGAGATTAACATTTATGGATGAAGAAATATTATTAAAACGCAGACTGACTGACGCAGCAAATAAAGCCTACCGTCATAATATTTATACATATACTAATTTTTTAAGCATGTCAGAACTGGATACTTATTACCGCCTGCTTCCCGAAATCTCATTTATACATTCTGAAACATTTGGAGGAAGCACATCCTGCGAACGGCAGATTGTACGCTTCGGAAGCAGTGATGATTTAGGTTATGAAGAACCTTTCCCAATTGCATGTATAAAAATATCACCCCTTATACGCAAATTTGCCGATGAACTTTCGCACCGCGATTTTCTTGGAGCTATATTAAATCTTGGTATAGAGCGCAGCCTTATAGGCGATATTATTATCCGCGATAACGTAGGATACCTCTTCTGTCTGACCCATATAAGTGATTTTATTATTGATAATCTTACAAAAATTAAACATACAAATATAAAATGTGAAATATCCGCACCCGATAACTCTGATTTTGCACCGGTACTTGAAGATATCGAGCTTATCTGTGCTTCGCCACGTATTGATGCAGTATGTGCCTCTATAACAAAGCTTTCACGCAGCAAAGCTGTCGAGCTTTTCCGCACGCAGAAAGTATTTATTAATGGAAAATGTATGGAAAATAACAGTTATATGTTAAAACCTGATGATATTCTGGTAATCCGTGGTCAGGGAAAATTCATTTACAAAGACTGTGGCAATGAAACACGAAAGGGACGTGTATATATAAAACTTCAAAAATATGTATGATAATAACAGTTATAGATGTCTTTTTGCCTCATTATTAACAAAAAGTCCTGCATATGACATCAGCAATAACAGTATTATTGTTGATACCTGCCAGTGACTATATTGTATTTTTTCGTTGCCTGTCATCAGCAATAATATTTTTGTTGATACAGAACTTAAAGAAACAGGAAATAGTTCTATAATTATTTATTAATAGTATAAATGCTTCATAAACAATAAAAAGAGTCCTGTATTAATATCAATATCATATTTAACTTAATGATATTGATTAGTATACAGAACTCTTTTTATACTTATCAGATAAATATATACCTAAACATATATTAACCGTTTAATTATTCTTCTGTTGTTTCTTCCTTAGCATCATTAGCTACAAGAGCCTTCATGCTTAAGCTAATCTTCTTATCAGCTTCATTCATATCAACAACAACTGCTTCTATTTCCTGACCGATTGAAAGAACATCTGAAGGCTTTTCAATATGCTCCCTAGAAATCTGTGAAACATGAAGTAATGCATCTACGCCTTCTTCAAGCTGAACAAATGCACCAAAGTCTGTCATTCTTGCAACAACACCCTTAACTACATTGCCAACTGCATACTTCTCTGCTGCATTGTTCCATGGGTTAAGGTCCGGATACTTAACACTAAGGGCAATCTTATTACCGTTGATTTCCTTAATAAAGCACTTAACTGAATCTCCAACCTTATATACTTTCTTAGGATTCTCTGTTCTTCCCCAAGACATCTCTGAAATGTGAAGAAGTCCATCAACACCACCAAGATCAATGAAAGCACCAAAATCAGTAACATTCTTAACTGTTCCTTCGATTGTATCACCTTCATGAATCTTCTCAAGTAATTCTTTCTGTGCTTCTGCCTTCTTAGCAACTATAAGCTGCTTGCAGTCACCGATAATTCTTCTCTTCTTTGGATTGTATTCAGTAATAACGAATGATACTTCCTTATCCTTGTATACTGATAAATCCTTAACATAGCTGTCTGAAACAAGGCTTGCTGGAATAAATACTCTTGCTTCATCAATAACAACACCAAGACCGCCATTCATAATCTGGCTTACTGTAGCTGTTAATACTGTATGATTTTCAAAAGCTTCTTCAAGCTTCTTATTACCATTATCTGCAACAAGTCTCTTGTATGTAAGTAAAACCTGACCTTCGCCATCGTTTACCTTGAGTACCTTTGCCTGCATAGTATCTCCAACAGAAACTACTGTTGTAAGATCAACGCCTGGTGTAGATGTGTATTCATTACGTGTAATAATACCATCTGCCTTGTATCCGATGTTAAGAATGATCTGATCTTCCTTAACGTCGATAACAGTACCATCAACTACCTCTCCTGTATGTATTGTCTTAAATGTTTCATCTAACATCTCATCAAAACTAAGCTCTGACATTAGTGTAAACCTCCTCAATAATATTGTTTGGGGTCGATGCCCCTGCTGTAATACCTATGCAGTCTGCCATGCCCAAACTATTTAGGTCAAGGTCATTAAGCGTCTGAATGTAAAATGTAGCGTTACACTCATTCTTACAGATTTCATACAGTTTTCGCGTATTGGAACTGCTGCTGCCACCTATGACTATCATAGCGTCAACGCGCTGTGCTATCTGGCGTGCCTCTGTCTGTCGTTCTTCGGTAGCATTACAAATTGTATTACGAATATAAATATTGTAACCCTTTTTGGATATAATTTCAACTAATTCTTGAAATTTATTGTAATTAAATGTCGTCTGTGAGACCACACACACTTTCTTTTCTTTATCCAGCACCAGTTTTTGTGCTTTTTCTATCGAATCAACAACATGAACAGGTGTTACTGACCATCCCATAATGCCTTCTACCTCAGGGTGTTTTTCATTTCCTATAATAACAATCTGGGAACCATTTTCACTTTCAGTCTTAACAATATTATGAATCTTTAATACAAACGGACATGTCGCATCAACTATTTCAAAACCACGCTCCTTTATTGTATCGTACACATTCTTAGATACACCATGAGATCTTATTATAATCGTTCCATTTTTTATATTATCAAGCTGACTTATATCCTCAATTACATGTACACCCTTTCTTTCAAGATCCTTTACAACCTCTTCATTATGAATTATAGGTCCATACGTGTATACATTTTCTTTTCCTGCCTGCTCATATACTGTATCAACAGCTCTTTTTACACCAAAACAAAAACCTGCTGATTTTGCTAAAATCACTTCTTTCATTTATTGTCCCTGCTTCTTTTTATCAACTATAGTTTCAATTGCTTCAATAACTTGTTCAATATTCATATCAGATGTATCTACAAGAACAGCATCCTCTGCCTGCTTTAAAGGTGAGATTTCTCTGTGCATATCTTCATAATCTCTTTGTTCTATATCTTTTTTGATAAAATCATAGTCGCACTGTTCACCCTTTTGTGTAAGCTCATCAAATCTTCTCTTTGCTCTTGCATCTACACTTGCAGTAAGATATATTTTAACAAAAGCATTTGGAAGAACTGTTGTTCCTATATCTCTACCATCCATAATTACATCAGTTGAATTAGCTAGTTTTCTTTGAAGCTCTACAAGCTTTGTTCTTACAGAAGCATATTTTGATGTTTTAGAAGCCATGCGACCTGTTTCTTCTTTACGAAGAAGTCCTGTAACATTTTCTCCATTTAAGATTACCTGCTGTATGCCATCAAGGTATTCTATATTTATATCAACATTTTCTACACCCTTATTAATTGCAGCCTCATCTTCAGGATTTGTGTTATTCTGTGAAAAATATACAGCCATTGCACGATACATCGCACCTGTATCTACATATATATAATTCATTTTTGTAGCAAGCTTCTTTGCTATTGTACTCTTTCCAGCACCCGCTGGTCCATCTATTGCTATTGAATATGACATTTTAAGTTCCTTTCTTTATTTGAAATTATAATTTTTATTTTTCACCATACAAATATTATACTAAATCCAATAAATAAAGCAACTATATCTAATAAAATTAAATAAATCATACGGTGCTGGAATTACAACATGAACTACCCATCACCTAAAGGTAATGGGCTTCTAAGATACTAATGTATCTATTTAAGAAGTTTGATATTTAAGTTTCCACCTATTACTAGGCAATCCTTATTCTTATAGGCGTATCCACTTCGCCTCTACTGTATAGGATATTCATATCCACAACTCTACTTTTTCGCATGATGTTTAATGCCCCATTAACATCTGCATTAAATATTTTACCACTTGATGTCTTGTAAAGACCTCGTTTAACTCTGCTTCCCCTAAATTCATATTCCTTTGGATTATCATTATTGTAAACGGGTATTATATCTTTATCCCAAAAACTTGCTTTTGAAGTATATGATTCTTCTCGCTTTACAAACTTTATACCATTTAAGTCACAAAGATATTGCAACTTATTTTGTAATCGACCATACGGTATATTTACAAAGTTTTGATTATTCTGCTTTCCTATATGTACTTTTCTTTGAAATGTTTCATTTATAGAACAATAATCTTCTTTTGACAAATGCTTTACTTGTTGTTTGATCGTAAGATACATAAGATTTTTCCTTTCCTTAAATTTAGAGAAGTTCTCTATGCTATTTATTATACTATAGTTTTTACCAAATCACACAATGTTTTAAGTAAAAAATATACAGTATGTGAAAGTGACGCCATTCATCCCACGGTCTAAAGACCATGGGATGAATGGCTGAAAAAATATAAACTTTATTATATTCTCAATTAATTTATATAATTTTGTTGGAATTATCTTTATATTTATATTTTGTTTTAATATTTTCTTACAACAGTGCAAAATAAACAGGACAACTATTTTCTTATAGTCACCCTGTTTATCTATATATTATTATTTATTCTAAAACTACACCATCTAAAATACGACAACTTACAATAATATAAAAATATTACTTAGTTGTCTTTACGTTCATAACTGAACTTCTTACTGTATTACCATTCTTATCTTTTACATCTACATAGAACTGTCGTTCTCCTGCACTTCCTGCTTTCCATGTAAGCTTGCTTGTAGCACTAAAGTCTTGTATCTTTGCCCACTGTTTTGTTGTCTTATTGTATACAAGGAACTTATATGTATATCCACCAGCACCACCATTAGCTGTTGCTGTAAATGTTACATTCTGGCCTACTTTGTTTGCTGTTGTACTTGCTGTTGCTTTTACTGAAAGCTTTGTTACTGACTGTGCATTTCCTACCTGTACATTAACTACCTTACTTCTTGTTACTTTTCCATTGCTGTCCTTTACATCTACATAGAACTGTCTAGCGCCTGCACTTCCTGCTGTCCATGTAAATGTACTGTTATTTGAGAAGTCTTGTAATTTTGCCCATTGCTTTGTTGCTGGGTTGTAGATTAAGAACTTGTATGTATACTTTCCACTTCCTGCTGTTGCCTTAGCTGTAAGTGTTACCTTACCACCTACATTGACATTAGCTGTACTTGCTGTGAGTGTTGAAGTTGGAGTACTTGTTGCATCAATCTTTACATTAAGAGCCTGACTTCTTACTGTCTTGCCTGTTGTGTTATCCTTTACATCTACATAAAAGTATCTATCTCCTGCATTGCCCTTTGTCCATGTGAATGTGTTCTTTTCTGAGAAGTCTTGTAACTTTGCCCATGAGTTTGTTGTCTTGTTATATACAATAAACTTGTATGAATACTTTCCACTTCCACCTGTTCCATTTGCTGTGAATGTTACTGTCTTATCAGCTTCTTGCTTTGTGGCACTTATTGCAAGTGGTTTTGTTGTTTCTTCAACCTTTACATTAACAGCTTGACTTCTTGTTACATTTCCCTTGCTATCTTTTACATCTACATATATTTGCTTGTTTCCTGCATCTGTTGTCTTCCATGTATATGAACTACTACTTGAAAAATCTTGCAACTTTGTCCATTGTTTTGTATCTATATCATATACTATAAATTTATATGTATAATTTTCAGATGAACTACTATTTATTAATAAAGTACTTATAGTTATATCATTACCACTTGTTACTGTCGTAAAATCTGATGATACTGTTAATTGAAGTTTAGTCTCCACATATTTATGTCCCTCTATAAGAGTATTTGGTAAACCTTCATACACCTCCCCAGTTGCAATATCTGTCCATGATGTTACTTTAGTATGAGCCATACACCATTTAAACTCTGATATTATACCGTCTTTTTGAACTCCCCAATTCTTAGGCATAGTTACTTCTTTTAATTCATCACAAGAATCGAATATATCCATATAAAAAAATAATGAACTTAAATCAAACGAACTTAAATCTAAATGAGTAAGACTACTGCAATTACTAAACATATATTCCGCACATGTCATACTACTTACATTCCAATCTCCTATTTCTAAATTTACAAGACCACTACAATTGTAAAACATAAAGCCCGCATCTGTCACATTACTTACATCCCAATTTCCTATGTCCAAGTTTGTAAGGCTACTACAATTCATAAACATATGACTTATATCAGTAACTTTAGAAAAATCAATGTTTTTTAATCCATTAATTTCTGTAACTTCATTAAATGATATAAATAATCCTTCTAATGATACATCTTCATCAAATGTTATATTACCTGTAATATCAATCTTCTTTATCTTATTTTTGTACTCTGTCCATGGAGATATTCTTCCATAATGAGTTCCACTATAACCGTATTCAGTTTCTTTACCAACACCTTCACCAATAGTAAGTACACCATCTGAATTAATTGTCCATTCACAAGTTCCCCATGTTCCTGATACTGTATCATTTTCTATATCTTCTGAATTAGTCGCACTGTCTGAATATACTTCTTCTGATAAAACATTCTCTACTACCTGTTCCTGTTCTTCTTGTATCTGATTTAATGACATTTCCGTTATCTGTGTAACTGTGGGTTGTTCTTTGGATGTATCTGCAAGTGCCATAACTCCAGAGTTACTAAACATCATAGTTCCTGCAAGTACTACACCACTACTTTTCTTCAATGCCCTTCTAACTTTTCTGTTCATTAATTTTCTTCATCCTTAATTAAACCTATTCGCATGATATTTAATGCCCCATTAACATCTGCATTAAATATTTTACCACTTGATGTCTTGTAAAGACCTCGTTTAACTCTGCTTCCCCTAAATTCATATTCCTTTGGATTATCATTATTGTAAACGGGTATTATATCTTTATCCCAAAAACTTGCTTTTGAAGTATATGATTCTTCTCGCTTTACAAACTTTATACCATTTAAGTCACAAAGATATTGCAACTTATTTTGTAATCGACCATACGGTATATTTACAAAGTTTTGATTATTCTGCTTTCCTATATGTACTTTTCTTTGAAATGTTTCATTTATAGAACAATAATCTTCTTTTGACAAATGCTTTACTTGTTGTTTGATCGTAAGATACATAAGATTTTTCCTTTCCTTAAATTTAGAGAAGTTCTCTATGCTATTTATTATACTATAGTTTTTACCAAATCACACAATGTTTTAAGTAAAAAATATACAGTATGTGAAAGTGACGCCATTCATCCCACGGTCTAAAGACCATGGGTTTTCTGGCTGAAAAAATATAAAAAGAGTGACTTTCAATCTCACAGCAAACTATGAGAGTTTTCGCCACTTATTTATATATCCCTAGTTTAAATGTGTTCCTGCCGCATAAGCTGTTGACCATGCTATCTGTAGATTAAACCCACCAGTTACTGCGTCTACATCTATTACTTCACCCGCAAAATACACATTTTTCACAAGCTTTGACTCCATCGTAGTCGGATTAATCTGCTTTACACTTACACCACCTTGAGTAATTATCGCTTCATTAAAGCCCCTTAAGCCCGTAAGTGTAAGTGTTAAGTTCTTAATAAGCTTTACAAGTGTCATTCTTTCCTGCTTAGTTATATCATGTATCTTTTTATCTGGTTCAATCTTACTAAGCTCTACAATTACTGGAATTAACTTCTTAGGCAAAAGTTTATCAAGGGAATTTTTAAAGCTCTTATTTTTAAATTCTTCAAAATCTCTTAAAATTCTCTCATCAAGCTGTTGTTCATCTAAGGCTGGCTTTAAATCTATAACTAACTTTAAAGGTCTATTTTTTATAATCTTTGCCGCATAACTACTTGCACTAAGCACAGTAGGACCACTTACGCCAAAGTGAGTAAATAACATTTCACCAAAATCAGAATATACTATTTTTTTATCATCATAAATAGTAACATTGACATTTTTTAGACTAAGTCCTTGAAGGTCACGTTCCCACTCCTCTTTTACAATAAATGGAACTAGAGCAGGAAGTATTGGTGTCACTTCATGCCCCAGTGATTTTGCAAATCTATATCCATCACCTGTTGAACCGGTTGACTGATACGAATTACCGCCCGTAGCTATTATAAGCTTGTCAGCACTAACTGTTCTTTTTTTGTTATATGCGTCAGTAAGCTTTACTGCACTAAATTCCCCATTATTTGCAATAACTTCATCAACTTGTGTGTTAAGTTCAACCTTAACACCTAATTGCTTCATACGGCGTGACAATGCACCGATAACATCTGATGAATGGTCTGAACTAGGAAATACTCGATTGCCCCTTTCAACCTTAAAATCAAGTCCCAATTCTCCAAAAAAGCCCATAGTATCATAATTTGAAAAACCATTAAACGCACTGTATAAGAACTTTTTATTAGTTACTACACTGTTAAAAATATCTTCTGCATCACCTGCATTTGTAAAATTACATCTGCCCTTTCCTGTTATAAAAAGCTTTTTGCCTAACTTTTCATTTTTTTCAAATAATGTAACATTATGCCCTTGTGATACAGCAGTTATTGCTGCCATCATTCCCGCAGCACCGCCACCTATAACAATTACATTTGCCATATATATAACTCCTTATAATAATATTTTACTGTCAAGCAGATATTTACAATCCACTTTTAACTTATTTTTGACTACTCTCCACAGTAAGCTATGTGGGTTCGCCACTTATTATACAATATACATTGGTTACTTATTAGTGTTAAATACTATTTTAAAGAGTAACATATATCGACAACTTTATCAATTTATAAATCTTCTTTTTATTTGTTCAAACTTTTCCTTCGTTATAAGTGCGTCTTTATCAGTTGACTTGAATTTAACAATATAAGTCCATCTGCCATAAGGCTCGATTTTTTTAATATATGTTGTATTTATTACATAAGACTTGTGGCTTCTCATAAATACATCTGTCGGTAATCTATTTTCTAACTCGCTAAGCGAAACAGAAGTGTTGTAAATCTCACCATCAACTGTGTAAATATATGTACTATTATCAGCTCTTTCTATCATTATAATATCTTGTACACTTATAAAATTAAGACTTTCTTTACCCTTTATTAAAAGCTGAGTTTTGTCTTCTTTTTCTTGACTACCTTTTTCATTTAATGTCGAATTGTCACTAGAATTTTCATTTGCAATATCATTATTTGTGATACTATCTTTACTTATCATTCGCTCAATTCTTTCAAGAGTATGATTAATTCTTTCAATGTTAAATGGTTTTATAAGATAATCAAACGCATACATTTCAAAAGCATTTGACATATATTCGGAGTGAGCTGTTGCAAATATTATCTTTGTATCTGGAGCTATTTGTGATATAACTTTTGCACAGTCTATACCACTACTTTTATTAATTTCAATATCCATAAATACAACTTGTGGCTTATACTCATTAAAGCCTAAAAGTCCATCAGTCATATTGTCACATTCATATACAACTTTAAAACTTTCTCTTTTTTCGATAACTTTTCTTAAAATAAGTCTTATATGTGGCTCATCTTCTACAAGCATAACATTAATTACCATTTACGCTCACTCCTAATTATTATTTTATCTTTTATGTCTTTTTTTACACATAGGTTCAGATAATACTTCTGACATAATAAATGCGTTTCTTAGTTGTTTTCTTTTGTATTCTTCTTTAGTTAGTTTATCATGTTCAAGTTTATTTAATTTACTTTTGTTAAGGTCTTGTTCACAAAAGCAATCATTTTTACACTCTTTATCTGCTTGTATATCAGCATTTTTTTTAGCTTTTTTCTTATCTTTTTTCTTATTCTTCTTTGAACTTGGTGCACCAAAAGCTTTTATATCAGAACTATTTGAACTAGCTTGATTAATATGAGTGCTTATATCATGCGAATTATCGTTTGATGAGTTTTTATTTTTCTTATGCTTTTTACTATACTTTTCAACACCTGATATCGCATTGTCAATAACACCTGATATAGTATCATCAATAACATCTGATATAATATTATTCAATCCACCGCCTAAATTAATCATTATTATCACCCTCTAAAATACTTCCAATATCAGAGTCGTCCTTTGCAATATTTTCACGCATTTTAGTATCTGCTTTGATATTCTGCATATCATAGTAATCCATAATTCCTAACTTTCCTGTCTTTAAAGCATATGCTAAAGCCTTTGGAACTTCTGCTTCTGCTTCAACAACATAAGCTCTCATTTCCTGCTCTTTTGCGACAGCCATTGCTCGTCTTTCCTCTGCTTTTGCCTGTGCAATATTTTTATCTGCTTCTGCTTGCAAGCTTTGTAAATGCGCACCAATATTACGTCCTACGTCAATATCTGCAATATCTATTGAAAGAATTTCAAATGCTGTACCAGAGTCAAGTCCCTTTGACAATACAAGTTTTGAAATATCATCAGGATTTTCAAGCACTTGCTTGTGTGAAGTTGAAGAACCAACTGTTGTTACGATACCTTCACCAATTCTTGCAAGTATTGTTGACTCTCCTGCACCACCGACAAGCCTTTCAAGGTTAGTTCTTACTGTCACTCTCGCCTTTACGAGAAGCTCGATACCGTCTTTTGCTACGGCTGAAATATTAGGTGTTTCAATAACTTTAGGATTAACACTCATTTTAACAGCTTCTAATACATCTCTACCTGCAAGGTCAATAGCTGCTGCCTTTTCAAATGGAAGCTCAATCCCTGCTCTTTCAGAAGCAATAAGTGCATCAACCACACCATCTACATTTCCACCTGCAAGGTAATGCGCTTCAAGCTGATTAGAGCTTATGCTTATACCAGCCTTTGTCGCCTTAATCAAAGGCATTATAATTCTTGCTGGAACTACTCGTCTAAGTCGCATACCAATAAGGTTAAACACACTTACCCTTACACCTGCTGCCATTGATGATATCCACAAACCTAATGGCACAAATATCAAAAACAATATCAACAATACTAATACTATACCACCTGTTACTAATAAACCTACCATAATTATTACCCCTTTTCATACTTATTTTTATATAAAATAGTAATGGCTACTATTATATATCTACTATTGTTAGATTTCTTTTACTACAAGTGAAGAATTGCTTATCTTGTATATTACAACTTTTTTATCTTTTTCAATAAATCTTCCATCAGAAATCACATCAAACTCGACACCTTCAATTTTAACTCGCCCCGCTGGACGAAGCGCTGTTGTAGTAATTCCCTGTTTGCCAATAAGATATTCCAAATCAGTTGAACTTATGTAACCTGTTTCTTTTTCCTGTTTATCCTTTAACACAATAGGACTTTTTAATACCCCCTTAGATAAAAGAAATGTCATTATTACAACAAACACTGTAAGCAAAATAAGAATTATTGCAATTATCATTATTGCCTGTGTATAAGTATTTGCCGTAAGGCTAACTCCTGCTACAAGACAACAACAACCTATTATCCCCGGCGCTCCAAAACCCGGAATTATCATTTCTATACCAATAAATATAAAAGCTACAATAAATAATATTATTCCTAGAATAAATAATCCGTTCATTTAATCCACCACCTTTTGGTTTCTTGTTTATAATTATTATATAATTCTTTTATAATAATTAAATACTTATTACCTATAATATTCATATTTTTAGTTGAAATGTCATTTACAGCACTTTATTCTACAAAACCTTAGGTATCTTTATTTCAAATTCTGTTTTTTCTTCACCAGAAGAAAGCTCAATACTTCCACCATGCTCTGTCACAATCTCTTTTACAATAGCAAGCCCAAACCCATGACCGCTTTCTTTTTTACTTGAATAGCCTTGTTTAAATATCAACTCTCTTTTATTTTCCGCTATAACCGGACCATTATTATATATACTAAAAATATACCAATTGGGCTGTTCACTTATATGTATATGCACTTCTTTACTATTTGCATTATTACTTACGGCTGTAATTGCATTGTCAATTATATTGCCTAATATTTTACAAATATCCCACTGTTCCATACTTATCTTTGATAAATCTGATGATACTTCAACAAATAATTGAATTTCTTGCTTTTCTGCTTTTTCCATCTTAGAACTAAGCAAAGCATTAACTGCTGGCTTTGATGTTTTTAAAGCCTTTCCCACCTTTGCTATATCCGCATAAACAGGTCTTAAATACTTTACTGCTTCTTCATATTCTTCAAGCTCTAACAAACCATACACAACCTGCATTTCATTAAGATACTCATGTCTTTGACTTCTAAGCCTTGAATTAAGCTTCTCCAAATCTTCAAAGCTTTTCTTTATATCTTGATAGAATTTATCATATATCAATGCTGTAAATATAATAAAAAGACTACACATCAAAAAGCCAAACATCACAACATACACCCAACTACTAATCCCCTCAAACATACTAATCCCCGCCCCAATCCAAAACCATATACTCAAAAAAAATTCAATATATCCAGTATACAAAATCTTCCTAACAATATTCTTTCTCATCTCTCTCCCTACTCTATAAACTTTCAACTAAACACTATCCTAATAAAAACCAATTTTCATATCAAATTATGATATTTTTTACATTATAACATTCTTTCCCACTTCTATACATTAAAGGAAAGTTAGAAAAAGGGCGTGTATTTTTGTTGTATATGGTAAGTATTTAGAAATTCTTAACACTTAATATCAACAACAAAAATACACGCTCTTTTTCTAACTGTCATATATTCTATAACTCATTTCCTGCTTTGTATCCCGTACGAATTGCTGAAGCAATATCCGCAGTTCTTTCACCACTACAATCCCCAACATAAACAAATGGCACACTAAGTTTAGACTCATCAAGTACATTTTTCTTAGAACCCAACGCATTAATAATAGTATCGGCCTTTATCTCTACAGAAGTATTGTCGCTAGTATTTTGTGCATAAATCACATTATTCTTAATCTCATTAACCTTAGTATTCACATAAGATATAACACCATGCTTCTTAAAATCAACTTCAATAAGTGGCATAACTGTAGCTGACTCTTGAGCGGCAATTTTATCCATCATTTCTACAATAGTAACCTTATAGCCCTTTGAAGCCACATATTCAGCAGTTTCAGTTCCTACTAAACCACCGCCTAATACTACACAATCACCGTTTACTTCCTTACCATTTAAAATATCCCAACTAGAAACTACATTTGAAGCTTCAACTGGCATAGGAAGTTCCATATTGTGAGCACCTATTGCTAAAATAACTTCATCATATGTATTTAACTCATCAAAACTAGGTTCATGGTTATATTTAATTTCCACCATACTTGGTAAAATCTTTTCATAGTATTCTACCGCACGCAAAATTTCACTCTTTCTAGGTGGCACACTAGCAATGTTAATTTGACCGCCCATCTTGTCAGTCTTTTCAAATACTGTAACAGTATGACCTCTCTTAGCCGCTACTCTTGCCGCTTCTAAGCCTGCCAAACCAGCTCCCACTACAGCTACATTTTTCTTTGTGTCACAAGGCTTAATAAATATAGTTTCTTCATCTCCATTTTCAGCATTAAGCACACAGCTAATATAACGACGACCTTGAATAGCATCTACACAACCCTTATTACAGTTAAGACATTCTCGAATACACTCACCAGAAGCAACCTTATTTGCAATATCTGGGTCTGTAAGCAAGCTTCTACCATATCCTATAATATCAGCACTACCGTCTTGCAAAATCTTTTCGCCTGCTTCAACACTTACAACACGACCTACTGTTGCAACTGGACATGAAACTACAGTTTTAACTTTCTCTGCCACATCTAAAGTCCAATTATAAGGAACTGCTCCCATCGGTGGAATAGTATCTCCCATATTTCCCGTATGATTTGCCTGAGCTACTTGTATCATATCAATGCCAGCTTTATCTAACATCTTGGCAAATTCAATACCTTCATCAGCTTCTAAACCACCTTTGCCACGTAATGTATTATCTGGATTAACTGTAATAATTGGCAACTTATATTCTATCATTAAACTTGGTGCAGCTTCTTTAATAGCTTTAAGTACTTCTAACGCATAACGTGCACGATTTTCTAAACTACCACCATAACAATCTGTTCTGTGATTTAAAATCTTTGAACATAAAGAGCCTAACAATCTGTCACCATGAATTTCAATAGCATCAATTCCTGCCTCGGCTGTCTTTTTGGCACACTCTGCAATACTATTTTTTATAGCTGTCAACTGTTCAATTGTCGCTTCTGTTACAAAATGCTGCATATCATGGTGTAACTTAGCATAAGCGCCCTTTGTCTTTTCATCACAAATTTCCATTTGTTTCTTTGCTTCTTCTTCATTTCCTGCTTCTTTAGCCTTTGCGGCCATCTGTCTAGCCATGCCAGCTTCCATAATCATTTTTCCAACACCTGTAACATCATATTCTGGATGGAATAACTGTAATGCAACTTTACAATCATATTTGTGTAAAGTATCGGCAAGTGCTTTAAACATTGGTATCTGAGCATAATCATATAACTTTGGTGTAGGTGAAGCTGTTCTTACTGGCGCAACGTCACCTATAACGATATATGACACACCGCCCTTTGCCAAACGTTCATAAAATGATAACGACCTTTTTCCAATCGAGCCATCTCTTTCTTCATAACCTGTTGTCAATGGTGGAAACATAATTCTATTTTTAAATGTTAAATTTCCTACTTTAATTGGTTCTAATAATTTTTTACTCATAAGTAAATCCCTTTTTATATTTATATATTTTTTGCTAACTCATGCGCACAAGTTATAGCATCTTTTAATGTTCCTACTTTGTCACAATCTCCAATATAGTGAATATTTTCACTTTCAATTTCTACTTTCTTTGGCTCATATCCAACTGCAAAGATTAAAGTATCTGCGTCTTTTATAATATGTTCTTGTTCGTCTTTTATATATGTAATAGTATTTTCATCAACCTTTGTAACTTGCGCATTTAATTCAATCTTTACACCTTTTTGCATTAAACGTTGTGTAAGTCTTGACTTAGCAGCTCCGCCCTCACCCGGCATTAGACTATCTGTCATTTCAAGCAATGTAATATTACGGTTCATTGGGAACATATCATTTATCAATGGTGCAAGATAGTCAGCAGTTTCACAACCTACACTTCCACCACCTAATACGACAATCTTTCTTCCGGGATATGCCTTACCTGATAATACGTCATCAGCAGTCATAGTCTGTTTAAATACTTTAAATGGAGTAATTTCCTTAGGCACAGCTCCACTTGAACAGACTATCTCATAATCTTTAAATTCACAACTCAACATATCTTTTGTTACTTCTGTATTAAGTCTTACTTCAATTCCTTCATTTGCTAATCTTCTTGACATATATTTAACAACTTTACAAAGTTCTTGCTTTGCAATAGGAACTGCCGCAATGCGAAGCAAACCGCCTAATTCACTTGATTTTTCACATAGTACAACATCATGTCCACGTTTCTTTGCTACATAAGCCGCTTCCATACCAGCAGGGCCACCACCAATTACTAATACTTTTTTCTTTTTATCAGCTAACTTGATTGTATCATCTTCCACACTAGGATTAACCGTACAGCTTATGCGCTTGCCAAACATAATGCCTGTCAAACACCTTCCACAGCCAATACATGGTCTAATATCGTCTGTTTTACCTTCAAATGCTTTATTAGCAAATTCACTGTCACAGATATTTGCTCTACCTATCATACACATATCACATTTTCCATTGGCAATTAATTCTTCTGCTATCCACGGCTCATTAATACGAGCTACTGTTGCTACTGGAATATTAATATATTTTTTAATTTCTTCACTTGAATGAGCATGAGGTGCTGGACTTGTTCCCGGTGCTGGCATACTTGAACCACGTTTTATTGTATTTCCACCCGAAACATGAATAAAGTCAACTCCCATCTTTTCTAATTGCTTGCAAAAATATATCTGGTCATTAAGTGTTAAACCGCCTTCGCTATATTCATCGCCTGAAATACGAACATCAATAATAAAATCGTCTCCGCAATATTTACGCACAGACTGTATAACTTCTAAACAAAGACGCATACGCCCATTAATATCTCCACCATATTCATCCGTTCTTTTATTATACAACGGTGTCAAAAATCCACCTAATAAACCATGTGCATGAGCGCATTGAATTTCAACACCATCTCCGCCTGCCAACTGCACACGATGAGCAGCTTGACCAAATTGCTCCACAATTGTATGTAATTCTTCTATTGTAGCAGGTCTTGGCGCACTCTTTGCATAGTACGGACCTACATTACTTGGTGCAATAAGCTGTGGTGTCCCCGGCACTGGAAACGCCATAAATGCAGGGTGGAACAACTGTGCCAAAATCTTTGTACCATACTTATGCACACCTTCTACCAACTTTTTCCAACCCGGAATAAAGCTGTCATCATAAATAGACATATCTCCCGGCAAATAAACATAAGTCGGCTCTACTGTTACAACTTCTGTTACAATCAAACCAACACCACCCTTAGCCCTTGCTGAATAGTGTGCTACTAAATCATCAGTTACATATCCCTTATCCGCCATATTAGTTGAAATTGGTGGCATAAAAATACGATTTTTTACTGTAGTCTTTCCTATTTTAATAGGTTCAAATAAATGTGGAAACTTATTCATACTTCCATTCCTCCTTATATGATATTGTCATTTTATTCACAATTTCAATAATAAAATTAAATATATTATGCCACAATATTGCACTAATTGCAATACAGTCTTTTGTTAATTTTTTATATTTTATATAATAAAAAGATATACAAAATATCAATAATATATAAACAATAAATCTAATAAGCACCAAAATTTGATAATTAACTATACCCCTACTACTACAATTATCATAATCAGCTTTCATCCCTACAAATACGCCATATTTTTACTCAAAAAATCACCATATAATATACAAACCTTCCGTAAGATAGCCGTATTATATAAACTAAATGCACCATTAAAAAGAACAGCAAGTTATATTTGTGTGCCTACAGCGAACAAACTTGTTCGATTAGGGCATACAAATATAGCCTACTGTTCTTTTTCTGGTGTGTGTGTCTATATAATACTGCTATCCCCACAACCTATAAATATTTACTTATTATTAATAAACAATTCTTTAAAATATGGGAGTGACTCTGCCCAATCACAGAATGTATGCCACTCTGCTAACTTATGATTTCTTCTTGAATAATACATTCCAACAAGATTTTCATAATTAAATGTACAAGTTCTCATTTGATTATAGCTTTCTGGAAGCAACTGTATCATACTATACCATACATTCTTGTCCTTTGTTTCAAGAAATTCATTTCTTAAAGTTTCAAGGAAATCTATATTCTTTTGCATCATTTCCTTAGTAGCCTCTGTCATGTGGTCAGTGCTAAAATCTTCCATTTCAAACTTCTTGCTGTGAATTTTGTGCATTGTACTTGTAGAATTAGCTACTGTTCCTACTTTATATGTATCGTATTCCTTCCACCAGTACAACGGAGCTGTTATATCAACTGTAACAAATATCTGTCTTACAAACTTTCTATGGTCACTACCTGCCTTACAAAGCCTTTTAGCAAGGTCAAGGTCATTAGGGCCAAACTCAAACTTGCCATCTACTACTTTACTGTCAAGTCTTGCCCAACTGTTAAGAGGATTTCTCGCTCCACGAATGGCATTTTCCATATTCATAACGTCATATCTTTCAAGTTTAATCATTTATCTTTTTAGCTAAATAGCATATCCTTTCCTAAATTTTTATCTGTAAATATACCTACTATTATTAAATATCATATAACAACATACAAAATAAATAATAAAATTGTTTATTAATAAATATTATACAATAAGCATAATATTTTAATAAATTCAAATAAAACTTATTTATATACACTGTAATAATTCACAACAAATAAATATATTTGTTATTTTTATATTAATCTTCTTTTGGCAAACTCTGCATATATTGGTGCATTGACTCTGCAACCACCTTACTATGTGCAACAGCTTCAACTACTGTTCTTGCTCCATTTACAACATCACCTGATGCAAATATTCCTGGGCGTGATGTGTGTCCCGTGTCATCAGCATCAAGAAGACCTCTCTTATTTGCATTAAGTCCCTTTGTTGTATTAACAAGATTAGACTGTGGGCCTTGGCTTATTGAAATAATAACACTATCTGACTTGTACAACTTCTCAGTTCCTTCAACATCTGTAAAAGTGCCATCTTCATTTTCAATTACATCAATAAATATTACACCCTCGTCTACTATTTCTACAGGGCGCTTGTTATATTCAAAATTAACACCTTCAAGCTGTGCATACTCAAATTCATACTTACTTGCAGCAACTTCTTTTGTAATAGAAAAACAAGTAAGGTCTGTTACACCTTTTCTTAAAGCTGTTCTTGCAACGTCCATAGCTGCATTACCAGCTCCAATTACAATTACAGAACTTCCAAGACGATAACTATCTGGATTATTAAGGTAATTAATACCAAAATGAACATTGCCTAAAGTTTCACCCTTAATATGAAGCGCATTAGGTCGCCATACTCCTGTACCTACGAAAATTGCCTTATAACCATCTCTAAACAAATCTTCAATTGTGATTGCCCCACCAATCATAGTATTAGGTCTTACCTTAATTCCCTTAAGTTCAAGGTGACGATATTCAATATCATCCAATACACTCTTAGGCAAACGAAATTCTGGAATACCATAACGAAGTACCCCACCAATCTTGTCCTTGCCTTCAAATATAGTAACTTGATAACCATATCTTGCAAGTATTATCGCAATAGTAATTCCTGCTGGACCTGAGCCAATAATTGCAACACGCATACCATTCGACTTAGCTGGTCCATTAGTCATCTTAGAAGCATACGTTGTAGAAATATAATGTTCAATTGTTGAAAAATGAACTGGTGACCCCTTTATACCTTGAATACAATGACCCTCACATTGCTTTTCATGGTTACATACAAGACTACACACTGTAGTAAGCGGATTATTCTCAAAGAGCATTCTTCCCGCCTCATCAAGTTTATTCTCTCTTAGAAGCTGTATCGCCAAAGGAATGTTAGTGTGAATTGGACACCCCTCCTGACATTTTGGTTTTTTGCATAAATAACAGCGATTTGCCTCATCCATTACATGTAATGCCATTTTTAAATACCTCCTTAACTGCATAAATATTTTTTGCTAACTTTATTTTATCACGCAAATGAAGGAAAAAGAAGTATTTTATTAGTTAATAAATGGTTAATCAAATAACAAGTCCTACCGATAAACATTCTAAGATAATTTATTTTATAAGATTATAGTACTATTAATATGTGGTGAATTATTTACTTAAAGTGAGGTGATTATTATGGCAATGGATAATGTAAGAAATATATCAACTGGAACAACAAGTTCTATTAATCCCATAGCAAATAATGTATCAAAAAGTGGCTCAAGTGGTGACTCATTAAGCAAATTCAAGCAATCCTTTGAAGAAAACTCTGACAAAAAGAATAAAAAAGATACAACTAACTCAGTACAAAATATGCCAACCGCATATAGAAGAATTAAGAAACGTGCTGTTCCTAAAGACGACATTATAAATCAACTAATGTACCAGCAAAACCTTATTAAAAATAAAATACCATCTGAACAAGATAATACGGCCAACCATTCAGATGATAATAATTCTCAATATAAATCACATAACTTATCTGCAAAAGAAAAACAACAACGCAATATGGCAGTAAAGTTTTATTCAGATATTGCTGAAGAAATGCGATATCTCTAAAAATTACACACTGTTTTTATATTAATAAACTTTATTAGTCAAGTAAATATTATCAATCTATTTCTTGACTTACTCTTAATACTATTAACTGTTATATATATACAAAGAAACCTGATGCTCACACACTAGGTTTCTAATATGGCATTTTTACTCTTGACAAAAAGCTTACAACCAAAGGGCTGTCGCATTAACGAAAATTTATACAAGATATAGATATTTACTAATTAAATATCTATACTTTGTATAAAATCTTCTTAATGCGACAGCCCCTTATTTAATATTGTTAAACGAATAACATATTATATTTTTAATAAACCACAAAAAATATGCTCTACAAATTTTTTATAGTTTAATTACAGTTGCCAAATTCTTGTGCAAGCACAACATTAGGCTTACTTTTCGTATAAAGAAAATTACAAAAATTACACTGGATATGACTTACTATCCTTATCAGCAGCAGTTGGGTCAACCTTTGTCTGCTGTGCTTCTCTATACTTAAAGAAGTCTGTAGCAACCTGTGGGAATAAAGCATATGACAATACATCTTCATCTTGTTGCTTGTATTCCTGAACAACAGGGTCTTTCTTAAACTTATCAAGCTGTGGCTCGATTAAGTCAGCAGGTCTACAAGTAATAGGTTCTTTATCACCAATAGCCTTCTTCTGTACTTCCTTATTAAACGGCTTAATTGTCTGTCCAAATTCACCGGCAAGAACTTTCTTAGATTCCTTAGTAATCATCTTGTATCTCTCACCCTGTAATACATTAAGAACAGCCTGTGTACCAACAATCTGTGATGAAGGTGTAACAAGAGGTGGTTCACCATAATCCTTACGTACTCTAGGGATTTCCTCAAGAACTGATCTGTACTTATCCTCTGCTCCTGCATCCTTAAGCTGCGATACAAGGTTAGAAAGCATACCACCAGGTACCTGATAAAGTAATGTCTTAATATTAACACCAAGAACCTTAGTATTCATAAGACCGCTCTTTAATGCTTCCTCACGCATTGGCTGGAAGTAATCAGCAATCTCAGATAAAAGATTCTGATCAAGTCCTGTATCATAAGGTGTTCCCTTAAATGTTTCAACCATAACCTCTGTTGCAGGCTGGCTTGTACCCATTGAGAACGGTGACATAGCAGTATCAATAATATCAGCACCGGCTTCAACTGCCTTAAGATATGTCATGGAAGCAACACCTGATGTATAATGTGTATGTAACTGTATTGGAAGTGATGAGCCTTCCTTAAGAGCCTGTACAAGTTCTGTTGCCTTATATGGAAGTAACAGACCTGCCATATCTTTTATACAGATAGAATCTGCACCCATCTCTTCAATTCTCTTAGCTGTCTCTTTCCAGTAATCAAGTGTATATGCATCACCTAATGTATAACAAAGAGCAATCTGTGCATGAGCCTTAGGATTCTCTTTCTTAACAAGCTTAACTGCTTCTACTGATGACTTAAGATTTCTTAAATCATTAAAGCAGTCAAATATACGGATGATATCAATACCATTAGCAATTGATTTCTGTACGAAATATTCTACAACATCATCAGAGTAATGGTTATATCCTAAGATATTCTGTCCTCTGAATAACATCTGTAACTTTGTATTCTTAAATCCATCTCTTAACTTTCTAAGTCTTTCCCATGGATCTTCTTTTAAGAATCTAAGAGATGCATCAAATGTAGCACCACCCCAACATTCTACTGAATGATATCCAACCTTATCCATCTTATCAATGATAGGAAGCATCTGTTCTGTTGTCATTCTTGTAGCAATAAGGGACTGATGTGCATCTCGTAATACTGTCTCAGTAATTTTTAAAGGTTTTTTTACCTGATCTGCCATCTTTATATCCTCCATTAATATTATAAGTTGATTTTACATAACACCAAACATAGCCATAAATGTACCTGCTGCTACAGCTGTACCAATAACACCTGCAACATTAGGTCCCATAGCATGCATCAGAAGGAAGTTGGATGGATCTGCCTCAGCTCCAACCTTCTGTGATACTCTGGCTGCCATAGGAACCGCTGATACACCAGCCGAACCAATAAGCGGATTAACCTTGCCATGTGTAGCCTTGCACATAATCTTACCAAAAACTACACCTGCCGCTGTACCAAATGCAAAGGCAATAAGACCCAATGCAACAATCTTTAATGTATCAAGATTAAGGAAAGCTGCCGCACTTGTTGTAGCACCAACTGATGTACCAAGAATAATAACAACTATGTACATTAATGCGTTAGAAGCTGTTTCTGTAAGCTGCTTAACAACGCCTGATTCCTTAAATAAATTACCTAACATAAGCATACCAACAAGTGGTGCTGTTGTAGGAAGAATCATAACAACTACGATTGTAACAACTATTGGGAAAAGAATCTTTTCAAGCTTAGATACAGGTCTTAACTGTTCCATCTTAATCTTTCTTTCTTCTTCAGTTGTTAATAACTTCATAATTGGTGGCTGAATAATTGGAACTAATGACATATATGAATATGCCGCAACCGCAATAGGTCCCATATATGCCGTCTGTCCAAGCTTACCTGCAAGGAAGATAGATGTAGGACCATCTGCACCACCGATAATAGATATAGCCGCAGCTGCTTTATCAGGGAATCCCATAAATATAGCAATAATATAAGCTGCAAATATACCAAACTGTGCTGCCGCACCAAGTAAAAAGCTCTTAGGATTAGCAATAAGAGGGCCAAAGTCTGTCATCGCACCTACACCTAAGAAGATAAGTGATGGTAAAATACTCCACTCATCTAATAAATAAAAATAATGTAATAATCCTCCTACTCCGTTGCTTGAATCTTCAATAGAAAGCATTATATCCGGATAAAGATTTACTAAAAGCATACCAAATGAAATTGGTACAAGAAGTAGAGGTTCATATCCTTTTTTGATTGCCAAATATAAGAAAACCAAAGCAATAACAACCATTAAATAATTGCCCCATGAAAGACCAAAAAAGGCTGTCTGCTGTACGAGGTTTCCCAATGTTGTTATAATATAACTCATCTCTTAACCTCCAGTTTACATGATTCTGATAAAATTAGTCCTATTAATTCATAGATACCAATACTTTACCTGTTTCTACTGAATCACCAACTGAACACTCAACTGTTGCAACAGTTCCATCCTGTGGTGCACAGATTTCATTTTCCATCTTCATAGCTTCAAGTACTACTAATACATCGCCTTTCTTTACTGCTGCACCTGCTGCTGCATTAACCTTTAAAATCTTTCCCTGCATTGGTGCATTAACCTTAACAGCCCCCTGTGCTCCTGCTGGTGCTGCTGCCTTTGGTGCAGCCTTTGGAGCTGCCTTTTTTACTGGTGCAGTTGTCTGTGCTGCGCCTGTTCCTGTTCCTTCTTCTACTGTTACATCATATACATTACCATTAACAGTGATTGTATAATTCTTCATAATATTCCTCCATTTTTAAACATATTATCTTTTCCAGTTGTTTGTCTTATTAACTTTTCTGATTGAACGTACAACAAGCCCATCTGCTGATGTATTCTCAGATGCTGCAATAGCTGCTGTAATAACTGCTACAAGTTCAAGATCATCAACCTCATCATCATTATTCTCTTCAACCTCAGCTACTGCCGCCTGCTGTGGCTGTGCCTGTGTCTGAGCAGTTGTCTCTTCTTTCTTTGCACCAATCTTATTAACATGCTTAAGAAGAGAAATAATAAATGAAATAAATATTAAAACAATAAATACAGTACCCATACCGATTACAGTATTAAGTAATGCTTTTTCCACCTTTTCTCCAGTTGTATATACCGGATTAATAGCACCGCTTGTAAGATTAACATCATCATCCATTACAAAACTGAATGTACAGTTTCTCTTTTCAAATGTAGTATCTACATTAACAGTACATAACTCACTTGTAGTATCACTTATAGTAATACTGACATCATTAATTGACACCAGAGAACCTAAGTCTTTTCTTGACTTAGTCCAGCCGTTATAAAACTCAACAGTCTTATTAGTCATTCCCTTGCTGTTTACTTTGTAATCAACACCTGAAATATTATCCAAGGTTATAGCATTCTCAGCATCTGATTTAATCTGGTCATCTGATGAATGATCGAGATAAATAATCATATCATTGGCCCATATTGCAAGATTGCGCTGATTTTCAACTACCTCCTGCTTCTTGATGCTTTCCTTAGCACTATTATTAGAAATAGTATCCGTACATGCTGTCATACAAAATACACTGGCTAAAATACAGAACAATAATAAGAACTTTTTAAAATTAGTTTTCTTCATATTGCCTCACCTCATAATATTAGACCGTTCCGTTTTTCTTAATCGGACGTTCCTCTCTTTTTGTATACAACATCTGGAATGCTGCTGCTACATACTTTCTTGTATCTTCCGGATTAATTACAGTATCAACATATCCTCTTGCTGCTGCTGATTCAACACTTGACTGTAACTGTGCATATTCCGCTGCCTTTGCAGAAACTGTCGCTGCTGCATCCTCTGATGCGCTAATCTCATCAGCATACATTATCTTTGCTGCAAGTGAAGCATCCATCATACCGATTGAAGCTGTTGGCCATGCATAAGTCATATCAGCACCAACTGACTTAGAATTCATAGTCACATATGCACTTCCATAAGCCTCTCCTACGATTACATTAACCTTAGGTACGGTTGCATTGGCAAATGCATATGTAAGCTTTGCTGCTGCCTTTGCAATATGCTTTTCAGATTCCACTGTTGCCTCAAAGCCCTTTACATTAGTTAATGTAAGCACAGGAATCTCGAATGCATTACAGAAATTAACAAATTCAGCCGCCTTAGCTGCACCGTCTACTGTAAGAACTGCATCATATTCTTCTGCCATTTCCCCATTATCATCAAAAACGGCTGTTCTGTTAGCTACTGCACCGATTGTAACACCGTCTATCTTTAAAAAACCTGTAACCATATTCTTAGCATATGCTTCCTTAACTTCCATAAATAAGCCATCATCTGCTATATCTGAAAGAGCAAGTGCAGCATCTGTTATCTCAGCACTAAGATCATTACATACTCTGTTAAGGTCATCCTGACATTCTGCTTCTGCCACATCCTCATTATTAGAAGGAAGGAAGGATATTAACTGTCTGATTCCATTAGCTAAACTTTCTTCATCGCCTGTAAAATCTGCCACACCGGCTTCTGCCTGGAACTTAGCACTTGAAGTATCAGGCTTTGAGGCATATGTACCATCTAATGCATTAGTTGTATTAACAAATAACTTACCCTTTTCTTCAACGAAAGTAAAATCAGAAATTGCTGTAAGTACAGCAAGACCTCCACCACAATTACCATAAACTGCTGTAATCTGTGGAATAACACCTGATGCAAGAGACATCTTATTATAGATCTCTCCAAATCCATTAAGTGCGTCTGTAGCTTCCTGAAGTCTTAACCCTGCACAATCAATAAGACCAATAACAGGTGCTCCCATCTTCATTGCCAGATCATAAAGACCTGTAATCTTCTTAGCATGCATCTCGCCAATTGAACCGTTCATCACTGTTGCATCCTGGCTGTATACATACACAAGATTCCCATTAATTACTCCGTAACCGGTTATTACTCCGTCAGCGAGAGTATCTTTTTCCTGAATATTAAAATTAGTTGCTCTGGCTTTTACACCGGCACCAATTTCAACAAAACTGTTGTCATCAAGTATAGCTTCTATTCTATTTCTTGCTGACACCTGTGTCGCTTCACTCATTCTCGTGACCTCCTATTGATTTTTTGTTTTTATATTATATAAAACAGCTATCGTTTATTTTATAACAATTTATTCCAAAATTCAAGCATATCATTGTAACTTTTCCAATATATAACAGCTGATTTTTTTAGTTAAATTATACACTTTTTATATAAATATTAAGTGTAAGACGTCTTTAAAATAACTTTGTTAAATACTCTTTATATATTTTTTACTTTATTAATCATCATCATATTTTAACTTTATATATTCACAATTAAGGATTATCCCTTGTTTCAAATACTATGACAATTCCATCTTCCACCCCTATATATGCTGCCTCGTCCATTATTTCATTACTCTGACAAATACTAAGTCCCTGTTTTAAAGAATATCTTTTTAAAGGATACTTTACTCCGCTAAGCGTAAGACATACATGCTCTGTATATGGCACAAATGATAAGTAATCACCATATTGTCTGTTCTTTTCTATGCTAAAATCCTTATCTGCAAGATATATCTTGTTATTCGCATCATAAATTGCACATTGTATATCTTCATCCACTGCACATTTTAGTATCCCTATATTTGTAAGTGCATGGTCATATCTCGTTCCTGTTGCCCCAATTATTGATATTGAATCAGGTCTTTTTTCAATCGCTTTAATCAGTGCAAGATGTGTATCTGTATAGTCTTTTTCAGGCGGATAGGTCTTAGTTGTAGTATTTTTACTATATTTTTCAAACACATCCTTATCTACTGAATCATAATCTCCAAGTAGGAAATCGACATTGATATTAAGTCTGTCACAATGCACCAGTCCACTGTCTGCTGCAATTACATAATCAAATATATGTTTTTTCAGCCACTCTTCTGCCCACATATAATCTACACTTCCACCTGTTACTATAAGAATATTTTTCACGTTAACCTCCATTTTTGTTAAATTATGTATTATAAAATATTGTAAAGTATATTATACACATTTTTCCATACTCCATTAAAGAATATTAATTTTTACCTGATAATATATTGTCATGCAATATTTTATTTAATAAAATTGTATAAAGCCTTAATTTTTTCACATTTATAATATATAATAATACAAAATACATTAAAAAGCTATTTTATGGTTATATTTTGCCATTTTAGCAGAATTGGAGAAAATTAACATGGATAATAACAAAGAATTTAATACCAATGAAACACTGCATGAAACGGGCAGTCCAGTGGTAAAGCCAGATGCAGATTTTGAATTTCTTGCATATCTTTCCAAGGACAAAGCCGACAGGCTCCTTGATTTTTTGAAGTTTTCAGGAATAGACAATGTCAATTCAGAATATGACAGATTAAATGATTCTTATAATGTGGAAGTAATGTCAAAGGATTTTGAAAAAGCTTCTAATCTTTATCATATTTTTTCTGAAAATGAACTTGAAAACGAACAGCCGGCAGCTAATACCACAACAGCTAATTTATATGATTCATCAACAGACAAATATAAAGACAACCTTTCATCGGCAATTACATTCTGTATATGCGGTACTATAGGAATCATCGTTCTGATTCTTAATAACGTCGGCATATTCAGCTTTATCAACACCAAAGGTTCATCGGGTATTCTGATGAATATTGTTTTAGGTGCATTATTTATTGGATTTATTATAATAGGTATCCTTTCATTTAAATATTCCAAGAAAATAAAGTCAGCAGCAGAGAAGGAAAATGATATCAGTCAGAATATCAATGCATGGCTTGATAAAAATATAACCATAGATGATATAGAGAACTCTTACGATGCTGATATCCCTGAAGAAATGAAGTATTTCAGCCGCAGCGAATATCTTCATAAAGTAATAAATAATAAATATCCCGACGTCGATGAAACAGTAACAGACTCAGTTGTTGATACATATATCGAAAATAATTTTTAAGTATGCTTTGTCAATTTCTAAAAACTTCTATAAAACAACTTTTATAAGGCATATGTGTTATAATTTTATATAACCTGCTCTATATTCTAAGATATAATAAAACAGCCTTATCATATACAACATGAAATATGTAGGATAAATTATACATTATTTCCTTGTAAATGATAAGGCTGTTTTATTGTTATATACGTTTAAGATATATCTAAAATTCAGTATTCACCTGTGAATCTGGCTGCGAATATTTATCAGCACTGCTGACATTTTCATATCAGCAGCCCGGCAATCCTAGCACAACGTATCCTTTGATATTACTTATTTGAAAGGTATTCATCAATACCTCTTGCACCTGCTTTACCTGCACCCATGGCAAGAATAACTGTGGCAGCACCTGTAACTGCATCACCACCGGCATAAACGCCTTCCTTTGTTGTCTTTCCTGTTTCTTCTTCTGCGATAATACACTGTCTCTTATTTACATCAAGTCCCTTAGTTGTTGAATGGATTAATGGGTTAGGTGATGTACCAAGTGACATAATAACTGCATCAAGATCCATAACAAATTCAGAACCCTCTATTTCAACAGGTCTTCTTCTTCCTGAAGCATCAGGCTCACCAAGTTCCATCTTTACACACTTAATTCCATTTACCCATCCTTTTTCATCGACCATAATCTCTGTTGGATTAGTAAGAAGATCAAATATAATACCCTCTTCTTTAGCATGATGTACTTCTTCTGCTCTTGCAGGAAGCTCTGCTTCACTTCTTCTATATACAACATGAACCTCTGCACCAAGTCTTAAAGCAGTTCTTGCAGCATCCATGGCAACGTTACCGCCACCTACTACGGCAACTTTCTTAAATCTTGCAATTGGAGTATCATAATCTTCTCTGAACGCCTTCATCAGATTGCTTCTTGTAAGATATTCATTAGCTGAGAATACGCCGTTAGCATTCTCACCAGGGATACCCATGAATCTTGGAAGACCTGCACCTGAACCGATAAATACAGCATCAAAGCCTTCTTCATCAATAAGCTGGTCGATTGTCATTGACTTACCAATAACAACATTTGTTTCAATCTTAACACCAAGACTCTTAACATTCTCAATCTCACTTGCAACAACTGTTGACTTAGGAAGACGGAATTCAGGAATACCATATACAAGTACACCACCAGACTCATGTAAAGCTTCAAAAATTGTCACATCATATCCCATCTTCGCAAGGTCTCCTGCACATGTAAGACCTGAAGGACCCGAACCAATTACAGCAACTTTCTTGCCATTAGACTCTGCTGATTTTTCCGGCTTGATATTATTTTCTCTTGCCCAGTCAGCAACAAATCTTTCAAGCTTACCAATTGATACAGCCTCGCCCTTAATTCCTCTGATACACTTACCTTCGCACTGGCTCTCCTGTGGACAGACACGACCACATACAGCAGGAAGTGCTGATGACTTACCAATTGTCTTATAAGCCTCTGCAAAATTCTTTTCCTTAACATTATGTATAAATTCAGGAATATTTATTGATACAGGACATCCCTTAACACACTGTGCATTCTTACAATTAAGACATCTTGTAGCTTCTTCAACTGCCTCTTCTTCATTATATCCCAGACATACTTCATCAAAATTCTTATTTCTTACATCTGGAGCCTGCTCTCTGACTGGCACTTTTTTCATTACGTCCATTTCATAAACCTCCATTGATTACTATATAGATTCATTTTAAAATTAATTAATGATTAATTACAATGTCCACATCCGCCGTGATGCGTTTCGCCTTCCTGAAGTCTTAACATTGCTCTTCCCTCTTCTGTCTTATACATCTGCTGACGCTTCATTGCCTGATCAAAGTCAACCTTATGTCCGTCAAATTCCGGTCCATCAACACATGCGAACTTTATCTCATCACCAACCTGTAAACGACATGCTCCACACATACCTGTACCATCAACCATAATCGGGTTCATGCTTACAACTGTAGGAATACCAAGTTCCTTTGTAAGAAGACAGACAAACTTCATCATAATTAACGGTCCAATTGCTATACAAAGATCATACTTCTTACCTTCATTATTAACAAGATCCTTTAATACATCTGTACCCATACCCTTGCGTACATAGCTTCCATCATCTGTTGTTATATATAAATTACCTGCTACAGCTCTCATCTCGTCCTCAAGCATTATAAGTTCTTTGCTCTTAGCACCAACAATTACATCTGCGGCAACACCATGTTCATGAAGCCACTTGACCTGTGGATATACAGGAGCTGTACCAACACCACCTGCAATAAATACAATCTTTTTCTTCTTTAATTCTTCAATATCTTCACTAATTAATTCTGAAGCACAACCTAAAGGTCCTACAAAATCTTCAAAAGCGTCTCCTTCTTTAAGGTGTGACATCTTCTCTGTTGAAGCACCTATTACCTGAAATACAATAGTAACTGTTCCCTTTTCTCTGTCATAATCACAGATGGTAAGTGGTATTCTTTCACCTTTCTCGTCCATCTTTACAATAATGAACTGACCTGGCTGACAATGCTTAGCTACTCTCGGAGCTTCTACATCCATTAGAAAAATCTTCTCTGATAATTTCTCAGCTTTCTGAATCTTATACATTTCTGTACCCCTTTCAATATCATATTTTCGTGTGTATTTTTATTGTCACACGTAACAAATCTAATTTATACAAAAATATGCATTATGCATATTTGCATACACCTTAATCTCTATACCAATCATCATTTTTTCACTAATATTCCACAGCCGTATATTGTCCCTCATTACAATCTACTTTATAGCTGATTCCATTAATAATTCCAACACCATAATATCCCTGCGTGGTTGTATGATTATACTTTTTTATATCCATTCTTATATAATAAATGTCTATATCGTTATCAATTTTAATCTTAGACTGGTATACAAACGTGAATGTACTCCCATCCTCTGTTATATCCGTCCCACTCTTTATAAGTCCTGTCTGTTCCATTCTCGAACGCAGAAGCTGTTTAGCCTCATCGAATGTATATTTCTTTTCAGGCTGTATTATGTAATTTCTTTTAACAACCGCACTGTTAAGGCCACGAGAATCAACAGTTACTGCTGCAAATATAATATTCCCCTCAGGAAGTGTCACTTCCCCTGTATACATAGCAGCCGCAGTATCAGGCATTGTTCCATCAAGTGTATAGTATACATTACAACCTTCTTTAATATTTTCTATTTCTACTGTCTGTCCCATTGCATATGTTCCAGATGCAAGTGATATCTGCGGTGTATCCGGCTGTTTAAATTCAACTTCATATCTATATTCCACTATATCACTAAATACTCCAATATCGTTGACAGCCATACACTGAATTACACTGTTTCCCTTTTCAAGAACAATAGCATCTGTATATTTTTTGCTGTCTAATGATGGTTTCGTATCATCTGTTGTATAATAGATATCATAATTAACGGACTCCAGTTCAATTTCTAAAGATTCATTATATCTGCCCGGTTCACTAGATGGTTTTGGAGTCTCTGGCTGATACGGTTTAAATATATCCGCATTATCACTGGTTTTATATTTTTCAATTATGTCATTAATACTTTCACCATCTTTGTTCTGCTGATAATAATTTAACAGCTCTGTTATTGCAAATGAATTATTCTTATCTACAGATAAAATATTCTTTAAAATTGATATAGCATCCTGTGAAACACCTGACTGTTTATAACACTCATAAAGGCTCTTCATAACATCTATATCATCACTGCCGCCATTCATACTATAAGCTTTAGAAAGATATTCAATAGCTTTCTGATATTGTCCTTTATCTTTTAACTGCATACCTTTATCATAATTATATGAATATGACTGATTTTTCTTATTATTAACAATAATAACTGCAATAACTGCTAAAAATACTACCGCAATAACACCGGTAATGATGAATTTTTTATTTTTATTCTGCTTACCTGATTCATGCCTAGTCTCTTTTTTGGCTGTGGAATTAATATTTTTTTCTGTAGCAGAAATATTCTTATCTTTATCACCTTTAACATCATTGCCATTAATAATATGAGCTTTATCATCTTCATTATCGTTTTTCTTTTTTTTCACAGTACTATTTCGATAATCATTATAACCCATCTGGTCATTATTGTCGGGTATATCGGTACGCAGCTCATAATATTCTGCTTTAGCTACATTTGTTTCCGTCTGTATAAGCTTTTGAATGGACTTCTCAAACTGTTCGTCTATTTCGGGATTATTTTTAGTATTATCTAATGAATCATCTGCCATACCTTTATATGCCTGTATATTATTATCCGTACCGGTCATTCTATTCCGTAACTGTTTGTAATCTAATTCCTTTGTGTTGCCGTCATCCATAAAAAATCCCACCCTGACATACAGTTTTAATAATTAAATATGATATTTTTCTTATTATCTAATTTTTAACGAATTTATAATAGCATAAAAATTAATAATAATCAATAATGTTGTTTTATGCATAATTTAATATATGCTTTATTATTTTATTAATTTTAATTAACAGGTTTTAACCCTTCCTTCATAAATTATACACACTTTGCTCACATTTTTTATGTAATATAATTATAGATAGAAGAGATAATCTTTCTATCTCCCCCTCATATTTTATTTGGGCAGTTACACTTGTGGTAACTGCCTTTTTTATACCCATGTTCTCTATAAATATATTCTCCATATGCGTATTTCCTATAATCATATTTTATATAATTAGATTTTTATATCTATAAATGAACAACGGGTGCTTTGAGCCCGCTGGTTCTTTAAACGGGGTTGCATTAGGATAATGTTCCTTGTATGGAAGACTACTCTCATCTCCATTATATTTGCCAGCATAGTGAAAAATCTTATTATTCTCCTCTCCATAAACTTCAAAGTTTCTGTTCCTTACAAACTGGAAGTTACCTATTTCTCATCTTCGTTAAGACCAAATTTATTACATATTTCTTCTGCCTCAATATCTTCGACAGTGACTTTCCACGTAATATCCATATAGGCTTCTTCTATTCCTTTTTGACAGCCCACTTAACAATAAAATGTAATGCAAGCAAAACAATTAGTGCTTTGGCATAATTTTGTATTCTGTTCACTATGTTAATTCTTCTTTCAGTTTTATAATATGCTCTTCAATCTTTTTAATTGTAATTATAAATTCATCATCACTCTTTCCCGTTGGATCTTCAAGCCCCCAATTATCATCAAATGCTCTCCCAATAAATGGGCATCCTACATTACATCCCATAGAAATAGCAATATCAGGTTTTGGAATATCTGAAATTAGTTTAGAATACTGAGTCTGCTCCATATCAATACCATACGTTTCTTTCATAATACGCACTGCGTCCTGATTAATTGATGATTTTATTTCTGTTCCTGCAGAATAGCTTTCAAATACATCTGATGCCAGATGTTTTCCGAGAGCCTCCGCAATCTGGCTTCTACATGAATTATGAACACATATAAATGCTATTTTCTTTTTACTCATAATATGGACACCTTTCCTTTATACACTGTTCATTCCTCTTAGAATACTCACACCGCATATGTTCATATTCCAAAACAACGTCATAACTACTATTTATATATTCGATACCATTCTTAAACGCAATCATTGCATCTCTTTTGCAACATCTCGGACCATTTATCTTTCCTAATTCACCAATCGCCTTTGAAGTAAACTGCATATGATTTCCCCATGTACCATCTGTTGATAGTGGACCTGTCCCATCAATAATTGATAATGCTGCCCCAATTGAGGTAATTGCACCACATATTCCCCATAATCCACACATTGCCCCAGGCATTCTCAGACCTTCTGACATTAGTTTTTCAAGAGCATCTTCAATATCAATGTTTCCTCCAGCATTTTTATATGCTACAAGCAAACTTGCTCCATCTAATATATGATGTTCAGGACCATGCATACTAACATATACTTTCTGTGCAATTTTCTTAAAAATTTGAATTGGATTCGTTCCTTTCTCTAATTTAATATCTTTAATTATAAGTTCTGCTTTATCCTGTATCGTCATTGTAATCTCCTTAAATTTATTTCAGCAATCTTTTTCCCCGCATTCAACACAGGTAAGGAATTCTATAAAATACTTGTAATTCATCAGTGTTTCACGGTTCAAAGAATAATGATGCCATTTCCCTTCTTTTCGATCATTCACAAGACCACATGCTGTAAGTATTTTCATATGATGTGATAGTGTAGGCTGTGTAATTTCAAACTTTTCTAATATCTTGCAGCCACATTTCTCACCATCGGACAGCATCTGAACTATCTGTAACCTGTTTGTATCTCCAAGTGCTTTGCAAATCAATGCAAATCTTTCAGCATTCATAATTATTCACCTCACATAGATATTTGTCTATGTTATATCATATATATAGGTATATGTCAATGTATTGACACTCAAAAAGGCTACACATTACTGCATAGCCTAATTTCTATTATCTTTACAAATCCCAATTTTCTTAATCCTACAGGCTAGAAGTTATCAGTCTGTTTCATCTTTTTTATTGTTTTCCTGTTCTTCCTTTCGTGTACGCCTCGCTCTATATTTACTGATTAACTTAAAAGTCACTCCAAACCCTATTCCATAGATTAGCAGCATTGTAACCGCACTTTTATAGGGAACTAATTGATATACAATATCAATAACCAAACAACACAAAACAAAATCAAATTATCTTGTACTTTATATTATTCTTTATATTTCATATTCCGGATTTTTACATAATCTTATTACCAGATTTTGAATATTTCAGACATTCCTTGCAATATATTGATACATTAATTATCCATATAAGACATACAAGAAACGATGGAAAGAAGCCAATACCAAACATAAGTGCACTGACAGCAAGAATAATTGCAAGAATGCTGCACACACTATTAGTCACATTAAATGCTTTAAATGCACATTTACCAACTATAATCTTCTCTACTTCATCACATGTATCAAGCCACTTTTTCTGAAACTTTATATCATATATTGATGCTGTTTTTTCTGGATTCATCACCTTTACACTGTCTACACTTTTCTGCTGTATAATAACAGCCTCTACCATAATAGCTAAAAAAGCTACTATACCGACACCAAATCCTATCATGCTCTTAACATTTTCAAACATTGTAATGCCACCTGCGTATGATGCTGCAATAAGGAAATATGAAATTATAAGTGAACCACTCGTAAACCATTGAACAATAGACAACTTATTTTCAATATCATCCGATATTTCCTCATCTTCTCCATCCCACAAAGCAAGCTGCTTCTTAGCCTTTCTGTAATATGGAACTGTCACCACTGGAAGCATAACTGCAAGTGCAAGCATAAGCCATGGTGCAGTTAATACCACATACTTACTTACTACCGCTTTTATATTACCGGACATAACATCAAGTCCCTTCGCAACAACTAAATGTCCTATTATACCTCCGACTAAACCTCCTATAACGCAAAGCAATATGAACTTAGGCAGTGCCTTTTGGTTTGCTTTCTTAATCTGTTCATTTTCCATCTTTTTCTTCCTCCTGTAAATAAAATACCTCTTCAACAGCGACTCCACATACCTTTGCAATCGTTAATGCAAGTGTTACTGATGGCGAATAATCGCCCCTTTCTATAAGGCTGATTGTCTGTCGTGATACTCCACACAGTTTTCCCATCTCCTGCTGATTGACTCCAAGCGCAGCCCTGCGTTCCTTTAAACGATTCCGCAGTATCATACATACCTCATTTCTATGCACGTTTTATATATCAAGTTTGTGTCAGATGCGCGCATACACAAACCTTACGTGTGAAATGTTAATTTCACATTGTATCTCCATATAAAGGCCTCTGCATATGAAAACTTATTGCTCTTTTGACAACTCTCATTATCAAAATGACAACTTTTCTTGTCATTATATACTGTCAATACCTTACTATGCTGAATTGAAATCCGAAGTCTCCAATTTAAGTATCTTTAACTCAGGGTTGAACATAGGAAAAGGTCTGTTAAAACCAGTATTTAAGATTTAAGTATAAGAACATAACTGCGGATGCCGGTTATTACAATGAGGAAAACTATCTGTTTATTGAAGCAGACAATCAAATTGCAGTGACTGCCCTTACAAGATGACTGCATAAAAGGTAATGACTGCATAACACCGTTAGAAGAAAGAACTAAGGTATTACAAGTTGCAAAGACATTTATAAAACACAGAAAAGAGGATTTGAATCGAATCATATCTGATTAAGGTGTCTTATAACGGATGAACCGATGCATTCAGCTGAAAGCTCATTTGAAGATTTAAAAATTGTATTTTTATAAGAAATAGAGGCTGTCGCCTTAACGAATTTCAATCGTTAAAACGACAGCCCCATTATGTATTTTATAACATTATAACCATATATTTCAAAAGATATTATCTAAAATTAGTAACCTTAACTGTACATGTAAGTGTCTTATTATCAACAACAGCAGTTACAGTAGTCGTACCAGCCTTTCTTGCTGTGATAGCACCACTCTGCGTTATCGTACATACCCTTGGATTACTGCTTCTCCATATAACATTATCACTTGTTCCAATAACATCGAGCCAGAACTGGTCATACTGTTCAAGTGTTATATATGACTTGCTTATAGCAAGAGAATGAACTATACATGATGAAGAAACCCCTGCATTATCACTCTCAACAACAACTTCTGCTTCACCAGGACCTACTGTTGTTATAACACCATCATTATCAACAACAACAATTCCTGTATCTGTAGAATACCATGAATAAGAATCTGTATTATTAGCAGGTCTTACTCTTACAGATAACTGTCTTGACTTACCATTAAGCATGTATATCTCTTTTGAATTAATCTTAAGTGATGAAATATTAATTACCGGCGTTACATATACCCAGCATGAACCCTGAATTGCATTACCATCAGCAGATATAGCTGTAACCTTACATTTACCTGTACCAAGTGCAAATATCTCACCTGATTCATCTACTGTAGCAACCGCCTCATTGGATGATACCCATGTTACATCCTGAACAGTAGCATCTTCCGGTTCAATATGAGCATAAACTCTCTGCGAATCACCAACTAACATTCTTACGGTATCAGGTTCAATCCATATAGAAGAAACCGGATTAACTACTCTTACCAGACATGAAGCACTCACTCCGCTTCCATCTGCCGCAGTTGCCGTAATTACAGCATTACCTACGGAATTAGCATATATATTACCATCACCATCAACACTACATACACTATCATCCGATGATGACCATACTATAGCTTTATTAGTTGCAGTTGATGTCTGTACTGAAGCTACCAGCGTACCAGATGCTCCTATATTCATAAATTTATCTGTCTCACTCAATGTAATACTTGAAACATATTCTTTAACATCAATTGTACATGCAGCCGTCAGACTACATTCTTCTGTAGTTACCTCTATAATACATGTACCACCGCTTACAGCCGTTACAATACCATTTTCATCAACTGTAGCAACTGATGGATCACTTGATAAATAAGTAACTTTCTTATTCTCAGCATCATATGGTTCAATATTAGGTATAATTGCATACTTTGCACCTACCCATAATAACTGATAATCAGAATTTAATGTAATTCCTGTAACCGGCTGTGTTACCGTAACTACACAAAACGCTGTCAGACCACTGTCTGTATTAGTTACAATTATTGATGTAGTACCTGCACCTACTGCTGTTACCTTACCATCATTTTCAACTGTACATACGCTCTCATCACGGCTTGTCCATGTACATATCTTATTATCTGCATTCTCAGGCAGACATGTTGCATTAAGCCAGAATACCTGTCCCTTTCTTACTGTAATATCATTAACATTTAAAACAACGCTTGTAACAGGCTGTTTTACATAGATATTACACATTGCCGTTGCATTACCATCATAGGACTTACAAAGGATTGTACAGCTTCCAACACCTACAGCCTGAACAAAACCTGTTGAATCAACTACACAGACATTTGTATTAGATGATTCCCATACAACAGTCTTATCTGATGCTTCAATTGGTGTTACTGCTGCAGTTATCCTTAATGTATCTCCAACTCTCATTATCTCATCTGTATAATCAAGTGTAATGTTCTCTACTGGAATACTTATAAAGAAATTACATGTTGCCATAAATGCATTATCTTCTGTCTTACATATTATTGTTGCATAACCAGGTTTAACAAACTTAACAAGACCATTAGTATCTACTGTACAGACACTTTCATCTGATGATGACCATGTGACATTTCTGTTAACTCCATCTCCATCAGGAAGAACTGTGGCTTTTAACTGATACTGTCCAACAGCCATTGAAGAATGAACTGTTGTTTCATTAAGTACAACACCTGTAACAGGTTCTCTTACATATACATCACATGTGGCAATCTTTAAGCCATCTTCCGATATAACTGAAATCGTAGCAGAACCACCTGATACACCCTTAATTGTAGCTGTATAACTGTCACCCTCTACTGTAGCTACTTCCGGATTAGATGTATACCATAAAACATTATCATTAGTAGGGCCTGACGGATTAAATAATACCTGAACGGTATCCTGTTCTCCTCTGTTGAGCCGTAATGAAGAAGGATTAATGCTTATATCACCAACCGGAGTTGTAACATATACTATACAGCTCGCCGACTTAACTACCCCATTAATATTCTGTGTTGCAGTAATCTTAACTGTACCCGATGCAGCACCGGTTACTGTAAGCACCTTACCATCCTGTTTAATTGTAACAAGATTACCTGTAGGAACAATTCCTGTAGGCCCTGCCTGATTTTCAACCTTAAATTCTACCGGATACTTTGTTACATCATTAGTAACAAGTGCTTCCAGATCAAATGATTCACCAATATTAACATTTGCTTTATCAAGACTAAGTCCAAAAGCATCAATAACTGTAAGTTCGTATTTTAATTGACATTCCTGACCATACTTAGTATATAACTCATCCTGTTCCCTTACAGCATATATTGTAGTCTTACCTGCGCCTACTGCTGTTACAAGACCTGTCGATGGATCAACCTGTGCAACTGTATTATTACTCGTTGACCATGTTACAGTAGTAGGATCTGCTGAAGTTGAAAGCTGTAGTGTATCACCAACATTCATATTACTTACATCTTTACCCATCTTTTTAAATGGTACAACGATTGTAACATTATCCCTTGATGTCCATACTTCATTGCCAAGCTGGTCGACAGAACACAAACCTGCCGTTACTGTTGAGAATCCTGCTCTGACACCTATTACATTACCATACTTGACGCCACATATTGATGTATCTGCTGATCTGTATGTAACACCTGATGTCTCAGGTATCTTTACATTAGATGGAACCTCTTCATATGTAAAATCAGCAAAATCTGTTCTATCAAGCACCATGTACTTCTCACCACTTGCAAGAGTCATTATCTTATGACCTGCTGAGTTACTTCTTGATGTATCAAATAATACTTCAGCTCTTATTTCAAAGCTCTTACTAAGATTGCTTATTCCATCACCATCAACTGTTCTTACAGTTATCTTGGTATATCCACCCCCGCATACTCTTAACTGTACCGAATTAGCTGTAGATGACACAAGCTCAACTACACCATCGTTACCAAGTGTACCACTACCATCATTAAGTGATGATACAAACAATCTGTTAGTTTCACAGGTATTAGCTGTTATATTGATTATATCTCCAACCTGATATAATGACTTTACATTATCCATCTGGACTGATAAAGGAACTGTTACATCAGCATATACACTCGTAATTGCTTCTTCTGAAACTATAGCTCCATTGTCTCCATATTGCTTGGAAACATATGTAGCAGTAAGCTTTGCTGTACCGGCAAATCCACCATGAATTACAGGATGTGTTCCGTTAGTGGTCTCACTTCCTCCACCATCTGTAAAGCTTACAATATTAGAATCGGATGTCTTCCATGTAATATTATTAGGATTAGGCACATGATTCAATGCCGGATCTGGATCCAGTCTGTTATCATCGGTTCCTGTTATATCAGAAATATATAGCGCACCGACACTGTCCATATTCTGTCCTACTGTAATTGACTTGGTATTAAGTGTCATATTAACTTCTGTACTTGCGTTAGCATATATGACATAACCACTAAATGCAAAGACAGCAAATATTACAGCACATAAGACTTTCCATTCCTTTCGTAGTTTCATAATCTTTTTCATACAATGATAACCTCTCTTCCATATTTTATATTAACATTACTGAAAACAGATTTTAGCTGATTTATCTGTATAAAAAATTAATATTTATTTTATAATACTATTATTTTACATTTTTTTCAATATTTTGTGTATTATTTATATTATAAAATCTTAATATATAATTTAAACATAAATATATTCTGTTCTTCATAGCCGTATAATTATTTATCGACATTTTGCACATAATCCTTATAGTCCTTATTATCCATATATACAGGATTTAATCACGCAGAATCATCTTATATGGCATAGTCAGAAATTCAACAGGCAAAAAGCTCATGAATGAATCTTAATATTAAAATAGAATATAATTATAAGTGCATTTAATTACCTCTGCAACATAAAAAGACTTCTATAACAACAAAGCGGCTTCAGAATACAGATATTAATTAATCATCCGTATACCGGCAATATTATTATAGAAGTCTTATATAATTATAAAATGTTATACTGTATCATTCTAATAATATACAGTCATTAACCTTTATTATTAAAATAACACATTTCCAAAAGTTTTTAGAATTACTTCTGAACAAGATGTATAGCAAATCCGCCAAACTCTCCCTTGAAGTAAATAGCTTTAATTCTGCCTTCCTTTATTACTGTAGACTCTTTATCAAATTCAAAGCCTCTCTTCTCAAGATGATAAATTGCTCTTTCAATGTAGTTAGTTGCAATGGCAATATGTCCGTTAGTTCCACGACCCGGCTTCTTCATAAGTTCAAAACCTGTACCTGAGAATATTGAGCTGTTACCAACCTTCTTCTCAAAGCTGAACATATCATTTAATGTATCAGCAAGTTCATCTGCTTCATCAGCACTTGCAAGATTAACACCAACATGTCTTACTTCAAATCCAAGCATAGTATCTACAGCCTGCTTAGTAAGATTCTTAATTCCTTCAAAATCACCTGCTGTTACCATGTCCTTCTTAACCATCCAAGAACCACCACAGCATACAATTTTATTAAAATCAAGATATGACTTAAGGTTGTCAGCATTGATTCCACCTGTTGGCATAAAATGCATCTTTGTATATGGCGCTGCCATAGACTTAATCATCTTAAGGCCACCTGCTGCTTCTGCCGGGAAAAACTTAACTGTATCAAGACCAAGTTCAATAGCTGTCTCAACATCTGATGGATTACTTGTACCTGGAACAATAGGATATCCCTTATCAAGACAATGTTTAACAACCTTAGGATTAAGTCCCGGACTTACAATAAACTTAGAACCAGCTGCCATAGCTCTGTCTGCCTGCTCAGGTGTAAGCACTGTACCTGCACCAACAATAAGTTCAGGATACTTCTCTGACATAATCTTAATTGATTCTTCTGCGGCTTCTGTTCTGAATGTAACTTCTGCACATGGAAGTCCGCCTTCAATAAGTGCCTTTGCTAATGGCTCTGCATCCTTAGCATCATCAAGTGCTATTACCGGAACAATACCAATCTTACCAAGTTCTTCTACAACTTTATTCATCTTAATCTCCATTTCTGTGCTTCTAATGCACTCTATAATAGTTGTAAATAATTGCAGCTATTACGAATATTTTATTTGTTAATTATATATTTATAGATATTTTTTGTCAACTATTATACATTTTTGCACTATCCACACTGTTATACGATTTCACACTATCCACATTTCTAATCAATTATCACTGCAAACCATAAATTAAAGCTTAAATTTTACCTTATAATAAAACAGAGGAATTCCCTACATTGCCGTAAGGAACTCCTCTGAAAAAGAGTATAATTATTAATTATAATTATCTCTGTACTCTGGCACCAGCGCCACCCATGATTGCTTCAACTTCCTTCTTAGAAGCCATTGTTGTATCACCAGGAGTAGTCATAGCAAGAGCGCCATGAGCTGCACCATAGTTTACAGCAGTTTCAGCATCACCTGTTGTCATAAGACCATAGATAAGACCTGAAGCGAATGAATCACCACCACCAACTCTATCCATGATTTCAAGACCATCATACTGCTTAGCCTTGTAGATTTCTCCACCTGCCCAGCAAAGAGCTGACCAGTCATTAACTGTAGCAGTCTTAACTGTACGAAGTGTTGTAGCAACAGCCTTGAAGTTAGGATATGTCTTAACAGCTTCGTTGATCATCTTCTTATAACCATCAATGTTAAGAGACTTAAGGTTCTCATCATTACCTTCAATCTGGAAGCCAAGGCATGCTGTGAAGTCTTCTTCGTTACCAATCATAACGTCAACATACTTAGCAATCTCCTTATTAACTTCCTGAGCCTTCTCTAAACCACCGATAGCTGACCACATAGATGGACGGTAGTTAAGGTCGTAAGATACGATTGTACCATACTTCTTAGCTGTCTTAATAGCTGCAAGAACTGTCTCACATGACTGTTCAGATAAAGCAGCATAGATACCACCTGTATGTAACCAACGAACACCAAGTGTTCCGAAGATATATTCAAAATCGAAATCTTCCGGCTTAGCCTGAGAGATTGCTGTGTTAGCACGATCTGAACAACCAACAGCTCCACGGATACCAAATCCTCTTTCTGTGAAGTTGATACCGTTTCTGCAAAGACGTCCAATACCATCTGTGTTCTTCCAAGCGATAAGTGATGTATCAACACCACCCTGAAGGATGAAATCTTCCATAAGCTTACCTACTTCATTATCTGCGAAAGCTGTAAGAACAGCAGTCTTAAGACCAAAACATCTACGAAGACCACGTACTACGTTATATTCTCCGCCGCCTTCCCAAGCTCTGAAGCTTCTTGCTGTACGGATACGTCCTTCGCCTGGATCAAGACGAAGCATAACTTCTCCAAGTGATACTGCATCAAATGCATAAGTGCCTTCTGGTTTTAAATTTAAATTCATTATTAAATATACCTCCAAAGTATTTTTTTATATTTTACCACATATTAACTTATTAATCTATGTTTTTTTTAATTTAATATTACAATTTTTCATATATTATAATGTAACGCCCTGTTTAAAGATTGCAAGGTCATGGAATCCAGCTATTTCAGCCTTAACCTTCTTACCTGATGCAACGTCAAGTACAAGCTGGAATAATTCTTCTGCAAGCTGTTCCATCGGAATATCATCTGTAACAAGTCTTCCGGCATTGAAATCAATCCAGTTCTTCTTATTGCCTGCAAGTCTTGAGTTAGTCGCAATCTTAACAGTTGGTACAGGTGATGCAAATGGTGTTCCTCTTCCTGTTGTAAACAGAACCATCTGTGCGCCTGCTGCTGCACATGCTGTAGAAGCAACAAGGTCATTACCAGGAGCACTTAAAAGATTAAGTCCCTTAGTATTTACTCTTTCACCATATGCAAGTACTCCCTTTACAAGTGAACTTCCTGACTTCTGTGTACATCCAAGTGACTTGTCTTCAAGTGTTGTAATACCGCCATCTTTATTACCAGGTGATGGATTTTCATATATTTCCTGACCATTCTTAATAAAGTATTCCTTGAAATCATTAATAAGGTGGACTGTCTTATCAAAAAGTTCCTTATTAGCACATCTGTCCATAAGAAGTGTCTCAGCACCAAACATTTCAGGTACTTCTGTAAGTATTGTTGTTCCTCCCTTAGATACAAGCATGTCTGAGAAAAGACCAACTGTTGGATTAGCAGTAATTCCTGACAAACCATCAGAACCACCACACTTCATACCAATAACAAGTTCCTTTGCACTTACCTTTTCACGCTTAAATGTTGCAGCATAAGCCATGAGTTCCTTCATAAGCTTTTCAGCTTCTTCCTGCTCATTTTCAACATCCTGTACCTGTAAGAACTTAACCCTGTCAGGATTAACCTCTCCGATATAGTCCTTTAATACTTCAATACGGCTGTTCTCACAACCAAGACCAAGTACAAGAACTGCTCCGGCATTAGGATGATTAATAAGGTCAGCTAATACTGTTCTTGTATTTTCCTGATCTTCTGTAGTCTGTGAACATCCGTATGGATGAGGAAATGCTACTACTTCATCAACACCTTCAGGCTTATTCATTCTTGCAGTTGCCTCAATAGCTCTTGCAATAGAATTAACACATCCTACAGTTGGGATAATCCATACTTCATTACGAACACCAACCTTACCATTTTCTCTCATATAACCATCAAAAAATGCTTCTTCTGTTGGTTCTACATCCTTATGTCCTTCCGGATTATAAGTATATTCAAGTAATTCTCCAAGGGCTGTCTTTAAGTTATGTGTATGAATCCATCCACCAACCTCAACATCTGCCTGAGCATATCCAATTCTGAATCCGTACTTTATAACTGCGTCGCCCTTCTTTACAGGCTTAATTGCAAACTTGTGACCCTGTGGAATATTTTCTATCATAGTCACTTCTGTGCCTGCAACATTAACAGTTGTTCCTTTTTCAATCGGCTTTAATGCTACGGCTACATTATCATTCTTATTAATCTTAATAAAATCCTGCATGATACGCCTCCTTTATGTATAAATATATCTCATAACAACAGAGCGGATGCAATATTTGCTATTCATCCGCCCTGCAGTATTATTCTAACTGCCAATACTAAAACTTAGATTGTATCAGAATACCAGTCAGGTATATCAGTTAAAACAATTAATTGTTTATTATTATATCCAATCATTTATATATGTTGTTTGTATTAAATACTTATATATAATCGTTTATATAAGCACTATTATAACACATATATATTAATTACTTATTGTTTACTAAATCAGTAACAACAGCTCTCATTCCTCTTTCTCTGATATCAGCAATGTAAGCTGTGATTGCATCTTCAAGTCCTGCGACCTTAGTAAGATCTTCACCGCCAAAGAACTTAGTATTGCTTAAGTAAGCATGTGTAAATTCAGCAGGTGACTTAGCTGAGTTATCTCTGAAGAAGTCAAGAACGCTCTTGTCATCACAGATATTGTACTCTTCACCATTTCTGTTACCCTTTAACACAATACCACCATTAAATTCAGCTTCTGTCTGTGATGTATAGAAGCTCATTAATGCTGCAATAGAGAATGTTAAATACTTAGGAAGCTTATTAAACTTATTAACATATCCTAAGAATGAAGGTAAACATCTTGCTTCCCACTTAGATACTGAATTAAGTGAAATGCTAAGTAACTTGTGATCTACGAATGGGTTAAGGAATCTGTCAATAACAGCCTTAGCAAATTCATCACAATCTTCTTTAGCAAGTGAAAGTGTAGGAATAACTTCATCATATAATGTTTCTTCCATATACTTTCTTATTGTAGCATCTTTCATTGAGTTTTCTACATTGTCATTACCTGCAAGGAATGATGCAAGTACGAAAGATGTATGAGAACCATTAAGAATTCTAACCTTTCTTTCCTTATATGGATGATGATCCTTTGTAAATACAACATTTAAACCAGCTTCCTTAAATGGAAGTTCCTTCTCAAGCTGCTCTAATGGGAGATTAGAATCACTTTCAACAACCCAGAGACCGAATGTTTCAGCTCTGTCGATTAACTGATCTTCATATCCCCATTCTTTGCAAAGTTCTTCTGCATCATCTCTTGGATAACCAGGAACGATTCTATCTACTAATGTAGGACAGAATGAGCATGCTGTATTAACCCAGTCCTTGAATCCATCTTCTAATTTCCATAAGTCGATAAACTGCATAATGCACTTCTTAAGTTCAATACCATTATCTGCAATAAGTTCACATGGAAGTAAGATAAGTCCCTTATCTGCTGCTCCGTTAAACTTCTTATATCTTTCAAAAAGAAGCTTTGTAAGCTTACCTGGATATGTCTTAGGAGGGCATGCATTAAAATCATCAGTCTCATCAAATACAATACCTGCTTCTGTTGTATTGGAAACAATGAATCTAAGAGTCTCAGATGTGCCATATTCCATGAACTTGTCATAGTCTTCAATAGCTGCAACAGCATCAACTACAGATGTAATCTGACGAGTAATCTCCTTAGCCTGTCCATTTTCAAAACCTCTTAACTGAAGTGTATACTGACATTCCTGATCATGGAATCTTTCAAGTGTACCGAATTCGATAGGCTTAACGATTACAACACCACCATTGAAATCTGTCTTTTCGTTAGTAACATCGAAGATATAATCAACGAATGCTCTAAGGAAGTTACCTTCACCAAACTGCATAACCTTTACTGGTCTGTCAACTGCATGAGTAATACTCTTGTTTAATCTTTGCATTTTTAATCTCCTTTTTTTATAGAGGATTCATCCCCTTAATTAACCAATATGTAACAATGGTATAAAAGCAATGGATACAAATTAAATCTTTCTGATATCCATCGTAATAAATAAGTGCATGTAAGCGCTTACAAATATAAAATATACTTAAATCATAAATTAGTCAATCATTTTTTATTTCTTTTTATAAATTAATTTATAAACCGTTCACCTGTAAAATATGAATTAAATATTTTCTTACATCACACTTGTTTTTATAATAATACCATTGTATAATAAAATTATCAATATGTAAGTACTTACATTTGACAATTTTATTACACTTTTACTCTTAACCTGAGTATACAGAAATGGATTATTTATGAACATATATGACGTATCAAAAAAGGCAGGCGTTTCAATTGCCACTGTATCAAGAGTTCTTAACGGAAAGGCCAATGTAAGTGACAAATCCAAATCAAGAGTTCTTAATGCTATGAAAGAATTAGATTATACACCTAATATTTTTGCAAGAGGATTAGGTCTTAACACAATGAAGACAATAGGAATAATGTGCAGTGATTCATCAGATGCCTACCTTGCCAATGCTGTTTACTATATAGAGCAGGAATTACGCAAGAATGGATATGATTCACTATTATGCTGTACCGGACGAGATATTATAACCAAGAAAAAATATCTGGATCTGTTATTAAGCAAACGTGTTGATGGAATAATACTTGTCGGTTCCCAATTCGTTTTTAACGAACCCGGGGATGATTGCAGCTATATTGCAGAAGCTTCCAAAGAACTTCCCATAATCCTTGTAAATGGTTTTATAAACAGTCCTGACATTTATTCCATATTATGTGATGACTATGCTGCTGTATATGAAGTCACCTCCTCTCTTATAGAGAATGGCAGACGTAATATTGTATATTTATATACAAGTACATCTTATAGCGGTCTTAATAAGCTTAACGGTTTTAAAGATGCTTTTAATTCACACAGCATTAATACAAGTCAGGAATATATGCATCTTTGTTCAAAAAACATTTCTGATGCACTTGATTATCTTAACTCAATGTATTATAAAGGACTTACAATTGATGCCGTGGTATCCTCGGATGATATACTCGCCGTCGGTGCCGTTAAATATGCACATATGCATAATATTGCTATACCTGATAATATTGAAATCGTCGGTTATAACAACTCCGTAATCTCCAACTGTACAGAGCCGGAGCTTACATCTATCGACAGCCAGGTCGAATTACTTTCAATGAAGGCTGTAGATACTTTAATGAAGGTTTTATGCGGTGACAGCGTATCTAACAAGAACACCGTTTCCGCTAAAATAATAAAACGCAATACAACTAAATTTTAATTTTAGGAGGACTAAAAGCATGAAAAAATTCATGGACAAAGATTTTTTACTCTCAACACCATCTGCACAGCATTTATTCCACGACTATGCTGAAAAGATGCCAATTCTTGACTACCACTGTCATATCAACCCTAAGGAAATAGCAGAAGACAGAAAGTTTGAGAATATCACACAGGTATGGCTTGGCGGCGACCACTATAAGTGGCGTCAGATGAGAACTAACGGTGTTGACGAAAAGTACATCACAGGTGATGCATCAGACAGAGAAAAGTTCCAGAAGTGGGCTGAAACACTTGAGATGGCTATTGGTAACCCTCTTTACCACTGGAGCCACCTTGAACTTCAAAGATACTTCGGTTATACAGGTATATTAAATGGCGATACTGCTGAAGAAGTATGGAATCTTTGCAATGCTAAGTTACAGGAAGATTCAATGTCAGTCCGTAACCTCATCAAACAGTCTAATGTTACATTAATCTGTACAACAGATGATCCTGTTGATTCACTTGAATGGCACAAGGTTCTTAAAGAAGATGATACATTTGATGTACAGGTTCTTCCAGCATGGAGACCTGACAAGGCTATGAACATTGAAAAGCCTGAATATCTTGATTACCTTGCTACATTATCTGATGTCAGCGGAGTTAAGGTTAATTCATTTGCTGCATTAATTGACGCTTTAAGAAACAGAATGCAGTTCTTCGATTCAATGGGTTGTTCAGTTTCTGACCACGCTCTTGAATATGTAATGTACAAGCCATATACAAATGAAGAAATCGAAGCAATCTTTGCTAAGAGATTCTCTGGCGAGACAATTACAACAGAAGAGATGAACAAGTTCAAGACAGCTTTCATGGTATCTGTTGGTAAGGAATATAACAAGCTTAACTGGGTAATGCAGTTACATTATGGTACTATCCGTGATAATAACACATTAAGATATAACCAGTTAGGACCAGATACAGGTTATGACTGCATCAACACATATGACTGTTCAGCAGAGATGGCTCAGTTCCTTAATGCATTAAATGTTACAGATGAACTTCCAAAGACTATCATCTACTCACTTAACCCATCTGTTAATGCTGCAATCGGAACAGTTCTTGGTTGTTTCCAGGATTCTAAGGCTGTTGGCAAGATTCAGCAGGGTTCTGCATGGTGGTTCAATGATCACAAGGTAGGTATGACTAACCAGATGACATCACTTGCTAACTTAAGTCTTCTTGGTAACTTCATCGGTATGCTTACAGATTCAAGAAGCTTCTTATCTTATACAAGACATGAATACTTCAGAAGAATTATGTGTGAACTTATCGGTGGCTGGGTAGAGAATGGTGAATATCCAGATGATGAAAAAGCACTTAAGAAGATTGTTGAAGGTATCTCATACAACAATGCTGTAAGATATTTCGGATTTAATCTTTAATTTACAGCTATATAACCAATATTATATAACTGAAAGTTAACACAATATTGATTATAGCAAAAATTTAATATAAACATAGTTAATATTAATTTATCAAAAAGATGCTGCCGCACTAAGCTGATATATATAAGATATCAATTGTTACAGACAATTTCCTATCTTATATATATCGTTAATGCGGCAGCATCTTTATTATATTAATAAATTAATATATTAATTTATTAATTGGTAAATCATATGTCAAATCATCTGCGTCCGGTCTTTTTATCATGATCTTCTTCTGTCCGGTTTAAGATATGCATCTTACCTGACATATCAGCTTTCTTTGTAGGTCTCTCTCCCATATCAGAAGCAAGAAGAGCTTTGCCCAACTTCTTACTCATCTTCGCCATACATTCAGGACAATATCTTCCATATCTTATGTCTGCACCACATGACTGACACTTTATATATACACCCGAACCATCAGGAATCTCAACTCTTCCCTGTCTCAAAAAATGATCTATAACATCTACGCTTACACCTGTCGCTTCAGATATTATAATTGCCGGCTGTGGTCCGTGTGAATCAAGATATTCACGCACAAGTCCAAAATCTGATAACTGTTTCTTTCCACATGTCGGACATTCAAACATCTCTCCATATATATATTTCATCTTGGTTCCACAATCAGGACAAAGCTTCGTCATCTCAAAAGTGTATTTTTGTGATATTCCACTCTTTGCCTCTCTTACATTAGCAAGGAACTTATTCCTGCGTTCTTCATCAAGCTTATTATTCATTCGAGTCACTCCTTTATATCGGCTGATTATCTGCCCTTCTGTAAATATTCTATCATCTCTCTTTGTTTATTACTCATATAACTGTTAAAATTATTACCGGTATGCATAAGCCTGCATCCATACAATACCCTGCCATTGCTATATGATGCCTTCCTTACAACTATTCCTGATATGTTAATATCTTCGCCGTCATCAGTAAACATAACCCTGATTCCCGTATTAATTGTGTCAGAAATATCCTTATCAAGAATTACAGAAAATCCCGTCTTACTTACATCCTTTAACTTAGCTACTTCTATCTTAGTGTTATTACACATCTTAACAACACAATTAACCATTATATTAAGACGAAACGTACCTCTTCTGTTATATTGAACCCCTTCTGATGTCTCCGAAACTCTGTATATCTTCCTCGTATCAAATGTAATTGTCTGACATGTAACATTTTCCCATATAATAGGAAGTTCATTTTCATATCCGTATATTATACTTAACGATGTATCTGTGTTATCAAATCTGAACACTCTTCCATTCACACTTACCGGTGATAATAATAAACCACTCTTATTGCTCCCAAGTACTCTTCCATCAAATTCAAATAAATTATTCTTAATCTTTATCTGGTATTTAATATTCTCCCCATTATCCAATTCATTTAAATGCATAATCCACCTCTTACAACCCGGTATAAATCATTGGTCTTTAGAATTACACTTTTCCCACGTATTATATTAACATACTATTTCAAAATTTGCCATAAAAAAACACTTTTTTACATACAAATATATGCAAAAAAGTGTTATAATCTTAGAATTTAACTATATAATCAGAATTATTCCTCATCATCATCCGGTTCATTCCAGTTATGATATACATTCTGTACATCATCTTCATCATCCAGTAAAGATAAAATCTTATTCATGCTCTTAATATCTGCCTCATCTGTAAGATCAACCCATGTCTGTGGAATCATAGTAACCTCTGCTGATGCAAATGTAATTCCCTCTTTTGTAAGAGCTTCATTAACATCATCGAAATCTTCCGGTGCTGTTGTTACTTCATAGCTGTCATCCTCTTCAGCAAAATCCTCAGCTCCGGCATCAAGTGCAAGCATCATAAGTTCATCAGCATCTTTATCGCAGTCTTCCTTTGCAATAATAATCTGTCCCTTCTTATCAAACATAAATGATACACAACCAGGTGTTCCTACATTACCATTACCCTTTGTAAATGCATTTCTAATATTAGATGCAGCTCTGTTACGGTTATCTGTAAGAGCTTCGACAATGATAGCAGTACCATTAGGACCATAACCTTCATATGTAACTGCTTCAAGCGCAGCGGTATCACTATTAGCAGCCTTCTTGATACTTCTTTCAATATTATCATTAGGCATATTATTAGCTTTAGCCTTAGCAACAACCTGTCTTAACTTACTATTGTTATTTATATCCGGGCCGCCCTCTTTAACTGCAACGAGGATTTCCTTTCCAAGTCTTGTGAAAATCTTGCCCTTAGCTGAATCGTTCTTTTCTTTTTTAGCCTTGATATTGGCAAACTTTGAATGTCCTGACATTATTTTAATCCGCAGCTAAATATATACTTAGCTTTTCCTTTCATATATTTTATCAAATGCTGTATAAAGCGCTAAGGATTATTATATCACTAATAAAGTAATATTACAAGTGTCATTGCAACTCATTTACATTTCTGAATCAAGAAGCTGTTCAAATTCTTCCATCGGCATAGGTCTGTAATATAAGAACCCCTGTGCCTTATTACACCCATAGCTTTTAAGAAGTTCTGCCTGTTCTTCTGTCTCAACTCCCTCTGCAATCATATCAAGCCCAAGTTCGTTAATCATATTAATTATATTTCGTATTACCACCTGACTTTTTCGATTCTCAATATCATTAAGAAATAATCTGTCTATCTTAACTTCATCTACAGGCTCTGTCTTTAACATATTAAGCGATGAATATCCTGCTCCAAAATCATCCATAACAAACTTAAATCCTCTATTCTGAAGCTGTGTTACCTTATCATAAAAATTCATCTCATCATCAATAAATATACTCTCTGTCACTTCTAATGGGACATAGCCTGCCGATATATCATATTCTCTTATAAAATTTTCAAGTATTTCACTAAAATCGGTATGATACACGTGAACTCTTGATACGTTAAGGGATATAGGTACTATTCTTTTTCCATTCTTAATTCTGTCACTTATCTTCCTGATAACATTATGCCATACAAATGTATCAACATCCACAATATGTCCGCTTTTTTCAAGAACAGGTATAAATTTATCAGGATATATAAAACCTTCCGTCGGATGAATCCATCTTATAAGAGCTTCGCCTCCAACTATTCCGCCATCTCTCATATCGACCTTAGGCTGGATATACACCTTAAGACATCCTGTTCTTAATGCATCTTCTATCTCATTTTCAATTCTGCGCTCATACATAAGCTCCTTACGCATATTATCATCATAAAAAGCATAATATGTGAAGACTTTTCCTTTAATCTTTTGTAAAGCCATATCAGCATAATCACACATCAGGCTGACATCCATGTTAGTCTTAGCTATACATATCCCAAATGCCGGAAATGCCTTACAAGATAGCTCATATGCATCGATTTCTCCCTTAATCTCCGATGTAATGTCTATCAGTTCCTGCCTGTCTTTAAATGGCACGCACATAACAAATATATCTGCTCTTAAGTGCCCAACAACCGTATCCTCTTTCTCATATTTTCTAAAACAGTCCGATATATATCGCAGCATATCATCTCCTGCTTCTCTTCCGCAAAACTCATTAACTGTCTTAAAGCTGTAAATATCCATTCTGATAAGAGCATACGTCTTATCCTTATTATTATTCATTAATTCATTAGCTATACAAAAAAATGCCTTAAGCCCATAAAGATTCGTTAATGAAGCCCTGTTCTTATCTGCATTTTCCATTGCCATCTTCTTTAATGAATATAAATAAAGTTCATTCTTTCCGCTCTCTGACATCATCGGCGATGATTTCATATCTGTATCTTTCCCCATATACCGCAACCTCTTTTCCCACCAGTAAAAAAGTCTCCCATAACCATATCAATTCCATCAGTCATTGCACGACTCTAAATATTTTTGTATTATTTTACCATATATTCACAAAAAATAAAAGTGATGATATATATTTCATACATATTTTCAAAAAAACTCATATTATATATATCAGCATCTATATTTTTAGCGCCTTTCTGTACGAAGACATGCAGCGTAATATAATGTACAACAATATAATATAATAAATTATGTATTATAAATATCCTCATAAAACATATCTAATGACTTATTATAAATTTCTTTATAATACATACTATAAAGGAGCAAATACAGATAAATGCACAAAAACAATCTCTTATTGTCCGTGAACTGAATACATTACATCAAATTAATTAAAAAGGTCTTTGTAGCACTGACTAATTTGTGCAATATTTTAAATTTGCTCATTTACAGATACATATCTAATTACTTATCAAATAAATATTTTTAATATTACATAAATATATACTGCTTTATTTTTTACACAAAAAATCCCATAAACAGACTAATCTTTAAATAATGTCTGTCCATGGGATTCTTCTATATACTTATATACCACAATATAGCAGTGTATTATTTAATATTTGCCTTAATCTTTTCAATCATTTCAGCATATTCTGAATCTGAAAGATACTTCTTATCAGGATTCATAAGGAATACTCCACCCCATTCATACTCATCCTTATATTTAGGACAAAGATGAAAATGAAGGTGATGTCCTGTATCTCCATATGCACCATAATTAACCTTATCAGGATGGAATGCAGCCATAATAGCTCTTGCTACTCTTGCAACATCCTCAAAATATGCAGCTCTTTCTTCTGCTGTAAGTTCATTCATATCTCCCACATGCTTCTTATGAGCAACAATACATCTTCCCGGATGACTCTGCTCCTTAAAAAGATATACTTTAGATGTCTCAAGTTCACAAATCTTAATACCAAACTTATCTACAAGTTCACCTTCTACACAATATGCACAATTATTATCTATCATAGCCTTATCTGTCCACCGGTTAATTTCCGGCGGACTCTCCTTTCTATTTATACATCATTAGCCTGAATATTACTGGGCATCTTTGATAGAGAAACTGATTCTTCCCATCTTATCTTTGCCCATGCACTTACACTTAACAACATCACCAAGAGTAAGAACATCTTCTACATGATTAATTCTTTCATTAGCAACTTTTGAAATATGAACCATACCTTCCTTACCAGGAGCAAATTCGATAAATGCACCAAATTCCTTAATGCTTACAACCTTACCTTCATAAATCGCACCTTCTTCAAAATCCTCAGCAATAGTCCTGATATACTTCATAGCCTTATCCATTCCAGCCTGATCAACGCCACATACTGAAACTGAACCATCATCTGTAATATCAATCTTAACACCACATTCTTCAATAATAGCATTAATAACCTTACCACGCTGACCTACAACTTCACCAATCTTAGCAGGATCAATCTCTGTCTGGATAATCTTAGGTGCATATTCACCAACATGGTCTCTTGGCTCTTCAATAGCCTTCTTCATACATGTATCCATAATAAAGAGTCTTGCCTGTCTTGTTCTTCTTATAGCTTCTTCTACTATAGGTCTTGTAAGTCCATGAATCTTAATATCCATCTGGATAGCTGTAATACCTTCTGTTGTACCGGTTACCTTAAAGTCCATATCACCAAAGAAATCTTCAAGTCCCTGAATATCTGTTAATACAACATAATCATCATCTGTATCACCTGTAACGAGTCCGCATGAGATACCGGCTACCATAGCCTTAATAGGAACCCCGGCTGCCATTAATGACATACATGATGCACATGTTGAAGCCATTGATGTAGAACCATTTGATTCGAATGTCTCCGATACAGCACGGATGCTGTAAGGAAATTCCTTCTCTGATGGAATAACAGGAAGAAGTGCTCTTTCTGCTAAAGCTCCATGACCAATCTCTCTTCGTCCCGGTCCTCTTGATGGCTTAGTTTCACCAACAGAGTATGAAGGGAAATTATAATGATGCATATATCTTTTTGTCGTAACATTTTCATCAAGTCCGTCAATCTTCTGGGCTTCTGATAAAGGAGCAAGTGTTACTACATCACATATCTGTGTCTGTCCTCTTGTGAACATAGCTGAACCATGTACTCTTGGGATAATATCAACTTCTGCTGCAAGTGGTCTGATCTGGTCAATAGCTCTTCCGTCAGGTCTTTTGTGATCCTTTAAAATCATCTTACGGACAGTCTTTTTCTGATACTGATATACAGCTTCACCGAGTACTGCAAGCCACTCTTCATTATCAGCAAATGCTTCCTTCATCTTTTCTGTTACTTCATCAATATTCTTTTCACGAGTCTGCTTATCATCTGTAAATACAGCCTCTTCCATCTCTTCCGGAGTAACAATCTTCTTCATTGCCTCAAACATCTCATCAGGAACTGCACAGCTTACATATGAATGCTTCTCCTTGCCAACCTCTGCAACAATCTTATTGAAAAATTCAATAATTGTCTGATTGACATCATGTGCCATATATATAGCTTCAATCATTTTATCTTCAGGAACAATATTAGCACCTGCTTCTATCATGATAACTTTCTTGCTTGTAGATGCAACTGTAAGCTGTAAATCACCTTCTGCCCACTGCTTCTGTGATGGATTAATAATAAATTCACCATCAATAAGACCAACCTGTGTAGTTGCACATGGTCCGTCAAATGGAATATCTGAAATAGATGCTGAAAGAGCTGAACCCAACATTGCAAGAAGTTCAGGTCTGCATTCTGTATCTACTGACATAACCATATTATTAAGAGTAACATCATTTCTATAATCCTTAGGGAATAATGGACGCATTGGTCTGTCTATTACTCTTGATGTAAGGATAGCATTTTCTGATGCCTTACCTTCTCTTTTATTAAATCCACCAGGTATCTTTCCAACTGAATACATCTTTTCTTCATATTCAACGCTCAATGGGAAGAAATCTATTCCCTCTCTTGGCTCCTTTGAAGCTGTTGCTGTTGAAAGAACAACTGTATCTCCATAGTGCATTAAAGCTGCACCATTAGCCTGTGCACACACCCTGCCAATATCAACACGAAGTGTTCTGCCGGCTAATTCCATAGTATACTGCTTATACATAAATTCTCCATTCCGCCATACGGCATTTAATTAATATTAATCTTTATTTCTGAGCGGCTTCTCTAATCTTACAGATGGTCCGAAACAACTGAAATATACACTTTAAATAAATATATATTTCAGTGGTCTCGGCATATCCAATCTGTAGAAATCTTAACAAATAAATAGGCGGAGTGTATACACTCCGCCCAAAAAATTACTTTCTGATTCCTAAACGAGCGATAAGGTTTCTGTAACCTTCGATATCGTTCTTCTTAAGGTACTCAAGTAATGCTCTTCTCTTACCAACCATCTTAAGAAGACCTCTTCTTGAATGATGATCCTTCTGGTTAACCTTTAAATGTTCTGTAAGTTCAGCAATTCTTGCTGTAAGAATAGCAATCTGAACTTCTGGTGAACCTGTATCTCCAGGCTTTCTACCATATTCTGCAATAATTTCTGATTTCTTTTCTTTAGATATCATTGTAAATCCTCCTTAAAATAATCACCGACTACTAAGAATCAGGTCGGAGTGTCCTGATACTGAATAGCGGCTAACATACTTTGTTAATATATCATATAATTATTATATATGCAAGATATTTTTGTAGAAAACACATTATATTATATTATATTTTTTTAGAAAATACATTATATTATAATTTTTTAGAAAATACATTTTATATTCGAATAACTGTTTTGAATTAAATATGTGAAACAGTCTCCACCTATATATCCGCTTTTTTCGATATCCTTTAATACATAATACGCCTCGCTCTGCCAGTCATAGCCACCATAGTTATTATATGAATATCCTATCTTTCCATGGGCATAGTTAAATACAGCCCTTGCCTTCTCTCCCATAGACATTGAATCATCAGTAATCTCTGATAATACAATTGCAACAATCTGCTCAAGACTTCCCGCCTCTTGCTGAGTCTCCTGCGTTTCTTCCTCCTTAAATGAATATACAGCTTCTCTGGTTGTCTCATTTCCGTCTGAATCAACGGCCTTATAATACACTATATAATCACCGGGTACAGAGTTATCCACCCGAGACTTGTCAACTTCAACATCAATCTCCTGCTGTGTATCCTGCACAGCTGCTTCTTTTACTGCCGCCTCAGTACTCTGTGAACCGGCTGATGATGAAGTTCCACAGCCCGTCACAGAAAAAAATGTTACTCCCAATATACATGCAGCTATAACAGGTGATATCTTTTTAACAAGTCCGCTTATTTTTATAAAATAATTAATGACCGTTATTATTTTACACTAAACATATCCCTTGCGAACTTTGCATCCCCCTTCATCTGCTTCTGTAATGCCTCAACAGATTCAAATTTCATCTCGGGTCTTACAAAATGCATTAAAGACACATTAACAGTCTTTCCATATATATCTTTATCAAAATCGAAAAGATTAGTCTCAACGCTGATTGTAAAACCGTCACTTACTGTAGGTTTTGTTCCCACATTAGTAACACCGTAATACTTCCTGCCATCCAGCTCCGTAATAGAAGCGTATACGCCATTTGGAGGAAGAAGCTTGCCCTCTGACGGATAAAGATTAATAGTCGGTATCTCAAGTGTTCTTCCAAACTGATTTCCCTTTGCAACTATTCCATATACAGAATATGGTCTGCCAAGCAGTATATTGGCCGTTTCCATATGACCGAGTTTTAACTCCTCCCTTACATATGTACTGCTTATCTCTCTGTCCTGATACTTTTCCTTTTCAACAACTATTGTTTCAAAACCATACTCAGGTCCCTTTTCTATTAGCAGATCCACATTACCCATCCTGTTTCTGCCAAATCTGTAATCAGTTCCAACAACAACATATTTTGCATTGAGCTTTCCAATAATAATATGCTTAATAAATTCTTCCGGTTCTGTATTCATAAGATGCTCTGTAAATGGATATTCAACTTCAACATCAAGCCCAAGACTCTCCATTATTCTTTTTCTTTCAGTATTAGTAGTTATAAAATGCTGAAAATTCTGCGGACATATGCTAAGAGGAATCCTGTCAAAAGTAAATGCAGCCGAAAGCACATTATTTTCCTGTGCCTTTTCCTTCACTATTGATATAAGCTTCTGATGTCCTGTATGAACTCCGTCAAATTTTCCAAGTGTTACAGCTGATGGTCCATTCAATCTAAATTCTTCTACTCCCTGAATGTATTTCATTTAAACTCCTGTACCGCCTTTCATTTCTGTCAAATATATGTCAATATTCCGTAACCATACCGGCTAGATACAATAATAAGACTATGTCTGTCACGTCCTGGCAGTTATGGCTGATAAAACATCTTTACCGGAACAAATTCATTTCCCTCAAATCTGTATACACCAATAAACTCATCATTCTTATCGTAAACTCTTACCTGTTCATCTTCATTGTGCTGAACATCGTTTTTTCCCTGTATTGAATTATATGGAAGCTTGTTGCCATTATAAAGAAGTTTATCATACTCCTGTGATATAATAATCTTCCTGCTGTCTGAAAACATCTCATCTATAGGTGTTAAGATCTCATCTGTCTTTCCAGCCTGTACCATTTGTTCAATCTGTGAAAGTGTATAACTGTTATCAATACTAAAGCTTCCTACTCTTGTTCTTTTAAGTGACTGCATACACGCACCACACCCCAGCCTATTGCCTATATCCTCACACAATGTCCTTATATATGTTCCTTTAGAACACTCCACTGTAAATGTTACCGTCTTATCATTGTCTTCCAGATTAATATCATTAATAAGAATTGATTTGATATTAACTCTTCTTGGTTTTCTTTCTATCTCTATTCCCTGCCTTGCAAGCTCGTATAATTTTTTACCATTATGCTTAAGTGCTGAATACATAGGTGGTATCTGGTCATATTCTCCGGTAAATGAGCCTATTACATCCATTATCTGAATCTTTGTAACATTTACCTCTGTCTGCGATAATATATTTCCCGATATATCCTGTGTATCAGTTCTCGTACCAAGAAGCATAACAGCTTCATATGTCTTGCCCCAGTCTGTTATCATCCCGCACAGCTTAGTCGCCCTGCCGGTACATACCGGCAGAACTCCAACCGCATCAGGATCAAGAGTTCCAGTATGGCCGATTTTCTTCATACGAAGTATACCCCTTAGTTTTGCAACAACATCGTGGGAAGTATACCCCTGTTCTTTATATATATTAATAATGCCATTCATACTAATCCTCATTTCTGAGCAACTTTGTTGCGAAGAGGCGAAGAAGAATTCGCGCAGGCGATTTTTCTTCTGCCATCGGGAGCTATTTGTTCTGCTCTGAAACAAATAGCCGTGCAAAAAATAATCGCACCAGCATTATTTTTACACTAATCCTCATTCTTTAATGCCTTGTACTGTTCTTCAATCATTGCACCAATGCCATTGACAATGTCATATACAGTTCCCTCTGCCGTAAATCCCGCTGCTCTTATATGACCTCCGCCGCCAAAGTGAACCGCAATCTTACTTACGTCAATAAGCTTCTTAGAACGCATGCTTACCTTGTACTCGCCATCTCCTGATTCATATAGAAAGATTGCCACTTCAACTCCATCTGTAAGCCTTAGCTGTTCAACTATACCGCCAAGTTCCTTGCCAGTAACACCATAGAAAGCCATCTCGTCCTTTGTTACACTTGAAAATATACATTTACCGTCATAAAAAAGCACACTTTCAAGCAATGCCCTTCCAAGTATCTGATTCTGTATATATGACTTTTTATAAAAGCTGTTATCAATTATATCTGAATAATCAATACCCTTCTCCATCATTTTACCTGCAATCGTCATGGTTCTTGCAGAGGTACAGCTATATTTAAACACTCCGGTATCATGTATTATTCCGGTATAGATACATTCTGCTATATTTTTATCAACCTTATCTTCATCAAATGTTGTATAAAGCACCTCAGATGCTGAACTTGATTCCGGTTCAACAAGATTGACATTGGCAAATTCCCCATTACTGATATGATGGTCTATGCATATAGTCTTAGCCGCATTATTATAGCAGCTTATAAATGGTTCAATTCTGTCAAGCGAACTACAGTCAAGCACAACAAATACATCATATTTCTTATATCTGTCAGGCTCTGTCTTAATATCATCAAAGCCTGACAAATATGCAAAATCGTCAGACGGTTTCTCAAGATATATATCAACATCAAGTTCAGGTCTGTTAAGTTTAAGATAATTATAAAGTCCTAATGTAGAACCTGCACAGTCTCCATCAGGACGTACATGCCCTGTAATTCCAACTGTTCTGGCTTCTCCCAATTCATTTAAAATATTCATTGCTTCCCCTTTCCGGACATACATCCTTATGTCTGGATATTACATATTTATTTCAGATTATTCACACTAATCCTCATTTTCAGATTCTTTTTCTTCTGCCTCAGTAACATGACTTAATTCATCATGCTTAGTTACCTCATCTATAAGATGTGACATATTTACACCATATTCTATAGACTGATCAAGAATAAATTTAATCTCCGGTGTATTTCTAAGATTAATACTTCTTGCAAGCTGTCTTCTTATATATCCTTCTGCACTCTTAAGACCTTTAATAGTATCCTGCTGTGACTGCTCATCACCTAAAACACTAATATACGCTTTACATGTTTTAAGGTCAGGTGCAACCTCAACTGATACAACAGAAGTCATTGGATTAATTCTTGGATCCTTAATCTCACTTCTTATTATATTACTCAGTTCTTTTAATACTTCACCATTAATTCTGGTATTTTTTACACTGTTCTTACGCATATATATCTCCATTCTGCCGACACTGCAGCACTTTGCTTATGCATTATAATATTACTATAAAAGCACAAAAACAACAGATTTAACATCAATTATTAAACCTGTTGCCATGTGTTTTAATTCCTATATTTCTTTCTATCTAGGAACTTCTACCATCTCATAAGCTTCTACAATGTCGCCCTCTTTAATATCACCAAATTTTTCAAATACAAGACCACATTCAAAGCCACCCTTAACTTCCTTCACTTCATCCTTAAATCTCTTAAGAGTTGCAATAGGTCCTTCAAATATCTGTTCGCCTTCTCTTGTAATTCTTACAGATGCATTCTTAGTAATCTTACCATCTTTAACAATCGCACCGGCAATATTACCAACACCTGAAGCCTTGAATATCTGAAGAATCTCAGCATGACCAATTACCTGTTCTTCATAAATTGGTTCAAGCATACCCTTTAAGGCTGATTCTACATCTGCTATAGCATTATAAATTACATTGTAAAGTCTTAAATCAACCTTTTCTCTCTCTGCTACTATTCTTGCCTGATTATCCGGTTTAACATTGAAACCAATGATGATAGCGTTAGAGGCAGATGCTAAGACTACATCGGATTCATTGATATTACCAACACCACCATGTATAACCTTAACTACAACCTCCTCATTAGAAAGCTTTAACAGGCTCTGCTTAACAGCTTCTACTGAACCCTGTACATCGGCCTTGATAATTATTCCGAGTTCCTTCATATTACCGGCCTGAATCTGCTCAAATAATGCATCAAGTGAAACCTTGTGCTTAGAATCATCAATGAGCTTTTTCTTTCCTTCGCTGATAAATGTCTCTGAGAAGTTCCTTGCTTCCTTATCCGAATCAAATGCCATAATAATCTCACCGGCATTAGGAACATCATTAAGACCAAGTATCTCAACAGGAGTTGATGGACCTGCTGTCTTAACCCTGCGTCCCTTGTCATCTATCATGGCTCTTATCTTACCATGACATGCACCGGCTGCAACATTATCGCCAACCTTAAGTGTACCCTTCTGAACAAGTATTGTGGCTACAGGACCACGTCCCTTATCAAGCTCTGCCTCAATTACAATACCTCTTGCCTTTCTGTTAGGATTAGCCTTAAGTTCATGCACCTCTGCTGTTAATAAAATCATTTCAAGAAGTTCATCAATACCTTCTTTAGTATGTGCAGATACAGGTACAAATATTGTTGAACCACCCCAGTCTTCTGGTATAAGTTCATATTCAGTAAGCTCCTGCTTAACCTTTTCGATATTAGCACTTGGCTTATCAATCTTATTTACTGCAACGATTATCTCAACGCCGGCAGCCTTGGCATGGTTAATAGCCTCTATTGTCTGTGGCATAACACCATCATCAGCAGCTACAACAAGAATAGCAATATCTGTAGCCTGTGCACCTCTCATTCTCATTGCCGTAAATGCTTCATGACCAGGTGTATCAAGGAATGTTATTGAATGATTATCAATATTAACAGTATATGCACCTATCTTCTGTGTGATACCGCCTGACTCTTTTGCTGTTACATGTGTTTCTCTGATAGCATCAAGAAGTGATGTCTTACCATGATCAACATGACCCATTACGCAGACAACAGGTGGTCTTGCAACTAATGTATCCTCTGGGTCTTCATCTTCCTTAAGAAGTTCTGCAATTACATCAACCTTTTCCTCGTGTTCACAGATGCAGTTATATTCAAGTGCAATCTCCTCAGCGGCATCATAATCAATTTCCTGATTAATTGTAACAACCTTTCCCTGTAAAAAAAGCTTCTTAACAAGTGCTGATGGCTGGACTTTCATCTTATCTGCAAGTTCTTTAATCGTAAGTGAATCTGGAAGTACAAGCTGCTTGATTGTCTCTTCTTCTTTCTCTTCCTTCTTTGCTGCCTTCTTTGCAAGCTGGCTGTTTACAAACTTAAGGTTTTCCTTTGATTCATTGTCCTTACGTCTGTCATTTTTCTTATTATCTTTTCTATTATCGACCTTTCTTGAATCAGGCTTAGTCTCAAAGATAAAATCATCCTTTGGCGCAGAATCGCGTCTGTCATTACGTCTTTGCTGACCATTTCTGTTATCATTGCCTCTAAAGCCATTCTGTCCATTTCTGTTATCCTGATTGCGGTCATTTCTATAACCATTCTTGTTATCAGAGTTACGGTCATTATTTCTGAAGCCATTTCTATTATCTGAATTACGATCATTTCTAAAACCATTTCTGTTATCCTGATTACGATCGTTTCTATAGCCGTTTCTGTTATCCTGATTACGGTCGTTTCTCTGACCGTTTCTGTTATCCTGATTACGGTCGTTTCTGTAACCGTTTCTATTATCCTGATTACGGTCATTTCTATAGCCGTTTCTATTATCCTGATTACGGTCGTTTCTCTGACCATTTCTATTATCCTGATTACGGTCATTTCTATAACCGTTTCTGTTATCCTGATTACGGTCGTTTCTCTGACCGTTTCTGTTATCTGAATTACGATCGTTTCTATAGCCGTTTCTATTATCTGAATTACGGTCATTTCTCTGACCATTACGATTATCTGAATTACGATCATTTCTATTCTTGCTGTTTTGTGGATAGAACACCTGGGAAATATGAGCTTTCTTATCTTCTTCTGTATTCTTCACCTCAACACTCTTTGTCTCTTTAACCGCTTCTGTACTTTTAACCGCTGTTTTAATCTTTTCTGGTGTTTTATTATCTTCTTTCACACTTTTGCCTTTTCCAAATTTATTTTTTATTATAGTTATTTCTGCTTCGCCAAGACCACTGACTGATTTATATGTCTTTGTGTCATTATTCAAAGTTTCTATAATCTCTTTTGATGAAATATTTAACTCTTTTGCCAATTCATGAACTCTCATATTTGCCATTTAACCTCTCTTCCGGAACAAACCTACATTTTCTTAACCTATGTCAATCTTCTTATTGTAATGTTATTCCAAACCATTTTTTATATGCTTTTCTATTGCATTTTTAAAACCTGAATCTAACACTGCAAGCGATGCACGAAACTGCTTTCCAATAGCATGGCCAAGCTGTTCCTTATCACTGTAAAAATATATTGGTACGTTATAGTACTTACACATATCCGAAAACATCTTCTTTGTATTGTCTGATGAATCTGATGCAACGACAACCATTACAGCCTTTCCCGTCTTAACAGCTTTTTCTGTAGAAAATTCACCACTTACGACCTTTCCTGCCTTCTGCGCAAGTCCTATCATTGATAATGCTTTATCCTGCTTCAATATTCATCAGCTCCTTCTTTAGGTATTCATATACTTCTTTATCTACTGCCATCTTAAAAGACCTGTCAAGTCCTTTAGTACTTATAGCCTTTTCAAGACAATGTATATCAGGGCAGATGTAAGCTCCCCTTCCATTCTTCCTGCCTGTAGTATCTATTATTATACCTTCATTGTCAGTCTTTAATATTCTTATAAGATCTTTCTTATTCTTCATCTCGTGACAGCCAATACACTGTCTTTGCGGAATCTTCTTAGTAACGCCCAAATATATCAACTCCTATTAATTATTTATTACAGCTGTAAGATACATACATCCATACAATAAAATATTTTTATAGAATATTCTTTTCAAAATAATTATTCTTCAATATCTGTATCTTCAACATTTTCTGTCTGCACATCTTCTGCTTCAATATCGTCAGCTTCTGTAAATGACAATTCTTCATCAAAATCCTCACCAGCTTGATCTTCTGCATTAGCTGCTGCTTCACTCTTGATATCAATACCAAAGCCTGTAAGCTTGGCTGCCAGTCTTACATTCTGTCCAGACTTACCGATTGCAAGAGAAAGCTGCTGTTCTGATACAACTATTTCAGCCTTTTTCTCTTCATCATTAGCCATAGCTGATACAACCTTAGCAGGACTTAATGCATTAACAATAAGCTGTGCCGGATTCTCATCCCATTCAATAATATCAATCTGTTCATTGCCAAGCTCATTAACAATAGCCTTAACTCTTGCACCATTAATACCTACGCATGCACCAACAGGATCAACATTAGGAATCTTAGCTCTTACTGCCATCTTAGTTCTTGAACCTGCTTCTCTTGCTATTCCCATTATCTCAACGATACCATCTTTAATCTCTGTAACTTCTTCTTCAAAAAGTCTTTCAACAAGCATAGGTGAAACTCTTGATACTTTAACAAGTGTCCCCGGCTTTTCTTTATTAGAAACACTTACAACATACAGCTTAATTCTGTCTCCTCTTTCAAAATGCTCTGTCGGAACCTGTTCATTAACCTTAAGAGTTGTCTGTGTTCTTCCAATATCAACTAAAATATTGCCCTTTTCATCAATTCTTTGTACAACACCTGTAATAATCTCTTTTTCCTTAGCATGATATTCATTATAAATAGCCGCTTTTTCTTCTTCTCTTATCTTCTGTACAATAGTTCCTTTAGCATTCTTGGCTGCTCTTCTTGAAAACTCTTCTGATTTAACTTCAACTGTGACAATATCACCAACCTGACATCCCGGCTTAATCTTTCTTGCATCTGCAAGCGAAATCTCAGTTGCTGAAATATATTTTTCTGTATTTCTCTTGTTATTATCTGTATTCTCAGGAATAATCACCTGTTCAACAACTTTTCTGTCTGAATAAATATGAAAATCACCTGTTACTCTGTCAAGTACCACCCTGCCATTTTCTACTGTATTAAACTGTGTCTTATATTCATCCATAAGTGACTTTTCAATTGCATCAAACATTACTTCCTTGCTTATACCATTTTCCTTTTCAAGCAAATCTAATGCTGCTATTAATTCCTTATTCATCTTTATCTCCATTTCATATAAATTATATTACTGTCATTTACATCGGTTGTGAAATATCTGACATTCTTTTAATCGACAAATGCCCATCTTATCATTGCAAGATTAGGTCTGTCGAAAGTCATATCCTCATCATTATCCATTGTAAGAGTTATCGTATCTTTATCATAAGCCTTAAGCACTCCTGTAAATTCCTTACACTTATCAACAGGCTTATAAAGCTTGATATCTATAAGTCTTCCAATACTCTTTTCATAATCTCTTTCTTTTTTAAGCGGCCTTAATAACCCTGGAGAACTTACCTCAAATATATACTGATCAGGTATATAGTCCTCTCTGTCTAAAACTTCATTAAATGCTCTGCTTATAAGTTCGCAGTCATTAACAGTTATGCCGCCCTCTTTATCAATGTAAACTCTTAAATACCAGTCGCTGCCTTCCTTCACATATTCAACATCAACCAGTTCAAAATTGTTCTCATCGATTAACGGCTGAATTAATTGCTCAGTTTTTGCTTCATAGCTTTCTTTCCTGCCCATTCATTCATCGCCTTTCTTATAAAATTAATATTATGAATTATGTCATTCCTGTAAACTATGTTTAATATATGTAAATTATATCCATATATTAACGAAAGAGTGGACATTACTGCCCACTCTTTCAAAAGTACATATATTACAGAATAGCTCGTAGGGGAGTCGAACCCCTGTCTTCGCCGTGAGAGGGCGACGTCTTAACCACTTGACCAACGAGCCGTAACAACTTACTTGCCTAGTATATAATGGAATTCCAATAAATGCAAGCTTTTTTTTGAGTTTTTTTGTATTTTTATAGATACAATCGTAAGCATGACAGCATGACCGCTAAAACACTTACTTTTTATCTATTATAAATATATTAAAAAACATTACTACTTTTCTTCTTATATATTATCGGCTCCCATGATTTTTTCATACAGCCTTTCTATATATATCAGAAATCTCAATGACATATTCTCATTAATAAACTAATTTTAAGAATATGATTTCTAAATGAATATTTTTTATCAACCTGCCAATACTAACCATTAGTCTTACAGGGTATTTCATAAAGACAATATTACATTTAATTTGGAGGTTTGAGGTGAGGAAGATAAAAGTATATTTAACATTAACAGCAATTGCTGCCTGTATGCTTGCATTTACAGGATGTGGTACTGAGAATAATAATGAAACCGGGAGTAATACTGATACACAGCGAAACAACGAATCAACCGGAGTTATTGAAGAAGCTGTCACAGGTGTTATAGATGGTGTTGAAGAGATTGTGACAGGTGCTGCCGATGGTATTAAGGATATTGCAACAGGTGCTGCCAATGGACTTGATGAGATAGTAACCGGTGTGGACATGGGTGTTAATGAACGCACTGACAGAACAAGAGATAATAATGATGATAATAATAATCAGACAGATTATAATAATACAGACAATACAAATGACCATTTAACGGATAATAGCAACTGGGATGGCAACAATATGAACAATTCCAATACCATAGAATAATTTAATCCGGATTTATACAACAGGTTAATTTAACATTCAAATGTACTTCATTAAAGTATAAAAACAGGCTGGAATGATTGTGATATTCTTATGATAATGGCAAAATACATTTTACCCTGTCATAAAAATATAACAATCATTCCAGCCCGTCTTTATTATTATTAAAAATATTAATCTTAAATTTACAGTATGACACATTAAACATTATACTGATTCAATCTGTCAGAACTGTTATTAATTATGAATCTTTATGTGTATACTTAAATATTTATACAAAACAGTTGTAATAATACCATCTATAACAGCCTTAATAAGGTTAAATGGTGCAACCGCTATTGCAACGAATGAAAATATATCATTAATTGAAGAATTAATCTTATTCCCCATTGCAATAAAGCTCTCTATAGGCATGCCATATAATTCCGAATACTTCGGAAGCAGATATAACGCATTAAGAACTGTTCCTGATATTATAAGCACTATTCCACCTGTTATAAGTGAAATAACAGCAACCTTTCTGCTTTTATGGCAGTGATAAATAATTGATGCCGGAAGTACATACATACATCCAAGTATAAAATTAGCAAAATCACCTACAAAAGCTGTTTCTGTTCCCTTGATGCACAGATGAAGTATTACCTTGACAGCTTCAATAGCCACTCCTGCACATGGACCCAGCATAAATGAACCTATAAGCACCGGCACTTCACTAAAATCAAGCTTATAAAATGATGGCGCAATAAATGCCATCGGAAAATCAAAGTACATAAGAACCACTGACACTGCTGACAGCATCGCAATAAGAACCATCTTATTAATCTTAGTCTTTTCAGATGAAAATTTAATATTTTTCTTCTTCTCGATAAGTCTTTCACTTATAAATGCCACAAGATACATAAATGCTATCATTAATAACGAAACAATGACAAATTCTACATTCTTACCGAGAGTTTCTACTAATCTGTTCACTGTCCGTTATTCCTCACAACAGCACTCTGCTGCTCTCTTTTCTATAATATCTGTAATCTCTGCCACACCGACCTCTAATACTCTGTGTCCATTAAGAAGCTTATTCTGGATTGTAAAGAATGATACTACCTGAATCTTAACTCCATCCTTATTGATAACTCCATGCTGGTAACATGCACACTTATGTGTAATGAACTGTTCTCTTAATTCATCTACCATGTCTTCATATTCAACACATGGCACAAGATGTTTGAATACAAGTCCTGCATCTACATCTGCCTGTGTATATCCAAAAAGATTTTCAAAGCCTTCGTCAATTGTAATAACTCGTCCACTTCTTAATTCTACAGTATAATGTGTATTTGGAAGTGGTACCATCTTTCTTTCTGCCATATTCTTTCTCCAATTCCGAACCACAATATTAATAACAGCTTCTTAACGATATTATATAACAGACAGACCTGCATTATTAATAACAGTTCTATTATTATTAATATTTTAACCTGACAAAATATATTTCTTATATCAGCCTTATATCTATCAGAATATCAATACATGGTTCTTATTATTCTAAATAATAGTTTCAACTTTAAAGCAAAGAGACATTTTTTTAATTACTAACCCTTTTACACATTGCTGTAACTTTAGGAATCGTGAACCGGATGCCTCATCCGGTCCAACAACCAATAACCCTGCGGTTATAATTAACTCATTGCCGCCCTGCTGCTAATTAAATTATAACAATATACATATTATTTCGCAAGTGTCTGTAATCTTTCCTGAACCTGTGCAAGCATCTGTGTATATTTCTCAAGCTTTGCTTTTTCTTCATCAATCTTAGCCTGTGGAGCTTTTGATACGAACTTCTCATTATTAAGCATACCATTACATCTCTTAATTTCTCCGTGTAACTTTCCTTCTTCTTTCTTAAGACGTTCTATTTCCTTATCAATATCTACAAGCTCTGCAAATGGAATATAGATTACTGCATCAGGTATTACAGTTGATACTGCATCATCCGGTATTCCAGCCTTGTCCTTCTGTACCGCAACTTCACTTGCATATCCGAGTGTTGCAAAGAATACTTTACCATTTTCAAATATATCCCTGATATCTTCATTTTCTGAAACAACAAATACCTTTGCTTTTCTGCTTGGCGCAACATTCATTTCTGCTCTTAAATTTCTTATATTTCTTACAGCTGTCTTGATTGTTTCGATTGCATTTTCATCCTCAGCAAATGAATATTCATCCTTGTATACCGGCCATGAAGATATCATAATTGACTCTTCCTTATCCTGGATATTACAGAATATCTCTTCTGTAATAAATGGCATATATGGGTGAAGAAGCTTAAGTGCATCGATAAGAACCTTCTTTAATGTCCATATAGCTGCTATCTTAGTTGTATCCTCATCATTATAAAGACGAGGCTTAACCATCTCGATATACCAGTCACAGAACTCTTCCCATATGAAATCATTTAACTTGGCAACCGCAATACCCAGCTCATATTTTTCCATATTATCTGTTACTTCTTTAATAAGGTTATTCATCTTAGAAAGAATCCACTTATCTGCCGCTGTAAGATTATCAGGCATTGCCGAATCTGCCGTCACCTTATTATCAGGGTCATTCATCATAATGAATCTTGAAGCATTCCATACCTTATTAGCAAAGTTACGGCTTGCTTCTACTCTCTCCCAATAGAAACGCATATCGTTCCCCGGTGCATTACCTGTAATAAGTGTATATCTTAATGCGTCAGCACCATATTTATCAATAACTTCAAGTGGATCAATACCATTTCCAAGAGACTTACTCATCTTACGGCCCTGTGAATCTCTTACAAGTCCGTGGAATAATACCTTGCCAAATGGCTTCTTACCCATATGTTCATAGCCTGAGAATATCATTCTGATAACCCAGAAGAAGATGATATCATAACCTGTTACAAGTACATCTGTAGGATAGAAATAGTCAAGTTCTTCTGTCTTTTCAGGCCAGCCAAGTGTTGAGAATGGCCATAATGCTGATGAGAACCATGTATCAAGTGTATCAGGATCCTGCTCCATCTTACCGCCACACTTAGGGCATGTGCAGACTTCATCCTTAGATACAACCATTTCACCACATTCCTGACAGTAATAAGCAGGTATTCTGTGTCCCCACCATAACTGTCTTGAGATACACCAGTCTCTTATATTATCTGTCCAGTTAAAGTAAGTCTTATCCATTGATGCCGGCATAAGTTCGATATCACCGTTCTTAACACCTTCAACTGCAGGCTTGATAAGCTCATCCATCTTAACGAACCACTGCTGCTTAATCATTGGTTCTACTGTTGTCTTACATCTGTCATGTGTACCTACATTGTGTACATGGTCTTCAACCTTAACTAAAAGCCCAAGCTTATCAAGGTCAGCCACCATAGCTTTTCTCGCTTCATAACGGTCCATTCCTGCGTACTTTCCACCGAGCTTGTTAATTGTAGCATCATCGTTTAAAATATTAATCTCTGGAAGGTTATGTCTTTTACCAACCTCAAAATCGTTAGGGTCGTGAGCAGGTGTTATCTTAACTACACCTGTACCAAATTCCTTATCAACATAAGAATCGGCGATAATAGGAATCTGTCTGTCTGTAAGTGGAAGCTCAACCATCTTACCGATAAGGTCTTTATATCTTTCATCATCAGGATTAACCGCAAGCGCACTATCACCGAGAAGTGTCTCTGGTCTTGTTGTTGCTATTTCAACAAATCTTCCTTCTTCCCCTGCTATAGGGTAGTTGATATGCCAGAAATGTCCTGCCTGTTCCTCATGTTCTACCTCGGCATCTGATATTGAAGTATTACATACAGGACACCAGTTGACAATTCTTGACCCCTTGTATATAAGGCCTTTATTGTAGAGATTGATAAATACAGTCTGAACTGCCTTAGAACAGCCCTCATCCATTGTAAATCTTTCTCTGTCCCAGTCACATGATGAACCAATCTTTCTTAACTGGCTTGTGATTGTTCCGCCATATTCCTTCTTCCATTCCCATGTTCTCTTTAAGAAACCTTCTCTTCCAAGTTCATGCTTATCAATTCCTTCATCCTTTAAGGCGTTAGTTACCTTAACCTCTGTTGAAATACTTGCATGGTCTGTTCCCGGAACCCAGAGTGCTTCATATCCCTGCATTCTCTTAAATCTTATAAGAATATCCTGCATAGTATTATCAAGGGCATGTCCCATATGAAGCTTACCTGTAATATTGGGTGGTGGCATTACAATTGTAAATGGTTTCCTGCTCCTGTCTACTTCTGCATGAAAATACTTCTTATCAATCCATTTCTGATATAATCTGTCTTCAATATCAGCAGGATTATATGTTTTTTCTAATTCTTTTCTCATATTCTTCTCCATTCTAATATTTTATATTATTACTTAAAATAAAAAAGCCCTCTGCATACAAAAAACATATGCAAAGGGCGTAATAATCAGCATGTCACAATATCTGTTGTGAACAAATATAATATACGCGGTACCACCTTTTTTCAACTGCCGGCACATAAATCAAAAATGAAATATCTATACTAACTGTACCGATACAGTCCTCATATCCTTAACGTGGACTATGCGTCAGAAACTAATATTAATAATAACTAACCACATTATATATCAGCTTTTCTTATATACTATATACATAATACTAAACTAAAATGTTATTATAACTTCATTCCTGCTGCTCCAAAGCTACCTTCCACCATAACCTTCACAGATAGTCTTACAGCCAGTGAACCATCCTCTCTTAGAGTGTTTATGGAGTACTCCTCTTCTTCATCGCATTTATAAATATTATCCATTATCAAATTGATTATCAGAATCCCATCTGTGGTCAATCTGAACTCATGCTCTTGTATAATAATATGATTATCAAAAAAAAGCAAGTTTTTTTGTGTATTTTATAAATAATCAAATATACTCATCTGTGCCTGCTCATATTTGTCTTCAAATGTACCCATATACCTGAATATTTCATCAGGATTGCTCATTATATTATTCTGCTTACATACCTGATAAAAATATTTCATAAGCATATTATTATCAGGACTATCAAGAATATAAGAACTTCCATAGCTGTCAATGTACTTTTGTTTGATACCCGGAAAGAATTTGTCGAGTTTTTTGTAAAAATACTCTCTGTTTCCCGTTCTTAATGTAACGCCCATCGAAAAACATATAATTCCTTTGACCTGTGCTTTTATGCACATATCAAGTATCCGTGCTATATTGTCCTTAGTATCATTAATAAATGGAAGCACAGGGTCAAGCCATACAACAGTTGGTATACCCTCATCTCTTAAGCTGCACAGTGCTTCATATCTTTCTGATGTCACACTGACATTCGGCTCTATTATCTTACAAAGGTTATCATCAGCCGTCGTAAGAGTCATCTGAACCACTGCTTTTGATTTATTATTTATGCTTTTTAAGATATCAATATCTCTTAATACAAATGCAGATTTAGTATGAACTGCCGCTCCAAAACCATATCTGTCTATCAGCTCAAGACATTTTCTCGTATTACACAATGTCTTTTCTATCGGCATATAAGGGTCTGTCATAGCTCCTGTACCTATCATACATTTCTTTCTCCTGCTTTTTAATGCAGCTTCCAGCAATTCTACAGCATTTTCCTTAACCTCAATATCTTCAAAATCATGATTCATCTGATAACAGGCACTTCTTGCATCACAATATATACAACCATGCAGACATCCCCTGTATATATTCATGCCATTTTTTGATGAAAGAATCCCTTTTGCCTTAACATAATGCATATTAATCTTTTATGATTATCTCAACAGGACAGTGGTCTGAACCCATTACATTTGTCCTTATGAGACTGTCTGCTACATTATCTTTAATTCTATCTGATACAAGGAAATAATCAATTCTCCATCCTGCATTATTCTTTCTTGCATTAAATCTGTATGACCACCATGAATATATTCCCTCAAGGGTCGGATACTTATCCCTGAAAGTATCTGTAAAACCGGCTTCTATAAGCTCTGTAAACTTATTACGCTCATCATCCGTAAAGCCGGCATTATTACGATTGGTCTTAGGATTCTTAAGGTCTATCTCTTCATGTGCAACATTCATATCACCACATACTATTACAGGCTTAACCTTATCAAGCTCCTTAAGATACCCTCTAAAATCATCATCCCATCTCATTCTGTAATCCAGTCTTGCAAGCTCTGTCTGTGAATTAGGTGTATACACTGTTACCATATAAAATGTCTCATATTCAAGTGTGATAACACGCCCCTCATGGTCATGCTCGTCAATCCCGATTCCATACTGTACGCTTATCGGTTCTTTCTTAGTAAAGATTGCAGTACCTGAATATCCCTTTCTTTCCGCATAATTCCAATATTGATAATATCCGGGCATATCAAGCTCCAACTGTCCTTCCTGCATCTTGCTCTCCTGTATACAGAAAATATCAGCATCTTCTTTATTAAAAAAATCCATGAAACCTTTCTGTACACAGGCCCGTATTCCATTTACATTCCATGATACTAATTTCATATGTCAGTCTCCTTTTTACGTTGTTATGTTACTATTTGTCCTATGATATACAAACATCTAAATTTACCTATGTGCTTAAGTATAACATGTAAATCTGCAATTTACTATAATGGCCATTATTTTCTTTCATCAATTAATATATTGATAATTCTATTTATAATTCCCGTCATTTTTCATCATGCATAAACATATCACAAAAGCGTGTTAAAGCTGCTTGTATGCAATAATTTTTCATTTATATTTTTATTCAAGCATTGTTTTATACTTTAAAAAATATTATCATACTATCTGTTGACTTCATTGGGTTATTATTATATTATATCAATAGTATATAATTATATTTTATCAATATATAAGGAGGTTTTTATTATTGTGCGATACGAATATCCAGAATAACTAACGTATTAAGAATACTAATGAACAATATTGCTAATGCAAATTGAATCGATTATAAACCTTGATTATTATAATTATATCAAATATAATTATAATATAATTAAGGTCTTAATCAAACTGTCAAATATAATAATAATAAAACGGAGGTTTAATGAAAAAAAGAGAAAGCTATATTTCCAGTGAGATTGATTCTGCTGATACCAAGGCCCAGTATGATGAACATGTACGCAGGATGCTTAAAGACAAAGATGTACTTGCATTTGTCTTAAAATATTCTGTCAGGGAATTTGCAGACTATACTATTGAAGAAGCACAAGCTGCCATCGATGGTGAACCAGAAATTGCAACACATAAAGTACGTCCAAATGCTGTTGAAACTCTGGAAAACGAAAGCAATATTCCCGGTGAGGGCAAGATGTATTTTGATATAATATTTTATGCTAAGACAAAAGATGCCATCAGGCAGAAGCTGTATATCAATATTGAAGCACAGAAGTCATTTTATCCTGGTTATGACCTTGTTACAAGAGGTATTGTCTATCCTGCAAGGCTTATCTCGCAGCAGATGGATATTGAATTTACAGCAGATAACTACGATGGTGTCAAGAAAGTATACTCCATATGGATATGCATGAATACACCGGACAAAAAACGTTCCTACGAAAAAGTATCAGATACAATTGTTGAATATTCAATAAAACCAACAATTGTATATCCTTCTAAGAGCAATCCTGATAGAATTGCAACAGGACGGTACGATTTAATGTCCACGGTATTTATTAATCTTAACTCAGAAAAGACTATTAAGTCCAAGAATACTTTAATTAGCATGCTTTCAACTTTGCTGTCAAATGATATTAAACCGTCAGAAAAGAAGAGGCTGCTACAAAAAGATTATGGTATATCAATGTCACATGAATTAGAAAGCGAGGTGAGTTCCATGTGCAATTTAAGTGAAGCAATTGAAGAAAAAGCAATTGAACAGGGAAAATCTGTAACTATTTATGACCTTGTACAAACAGAAGTTATTCCACCGGCTGTCGGAGCTGAAAAACTCGGTATTACTGTTGAACAGTTAAGAAAGGACATGGAAGCTGCCGGATTCCATATCAATGAATGAATATCAATAATATAAAATCTAACATGGAATACTGCCATTACATCATATTGACAATTGTAATGGTAGTGTTGTTAGATTACAAATAAAAACATC
>OGGM01000012.1_pt1 | contig 202493 bp, 188 predicted proteins | sample 1571251 | NCBI WGS metagenome assembly OGGM01 (sample SAMEA2582076, study PRJEB24529) | metagenome | biome: Human gut stool | place: China | collected 2011 | reverse complement strand
CCCTAGAGATGACACTTTTATTATTTAAAGTGTCAACCCTAAGGGGTATTGTACGAGTTAAGTCGGCTCCTTTTATTTTAAACCTCTTTGCTGCACTTCAATCCCCCTAATTCTAGTTACCGCCATTATAACAGTTTCCCCAGCAAAAAAGGATCCGCATGTCAACGGATCCTTTTCATTAACCCTTAACCACCAAACTTTCGTAGGGGCGTAGGGTCACTTGGTCACCGAGCAGGGTGACTTCTTCTTCGTAGTTAGCGATCAACTTTTGGACGGCCTTGCCTTGCCAGTGGTTCGGCAGGGTCACGGTGGTCGTAGTCCCGTAGAAGTTGTTGAGAACCAAGAGGCGTTCGGCTTGATCAGCCAAATAGCGTTCGTAGGCCAGCACCTGGTCATCATCTTCAAGCAGTGGGGTGAAGTGGCCCTCGCTGATCAGCGGTTCGGTGCGGCGCAGTTCGATCAGGCGCTGGTAGTAGTTGAAGATGCTACCGTGGGCAAGTTCTTTTTCTACGTTGATTTGCCGTTGGTCGGTGGGGATCAGCCACGGCTTGACGGTGCTAAAGCCGGCGTATTCGCTGTCGTCCCAGTGCATTGGCGTCCGGGAGTTGTCACGGGCCTTGCTGTGAACGATGGCGAAGGCCTCTTGTTCGGAGTGGCCTTCTTGAATTAGGCGTGCGTAAGCGTTGTGGGCTTCGACGTCCACGTAGTCGGCCATCGAATGGTAGGCCGGGTCGATCATCCCGATTTCCTCACCCATGTAAATGTAGGGGGTCCCCCGCATCAGGTGGATGGCGGTCGCCAGCATCGTACCGGATTCAATCCGGTAGTTGACCGGGTCGCCGAACCGGGTCAGGGCCCAGGGTTGGTCGTGGTTGTTCCAAAAGAGGGCCTGCCAGCCGCCGCCCTGGTCCATCTTGGTTTGCCAGTCAAAGAAAAGGCGCTTGAGCTTCATGAAGTCGAAGGGAACCTGGCTCCACTTTTCGCCGTGGTCGTAGTCGACCTTGAGGTGGTGGAAGGAGAAGACCATGTCGACTTCGTGATCACCGGGGCGGGTGTATTCAATCGAGTTTTCGATTGAGGTGGATGACATTTCCGCCACCGTTACGATTTCCGGGTCCCGCCCGAAGGTGGCTTGGTTGAGCTCCTTGATGAACTGGTGGACGATCGGGGTGTCGGTGTAAAGGGCCTTTTCTTCTTCAATGTTGGTTGAGTCAACGAAGTGCTCGTCCTTGCCGATGACGTTTAAGACGTCAAAGCGCAAGCCCTTAACGCCCTTCTTTTCCCAGAAGCGGACGACGTCTTGGAGGTGGTGGCGCACGTCGGGGTTGTGCCAATCCAGGTCAGCCTGGGTCGGGTCATACAAGTGGAGGTAGTACTTGCCGGTGTCGCCGAACTTCGCCCAGGCCGGGCCGCCGAATTTAGATTGCCAGTTGGTCGGCAGGCTGCCGTCGGGCTTAGGGTCACGCAGGTAGAAGAACTTTTGGTAGTAGGGGTCGCCGGCCAGGGCCTTTTGGAACCACTCGTGTTCGGTCGAGCAGTGGTTTAAAACCATGTCGAGCATCACGCCGATCCCGGCTTCGCCTAGTTTGTCCACCAGTTCCTCGAAGTCGGCCATCGTCCCGAAGCGGGGGTCGATTTCCTTGTAGTTGGAAATGTCGTAGCCGTTATCGTTGAGCGGCGACTTGTAGAAGGGGTTGAACCAGATCAGGTCGACGTGAAGCTTTTTTAAGTAGTCGATTTTATCGATGATCCCGCGCAGGTCGCCGATCCCGTCGTGGTTGGAATCGTAAAAGGACTTGGGGTAGAGTTGGTAGATTACTTTTTGACCGAGGGTTGACATGGTTTCTCCTTTAAATTGATTGACGGCGGGCAAAGTCGATGAAGCGGAAGCGGTCCGGCCGGTGGTAGGAAGTGGTCAGCTGAAAGAGGGTCGTGTCCTCTAGGTAGACCAGGCTCTTGACGACGACGACCAGGCTGCCGGCGGCAAGTTTCAGTTCAGCGGCGATGTCTGGGCTGGCCGGGACGACGGTGATTTCCTTGGTGGCGTAGGCGATCTTGAGCCCCAGCTCGCCTTCAAAGTACTGGTAGATCGATTGTTCGGCGGCCGCGGTGGGCACTTTATCGATTGGTGGGGTTAGCAGGTAGTCGTCATCGACCACGACCGGGGTGCCGTTGATTTGGCGCAGGCGCCGCAGGTGGATTGACGGCAGTGCACCGATCTCTTTTTCCATGAAGTGGGTCGGGGTGGTGGCCGGTTGATTGATCAAAACGCTGGTCTTGGCGTGCATCCCCAGCGACGAGTTTAATTCCGAAAAACTGGTCAGACCCGATACCGGGAAGGTGAAGCGTTGCAGGTCCAAAACCACGGAGCCCTTACCGCGCACCTTTTGGATCAAGCCCAGTTCGGTGAGTTGGTCAAGGGCCTTGCGGATGGTGCCGCGGGCGGTCCCGTACAATTCGCACAGGGCGCTTTCACTCGGCAGTAAGTCGCCGGGCTGATACTGTTGAAATTTGATTTTGTTGGCCAAATCCTTGGCGATCATGGCTTGCTTATTGGTGGCCATCTGATTACCTCCTTATTAACGCCTTGATTATAGCATAAGTATAGACAAGTTTTACAAGGGAGTAAAGCCCGGTTTAAATGTGATTTAAATAATTTAAGCGCTTTCGTTGACAACTTGTCTATACAGGTTTAAGATAAGACACGAATTAAAAGAAAGGGATTACAAAAACTATGGCAAAGAAAATTCCGTTGCTGACACCGGCTGCTGGCCAGGTGATCGGCCTAAAGAAAGTTGACGACCAAGTCTTTTCCTCCGGGATGATGGGGCAGGGGTTTGGCCTTGAACCGAGTTCCGGCCAAGTCGTCGCTCCCGTGGCTGGGGAGGTGGCGATGGTCGCCGAAGCTAAGCACGCGATTGGTTTCACCACCAGCGATGGCTTAGAGGTGCTGGTCCACATGGGGATCAACACGGTTGAAATGAAGGGTGCACCCTTTGAAATCAAGGTTAAAGCCGGCGACAAGGTGGTGGCCGGCCAAGCAATCGCCACGATGGACCTGACCAAGGTAAAGGAAGCTGGTTACGCCACCACGATCGTGACCCTGGTCACCAACGCACAAGACGTCTTGGAAGGGCTCGACATCGAAGAAAAGACGGTTGAGGCAGGGACCCCCGTCGCCACTGCCTACCTCAAGAAGGCGACCAAGAAGAGTGGCAAACTGGATTACGACGCCTTGGCTTCTACGATCATCGAAAACGTCGGCGGTAAGGAAAACGTCAACGGTTTAATCCACTGCATCACCCGGCTGCGCTTCTACTTAAAGGACGAAAGCAAGGCTCACGATGCCGTCTTGCAAGACACCCCGGGGGTCATTGACATCATTCACGCCGCCGGCCAGTACCAAGTCGTGATCGGCAACGAGGTCACCAACGTGTACGACGCCGTGCTCAAGCAGATGCCGGAATTAGATGACGCCCCGGCCGCCACGCCGGTTCAAAACGACGGTAAGAATCCGGTCAGTCGGGCCTTTAACAACCTGATTGGTTTCATTACCGGGTCAATGAGTCCGGTCATTGGGGTGATCGCCGCGTCCGGGATCATCAAGGGGATGCTCGCCCTCTTGACCCTGCCGCAACTGGGCTCCTTGCTTAGCCCAACCAGCACCCTGTACTTATCCGTTTCCGCCATGGCCGACTCGGCCTTCTTCTTCCTACCAATCCTGGTGGGGTACGCGGCGGCCAAGCGGATCGGGGGTGACCCAATCGTCGCCGCTACGATCGGTGGGGTGCTGACCTACCCGCAGATCATCACCTGGGGGAAGTCGTTTAAGTCAATGTTCACCATCTTTGGCTTCCACTTCCAGTTCTTAAACTACACATACTCAATCTTCCCGATGATTCTCGCCGCCTGGCTGGCTAAGAAGCTGGGCGATTGGCTCAAGAAGGTGCTGCCGAGTTACCTGCAGATGATCTTTAACCCGATGATTACCGTGCTGGTCGTTTCCACGATCACCTTGGTCATCACCGGGCCGATCATCCAAGGCTTCGCCAACGGGTTAGCGGTCTTGATCAACGACCTAGTTCACGCTTCCGGTTGGTTAGGCGGTCTCGTGATCGGGGCCTTCTACCAAGTGCTAGTCATCTTTGGCTTGCACTGGGGGGTTGTTCCGCTGGTTGCCCAACAAATTGCTGGGACCCACGAATCCGCGTTGAACGCCATCATTTCTTCGACGATGGTTTCCCAAGGGGCCGCCGTCTTGGCCGTCGCCATCAAGTCCCACAAGAAGGACACGAAGTCCCTCGGGATCGCCGCTGCCATCTCCGCCTTCTGCGGGGTGACCGAACCCGCCATTTACGGGATAAACCTGCGCTACCGTAAGGTCTTCATCTCCGGGCTGGCTGGTTCCGGGGTCGGTGGTTTGATTACCGGCCTGATGCACGGGTCGATGTACGGGTTCACCGGTTCCTTGATCGGGTTCTCCTCCTTCTTCAACCCGGCCCACCCGACGCAACTGACTAGTTTCTACGCCTTCTTACTGTCGAGCCTCGCCGCCATCATCGTTTCCTTTGTCCTGACTTGGGTCTGGGGTTACAATGATCAAATGGCGATGGGCAAGAAGGTTGAAAAGAAGCAACGCCCGGGGACGAAGTAGAAGTGCGACTAACCATTTGGCAGGCCGTATCGGAAGTGTTCACCACCTTCCCTTCTAGTACCTTAGACCATTACAAAAAGAAGAGACCATCAGTCGGTGGCCACTTCTTTTTTCAGAGAAAGCGTTTTCGTTTGTGGCGATTCATGATATAATCTAGGATGGCACGGGGTGGAAGTCCTTTGCAAACTTTGCCTGTCCGCCGCTGCATAGTGGTGGTGCTAATACCGTACCTAGATAATAACAATACCTACCCCCTCCGGAAACGGAGTCTCCTGTAGTAGCGTTGGGGCGATTGCTCGACTTAACCAGGCACCTTCCACGTCATGCTTTATCACTATATCCAGGGTCCCCCTTACGCCTCCTCATTGCAAGGGGGGCCTTTTTTGGCCGTCGTTAACGTTTAGGGCCGCGGCCACTTGGCGCCGGTTGGCTAATTGTTTCTACCATTATATGTAATCAGGGTGCAACCATTCATTTATCCATAATTGGCGAGAATAACCCCACTTCGACAAGTGGGGGATGAATCGCCTCCTTAAAGCACGATAGTGCTTTTTCTTTTGCGCTATGGTATATTTAGTATATGTTAAAGGATCGTGGTGATAACAATAGAATTAGATAGAAATCAGCACTCAGTATATTTACTCAATTATCATTTAGTAATGGTTGTTAAATATCGGCGTAAAGTCATTAACGATGAAATATCTGAGTATCTGAAACATCGTTTTGTAGTAGTTGGTCAGTCTTATGGTATTAATCTTCAAGAGTGGAACTATGATATTGACCATGTTCATGTCTTGTTCCGCGCAACACCGCATACGGAGATGGCTAAGTTCCTGAACGCTTATAAATCATCAAGTTCTCGAATGGTTAAGAAACTATTTCCAGAAATTAAGCGTCAGTTGTGGAAATCCGCTTTTTGGACCCAAAGCTATTGTTTAATTAGTACTGGTGGTGCACCGTTAGAAGTAGTAAAAAAGTACATTGAAAGTCAAGGGAGAAAGTAATGGTTCTTAAAGCCGTGAAAATGCGTATATATCCTAATTCCGAGCAACGTGACCGTTTAATGCAAACCTTCGGTTGCGCTCGTTTTGTGTGGAATCAGATGCTTAATATGCAAATTGAGCGGCGAAAGAACAATCCAGACGCCAAGTTTGTCAATGCCTTTGGCATGAACAATCTTCTAAAACGATTAAAAGAAGAATATCCCTGGTTGAAGCAAGCAGAATCAACATCCTTGCAAAGCGCTAATCGCAATCTAGCCGACGCCTTTCAGCGTTTTTTTAAAGGGCCTGAAACTTGAAAGCGCAGAATAGCGGGCTTAACCCGTCATTCTGCGCTTTTCCACTCTAAAAATAGAAAAACGCAAGCTCTCCTACGTTATACTTTAACTGATCAAAACCAAAGTAAAGGAGTTCTTGCGCTATGAACAGTATAAAGCAATCGCAATCGAATGACGAGGCTCAATTCTTAATCCGGACCTTCTTTAAGCAGATTGGTCTAGGTAAAATTATTCATCAAATTAACTTTAAACGACACACGCCAATCAGCCCGTTGATGATGATTAAGTGGTTAATGACGACCATCTTTGCCCGTAAATCACTTTACCGTGCGCAATCAGACGCTAATTTCACCACCCGGACGGTCCGTAATTTTCTGAATGATGGCCGAACCAATTGGCAAAAGTTAACCTGCCTCTTAACGAGCTAAGTAATCAAGGCCCTTCGCCCCTTTATCGATTCCCGCCGCCGACTAGCACTAATCATTAATGACAGTCTCTTTGCCCGTCCTTATGCCAAGAAGACTGAGCTACTCGCTCGAGTTTACGACCACGATAAAGGGGTATACGTCCGTGGCTACCGGGCTCTCACCCTGGGCTGGAGTGACGCCAACACCTTTCTCCCGGTTAATTTCGCTTTAATGTCGAGTGGAAAAGCGGAGAATCAATTGGGACCTTGCCTGAAGAACGATCAGCGGACCTTAGCTGGTCAACGTCGAAACCAAGCACGAACTAAGATGAATGAAGCCGCCGTTGATCTGGTTTCCCAAGCCCTTCAGAATGGTGTTCCAGCTCAATATGTTCTCTTTGATAGCTGGTATAGTTCACCTAAAATGTTTGACCTGATCAACCAGCTCGGCCTTGATGGGGTTGGAATGCTAAAGCGTTCCAAGAAGGTTTACTATCGCTATCGTAAGCGCCTGTATTCCGTTAAGACGCTCTACCAGCGACTCCAGACAGAAGGGCGTAAGTCTAAAGAAGGCGCCACTTACCAGTATAGTTGTGTCGTTGAAAGTCTATCGGGCGTTGAATTAAAGTTGGTGTTCGTAAGCAATCGCCACCATGCCAACAACTATTTAGTCTTGGCAACTACGAAGACCTCTCTCCGCCCAAATGAAATCATTCAACTATATGGCCGGCGCTGGCAGATCGAGACCTACTTCAAAGCTGCCAAGCAATACTTACGTTTTGACCAAACTCAGGTCCAGAAGTATGACGGTCTTTGCGGTCACCTTGCCATGGTCATGATAACATATGACCTCCTAGCGTGGCAGGAAAGGCAAGAGCGGGACGATCGAACCATTGGCGATCTATTTTACATTATGGGAGAAGCCATGCCTGATTTGAACATTACTGAGGTATTGGTATGGTTCGTAAAAACTTTACAAGAATTCATGGAAGATGAACCAATTATCCCAAGGAACCTCCTCGAGGGGACTGTTAACCAATTTATTAAGCACCTACCACAATCCGTTGCCAAACAGTTTCAAGCCGCTTGAAACTGACTAATTTAGTGAGCCTAAATTTCAAATGGGCTACGTGATTAGGGGCACTTTGGGGTGATTATCTGCTTTCAAGTTTCAGTAAAGGGCAAAATAAGTTTCCACACTTTAAGTCACGAAAGTATGCACAGAGCTATAACTCGAAATGTGTTAACCACAACATTAAAGTGATTGACAATCACCATATTAAGTTGCCTAAATTAGGGGTAGTTTACTTTCGATCAGGACGTTTGCCACAAGGCAAAATCAAGAACGTTACTGTTCGCCTAACTGTTGCTAATCAATACTACATTACCGTTTTAACTGAATGCGAAAACCAAACATTAGCTAAGACTGGTAAGCGCGTTGGTGGTGATTTAGGATTAAAATCATTACTTAATCTATCCGACGGTTACAAAGAGCCAATTCACCATTTTGAAGATAAGTATCGTAAGAAGCTACACCATTGGGAAAAGTTGCGCAGTCGACGCTACTTATTAGCTAAACAAGCCATTGCTTGGGATTATCACAATAAGGTCTTAGCTCCACGGCAATTAGACGACTTCAAAAATTACCAAAAAGCTCGTGTCATGGTTGCTAAATATCGTCAAAAAATCGCCAACCAACGGTTGGATCAGTTACAAAAGTTCACAACCAAGTTAGTTAAACAATATGATATCATTGTGCTAGAGAAACTTAACATTAAGGGTATGTTGAAAAATCATAAACTAGCTCGAGCGATTACCAACGCTAGTTGGTCTAAGCTAGTTAGTATCTTGCAGTATAAATGTGATTGGTACGGTAAAAAACTCATTCAGGTTAATCCAGCTTATACTAGTCAAATCTGTATTAACTGTGGGGAAAACAACCATCGGTTAGGTTTAGATAAATCGGAATGGCTAGACGTTCGTGAATGGGATTGTCCCAACTGCGGGACCCGCCTAGATCGCGATATCAATGCAGCTCAAGTAATTATGAAAAAGGGGTTAGCTACCCAATAATTAAGCTATTTAGGCCTGGGACGGGCCTTGGTCAATAGTCGTAACCTCTGCTCGAAAGTTCACTTAGAACCGGTAGAGTAAGTATGCGATGTTCCCAGAATCTCCCACTTCAAGCGTCAAGCCGTAGGCTTAGCTAAGTGGGAGTAGTTCAACGTATAATAATTGCTAACGTAGCATTGAAAATAGCATCAGGAGACTAAGAAATGAATAAGAAGAAAATGATTCGCCTGACGGCCTTAGTAGGGGTCGCTACGGCAACGGGGGTGGTTGCGGAGGCTAATCAAGCTCACGCAGCTACCACCACAACTACCGAGACTACTAATCAAACCACGAACGCGAGCGTTGAAAGTACCCAAGCGGCTGTCGATGCTGCCCAGAGTGCGTTCGATACTGCCCAGACCAGTGTTGATAATGCCCAGGCTAACGTCACGAGTGCCTCTAACAACGTAACGTCAGCGTCGGCAACCCTCTCGTCCGCAATTGCCAATAAGGAAGCCGCTACCTCGGAAAACATTGCGTCGGCAACTAGTGCCGTTTCCTCGCAAGCCGTTGTAGTGGCATCGGCCTCTCAGGCGGTCAGTGAGCAGGCGGGGGTAGTTAGCGCGGCTGCTAGCGTTCAAGCTAGTGCCCAAGCAGAGGCGACTAGTGCTTCAGCTAGCCTTTCTTCTTCCTCGGCCAACGTCGCTAGTGCTACTAGTGCTCTGAGTGCTGCTGAAGCTGCTTTGACTAGTGACCAGTCAACCGCCGCTAATAACCTATCAGCCGCTGAGAGTGCGGCCTCATCCGCCAGTGCGGCGGTCTCTTCTGGTCAGGCAGCAGTTGACAATGCTCAAGCGGCCGTGGCTAGTGCTCAGGCCATTGTGGACGCAGTTGCTGAAGTGCAGTCAAGCGATGTAATCAACATGTCAGTGGCCTACATCACCGCTTTAAAGAACTACTTAGCGAACCCAAGTTCCGCAAACGAAGCCGCCTTACAGGAAGTGGCGAAGGGTGCTGATTATGTAAAAGAGTTACAACAAAAGTTCAAATCAGATGCATCCTTAGACGTGGTGGTGGACCCAAGTGACCCAACGGTTCAAGAAGCCCTGTCCGTTTACGCGGTTAATTTAATCAATCATCTGCGTAATCAGTACGGGTTGACGACCGCCTTTGGTGCCAGTGCCAACGCTAACGTAGCGGCGATAGACTTTGTCAAAAAGTACTACGATGACGAAGACTGGAACATCTTCGGCACCACCGGTAGCGATGGCAAAGGCCACAACAAAAATGGATTAGACGCCTATGCTGATCAGCTCAATACTAGCATTGCCGAAGATGCGGGTTCAGGGCTGACGACCTGGGTCAACGGTAAGGCAACGATGGCCACCACCACGCTGCACAACTTACTTTACGCTGTCTACTCCGACATCGCCACAATGCTCTTTGACGACGGGGGCACCAACAATTGGAGCCACGCCCAGTCAATCTTTGAAGACGGGACGATCCTAGGAACTGACGGCTTTAACAACGTATACCTAGGGGTGGCCTTTGATAAGTACGGGTACGCCCACTACGAACTTTACAACGCTACGGAAGGGAACCACTTAGGTAACAATGCCTACAGCTTAGACGTTCAGACGGTCGCCCAAGCCCTGCTAACCAACGCCCAGGCTAGCCTAGCGTCCGCTAAAGCGTCCCTCCAGAGGATGACCACCAATTTGATGGTGGCGAAGGCGGCGGTGGTCGCCGCCCAAAACCGGTTAGCGGTTTTGGAAAATAGTTCAGCCAACGATTTAGTAGCCGTGACGAAGGCGCGGACGCAATTAGCTAGCGCTGAGACCAGTTACCAAACCGCCCTGGCTACCTACAAGCAAAAGGAGGAGGCCCTAAAAAAGGCTGGCGATAACTTGGCGGCTGCCCAAGCGTCACTGGAAGCTGCTCAAGCAACCTTAGCAACCGCCAAGGCCAAGTTAGCCGAGTTAGAAGAAACGGTGGCTAACTTAACCAACGCCGATCAGTTACTGGTAGCCGCCCAAGCCGCCTACGAGCAAGCGGTTGCTAATTTGACGACGGCGACGGGGAATTTGGGGGCTGCTCAAGTTGACTTAGCTAAGGCCGAGTCACAACTGGCCCTGGCCGAAGACACAGCTGAACAGGCGAAGGTCCGGGCCGCAATTGCCGCTCAAGTTGATCAACAGCTTAATGGGTCTACCACAAACGACCACCAGTCGGCGGGGCAAGACGCAACAAGTTTAAAGACTAACGGGCGGGCGCTGACGGCAACGGTCGCAACGGCTAGCGCTGCAAAACAGAAGCAGGGCGCCAATCAAGGTCGCCTACCGCAAACTGGTAATGACGACCAAGAAGCCTCCACGATGGCCCTAGTTGGGTTAGGAATGCTGGGGATGGCGACCGGATTATATGGTTACAAGAAGAAAAGGCTAACCAAATAGCCACTTAATTTAATAATGAAAATCCCGGTAAATAATTAATTATTTATCGGGATTTTTTATCGACTTGAAAATAAAATGAGATTATTTGCCATAAATTGGCGAGAATTTAAAATTTAGTCTATAATGTTAAGTGTTGCTTTAAAAGTTAATGAGATCACTTTAACTTTGGATGCGAATTCATTTCTAAATCAAACCGATTACCGGTTGAATCTACAAAATGGGAGGGAAATGGATGAATAAGCAAAAAAATACCGACACGGCCTTCTTCGGGCAACCCCGTGGCCTGTCGACGCTGTTCTTTACGGAAATGTGGGAACGGTTCAGTTACTACGGGATGCGTGCCATCCTGTTGTTCTACATGTACTTCGCCGTTACCAAGGGTGGTCTGGGCATGGACCAAACCACGGCGGCATCGATCATGTCGATCTATGGTTCCTTAGTTTACTTATCCGGGGTGGTCGGCGGTTGGCTGTCTGACCGGGTTTGGGGTTCACGCAAGACCGTCTTTTACGGTGGGATCTTGATTATGTTTGGGCACATCGCCCTTTCCTTACCATTTGGCGCACCGGCCCTGTACGCCTCAATCCTCTTGATTGTTTGCGGGACCGGGTTGTTGAAGCCAAACGTTTCCGAAATGGTCGGGAGCCTTTACTCAGAAGACGACAAGCGGCGTGACGCCGGTTTCTCAATGTTTGTCTTCGGGATCAACTTAGGGGCCGCCGTGGCGCCGTGGGCCGTTCCGTGGGCCGCCAGTGGCTTTGGGCTCAACCTCTTTGGGAGCGAACAAAACTTCCACGCTGGGTTTTCCTTAGCCGCAATTGGGATGTTCTTTGGGTTACTGCAGTACTACTTTGATGGAAAGAAGTACTTGTCAAAGGACAGCCTGTACCCAGATGACCCAATTGACAAGGAAAGCCTGCGTCCAATCATCAACTGGACGATTATCGGCCTGGTAGCCTTAGCGGTCATCCTTGGCTTAATGGCGGCGATGGGACAACTCAACGTTACCAACGTCATTAACCTGATCACCTTTGTAGCCATCATCTTGCCAATCATCTACTTTATCATGATGATTTCCAGCAAGAAGGTAACCAAGGTGGAACGTTCCCGGGTCATTGCGTACATGCCACTGTTCGTTGCGGCCGCTATCTTCTGGGGAATTGAAGAATCTGGTTCCGTGGTCTTGGCCCTGTTTGCCGAACAACGGACGGTGCTCCACATTGGGGGCTGGCACTTTGCCGCCGCTAACTTCCAGACCTTAAACCCCCTGTTCATCATGATCTTAACGCCATTCTTCGTTTGGCTGTGGGGCCGTTGGAAGAACCAACCAAGCGCCCCTGGTAAGTTCACCGCTGGGTTGATCATCGCCGGGTTATCCTACGTTTGGATGGCAATTCCGGGGATGTTGTACGGCACTGACGGACGGGTTTCCCCGTTCTGGCTGGTTGGTTCCTGGTTCATCGTTGAAATCGCCGAAATGCTGATTTCACCAATTGGACTGTCCGTAACGACTAAGCTGGCCCCGAAGGCCTTCAAGTCACAAATGATGTCAATGTGGTTCCTGGCTAACTCCGCCGGGCAAGCCGTTAACGCCCAAATCGTTAAGTACTACTCATCAGCAACCGAAGTTCCGTACTTCTTAGCCGTTGGGTTAGTCTCGATCGTCTTTGGGATCATCCTCTTCTTCTTCATCAAGCGGATCCATGGCTTGATGGAAGGGGTCGACTAAATAACATAAAAAGCGCTCTCCAGGTGGGGGCGCTTTTTGCTTGTCTAAAAAGGCGGCAATGCCCATAATAAAGTCGTTTAAAGGAGCGAAACGATGAAAATTGCCATTAGCAGTGATAACCACTTAGACGTTAACCGGGTGGACGTAGCCGCCACCATGGAGGCCCAGGCCGCCTGGTTGAAACAACAAGAAGTCGCCCACTATTTTTTCTTGGGGGATTTATTTAACGACTTCACCCGGACCCAGTCCTACTTTAAAGAACTAGCGGACCAACTACCGGGCGTGGGGATTCATTACCTAGCTGGTAATCACGATATGATTAAGGGGGCGAGCTTTGCAGAAATCGAAGAGAATGACGATCCGTGCTACTTTCACCGCCGCTACCTCGATTTGGGTGCTAACTGGCGGGTGGTGGGCAATAACGGTTGGTACAACTATGACTTTTCCGTTTACCACGACCAGCCCGCGGAGGTCGCCAAGTGGAAGCGGGTTTACTGGCTGGATTCAACAATCGACCAACCAATCAGTGACCAAGCACGCGAGGATTTGGTGCTAGGGCAAGTCGCCAGTCAACTTACGGCAGCCAAGCGGGTCGGCAAACAGGTTCTCTTTTTAACCCACTTTGCCCCCCGCCACCAGGCTCTGATGGTTAGGCCAACCAAGGTCAAGGGACCGCGAATGGAGCGCTCCTTTCAAATGATTCGGGCCCTGATGGGGGCTGATCAGTTGGGCGACTTACTCGAAGCGAGCGGGGTGGTACAAACGGCTTATTACGGCCACCTCCACGGCCTGCATCCGACCTTTACCCACGGCGGGGTGACCTACGTCAACCCCGCGGTCGGCGTCAACAAGAAGCGGATGAACGAGTGGCAACGGCCGACATTTATGGAACAATGGGCCTGGCGAACTAAAATTGTCGATCTGGACAAAAAAGTTTGAAAAAGGTCTTGCAATTATCCGGAAGGTTCGGTAATATAATATTCGTTGATTGTTACCAAACAGTCATGACCTTTTCGGAGGAGTAGCGAAGTCTGGTTAAACGCGACGGTCTGTAAAACCGTTCCTTTTGGTTCGGTGGTTCGAATCCACTCTCCTCCATTTTATTATTGGGCTATAGCCAAGTGGTAAGGCAACGGTTTTTGGTACCGTCATGCGCTGGTTCGAACCCAGCTAGCCCAACTAATTAACCGTTCCGGGATTCCGGAGCGGTTTTTTGTTTCCAAAGGGGGATTTTGATGCCAAAGCAAGGAAAAGTAGCTAAAGCCAGTCGCCAGGTGCGAATTAAAAACGGCGGGGGGAAGGTCAAGCGACAGGGGCGCTTGATTGACCCGGATCAGTTAGAGAATTTTTTGCTGGTTCGCTACGCCCTGACCGCCCGGCGTCACATTAATCCTAGTGAGCGGGAGAGTTGCCAACGCTTCCTCCAGGAAGTAGCGAGCCGCCTGAACGGGGGCAACGTGGTGATGGACCAATTCAGCGCCCGGCTTGTCGGTGACTTATTGCCCCAGCTGCCCTGGCAGTTCTTTATGCAAGTAGCCAACAACTGGCCAACGTTGCGCCAATTCCTCGGCCGGGAGTTGCCGGCCGTGCCACTACGAGACAGGCTCCGGGTGGCATCCTTACCGACTGAAGCGGAGTTTAACGAACTGCTAGTTACCAAGTTGGCCCGCCAAATTGCGGCGCTGACCCTGTTAAACAAGGCTAACAGTGCCGACCAGCGGGAGATGCTGGCGACCGCGATGCAACAAACCCTGTATCAAAACGGGCAAATTAGCTGGGCCCAGGTGCGGGTGCTGTATGCCCCGCTAGGTTATACGGTGCCAGAAAACGTTGATGACGGCACTAGGCAGTGGCTTTTAGACTTAGTTAAGGTTTAACCGTTCCCGTTTACGGATCCGCGGGGGCTTGTTATCATAGACACAATACACGAATTGATGAGTAGAAAGGATGGCACTTGCCATGCAAAAGTTCTTTACCGTACTTGGTGGGATGGGGACCCTGGCCACCGAAAGTTACATGCGGATTTTAGACCAACGGACGCCAACTAATTGTGACCAGGATTACCTCGATTACATCGTAGTTAACCACGCCACGGTACCGGATCGGACCAGTTGGATTTTAGATCACGATCAAGAAAGTCCGGTGCCGGTTTTAGTCGAAGACGTCAAGCAACAGAGCTTACTGCAACCAGAGTTCTTTGTTTTGATCTGTAACACCGCCCACTACTTTTTTAAGGACTTGCAAGCGGCAACCGAAATTCCGATCTTAAACATGCTAGAAGAAACGGTTAAGGAGATCAAAAAGATTAAGCCGGATGCTAAAAAGGTGGGGCTGTTAGCCACGCCGGGGACGGTGGAATCCGGGATTTACGACCACTACATCCAAGCGGCCGGCTACGAAGAGTTGAAGCCGACCCAAGAGATTTTAGACGCAACCGAAGACCTGATCTACCATGACATCAAGGAGGCGGGGCATTCCGATGGTGCCAAGTACCACGAGTTAGTCCGTAAGATGGTGGAAGAACAAGGGGCCGACGTCGTCATTTTGGGCTGCACGGAACTATCCTACGCTGAGGAGCTGAACCCGGAAACGACCTACCCGGTGGCCGATTCGCAATCCATCATTGCGGACCGGACCTTAGAGTTGGCCCTCAAGTCGCAAAAGGGGCGTTAAAACGAGATTAATCAACGGGTAATGGGGAACCGACCACGAAAACGTGAATTTTGGGGCCCCGTTACCCCTTTTTGTTGCCAAATGTTTGGTAGCCCATATTGACAGTGTTAAAATGAACATATTGAATTGATTAGCGTAGTAAGGGGGAGCAAGCATGGGATCACCGGTATACATTCAAATTCATAACCAACTACGGGAAAACATTGAAGGCGGTAAGTGGCAAGTCGGCGAAAAGATTCCGGCCGAGCGGGAACTGGCGGCCGAGTTTGGGGTCAGCCGCATGACCCTGCGCCAGGCGATTCAAACCCTTGTTGACGAAGGGGTGTTGGAGCGTCGGGTCGGGTCCGGGACCTTCGTGGCCAGCCGCAAGGTTCAAGAGAAAATGGCCGGCGTCACCTCCTTTACCGACCTGATGGAGGGGATGGGCAAGGTGCCGTCTAGTAAGACCATTTCCTATCACCTGACCATTCCGTCGCAAAGTGAGATGGAAAAGTTACAGTTAAAGGGTGACGAGCAGGTCTTACGGATGGAGCGAATTCGCTACGGGAACGGGATTCCGATCTGCTACGAGGTGGCAACGATTCCCGCTCAACTAGTGGCGGACTTTTCAAAAGAGGAAGTGACGACGTCTTATTACCGGACCCTGGCTGAGCGCTCGCACCTCTACCCGGGGCACGCCATTCAGAACGTTTCGGCAACCAACGCCACCGAAAAGATCGCTGAGTACCTGGATATCAAGCGCGGTGACGCCCTCTTGCGAATGACGCAGATTTCTTATTTGCAGGATGGGCGCCCCTTTGAATACGTCCACACCCAGTACGTGGGCAGTCGCTTTGAATTTGTCTTGGAAAAATAAGGCCAGACTTTAATTTGTGAGGAAAAACAAATGGATTACAACTATCCTGATGATAGCTATACGCTACATACCGACGCATACGAACTCTCGATGATGCAGACCTACTATAAAAAGGGGTTGGCCAACCGGAAGGCGGTCTTTGAAGCCTTTTTCCGGAAGATGCCCTTTGAAAATGGGTACGCCGTTTTCGCCGGTTTGGAACACATCATCACCTACCTAAAGAACCTCCGCTTTTCAAAGACGGACATTGACTACCTGAAGACGACCGGGCAGTTTGATGATGACTTTTTGGACTACCTGGCTAACTTCCGGTTTCAAGGGACCCTGCGCTCGGTAGTTGAAGGGGAGTTGGTCTTTAATCACGAGCCACTCTTACAAGTTGAAGGTACGATTATGGAGGGGACGTTGGTAGAAACGGCCCTGTTAAACATCATCAACTACCAAATCATGATTGCTACGAAGGCCGCCCGAATTAAGTCGATCGTCGGCGACCAAACGGTAATGGAGTTTGGCTCGCGGCGGGCCCAGGAATTTGACGCAGCCCTGTGGGGAACCCGGGCAGCCTACATTGGCGGGTTTGATTCCACCAGTAACGTCCGGGCCGGTAAGCTCTTTGGCATTCCGATTTCCGGGACCCACGCCCACGCCCTGGTGCAGACCTACCGGGATGAATACGAAGCCTTCAAGGCCTACGCCGAAACTCACCACGACTGCACCTTCTTGGTTGATACCTTTGACACCCTGCGTTCCGGGGTGCCGAATGCCATCCGGGTGGCCAAGGAATTTGGCGACCGGATCAACTTCCAGGGGGTCCGGATTGACTCCGGGGACATGGCTTACCTGTCCAAGAAGGTCCGGAAAATGCTGGATGAGGCGGGCTTTAAGGACGCCAAGATTGTCTGCTCCAACGGCCTCGACGAAAAGACAATCCAAAACCTCCAGATGCAGGGGGCAAAAATTGACGTCTGGGGGATTGGCACCAAGCTGATCACCGCTTACGACCAACCAACCCTGGGGGCGGTTTACAAGCTTACTCTAGTGGAAGACGAAACCGGTAAGATGGTTAACACCATGAAGTTATCCAACAACGTTTCCAAGATGTCCACGCCGGGTAAGCACCAGGTGTGGCGAATCACCGACCGGGTGGACGGCAAAAGCGAGGGCGATTACGTCACCTTAAGTGGCGAAGATCCGCGCCAACTGGACTCCTTATACATGTTTGACCCGAACTATACTTTCTTGCACAAGACGGTTAAGGATTTCGTGGCCCGACCGCTCTTGCAAGACATCTTCGTTGATGGCCAGCTGGTTTACGAGCAGCCAGACTTGGAGACGATCCGGGCTTCCCGGGCCACCCACTTAGATCGCCTCTGGGACGAATACAAGCGGGACTTAAACCCCGAAGTTTACCCCGTCGACCTCTCCCAAAAGTGCTACGACAACAAGATGGCAATGATTCAAGAAATCCACGATTACGTCGATAAGATTTAAGAGGAGTAAAGCAAAAATGCGTCAATTGCAAGAACAAATTATTGAAGACCTCAAGGTGATCCCCACCATTGATCCGCAGGTTGAGGTACGACGCCGGATCGACTTTTTAAAGGACTACCTCAAGCAAACTAAGATGGTAACCCTGGTGCTGGGGATTTCCGGGGGGCAAGATTCCGCCTTGGCGGGGCGCTTGGCCCAACTGGCGGTCGAAGAACTGCGCAAGGAGTCGGGGAGCGAAGACTACCAGTTCATCGCCGTTCGCCTGCCCTATGGGGAACAAGCCGACGAATCCGACGCCATGATGGCGATTGACGATTTCATCCACCCGGACCGTGTGGTTAAGGTCAACATTAAGCCGGCCACCGACGCGATGGTAATGACACTGGAAGCCGCCGGGACTAAGATTTCCGATTTTAACAAGGGGAACATTAAGGCCCGCGAACGGATGATTGTCCAGTACGCAATTGCCGGGGAATACCACGGGGCGGTAGTCGGGACCGACCACGCCGCCGAAGCCGTAACCGGTTTTTACACCAAGTACGGGGATGGGGGTGCCGACGTGACGCCGCTCTCCCAACTCGATAAGCGCCAGGGGCGGGCCCTGTTAGAGTACCTCGGGGCGCCGGAAAAGCTTTACCAAAAGACCCCAACGGCCGACCTAGAAGAAGACCGGCCGGCCTTACCGGACGAACAAGCCCTGGGGGTAACCTACAAGGATATCGATGACTTCTTGGAGGGCCGGGAGGTTGACCAAGCCGCGGCCGAAAAGATCGAGGCCTGGTACCAACGGACTGGCCACAAGCGTCACATGCCGGTTGCTCCCTTAGACACGTGGTGGAAGGATTAAAGAGTGGAAACAGAAGTACTAACCCGGGTGCAGGCTAAGCTCACCCAATTCAAGGGCGCCCAAGTGCGGGTGGCCCTTGATTTATTAAACGATGGCAACACGATCCCCTTTGTCGCTCGGTACCGCAAGGAGGCGACGGGGGCGTTAGACGAAGTGGCCCTACAAACGATTCAAGAACAGGCTAAAAAAGAGCAGGAACTCTTTGACCGCAAAAACGCCGTGATTAAGTTGATCGAGGCGGCGGGGAAGTTAACGGCACCGCTACAAGAAAAAATTCAGGGCGCCGATGACTTAGCCACCGTTGAAGACCTGTACTTACCGTACAAGCAAAAACGGCGGACCAAGGCCCAAGTGGCTAAGGAAAACGGTTTGATGCCGTTAGCTAACTGGCTGCTCAAGTATGAGACCGCGGACCCGAAAACAGAAGCGGCGCACTACGTTAATCAAGAGGTGCCAGACGCTGAGGCGGCCCTGGCCGGCGCGCACGAAATTCTCGCCGAGGGGATTGCCGAAATGGCGACGGTGCGCAGCTGGTTGCGTAATTACACCACTGAGCACGGCCGGTTAGAAGTCGCCGTCAAAAAGGACGGGGAGCAACTGGATGAGCGAGGCGTTTACGAGCAGTACTATGACTTTAGCGAGCAGGTTAGCCAGCTTAGCTCCTACCAGATCCTAGCGATCAACCGGGGGGAAAAGGAGAAAATCCTGCGGGTTAAGGTGGTGGCCGACCCAACCACGGTAATCAACTACCTGAACTTCCGCCTGGTACGTGGCCACCAGCCAAACGCCGCGACCGAGTTGGTGGAAGCGGCGGCCAAAGACGCCTATAAGCGCTTTTTGGGACCGGCGATTGAGCGGGAGGTGCGCACTAAGTTAACCGAAGGGGCCAGCGCCCGGGCAATCAAGGTCTTTGGGCAAAACCTCTACCACCTTTTGATGCAAGCGCCGTTAAAGGGCCGGGTGGTGTTAGGTTTTGACCCCGCCTACCGGACCGGGTGCAAGTTGGCGGTGTTAGATCCCCACGGGAAGGTGGAACAAATTGCCGTCATCTACCCCCACAAACCCGCCCCGGAAGCTAAGCGGGCCCAGGCCGAAGCGGAGTTTTTGGACCTGGTGGAACGCTACCAGGTTTCGACGGTCGCAATCGGGAACGGGACGGCCAGCCGTGAATCCGAGCAGTTTGTGGCTACGGCCCTGCAAAAGCTTAGCCGGCCAGTCTACTACGTAATTGTCAATGAAGCCGGGGCGTCGGTCTACTCGGCCTCACCAGCCGCCAGAGAAGAATTCCCGGACCTGACGGTGGAAAAGCGGAGCGCCATTTCAATTGGGCGCCGCCTCCAGGATCCGTTGGCGGAACTGGTTAAGATTGATCCGCAAGCCATTGGGGTCGGCCAGTACCAACACGACCTCCCGGAAAAGGAGTTAGCGAGTGAGCTCGACGCCGTTGTTGAACGGGCCGTTAACCGGGTGGGGGTTAATTTGAACACCGCTTCCTACCAGCTACTAACCCGGATTTCGGGGTTGACCAAGACGATTGCCCAAAACATCGTTGCTTACCGCAATGATAACGGCGCCTACACGAACCGGAATCAGTTAAAAAAGGTTCCCCGCCTCGGGCCCAAGGCCTTTCAACAAGCGGTCGGCTTTTTACGGATCGTCGGTGGGCAAAACCCGCTCGATAACACCGATGTCCACCCGGAAAGCTACCCGGTGGCCAAGTCAATTTTGGCGGCGGCCGACGTAACGGTGACCGAGCTGGGCACCGAGCAGGCCAACGCCCGGCTGGCTAAGCTTCAGCCAGCGGACTTCGTGTCCAAAACGGTCGGCTTAGCAACGGTAAAAGACGTGCTAGAGGCCCTGCAAAAGCCGGGGCGGGACCTACGCGACGGGATGCCGGCGCCGTTACTGCGTCAGGACGTAATGACGATGGATGACTTAAAGCCCGGCATGCAACTAGAGGGAACGGTGCGCAACGTCGTCGACTTCGGTGCCTTTGTTGACATTGGGGTTAAACACGATGGCTTAGTCCACCTATCGCGGATGGCTAAGAAGTACCCGAAGGATCCGCACAGCCTACTGGCGGTTGGCGACATCGTCACCGTTTGGGTGCACGCCGTTGATAAACAGCGTGACCGGATTCAGTTGACCATGTTGCCACCAAAGAAGGGTGACAATGACTAACCAAGAGCTCCAGAACCTAGTGGAACGGTGGTCGCAAGAAAGCTTTGGGCGCCCCTTTTTGCACCAAGCGGTCTTTAACCGGCGCTTGAAAACAACCGGGGGCCGCTACCACTTGGGTGACCACCACATTGACATCAACCCCTTGATGCTAGAGGAGTACGACCTAGCAACCCTCAAGCAGGTGGTTCTCCATGAGCTATGCCATTACCATCTCCACTTAACGGGACGGGGGTTTGGTCACCGTGATCGCGACTTTAAGGCCTTGCTAATGCAGGTAGGGGGGAGCCGGTACGCCCCGCCGACTTCCAAGGCCCGGCGCCCGGGGGGAGTGGTAGTTTGTCACCGTTACCGGTGCACGGGCTGCGGTCTGATCATCGGGCGCAACCGGCGCTTTAACCTGGCCCGCTTCGTCTGCCGCCGTTGCGGACACCGCTTTGAAGAAATTTAAAAAAGTTCTTGCTAACAAGTAGTATCTTTGGTAAGATATTATTTGTTGATGCGGCGGTGGCGGAACTGGCAGACGCGCAAGATTAAGGATCTTGTGGTCATTGAGACCGTGGAGGTTCGAGTCCTCTTCGCCGCACTACTTAAGGCTCTCGGCAGATGCTGAGGGCTTTTTTGTTTGGCTAACTAATTAAGCTAATAATATTTACTAAACTTTTACCAAAAACCCTTTTAAGTTCTTGTTGAAACCGTTATCATTAATGGTAACGAACTTAAGGAGGGTTATTTTTATGGAAGCAGAGCTGAAATGGTTGGACGACCCAGAAGTTTTTCGGGTCAATCAACTGCCGGCCCACAGCGATCATCGCTTTTACCGGGACCAAGAAGAAGCCGCTTTGGAAAAGAGTAGCTACGTTCAGAATTTAAATGGGCGTTGGGGCTTTAAGTTCTCCAAGAACCCAATGGAGCGCCCCGTCGACTTTTACAAGCTTGATTTTGATCGTAACGACTTTGGTGAGATTGAAGTGCCAAGTGAAATCGAGCTGAGTAACTTTGCCCAGATCAACTACACCAACATCACGATGCCTTGGACTGGGAAAATTTACCGCCGGCCTGCCTACACCCTGGGGGATAACAAGGAAGAGGGTTCCTTTAGCCAGGGGCAAGACAATACGGTGGGGTCTTACGTGCGCCACTTCACCCTAGCAGAGGGTCTCAAAAACCACGACGTCCACGTGGCCTTTGAAGGGGTTGAACGGGCGATGTACGTGTGGTTAAACGGCCACTTTATCGGTTACGCCGAGGATTCCTTTACCCCGTCCGAATTTGATTTAACGCCGTACTTAGTAGATGGCGATAACCTCTTAGCCGTTGAGGTTTACAAGCACGCTACCTCTTCTTGGATTGAAGACCAAGACATGTTCCGCTTCTCCGGGATCTTCCGCGACGTCAACTTGGTGGCCCAACCAAGCATCCATGTCCAAGACTTAAAGATCAACGCCCGGGTGGCCGATGACATGAAGACCGGGAGCCTAGGGCTGGTGTTGAAGATGGTTGGCCAACCGGGGAGCGTTCAGGTTGAAGTCGCCGATCAAACCGGGGCCGCCGTGCTCAACCGCCAGTTAAACGCCGATGGCAACTGGACAATGGCACCAGTTCAACTGGTGGGGATTCACCTGTGGGATAACCACCATCCGTACCTTTACCAATTAACCCTGACGGTTCGTGACGCCACGGGCCGGGTCGTCGAAGTAATCCCATACCAGTTTGGCTTCCGCCGGGTTGAAATCGACCAAGACAAGGTGCTGCGTTTAAACGGTAAGCGCCTCATCATCAACGGGGTCAACCGCCACGAGTGGAATTGCCACCGGGGCCGGGCGGTGACCATAGAAGACATGCACACCGATTTGGGCATCTTCAAGGAAAATAACATCAACGCCGTGCGGACCAGCCACTACCCAGACCAAATTCCGTGGTATTACCTGTGTGACCGGGAAGGCATCTACATGATGGCGGAAAACAACTTGGAAAGCCACGCTACTTGGCAAAAATTTGGCCAAGACGAGCCGTCATATAACGTGCCAGGGTCGCTTCCCCAGTGGAAAGAGGCCGTTGTCGACCGGGCCCGCAGTAACTACGAAACCTTTAAGAACCACACCGCCATCCTCTTCTGGTCGGTGGGGAACGAATCCTATGCCGGTGAAGACATTTTAGCCATGAACAACTACTACAAAGAAGTTGATGATACCCGGCCAGTTCACTACGAAGGGGTCGTGCACACCAAGGAATACCGTGACCAAATTTCCGACTTTGAAAGCTGGATGTACCTACCGCCAAAGGAAGTTGAAGCCTACCTGAAAAAGAACCCGGACAAACCATTTATCGAGTGTGAGTACATGCACTCGATGGGGAACTCCGTTGGGGGAATGGGTTCATACATCAAACTCTTGGATAAGTACCCGCAGTACTGTGGGGGCTTTATTTGGGACTTCGTTGACCAAGCCATTGAAGTGGTCGACCCAGTAACCGGGCAAAAGTCGATGCGCTACGGGGGCGACTTTGATGACCACCACGCTGACAATGAATTCTCAGGTGACGGGATTTGCTTTGCTGACCGGACCCCGAAGCCGGCCATGCAGGAGGTGAAATACTACTATGGATTACACAAATAAGCTGCACGTCGTTTACGACGACAACATCTTAGGACTGGACGGCAAGGACTTTCAGTACCTCTTCTCCTATGAACAAGGGGGGCCGGAATCCTTTAAGATTAAGGGTAAGGAGTGGCTTTACCGGAGCCCGCGCCCCACTTTTTGGCGGGCAACGACCGATAACGACCGCGGGAACGGCTTCAACGTCTCGTCGGTTCAATGGTTAGCGGCCGACTATGTTTTGCCGTGCCAAGACATCGCCTTACAAGTCGACGGTAAGGATAAGAAGCTACCGCTAGCACCAAAAACCAACCGCTATTCTAACCAAGAATTTGCCAAGAAGGTTAAAATCACCTTTACCTACCAGACCCAGACGGTACCGGCGACGACGGTCCAAGTTTCCTACACGGTCAAGGCTAGTGGTAAGATCAAGGTCAACGTTCACTACACCGGGGCCCAGTTACCAAGCCTGCCGGTATTGGGTTGGCGGATGATCATGCCGACGCCGGCCACTAGCTTTGATTACGAAGGGCTATCCGGGGAAACCTACCCGGACCGGATGGCCGGGGGGATCGAGGGAACCTACCACGTGGAAGGGTTGCTGGTGACCCCATACTTGGTTCCGCAAGAAAACGGGATGCACATGGCCAATAAGTGGGTTCAAATTACCCGCGCCACCACCTTGAACAACGCCGACCCGGATGCGGCACCGTTCCGCTTGAAGTTTGAGGCCCCTAAGAAGGGAAAGTTAAACTTCTCGTGCTTGCCGTACACCAGCGCGGAATTGGAAAACGCCACCCACCCAGAGGAATTACCAGCTGCCCACCGGACGGTACTGGTGATTGCCGGTGAAGTGCGGGGGGTCGGGGGGATTGACTCCTGGGGCGCCGACGTGGAAGAAAAGTACCACATTGACGCCACGGTGGATCACGACTTCTCCTTTAAGATCGTGCCCGAGCTTAACTAAATTCAATAACGGAGCCCCGTCGTTTACTAAGAAAAGCGGCGGGGCTTTTTATCGTTTTAATCGGATTTTAATATTTGATCAGCAGTGGCCGGGATTTGGGTGTAAAATTTAAGGCATGTTGATAAAGGAGCGTTAATTAACCATGCTGACAATCTTTTGGGAAAGCCTGTCCGGGGTGTTGGTGATCTTGATCATGGTGGTGTGCGGATTTGTGATGAACGAACGCCACTGGTTTAGCCCCCAATCCCCGCAAATCATCTCTAAGGTGGTAACCCAGGTCGCCTTGCCGACCTACATGATCGCCACCATTACCAAGCAGTTTACGACCGACCAGTTAAAAACCCTCTTGCCGGACCTCCGTTACCCGGTGATTTCAATGCTGATCCTTTTTGCCCTCTCCTTTGCCGTTGCCCGTGCCTTGGCCATCCAAAAGAGCCACCTCGGCCTTTTTTCGTCGATGTTTTTCAACTCCAACACCGTCTTCATTGGCCTACCAATTAACATGGCTCTCTTCGGGGCGCCCTCGGTTCCTTACGTGCTGGTTTACTACATGGCCAACACGACCTTCTTTTGGACGCTTGGGGTGTGGTTGATTCAGCGCGACGGGGTGCACGAAGCCAAAATCAACGTTAAACAGGCCGTGCAAAAGATTTTCTCGCCGCCCTTACTAGGCTTCATTGGTGGGGTTTTGCTGGTGGTCTTTAAGATTCACTTACCCAAGTTTATCAGCCAAACCTGTACCTACTTGGGGAGCTTGACGATCCCTTTGTCGATGCTCTTCATTGGGATTGCGGTTTCCAACGCGGGACTATCCCGCATCCGCTTTGACCACGACGCCTGGGGGATTTTACTAGGGCGCTTTTTGTTTGCCCCGTGCTTGATGGCCCTGCTGGTCTTGCCGAGCCACTCGATGTCACCGTTAATGAAGCAGGTCTTTATCTTACAAGCGGCGATGCCGGTGATGACCAACGCTCCGGTCGTTTCGCGACTGTACCATGCCGACTCGTCTTACGCCGCCATTATGGTGACGGAAACGACGGTCCTGTCGATTATCGTGATCCCAATTTTGATGGTGCTGATCAAAACGTTTGTCTACTAGTGTTACGGTGAGTGGGAAAGATTAAGGGAGGCTGGAAAAGCGGGGGGTTACAGCCTCCCCTTGCAGTTACGAAGGTTAGACTGGAAACGGGGCTAATAACCGCGGGTCTAATACCTAAGTAGGCCGAAGAACACCGCGTTTCGCATCAACCGTTCGTCCGTTCTTACATACGACCTACTCCGGAAGTTGCTCACTTTCGTAATGATTAACCAGTATTTCCCGGGAAATTAGCAAGAAATTGGGGGGCGTTTGCGTTATCATGGATAGGGTAAGAGAGGGGGAAATAGGATGACAAAACTGGTGATGGTGCGTCATGGGCAGAGTCAGGCCAACCTAGACAATCGTTTCACGGGGTGGAGCGATGTACCACTGACGGCCAAAGGGATTGCCCAGGGTAAGGAGGTGGGGGCGGAACTAGCCGCCCGCGAGTTCAGCTTTACCGACGTTCACACGTCCTACATGAAGCGGGCGATCATGACCGCCGATTACATTTTGGAGGCCCTGGATCAGTTATACCTGCCGATCCACAAAACGTGGCGGCTGAATGAACGCCATTACGGCGCCCTAAGTGGCCTCAACAAGGAGGCGGTTAAACGAGAAGTTGGCGAACAGCAGTTACACGCTTGGCGCCGGGGCTTCTTTGCCGTCCCGCCCCAACTTGCTCACCCCGCTCACGACCGGCGCTACGATCGGTTAGGGGTAAAAGAGCCACTGGCCGAAAGCCTGGAAATGTGCCTAGAGCGGATCCTTCCCTACTGGCAAGACCAGGTGGCGCCCCGCCTGCTTGCCGGCCACGATCAGTTAATCGTGTCCCACGGGAGTACCCTGCGCGCTTTGGTCAAGTACATTGAGGGGATCAGCGATGACCAAATTGACCAGGTGGAGGTCTTAAACGGGCAACCGATTATTTACCAATTTGACGACCACCTCGTCCCCGTACACAAGGAAATTTTAATGGAGGAATAACTAATGGCGATTCACGAGTTAAACAATAACCCCACCTTAGCCGGTCAGGTCCGCTTGATTGAAAACGTAGTCTATGGCGCGGCGGATGGTGAAGCCCAGCAAATGTCTTTGTTGACCCCCTGGGCCCAGCGTTATCAGGCCGCACAGTTACCCGCCCGACCATTAATCGTTTTTGTCCAGGGGAGCTCTTGGTGCCTACCAACCCTGGGGGAAGAAATTCCCCAACTGGTCCAGTTTGTTCACCAGGGCTACGTGGTGGCGACGGTTCAACACCGGAATTCACTTGATGGCCACGCCTTTCCGGCCTTTTTGACCGACGTTAAGGCCGCCATTCGTTACCTCCGGGCCCACGCAACGGAATATGCCATCGACCCGGCGCGTGTGTCGGTCTGGGGGACGTCTTCGGGAGCCAACGCCGCCATGTTGGTGGGGTTGACCGGTGACGATCCTAAATACAAAACGGCTGCCGATGCCGACCAGTCGGATGCGGTTAACGCAGTGGTGGCCTGCTTCGGTCCTACCGATGTGGTGGCGACCTTTGAACATAGCCAAACCGTCCCCGGTAGCGATGTCTTGCAGTATTCCCTGTTTGGCACCGATCGGACTAAGTGGGACCAGCTCAAGCGGGAAATGAGCCCCCTTTACCAAATCAAGGAGGGAAAATCCTACCCACCGTTTCTGCTCTTACACGGGGATGCCGATCAAATCGTGCCCTACCAACAAATGGAGCAAATGTATGACGCCCTGTTAGCCCACCACGTTCAAGTCGACGGGGTGCGGGTACACGGTGCTAACCACGAACGGGATTTTTGGAGTCAAGCGATCTACGATTACGTGGCGAACTTCTTGAAGCAAATTAACCAACCGGTGGCCGATTAAAGACGTTTGACCACGCTTTTTAACATTGATTATAAAAATAAAAGAGGCCGGGAAAAACGGAGTTTTACCCGGCCTCTTGCTATATATCCGAAGGTTAGACAGAAAACGTGGTCAATAAACCGCAGGCCGTATGCCTAAGTACGGCCGAAGAACGGTGCGTTTCGCATCAACCGTTCGTCCGAGCTTACATGCGACCTGCCGAGGAGATTATTTCCCACTCTCATAGTCCCTGAGGCCATGGATGACCTTAGCTCCATCTGTTAGGGTAACAAAAAAGTTCAGAACGAGTAATTTTCGTCCTGAACTAATCTTAGGTTTAGGCCAAAGTTCCCATTGGGTCCCACGGCTTTAAAACGACTGGTTCCTTTGCTTGGGCGGCTAAGAGGTCGTCGCTCAAGTAAGCCTTGTTGATGACCACTTGGTAGCAGTACTTATCCATCCAAGCGTCGGACATGACAAAGTAGCCCTTTTCGCCGACCTTGCTTCCCCAGGAGTTTTCAACCTTCCACTTGGTTGGCTGGCCGTCAACGATGTCGACCCCGGTCAAAACCATGGCGTGGTTCATCATTGATTCGCCATAGTCTAAGGAGTCGGCCTTTGACATGGCTAGTTCGGTGTCGAAGAGGTCTTCGTAGGCGTAAGTGTTTAAAGCCATCAAGCCTAGCTTGGTTTCGGAATACTTAGAAACGTCGGAGCCGAACCAAACGCTCTCACCGTTTTCGAGTTGCTTAACCGCCAAGGCCTTAAATTCATCCATTGGTAGGTTTAAGTGCTTGATTGGCCGGCCCCCGACCACGTTACCCAACATGTCAATCGTGTAGGTTTGGTGGTAGGACTTGTCTTTAGTCGGGGCCTGAATGATGGAAACGTAGTCGTCCAAGTTCCAGCCAACGTACTTTTGGAAGAATTCGGTCGGCGTTAAGTTAGCGTCACGGTGGAACTCGTGGTCCTTTTTGGTCCGGTACTCAAAATCAAAGGTAGTTACTGGTTCGCCAAAGGCATATGACAGCATCCGGTAGACGTTGTTGAGCATCGACCGGCGCTCTTCGTCGATCCGGGTGGGGGCGTAGTTTTGTTGGACCAGTTGCCGTAAAATAACGGCGTCGTGGCGCAGCTGGTTATTTAAAACGGCGTTAATTTCGCGTGATTGAGAGGAGTTGTAGCTTTCCGGCATTGCGCTTTGCGAAACGACCCCGTACTTTTCGATCAGGGCGCACAACATGTCCCACTGACCCCCGTCTTGTTGCGGGGTTTCCATCAGCCAAGCCACCTTCCGATCATCGTGAGGAAGGTTGGCGGTCTGGATGACGTTTTCGTAGAAGTAGTTGGCCTTTTCGAACTTGTCCCAGAAGAATTGGTAGGATTGGGAAAGCTCAAAGTCTTCGGGCAGGTTGAACTTTTGTTGCATGTCGTGGCGCATCGTGTTTAAGGCCGCAAACATCCAGCAGCGTCCGGATTGCTTTTGGTCGGCAACGTTACCGGTGGAAAGGTCAATCGAAAAGTGTTGGTCGTTGTCGGCCTTGGAGTGCCAATCAAAGCTAGCGGCCTTGACCCCGTTCTTGGTGACGGCTCGCTCTAAAACGGCGCTGTCCTTACGACCGGCATAGTCTTCGTGAAAGGCCGCTAAGTCGGCGGCAGAAATTGAAAAACTCATCTAAAAATACGCTCCTTTGTTGATTTAGGACCCATTATAATACGAAATCGGGCGGCGGGGTGGTTAGTAGGGAAAGTTCTCTAAGCGATCGGCGGCCGAGATTATCCGGACAACCCGGCCGGGGACACCAACCACCAGGGCGTCTTTAGGAACGTCCTTGGTGACCACGCTACCGGCGCCAATCACGGCGCCGTCACCAATTGTGACCCCGCCCAAGACGGTTACGTTGGCCCCCAGCCAGCAGTTGTTACCGATTGTGATCGGGGCGCCCAGTTCGTAGTCGAATAGTTCGCCGTCTTCATTAACCCGGGCGTTACGTTGCTGGTAGCGTAAGGGGTGACTAGCCGTGGTCAGGGTAACGTTGGGCCCGAACATCACGTTATCGCCGATCGTCACCGGGCAGGTGTCTAAAACGGTTAAGTTGAAGTTGGCGTAAAAATTGTCACCAATCGTAGTGAAGCGCCCATAGTCGAACTGGATGGGTCCTTGCAAACAACAGTTGTGACCGTGCTGGGGTACCAACTGTTGGAGCAGGGACGCCCGTTTGCCGGTCTCGGTTTCTAGGGTTTGGTTGTAGGCGGCACACAGCCGGTGTCCCTCGGTGCGAAAGGCGGTTAGTTCCGCACTTTGCGGGGTGTAGGGAAGGCCTTGTAGCATGTTGTTAGTGTTTTCTTCCATTGTAACCATCCTTTCGAAATGAAGGGCTTAGGGAGCGGTGAGGGTGGTAATCCCGGCCTCATTACCGACGATCACTTGGTTGACCCGGTTTAAGAAGAGACCGTATTCAACCACCCCAACCGTGTTAATGAGATCTTCAGCCAGGGCCAGCGGGTCGGTTAACGGCCCCAGTTTGAGGTCGATGATGTAGTTGTTTTCATCAGTCCGGTATAATTGACCCGCTTCGTCCGTTCGCCATTGTGGCTGGTAACCCTGGTGCTCAAACTTCGCAAAGACCTTGCTTGCACCAAACGGGATCACTTCCACCGGGACCCCGAAGGCGCCAATCCGGTCAACCACCTTGGATTGGTCAACAATCCACACGTTATTGGTTGAGGCGTCGTTGACGATCTTTTCCCACAAGAGGGCACCCCCGCCCCCCTTGATACCATAAAAGTCCCGGTCGACTTCATCGGCGCCGTCAATCGTCAGGTCAACGTGGTCGACGTCATCGAGGTCAACGATTTTGATCCCCAGGGAAGTGGCCTGGGCGGTCGTCCGGTTGGAGGTGGTGACCCCAGTAATTGCTAGGCCCTCTTCTTGGACCCGTTTGCCTAGGGCGTCAACTAAAAAACGAACGGTGGAGCCGGTGCCCAGCCCAACGATCATGCCGTTTTTAACGAGCTTGGCGGCAGTTTGGCCAACCAATTGTTTTAAACTGTCTTGTTGGTTCATAAGAATTCCTTTTAATCGGTAAAAGTGGTGGGGAAGCGATCTTCTGGCAAGAGGACCTTTTGGTATTCGGGGTGGCGCTTGAACTGAGCCACGGCGTATGGGCACATTAGTTTAATCACCCAGCCCTCCTCTTTAGCGTGTTCTACGAAGGTCTTGACTAGGTCGCTAGCCACCCCGGTGCCCCGGTAAGTGGAAGCGACGAAGACCCGTTCGATAGCGTAACGGTTGTCGTAATCAGGGATGGCCGGGTAGTCAAGTTCGCCGACGTATTCGCCTTGATCGTTAGTCACGGTTAAAACGTTATTTTCGTATTTGTAGTGCATCGTTTTACCTCCTTGTAAAACAAGTGTTAGACGCCTTTGCCTAAATTGTGCCCGCTTTAAATTCAAATGTCAACTCAGGAGCGAAACCCCTTCCATACCGAACCAAGCTGGGTCTTGAATTTTGATGGTCGTTTAGGGAGTAACCAAGTCTGAAACCATGGTACAATCGAATAACAAAATTGATTTTGAGGTGAACGAAATGAAACGTGGGTTCCAAGTGGTCTCTACTTATCAAGAGGCGGGGTTAACCCTTCCTAAGCGGCAAACAAAGCAGGCGGCTGGTTACGACTTTGCGGCGGCAACGGACTTTACCCTTCCTTCAATTTGGAAGGGTAACTTCATTAGGGCCCTGTACAAGCTTCGCCAAGCTAAGCGCTACTTGACGACAGAAGAGCTTGACCGGGCCGATAAGTCACTAAAGCCGTACTTAGTGCCGACCGGAATCAAGGCTTATATGCAACCAGATGAGGTCTTAATCTTAGTCAACCGGTCCAGTGGCCCCCTAAAGCGGCGGTTGATTTTACCAAACGGGGTTGGCATCATCGACGCCGATTACTACGATAACCCCGCCAACGAAGGGGAAATCTTTGTTCAGCTGGTCAATTACGGCCTGCGCGATTATCACATTAAAAAGGGCGAACGCATCGCCCAGGGAATCTTTGTCCCTTACCTGGTGGCTGACCAAGAGGAGGTTCCACAGGCAAAGAGAAGCGGGGGCTTTGGTTCCACGAAACAATAGGGAGGAACCAGGATGGCAAAAGCCAAAACACACTTTGTCTGCCAAAACTGCGGTTACAATTCACCGCGCTATTTAGGGCGGTGTCCCAATTGTGGCCAGTGGAGTACCTTAGTTGAAGAAGTCGAGCAGGCAAGTACCCCGGCGGCTAAAAACGCTACGGCAACCTTAACCGGGATTGTGGCCCGGCCCCAGCGAATCCAAGAAATTGACACCAAAAAAACGCCCCGGGTTAAGACCCGCTTAAATGAGTTAAACCGGGTGCTAGGTGGCGGAATTGTACCCGGCTCGTTGGTCTTAATTGGTGGGGATCCCGGGATCGGAAAGTCCACCCTGCTCTTACAAGTGTCGGGGCAACTGAGCGTGGAACACCACAAGGTTCTTTACGTTTCCGGGGAAGAATCGGCCTCCCAAATTAAATTGCGGGCCCAACGCTTAGACGTTTCCGGCGAGGACTTTTATATCTACCCGGAAACCAACATGGAAGCCATCCGGGCGACGATTGATTCCATTCAGCCCGAGTTTGTAATCATTGACTCGGTTCAGACGATGCAGGCGGCCGACGTGACCTCGGCGATTGGGTCGGTCTCCCAAATCCGGGCGGTCACCGCCCAGTTGATGCAGATTGCCAAGGGGCAAAACATCACGGTCTTCGTGGTTGGTCACGTCACCAAGGGTGGGGTCTTAGCTGGGCCCAAGATCTTGGAACACATGGTTGACACGGTGCTGTACTTTGAAGGGGACCTCCACCACACCTACCGGATTTTACGGTCGGTCAAAAACCGGTTTGGGTCCACCAATGAGTTAGGGATCTTCGAAATGAATACCCGCGGTTTGACCGAGGTCGCAAACCCCTCGGAAATATTTTTGGAAGAGCGGCTTAAGGATGCCACCGGGTCGGCCGTAGTCGTATCCCTGGAGGGAACCCGACCGATCCTGGTTGAAATCCAGGCCTTGATCACGCCAACCGTCTTTGGAAACGCCCAAAGAACGGCGACGGGTTTAAACCGCAACCGGGTTTCCTTGATCATGGCGGTCCTAGAAAAACGGGCGAACCTGCTCTTACAAAACCAGGATGCCTACTTGAAGGCGGCCGGGGGCGTTAAGTTAGACGAGCCGGCCATCGACCTTGCGATCGCGGTGGCAATTGCTTCTTCTTACCGGGATAAGGGGACCCGGCCGACCGACGCCTTCGTCGGTGAAGTTGGCTTAACCGGGGAGATCCGTCGGGTGAGCCGAATTGAACAGCGGGTGGCCGAAGCCGCTAAACTAGGCTTTAAGCGGATTTTAGTGCCCAAAAACAATTTAGCGGGTTGGAACCCGCCGCAAGACATCGAAGTCGTGGGGGTAACGACCCTTGGCGAAGCACTTAAAATTGCCCTTGGATAGGGGTAAAATTGGTAGCGAAGGGGGGTGTAATAATGAAAAAACGGATAATTCGGTTAGCCTTCACGATTGTGGGGGCGGCGATTGGCTTTTACTACCTGCCACTGTTGTGGGCGGCAATTGGCTTTAAGCTGGCCACTTCGTTGTTGGCAATTGTGGACATGGTAATCGGGGCGGTGCTCTTTTTCTTATTATCGTTATCCCTAGCCGACTGGGTCGCCAACCTGATGAAACGAACCGAACAAGCCCTAGCTAAGCAGAACCCGATTTACCTAATCTTTGGGGCGCTGGCCACCATTGTCGGCCTTATTTTAGCAATTTTAATTTCCATTCCCCTCTGGCGCACGCGAGTGCCGGTGGTGAATAATATTTTGCCCCTTTTGTTAATGGTGGTCTTTTCTTATTGGGGGTTTCGGATCGGGACGACCCGGCTCGATGATTGGCGAAACCTCTTAGGTATGCGGCGCGATCTCGATAAGGATACGCAGAGTCAAGTTATTAAACGTCAAGACGATAACTACCACCACTATAAGATTTTAGATACCAACATCTTGATTGACGGACGGATTTACGACCTAGTTAAGACCGGCTTTTTGGAAGGAACGCTGTTGGTCCCTAACTTTGTCTTGTATGAATTACAATACATCGCCGATTCCGGGGACTCGATCAAGCGGGTCCGGGGCCGGCGGGGCTTGGACATTTTAAATAAGCTTCAAGAAGAACGGATTGCCCCCGTTGAAATGTACGAGGGCGACTTTGATGACATCGACGAGGTCGACTCCAAGTTGATTGCCCTGGCCAAAAAGGTGGATGGGGTAATTGTGACTAACGACTGGAACTTAAACAAGGTCATCCAGTTTCAAAACGTTCAGGTTTTAAACATCAACAACCTGGCCAAGTCCCTTCGTCCGCGGGTAATCCCGGGTGAACACTTAACGGTAACGGTGGTCAAAAAGGGGACCGAGCGCCAGCAAGGGGTGGCGTACTTAGATGATGGCACAATGGTGGTGGTCGAAGACGGTCGCTACTTCATGAACGAACGGATTGAAGTGGAGGTTACCTCGGCGTTGCAAACCGACGCCGGGCGGATGATATTTGCCCGTCCCCTGCATTCCACCAAGGGAATTGATGGTCATCACCACGGTCAAAAGGAACAATCCAAGAAATAGCCTTTTCTTTTTAAGGGGGGAAGGCTACACTAGTTAGGAAACACTTATTTTTACGAAAGAGGCGGAAATCTTGTCAAAGAATGAAATTCGCGTTCGTTACGCTCCTAGTCCGACCGGACACCTACACATTGGGAACGCACGGACCGCATTGTTCAACTACTTATTTGCCCGGCGCAACCACGGAAAGTTTATCATCCGGATTGAAGACACCGACACCAAGCGCAACATTGCGGACGGGGAACGCAGCCAGCTCGACAACCTGAAGTGGATGGGGCTGGACTGGGATGAAGGTCCGGATAAGGGCGGCGACTTTGGTCCTTACCGCCAATCCGAACGTAAGGACATCTATGCCCAATACATTCAAGAATTAATGGATAAGGGCCTGGCTTACAAGTCCTACATGACCGAAGAGGAACTGGAGGCCCAACGGGAAGCCCAAAAGGCGGCCCACCAAATGCCACACTATGAATACGAATATGCCGGCATGAGCGATGACCAAATCAAGGCGGCCCAAGAAGCAGCCGAAGAAAAGGGATTAAAGCCGGTCATCCGGTTCCGGGTACCTAAGGATGAAGTCTTTGAATGGGAAGACCTGGTTAAGGGACCCATGTCGTTTGAGGCCCAATCAATTGGGGGCGACTTTGTCATCCAAAAGCGCGACGGGATGCCAACGTACAACTTTGCCGTTGTCATTGACGACCACCTGATGAAGATCAGCCACGTGTTCCGCGGCGATGACCACGTTTCTAACACGCCAAAGCAAATGGCCATCTACCAAGCCCTGGGCTGGAAGGTACCGGAATTTGGCCACATGTCCTTGATCATCAATAACGAAACCGGTAAGAAGCTTTCCAAGCGGGACGAATCGGTGCTCCAATTCATCGAGCAATACCGCGACCTGGGGTACCTGCCGGAAGCAATGGATAACTTCATCATCCTCTTGGGCTGGTCCCCGGTTGGGGAAGACGAAATCTTCTCCTTAAAGGAATTCGTTAAGATGTACGATGAAAAGCGGCTGTCCAAGTCACCAGCCGCCTTTGACCGCAAGAAGCTCCAGTGGATCAACAACCAGTACATGAAACTTTCGTCAGCCGATGAGGTCTTCCACGTGGCCATGCCACAGCTGTTGGACGCTGGTTTGATTGAAAAGAACGCCAACCCATACAAGATGGAATGGATGCGGCGGTTAGTGGAACTCTTCAAGCGCGAAATTTCTTACGCAAGAGAAATTGTCGACTACGTTAAGCCGTTTGTGAACGGCCCGGAAGACATTTCTGAAGAAGCGAAGGCCGAAATGCAAGAAGACACCGCCCTGGTAGTGATTAAGGCCTTCCGGGACCGGGTCGCCGCCATGGACTTCATGGACGCAACCGGTGTCTTAGCCGCCATTAAGGACGTGCAAAAGAGTACCAAGGTGAAGGGGCGCAAGCTCTGGATGCCACTGCGGATCGCCGTAACCCACGAAACGCACGGGCCGGAGTTACCGGAAAGCATCGAACTTTTTGGGCAGGAAAAGACCTTGGCCCACTTGGATGAGATGATTGCCCAGTTAGAAGAAAACAAGTAAGCACATTGAAAAACCGTCCCTTAGCAAGCCAGCAAAGGGACGGTTTTTGTTCCAAAAGAGGGAGCCTATGGAGTCACTAAATCAAATTAAAGCGGCCACCCAAACCGGGGTGACGGAGTTATTAGAAGCCGCCCACTTAAAGCGTGGCGACCTGTTTGTCTTGGGGCTGAGCACCAGTGAGGTGCAGGGTGAACACATCGGCCAAGATTCCAACATTGAGATTGGAAGGACGGTCGTTAAAGCGATCGTGGAATTATTGGCACCGAGGGGGATTAACCTGGCCGTGCAGGGGTGTGAACATCTTAACCGGGCCCTGGTGGTGGAACGGGCGGTGGCAGAACAACGGGGCTTGGAGATCGTGACCGTTTACCCGCAGCTGCACGCTGGTGGGGCCGGACAGGTGGCGGCCTTTGAACTCTTTGATGATCCCGTTGAAGTTGAACACGTGGTGGCCGAGGCCGGCATTGACATTGGCGACACCAGTATCGGCATGCAGGTTAAGTTTGTCCAGATTCCGGTGCGGACCAGCGTCAAAGAAATTGGCCAGGCCCACGTTACTTACTTACGTTCCCGGCCCAAGTTAATTGGTGGGGCGCGGGCCAAGTACGAATGGGACCCGTTTGATCAAAAGAAATAACAAACGCCCAGTGGGGTTCGGTTTAACGAAGCTCACTGGGCGTTATTTTTGGCAATAAAAAAGCGGTGGCTTGGGAGGACCACCGCAGAGGAGTATTACGATATCTTGGGGGAGATTTCGTAAAAGTATATTTTTCGGTTACTATTGGGAGGAGTAATTGAAAAATAATAGGTTTCGGTTAAATGTAGCTCGTTTCCTTGCTACGGTTTATATAGTATCAGTTGGTTGTGAAGAAAGTATGACTAAGTGCTTAATAATTATCAAACCCCATTTCTGGGTTCGCCACTGGTCCCGTCCAACTTGTGGTAAGATAGTACTATTCTAGATCGACCACTGGAGGTAATCACATGTTGAAAATATACAACACACTCACCCGGCAAAAAGAAGAATTTCACCCCCAACAAGCAGGGATCGTTAACATGTACGTCTGTGGTCCGACCGTCTACAATTATATTCACATCGGCAACGCCCGGAGCGTGGTCGCCTTTGATACGGTGCGCCGCTACCTAGAGTTTTCTGGCTACCAAGTTAATTACGTCTCCAACTTCACCGATGTTGATGACAAGATGATAAAGGCCGCCAAGGAGCAGGGGATCACGGTGCCAGAGTTGGCGTATAAGTACATCCAAGCCTACATGGAAGACACCGCCGCTTTGAACGTCGAACCCGCCACTACCCACCCCCGGGCAACCGAAAACATTGACGGGATTATTTCCTTTATTGAAGACCTGATTGAAAAGGGCTACGCCTACCAAAGTGGGGGCGACGTGTACTACCGGGCCCGCAAGTTTGCCCACTATGGTCAACTGTCCGGTCAGTCCCTAGACGACCTGGAAGTCGGGGCTAGCGAACACGTTTCAACAGAAGAGGTGGCCAAAAAAAAGGACCCGCTCGATTTCGCCCTCTGGAAGGCGGCCAAGCCCGGCGAGATCAAGTGGGACTCCCCGTGGGGGGCCGGGCGCCCGGGCTGGCATATTGAGTGCTCGGTGATGTCAACCAAGTACCTGGGTGATACCCTAGACATTCACGCCGGTGGTCAGGACCTCGAGTTCCCCCACCACGAAAATGAAATCGCCCAGAGCGAAGCCAAGACGGGCCACCGCTTCGTTAACTACTGGATGCACAACGGCTTTGTAACGATCGGTAGGGACAACGAAAAGATGAGCAAGTCCCTGGGCAACTTCGTCACGGTGCACGACTTAATTAAGGAAGTTGACCCGCAGGTGTTACGGTTCTTCATGTCAACGACCCAGTACCGGCGCCCAATTCAATACAGTCAAGAAAGCTTGGTGGAAGCCCAAGCTAACTTAGAGCACTTAAAAAACACTTACGACAACCTGGCTTACCGGCTCAAAGACGCTACGTCCGGGACCGATGGCGGCGTGCAACGGCAACTAGCGGACTTCCGGGCCCGCTTTGTGGCAGCCATGGATGATGATATTAACGTTCAAAACGGGATTGCCGTGGTTTACGAGTTGATGCGCTTTGCTAACCAGTACGTTGAACAACGCCTGGTGCAGCGCGAACCAATCGTTGCCATTCAATTAATGTTAAAACGGTTAGTAGCGGTCTTTGGGGTTGACCTGGCCGTTTCCGCTACTGAAATTAACGACGAAAAAATTAAGGAACTGATCGAAAAGCGTAACGCCGCCCGGGCGGAAAAAGACTTCGCTTTAAGTGACCAGATCCGCGACCAGTTAAGGGACCAGGGGATCATTTTAGAGGACACCCCCCAGGGGACCCGTTACAGAAAGGAATCAAATTAGTCACCAATGGAACAAGCAGATTATCAGCAATTGAACGGGATCGCCCTGGCCTATTTGGGCGACGCCGTCTATGAGGTGTTCATCCGCCAACACCTGTTAGCCCTCGGGATGAGTAAGCCTAACCGCCTGCAAAAAAAGGCCACTAACTACGTTTCGGCTAAGGCCCAGGCGGCCCTAATCCTCAAGATGCAAGAAGAAGACTACCTGACCGAAGAAGAGTGGGCCTACTACAAACGGGGGCGTAACGCCAACAGTTACACCCACGCCAAAAATACCTCGGTCTTAACTTACCGGCAGTCAACCGGGTTTGAGGCCCTGTTTGGCTACTTGCAACTAGCTGGTCAGCAGGAGCGGGTGGCCGAACTGGCGGCGTGGTGCATCAAGCAAGTTGAACGGGGGAACCTAATCCATGAAGACTAACGAAGAAAACAGCGAATTTATCATTGGGCGCCACCCGGCGATGGCGGCTTTAAAGTCCGACCAAGAAATCAACAAGGTGTTTATCCAAAAGGGATTAAAGACCGACGCTATTGCTCAGCTGGTGAAGTCGGCTAAGGAACGGCACCTGGTCATTTCAAACGTTCCCAAGACGAAGCTGGATCAGATGACGGCCGGGCAAAACCACCAGGGGGTGGCCCTGGCCGTGGCGGCGTACCAATATGCCACCGTGGACGACCTGTTTGAAAACGCGGCCCAAAAGGATGAGGAACCCTTCTTCTTGATTTTGGATGAATTAGCAGACCCGCACAACTTGGGTTCGATTTTACGGACGGCGGATGCGGCCGGGGTTCACGGCATCATTATCCCCAAGCGGCGGTCGGTGGGCCTGACCTCGGTGGTAGCCAAGACGTCAACGGGGGCAATCGAACACGTTCCGGTCGCCCGGGTGACCAACCTGGTTCAGGTAGCTAAAGAGTTGCAAAAACGCGGTGTTTGGCTGTTTGGCACCGATATGCAAGGAACTGACTACCGGCGCTGGGACGCTAAGGGCGCTGTGGCGCTGGTAATTGGTAACGAGGGAAAGGGAATTTCTCCACTACTGAAAAAAACTTGTGACGAGATGCTAACAATCCCGATGATTGGGCATGTACAAAGTTTAAATGCTTCAGTTGCGGCTAGTTTACTAATTTATCAGGGCTTTGCCACTCGTCACCCGCTCGACTAATCATGACGACATAAAAATAAGCGAAAGCGACCCCCCAGTCCAAGTCGGGCTGGGGGTTTAATTGTTTGTAAGTTGATTAGCGAGAAAGCCAAATTGGCGAAACCAAATTTTCGCAATTTGGCTATGAAAATTTACAAAGTGCTAAAACGCGATTTTCAGTATTTGTAAACGCTTCCGGACTTTGATAACGTAATTTATTGCAAGGGAGGAGAATAATAAATACGGGGGAGGAAAATTCATGGAAGCCTATCAATTAAGTGATGAAGAGCGGGTGGAGTTAGCTTTGATTAATGGTGCGACTAAGGGTGATAATGAGACGTTGGGAGAACTCTTTGATCGCTACCAACCACTGGTGCGTCGGTTGTGGTTAAATTACTCAATCGCCAACCTGGATCGTCAGGACTGGCAACAAGAGGCCTTCTTGGTTTTAGACCGGGCGGTCCACAATTATCGCCAGGAACAAAGGACGCGTTTTTGCTGGTATTACCGCCAGTTACTCACCAACCGCTTGCGCGACTTGTACCGGCAAACCCGGGCGGAAAAGCGGATCCCCGCCCAACTGGTTCAAGACCTCAACGCCGAAAACGACGTGACGATGATCCAAGATCCGGTGCTAACCCCAGAGCAGATCGTAATGTGGCGGGCCAGCTACCAGGAATTTTTGGCCCAGTGTTCGACAAACGAGCGGGAAGCCTACCTACTAGAGAGTGAGGGCCGAGACTTAACGGAAATTGCGCAGGTAATGGGGTGTTCTGAACGGAAGGTGAAAAACGCCCTCCACCGGGCCCGGGCGAAGTTAAAAAAGCACCTTGGCTAGGGGACACCGGTTGATTAAACCGGGTGATTCGTGCTAATCTAGAGCAGATAAGGGAGGCGATGGCATGGTGAAAAAAGTGGCCCTCGAGTGCAGCGAATGCGGGCGCCGGAACTATTCCGTGCCCGCACGTCCTAACCACGAGGAGCGCTTGGAGCTCAAAAAGTTTTGCAAGCACTGCGGAAAAGTGACCGTTCACCGGGAAACACGCTAATTTTGGAGGAAAACATGCACCCATTGAAATTTATCGGAAGCGTTAGGGATGAAATGCACCGGGTGGTGTGGCCAACGGCAAAGGAAAACCGGCGCGATACCACCATCGTTTTATCAATTACGATCTTTTTCATTCTCTTCTTTGCCTTCTTTGGCTGGCTAATTCATCTTCTGATGTTGTTATTCGTCTAGCTAGTCAGCGGGCCAAAAGTTTGCTATACTAATTGATAAGGACAAAAGCTTCGTTTGCGGACGGGGTTTTTTTATTTTGCCAAAAACACTTCTAAAAGGAGAGACATCGTGGAAACAAACGAAAAACGTTGGTATGTTTTGCATACTTACTCCGGTTACGAAAACCGTGTTAAGAGTAACTTGGAATCCCGGGCCCAATCAATGGGGATGGAAGACTACATCTTCCAAGTGGTGGTTCCGGAAGAAACGGTTCGCCAAGTCAAGGACGGCCAAGCAAAAGAGGTCGAAGAAAAGACCTTCCCTGGTTACGTCCTAGTTGAAATGGTGATGACTGACCAAGCCTGGTACGTTGCCCGAAACACCCCTGGCGTAACTGGTTTCTTAGGTTCGCACGGTGGGGGATCCAAGCCGACCCCGCTCCTTCCTGAAGAAGTGGATCGGATCCTAGTACGGATGGGCCAAGATGTTGCCCGCACCGATATCAACGTTGCAGTTGGTGACAACATTAAGATCATCGCCGGGGCCTTTGCGGACCTGTCCGGGAAGGTGATCGAAGTCGACCGCGACAAGTTGAAGTTAAAGGTTGAAATTGAAATGTTTGGCCGCTTGACGACGACTGAACTAGACTTCAACCAGATCGATACGGTGGAATAAGACTTGTAATTAGGCGATGGGTGTGCTAGATTAATACGGTATGCTATCGTCATACTGTGGGAGGGGCAAATTTCAATCCCCCATCATTACCACAACACGGACTAAGGAGGTTTTGTCTCGTGGCAAAGAAAGTAGCAAACGTTGTCAAGTTGCAAATTCCTGCCGGTGCAGCTACACCAGCTCCGCCAGTAGGTCCTGCGCTTGGGCAAGCAGGTATTAACATTATGGGCTTCACGAAGGAATTCAACGCCCGGACCGCTGATCAAAAGGGGATGCTGATCCCAGTTGTAATCACGGTTTACGAGGATCGTTCCTTCGACTTCATTACGAAGACGCCGCCTGCTGCGGTATTACTCAAGAAGGCCGCTGGTGTTGAACACGGTTCCGGTGAACCTAACACGAACAAGGTTGCAACTGTAACCAAGGACCAAGTTAAGGAAATCGCCGAAACGAAGATGCAAGATCTAAACGCCGCTGACGTTGAAGCAGCGATGCGCATGATTGAAGGTACTGCTCGGAGCATGGGCTTCGTTGTCGAAGGCTAAGACCCAGCAGTCCGGGTCACACGCTAAAACGTGCTGACCTTACGTGGGAGGTAACTCCGTTCGACCACATATTTGCAAGGAGGAAAACACAAGATGGCTAAAAACCGTGGTAAGAAGTACCAAGACGCCTTAAAGAAGGTTGACAGCAAGAAGGAATACGCTGTTGACGCTGCGGTGGACTTGGTCAAGGAAATCGACTTCGCAAACTTTGACGCAACCGTTGAAGTTGCATTTAACTTAAACGTTGACACTAAGCAAGCTGACCAACAACTTCGGGGTGCCGTTGTGCTCCCGAACGGTACTGGTAAGGACCAAACCGTAATCGTTTTTGCCAAGGGTGAAAACGCTAAGGCGGCCCAAGAAGCCGGTGCTGACTTCGTTGGTGACCAAGACTTAGTTGAAAAGATTCAAGATGGCTGGCTCGACTTCGACGTTGCCATCGCCACTCCAGACATGATGCCACAAGTTGGGCGTCTTGGTCGGGTGCTTGGTCCTAAGGGCCTGATGCCAAACCCGAAGACTGGGACGGTGACGATGGACGTGGCTAAGGCCGTTTCTGACGCCAAGGCTGGTCAAGTTACTTACCGGACTGACCGGGACGGAAACGTTGCGGTACCGTTTGGGAAGGTATCCTTTGACACCGCTAAGTTGGTTGAAAACCTGAAGACGATCGAAGACGTTGTTGTTAAGGCACGTCCGGCAGCTGTGCGTGGTACTTACATCAAGCACGCTTCCATCGCTTCAACGTTCGGCCCGAGCGTTACCCTTGACCTGACGACTTTTTAAGTTGTCGTTCAAGTAAAAAAGACGTGGTAACTGTACCACGTCTTTTTTGTGCCGTTAAAACGAAAATAGCTGGGGAGCCGTGGTTAAAGCGGCACGCCCCAGCTATTTTTGGTTAAAGTTGTGATTCGGTAATTGATTGTTCCTAGTTATTCATGGCGCCGGTCGATTTTTTTAACCAGGTAGAAAACGGGGAGGCCAACGACCACGATCCCGATAAATAAGAGCACCCCTTCTGGATCGTTAAAGATTTCGCTGATTAAAACGAAGATCCCCCCGGCAATGGCGACCAGCGGAACGAACGGGTACCACGGGGTCGAAAAGGGCCGCTTGACCAGTTTGTTGCGCCGGAGAATGAAGATACCAAAAAAGGCCAGGGTGTAGAAGCAGTAAACCGTAAAGACGCACAGGTCGGACAGGTGATCGGGGTCAAAGAAGAGCATCATAATAGTGGCCAAGACGATGATGAACAGGGTGGCCACCACCGGGCTCTTTGACTTAGGCGTTAGGTAGGAAAGGGGGCGGGAGAAGGGGAGGTCGTGGCGCTTAGCCATGGCGTAAACGATCCGCGGAAAGGTCAGGATCTTACCATTGATCGTCCCCATCATTGAGACAATAATCCCGATTGATAACAGCTTCCCTCCCATTTGGCCAAAGGCGGCCATGGCGAGGTAGGAAGTGGCGTTATCGCCAAGTTTGTGGATCATTATGGCCGGTAAGAAACGCAGCACCCCGACCGTGATCAAGGTGTAGATGACGAGGACGGCGGTGATCCCGATCACGATCGCCTTGGGTAGTAACTTTTGGGGGTTTTTCATTTCCCCACCGAGGTTAGCGATCAAGATCCAGCCGTCGTAACCAAAGAGGGTTGCTAAAACGGCGACCCCGAAGCCGCCCCCGGCCTGGCTAACTTGACCCACGGTTTGCCCAAAGGCATTGTGGTGTCCCCAAAGCAAACCGAAAATGATGATGGCAGCGATCGGGATTAACTTGCCGGCGGTGGTGATAACGGAAAAGGCGGCGCCAACCTTGTTTTCGAGCAGGTTTAAGGCCCCGATAAAAAGGATTGTGATCAGGGCGAGGGGAATTCGCCAGTCGCTGGAGAGGCCAAAGAGGTTGGTCATCATGATTGCCATGAAGCCAGCCACCGAAGCGATGATGGCGGGACCATAAACGATGACTTGCATCCACCCGGCTAAAAAGCCCCAGATTCGGCCATACAGATTTTCGATGTAGACGTACAGCCCCCCGGTGTAGGGCATTTGCGAACCGATTTCGGCGATGGTAAGCCCGGCGGCCAGGGTGATGACGCCCCCAAAAATCCAGGCGAAAATAGCCATGGTGGAAGAGCCGGCGGAGTCAAGGACGGCCCCTTGTTTAAAGAAGATCCCGGAGCCGATGATCGTCCCAATCACGATTGAAAGGGCCGACCACAAACCGAGGGATCGCTTAAGCTCTTCTTGTGGTTGTTCTTGCATAACCGATGAACCTCCTTATGCGTAATCTGGAAAAAGTGTTAATATTAGATAAATCTATCCTAACAAAGGTCATAGATAAAAACAATCTAGTGTAGATATTTAATAAAGTTCGCCTTTATTTGTTAGTAAAAGTGAAGAAATGAAATTTTCACCGCTAGGAAACGAACTTTGCTGAACAATCAAAAAAGACTTGCAATTAAAGGTGAGCCTTGGTATCCTAGGGGAGTTGATTAAATATGACTCTGCCTAAGACTCAGGTGGCGCAAGCCTCAATACCCTGCCGAGGAAGAAATGAAATGTTCCTTCTCTATGTCTGCCAGTCATAGGGAATTTTTTATAAATTCCAATCAAACTAACATGTAGGAGGTGTAATTTCATGAGTGAAGCAGCTATCGCTAAGAAGGCGGAAGAAGTCAAGTCCGTTAACGCCCAACTGTTGGCCGCTGAATCCGCCATCGTGGTTGATTACCGTGGTTTAACTGTTGAAGAAGTCACTGACTTGCGTAAGCAACTCCGTGACGCCAACATCAAGATGAGCGTTATCAAGAACAAGATCTTGGAACGGGCCGTTGAAGGGACTGACTACGAAGACCTGAAGGCTACCTTTGTTGGCCCAACGGCCGTTGCCTTTTCTGATGAAGACCCGATTGCGCCAGCAAAGATCTTGAAGAAGTTTGCTGATGATCACGATGCCCTTGAAATCAAGGGTGGGATCATCGAAAAGAAGGTCCAAACGCTCGACGCCATCAACGAATACGCTACGATGCCTGGTCGCGAAGACTTGCTGTCCATGCTTGCTTCCGCATTGCAAGATCCAATGCGCAAGATCGCACGGGCTGTCAAGGCCGTTGCCGACAAGGGCGACGAAGAAGCCGCCTAAGCGTCATCGTTACGTTATCGTATCGACCATTAACACAATTCATTACCTAAATATTGGAGGAAAATAACATGGCTTTTGATAAGGATGCTATCATCGCTTCCCTCAAGGAAGCTTCTATCTCTGACCTTAACGACCTTGTTAAGGCAATCGAAGAAGAATTCGACGTTTCTGCTGCTGCTCCGGTAGCCGTTGCCGGCGCTGCTGGTGGCGAAGCTGCTGCTAAGGACAGCTTCACTGTAGAACTTACTTCTGCAGGTTCTGCTAAGGTTAAGGTTATCAAGGTGGTTAAGGACATCACTGGTCTTGGCTTGAAGGATGCTAAGGCTCTTGTTGATGGTGCACCTTCTAACGTTAAGGAAGACGTTAAGGAAGACGAAGCCAACGACATCAAGGCTAAGCTTGAAGAAGTTGGTGCTTCCGTTACCCTTAAGTAATCAAGCATCATTTAAAACACTCACCAGCTTTGGTGAGTGTTTTTTGTTGCCTAAGAAAAGAGGCTTGGTTTTCCTGATCGGTAATCAAAGCCGTCAGTTAATTAGAAATAGTGATGACTACGATGTTAAATGGGTTAGCGGGTAGTAAAGGGGTGTTGTTGAATAGCTAGCTCGTTTTTGTCTAAAAGTGATATTTGATTATCGAATGATCATTAATATAAAAATGAACAAATCGTCCGCTAAACCATAACCGTTTTTATGGTGTCGCTAAGAGAACCTTCAAGGCGTCCCCTTAGCCTTCGTGGTAATTAATTTCGTTATATTGTGAAAAATCAGTCGTTGAAATGATTAGTGATCTGGTGTATTCTTTAGTGGAAGAAGCAATTATTATTAACAGGTGATAAGAACTTATCACCGCCTATCATTTGGGGAGGAACTGAAAATGACAATTGTTAGTCTTGCACGTTTCCAGTTCGCGATGACGACGATTTTCCACTATTTCTTCGTTCCGTTTTCAATCGGAACGGTCTTCGTTGTTGCCGTGATGGAAACGCGCTATGTTCAGACCAAGGATCCAGCCTACCGGAAGATGACCAAGTTTTGGGGGAACATTTTCCTCTTGAGCTTTGCCGTTGGGGTGGTTACTGGTTTGATTCAAGAATTCCAGTTCGGGATGAACTGGTCGGATTACTCACGGTTTATGGGGGACATCTTCGGGGCGCCGTTAGCCTTTGAAGCCTTGATGGCCTTCTTCGTGGAATCCACCTTCATTGGACTGTGGATGTTTACTTGGGACCGGGTAAAGAAGGGCTTGCACCTCTTCTTCATCTGGATGGTCTTCATTGGGACGACCGTTTCGGCCCTGTGGATCTTAACTGCCAACTCCTTTATGCAACACCCAGTTGGTTACACGATCAAAAACGGCCGGGCCGAAATGGTTAACTTTGGGGCGCTGCTCGCTAACAAGCAATTATTATTCGAATACGGTCACGTTGTATTAGCAGCCCTTTTAACCGGTGCAACGGTCATTACCGGGTTGGCAGCCTTCCAACTGCTTAAAAAGAAGCGGACGGTTTCCGACGTCAACAAGAAGATCTACCACAAGACGATGCGGATGGGGATGTGGATGATGCTCATCTTCTCGTTGGGGACGATCTTAGTTGGGGACCTTCAAATGAAGTACCTTGTTAAGGAACAACCAATGAAGTTCGCCGCTACCGAAGCGGTTTACACGACGACGGGTAAAAAGGCGCCATGGTCCGTGGTGGCCCTGGTTGACCCGAAGACCCACAAGACGGAAGCAAGCATTGACATTCCGGACATGTTGTCGCTACTGACTTACGGTAAGACGACTGGTTCCGTTACCGGGATGAAGGAAATCAACGCTCAGCTTGAAAAGAAGTACGGCACCAAGATTGGCGGCCAAAAGGTTAGCTACTACGTTCCGGTTAACACCCTGTTCTGGAGTTTCCGGGTGATGGTCGGGTTTGGTAGCTTACTCTTCTTGGTATCGCTTTGTGGACTAATTGCCACCAGAAGGGGCAGGACCGCAATGTACGAGAAGCGTTGGGTAATGTGGCTGTTTGGCCTCTTAACCTTCAGCCCGTTCCTGGCTAACACGACCGGGTGGATGATCACTGAATTTGGTCGTTACCCGTGGACGGTGTACGGGCTCTTCACGATTGCCCAATCCGTTTCGCCAAACGTTTCCGTTACGTCCCTGCTCATTTCTAACATTGTCTACTTCTTACTATTCACTGGTTTAGCCGCCGTGATGATCGCCTTGATTTGCCGGGAGCTTCGTCACGACCCGAACGAAGTTGAAGAAGGACAATTAGAAAAGCTTACTGCCGATCCGTTTGCAAAGGGGGCCTTCTAAGATGTCAGCATTACAACTCGTATGGTTCATCTTAATTGCGGTCTTGTTCTCCGGCTTCTTTTTCCTCGATGGTTTCGACTACGGGGTCGGGATGGCCGTTAAGACCTTGGCAACCAACGATGAAGAACGTACACAAGTGATTCAAACAATTGGACCCGTCTGGGACGGGAACGAAGTGTGGTTAATTACCGCCGGGGGGGCCATGTTTGCCTCCTTCCCGTACTGGTACGCTTCCCTGTTCTCCGGTTACTACCTGGTGCTCTTGTTCATTTTGGTTGGCCTGATTATTCGGGGGATTTCCTTTGAATTCCGGGCTAAGAGCCCAGCTAAGTACAAGCACGTTTGGGACACCACCTTGGCCTTGGGGAGTTTCATTGTGCCCTTCTTATTCGGGACCCTGTTCATCTCGATGATTAAGGGGATGCCAATTGACGCCCAGGGGAACATGCACGCCACGTTCTTTGACTACTTCAACTGGTTCTCGCTCGTTGGAGGGGTAGCCTTGACCCTCTTGACCTACCTACACGGGTTAAACTACCTAACCTTGAAGACGGTGGGACCAATCCACGAACGGTCCAAGAGTTTTGCTAAGTTGCTTTATTGGGTCCTTTACGCGGGTGAAGTGGTCTTTGCCCTGCTGTTGATCTTCCAAACCGACTTTATGAAGCTTCACCCGGCCGGCACTCTGATTTGCCTGGTCTTAATCGTGGCCTTCTCCGTGATCGCCCACGTTGGGGTGATCACCAACCGGCAGGGAATGGCCTTCATTTCCAGCGGGTTGACGATGGTCGCTTTGGTGGTGCTGTTGTTCCAAGGCCTGTACCCACGGCTGATGGTTTCTTCCATCTCCTCTTCGTACGACCTGTTAATTAAGAGTGGTTCCTCGTCGCCGTACACGCTGGTGATCATGACGACGGCTGCGGTAATCTTAGTTCCAATCGTGTTACTTTACACGGCTTGGGCTTACTGGATCTTCCGTAAGCGGATTGAAATGCCAGCCATTGGGGGGAGTAACTAATGATTGATCGTGCCCTGTTTAAAATACCGGGTGCCCGATCAATGATCATGGGGCTTGTGGGACTCGATGTCCTACAAGCTCTTTTGATTATCGGTCAAGCACTCTTCTTGAGTCAGTCAATAACCGGGTTGTGGCAGGGTCACGCCCTAAAGACGGTGGCGGGTCCGATTGCTTACTTTGCACTGTGTTTCATTGGCCGCCAGTTAATTAACTGGTTCAACGCCCGGCGCCTGGACGATTTTGCCGGGTCCGTGGCCAAGGATATGCGCAAACAACTGCTACAAAAAGTCTTCGCACTCGGTCCCGAAGCGGTGGCCAAGAAGGGGACCGGGAGTATGGTTACCGTCACCCTCGATGGGATTTCTAACGTTGAAGATTACCTGCAACTGACCCTGTCTAAGATCGTGACGATGATGATCACTCCTGTCATGATTCTGATTGCAGTAGCCTTTTTAAACTGGCAATCAGCCGCCATCATGTTGGTGATCTACCCACTCATCATCCTCTTTATGATCATCTTAGGTTACGCCGCCCAGGCCCGGGCCGACCGGCAGTACGAAAATTTTCAGCGCCTCTCCAACAACTTTATCGACTCCTTGCGGGGAATTGATACCCTAAAGTACTTTGGCTTGTCCAAGCGTTACTCCAACTCGATCTTTAAGTCGAGCGAGTCCTTTCGTAAGTCGACCATGGACGTTTTAAAGGTCGCCATGCTATCGACCTTCGCCCTTGATTTCTTCACCACCCTATCGATTGCCATCGTGGCCGTGTACCTGGGGTTTGGCTTGATTGACGCCGAAATTCCGCTTTTCCCGGCCCTGGCCACCTTGATTTTGGCCCCGGACTACTTTTTACCGATCCGCAACTTCGCCAATGATTACCACGCTACCTTGGACGGGAAGAACTCCTTTCGAGACGTGATGGAAATCATTGGTCAAAAGCAAGCCCCCGCACCAGAATTTAAGCTGCACGCCTGGCAAGCTGATGACCAGCTAGAAATTAACGACCTGGCCTTCCGTTACCACGAGGGGGGCAAGATCGCCCCGTTGTCCGTTCGGTTGCATGGCTACCAAAAGGTCGGAATCATCGGGATGTCCGGTTCCGGTAAGACCACCTTAATTAACCTCTTGGCGGGCTTTTTAACGCCTGAGCAAGGGGAGATTAAGTTTCAGGGCCAAACTAGTGCGACGATGAACATCGCCGATTGGCAACACCAAATCACCTACATCCCCCAAAGCCCCTACGTTTTCGCCGCTAGCTTACGGGATAACGTCGCCTTTTACACCCCGGGGGTTTCCGATGAAGAAGTGAAGGATGCCATCCACGTCGTTGGTCTCGATGACCTGTTGGCTGACCTACCAGCGGGCTTAGACACCATGATTGGGGGCGGGAAACGAGCCCTTTCCGGTGGCCAAGCCCAGCGGATTGCGTTGGCCCGGGCTTTTTTGGACCACAAGCGGCGGGTGATGATTTTTGACGAACCAACTGCCCACTTGGACATCGAAACCGAGCTAGACTTAAAGGAACGGATGTTACCGTTGATGGAAAACCGCCTGGTCTTCTTTGCCACCCACCGGTTGCACTGGATGAAGAAGATGGACTACATCTTGGTGATGGACCACGGTCAACTGGTCGAGCAGGGGACTTACCAAGAACTGTTTGCCAAGAATGGTTACTTCACCAAGCTGATTCAACAAACGAAGGGAGAGGGGGAGCAAGATGTTCAATAAAGTTCGTCTCTTACGGGATTTGAAAAATGACCAATGGGTGCGCCCCTTTTTGCATTACTACAAAAAGACCCTGTGGCTAGCCCTGACGCTCGGGGTATTAACCTTTGTCTGTGGGGCCGGGTTGATGTTTGACTCCGGTTACCTGATTTCAAAGGCCGCCACCCACCCGGATAACATCCTCTTGATCTACGTACCAATTGTCTTGACCCGGGCCTTTGGGATTGGCCGGCCGGCCCTACGTTACGTGGAACGGCTGGTCAGCCACAACTGGGTGTTAAGGATGACCTCGGCCTTTCGCAAGAAGCTGTATGATTCCTTAGAAGGTGACGCCGTCTTCTTTAACAGTAAGTACCAGCTGGGCGACATCTTGGGGCTCTTGTCCGAAGACGTTTCCCACATCCAAAACCTCTACTTACGGACGGTTTTTCCGATGATCGTTTCCTGGAGCCTGTACGTCATCATCGTGGTGGGGATTGGCTTTTTGTCACCTTTGATGGGGCTATGGGTGCTAATCACCTTTGGCCTAATGATATTTGCGATTCCACTCTGGTCCGTCATCATTAACGGGGCCCGGCAGGCGGTGGAAAAGAAGACTAAAAATGATCTCTACACCGACCTAACCGATAACGTGATGGGAATCACCGACTGGGTCCTGGCCGAACGGGGGCAGGAATACGTTAACTTGCATAACCAACACGAAGAGCAGTTGATGAAGGTGCAACACCGGATGCACCGGTTTGAATTCTTCCGTAACTTCGTTTTGCAAATGCTATTCATCCTAATCGTGGTCAGCTTGCTCTTGTGGGCCGGGACTTACTTTGGCGGGCAATATGGGGGCCCGGCTAACTGGATCGCCGCCTTCGTCTTAGCGGCCTTTCCACTGGTCGACGCCTTTGCCGGTTTACCGGATGCGGCCCAGGAAACCAACATTTACGCCGATTCCTTGGAACGGTTAAATAACCTGCCTAAGCCACAAGCTACCCCAGAAACCGCCGTGGCCCTGAATGGCCCGTGCACGGTCAAGGTTGAAGACGTCCACTACATCTACCCGCAAACAACGCGCGAGGTCTTAAGTGGTATTGATTTAACAATCACGCCCGGCCAAAAGCTGGCCATTCTTGGTCGGTCGGGGTCTGGGAAGTCCACCCTCGCCGCCCTGTTGCGGGGGGACCGAACACCAACCAAGGGGCAAATCACCTTAAACGGGGTAGCTACGGCCACGTTGGGCGACCAGGTGGCCGATTACGTAGGGGTGATTAACCAGTCACCTCACCTCTTCAATACGACGGTCGCCAATAACGTCCGGATCGGGAATGAGAACGCCAGTGACGAGCAGGTGTGGGACGTGCTCGAACGGGTGGGGTTAGCCGAGATGATCAAGAAGCTTCCCCAGGGGCTGGAGACCCAGGTTAACGAAGCCGGCCTCCGCTTCTCCGGTGGGGAACGCCACCGCCTATCTCTGGCCCGGATCCTGCTAAAAGACGCTCCAATCATCCTATTGGACGAGCCAACGGTCGGGCTGGACCCGGTTACGGAACAGGAGGTCTTAGACACCTTTATGACCCAGTTACAGGGTAAGACCCTAATCTGGATTACTCACCACCTCCAGGGGGTCGCTAAAATGGATCAGGTGGTCTTCATTGAAGATGGTCACCTCGCCATGCAGGGGACCCCGGCAGAATTGGAAGTCAGTTCCGCACGGTACCGTCACCTACTGGCGGCCGACCGGGGTGAGGAGTAAACGAATGAAATGATGGCTGAGCGGTTGGGAAGTACCCTCCTGACAAGATTATAGGTAAGGTCGGACGAAGACTAAGGCGTTACGTACCATTTTTCGGCCTTCTTAGGCACTTGGCTTGCGATTATAACATTCATGAATAAAGTAAGAGGCCGGGAGAAGCCTGTTTTCTCCCGACCTTTTTTATTTTCTTCCGGGAGCTAGGGGCGGCCCAAAGGTATTTGGTGGGTAAAATTAGACCAATATTTTTTGGTCAGTAAACAAATTCAATTATTCACATAATCTTGAAAACGCTTTCTCGCTTACAAGACGGGTTAACGATTTTATGTCTTGAAATTCAATTCACAATCAATCCAATAAAAAGTCATTAGACCTTGTTATATAAGGGGAAAAACCTTGTTGACTAAATCACAAAAATGGATTAATCTTATAACCGTAAACAAGTTAATTTCTTCACAAAACCTGAGGAGGAAGCTTTAAAATGGCGAAGCAAAGTGAACCACAAAAGATGACGAAGACCGAAAAGATGGTGGACGACCTGGTCCAAAAGGCCCACCAAGCGCTCGATATCATGAGCGAATTCGACCAAAAGAAGGTGGACTACATTACCCACCAAATGGTCGAGGCTGGCCAAGATAAGCACATGGAACTGGCGATCGAAGCCGTCAAGGAAACCGGTCGTGGGATCGTGGAAGATAAGGCGATCAAGAATATGTTTGCGACTGAAGAAATTTGGCACAACATTCGCAAGGACCACACCGTTGGGGTAATTGAAGACAACAAGGCCGATGAGTTAATTACGGTTGCCGAACCGCTCGGGGTCTTAGCCGGAATCACGCCGGTTACCAACCCAACCTCAACGACGCTGTTTAAGGCCATCATTGCCATGAAGACCCGCAACCCAATCATCTTCTCCTTCCACCCACAAGCCTTGGAATGCTCCCGTCACGCCGCTCGAATCGTGCGGGATGCCGCCATCGCCGCCGGGGCACCGGAAGGAGCGATCCAATGGATTGACGAACCAAGTCGGGAATCTTCAACCGCATTGATCAACAACCCTGGAATTGCCTGTACCTTAGCTACTGGGGGCCCCGGCATGGTGAGGGCTGCTTACTCCACCGGGAAGCCAGCCCTGGGGGTGGGACCTGGTAACGGTCCGGTTTATATCGAAAAAACCGCTAAGATTGCCCGGGCCGTCAACGACATTGTTTTATCCAAGACTTTTGATAACGGGATGATCTGTGCCACGGAAAACTCTGCCGTTATTGACCACGAAATTTACGATGAAGTGAAGGCCGACTTGAAGGCGAACCGCGTCTACTTCGTTCCCCAAAATGAACACGCTAAGTTGCGCAAGGCAATGTTTAACGAACAAACCGGTGGGGTTAACGGCCCGATCGCCGGTAAGTCCGCTATGCAAATTGCCGAAATGGCCGACATTAAGGTACCAGAAGACACCCAGGTCCTGGCCGTCGAAGTTAATGCCATTGGTAAGCAAGAACTACTCTCCGGTGAAAAGCTGAGCCCAGTTTTGTCGGTTTACAAGGCCATGGATCAACAAGATGCCTTTGATAAGTGTGAAGCCCTACTTAACTACGGGGGACTGGGCCACACGGCTGCCATTCAAACCCAAAACATGGACCTAGCTCGTGAATTTGGGGTGGCGATGAAGGCCTCACGGATCATCGTTAACTCCCCGTCCGGACTCGGTGGGATTGGGAACATCTACAACCGGATGACCCCATCTTTGACCCTAGGGACTGGTTCATGGGGGGAGAACTCGATTTCCCACAACGTGACCGATTACGATTTGCTAAACGTAAAGACAATTGCCAAGAGGCGGAATAACATGCAATGGATTAAATTACCACGGATCTACTTCGAACGTGATTCTGTTCGTTACCTCAAGGATATGCCAGGGATCAAGCGGGTCTTCATCGTTACTGGCCCATCAATTCAGGCCCACGGCTACGTTGATGTGGTGACCGACCAATTGAGGCTGCGGGAAAACGATGTCCAATACCTGGTCTTCTCCGATGTCGAAGCCGATCCATCCACGACGACGGTTGAAAAAGGTGTCGCCCTGATGAAGAGCTTCAAGCCGGACACGATTATCGCTTTGGGTGGGGGTTCGCCGCTGGACGCCGCCAAGGGGATGTGGATGTTCTACGAGGACGAAAATGCTTCCTTCTTCGGGGCAAAGCAAAAGTTCTTGAACATCCGTAAGCGGGCCTATCGCTTCGACAAGCCGAAGAAGGCCCAAATGGTGGCGATCCCAACCACTTCCGGGACCGGGTCCGAAGTAACGCCGTTCGCTGTGATTACGGACGCCAAGACCCACGTGAAGTACCCACTGGCCGATTACGCTTTGACGCCGGACGTGGCCATCGTTGACCCCCAGTTTGTGGACACGGTACCAAAGGGCAACATCGCCGCTTCCGGTTTGGACGTCTTGTGCCACTCGATTGAATCCTACGTTTCCAGCATGGCCTCCGATTACACCCGGCCGCTGTCCTTGCAAGCCATCAAGTTAGTCTTTGACAACTTAACCGCTTCGTACAATGGGGATGAAGAAGCCCGGGCTGCCATGCACAACGCTTCGACCTTAGCCGGGATGGCCTTTGGGAACGCCTTCTTAGGGATCAACCACTCAATCGCCCACAAGCTGGGTGGTGAGTTTGGCCTGACCCACGGGATCGCCATCGCCATCACGATGCCACACGTCATCAAGTTTAACGCCACCCTGCCAAAGAAGTTTAGCACGTGGCCGAAGTACGAAGCCTTCCGGGCCGCCGATGACTACGCAACGATCGCCCGCACGATCGGTTTGACCGGCGACTCCAACGAAGAGTTGATCAACAAGCTCTGCGACAAGATCAAGGACTTGGCCCACTCGCTGGGTGTAACCCTGAGCTTGAAGGCCTGGGGCGTCGACAAGGCTCACTTCGACAAGGTGGTTGACCACCTAGCCGTCTTAGCCTACGAAGATCAATGTACGACGGCTAACCCGCAAGAACCACTGATTGCCGACCTGAAGCAAATCATGATCGACGAATACGACGGGAAGGGCGTCGAAACCAAGTAAGTACGAAAAGTGGGGAATAATCTCTTGGGCCTGCTTAGACACTAGGCCGTTACCACAATTTCTGTCTAACATTCGGGAATACAGCAAGGGGCCGGGAAAACAGAGCTTTTTCCGGCCCCTTTAGGTTAAAGGACTCTAATTTGCTGATTGACATAGCGGCGCCCCTCCGTTATTCTAGAAATAAGTTAACAACGAAAGAAACACGGTGAACAGGAGAGTAACTCCCGTTATAAACCAGTAAGCGAGCCCCGTTGAGTGGAAGGGGGCCTGGTTTGAAGGGAGCGAAAGTAGCCTGGGAGTGGTCGATGCGAAGTTTGAGTGTCGAACGGGTGCGCCCGTAATCGCGCCGGCGTATTCCACGGAGTACGCGTTGAGGCGGGGCCAGCGATGGTGCCGTAAATCAAGGGTGGTAACACGCTTAGGCGTCCCTTCAGGTTAATGACCTGAGGGGACGCCTTTTTTCTTTCGTTGGGATCTGAACTTAGCTAAGTTCTCTGACGTAAGCATTTATAAGGAGGACCAACTTATGAAACAAACATTATCAATTCGCAAATACCTATTAATCGGCTCGTTAATTTTCGGGATGCTGTTTGGGGCGGGAAACTTGATCTTTCCGGTTCACCTGGGCCAAATGGCGGGGGCCTACTGGTTGGCGGCTACTGGGGGCTTTTTGTTCTCCGGGGTGTTGCTACCGCTGATGGCGCTCCTGGCGATTTCCATTACCCGTGCTAAGGGGATTTACGACCTCGCCCGGCCCAACGGACACTGGTACGCCTTGCTCTTTTTAATCCTGGTGCACGCCACCCTGGGGCCGCTCTTTGCCACCCCGCGGACGGCCACCGTTCCGTACACGATCGGCTTTGCCTCCCATATCCCAGCGAACCTAAACTGGGTGGGTCTGTTGATCTATTCGGCAATCTTTTTTGGCCTGGTTTACTACTTCTCCTCAAAGGAAACCAGCATTACGACCATCATTGGTAAGGTCTTAAACCCGCTCTTCTTGCTAATGCTGCTGGCCATTTTCTTACTCGCCGCCATCAGCCCGCTGGGGAAGGCGTCCACCACCACGATCACGGCGGCTTACCAACACGCGGCCTGGACGAACGGCTTCTTGCAGGGCTACAACACGATGGACGCCTTGGCCGCACTGGCCTTTGGGGTGACGGTGATCACCGCGATCCGGTCCTTTAAGCTTAAAAACGATCGTCAAGTTGCGATTGCCACGGCCAAGGGTGGGGCCGTTGGGATCATCGGGATTGCCCTGATTTACATCGGCCTGATTTACTTAGGAGCGACTAGCTTACATCACTTTACAATGGCCGAAAACGGGGGGATCACCCTGGCGCAGATCGCTCACTTTTACCTGGGGACCTTTGGCGACGCCCTGTTAGCCACCCTAGCCACGGTTGGCTGTTTGACGACGGCGATGGGGCTGGTGGTGGCCTTTGCCCAGGACTTCCACAAGCGCTTCCCTAAGGTTTCCTACCAGCGTTTTTTACTCTTTAACTGTGGCCTATCCTTTGTGGTGGCCAACCTCGGTTTGAACCGGATCATCACCTGGTCGACGCCGGTGTTGATGTTCCTCTACCCGTTAGCAATCACGCTGATTATCTTGGGAATTGCCTCGCCACTCTTTAATAATGACCGCTTGGTTTACCGGCTGACCACTGGGTTAACCTTGATCCCGGCCTTCTTCGACATGGTGAACAACTTACCAGCCATCTTACGGGCAACCGCACCAGCTCAATGGTTGATCAACCTAGCCAGTCATTTCTTGCCGTTTTTCAACCTCGGCTTTGGCTGGCTGACCTTTGGGATTGCCGGCTTCGGGTTGGGCCTGGCCGGCCACTTCCTGTTGAACCGGCAAGCTAGTACGGCGCCGACGATGCAGGGGGAACGAGACTAGGTGGGATCCAATTCATTTAACCATAATAAAACACCCGTCATGGCCGTGACCATGGCGGGTGTTTTTACGCGGGTGTTTTTACTTGAAATTAGTCCTTAGCGTTAATGTCCTTGCCGGCGTTCGGGTCGGCCACGTGGTAGTCGCTGTCGCTCATTGCTTCAACGGCCCCCAGGCGGTAACCATTCCCAACTTGGCTGAAGAAGTCGTGGTTGGACGTGGTCGTGGAGATCCCGTTCATGACCACTGGGTTGACATCGGAAGCCGTATCAGGGAAGAGTGGGTCTTGACCAAGGTTCATTAAGGCCTTGTTAGCGTTGTAGCGGATGAAGACCAAGACGTCATCGGTCCAGCCGATTTGGTCGTATAAGACGTGAGTGTACTTCTCTTCGTTGTCGTAAAGTTCGTACAAGAAGTCGTACATCCAACGCTTCATGTCTTGTTGTTGCTTTTCGGTTAGTTGGTTCATGCCGACTTGGAACTTGTAGCCAATGTAAGTGCCGTGGACGGATTCGTCCCGCAAAATCAACTTGATGATTTCAGCAACGTTGTTAAGCTTGTTGTGCCCCAAGTAGTACAGCGGGGTGTAGAAGCCGGAGTAGAATAAGAAGGTTTCCAAAAAGACGTTAGCCACCTTTTTCTTCAGCGGGTCTTCTTGGGCGTCCAAGTAGAGGTTACCAATTTTAACGGCCTTGCTTTGCAGGTATTCTTCACTATCGGACCATGAGAAGATTTCATCGATTTCGTCTGGCGTGTTTAAGGTGGAGAAAATCGTTGAGTAAGACTTGGCGTGAACGGATTCCATGAATTGGATGTTGTTTAAGACCGCCGTTTCGTGAGGGGTCTTAACGTCTTGTTTCAAAGCGGTCAGCCCAGCTTCTGATTGCAAGGTATCCAGCAGGGTCAAGCCACCGAAGACGTGGCCAACCGTCCACTTGTGGTCGTCGTCTAATTCGCGCCAGTCATCCAGGTCGTTTGAAACCGGGATCCGGGTGTCTAGCCAGAATTGTTCCGTCAACTTCTCCCAGGTCGCCTTGTCAATCATATCGGACACTTGGTTCCAATTGATTGCTTTATAATTCTTAATTGCCATTCGATTAATCTCCCTATCAATTAATTTGTTAATGTGAACGATTTAATTATGACTGATCAGCTTAAATTACGCAAGATTCACATTGGTTGGCGCCGACTTCTTCGTTATCATCTGTGAAGGTCCGGATGTAGTAAATCGACTTAATTCCCTTTTGGTGGGCGTAGTGACGAAGGATGTTTAGGTCGCGGGTGGTCATCTTTTCCGTCCGCCCGTCCTTCCATTCGTACATGCCGGCTGGAATGGTCGAGCGCATGAACAGGGTCATCGACAGGGACTGGTCGACGTGTTCCTGGGCGGCGGCGTAGGTATCAATGACGCTACGCATGTCCGTATCGTAAGCGGAGCGGTAGTACGGCATCGTGTCGTTTGATAGGTATGGGGCCGGGTAGTAGACCTTACCAATCATCTTTTCTTGCCGTTCTTCGATCCGGTTGATGATGGGGTGTAGGCTAGACGTGGAGTCCCCAATGTAAGAGGTCGAGCCGTTCGGTGCCACGGCGAGGCGGTAGGCATTGTAGAGACCGGATTCTTGAACCCGTTGCTTGAGTTCTTGCCAGTCGTCTGGGGTTGGGATAAAGAAGCCGGCAAAGAGTTCCTTAACGGCGGCGGACTTTGGCCCCCAGTCCTTAGTCAGGTACTTGTCAAAGTAGGAACCGTCAGCGTAGGCAGACCGTTCGAAGTTGGCAAAGTTTTCACCCTTTTCCTGGGCGATTTCGTTAGAAGCCACTAAGGTCCAGTAGTTTAAAAGCATGAAGTAAACGCTGGTGAACTCAAGGGCAACCGGAGAACCATACATGATGTGGTGCTTAGCTAAGAAGCCGTGTAGCCCCATTGCTCCTAACCCAACCGAGTGGAAAAGGTCGTTGCCGTGCTTGATGGATGGGACTACGGTTAAGCTTTCAGCATCGGAAATGTGGGTCAGACCACGCATCATCGCCCGAACGGAGCGTCCGAGGTCTGGTGTTTCCATCAGGTTAGCGATGTTTGTGGAACCGAGGTTACAAGAAACGTCGGTGCCGAGGGTTTCGTAGGTTTGGTCATCGTTGACCCGGGACGGAATCTGAACTTGGGCAATTTCGGAACAGAGGTTGGACATTACGATTGTTCCTTCAATTGGGTTGGCCTTGTTAACCGTATCGACGTTAACAATGTATGGGTAGCCAGATTCTTGTTGTAACTTGGAGATTTCGTCTTCCAACTCACGGGCGTTGACCTTCTTCTTGGTGATTTCAGGGTTAGCAACCAGGTTGTCGTATTCCTTTGTGATGTCAACGTAAGAGAAAGGCTTACCGTAGATTCGTTCCACGTCGTACGGGGAGAAGAGGTACATTGGGGCGTCTTCTTCCACTAACTGGTAGAACTTGTCCGGCACCGTTACCCCCAGGGAAAGGGTCTTTAAGCGAACCTTTTCGTCGGCGTTTTCCTTTTTGGCCCCCAAAAAGTCAATGATGTCGGGGTGGAAGACGGAGAGGTAAACAACCCCCGCTCCTTGGCGCTGCCCCAGTTGGTTGGAGTATGAAAAGGCGTCTTCTAAGAGCTTCATGACCGGGACAACCCCGGAAGCGGCCCCCTTGATCTTCTTGATTGGGGCGCCGGCTTCGCGGAGGTTATTTAAGTTGATGCCGACCCCGCCACCGATCTTGGATAGTTGCAAAGCGGAGTTGATCGTCCGCCCGATCGTGTTCATGTCATCGGTAGCTTGGATTTCAAAGCAGGAAACGAATTCCCCGCGCCGCTTGCGACCAACGTTTAAGAAGGTTGGCGTGGCCGGTTGGTAGCGTTGGTGGATTAACTCATCAGCCAGGTCCATGGCCAGTTGTTCGTCCCCGTTGGCTAGGTACAAGGCGTTCATAGCCACCCGGTCGATGTAGTTTTCCAGGTAGTATTCCTTGTCGTTGGTCCGCATGGCGTATTGGGCGTAAAATTTGTAGGCGGCCATAAAGGAGTGGAAGTGGAAGTCTTGTTCCTTTAAGTATTGGTAGAGTCGATCTAAAAAGGCGGGCGTATATTGGCGAATAAAGTCTTCTTCGAGGTAGTCGTTTTCGATTAACCAGTTTAGCCGTTCCATTACGGAGGAGAACTTCTTGGTGTTTGGTTCCACGTTTTCCTTAATAAAGTCGTCTAGGGCTTCTTGATCGAGGTTCAACTGGATTTGACCATCCTTGGGGATGTTGATCTCGTTGTTTAGGTCGAAGTACTTCACCTTGGTCATATCAATTTCTGAAAGAGCCATTGATCACGTTCCTACTTTCTTTTATACCTGAGTTAATAACAATAAAAAGGGCGGGCACCTAGAACAGGTGTCGCCGCCCGTAAAATTTTTGCAGCGCCCTTAGGCCAAGGCTGAAAGGCGATCCGGTCGAAAACCGGTGAAGGCGTTACCATCGGGAAGTTTAACGACGGGGGTTGCCAAAAAGCCTTCTGCCTTTAAGTTTTCGATGAATTCAGGTTGTTCATCGATGTTGTGTTCAATGAACGCTACATTGTGTTCCTCTAAGAAACGCTTGGTCATTTTGCATTGAATGCAATTATTCTTGGAAAAGACGGTTACCATGAGCATTTCCTCCCTTACCAATATTTGATGTTTTCTAGTATAGCCGATCAATCATAAAAAGACCACCATATCTCGTGCTGGTCGAAAACGATGACACAAGATATGGTGGTTGATGGGACGTGGTTAGGACCGAATCAAAAAAAGTTGAAAAATTTTTAGCCGATGATTGAACAGTCATATCGACAGATTTGAAAGTAACTAAGAGCATATTGTACACTGAAGAGCGATAAAAAACTAGCCAAAAGGGGGGCAAAGAATGGAAGAAAAAATAACGGAGCGTGGTTATATGAAGGAGGCCTTCAAGGAGGCTAACCAAGCGGCCTTGCTGGGCGAAGTTCCAATTGGGGCGGTCGTCGTTTATAAGGGGAAAATTATCGGACGAGGACACAACATGCGGGAAAAATTCCAAGATGCCACCTACCACGCCGAAGTATTAGCAATCATGGAGGCCTGCCAAGCGTTGGGTTCGTGGCGACTAGAAGAATGTGATCTTTACGTCACCCTTGAACCGTGCATCATGTGTTCCGGGGCGATCATCAATTCACGGATTAAACGAGTCTTTTTTGCGGCCCCGGATGAAAAGGCGGGGGCGGTATCCTCCCTTTACCACCTATTAGAAGATACCCGCTTGAACCACCAAGTTGAAGTTCACCAGGGCCTAATGCAAGAAGAAGCCAGTCAAATGCTCAAGGAGTTCTTTCGGGCGATCCGTAAGCGGCAAAAGACGGCGAAGAAAAAACGGCGCCAGGAAGAAAATGCGGCTCAAAAGGCTGGTCAGTGACCGAAAAATAGTGTATGATTATTTTTGCCGTTAGGCCTTAGGGCAAGGGCGTCCTTACGAACCGTGTCAGGCCTGGAAGGGAGCAGCACTAAGTTTGCGATTCCTTGTGCCCTAAGTTTGAATGAAATTAACCAGGAGGCTGGGAGAAACATTGTTTTCTCCCAGCCTCTTTGAATTTTGAGATATCTCTTTTGGTAGATGATTAAAAGCTAGTATAATGGATAAAGATATCTTCAAAAGCAGGGAGGAACAGAGATGAGTTATCAGGCGCTCTACCGGGTTTGGCGACCCCAGCGGTTTAGTGACCTCGTTGGTCAGCAGATCGTTTCGACCACCTTAAAAAACGCCATCATCACCAAAAAAATTAGTCACGCCTACCTCTTTGCCGGTCCACGGGGAACGGGGAAGACATCGGCGGCGAAAATTTTTGCCAAGGCGGTAAACTGCCACCACCAAACGGATGGGGAACCCTGCAACGAGTGCGAACTCTGCCAAGCAATCACGGCGGGGCAACTAAATGACGTAATTGAAATCGACGCCGCTTCCAATAACGGGGTTGAGCAGATCCGTGACATTAGAGATAAGGTCAAGTACGCCCCCACTCAGGCTGACTATAAGGTTTATATCATTGACGAAGTCCACATGTTATCGACCGGGGCCTTCAACGCCCTCTTGAAAACCTTGGAGGAACCGCCAGCCAACGTGATCTTTATTTTGGCTACTACGGAACCGCACAAGATCCCGCTGACGATCATTTCCCGGGTTCAGCGCTTTGATTTTAGACGAATTAGCGCAAAGGACGCCTTTGAGCGGATGAAATACATCCTGGATCAAAAAAAGGTCGCCTACCAAGAGGACGCCCTATGGGTGATTGCCAACGCCGCTGAGGGGGGGATGCGGGACGCCTTAAGTATTCTCGACCAGGCACTGTCCTTTGGCGATGAGCAGGTGACCATTGATGACGCCTTATTGGTGACCGGGAGTGTGACCAAGCAGCTGGTGCAGGAATATTTCCTGCAAGTAGCCAAGGGTGATAGCGCCCCGGCCTTAGAGACCCTTACTAAGATCACCGGGGCGGGCAAGGACGGTCAGCGTTTCATTGAGGACCTGATCTCCTTTATTCGCGACGTCCTCTTGTACCAGGAATCACCAAGTTTGATTGACCTGCCGGCGACGGGCCTGCGTAAGGAAGATTTTGATCAACTGAGCGGCGCCGCAAGTTCGACGGCTCTGTATCAAATGATCGATACCCTAAACGATATCCAACAGGAGATGCGCTTTACGACGCACCCGGACGTCTACCTAGAAGTGTTAACCGTCCGGTTGTGCCAGATTAGAGGGGACGAAAGAACCCAGCCAGGTGCTGACCAAGCGGAACTTACGCAGCTTCGCCAGGCGGTAGCTGCCTTACAACAAGAGGTTAATCAGCTACGCCAAACCCCACCAGCAGAGGTGAAAACACCGGCGCCAAGGCCGAGCCGGTCGACTAGCAATAAACAGGCGTTGCGGATTAACTTAGCCCAGGTTAACTTGATCTTGACCAACGCAACCCGGCCTGAGTTAGAGAATTTACAGGGCCTGTGGGGAGACATGCTTTCCTTATTAGATAACGCTCAGAGCTCGTTGATCAATAATTCTGAGCCGGTGGCTGCCAGTCCGGCGGGGGTCGTGGTATCCTTTGATAATAACTTCCTCTTTGAACAGGCCAACGGGGGCAACCTAGGTAACGCAATGGGGGCGGCCCTACAACAGTTGACCGGTAGCGAACGCCAAGTGGTCTTCGTGCCTAAGGACAAGTGGCCCCAAATACGTCAAGACTTCTTAGTGGAAAATGGTTACTTAAAAAAGGGAACCGCTAAAAAGGAGGCCCCCAAGGCAACTGATCCGGTAGTCAGTCAGGCCGAAAAGTTGTTTGGCCCGGACGCAATTGAAGTAAAAAACGATTAACAATAAAGGATGGTAATGAATTATGATGCGCGGAATGAACATGCAAAAGATGATGAAGCAAGCCCAAAAAATGCAAAAGCAAATGATGGCCGAACAAGAAGAATTAGCGGCCATGGAATTTGTTGGCCAAGCGCCGGACGAAATGGTAACGGCGACTTTAACCGGGGACAAGAAGCTCAAGGATTTGAAGATTAACCCAGAGGCGGTGGACCCAGATGACGTGGATATGTTAAGCGACTTAATCGTAGCGGCGGTTAACGATGGCTTAGACAAGGTTGAACAGGCCACCCAAGCTAAGATGGGTAAGTACACCCGCGGGTTAGGAATGTAAGGTTTAGGTGAGCAAATGCAGTACCCAGAACCGATTGCCCGTTTAATCGATAGCTACATGAAGCTGCCGGGAATCGGGGAGAAATCTGCCACCCGGCTCGCCTTTTACACCTTGGGCATGTCCGATGCGGACGTGGATAACTTTGCCAAGTCGTTAAGGGCCGTTAAGCGCGACTTGCACTACTGCAGCGTGTGCGGGAACATTACCGAAGACGACCCGTGTCCCATTTGTAAGGATAAGACCCGTGACCAAAGCCGGGTCTTGGTGGTGGAACGGTCCAGAGACATTATGGCCATGGAACGGATGAAGGAATACCACGGCCTTTACCACGTCTTACACGGGACGATATCGCCAAGCGAGGGGACGGGCCCCCAAGACATTAACTTGGAGAGCCTCTTAAAGCGCCTTGAAGCGCATAAGGAAATCCAAGAGGTGATCGTGGCCACCAACGCTTCTTTAGACGGGGAAACCACCGCCCAGTACTTGGCCCACTTGATTAAGCCAGCCGGGATCAAAGTAACCCGCTTAGCCCATGGTTTATCAGCGGGGGCGGACATTGATTACACTGATGAAGTGACCCTCTTCCGGGCGGTTCAAGGGCGAACGGAGATGTAAGATGTTTTTCAAACGACCACAACATCAAGTTGAACAGGAAGGTAACCAACGCTTGTTAAACTTGATTTACCAAACCAAGGCCAGCTGGGATCACGCAAAGGAAACGGAGCAAGCTGTTTACGAAAGCCATGTTAATAACGAGCTCAAGGAGCGAACTAAGCTGCAAGAGCGTAAGTACTTATACTTGTACGAACGGGCACGTAAGCGAGGCTTGCACGGTAAGACCAACGCTGGTGTAATTATGCAATAAGATAGGGGCGCACCAAGAGATGAGCGGACGATTTATTAGTTTTGAGGGGCCAGACGGGGCCGGGAAGACAAGTGTCTTAACCGCGATCCGGACGGGCCTAGTTAACCAGTTGGGTGATCAAGTTGTCTATACCCGTGAACCCGGGGGAAACCCAATCGCCGAACAAGTACGGGCGGTCTTGTTAGATAAGCAAAACGGGGCGATGGATGACTGGACGGAGGCCTTATTATACGCGGCTTCCCGGCGCCAACACGTGGTTGAAACCCTTAAACCGGCACTTGAAGCGGGGAAGCTAATTTTGTGCGACCGCTACTTGGATAGTTCAATTGCCTACCAGGGTGGGGGACGTGAGTTAGGGATCGACCGAATCTGGGAGTTAAACCAGTACGCCATTGACGGTCTCTTGCCGGACCTAACCATTTTTTTGGACCTCCCCGTGGAAACCGGGTTAGCCCGGATTGAAAAGGGACGGGCGGAGACAATTAACCGCTTGGATGAGCAAACCACCAACTTCCACCGGCGGGTCCGTCAGGCCTACTTAACCCTGGCCGAGCGCTTCCCAGAACGAATTGTGAAGGTAAACGCCGATCAGGAATTAGCGCGGGTAATTGAAGACGTACGAAGCGCAATTCACGCACGTTACGCAGACCTATTTACCAACTAAGGAGGAACCGTCATGAAGATGATTATAGCCATTGTGCAACCAAAAGACAGCAACCGCCTTCGCGACGCCTTTAACGACGCCAAGATTGGCGCCACCAAACTTTCGAGTACCGGGGGCTTTTTGCGGGAAGGGAACACGACCTTTTTGATTGGAGTCGCCGACGATCGTGTTGACGATGTCTTAGAGATCATCAAGAAAAACGCCGAGTCCCGGGAGCAATACATGACGCCGCCTACCCACATGGATAACGGGGCGGGCGCCATGCCAATTAACGTGCAAGTCGGGGGCGCGACCGTCTTCGTCTTACCGGTTGAGCAGTTCTTACACTTCTAGGACGGAGGGAAGAGAACATGGAGCGTGAGCTAACCGCCACCGCACTACAACCTGAAATCACGGCGCGCTTTGCCAGCCTAATTGAGCGGGGGACGCTGGCTCACGCCTACCTCCTAGTGGGCAATGTCAACATGGGAACGGTCGCGTTAGCAACGGAGGTCGCATTACGCTTGTTTTGCCCCCATCAAGACGACCAGGGGCATCCCGATCGGACGTGCCCAGAGTGCCAGCGGGTTCTTTCGGGGAACCACCCGGACGTGGTGGTCGCCCGTCCCGAGGGGCGTCAGATTAAGGTTGATCAGGTCCGCTATCTAAAGGCTGAATTTTCCAAAACCGGGGTTGAAGGGGAGAAAAAGGTGTTCATCATCGAGGGGGCCGAAACCTTAACCGGCTCGGCTGCTAACTCCTTATTGAAATTTATCGAAGAACCCGGACCGGGGGTCTACATCTTTTTGTTAACTCCTAACAAAAATGCCGTTTTGCAGACGGTTCAATCCCGGTGCCAAGTAATCGAATTACGCCCCTTGCCAAGTGAAATGGTTAAAGAGCAGCTGCAAGAGGCGGGGGTACCAGAATACCTGGGCCCCCTGGCCGCGGGGCTGGGACTAAGCGCCAAGCAGGGGGCCTCTTTGATGGAAGACGACTGGCTCCCCACCAGCGTGAAACTAGTTTTCGACTGGTTTAAGGAGGTAGCTAGTAGCGATCCGCTCAGCTTTGTGGACGTCCAAACTGGTTTTTTAAAGCAGGGTAGCGACCGGGCAAAGCAACTAGTCTTGTTGGACCTAGTGACGATGGTTTGGCGCGACGCCCTCTTGTTAAAGAACCGGGTGACCGAACCAGAGCGGCTTCACTTTCGTCAGTGGCAAGCAGAAGTGGCCCAACTGATCATGCCAAGTTCGGCCCAGCAAGTTCTCGTGGCCAGTGAACTAACCTTAGAGGGGCGCCACTTGCTTGATCAAAACATAAGCTTTCAAAACGTGGTGGAGCAATTAACGCTCCGCCTCCTCTTGGTGATGAAGGGTGACTTTAGTGAGGAAAGGGGCAGCAACCGTGAGTGAACACCTTGATAAGGGCAACCTGTATGATCGCTTGAACCAGGCCATTCAGCAGACCAGGGAACTAGTGGTCAGCATGGAGGGGTTGCAAAAGATGATGACGCAGGTATTAGAAGAAAACGCCGCCTTGTCAATTGAAAATGACCACCTAAGGCGCCTATTGGAATCACAGAGCCAAAAGGATGCCGGTGGGCTGACGGCTTCACAAAAGAAGCTCCAAAAGATCTACGAGGAGGGCTTTCACATCTGTCACGAATACTACGGAAAGCGTCGCGATGATGAGTGCCTCTTTTGTCAATCGGCGTTAAACCCGCGTAAGAAAGGAAAATAGGGATGCAAAGACAGGAAAGTTTTCAAGCAACCGAAACGGGGCGGCTGTACTTAGTACCCACTCCCATTGGTAACTTAGACGACATGACCTTCCGGGCGATTAAGGTGCTAAAAGAGGTTAACCTGATTTGTGCCGAGGATACCCGCCACACCCGGCAGCTACTAAACCACTTTGAGATTACCACCAAGGCGATTAGCTTTCACGAACACAACACTGAACAGCGGCTGCCAGAGCTGGTGGCCCGCTTAAAGCAAGGGGAAAACTTGGCCCAGTGCAGTGATGCTGGGATGCCATCGATTTCAGACCCCGGCAAGGAGCTAGTGGCGGCCTGCGTTAAAGAAGGGATTCCGGTGGTCCCCCTCCCCGGGGCCAACGCCGCGCTCACCGCTTTGATTGCTTCAGGACTTTCCCCCCAGCCCTTCTACTTTTACGGTTTCTTGGAGCGCAAGCACCAGCAACAGGTGACAGAATTAACGGCCTTAAGGAACCGGGGCGAAACGATGATTTTTTACGAGGCGCCCCACCGGTTGGCTAAAACCTTAACCACGATGGCGGAGGTTTTTGGAGAGGAGCGCCAAGCCGTTTTGGCCCGGGAATTGACCAAGCGCTACGAAGAGTTTGAGCGGGGCAGCCTAGCGGAACTCGTGGCGTGGGCAAAAGAAGGGGTCCGGGGCGAGTTTGTGGTGATGGTGGCCGGCAATGACCACCCCCAAGAAGATGAACAACGCCCCTCGGGAACGCCCTTAGAACAAATTCAATCCGCCGTGGATGGCGGTCAAAGTCCTAACGCCGCGATTAAGCAGGTCGCCAAACGGCTCGGCTTAAACCGTCAGGACTTGTATAAGCAGTACCACCAATTATAGGAAGGATCGAACGAGCAGGATGGCAACGGAATTTGAAATGCACCACCACGTTAAGTACTACGAATGTGACACCAGTGGTCACCCCACCCTGGCCATGATCGTCGCAATGCTGATCCTCGCTTCCGAAGCCGATAACAAGGAAAACGGGGTCGGCCTAAAGCGGGCGGGCCAGTACGGTGGTGGCTGGGTGATCATCAACTACGAAGGAACCCTAGCTGAAAAGCAACCGGTGAAGGGTGAAGAGGTAATCTTAGGGACTCGGGTCCGGGCGTACAACCGCTTCTTTGTGATTCGTGACTTTTGGGTCAAGGATTTAGCGGGCAACTACTACGCTAAGGTGAGTGGGACCTTTGTCTTCATGAACCTGGCCAAGCGTAAGATTATGACGATTCCCCAGGAGATGATTGATACCTTCCAGATGGACGAAACCAAGCGCTTGCCACGCCTGGAAAAACCCAGCCTGCCAGAAGACCAAGCCGGCTGGGCGAAACGGGACTACCGGGTTCGTTACTTTGACATCGATGGTAACCAACACGTCAATAACGCCCACTACTTTGAGTGGATGATGGACGTCTTGGACGGCGACTTTTTGCGCACCCACCAGGTAGTTAAGATGCAGACCGAGTTTGCCCACGAAGTTCGCTACGGGCAAACTGTTACGAGCACCGGGTCGACCCCGGTTGAAAAAGAGGGGCTAATGGTGACCCATCACCAAATCACCTGCCAAGGACAAGAGAGCTCCCGGGCGACCTTTTACTGGCAGCCACGGAATTAAATGAAACGGGATCAGACCTTACGGGAGTCGGAAACGACTTTGGGGGCTGATCCCGTTTTTGATCAACAGAAAAGTAATAATCGTGCTATCCTAAAGGAAGAACTTAATTATGATGGGGAGTGGTGAACGTGGTAAAGCAACGGTACGGTGGGATCATGTTTTTGGAGCCCGATCAAGTGGGACTCCGGATCATTGATCGCCAGGAGAAACGACCGGTGACAACCGTCGAATCGGGGAACCTAAACGTGGGGACTAGCATGGTGGCCAACTATGCCGAAAATATGGATGCGATTGTCGACAACCTGATTGGGTTTCAACGGGTCCTCAAGGAGTACCAAGTAGACGAGGTTGAATTTTACGGGGCCCTAGAGGACCTAGATGAGGTAACGGCCCGTTACGTGGCCGATCAATTAAGCGTCCGCTGCGGGCTGGAAGTTAACTGGCTTAGTGACAACCAGCTTATCGCTCGGACCTTAGTTGCAATTAAGCATCAGCACAAACGCCAAGGGATCAAAGAAGGGGCGGACACCTTTGTTTTGTTAGTGGGACTATCGACTAGTACCCTCGCTTACTTTAAAAAGGGCGTCTTTGAGACCTCTTGGAACATCGACTTAGGGAAGGCCAAAATCAGTCAACTCGCCGAGAACCTACGGCAGACCACGGCCACGCCGAGTGACATCATATTCGACTACATTAGTAGCAAGGTCGAATACCTAGTGGGGGAACTGGGCGACGTTGAAAACGCCACGCTGATCGTCCAGGGGGTCTCGGTGTTAGCGGACGCCTACTTGGAGCGTGGGCAATTCCTAGGGGAAGTGGCCTTGGATGACTTTGACACCAGCTACCGACGGATTACCGACTCGACCGACCAGTACGTTATCAACCACTACCAAGTGGATGAACAAAGCGTGGGTTGGGTGTTACCAAGCTTTTTAATCATCTCCCAAACGTTGCGGCTCCTACACGCTAAGCAGCTTTACGTAACTGGGGTGACCCCCTTTGAAGGCTTAATCGCCGTCCGTGAAGGGCAGGAATCCCAAATTAGCCAGATGATTCGGACGTCGGCGGACAACATTGCCCGTCGCTACGGGGTCAAATTGGCCCACCGCGCTTTTGTAACCAAGGTGACCTTGGAACTGTTTGACGCTCTCGCCCCGATCCACCGCTTGGACGAGCACTACCGCTTGTTAGTTGAGATCGCCAGCAAGGTTGATGACATCGGTAACTTCATCAGCCCCCAGGGGCACTACCGGCACTCCGCTTACATTTTAGAGGCCAACCCCCTGATCGGCCTTTCGGATCAAGATAACCGGGTGATTGCGGAGGTTTCTCGCTACCACTCGTCGGAAAGCCCGGACGTTGATGAACACCACTACCGGAACATGGATGACGAAATTCAGCTACCGGTGGCCAAGTTGGCGGCTATTTTACGGGTGGCCGATTCGCTAGACGACTCCCGCCAGCAAAAGATTAGTAAGTTAGAACTCGCTTTGGAAGGCAACCGCCTCTTGATTTATGCCCACGCTAGCGATGACTTGGTGCTAGAAAAGTGGGCCTTCCAACGTAAAAATAAGTTATTCACCGACGTTTATGGTTTGCAACCGGAGTTAATTGCAAAGGGGGACAACTAAATGGACTACAGGGATTTTTACCAACCAGAAAATTACGTGAACCGGGAACTATCCTGGATTGACTTTAATGGGCGGGTGTTAGAAGAAGCCGCCAGCCCAACCAACCCCCTGTTGGAACGGGCCAATTTTTTGGGGATTACCCAAAGTAACGTCGATGAATTCTTCATGGTGCGGGTGGCTTCTTTGAGTAAGTTAGCCGCCGCTGGGGTAACGACAACGGACGCCTCCGGGATGACCCCGGCAGCACAACTGACGGCGGTCAACGAAAAGGAGCACCAGATGGTGGCCCGGCGCTACCAGGTGTATAAGGACGTCTTACTTCCGGCCTTGGAAGCTAAAGACATCCACCTGGTAGCCGTTAAGGACTTGGATCAACACCAACACGACTACTTGCAGCGTTACTTTAACGATGAATTATTACCGGTCCTAACCCCGATGGCCGACGACTCATCGCGGCCCTTCCCCTTTATCTCTAATAACTCCTTAAACGTGGCCGTTAAGCTGATTCGTACGGCTCCGGCAACGACCGCTAAGGAAGTGCTCGAGGGCGATCAGGAAGTGGTGACCACCATTTCCCAGCCCCACGAAAAAAAGGAACAAGACGGTAAGTACGAAGAGGAATTCGCCACCGTCCGGGTTCCCGAGGTCTATAAGCGGTTGGTTAAGATGCCGTCATCCAACATCTTTGTCCTCTTAGACGACGTGATCAAGACCTTTATCAGCGTCCTCTTCCCGGGCTACGCCGTGCAAGCAACTGGTACTTACCGGGTCGTGCGGGACATGGACCTGGACGTGGCCGAAGAAGACACCTCCGACTTGTTGCGGGCGGTTCAGCACCAGTTGCGGGAACGCGAGCACGGTCACGTTATTCGCCTAGAAGTGGAGCAGGGGATGGACGATTGGCTGGCGGCCCACCTGATTGATAACCTTAAGGTCGGCGAAGAAGGGGTTTACCGCATTGCGGGCCCGATTGACTTAACCTTTTTAAAGAAGCTCTCCGGCATGGTTTCCGACCACGAAGAAGACCGTTACAGCAAGTTTACCCCGTACCTAGCCCCGGAATTGGATATGGAACACAACTTATTTGACGCCATTCGGGAAAAGGACCACCTGATGCAACACCCCTACGATGATTTCCAAGCCGTCGTTAACTTTATTCACCAGGCGGCCACCGACCCCAAGACCCTAGCGATCAAGATGACCCTCTACCGGGTATCCGGAAATTCTCCAATCATCAAGTACTTGGGGATGGCAGCCCAGCAGGGCAAACAGGTAACGGTGCTGGTGGAAGTTAAGGCCCGGTTCGATGAACAAAACAACGTTCACTGGGCTCGTCGGCTAGAGCGGATGGGTTGCCACGTAATTTACGGGTTAGTGGGGCTCAAGACCCACTGTAAGCTCGCCTTGGTCATTCGCCGCGATGAAGACGGAATTCGCCGCTACATGCACCTGGGAACCGGGAATTACAATGACGTGACCGCCAACTTCTACACCGATATGGGGTTGTTTACCTGTGATTACGAACTCGGGGTCGACTTAACCAACCTCTTTAACATGCTGTCCGGTTTCGCCCGGCCACGGTACTTCCACAAGTTGCGGGTTTCACCGGGTGGGATTCGCAACTTCATTAACGAAAAGATCGATGAACAAATTGAGGTGGCCAACAAGGGACTGCCGGCCAAGATCCGGATGAAAATGAATTCCCTGTCGGATAAACAAATTATCGCCCACCTATACGCTGCTGCTGCGGCCGGGGTGAAGGTGGAGCTATTGATCCGGGGGATTACGTGCCTGAGAAACGATTTACCGTTCTTACACGGTAACATCACGGTCCACTCAATTGTCGGGCGCTTTTTGGAACACTCGCGGATTTACTACTTTGAGGCCAACGGGCACTCGGAGATCTACTTAGCCTCGGCCGACATGATGACCAGAAACCTTAACCGGCGGGTTGAAGAGCTCTTCCCGGTCACCCAAGAAGATACCAAGGCACGGGCGATCGAAATTTTTGATACAATGTGGCAAGACGACGTCAAGACCCGGGTTCTAAAGGGCGACCGGTACACCCCGCTGCCGTTCAGCGGTCAGGTCGATTGCCAAGAGATCTTCGTTGATCAGGTTAAACAACAAGAACGAGGGCAGCGCCAAGAACAAAAGAACCGGCGCCACTTAAACAACGTCTTTGAAACCCTTAGTCGTCACGTCAATAACCTACGCCTCAAGAAGTAAAAGGGGGAGGAAAATGTCAACCAACTTAAAGGTGATTGATTTGGGATCTAACTCGGTGCGTCTGCGGATCACCAAAATTTTAGATGATGGCCAAACGGAACTACTGCGCTACGAAAAAGAGTACGTGCGCCTGTCAGAAAACATGGGTCCGGAGCGGACGCTAAAAGAGGAGCCTATGGCCAGGACCCTGAAGGCGTTAAAGGACTTTAAGGAGATTTACGACCAGTTTGACGGTGAGATCATCGCCGTGGCCACCGCCGCCGTTCGCCAAGCTACCAACCAACGGGACTTTCTGGAGCGCGTTGAACAAGAGGTGGGCCTGACGATTCAAGTGATCTCCGGCAAACGGGAGGCCTACCTTGATTACCTAGGGGTTTCCCGGACCCTACCACTGGAAAACGGGATCATCATTGATACCGGTGGGGCCTCAATGGAACTAATCTTAGTTGACCAGGGCCAGGCCGAGGAGACGGTTTCCTTGCCGATCGGTTCGGTCCTGTTGTCCCAACGTTACCACCTTGGCGACCAAGTAAGCGCCGCCAACCTGTACGACGCCGTAATCAAAGTCGATGAGGTTCTCTCTAGTCAACGCTGGTTGAGTCGGGCCCGCCACACCCGGGTGGTGGCCCTTGGGGGCTCTAACCGGGCCTTAGCTAAGATGTACCGGTGGCGCCTATCGGACGGGGAGGACGTTCCCTTGCCGGTCCACGGGTTAACCATGCAGACGGTTGACGCCTACGAAATGATGGACGACCTGCTGCGGATGGACCGGGAGCAGCGGGGCAAGGTACGGGGGGTATCGACGGCCCGGGCCGACGTGATTATCGGGGGACTGTTGCCGATCATGGCCCTCTTGCGCCAGTTAAATATGAAGCAAGTGATGTTTTCTAGCAACGGGCTACGGGAGGGGCTCTTGTTTGAATACATTGACCAAAAGTTTGGGGGTTTTCGTACCGGCCAGGCTTAATTAAAGATTGAAAGCGCTTTTTATAGACGAGTGTGGTACAATCTGGTTGTAGTAAAAGTTTTAGTAAAAATCGAAAGGATGGTAACAGCATGGCAATCTTAGTCGCTGGTGGGGCGGGATACATTGGTTCCCACATGGTAAAGGACTTACTCGCAAACGGGGAGGAGGTTGTGGTTGCCGATAACCTCTCAACCGGTCACCGCAAGGCTGTGGACCCGCGGGCCAAGTTCTACATTGGTGACATTCGCGACCGGGCCTTTTTAGACCAAATTTTCATTAACGAAGACATCAAGGCGGTGGTCCACTTTGCCGCCTTCTCCATCGTGCCGGAATCAATGAGTGAACCCCTCAAGTACTTTGATAACAATACGGGGGGCATGATCACCCTGCTCGAGGCAATGCGCGACTTTAAGGTTAAATACATTGTCTTCTCCTCAACGGCGGCCACTTACGGGGTGCCGGAACACATGCCGATTAAGGAAACCGATCCGCAAAAGCCGATCAACCCATACGGTCTGTCCAAGCTAATGATGGAACACATGATGGCCTGGGCCGATTCGGCTTACGGGGTTAAGTTTGTCGCCCTGCGTTACTTCAACGTGGCCGGGGCAGCGCCGGATGGTTCGATTGGTGAAGACCACGGCCCAGAAACCCACCTGGTTCCTATCATCATGCAAGTCGCCCAGGGCAAGCGCGCTGAACTGTCCATCTTTGGTGATGATTACAACACCCCGGATGGTACCAACGTCCGTGACTACGTTCACGTAATGGATCTGGCTGACGCCCACCTCCTAGCACTTAAGTACCTCTTTGCCGGGAATGAATCCAACGCCTTTAACCTCGGTTCTTCGACCGGCTTTTCCAACAAGCAAATGCTAGAAGCGGCCCGGGAAGTCACTGGCAAACCAATCCCGGCTAAGATGGCCCCACGCCGCCCGGGAGATCCGGATTCGTTAGTGGCCGCCTCTGACAAGGCCCGCAACGTCTTAGGTTGGAAGCCCAAGTACGATGACGTTCACGACATCATTGCCACCGCTTGGAAGTGGCACGAAAGCCACCCCCAAGGCTACAACGATCGTAACTAAATAAAGGGACCACTGCAGTCCTGAAACCAAAGAGGCAAGGAGAAAACCGTGTTTTCTCCTTGCCTCTTGCCGTATATTCGAATGTTCAACGGAAAACGTGGGAAATAGCCGCAGGCCTAGTTTCTAAGCAGGCCGAAGAACGGTGCGTGCCGCACCAAACCGTTCGTCCGATCTCACATACGACCTGCATCGAAGGTTATTTCCCACTTTCCTCCTACGCTTAGTCAACTTCCTGGTCGCGGGCGGATTCTTGGAGCAAACCGTCGAAGAAGCGTTGGATTGACACCTGGCCCCGCCGGACGTCTTGGTGGTGGAGGCGCTGGATCTCCACGTGGATATTTTGGTACTCAAAGAGGTTGTTGGCGTACTCGAGTAGGATATCATTTTCCGGGTAGTCGATGCACATGGTAGCCAGGTTGGTGATCCCCACCCGCAGGGCCCGCCGGATTCGTTGGTAGGCGATCTTTTTTTCGTGGTCATCAGCGTGGAAGTCGCGCTGGAAATCAATGGAAGAAAAGCTGGTCTTTTGATCGATCATCACCCGGATGATCTTACGGATATCCTCACTTCCCGTCTCGGAGGCAATCCCTAAGAAGCGCAGGACGGTGTCCACGTGATCCATTTGGCGGCGTTGGGCAGCCTGGGGTCGGTTATACGGGGCAATTGAAGAGGAGGAAATTTCGTAAATCCGGTTGACCCGGTTGAGTAAGCGGACGTGGGTGGCGACCTGGCGAATGATGTGGCGCGCTTCGGTGTGGTTGAGGGGGTGAGGAAGGTAAAAGTCACAGCCAGCCCGGTAGGCGGCCTCCTTGGCGGCGGGGGTCGGTGGCCCCACCATGATGAAGTGGGGGTGGTTGTTGACTTGTTGGAGGCGGTAGATTAGCTCAACCCCGTCCATCCCGTGAGGTTGGTAGGGGAGGATCATGATGTCGACCCGTAGTTGGAGGAGTTCTTCGTAGGCCCGGTTGGGATCGGCGGTTAAGCCGACCAGGGTGTTGTCGAAGTCGTTTTCAATTAGGTCACGGAGAAGGGCACTAGTGGCCTGGTCGTCTTGAAGAAGGTAGAAGTTCACGGGTTAGCTCCTTTCGCACGGTGGTTGAAGGTGATTGAAGGTGATTGAAGGGGTGCCCCCCCTTTTTAACGTTAGAATAAAAGCGGTTACTATTTAATAAATAGTACTTTTTATGACTTTTAGCAATAGATTGTACTAAATTAATTGATTTAATGGCGTGATTAAGGTGATGACAACTAAACTAGGGGGAGGTTAGGGGGCGCCGCTCGTTGGACCATTTTTGAATCAAGCTGAAGTAGTGTGAAGTTTTTTGAAACCCGATTAAGTTGTTTTTTTGCTCACCAAAAGGGAATAGGAAGTGGGTAAAAAACGCCCGTCCGTTGAATATAAACATCCAATATACAAAAACTTGAGTTTCCATTCACAACCACAGAGGTGGAAAAAGAAAATAGTTCGGATTTGGTGATGATTCCGGGCGCTTTGCGATGGTCCTTGAAAGCTCTTGCTATACTAAAAATTGTAAAGAGAACACTGATAGATTAAAGGAGGGCTCGAAAATGGCTTTTAACTTACGTAACCGCAGTTTCTTAACTTTGGCTGACTTTAACACTCGTGAAATGGAATACATGCTCGACCTCGCTGAGGATTTGAAGAAGGCTAAGTACGCCGGGACGGAACAACAACACTTAAAGGGTAAGAACATCGCTTTAATCTTTGAAAAGAGCTCCACGCGGACCCGTTGCTCCTTTGAAGTGGGGGCTAAGGATCAAGGGGCGCACGTTACCTACCTCGGCCCATCTGGTTCCCACATCGGCCACAAGGAATCCGTTAAGGACACCGCACGGGTACTCGGGGGGATGTTCGACGGGATCGAATACCGTGGTTTCTCCCAACGTAACGTTGAAATTTTGGCCGAATACTCCGGGGTACCGGTTTGGAACGGGTTAACTGACGAAGACCACCCCACTCAAGTCTTGGCTGACTTCTTGACCGCTCACGAAGTACTGAAGAAGCCATACCAACAAATCAAGTTTGCCTTTGTTGGTGACGGCCGCGACAATGTTTCCAACGCCCTGATGTTAGGGGCGGCCGTAATGGGGATGGAATACCACGTGGTCACGCCAAAGGAACTTGAACCAGAAGCCGAAACCTTGGCAAAGGCTAACGAAATCGCCGCTAAGACCGGGGCTAAGATTGTCGTAACTAACGACGTTAAGGCCGGGGTTAAGGGCATGGACGTAATCTACGCCGACGTATGGGTTTCCATGGGTGAATCCGACGACATGTGGGCAAAGCGGATTGAACTGCTTAAGCCGTACCAAGTTACCAAGGAAGTCATGGAAGCAACCGAAAACCCGAAGGCGATCTTCGAACACTGCTTACCTGCCTTCCACAACACGGAAACGGAAGTCGGCAAGGAAATCGCTGAAAAGTTTGGCCTGACGGAAATGGAAGTTACCGACGAAGTCTTTGAAAGTGAACAATCGGTGGTCTTCCGTGAAGCCGAAAACCGGATGCACACGATCAAGGCCGTAATGGTAGCAACCTTAGGGGACTAAAGAGGAGGAACTGGCATGGCAAAAGTCGTCGTTGCTTTAGGGGGGAATGCCTTGGGTAAATCCCCCGAAGAACAACTGAAGTTAGTTAAAAATACCGCTTCCTCGTTAATTGGACTGATCCAAGCCGGTAACCAGGTGGTGATCAGCCACGGGAACGGGCCGCAAGTTGGTCAAATTAACCTCGGGATGGATTTTGCCGCTCAAAACGGTAAGACCGCGGCGTTTCCGTTCCCAGAGTGTGGGGCGATGAGCCAGGGCTACATTGGTTATCACCTGCAACAAAGTTTGCAAAATGAACTCCACCAGCGGGGAATGGAAAAAGACGTTGTGACGACGGTTACCCAAGTGGTAGTGGACCCTAGTGACCCGGCCTTTGAAAACCCAACTAAGCCAGTCGGTGACTTCTACACCAAGGAACAAGCCGCCCAGATCGAACAAGAGAAGGGCTACACCTTTGTCGAAGACGCTGGTCGTGGTTACCGTCAGGTAGTGCCATCCCCGCTACCAAAGCGGATCGTGGAGTTAAACAGCATTGAAACCTTAATTGAAAACGGGACCTTGGTCATTGCCGCTGGTGGTGGCGGGGTGCCGGTGGTCGAAGAAGGCGGCGCCCTAACCGGAGTGCCGGCCGTCATCGATAAGGACCGCTCTAGTGCCCTCTTGGCGGATAACGTTGACGCCGACCAGCTGATCATTTTAACGGCGGTTGACTACGTTTACATCAACTACAACCAGCCGGACGAACAGAAGCTGACCGAATTAAGTCAAGCACAGGCCCAGGAACTGATCGATGCCGGTCAATTCCCGGCTGGTTCAATGCTACCAAAGATCCAAGCTTGCCTGTCCTTTGTGAAGGGCCACTCAGAACGCAAGGCGATCATCACCTCACTCGCCGGCTTAGACCAGGCCCTAGAAGGCAAGTTAGGAACGGTGATTCACGGTTAATCACCACCCGCTTAATAAAAGAAGCTGGAAACGAAGACTAGATAAGGAGTGCGAGAAACAATGACAAGTCCAATTCATGTGACCTCCGAAATTGGAAAGCTCAAGACGGTGATGCTTCACCGGCCGGGACGTGAAATTGAAAACATTACGCCCGACTACATGGAGCGCCTCCTCTTTGATGACATTCCGTACTTACCAATTGCCCAAGAAGAACACGACTTTTTTGCCCAAACCTTACGGGACCAGGGGATTGAAGTGCTGTACTTTGAAAAGTTAGCCGCTGAAGCATTGGCAAGTGACGACGTCAGAAAGGAATTTTTAAACCGGATGATCGCCGAATCTGGTTACGTTGCGGGTACCACCCACGACGCCTTATATGACTACCTCTACCAAATGACCCCGCAGGAAATGGTTGACAAGATCATCGAAGGGGTGCGGGGGACTGACATTGACATCGCCCAACCGGATCTGCAATCCGTTTCCGAAAATACGGACTGGCCGTTCTTAATGGACCCAATGCCAAACGCTTACTTCACGCGGGATCCGCAGGCCTCCATTGGTGACGGGATCTCCATTAACAAGATGACTTTCCCGGCCCGTCAACGTGAATCCCTGATCACGGAATACATCATCAACCACCACCCACGGTTTGCGGGGCAAGTTGAGGTATGGCGCGACCGGAACCACGAATCCCACATCGAAGGGGGCGACGAGCTCGTCTTGTCCGACCACGTCTTAGCAATTGGGGTTTCCCAACGGACGACGGCGGACGCCATCGAAGACATCGCTAGAAACCTCTTTAAGGATTCTAACTACGACACCGTGATTGCCATTTCGATCCCACATAACCACGCTATGATGCACTTGGACACGGTCTTCACGATGATCAACCACGATCAGTTTACCGTTCACCCGGCGATCCTAGATGACAAGGGTGAGGTTGACAACTGGGTCTTGCACCCGGGCAAGGATGGTGAAATTACCATCGAGCACCATACTGACATTAAGGCGGTCCTCAAGCAGGCCTTAAACAAGCCGGAAATTGACCTGATTCCAACCGGGAATGGTGACCCAATCGTGGCCCCACGGGAACAATGGAACGACGGCTCCAACACGTTAGCGATTGCACCGGGTGAAGTGGTAACTTACAACCGTAACTACGTTTCAAACGCCCTGCTTAAAGAACACGGGATCTTAGTTCACGAGGTTCGCTCCAGTGAACTATCCCGGGGTCGGGGTGGCCCACGGTGCATGTCTTGCCCAATCGTACGTGAGGACCTCTAAGATAACGAAAATTAGTAACGCATTGAACCAAAGAAGGTGGAGGTGAGTAGTGGTCAGTTCAATACCACGGGCTCACTTGCACCTTTTTTGCGGGTTGAGGAAAAAAGGAGGAAAATCAAGATGGAAAACAAAAACGGAATTGGGCGCATTGGTCTGATTGCCCTGATCGTCAGTTCCTGTATCGGGACGGGGATCTTTGGGATCACCAATGCGGTGGCCGCCGCGGCGGCACCTGGGCCCGCTCTACTAGCATGGCTCTTCGTCGGTTTTGGCTTTTTGATGCTCGTTTTTGCGCTTAACAACCTATCGGAAAAACGGCCGGACCTGGAAGCGGGTATCTTCTCATATGCCGGCGCCGGCTTTGGGCCGATGGGGGAATTTATTTCCGGTTGGGCCTACTGGTTGTCAGCTTGGTTGGGTAACATTGCCTTTGCCACCATGCTGATGAGTGCCTTGGGGACCTTTTTCCCGGTCTTTAGCAACGGGCAGAACCTAACGTCGATCATCGTGGCCATTATCTTCTGTTGGGTTTTGACCCTCCTCGTTAACAGCGGGGTGGAAACGGCGACCTTTATTAACACGATTGGGACCTTCTTTAAGATCATTCCACTGGTATTATTCATCATTATTTCGATTATCTTCTTTAAGGCCGGTATGTTTACGACCGACTTCTGGGGCCACGTCGCTAACAACCTTTCCAAGGGGACGGAAACGGGCTCGGTATACACCCAGATGAAGGGGACCCTGCTGACACTGATCTGGGTCTTCATTGGGGTTGAAGGGGCCTCCGTCATGGGTCACCGGGCCAAGGACCGGACCCAAGCCCAACAGGCGACGATCATCGGGTTCATCCTCTTGTTGATCATTTACGTGATGATTTCGATTATTCCTTACGGGACCCTGACCCGGGCCCAACTGGCCGCCGCTAGTCAACCAGCCCTGGGGAACGACTTGAAGTTGATCGTTGGTTCCTGGGGGACCACGATTATCAACGTCGGCTTAATTGTTTCGGTAATTATTTCCTGGCTTTCCTGGACGATGCTGCCAGCCGAAACGACGATGCTAGTTGCCGAAGACAAGGCAATGCCAAAGGTGTGGGGTAAACTCAACGCTAAGAAGGCCCCAACGGCCTCGCTGATGATCACCGGGGTTTTGCAAACGATCTTCCTGTTCTCCTTACTCTTCACTGAACAAGCCTACAACTTTGCTTACTCACTGGCCTCCGCCGCCATCCTCTTCTCCTACCTTTTTGTGGGGCTGTACCAAATGAAGTACAGTCAAGAACACCAAGAGTGGGGACAGTGGACGATTGGACTCTTGTTGGTTCTCTTCCAAATTGCCTGCATGTTCTTGGCCGGTTGGCAACAAGTGCTCCTGGTTTCGATTAGCTTTATTCCGGGCTTTATCATCTACTACCAAGGGGTACGTGAAAATAACCGGACGATGAGCGGGAGCGAAAAGGGAACGATGGTTGTAGTCTTAGCCTTTAGTTTAATTGCCATCTTCCTGATCTTTAACGGAACGATTGCCGTTGGGTAGAAAAGAGGTGGCAAACAACTTGCTCGGCCGTACTTAGGCGCTAGGTCTGCGGTTGTTAACCACGTTAGCGATGTAGCGTTTAGAAAACATAAAAGCCACCCGTTACCGATTAGGTAGCAGGTGGCTTTTGTGTTCAGGGGGTGACACGCGTTAGCCCCAAACCGCGTCCGCAATCTCCTTAATGAGCTTAAGCTTGGCCCATTGTTGCTCTTCGGTTAAGATATTGCCTTCTTCCGTGGAGGCAAACCCGCACTGGGGACTTAAGGCTAGGTTAGCTAGTGGCACTTCTTTAGCGGCCTCGTGGATCCGGGCGATGACTTGGTCGGGGTCTTCTAGTTGACCGTCCTTAGAGGTGATTAGCCCCAAGACGATGGTGACCTGGTCGCGCTGATTGAGGATCTTCTTGAGCGGGGCAAAGTTACCGTCGCGTTCTTCGCTGTCGTATTCCAAGAAGAAGCCGTCGTAATTGAGCTGGGCTAAGTAAGGGGCCACCGGGGCGTACCCACCGGAAAAGAGGAAGGTGGACTTGAAGTTCCCCCGGCAAATGTGGGTGGTAATTGTTAGGTCGGCCGGCTTGTCTTTTAAGGCTCCGTTAATTACGGTGACGGCGTCTTGGCACAGTTGGACGTACTTTTGGTGTTCTCCAGGTTGGTCCTTAGTTTCGTTGAGCTTACTGATTAAAAAGGCCCAGGTGGTGTCGTCAATTTGCAGGTAACGGCAGCCGAGTTCGTAAAAGCGGTGGATCGTTTGTCGATAGGCCGTTGCCAGGTCAGTTAAGTAGTCCTGGTAGCGGTCGTAAAAGTCCGGCCAGTGGTCGGAACGGTTATCCCGGAAGAGCATCGTTGGTGACGGGATCGTTTGCTTAGCTAAGACGTCCGGGCCGGCCTGCTGGTTGGTAAATTGGAAGTGCTTGAAGAAGGGGTGGTCAGGGTTGTAGGCCACCTTGCCGACCAGTTCGGCGTTGTCGGTACGGGTTTTGGCACCCTTAAACCGGTAGCTTTGGTGGTAGTTGTAGTGACCAACCCCGGTCAGCCCCCACAAGAAGTCCAGGTGCCACCAGCTCCGCCGAAATTCACCATCGGTCACGGCGTGCAGGCCGACCGCCTTTTCCTTTTCAATTAAATCGGTGATACAGGCGTCTTCCACGGCGGTTAAACCGGCTTGATCCAGTTCGCCCTGCTTGAATTGCTCCCGGGCTTCCTTGAGCTTTTGGGGACGCAAAAAGGAGCCGACGATGTCATTTTTAAAGGGCGCGGTTAAAGTTGTGGTCATAATAAAACATCCTTTCTATCTGAACAATGGTGTGGGAACTAAAAAACGTCCCTAGAAAAGACCATTGTCTTCTCTAGGGACGCATTCAAGTTATCTTAAAAGCGTGTTACCACCCTAATTCGGTTCTCCCTCACGGCAAAACCCTCACGAGGTACGTCCAAACGGAGATACCCGGGGTGATAACGGGCCCAACCGCCACCAGTTAATGAATTCACTGGTCGAACTTGCTCCCAGACCATCTTCACTAGTTAGCCACCCCGTGGTTCTCAGCTCCCCCACTTCTCTGGGTGGGGGCCAACTAGTTACTCATCTGTTCTCAGCAACTTATCATTTAATTTTCATCATTCTAAGCCAGGGGGTGGTAAAATGCAAGCACTAAATTTAATCCGGGCGCCCCTTGTTAAACCCGGTGAAGGCGCGCTAAGATTAAATGAAAATGGTTTTAATAGAAAGGGTGGGACAGATGGTTGAATTAGCACCGTTTGGCGTCGAAGCTTGGTTAAATAAATGGGAAAAAAAGGCCCGCTACGATATTTCACAAAGCACAATTGCCTCCTTATCGATGGCGGACCTACGGGAGTTGGACGATGATCCCAATACCCTAGACAAATTACTCTTTGACGCTAAGCTTAATTACGGTTTGATTGAAGGTTCACCAGCCTTTAAAGAGGCGGTAGCGCAACTGTACGAGCACGTCGACCCCGACCAGGTTCTGCAAACTAACGGGGCCACTGGTGCTAACCTAGCCGTCCTCTACGCACTGGTTGAGCCCGGAGATCAAGTGATTGCGGAGTACCCTTCTTACCAACAGTTATTTGACATTCCACGCTCGCTAGGAGCGACGGTTGATTACTGGCGCCTACGCGAAGAGGAAGGGTGGCAGCCGCGGTTGGCTGAGTTAGCTAACTTGGTCACCGAAAAAACCAAGCTCATTTGCTTAAATAACGCTAATAACCCCACTGGTACGGTACTAGACAGGGAGACGTTAAGTCGGGTAGCTGAGATTGCCCGTGAAGTAGGGGCTTATGTTTTGGTTGACGAGGTTTACCACCCACTAATGAAAAACGGGACGGCTTGTTCGATCGTCGACCTCTACGAACGGGGGATTGCGACCGATTCCCTGTCAAAGACCTACTCGGTACCGGGACTGCGGATTGGCTGGACGGTGACGAACCGGGAAGTGGCCGACCGTTTGCGAAGCGTCCGGGACTACACCATGATTTGTGGTGGGGTGGTCAACGACCTGTTAGCCACCTACGTCTTAAACCACCGTCACCAGGTTTTGGCGCGCAACCGGGCGTTGGTGGAACAAAACTGGGCCCTGTATCAAGACTGGCTGGCCAAGGAGCCGCTGGTTTCCCTAGTGGCCCCGGCCGGGGTCTCAACCTCCTTTCCCCGCCTGTTAATTGAAGAAGACACGGTTAGTTTTTGTACCCAGTTACTGGAACAAACGGGCGTCTTGTTGGTTCCCGGGGAGGCTTTCGAAACGCCCCACCACGTTCGTTTAGGCTACTGCGCTCCCCAACCGGTTTTAAAGGAAGGGTTACGCCGGTTAAGCACCTTTTTACACGCCCAAAACTAAGGCGAATAGGATGGACAATTGCTGGTGGGGCGAGTATCGTGGGTATGTTAGAAAAAAGTAGAAGGGATCGATGGAATTGAAAATTTTGGCGATTGACACCTCGAATCACCCGATGAGTATTGCCCTGGTGGAAGACGACCGCCTCATGGCCCAAACGACCCTGAACATGGTCCGCAACCACAGCGTTTACGTTTTGCCGACCATTGAACGGTTAATGGATGATTTGGGCTGGACACCAACGGATTTGAACCGGGTGGTGGTGGCAAACGGTCCGGGTTCTTACACCGGGATCCGGATTGCCACCACGACGGCCAAGGTTTTGGCCACGACGCTGGGGATCGACTTGGTGGCTGAATCAAGCCTGAAGGTCTTGGCGACCAACGTTCTTCCCGATGACAAGCGCTTGATCGTCCCCTTTTTCGACGCCCGGCGTGGCAACGTCTTTGCCGGTGGGTACCAGTACCAAGCGGGAAAGTTAGTGGCGGTGATGGAAGATCAGCACTGCGCCTTTAGCGACTTAATGGTTAGGGTGACCCAACAGCCACAGGGCGTTTTGTTAATTGGGCAAAACACACCGAAACTGGCCGACGAGCTGGCCAAGTTGCCCACTAACGTAACTTTAGCGCCTGCCGATTTAACCCTGCCGTCAACGTACCACCTGGCCCTGCTGGGAAGAACGGCCACCCCGGTCGCCGATCCGGATGCCCTGGTGCCAGACTACCTGCGACTCAGCGAAGCCGAGGCCCAGTGGCAAAAGCAACATCCCGGTCAAACGGCCCAGGAGTACGTTCATGAAGTTTAACGACCTATTGCACCGGCTGATGACTAGGGAAGGGGGCAATCCCTCGCTCTGCTTTGCGACACGGCGGGTGATAATTGCGGGGGACCCGTACATTCTGCGCCAAGCAACGGTCGAAGACGCCCCCACCTTGGTCGAAATTGAACGGGTCATCTACGGGGAAGCCCCGTGGAACGCAGTGGCCTTCGTGGGCGATATTAAACGGCCCGACCGCCTTTACGTGGTGGTGGAAACTACGGGTAAGGTGATCGTGGCCTTGGTGGGGTTGTCACTGCACTTTCACCAACGGGATGGTCACATCACCAACATTGCCGTTTCCCCAGCTTACCAGGGACGGGGAATGGGGACCTATTTAATGAAGGCGATGATGGCCGTGGCCGTGGCTCACAAGATGACGTCGATGAGTCTAGAAGTGCGGATTGAAAATCGAGGCGCCCAACACTTGTACCGTCGCCTGGGCTTTGAGGTGTGTCAGCAAAAACACCATTACTACCTGCCCGACGGTGGTGACGCCTACGAAATGAAAACGAAGTTAATGAGGATGGGGGAACAGCGAGCAAATGGTAAAACGAAACCTGATCTTGGCCTTTGAATCGAGTTGTGATGAAACCAGCGTGGCGGTGATCGAAGATGGTCACCGTGTGTTATCAAACATCGTGGCGACGCAGATTGCTAGTCACCAACGCTTTGGTGGGGTGGTGCCGGAAGTGGCCAGCCGCCACCACATTGAACAGATTACCAAGTGTACCAAGGAGGCCCTGGAGCAAGCCGGAGTTAGTTATCAAGGCCTAACGGCGGTGGCGGTTACCTATGGCCCGGGGTTAGTCGGTTCCCTTTTGATTGGGGTGACGGCCGCTAAGACGATCGCATGGGCCCACCAACTACCGCTCGTGCCGGTCAACCACATGGCCGGTCACTTGTACGCGGCACGGTTCGTGAGTGACTTTACCTACCCGATGCTTGGGTTGTTGGTTTCCGGTGGTCACACGGAGCTGGTCTACATGAAAGAAGAGCACGATTACCAAATCATTGGTGAAACCCGCGATGACGCCGCTGGTGAGGCCTACGATAAGGTGGGCCGGGTGATGGGGATCAATTATCCGGCCGGGAAAACCGTCGATCAGTGGGCAGCCAAGGGGCATGACACCTTCCACTTTCCGCGGGCGATGGAAAAAGAGGATAACTTTGATTTCTCCTTTTCTGGCCTTAAATCGGCCTTTATCAACACGGTTCATAACGCCGACCAACGGGGCGAAGTTCTGGATAAATATGACCTGGCGGCGAGTTTCCAGCAGAGTGTCGTTGACGTCTTAGTCGCCAAAACCATTCGGGCGTTAGATGAATTCCCGGTTAAGCAACTGATCTTGGCCGGGGGGGTCGCCGCTAATCAGGGGCTCAGAAAGCAGCTAAGCGCCGGTCTACAAGCCAAGCATCCCGAGGTGCAATTACTTCAGGCCCCGCTCAAGTATTGTGGAGATAACGCCGCCATGATCGGGGCGGCCGGCTACGTTAACTACTTACACGGGGATCGGGCCGATGGTTCCTTAAACGCCGTGCCAGGCTTGTCCTTTGCCCACCTGAAAGAAGAAAACTAAGGGCAATTAAGGGGCCAGGGGAAAATCGTTTTTCCCGGCCCCTTACTGTAGCCACGAATGTTAGACAGAAAACGTGGTAAATAAAAGCTGGCGAGCACCGTTTCAAACGGTGCTCGCCAGCTTTTTTAATAGTGCCTAGTTTACCTCTAGTGAGCCATCGTGGTAAACGACAACGGTTAGGGCAATGGGATTGGGGGCGCCGTTATTAATCGCTTTTTGGGAGGTTGCTTGCAGGCGGTAGGCGTAACCATCGTAGCTGACGCACTCCCAGGTCCAGTCTCCGCCGTTGGTACCTAGTTTGTGGGAGGCCACCTTGATGGCGGCCTCCTTTGAAATAACCCGGGGGCCGTGCCAACGGTGATTGCCCGTGGAAGCGACCGTTATTTGGGTGGTGGGGGAAGCCGAATTAGACGAAGAAGCGGAGGCGCTAGAAAAAGTGGCTGACGATGATTCGGCGCTCCGTTGCTTAGTGCTGGAACTTGTGCCTTTGGATTCGGAGCTGGTGGTTTGGCTAGTGGTGGTCCGGTTGGTGGCCGTGGTTAAGCCGTGCCACCCAATTCCGCTGATTAGCCCAATGATCAAAAGGGTGATCAGCGAATAGGAAAGTGGTTTTTTCATTTTAATCCTCCCAAATTTCACTTTATTCTACTCTAGGCCCCGTGGGGATTCAATTAGGGAAATCGTGAACTTTTTGTGATGGCAAAAACAGTGAAGAATACTTTGATAGTCGAAACAAAAATGAAAAAATTTAGCGGGTCGTTTTCTAGTGAAATGAATAAAAGTTCATGGATAACCGATCGCGTCAAATTGGCTCTGAAACAAGATAGTTTGAAGGATCAAACTATTACCTTTGTTGGGGTCGGGAGAATTAAAAATGCCGAAGATGGTTTGACAGTGCAAAAGACATTGAATATAATTCCACTATCGAATCTTTTGATACTCGAAATACTTTTCGACAAGGTAGGTGACAAAATTGGCACTGATGACAGCGCAAGAGGTGATGGATCTGATTCCAAACCGCTACCCGATTTGTTACATCGACGCGGTTGACGAAATGGAACCAGGCAAGTCGATCGTCTGCACGAAAAACGTGACGATCAACGAGTCATTCTTTCGGGGTCACTTCCCGGGCAACCCGGTGATGCCAGGGGTTTTAATTATTGAAACCCTGGCCCAGGCGGCTTCGGTCTTGATCCTCAAGTCGCCCGACTTTTATAAGAAGACGGCCTACCTGGGCCGGGTCCGCAAAGCAAAGTTTCGCGGGATGGTTCGGCCGGGGGACGTCTTAAAGCTCCACATCGACATGGAGAAGGTTCGCTCGCGCATGGGAATTGTGAAGGCCGTTGCGACGGTTGACGACCGGCGGGTTTGCAGCGCAGAGCTGACCTTTATCGTGGCGGAGCGAGAGGAGAAACTCTAGGAGCAAATTCGTTTATAATGTATTTTGATATTCAAATTATTTGAATTGCTAGAATAACGAGAGGAGAAATGCATTATGGATGACGACTACCGGGAAATCAATCAGGCCTTGGTGCGGGTTTACAACGGGATCATGTGGATTGAAGAACATGAACTCAGGAAATCCGCCTTCTCGGACTTGACCATCAAGGAGATGCACGCCATTGATGCGATCTCGATGTATAACCACCAAACGGCCTCGCAGGTGGCCAAAAAACTCCACCTGTCGCCGGGTACCATGACCGCCACCACTGACCGCCTGGTTCGCAAGGGGTACGTGCAACGGTTTCGAGACGAGCATGATCGCCGGGTAATCCGCTTGGGCTTAACTAAACGGGGGCGGGTTTTGTACCGCTCCCACCGGGCCTTTCACAATATGATGGTGAAGAGTTTTTTGAAGGGGACCGATGAGGAACAAAAACGGGTGATCCGCCGTTCCTTGATGAACCTCGAGGCCTTTTTAGATGAAAAATCCTGATTCTAGAAGAAAGGAAAATAGCCATGCGGATACTTGAAACCGCAAGTTACGTTCCCGCCCGGGTGGTCACTAACGATGAGTTGAGCCAGTTGATGGACACCAGCGACGAATGGATTACCACCCGTACGGGGATTAAGCAGCGTCACATCAGCCAAGGAGAGACCACCTATGACTTGGCGGTTAACGTAGCTAACCAGCTTTTAGCAAAGGCGGGGCTAGCCGCGGAACAAGTGGCCCTGATCGTGGTGGCCACCATGTCACCCGACAGTTACACCCCGTCAACGGCGGCAATTGTCCAGGGACAAATTGGGGCAACCAAGGCGGTGGCCTTTGACCTGTCAGCGGCGTGTTCGGGCTTTGTTTACGCCCTCCACACGGTTGAGCGGTTATTAAACCCTGGTCAGCGGGCCCTAGTGATCGGTAGCGAGGTCTTATCCAAGCTGATTGATTGGCAAGACCGAACCACGGCGGTTCTGTTTGGCGACGGGGCCGGCGGGGTGCTGGTGGAACAAGAAACTACCGGGCCCTCCCACGTGTTGGGCGAGCACCTAGCCACCTTTGGCGACCAAGCCGACCAACTGAGTGCCGGGCAAACGACGCCATTAACGTCCTTCCCGGGACCGGTAACGAAGGTCGCTCCCTTTACGATGAACGGGCGGGCCGTTTACCGGTTTGCCACTCATGAGGTGCCCACTTCAATTCGGTTGGCAGCCCAACAGGCCGGGGTAACCATTGGAGATATTGACGCCTTCTTGTTGCACCAAGCCAACGCCCGGATTATCGATCAAGTGGCGAAGCGTTTGCAACTGGATCGCCAACGGTTTCCCGTTAACATCAGCGAATACGGGAACACGTCGGCGGCCAGCGAGCCAATTTTATTTGCCGAAGAAGTTCAAAAAGGTCACCTACGTCGGGGCGACCTGGTGGCCCTAAGCGGTTTCGGCGGTGGACTGACCGTTGGAACCCTAATCTTAAGATACTAAATTAAAATTAAAGTGAGGAAAATTTACCATGACTAAGGAAGAAGTATTTGAAACTGTTAAGAACGTTGTTGTTGAAGAATTGGACGTTGACGAAGACCAAGTAACCTTGGACGCTAAGATCAAGGACGACCTGGAAGCCGACAGCCTGGACGTGTTTGAAATCATGAACGAACTGGAAGACAAGTTCGACATCCAATTAGACGTTGAAGAAGGGATCGAAACGATCGGCGACGTGGTTGACTTTGTTAAGAAGCAACTGGACGAAAAGGACGCCTAATGCAAATCGGGGTTCTTTTTAGCGGGCAGGGCGCCCAGAAACCTGGGATGGGGGTCGACTTTTTGGGCGACCCCCTCTTTTGTCAATTGGTAGAAGAAGCGAGTCAAGCCACCGGTCTCAATATCGCCACCCTGATGAAGGGTGAGGGGGGCGAACTTGATTACACCAAGTACGTTCAACCAGCCCTGGTGACGGTTTCTTACGGGATTTACCGGATGTTGGAACGCGACCTGCAGTTACCGATTGCCGGGATGGTCGGATTGTCACTGGGTGAATACGCCGCTTTGATGGCGGCTAGGGCGCTAGACTTTACACCGGGAATGGCCTTGTTAGCCGACCGGGCCCGCTACATGCAAGAAGATGCCGACCAAGTCCCGTCCACCCTTGCGGCAATTGTTGAGCCCAAGTTGGACGTGGTCAGCCAAGCGGTTGAAGCTGCACAAGCGGCTGGGCAAGGAGTTTACTTTGCTAACTACAACTCCCCGGACCAGGTTGTTTTAGGGGGGGCTAAGGAAGCCTTGGAACAAGTGGTTGAAGAAATCACGGCTAAGGAAGCGGCGAAAAAAGCCGTTGTCTTAAAGGTCTCCGGGGCCTTTCACACCCCGTTCTTTAACGGTGCGCGCCAGAAGATGACGGAGCGCTTAAAGACCGTCGCCTTCCACACGCCAACGGTGCCGGTGATTTCTAACACCACCGTGACCCCGTTTGAAAAGGAGGGACTGGCTGACGTCTTGGCCCGGCAACTGGCAGTGCCAACTCACTTTGGTGACGACTTAGCCTACCTGATTAACCACCAAGGGATTGATACGACCTTGGAAATTGGGCCGGGCAAGACCCTCACCCGCTTTGCTAAGCAAGTTGATCGCAAGCTGACCCGCTACCGGATCAGTAGCCTGGCCGATTACCAGGCCTTTGTTAAGGAGGTTTCTGATGGAACTCAAGGATAAGGTTGTCTTTATTACCGGTTCAACCCGGGGAATTGGGGCGGCAACCGCCCTGGCCTTTGCTAAGCAGGGGAGCCGCTTGGTGTTAAACGGGCGCCACGACCTCGATGATGATATGAAGCAAAAGCTAGAAGAAGCTGGCGCCGATTACAAGTTCTTGATTGGTGACGTAGCTGATGAAGAATCGGTGGCTCAATTAGCCAAGGAGGCTTGGGATGCCTACGGGCACATCGACGTCTTGGTTAATAACGCCGGGATCACCCGCGACCGTCTGATTGGCGGAATGAAGGTAGCAGACTTTGACCAGGTGATCGCCGTTAACTTGCGGGGACCGTTTTTACTGATTAAGGCCTTGATCAAGAAGTTTAACAAGCAACGCTCTGGTGCCATTATCAACCTGGCTAGCGTAGTTGGATTACACGGTAATGCCGGGCAGGCCAACTACTCGGCAAGTAAGGCCGGCATCGTTGGCTTAACCAAGACGGTGGCTCGTGAAGGGGCCATGCGGGGAATTCGTTGCAACGCCATTGCACCCGGGATGATTGCTAGCGACATGACGGCCGCCCTTTCCGAACGGGTTCAAGAGGGCATCGTGGAACAAATTCCGCTTAAGCGACTAGGAACGGTCGATGAAGTGGCACAATGCGCAATCTTCTTGGCGCAAAATGATTACGTTACCGGCCAAGTATTGGTCGTTGACGGTGGGATGACGATTTAGGAGGAACACAAGATGACACGCGTAGTAATCACGGGAATGGGCGCCATTGCCCCGAACGGAAACGGCTTAACCGCCTTCGTAGAAAACAGTCTGGCCGGCCAGGTCGGGATCAAGAAGATCACTAAGTTTGATGCCGAAGAGACCGGGATTGCGGTTGCAGGTCAAATTGATGATTTCGATCCCGCTGAAGTAGTCGGCAAGAAAAACGCCCGGCGGATGGACCTCTACTCCCAATACGCCATTCAAACGGCCCAAGAAGCCGTTGACATGGCCGGAATCAACGAAGATAACACCGCCCCAGAGGACATGGGGGTGATCTTTGGGTCTGGGATCGGGGGCTTAACCACGATCCAAGAACAAATCATTAAGATGCACGATAAAGGACCAAAGCGGGTTTCGCCAATGTTTGTTCCGATGGCTATTTCCAACATGGCGGCCGGTAACATTGCGATTCGCTTCAACGCCCAAAACATGTGCTCGGCGGTGGTGACGGCATGTGCTTCCGGGACGAACGCGATTGGTGATGCATACCGTCAAGTCAAGGAAGGTCGAGCCCAGGTAATGATCACTGGGGGGAGTGAAGCCTCCGTTAACGAAATCGGGATTGCCGGGTTTGCGGCCCTGACTGCTTTGTCAACGACCGAAGATCCACTGAAGGCCTCCAAGCCGTTTGATGTTGATCGCAACGGGTTTGTGCTGGGTGAAGGGGGCGCCGCCATGGTGCTCGAAAGCCTCGAACACGCCAAGGCTCGTGGGGCAAAGATCCTCGGTGAAATTGTTGGTTACGGGGCGACGGGGGATGCCTACCACATCACCTCACCGGATCCTACGGGGAAGGGCGCCGCGCGGGCTATGCAACAGGCGATTGACGAAGCCGGAATTACGCCAGCCGAAGTCGCCTACGTTAACGCTCACGGGACGGCTACCCACGCCAACGACTCTGGTGAAGCGCACGCCATTCAAACGGTCTTTGGCGAAGGTTCCGAAGTTAAGGTTTCTTCGACCAAGGGGATGACCGGACACCTCTTAGGGGCTGCCGGGGCAATCGAAGCCGTTTTGACGGTTGCTGCCTTAGAACAAGGAAAGTTACCAGCTAACGTTGGTTGCGATAACCAAGATCCTGATTGCCCAGTCACCTTGGTAACCGCAGAAAATCAAGCAGCACCACAAGCACGCTTTGCCATCAGTAATTCCTTTGGCTTTGGGGGTCACAACGCTGTGCTGACCTTCAAGAAGTGGGAGGATGATTAAGGATGGAACTCAAGGATTTAGAGAAGCTGATGAAGGTGTTTGAAGAATCCGACAGTCGCGAGTTTAAGCTTGACGACGGGGACTTCCACCTTTACCTGAGTAAAAATAAGCACCACGCCCCCGTTGAGGCCCCGGTTCAAGCAGCCCCGGCCCCAGCTGCGGCGCCGGCGGAACCACAAGCCCCAGCTCCCGTCGCAAAGGAGGCACCGGGGGTTAGTGTGAAGGCCCCGTTAGTGGGGACCGTCTACTTACAACCGAAACCGGGGGCCCCGGCCTTTGTTAAGGTTGGCGACCGGGTTGAAGAAGGCGACGTGGTTTGCGTAATCGAAGCAATGAAGATGATGACCGAAATCAAGAGTGATCACGCGGGGATCGTGAGTGCGATCAACGTTAAAGACGGGGAGTTAGTTGAAGTAGAACAACCCCTGATCACCCTCAAGGAGGACTAACGATGAGTAAGGTAATGCTTGATAGTACGGCAATTCAAAAGATTATCCCGCACCGCTACCCAATGCTTTTGATCGACCGGGTCGAAGAATTGGTGCCGGGGGAAATGGCGGTTGCCAAGCGCAACGTCACGATCAACGAAGCGGTCTTTAACGGCCACTTCCCAAACAACCCGGTGTTACCGGGAGCCTTAATCGTGGAATCACTGGCCCAAACTGGGGCGGTGGCCCTCTTATCCCAAGAGGATTTCAAGGGCAAGACGGCCTACTTCGGCGGGATCGAATCCGCTGAATTTCGGAAGGTGGTACGCCCCGGCGATACTATGAGGTTAGAGGTCCACTTGGAAAAGGTCCGCGGCCACATTGGCCTGGGCAAGGGAGTGGCAACCGTCGATGGCAAGCGAGCTTGCACGGCGGAACTGACCTTCTTCATTGACTAAATAGATAGGGGAAGAGAAGAATGTTTGCGAAGGTTTTAGTAGCTAACCGGGGGGAAATTGCGGTCCGCATTATCCGTTCCTTGAGGGAACAGGGAATCAAAGCGGTGGCGATTTATTCGACCGCTGACCGCGACAGCCTTCACGTTCAGCTTGCTGATGAAGCGGTGTGTGTGGGGGGGCCCCGCCCGCAAGACTCCTACCTCAATATGAAAAACATCCTGGCCGCCGCCATTGGAACCGGGGCCCAGGCGATTCACCCCGGCTTTGGTTTCCTGTCCGAAAACGCCACCTTTGCCCAAATGTGTGATGCCGTCGGGATTACCTTTATCGGTCCCAAGGCCGCCACAATTGATTTGATGGGGAATAAAGAGCACGCCAGAGAGCAAATGCAAAAGGCGGGTGTGCCGGTGATTCCGGGGTCGGATGGGTACGTTCAAGATGCCCAGACTGCCCTAGCGGTGGCCAACAAGATTGGTTACCCGATTTTGCTGAAGGCCGCTGCCGGTGGTGGTGGCAAGGGGATCCGAAAGATCGAACAGGCCAGCGACTTGGAGAAGGCCTTTAGTGAGGCCCAGGCTGAGGCACGGGTATCCTTTAACGACGACCGGATGTACCTGGAAAAGATCATGGAAAACGTTAAGCACATTGAGGTACAGGTATTCCGTGATCGCTTTGGTAATGCCGTTTACTTCCCGGAACGTGACTGTTCCCTGCAGCGTAATAAGCAAAAGGTGATCGAAGAAAGCCCGTGCTCGTTAATTTCAGAAGATAAGCGGCGTGAGTTAGGTGAGATCGCCGTGCGGGCCGTCAACGGAATTGATTATCTCAACACTGGGACCCTGGAATTTTTGATGGACCAGGACCAGAACTTCTACTTCATGGAAATGAACACCCGGATCCAAGTTGAGCACACGGTTACGGAAATGGTGACGGGAATAGACCTAGTCAAGGCGCAACTAGTGGTGGCGGCTGGGGAAGCCCTACCGTTTACCCAAGCTGACATCAAGGCCCAAGGGGTCGCCATCGAATGCCGGATCAATGCTGAGGATCCAAAGCGGGGCTTTTTCCCGTCAACCGGGAAGGTCACTTACTTATACCTACCAGTTGGTAACCTCGGGATGCGAATCGACACCGCCTTGTACCCGGGGGTAACCGTCAGCCCATATTATGACTCGATGGTGGCGAAGGTAATTGCCCATGGTAACGACCGTCAGGAGGCCATTTCGCGCCTGAGGCGGTTGTTAAATGAAATGGTAATTACCGGGATCACGACCAACCAGAATTTCCACCTGGCGATTCTAAACGATCCGGTCTTTAATGAAGCCACCTTTACGACTAACTACTTAGAACAAGAATTTTTGCCACGCTGGAAGGGGGAATTGGCAAGTGAAACTCTACAAGGCGAAAAACACCCTTAGTGAGCGCCACGTTCAAGCTGACCGAACGGCCGACGCCAAGGTCCCCGATGACCTGTGGCGGACCTGTCCAAAGTGCCAGCGGACCTTATTTGCCGCCCAGATGGATGAGTACGCTACGTGCCCGGGCTGCGGGTACGGGTTTCGGATTAGTGCTAACCAGCGGCTGAGTTGGCTGGTGGATTCCGCGGTGCCAATGGACACGGCTTTACAAACTCAAGACCCCTTAAATTTCCCGGGTTATGAGGGGAAATTGAAAAAGGCCCAGGAAAAGTCCGGCCTCAATGATTCGGTTTGGACCGGCCGTGCCCGGATTGGTGACGTTGACTTTAACTTAGGGATCATGGACCCGACCTTTATTATGGGTTCCTTGGGGACGATTACCGGCGAAAAGATTACCCGCCTGTTTGAAGACGCCACGAAAAACCAGCGTCCGGTCGTCCTCTTCACCGCCTCCGGAGGGGCCCGGATGCAAGAGGGGATTATGTCCTTGATGCAGATGGCCAAGGTTTCAACGGCGATTGCTGAACACGATGCCGCCGGCTTGCTGTACATTGTGGTCTTAACCGACCCAACCACGGGTGGGGTGACGGCCAGTTTTGCCATGGAGGGGGACGTAATTTTGGCTGAACCGCGGGCCTTAGTTGGCTTTGCCGGCCGCCGGGTGATCGAACAAACCACGCACACGGAAATCCCGGCCGACTTACAGGATGCCGAAAACGTCTTAAAGCACGGTTTCATCGATCACATCGTTACCCGCCAGGATGAAAAGACGACCTTAGCCTGGTTAATGAAGTACGGGGGGAAGCAAAATGACTAAGGAAAACGCTTATGCCATTGTTCAAGCCGCCCGTAGCGCCGGGAAGGTGACGGGGCTAGAGATCATCAACCAACTCTTTGATAACTTCTTTGAGCTGCACGGGGACCGCAACGGGACCGATGACCCGGCGATCATTGGGGGGCTAGCCACCTATCACGGCCGCCCAGTTACGGTGATCACCACCGACCGTGGGAAGACGGTTGGTCAACGGGTTGCCAAGCACTTTGGGAGCCCGGCACCTGGTGGCTACCGGAAGGCCCTGCGCTTAATTGAAAACGCCGCTAAGTTCCACCGGCCGGTGATTGCCTTGGTCAACACGGCGGGAGCCTACCCGGGCCAATCCGCCGAAGAACAGGGGCAAGGATCGGCAATTGCCCAAAACCTGCTCAAGATTAGTCAGGCTAAGACCCCACTGATCACCCTGATCTACGGGGAAGGGGGCAGTGGGGGCGCCTTAGCCCTGGCCTGTGGCGATGAGATCTGGATGCTAGAAAAGAGCACCTACTCCGTCCTTTCGCCGGAGGGTTTTGCTTCGATCCTGTGGAAGGATAGTAGTCGGGCACCGGAAGCGGCCGCCGTCATGAAGATGACCCCCCAGGCACTCCTTGAACAAGGGGTGATTGAAGGGATCATCGAAGAAACAACTGATCACCAAGCAACCATTCAAAACATTGATGTTGTCTTAGAAAAACAACTTGCAACGCTGGCCCAGCTGACGCCCGAGGAACTCCTCAAGCGGCGCCGGGCACGATACAGAAAGTTTTAGGGGGATTAAACAGACTCATGGAAGGATTATTAGCGAACAAGACGATTGTGGTGATGGGGGTTGCCAACCGTCGTTCGATTGCTTGGGGTTGTGCCCAGGAAATGGAAAAGCAAGGGGCTACGGTAATTTACACCTACAACCGGGAACGGACCTTAAAGCGCATGACTAAGCTGGTGGGCGAAGAAAAGGCCGACCGGATGATTCAATGTGACGTGGCCAGTGATGAAAGCATTCAACGGGCCTTTCAACAGATTGGTGAACAATTCGGCCAACTGGACGGGGTGGTTCATTCCGTTGCCTTTGCCAACCCGGCTGAACTAGGTGGGGAAATGACCGACGTTTCACGCGAGGGTTACGCCCTGGCCCAAGACGTTTCGGCCTACTCCTTAATCGCCGTTTGCCGGGCCGCAGCCCCGTTGCTAAAGAACCCAGCTAGCGTGGTCACGATGTCGTACTTTGGGGCCGAACGGGCGATCCCTAACTATAACGTGATGGGGGTAGCCAAGGCGGCTCTAGAGGCCAACGTCCGCTATTTAGCGCGTGACATGGGTAAAAATGGGGTGCGGGTTAACGCCATTTCGGCTGGCGCCCTGAAGACCTTAGCGGTGACGGGGATTCAAGGACATGGTGAATTATTGGCCATGTCGAAGGCCCGGACCGTCGATGGCAAGGATGTTACGATCGAAGAGGTGGGCGGCACCGCCACCTTCTTAATGAGCGATCTGTCCACCGGGGTGACCGGTGACGTAATTTACGTTGACAAAGGTGTCCACTTAATTTAATATTTATTCGCAATTATTCAATTAGTCCCTTGCGGGGGACTTTTTCATGGCATGATTGTAACCCTCTTGGATTTTTTAGGGTTACAAAAGAGAAAGGATGAAAAATCAATGACGCAAAGTCGTACACGTATAACTGAATTAACCCGGGCCGGGATGGTCCTAGCCGTAATTATTGTTTTAGCCTTCTTCCCGGGGATCCCAGTGGGTATTTTGCCGGCCCCGATTGTGTTGCAAAACGCCGGGATCATGCTGGCGGGTGAATTATTGGGGGCCAAGAAGGGGACCTTGGTCATGGTTTGTTTCTTTATCCTGGTGGCCGTTGGGATGCCATTTTTAACCGGTGGTGCCGGCGGGGTCGCCGTCTTCTTCAGTGCCTCAGCGGGTTACTTTGTTGGCTGGCTCTTGGCCCCGGCGATCATCGCATCGATCATGAACCTCAAGGCCAACCCATCTTGGTTATGGGAGTTCTTCGCCGTTTTAATCGGTGGGGTACTCTTCATCAACTTAGCGGGTTCAATTGGGTTAGTCTTCATTACCCACATTAGCTTCAAGGCTGCCCTGATTGGGAGCGTCGTCTACATGCCGGGGGACTTGTTGAAGGCCATCTTGTGCGTAACGATTAGCCAACAGCTCCACCGGGTGGGGTGGCGTTAATGGCGACCAAAGAACGGCTATTAGCCCACTTACTTTCAGCGCCAAACCAGTGGTTTTCCGGTCAGAGCATAGCCGACCAATTAGGCGTTAGCCGGGAGTCGGTTTGGAAGGCAATTCGTTCCCTCCAACAGGCCGGCTACCAAATTGATTCGGACCGCAAACGGGGTTATTGTTACCGGGGGACTGCTAAAATGTTGGCACCCGTAATTGAACTGGGCCTAGGCACCACGAAGGTAAAACTAGTGGTGGAAGAGGAACTCGAATCAACCCAAACCACGGCCCGGCAACTACTAGCAACGGGAGATTCGACCGCCCCCCTCGTTGTGATTGCTGACCACCAAATCGGGGCCTACGGGAGGCGGGGCCGGGCCTTTTATGCCCCGAAAGCCACGGGCCTTTATATGACGATTGGGGTTCCAAACGTTACCTTTCCTGGGCAACCAGGCTTGTTAACGACCGGAGTGGCCGTAACGGTGGCAACCGTCTTAAAACGGTTTTTCCCCGCCCAAAGACTGAGTTACAAGTGGGTCAATGACCTGTACTTGGGACACCAAAAGGTAGTGGGGATTTTAACGGAAATGCAAACCGACCTGGAAGCCACTAGCCAGACCTCTTTGGTAATTGGGATTGGCATTAACTTGACCACTAAGGAATTTCCGGCTGACTTAAAAGAAAAGGTAACCGGAATTGACCCGGCGGCCACGGTTGATCGTAACCGTCTAGCTGCGGAGTTGATCGAAGCAGTCCTAAGCGACCTCCCCGACTATTCCCAAGGGATCTTTTTACCGGAGTACCGGGCACACTCCTTGATTTTGGGGCGGTCGGTAAGCCTTCAAATTGGGCAAACGATCTTTAGCGGAATCGCCCAAAACATTGATGACCAAGGCCAACTAGTGGTTAGGGCGCCTAATGGTCAGCTAAGAACCTTCTCTTCCGGGGAGGTTACTAAGGTCAACTTCTAAGGAGGATTGCCTTGCAGGCCACACTTAGACGCGAGACCAAGGATAACCAATTAACAGCCGAAAATTAAAAACGAGGTTAAGAGTAGTTTGTTAGCTCTTAGCCTCGTTTTAATTTAGTTATCAAATTCTTCTAGCCGTTCGGCGGCCACGGTCCATTGTTCTTCGACGTCTTCTAGTTGCTTTGTCAGGGCGTCGAGCTCTTTTTGCAGGTCGGTCAGTTTGCCGATGTCGGTCGCCACGTCCGGGTCGGCCATCTGGGTTTCAACTTGCTCTTGTTGTTCGCCCAACTGGTTCATCTGTTCTTCAAGGTCAGCAACGGTCCGTTGCAACTTACGGCGGGCCTTTTGGGCTTCTTTGCTTTGTTGGTAGGACTGTTGGGCAGCGGAACCAGCCTTGGGGGCCCTTTTTTGGTCCGGGGTGGTTGAATCGTCGGCGCTGGCTTGTTCTTGTTCGGTGACCGCCCGTAGGTAATCATCGTAATCCCCCTGGTAGCGGGTAATGCCGTCTTTTTGCATTGCTAAAACATCGGTAGCTACCTGGTTGATGAAGTAGCGGTCGTGGGAAATGAAGAGGACGGTACCGTCGAAATCGTTAATCGCCCCTTCTAAGACCTCGCGACTGTCAATGTCCAAGTGGTTAGTCGGTTCGTCAAGGATCAAGAAGTTAATCGGTTCAAAGGAGAGCTTAGTCAGCTCCAAACGGGCCTTTTGTCCCCCTGACAGGTCGCTGACGTGTTTGTAGACGTCGTCACCAACGAATAAAAAGGAGCCCAAAAGGTTGCGGATCTGGGTTTCATCAATTTCGGGGTGGTCGTCCCAGACCTCGTCTAAGACCGTCTTTTCCGGGTGAAGCTGCTGTTGTTCCTGGTCGTAGTAACCAATGTCTAGGTTAGCGCCGAACTTAATCGTCCCCGCGATCGCCGGCATCTTTTTTAGCAGTGTCTTTAACAGGGTTGACTTACCGATCCCGTTGGGGCCAATGATCCCGATGCGTTGGCCCTTGCGTTCGTTAAAGGTGAGGGGACCAGCTAAAACGGTGTCTTGGTAGCCAATTTTGAGGCCTTCGACGTCTAGGACCTCGTTGCCACTCTCCTTTTGGGAGCTAAAGGAGAAGTGGATGGACTTGTCATCGGTTTGGGGGCGTTCCATGCGTTCCATTTTTTCTAATTGGCGGCGCCGAGCTTGGGCGCGCTTGGTGGTGGAGGCCCGCACTAGGTTCTTATTAACGAAGTCCTCAAGCTTGGCAATCTCTTTTTGTTGTTGTTCGTAATGCTTCATTTCCGTTGCCAAGCGGGCGGTCTTGTTTTTAACGAAGACCGAGTAGTTTCCCGTGTAGTGGTGGAGGGTTTGGTTATCGAGGTCGTACACTTCGTTGACCACCCGGTCTAAGAAGTAACGGTCGTGGGAGACAATTAAAAGGGCGCCCGAGTAGCCCTTTAAGTAGTCTTCTAACCAGGTTAACACCCCCATGTCCAAGTGGTTGGTCGGTTCGTCTAAGATCAGTAGCTGGGGGGCTTGTAAAAGGATCTTGGCTAGAGCCAGCTTGGTTTTTTGTCCCCCGGATAAGGAGTTGACGGGGCGTTGGTAGCTTTCTTCTTCAAAGCCAAAACCGGTCAAAACGCCGCGCATCCGGGAGTCAATCTCAAAGCCCCCCGCCTCTTGGAACTGCTCTTGCAGGCGGTCGTAATCCCTTAAGATTTCTTGGTAGCGGTCGGTGGTTGAATCAACCGTTGCCAACTGCCCTTCTAAGTGGTGAATTTCAGCTTCCATTTTGTGGAGGGGACCAAAGACGGTGTCTAATTCCGCCCAGATCGAGTTCTGGCTGTCAAGGCCCTGATCCTGGGCTAGGTAGCCAATGGAAAGTCCCTTGGCCTTGGTGATGGTTCCCTCGTCGGGCTGGGTGATCCCGGCAATCATCTTTAAGAGGGTCGTCTTCCCAGCTCCGTTACGGCCAACGAGGGCGACGCGGGCATGATCAACGACCTGGAGGTTAATATTGTGAAATAAGACGTCGGCGCCAAACCGGCGGAGGACATCGTTAGTTTGAAGTAACAACATGAGTGGTGATCCTTTTCCTATTTTAGCTACTTCAAAGTGTAGCATAGTTTATCTTAAAACCGAAAAAATAACCAAAAAGTAATGAATGTTAGTTCACAAACAAACTAGAGGTTGTTAGAATGAGTAAGGAATAATATTTCACAATCAAAGAAATGGAGGAATTATTATGCCAAATCGTAAAATTCCCCGTGCCACGGCTAAGCGCTTACCCGTTTATTACCGGTACCTAAACGTTTTATTGAACGCTAATAAGCACCGGGTGTCGTCGACGGAACTTTCCGAAGCAGTTCAGGTGGACTCTGCCACGATCCGGCGGGACTTTTCCTACTTCGGTGAGCTCGGAAAGCGGGGGTACGGCTACGACGTCGAAAAGTTGTTGAACTTTTTCAAGGGGATCTTGAAGCAAGACAAGTTAACCAGCGTCGCCCTAGTGGGGGTCGGTTCCCTAGGGTCGGCCCTGATGAACTACAACTTCCACCAGAGCACCAACCTGCGGATTTCAGCGGCCTTTGACCCTAAGGAATCCCTGGCGAACACGGTCAAGAGCGGGATTCCGGTTTACCCGGTCGAAGACATGAAAAAACAGATTAAGGAGCAACAAATCGACGCCGTTATTTTGACGGTGCCGGGTTCGGAATCGCAAGCGGTCACCGACCAACTGGTTGAAGCCGGGGTTCACGGGATCCTGAACTTTACGCCAGTCCGCCTGTCCGTGCCAAAGGACGTGCAGGTTCAAAACATCGATTTAACCAATGAGTTGCAAACACTGATCTACTTCATTGAAAGCAACAAGGTTACGACCGACGACGAAGATTAATCCGAAGAGAGTGGAAAATAACTTCCGCTGCGGGTCGGATGTAAGAGCGCACCGTTCTTCGGCCTGCTTAGGCACTAGACCTGCGGTGATTGGCCACGTTTTCTGTCTAACATTCGGATATACAGCAAGGAGGCTGGGAATTCCCAGCCTCTTTTTTGTTTGGTCAAAATTAGTCAAAGTTTTTGGTTGCATTCCGGGGAAAAGGTGTTATATTAGAATATGTAATTAGCACTTGAGGGGGTTGAGTGCTAGCAAAGTACTCGTCCCCGTGCTAACCACTAATCATTGACTTGAAATAATGGAGGGATAACCATGTTAAAACCATTAGGAGATCGTATCGTTTTAAAGGCGCAAGAAGAAGAACAAACCGTTGGGGGGATTGTTTTAGCCTCCAACGCTAAGAACAAGCCAACCACTGGGGTGGTAGTGGCCGTTGGACAAGGTCGCACGCTGGATAATGGCCAAGTGGTGGCGGTCGCCGTTAAGGAAGGCGACAAGGTCTTGTTTGACAAGTACGCCGGCAACGAAGTGGAATACGATGGTGAAACCTACCTGGTTGTCCACGAAAAGGATTTAGTTGCGGTTGTTGACTAAGGAATTCAATGAGGTGAGATAAAGATGGCAAAGGAATTAAAGTTCTCAGAAGACGCACGGAGCGCAATGCTGCGTGGGGTTGATAAGTTAGCAGACACCGTCAAGACGACGATTGGGCCAAAGGGACGTAACGTGGTGTTGGAACAAAGTTACGGCTCCCCGACGATCACTAACGACGGGGTAACGATCGCTAAGAGCATTGAATTAGAAGACCACTTCGAAAACATGGGGGCTAAGCTGGTTTCCGAAGTTGCTTCTAAGACTAACGACATTGCCGGGGACGGGACCACGACGGCCACTGTTTTAACCCAAGCAATTGTGACCGAAGGAATGAAGAACGTGACCGCCGGCGCTAACCCAGTGGGCATTCGGCGCGGGATTGAAAAGGCGACGGCCGCAGCCGTTGAAGGCCTGAAAAAGATGAGCCACGACGTTAAGACCAAGGACGACATCGCTCAAATCGCCTCCATTTCCGCTGCTAACAAGGAAGTTGGTAAGTTGATCGCCGATGCCATGGAAAAGGTTGGTAACGACGGGGTCATCACGATTGAAGATTCCCGTGGGGTTGATACCAGCGTTGACGTGGTTGAAGGGATGAGCTTTGACCGTGGTTACATGTCCCAATACATGGTAACCGACAACGACAAGATGGAAGCCAACCTGGACAACCCGTACGTTTTGATTACGGACAAGAAGATCTCTAACATTCAAGACATCTTGCCACTACTCCAATCTGTTGTTCAAGAAGGGCGCGCCCTGTTAATCATTGCTGATGACATCACTGGTGAAGCACTGCCAACCCTTGTGTTGAACAAGATTCGGGGAACCTTCAACGTAGTTGCCGTTAAGGCCCCAGGCTTTGGTGACCGTCGCAAGGCTCAATTGGAAGACATCGCCGTTCTGACTGGTGGGACCGTGATTTCCGACGACCTTGGTATGCAATTGAAGGACGCTACGATTGACCAACTTGGTTCTGCTAACAAGGTTACGATAACCAAGGACGCTACCACGATCGTTGATGGCAGTGGCAACAAGGAAGCCATTGCAGAACGGGTTGACCAAATCAAGAAGGCGATTGCCGAAACGACCTCTGACTTTGACAAGGAAAAGCTCCAAGAACGGCTCGCTAAGTTAGCCGGTGGGGTGGCCGTTGTTAAGGTTGGGGCCGCTACCGAAACCGAACTCAAGGAAAAGAAGTACCGGATCGAAGACGCCTTAAACGCCACCCGGGCCGCCGTGCAAGAAGGCTTTGTTCCTGGTGGTGGAACGGCACTGGTTAACGTTATCCCTGCCTTGGACGAAGTGGAAGCAGCCGCAACTGGCGACGAAGCAACCGGGATTAAGATTGTGAAGGCGGCTCTGGAAGCCCCAGTTCGTCAAATCGCCGAAAACGCCGGTTTGGAAGGTTCCGTGATCGTTAACCAGCTGAAGCAAGAAAAGCCGGGAGTTGGTTACAACGCCGCTGATGACAAGTTTGAAGACATGGTCGCTGCCGGAATTGTTGACCCAACGAAGGTCACCCGCTCGGCCCTGCAAAACGCAGCTTCCGTTTCCGCCCTCCTCTTGACGACGGAAGCCGTTGTTGCCGACAAGCCACAACCCGCTGACGCTGCACCACAAGCACCAGTAGCCGGTGGTATGGGCGGCATGATGTAATTTGAAAATTAATTTTTGGGAGGTGAGTGACCGGAGCTGTGGCTTCGGGCACCCACCTTTTTTGCGTAGAAACGGTGGTATTCGGTTCACCCGGGGTGTAGAATAGCTGTTGACTTATTTTTAAGAGGAGACAAATTTTATGTGGCGCTATCTTAAACGTGTCTTGATCGGGAAACCATTAAAGACGCTTGACGAGGGCCAGTCGCACTTGACGAAGTTTAAGGCTTTGGCCATGCTTTCGTCCGACGCCCTTTCGTCAGTGGCCTACGGTACCGAACAGATTACCACGGTTTTAGTAACCCTTTCGACGGCCGCCATCTGGTATTCCTTACCGATTGCCGGCATTGTTTTAGTTCTGTTGTTAGCAATTACCTTGTCTTACCGGCAAATCATCCACGCTTATCCGAGCGGTGGGGGCGCCTACGTTGTCGCCACCAAAAACTGGGGGAGCAACGGGGGCCTAATCGCCGGGGGCTCGCTGCTAGTCGACTACATGTTGACGGTGGCGGTATCAACGACGTCGGGGACGGAAGCGATCACGTCTGCAATTCCTTTCCTATATAATTATTCGGTCCATATTTCAGTGGTGATTGTCTTGATCATCATGTTCATGAACCTACGGGGGATGAGTGAGAGTGCTAACTTCCTGACCATTCCGGTCTATTTTTTCGTAATCATGATGACGGTGATAATCGTCTGGGGTGGCTATAACATCGCTACCGGTCACGTGGCTTACCACGCCACGGCCAATTACGGGACGCCGGTAGCCGGGATGTCTGCCATCCTGTTCATCCGGGCTTTTTCGGCTGGGTCATCTTCTTTGACCGGTGTCGAGGCGATCTCCAATGCCGTACCGAACTTTAACCCTCCTAAGAAGAAAAACGCCGCCAACACCTTGGCAATGATGAGCCTGATCTTAGCGGCCTTCTTCGGTGGGGTGACCTTCCTGTCCTTTTACCTGGGAATTGTACCGAACCCGCACCACACCGTCTTGTCCCAGATTGGGGCGGCCGTTTTTGGTGGCGAGGGCCTAGGTTACTACCTCTTGCAACTGTCGACGGCGATGATCTTAGCCGTGGCGGCTAACACTGGGTTCTCGGCCTTTCCAATTTTGGCCTTCAACATGGCCAAGGATAAGTACCTCCCGCACGCCTTTATGGACCGTGGGGACCGGCTGGGCTATTCCAACGGGATTATTTCCCTGGCGGTCGGGGCGATCGTGTTGATCATCCTCTTCCACGGGAAGACCAACCTGTTGATCCCGCTCTACGCCGTCGGGGTGTTCGTGCCGTTTACCCTCTCGCAGTCCGGGATGATTATCCACTGGTTCCGCTTAAAGGAAGGGAGTTGGCTGGTTAAGTCAACCATTAACCTGGTGGGGGCGTTAATCTCACTAGCCCTCGTGATCTTCTTGTTCTGGCAACACTTCTCCAACGTGTGGCCGTACCTGATCATCATGCCGGCCCTTTTGTACCTGTTCCACGTTATTCACACCCACTACATCAAGGTGGGAATGCAACTGCGGGTAGCGGAAAAGGCTAAGGTTCAGTTGCATGATTACGACGGGGCCACCGTGATTGTTTTAGTCGGGAACGTGACGCGGGTCACCAAGGGCGCCATTAATTACGCCCGTTCAATTGGGGATTACGTCATTGCCATGCACGTGTCCTTTGATGAAAACCCGGGTAAGGAACATAAGACGGCCAACGAATTTAAGGCCGAGTTCCCGGACGTGCGTTTCGTTGATATTCACTCGTCCTACCGCTCGATTGCCACACCAACGTTACGGTTCGTAGACGTGATCGCCAAGCGGGCGGCCGATAAGAATTATTCGACTACTGTATTGGTTCCGCAGTTCGTTCCAAAGCACCCGTGGCAAATGGCTTTGCACAACCAAACGAGCCTACGCTTGCGGACCCTGCTGAATTCGCGGGAAAACATCGTTGTTTCAACTTACAACTATCACTTGCATGAATAATTGATGGGGGAGGGGAGAATTAGAGTTCTTCCGGCCCCTTTTTGATTTTTGAATTTTACACAGATAACGTGGGAAATAACCGTCGGCCTAGTGGCTAAGTATGGGTGAAGAACACCGCGTTCCGCGCTAACCTCCCCCTAGCTTAACCTAACGACCTGCCAACCAGTTGTTTCCCATTCCCCCTTAACGGGAATATTTCCCGGGAAATGGATGCACTTATGAAACGAAAAATTATAACCGTGGTTACGGGACTGGTGGGGATTATCTTAATGATGTCCTTTACGATTCAACAAGAGCACTTTCACTCGGGAATTTACGGGGTGCTCGGGAGTATTCTATTGGTGGGTGCTTACGTTAGTGCCCACTACGAAGCCTGGCGGGAACATGACCGCCGGGTGCGCCACGTTACCATCACCTTAGCGGTGCTCTGCGTTCTCTTGGTGGCACTGAACTTGGTGGAGCAGTTTATATAAAAAAGTGGCAGTACAACAAGAGAGGCCAGGAGAAACACTGTTTTCTCCTAGCCTCTCTTGTTGTATTCTCGAATGTTAGACAGAAAACGTGGGAAATAACCGCCGGCCTAGTGTTTAAGCAGGCTGAAGAACGGTACATTTCGCACCACCTATTCGGCTAGGATTAGTCAGAAGACCTGCCGAGAGGGTTGTTTCCTGCTAATTATTTAAGGGGACCTCGTGAAAACGTTGGTCCTCCTTTTTAATTTGGAGTTGGCGGTTGAAGCGGTCGGTGAGGGTTTGGATTTGTTCGTCGACTTCTTCTAGGTTGATGAAGACCCGGATGGTGACGTCAACGCCATATTCCTCCCCAGCCAGGGCCAACCCCGCTTGTTCTAAGTAGTAGTGGACCTGATCGTTGAGGCGGTAGGGAACAGTGATGGCGACCACCTGCTGGGTGATTCGCTCAACCAAGCCGGCCTGAGCAATTGCCTCGGTGGTGACGTTGGAATAGGCACGGATTAACCCGCCGGCGCCCAACTTAATTCCACCGAAGTAGCGGGTGACCACGGCACAGACGTCGTGGACGTGGGCGAGCTGGAGGGCCTCTAAGATGGGGACACCGGCCGTGCCACTGGGTTCACCGTTATCACTTTCCCGCTGGATCTGATCGTTATCGCCGAGCAGGTAGGCGTAGCAGTTATGGTTAGCCTTGCGGTTTTCCTTGCTGATGCGGGTGATGAAGTCTTGGGCTTCTTGTTCACTGTGTACCCGGGCTAGGCTACAGATGAAGCGGGATTTTTTGATGACTAATTCGAATTCCGTGTTTTGGTGGATGGTCAAATATTGTACTGCCAAAAAAGGGCCTCCTTACGTTACTAAAAGCACTTTCCCCGTATTTAATGGTAAGGGGGAAAAACCATGCAAAAAGAAGAATTATACGGGCGCCGGGTTTTAATTAACCAAGCCTTGCCCGCTCCGTTTGGGTTAACGGGGGAAAAGACGATGGATGAACGGGGACGCTGGGTTACCTGCCGCCGGTGTAACGCCCGCTTAATTAAGGAACGGGTTCGCTTACCAAGTGGGGCCTATTACTGTCCAGTGTGCCTGAATTTGGGGCGGGTGACAAGTCATGATCGATTTTATCACTTAGTCGAACCAAATCAATTTACCTCGCCCACTAACCCGTGCACCTGGCAGGGGAAACTGAGCCCGCTGCAAGAGCGGGTAGCGAGTGAGGTGGCAGCCGGGATGGCGGCCCACCAGCACCGGCTATTATGGGCGGTCACGGGTGCCGGGAAGACCGAGATGATCTTTCCGGCACTAACCGGCGCACTAAAACGGGGTGAACGGGTGGCGGTGGCCTCGCCGCGCGTCGACGTATGCTTGGAGCTCTACCCGCGCCTGCAAGCGGCCTTTGCGGGGGTACCAATTGCCCTGTTGCACGGCAAGAATCCGGCACCCTACCAGTACCGACAGTTGACCATCTGTACCACCCACCAGTTATTACGCTTCTACCACGCCTTTGACAACCTAGTGATCGACGAGGTAGATGCCTTTCCCTTTGCTGGGGATCCGGCCCTGTTATTTGCCGCCCACCAAGCGATCAAAGAGGGCGGGGGACTCCTTTTTCTCACCGCCACCCCGAGCAAGGAATTGCTCCAGCAGGTTCACCAAAAGAAGTTGGCGGTTTCTTACTTGCCCCAACGTTTCCACGGCCACCCGCTACCCCAGATTCAAACCGTGCTGGTTGGCAAGTGGCGGGCGAAGCTAACAAAGGGAAAACTACCCAACGCCGTTTCGGTCTGGTTAAAACAGCGGGTTACTAAGGGACAGGAGTTTTTGTTGTTCCTGCCCCACGTCGCCGACCTCGCTCCGGTGGCCCGGGCGCTCAAAGAAAACTTGGGGGCGGTTAAGTTTATGACGGTGCACGCTAGCGATCCGCAGCGCCTTCAGAAGGTCCAGGCGATGCGGGAGCGCCAGTTGTCTTTTTTGGTGACCACCACCATTTTAGAGCGTGGGGTTACCTTTCCGGGAATTGACGTCGGCGTCTTGGGGGCGGACGAGGAGGTTTTTTCCACGGCGGCGTTAGTCCAAATTGCTGGTCGAGTGGGGCGTTCTAAGGAGCGACCGGGCGGCGCCGTGACCTTTTGGGTTCAGGAAAATAGCCGGCGCATTGAGGAGGCCAAGCAACAAATTAAATCGATGAACCGGCGGGCACGGGGGGTGAGCAAATGAACTGCCTATTGTGTAACGCCCCGATTAAGTGGCGCCCCCCGGTCAAAGATATTCTCAGTTTTAAGCGGTTAGTGCCGCCGCAACTATGTGGCACTTGTTCCCAGCGTTTCACCGCCCGGGAGGCAGGACGGGGGTGTCCATATTGTCAGCGCCCGGGGTTTACGACGACTTGTCCGGAATGTGAGCAGTGGCAAGTGCGGGCCGGTTTCATTTTAACGGTCCGCGCTTGCTTTGGTTATAACGAGGCGATGAAGGAATTCATGCACGCCTATAAGTTCGTCGGGGATTACCGTTTGCGCCAAGCCTTTAGTGCCCCGTTGACCAAGTTAGTACAAGAACAGGGGGCGCAACTGGTGGTTCCGCTTCCCTTACACCAAAAGACCCAGCTTCTGCGTGGCTTTAACCAGGTCGAAGGGTTACTGGAGTGCCCCTTTGAAAGGTTGTTGGTGACTAAGGACCAGGAAAAACAAGAACCCCAGTCGGCCAAAACGCGGGAGCAACGCCTACAGACGCCCCAACCGTTTGACTTAACGGATCGAAAACGGGTGCGGGGGAAGACAGTGGTTTTAGTCGATGATGTCTTCACGACCGGGCGCACTATGTACCATGCGGCCCAGCTAATGCGCGCGGCTGGATGCAAGACAATTTGCGGGGTAACGTTAGCTAATTAGGAGATAGTGGAAGCGATTTCCGGATCTTGTTTGTTAAATGAGGTTGGATCCCTTATAATGAAGATAGGATATGAGAAGAGTGGTCCTTCTGATATCAGAACAAGCCAGTGCTTGTACTGAAAGGAGAGAAGTGCAATGTTAAAATTCAATATTCGTGGTGAAAACGTTGAAGTTACTGATGCCATCCGTGATTACGTAGTTAAGCGGATCTCCAAGTTAGAGCGGTTCCTTGAACCCAACGTGGAAGCCAACGCCCACGTTAACCTGAAGGTGTACTCTAACCGTACTTACAAGGTGGAAGTAACGATTCCGTTGCCTTACCTAACGCTGCGGGCGGAAGAAACCTCTAACGACATGTACGGAAGTGTCGATCTGGTGACTGATAAGCTAGAACGTCAAATCCGTAAGTACAAGACGAAGGTTAACCGGAAGTCACGGGAGAAGGGTTACAAGAACCTGGAATTCGTTGACACCCCGAGTGAAGAAGTAGAGGCAAGCGACAGCCTGAAGATTGTTCGGACGAAGCAGATCCCCTTGAAGCCAATGGACTCTGAAGAAGCCGTTCTTCAGATGGATATGTTGGGCCACGACTTCTTCGTTTACCAAGATGCCGAAACCAATGGTACGAGCATTGTTTACCGGCGTAATGACGGGCGCTACGGTTTAATCGAAGTTAACTAGGCAAAAAGGTGTTAGCACTTGTGCTAGCGCCTTTTTTAGTTGGCGTGATTAGTTTTCATTGCCGGGGCAAACATGGTAAAATTGAAAGCTGATAAGGTTATTTCGATAAAAAAAGGGGTCGGCGAAGGCCTAAACACCCCAAATCTGTGAACAAAGGAAAGGGACACTTCATGGCGAACATACTCAGAAAGTGGATTGAAAGTGACCGGCGGGAACTACGCCGGATTAACCGGCTGGCCAACCGGGTGGATAGTTACCAAGACCAAATGGCCAAATTAACCGACGACGAATTAAAGGCGAAAACACCCGAGTTTCGGCAACGGATTCAAGATGGTGAGGACCTCGATCACCTCTTGCCGGAAGCCTTTGCGGTCGCCCGGGAAGGCGCCAAGCGGGTGTTGGGACTCTTCCCGTTCCACGTTCAGGTGATGGGGGGGATTGTTCTTCACGAGGGGAACATCGCCGAAATGAAGACCGGGGAAGGGAAAACCCTGACCGCCACGATGCCCGTCTACTTAAACGCCCTGAGTGGTAAGGGGGTTCACGTCATCACGGTTAACGAGTACCTATCCGAACGGGACGCCGAAGAAATGGGGCAACTCTACCGGTGGCTGGGTTGTTCCGTGGGGGTCAACGGGGCCCAAAAGTCACCGGATGAAAAGCGGGCCGCCTACGCTTGCGACATCATGTACTCGACCAACAGTGAAATCGGGTTCGATTACCTGCGTGACAACATGGCCGTTTACAAGGAGGACCAAGTTCAGCGGGGGTTGAACTTCGCAATTGTCGACGAAGTGGATTCAATCTTGATTGATGAAGCCAGAACGCCCTTAATCATTTCGGGACCGGGAACGGGAACGTCAAAGCTTTACCAACAGGCCGACCGCTTCGTGAAGACCCTCAAGAACGAAGACGACTACAAGATCGACCTGGAATCAAAGACCGTTTCGTTGACCGACGAGGGGATCAAAAAGGCCGAGAAGTACTTTAACTTAAAGAACCTCTACGACCCGGAAAACACCGCCTTGACCCACCACTTGGACCAATCCTTGCGGGCTAATTACATCATGCTCTTGGACAAGGACTACGTGGTTAACGATGGGGAAGTCCTGATCGTGGACTCCTTTACCGGGCGGGTAATGGAAGGCCGGCGCTTCTCCGATGGCCTCCACCAGGCGATTGAAGCCAAGGAAGGCGTCGAAATTCAAGAAGAAAACAAGACGATGGCCAACATCACCTACCAGAACCTCTTCCGGATGTACTCTAAGCTAGCCGGGATGACCGGGACGGCGCGGACCGAAATGGAAGAATTCCGGGAAATCTACAACATGGAAACGATCACGATTCCAACCAACCGGCCAGTGGCCCGGGTGGACGAGCCGGACCTCTTGTACCCAACTTTAGAAAGCAAGTTCCGGGCGGTCGTAAAGCGGATCCAAGCTCTCCACGAAAAGGGCCAACCAGTCCTGGTCGGGACGGTGGCCGTTGAAACCTCCGAATACCTTTCCCACCTGTTGGACCAACAAAAGATTCCCCACGTGGTCTTGAACGCCAAAAACCACGCCCGGGAAGCCGAAATCATCAAGAACGCCGGTCAAGTTGGGGCCGTCACGATTGCCACCAACATGGCAGGGCGGGGGACCGATATTAAACTGGGCCCGGGGGTTAAAGAACTCGGCGGCCTAGCGGTGATCGGGACCGAACGGCACGAATCACGGCGGATCGATAACCAGTTACGGGGACGGTCCGGGCGTCAGGGGGACCCGGGGCTGTCACAGTTCTACCTTTCCCTAGAAGACGACTTAATGAAGCGTTTCGGGGGCGACAGAATTAAGAACTTCTTGCAACGGTTACAAACTGACGACGATGACGAAGACGTGGTCATCAAGTCCCGTTTCCTGACCCACCAGGTTGAATCGGCCCAAAAGCGGGTGGAAGGGAACAACTACGATTCCCGTAAGAACGTTTTGCAATACGACGACGTGATGCGCGAACAGCGGGAAATCATCTACCGCGAGCGACAACAAGTGATTACCGAAACCGACTCGCTCAAGTGGGTCCTGATGCCGATGGTCAAGCGGACGATTCAGCGGGCGATTGATGCCCACACCCTGGGGGATAAAAAGGACTGGAAGCTCCAAGAAATCGTTGACTTTGCGGTGGAAGTCTTGGTTAAGCCGGACCAAATCACGGTTGGAATGCTTGAGGGAAAGTCTAAGGATGAAATGGTCGACCTGATGATGGACTTTGCCGAACAGGTTTACGAAGAAAAGAAGCACCAGCTCTACGATGACTCCCAGATGCTGGAATTTGAAAAGGTCGTAATTTTGCGGGTAGTTGACGCCCACTGGACCGACCACATCGACGCCATGGACCAATTCCGGCAGTCGGTTGGGCTGCGAGGTTATGGCCAGCAAAACCCGTTGGTCGAATACCAAACGACGGGGTACCGGATGTTTGAACAAATGGTGGCAGACATTGAATATGAAACCACCCGTCTGTTCATGAAGTCAGAAATTCGGCAAAACGTAACGCGTTAACAATTAGGCGGTGGCAGTCCGAAACGGTACCGCGACCGCCTTTTGAATTGAGGTAAAAAATGGAACTAAGTGAAGCCACAAAACAGATAGAAGCAATGCAGGCTGAGGTTGCACGCTTCGGGAGGTCTCTTTGACCTCGATGCTTTAAACGAATCGATTGCCCAGGGTGAAAACGAAATGACGGCGCCGGATTTTTGGGATGATAACCAACGGGCGCAAGAAAAGGTGGCGGCGTTAAACGAGTTAAAAAAGCGTCGGGACAACTTCTTAACCTTACAAGACCAAGTCGAAGAGCTCGCCTTGACGGCGGAAATGCTCCAAGCCGAACCAGACCCGGAGCTAAAAGCCGAGCTAGACAACAACTTCCCTGGTGTCCAAGAACACCTCCGGGCTTATCGCCTGGAGCAGTTACTTGACGGGCCCTACGACCAAAGCGACGCCATTTTAGAAATCCACCCCGGTGCCGGGGGAACCGAAGCCCAGGATTGGGGCGAAATGCTGTTACGGATGTACATGCGGTGGGCCAACCAGCACGGCTTTGCGGTGGAAACGGCCAATTACGAAGCGGGTGAAGAGGCCGGGATTAAGAGTGTGACCCTGTTAATTAAGGGCCACAATGCGTACGGCTACCTGCACCCCGAAAAGGGGGTTCACCGACTGGTCCGAATCTCACCGTTTGATTCGGCCGCCCGGCGCCACACCTCCTTTGCTTCGGTTGACGTGATGCCGATCCTGGATGAATCGATTGAAGTTGAAATTGACCCGTCCGACTTACGGGTCGACACCTTCCGCGCTTCCGGGGCCGGTGGGCAACACATTAACAAAACGGAATCGGCGGTCCGGATTACCCACTTGCCGACCGGGATCGTAACGTCCTCGCAAGCGGAACGGTCGCAGTTGCAAAACCGGATCACCGCCATGAACATGCTGAAATCGAAGCTCTATGAACTAGAGGAAGAAAAGAAGGCCAAGGAACGGGCCCAAATTGAAGGGGAACAAAGGGAAATCGGCTGGGGGTCACAGATTCGTTCCTACGTCTTCCACCCCTATACGTTGGTCAAAGACGCCCGGACCGGTTACGAAACCCACGATGTGATCGGGGTGATGGACGGGGACCTCGATCCCTTCATTAACGCCTACCTTCAGTGGAACCTCGCCCAGAAGAATCCCCGGTAGCATGGATTGCGCCCGGGGCTAAAAGCAAGTAAGATAATCGCAAAAGAAGGGAAGGATGCTTATGCAACGACCACGGCATCAAAAGCTGACCCGCTCCCGAACCAATCGCGTCTTGGCGGGGGTGTTTGGTGGCTTTGCCACGTACTTTGGAATTTCCGCCACCTGGCTTCGAATTGCCTACCTAGTGTTGACCGCTCTGTCCGGCTTGGTTCCCGGCACCATGATCTACGTGATGACGGCGATTATCATGCCCCCGGCGCCAAGTAGCAACGGGGCCTTAGATAACTTCTTTTGGGGTAACCGCGGGACTGAAGCAACCAAGAAAAGCCGGCGCGAACTCCAGGATGTAGAGGAAGAAGATGTCAAAAGGGGAGCTGATAAATAGTGGGCTTTTTAAAAAACATCATTATCGATGCCATCCTATTTGTGGCCCTAGCTGGTCTGTTTGCTAACACCGGCTGGTTTTACGTCACGAGCGTTTGGACGGCTCTAGTAGCGGCCATCGTGTTGGCAATCTTAAACGCCCTGATTAAACCGATTCTAGTATTCCTATCGTTACCAATTACCATTTTGACCCTCGGTTTGTTTTCGATCGTCATAAATGGCTTGATGCTACAGTTGACGGCGAGTTTCGTCGGCCCGGGGATTCATTTCTCTTCGTTTTGGGCAGCGATGTTGATCGCCCTGATTATGTCAATTTGCAACACCATTATTAGCAATCACTTCGCTAATCAATAAGGAGGAGAAACAACATGCCCAATGTTGATTCAGTTACCGTCGCCGACTTGGCCCAAAACGTGCGCCTAACGGTTTTACAGGGGGAAGATTACCTGAACCGCCAGATTACAACGAGTGACATTTGTCGCCCGTCCTTAGAGTTTGCCGGTTACTTTAAGCACTACCCGGCCATGCGAATTCAGCTGCTCGGAATCACCGAAACTTCCTTTGCTAAGGAAGTGCCGGCGGACAAGCGACGCGAGTACATTAAAAGAATGTGCACCCCACAAACGCCGTGCTTTGTGGTCTCCACCGACCTGCCGGTGATGGACGAACTCAAAACGGCCGCCGAAAAGGCCCACATCCCAATCCTGGGGACCCCGCTAACGTCCTCGCGAATTTTGGGGAACATGACTTCCTATTTGGTTGGTCGACTGGCCCCACGTGAATCCTTACACGGGGTCTTGGTCGACATTAGCGGGGTGGGGGTGTTAATCACCGGTGACTCCGGAGTCGGCAAGTCCGAAACGGCATTGGAATTAGTGCGTCGGGGCCACCGGCTGGTCGCCGATGACCGGGTTGAAGTATACGCCCGCGATGAACAGACCCTGGTTGGGGCGGCGCCGACGATCCTCCAGCACCTGATGGAAATTCGGGGGATTGGGATCATCGACGTTATGACCTTGTACGGATCGGGGGCCGTCTTGCCGCAGGACACGATCGACTTTATTGTCCACCTAGAAATCTGGACGCCCGATTCCCAGTTTGACCGCTTAGGCGATCAGGGCGATACTCAGTTCATCCAAGACGTGGCCATTCCGAAGGTGTCAGTACCGGTGAAGACCGGGCGCAACCTCGCTATCATCATCGAATCGGCGGCAATGAACTTCCGTGCCCAGACGATGGGGTACGATGCCACTAAGACCTTTGACGAAAACCTTAACCGCCTGATCCAGCAAAACTCAGAACGTGACCGAAAGGAAGCGGAGAATGACTAAGCTTGTGCTGGGGGCCCTAAATCCAATTGCCCTCCAGTTTGGCCCTTTTACCGTCCACTGGTACGGGGTGATCATTGCCAGCGGGGTGGTGTTGGCCCTGTGGCTATCAATTAGGGAGGGGGCCCGCCTGGGGTTAAACGAAGACGTCTTTTATGACTACTTATTGTGCGCCCTGCCGGTTGCCATTATTTGTGCCCGGACCTATTATGTGACCTTTGAGTGGCAGTATTATTCCGCCCACCCGAGTGAGATTATCGCCATTTGGGACGGGGGAATTGCCATCTATGGGGCCATCATCGGGGGCTTTTTGACGATGGCGATCTTTTGCCATTACCGTCACATTAACATGTGGACCCTATTAGACGTGGTTGCCCCGACCGTAATCATGGCCCAGGGGATTGGGCGGTGGGGTAACTTCATGAACCAAGAGGCCTTCGGGGTGATTACCACGCGGGCTGCCTTGGTCGCCCAACACCTTCCCAACTGGATCATCCAACAAATGTACATTGGTGGCCACTACCGGGTCCCCACCTTTTTATACGAGTCGTTGGGTGACCTAGTGGGCTTCGCCTTGTTAATGTTACTTCGCCACCGCCACCACCTTTTTAAACGGGGGGAGGTCTTCTTAGCCTACGTATCCTGGTACGCGTGCGTCCGGATGGTGGTTGAGGGGATGCGGACCGATAGTTTGATGCTCGGGGGCCTCCGGGTTTCCCAGTGGCTATCGGTAATATTCTTAGTTGTAGCTGTTTGCACCTTTATCTACCGTCGGCGCCACCAAGCCGACTTGCCTTGGTACACGAGTTTATTCGTACCAGAAGGGAGTCAGAAATCATGAAAAAAGTAGCCGTCCTCGGGGCCGGATCCTGGGGGAGCGTTTTGGCCAACCTCCTCGTCGAAAATGGGCACCAAGTAATGCTGTGGTCCCGCAACCAAGCCCAAGTTGACCAGTTAAACCAAGAACACAAGAACCCACACTACATGAAGGATTTTACCTACAACGAAGGGTTAGTAGCCACTAGCGACATGCAAGCGGCCGTGAGTGGGGCAGCGGTCATCTTGATGGTGATCCCCACCAAGGGGGTTCGTCAGGTTGCCGGTCAATTGGCTGAACTACTAAACGGCGTCACGCCGGCACCATTGTTAGTTCACGCCACTAAGGGCTTAGAACAAAATACCTACAAGCGGGTTTCGGAAATGCTAGCCGAAGAAATCCCGGCGGCTTCTCGCCGCGGGATCGTGGTCTTGTCCGGGCCGAGTCACGCCGAAGACGTTGCCATCAAGGACGTGACGGCGGTTACCGCAGCCTGTGGTGACTTAGCGTGCGCAAAAGAGATCCAAGAACTCTTTTCAAACCACTACTTCCGGGTTTACACTAATGACGACGTAATTGGCGCCGAGTTCGGGGCCGCCTTAAAGAACATCATCGCCCTGGGATCCGGGGCCTTAAGCGGGTTAGGTTACCACGATAACGCCCGGGCCGCTTTGATTACCCGGGGCTTAGCGGAAATCCGTCGGCTCGGGGTGGCCTTTGGCGCTGACCCGATGACCTTTATTGGCCTCTCTGGGGTTGGGGACCTAGTGGTGACCGCCACTTCCAAGAACTCGCGGAACTGGCGGGCCGGCTACCAACTCGGTCAGGGCCAGAAACTCGCCGACGTGGTGGAAAACATGGGGATGGTCATCGAAGGGGTAGCGACTACCAAAGCTGCTTACGAGTTGGCCCAAAAGCGTCACGTTCAGATGCCAATTACCGCCGCTTTGTACCGGGTCCTCTATGAAGACGAAGACATTAAGTCCGCCATTGACGGCTTGATGGAACGGGAAGTTACTTCGGAAAAAGAATAAATTTGTGGTAAAATGAGAGCGGCTCCATATTGAGAATTTAACATGGAAGGATTTAAGTTAGTATGAAACAAGTAAGAAAAGCAATTATTCCGGCAGCCGGCTTAGGGACGCGCTTTTTGCCAGCCACCAAGGCCTTAGCAAAGGAAATGTTACCAATCGTCGACAAGCCAACCATTCAATTCATCGTTGAAGAAGCCCGTAAGTCCGGGATTGAAGACATCGTGGTGGTTGATGGGAAGAACAAGCGCTCCATCGAAGACCACTTCGACTCTAACCCAGAACTGGAAGATAACCTGCGCGATAAGCACAAGGATGAGATGCTCAAGCTGGTTCAAGAAACCACTGACATTAACATCTACTTCATCCGCCAATCCCACCCACGTGGTTTGGGGGACGCCGTGTTGACCGCCCGTGACTTCATTGGCGACGAACCGTTCGTGGTAATGCTTGGTGACGACTTGAACAACATTAACGGCGATGCCGAACCGTTGACCAAGGAATTAATCAACTCTTACGAAGAAACCGGTGCATCAACCTTAGCAGTTATGCGGGTGCCGCACGAAGACACCGCCAAGTACGGGGTCATCAACCCAAGCAAGGAAGTAATGCCGGGTCTTTACAACGTTACCTCCTTCGTGGAAAAGCCGGAACCAAAGGATGCGCCAAGTGACTTGGCCATCATCGGCCGCTACGTCTTCACGCCAGAAATTTTTGATGTACTGGCCAAGACCAAGCCGGGTAAGGGTAACGAAATTCAACTGACTGATGCCATCAACACCTTAAACAAGACGCAACGGGTCTTTGCCCACGAATACAAGGGTCACCGTTACGACGTCGGCAACAAGTTTGGCTGGATTGAAACTAACATTGAATACGGCCTCAAGCACCCGGAAACCAAGGATGAACTCCGTGAGTACATCAAGGATTTGGGCGTTAAGTTCGCCGCTGAAGACAAGAAGAAGCCAGCAAAATAAACGATCATGAGGAAGTGGAGCCAAGTTTGGTTCGCACTTCCTTTTTGGGTGCACCAATTTCAACCACAGGCCTAGTGACTAAGTACGGGCAAAGAACAGTGCGTGGGTACTAACTGAGGCCCTAGCTTAGCCCACGGCCTGTCGAGGAAGGTTGGTTCACACTTCTCTTTTATTTTCCATCAAGGGTTGACACTAGATTAAAAAGCAATTAATATCTAACCAACAAATGATAAAATAATTAAGAGCAAATGTGATGATGAGTAAAGCGGTACGCCACTACGCCAGAGATTTCCCGGTGGCTGGAAGGGAAAAGGGCCCCGCTTGAAGATGGTCACCACCAGCCCCAGGGTGAGGGAACAAGCCTTGGGCGGTGCGGCGCCGTTACCGGCCGGTAGGTCATTGACCCATTGAGGTGCTCCCTGTGAGGGGGGCGTGAAAAAAGGTGGTACCACGGGATCGTCAGCCCGTCCTTTGCGTCGAAAACGACGGAAGGGGCGGGCTTTTAATTTTAGGAGGTGTTCAAATGAGGGTGGCAATTGATCAATTAGACGTGGCGTTGGCAAGGCCAGACCAAAACTTTGCTCAGGTAGCAGCTGACGTTAAAGAGGCGGCTAAGGCGGGAGCGGACGTAATCGTGATTCCGGAAATGTGGAATACCGGTTACGCCCTTGACCAACTGGGGGACTTAGCCGACCTTGATGGTCAACGCACTAAGCAGACCCTAGCAAGGTTAGCCAGGGACAATCAAATTAACATCGTTGGCGGTTCGGTGGCGATTAAGCGGGGGAAACGGTTCTACAACACGACCTACGTTTATGATCGAACCGGTCAATTGGTTGGCGATTACGACAAGGTGCACTTGTTCGGCCTGATGAACGAAGGAGAATTCATTTCAGCCGGCCACGCCCCGAACCGCTTTGCATTAGACGGGGTGAAGGCCGCCAGCGCGATCTGCTACGACCTCCGCTTCCCCGAGTGGCTACGGACGATTTCTAAGGGTGGGAGTCAAATCCTCTTTTTACCGGCGCAGTGGCCGGTTCAGCGGATTGATCAGTGGCGAATCCTGCTCCAGGCCCGGGCGATTGAAAACCAGTGCTTTGTCGTGGCGGTTAACCGGGTTGGTGATGACGCCGCCAATCACTTTGGTGGGAATTCAATGGTGATAGATCCGTTAGGGAAGGTTTTATTTGAAGCGGGCGAGGAACAGGGCCTCTTTTACGTGGACATCGACCCGGCTGAGGCCCTAGCAATCCGGGGGCCGATTCCCGTCTTTAATGACCGGCGCCCAGACCTGTACGAATAGAAAGGAAGCAAGAACATGGAATTTCCGGAATCAGAACTACTGCAGGGCTTACCCAAACAATTCTTCGCTAACTTAGTGGCCAAGGTCAACGCTAAGGTGGCGACGGGGGCGGACGTAATTAACCTAGGCCAGGGGAACCCCGATAAGCCAACCCCTGATTACATTGTGGCCGCCACCCAAAAGTGGGTTGCCGACCCGGCCACCCATAAGTACTCCCTCTTCCGGGGACTGCCCGCTTTTAAGAAGGCGGCAGCCGACTTCTACCAAGAAAAGTATGGGGCTGACTTCGACCCGGAAACGGAAGTGGCCGTTTTGGGGGGTTCTAAGATCGGGTTGGTCGAACTACCCTGGGCGCTAATGAACCCCGGGGAGACCTTCTTGTTGCCGGACCCGGGCTACCCGGATTACTTATCGGGGGCGGCACTGGGCAAGGTCAAGTTTGAAACTTACCCACTCCTAGAGGAAAACAACTTCCTACCGGACCTAGCTAAGATTCCCGCGGAGGTGGCCAAGCGGGCTAAGTTCATCTACGTTAACTACCCGAACAACCCAACCGGGGCGGTGGCCACCCTTGATTTTTATGAGGAGTTAGTAGCCTGGGCCAAAAAATACCAGGTTGGCGTGGTCTCCGACTTTGCCTACGGGGCAATTGGCTTTGATGGCCAGGCCCCGGTCTCCTTCATGCAAACACCGGGTGCCAAGGAGGTCGGGATCGAGTTTTACACCTACTCCAAGACCTTCAACATGGCTGGTTGGCGGGTGGCCTTTGCGGTCGGGAATGCCGACATCATTGAGGCGCTCAACTTGATCCAAGACCACCTCTTTGTGTCACTCTTCCCGGCCTTGCAATACGCCGCCATTAACGCCTTGACCGACCCGCGGCGGGATGCGGCAATCCAAGAAATAGTTGACCGTTACCAGGCCCGGCGCGACGCCTTTATTGAGGCGACCCAAAAGATCGGTTGGCGTCCAATCATTCCGGGGGGGACCTTTTACGCCTACATGCCGACGCCGGCCGGCTACACTTCCGAAGCCTTTGCCGACCTCTTGTTAGAGAAGGCGGCCGTGGCGGTGGCCCCGGCCAACGGTTTCGGGAAAAACGGCGAGGGTTACGTTCGGATTGGGCTCTTGATTGAGCCGGCCCGCCTGGTCGAGGCCGTCGAGCGGATTGGCAATTTACACTTGTTTGATTAACACAGTACATTTGATTAACACAGTACATAGGAGGATAAATCAATGGCTTTATCATATACGGTTTTAGGTGCTGGGGCGATGGGACTACGCTTCGGGGTATTACTGCAAGAATTAACGGGCGTGAAGGTGGACTTTGTTGACAACTGGCAGCCCCAAGTTGACACGATTAAGGAGCAGGGGGGCGTCTACGTTTCCCGCGACCACGAAAATCGGCACTTGGTTCCGGTGAACATCTACGCCCCGGAAGAATATCACGGCGACCCAGACGTCTTAATCGTCTTTGCCAAGCAAATGACCTTACAAGACCTCTTGGAGCGCAGCAGCCACTTCTTTGCCCCGGATCACCAGTACGTCTTCTCCGGGATGAACGGGATGGGCCATATCGAAAAGATCAACCAGTACTTCCCCAAAGAAAACGTGATCGGCGGCACCTGTTTAATCGGGACGGTCCTAAACAAGGCGGGGGACGTTGACTTCATCGGTAAGGCTGGTGCCGGTTCGATCAACTTGGCCCCGCAAAGTGGTCGGGTGGACGACCCGCGGGTACAAGAAATTGTCGCCGACTTTGAAAAGGCCAACATCCACTGTAACCTAACCGATAATTTCTACGGTACCCTGTTGACCAAGGTGGTCTTTAACTCGGTGATCAACACGATCTGCACCCTCTTTGAAATCCAGATGGGTCAGTTCATTAAGTCACCGGCCGCCGAAAAACTGGGCAAACAGTTAATCAATGAGGCCTACGACGTGGTAGAACGGGCGGGGATCCAGCTCCTGTCGACCCGAGAAGAGGAATGGGAGACGATCCACTACGTTTCCGCCGTCTCTAATCCCCTTCACTACCCATCAATGTACCAGGACATGAGCAAGAACCGGCCGACCGAGGTTGACTACATCAATGGTTACCTTTACGACCTGGGGCAAAAGTACGGCTACCAAGCCGACACTCACAACTTCTTGCGTAACTTAGTGCACTTGGCCGAATCGACCCGCCAGCAACGGGGCCACGGCGAATAATTAATACAATTTAGGTATCAAAGGTGAGTCAGAATAGGTCTTTCACATTTAACTGACCCGGCGCTGTCATTAACTTAGTTCAATAAATGGAGGAATTAATGATGGCAAACAACGAAGAAGCAGTTAAAAACGACCTGTTTGGTTTTGGTGACAAGAACGTCGCCTTTGCTAAGTACTTTATCGGTGACTCCTACTTAAATAGTTTGATCTCCGCCGATGACAACATTGATGTTCACGTGGCCAACATTAGCTTTGAACCGGACTGCCGCAACAACTGGCACGTTCATCACAACGGCTACCAATTACTGCTGGTAACCGCTGGGGAAGGCTGGTACCAAGAATTTGGTAAGCCGGCTCAAAAGTTGCACCCGGGCGATGCCGTGGCAATTCACGAAGGGGTTAAGTACTGGAACGGGGCCACCAAGGACTCTTGGTTTAGCCACATCGCCATCACCAAGGGCTCTTCGGAATGGTTGGAAGAAGTTTCCGACGTCGATTACGCTAAGTTAGCTGATTAAAAAAATGGGGTGCCGATGAGTGAATGACCGGCGCCCTTTTATTCACATCCAACTAACAAAAAGTAAGTTAAATCGTTAGACTTTCCTTTAGTTAGCAAGTATCATAAAATCAACATATGACCAAGCGAAGATTAAAGGAGGAAACACGATGGCAGAAGAGAAGCAAATGAACTATGACGTAGTGGTAATTGGGGCTGGCCCAGGGGGGATGACGGCGGCCATGTACGCTTCCCGAGCGAACCTGTCCGTGTTACTGTTGGACCGCGGAATTTACGGGGGGAACCTTAACAACACTGCCACGATCGAAAATTACACCGGCTTCAAGACCGTTCAGGGGCCGGAATTAGCCCAGAATATGTACGACGGGGCGACCCAGTTTGGGGCGACTTACGGCTACGGGACGGTAACGGCGCTGACCGTCAACGAAGATGGCACCAAGAGCGTGACGACCGACATGGGTGACACCTTCATTGCCAAGGCGGTCGTGATTGCCACCGGGTCCGATCAACGTAAGCTCGGCGCACCGGGTGAACAGGAATACTCCGGCCGCGGGGTTTCCTACTGTGCCGTTTGTGACGGGTCCTTTTTCCGCAACAAGCACCTGATCGTGGTCGGCGGGGGTGACTCCGCCGTTGAAGAGGGGATGTATTTAACTCAGTTTGCCGACAAGGTAACCGTCTTGGTGCGCCACGACCACTTGAAGGCCCAAATGGTAGCCCAGGAACGGGCGAAGAAGAATGGACAAATGGAGTTCATCTTCAACACTGAGGTAACCGAAATTAAGGGTGACGATAACAAGGTGACCGGGGTCAAGACCCACAACAACCAGACTAACGAGGATGGTCACATCGACGCTGATGGGGTCTTCGTGTACGTGGGGGTTGTGCCAATGACCAGTGCCTTTAAGGACCTGGGCATCTTAGACGAACGGGGCTGGGTCAAGACCGACGAGAAGATGGCCACCAGCGTTCCCGGTGTCTACGCGGTTGGTGACGTCCGCAACACCGTCCTTCGCCAAATTGCAACGGCAGTTGGTGACGGGGCGATCGCCGGTCAACAAATCTTCAACTATATTAGCGAAAACGATTAAGGATAGGGGGGCATGGCAATGGAGGCCCTGCGGATTGGGGTGCTAAACCTCATGCACGACAAGGAGGCGACTAGGCGTCGTTTTACCCGGGTCCTTGAACAACCCGGCCTGCCGGTTAAGCTGACCTTCTTTTACCCGGTTACCCACTACACTGGTCGCCCGGTACCAGAGGCGGTGGCTAAGATTGCCCGGCCCTTGGACCTGGAACTAGCCGCCCAGATGGATGGTTTTATCATCACTGGGGCGCCGATCGAAAACTTGCCCTTTGACCAGGTAGAGTACTTCGCCGAGGTGTGTGACCTGATTGACGTTTTGAACCGGGCCCGGGTCTTTCAACTTTACGTGTGCTGGGGGGCGATGGTGGCGGCCAACTACCTGTACGGCATTGAAAAACACCGGCTGGCAAAGAAGTACTTCGGCGTCTTTGAAAACCAAGTTGTGGCCCCCGACCCCCTCTTAGTTGGGCTGGAACCTAACTTCTTGGCCCCCCACGCCCGTTACGCCGAGCTAAACGAGGGGGAGTTGGCCCCAGAAATGGTGGTAACGGCGCGTTCAAGTGAGGGCTACTTGCTAGCCGCTCGGGCAACCGCGTACCAGAGCTTCTTGTTTGCCCACCTGGAATACGGGCAAAATGCCCTGTTAGAAGAGTACCAGCGTGAGGTGGCTGCCCATCCCACGCGTCACTACCAAAAACCCGTGCACTACTTTAAAGATGAGGGGCGAATGCAAGGACCAAAGTTTCGTTGGCGAGCCACCCAGCAACGCTATTTTGCAAACTGGTTGAACTTGGTGGCCACCAAGCGCCTCTTGGGCGTGTGTAAAGTCAGTTAACGATGAAAGGAAGATGTCCAATGAGTAAAATCTATGATTCTGTTGATCAATTAATTGGTAACACCCCGCTGGTTAAGTTAAACCGGTTAGTGGAACCAGGGATGGCCGACGTTTACCTGAAGCTGGAATCCTTAAACCCGGCTGGCTCGATTAAGGATCGGATCGCCCTAGCGATGGTCGAAAAGGCTGAACAAGAGGGTAAGCTCACCCCCGGGGGGACGATTGTGGAGCCAACTTCAGGAAACACCGGGATTGGCCTGGCGATGGTGGCGGCCGCTAAGGGCTATCACTTGGTGATCGTAATGCCGAAAACGATGTCTGTAGAACGGCGTAAGATGATGCAAGGTTACGGGGCCGAACTAATCCTGACGCCCGGGGACGCCGGAATGAAGGGCTCGATTGAAAAGGCGACCGAATTGGTTAACGAGAAGGGCTACTTCATGCCGATGCAGTTTGAAAACCCGGCTAACCCGGCCATTCACGAACAAACGACCGGCCAAGAGATCATTAACGCCTTTGGTAAGGAGAACCTCCCCGACGCCTTTGTGGCGGGGGTCGGGACCGGTGGGACCCTGACCGGGGTTGGCCGGGCCCTCAAGAAGGTCGATGATCAGGTCAAGGTCTACGCCCTGGAACCAGCGGAATCACCGTTACTCAAGGAAGGACACGGTGGCAAGCACAAGATTCAAGGGATCTCGGCCGGCTTTATCCCGGCCACCCTCGACCAGGAAATCTACGACGGGGTGGTCGAGATTTCAAGCGAAGAGGCAATCAAGACGGCCCAAGCGGTGGCCCAACAAGAAGGGATTTCGATTGGGATCTCGGCGGGGGCAAACGTGGCCGGCTCCCTCCAGTTGGCTAAGCAACTGGGGGCCGGCCATAAGGTCGTGACGGTCGCCCCAGATGGCGGGGACCGCTACCTATCAACCGACCTTTACAACTTTTAATCAATCAAAAAGAGGCTGAGGAAATCTGTTTTCCCAGCCTCTTATTTTATTCCTGAATGTTAGAAAGAAAACGTGGAAAATAACCGCAGGTCTAGTGCCTAAGCAGGCCGAAGAACGGTGCGTACCGCATCAACCGTTCGTCCGATCTTACATACGACCTGCCAAGGAGGTTATTTCCCACTCCATTGATTACTTAACGTGAGTGATCCAGCCGTGGGTGTCTTCTAAGTCACCTTCTTGGATCCCGTAAAGGGTGTTGTAAAGCTTGGTCGTAACCGGTCCGACTTCTTTTTCGGAGTAGAAGACGTGCTTTTGGCCCTTGTAAGTTAAGGAGCCCACCGGTGAAATCACGGCGGCGGTCCCCATTGCGCCGGCTTCAGCAAAGTCATCGAGTTCCTTGTCAATTTCGATCTTACGTTCAACCGGGTTGAGGCCCAGGTCGTCAGCGAGAACTAGGAGCGACTTCTTGGTGATGGATGGCAGGATCGAGTCGGACTTTGGCGTTACGAACTGACCATCCTTAGTGATACCAAAGAAGTTGGCGCCAGAGAATTCATCGATGTACTTGTGTTCGCGTGGGTCGAGGTAGAGGCAGTCGGCAAAGCCAGCCTTCTTGGCCTCAATTTCTGGCAGGAGCGAGCTAGCGTAGTTCCCGGACGTCTTGGCTTGACCAGTTCCGGCACCGGCCGCCCGGTCGTAGTTGGAAACCGTGTACGGGGAAGGAGCGAGGCCGTTGATGTAGGCACCAACCGGGGTGGCGTAAATGTGGAAGGTGTAGGTGTCGGCCGGGGCAACCCCCACGATGGGTTGGGTCCCAATCAAAAATGGCCGGATGTAGAGGGAACCGCCCGTCCCGTACGGTGGGACAAATTCCTCGTTGGCGAGAACAACTTGCTTAACGGCCTCGACGAACTTGTCTTCCGGGTAGGGTTCCATCAGCATTCGCTTGGCAGAGTTAGCGAGCCGCTTGGCGTTTTCTTCGGGGCGGAATAAGTTGATGTGTCCATCCTTGGTCCGGTAGGCCTTGAGCCCTTCAAAAACTTCCTGGCCGTAGTGGAGTACTTCGGCGGCTTCCGAGAGGGTTAAAGTGGAGCTTTCGGTCAGCGTACCACCTTGCCATTGGCCATCCTTAAACTCTTCGTTGAAGCTGTACGGCAGGTCGTGGTATTCAAAGCCCAGGTGGTTCCAATCCAGGTTAGCGACGGTTTCTTTTGCCATAAATGTGTTCCTCCTCAATGAACGGTTAGTCTTCTTGGTCAGCGGCTTCCAGCGACTCGGCAAACTTTTGCTTGATGAAGTCAGCGGAAACTTGAAGCTTTTGCAACTCTTCTGCGGTCAGGTCTAATTGGCACTGTTCGACGATTCCATCGCGCCCGACCACGGCCGGGTAGGAAAGGTAGACGCCGTATTCCTCGCGGTAGTTTGAAACCGGCAGTTCGGTTAGGGCGTTAGAGAGAATCGTGTTAACCAGGCGAACGGCGGCCGTGGCCACCCCGTAGCTGGTGTACTTCTTTCCATGAAAAACAATGAAGCCACCTTCGCGGGCCGCCTTATCCAGGTCCACCAGGTCCAAGCCCTTTTGGTCGGCGATTTGCTCGATTGGCTTCCCCAAGACCCGGACGGTTGACCAAGCGGTGAACTGAGAGTTACCGTGTTCACCAAGGTTGTAGCCGGCCACGGAGCGGGGGTCGAGGTTGAGCTTCTTGGCAACGGCGCGCTTCATCCTGGCGGAGTCCAAGAGCGTCCCGGTTCCGATCACGTGGTTCTTTGGCAAGCCGGTAATTTCTTGGTATAAGGAGGTGATCACGTCGACCGGGTTAGTGATGGCGACGATGATCCCGTTGAAGCCAACTTCCTTAAGCTTTGTGGCGACCTTTTTGACCTGAACCCGGGTGTAGGGTAGTTCGGCAAAGCGGTCATCGTCGGGGTTATCTTGGAGCTTAATGTTACCAAGGGCGGAAACCACCACGTCAGCGTCGGCTAGGGCCTCGTAGTCGTTAACGAAGATATTAGTGTGATATTCCAGGTTAGCCATCGCATCTTCAAAGTCGACGGCATCGGCCACCACCTTTTCTTCGCGCGGATCAATTAGGACGAGGTCGTCGGTAAACCCGCCGGCGACTAAGTAGTGGGCGACGGTTGCACCAACGTTCCCCATCCCAACAACAGCAACTTTTCGTGCCATTTGAACATCTCCTTTACACTGTTGCCTAATTTTCTAATTATTTTTTAATATAGCGCGTTGAAAAGGAAAGTGCAACGATTATTTTAGCGAAGTGATGGTAAAATGTTTGGAAAAGGGGGACTTACCATGACCAATTACCTCGTTTCTGACCTTGATCACACCCTATTAAACGAACGGGGCGCCCTGAGTCCGGTCACCCAAGCGGCGGTTGCGGCCGTAGCCGATCGAGTGATGCTGGCGTCGGCCCGCCACCCCGGGCAGATGACGGTTTTGATTGACCAACTGGGCTTGACGGGTCCCCAGGTGGCCTTAAACGGCGCCCTGATTTTTGCGGGGGCCAGTGGGGAGACTTTGAGGGCGCAGCCAATCGATGACCGGGATGCCCAAGCGGTGGTGGAGTTGGTAGCCGAACGCTTCGGGGAGGTTAACTTCACCTGGATGGACGCGGCGGCTTGGCACGTTAGCTTTGTTGACGCGGCCGTCGAGTTCGATCAATGCCTAGTTCCCGTTCCCCTAGCAATGGATGGTTTAAAACCGGCCGGCGCCCTGATGTTGTTGATGATCGTCAGCGACCCGGGGATGTTTCAAACGTTGGGGCAGTTGTTGAAAAGCGCCTTTCCTAAGCTGACGATCAGCCCGGCTGGTGACGGGTACCTAACGATCACGGCGCCGGGGGTTGATAAGGGACGGGCGGTTGACTACCTTGTTAGTACCGGAATTTCCCGGGCGAAGGTGGTGGCCGTTGGCGATGACGAAAACGACTTACCCTTATTAAACCGGGCCGGGCACGCCGCCGCGGTTGGCAATGCCGCTTCAGTGGTTAAACAACGGGCGCAGGTCCTGTTGCCAACTAATGAAGAAGACGGGGTGGCGACGTTGATTAAATCGTGGTCTTCTATTTAACCCCTTACACGAGTGCGGTATACTAAAACTATTGAAATAAACACCATAAGGAGATGCTTGCTGTGACCTGGAAAGATACCTACCAAGAATGGTTAAACCAAGACCAATTGGAACCAGCGCTGAAAGAACAACTCGTAGCAATGGATGATGACCAAGAGAAAGAGGACGCCTTTTATGGCCCGCTTTCCTTTGGGACGGCCGGAATGCGGGGACTGATGGGTCCCGGGATTAACCGGATGAACGTTTACACGGTTCGCCAGGCCACGGCCGGGTTGGCCAAGTTAATGACCAGCTTGGGGGAAGAAACGATGGCCCGTGGGGTGGCCATCTCTTACGACTCCCGGAATAACTCCCGCCTCTTCGCCCACGAAGCAGCCCGGGTTTTAGGGGCCCAGGGGATCAAGACCTACATTTATGACGACCTGCGCCCAACGCCAGAATTGTCCTTTGCCGTCCGGCACCTGCACACCTACGCCGGGATCATGATCACGGCTAGCCATAACCCGAAGGAATACAACGGCTACAAGATCTACGGTGAAGACGGTGGTCAGATGCCACCGAAGGAATCGGACATGATGACCGGCTACATCCGCCAAATCGAAGACCTCTTTAACATCGAATTAGCTGACGAAGAAGAACTTAAGGCCCAGGGCTTAGAGGTTGTAATCGGCGAAGAAGTCGACCAAGCCTACCTGGCCAACGTTAAGACGGTTACGGTCAACAGCGACTTGGCCACGGAATTTGGCAAGGACATGAAGTTTGTCTACACCCCGTTGTGTGGGACTGGCCGGATGCTCGGGGAACGGGCCCTCAAGCAAGCGGGCTTCACTAACTACGAGCTGGTTGAAGAAGAAGCAGCGCCGAACGGGGACTTCCCGGGCTTAAAGAACCCGAACCCGGAATTTCCGGAAGCCTTCGTGCGGGCAACGGCCCTCGGGAAGAAAGTCGACGCCGATATCTTAATCGCAACCGACCCGGATGCCGACCGGCTGGGCTGCGCGGTTCGCCAACCAAACGGTGAGTACCAATTGTTGACCGGGAACCAAATTGCCGCCGTCTTGCTCCACTACATCTTGGAAGCTAACAAACAGGCCGGTACCCTGCCGGACAACGCGGCAGCCGTTAAGTCAATCGTTTCAACGAACTTTGCCACCAAGATCGCCCAAAGTTATGGGGTAACGATGGTCAATGTTTTGACCGGGTTTAAGTGGATTGCTGACCAAATTCACCAATACGAAACCAAGCACAACCACACCTTCATGTTTGGGTTTGAAGAATCCTACGGTTACCTGATCAAGCCGTTCGTTCGCGACAAGGATGCCATCCAGACCCTGGTCTTGTTGGCAGAAGTGGCCGCATACTACCGGAGCCGGGAAATGACTTTATTTGACGGGGTGCAAGAACTCTTTACCAAGTACGGTTACTTCAAGGAAAAGACGATCTCAACGACTTACGCCGGGGTGCAAGGACCAGCCAAGATCGCTGCTTTGATGAAGAAGTTCCGTGAAGAAGCGCCGCAGGACTTTGCCGGGGTCAAGATTGAAGAGACCGAAGACTTCGCCAAGGATACCAAGACTTTGGCCGACGGAACCGTGGAAAAGCTGGGAATGCCAAATTCGAACGTCTTACGCTACGTCTTGGCCGACGAAACTTGGATCGCCATCCGGCCGTCCGGGACCGAGCCGAAGCTGAAGTTCTACATTGGAACGGCCGGGTCAAGCAACCAGGAGGCTAACCAAAAACTGGCAGACTTTGAAGCAGCCCTAACTGCGTTTGCAAATGAATAATTTTAATGAGGGGGTTGGGGAAACGCTGGTTTCTTCCGCCCCTTTGTTAAATCCACTATGTTACACAGATAATGTGGTCACCAACCGCAGGCCTAGTGTCTAAGCAGGCCAAAGAACGCCACGTGCCATGACAACCTTCGACTAAGCTTAGTCATACGGCCTGCATTAGGGTTGGTTCCCACTCCACTCACCTTTTAGAAAAGAGAGAATCACCATGGGAATGCATGAATACCTTAAGAGCCTAAGCGACCTGGAAATGATTAACCGGGCACCGGGCTACTTTAAATTTGAAGAACATAACGTGGCCGCCCACTCCTTTAAGGTGACCCAAGCGGCCCAGATGTTGGGCGACATTGAAGAGCAAGCTGGTAACGAAATCAACTGGCGCTCCCTGTACGAGAAGGCGCTTAACCACGATTACACCGAGCGCTTCATCGGCGATATTAAGACGCCGGTTAAGTACGCCACCCCCGAGTTGCGTACGATGTTAGCCAAGGTCGACCGGTCGCTAACCGAGAATTTCATCCAATCTGAAATCCCGGCCGAGTTCCGGGCGGCCTACGAACGGCGGCTAGGTGAGGGCAAGGATGAGAGCTTGGAGGGGCAGATTTTATCGGTGGCCGACAAGATTGACCTGATGTACGAATCTTTTGAAGAGATCCAAAAGGGCAACCCGGAGCCAGTTTACATGGATATCTACCGCTCCAGCCTGGAGGCGATCATGGACTTTTCCAACCTGGCCAGCGTTCAGTACTTTTTAAAGAAGATTTTGCCGGAACTGTTAAAGGATAACGTCGCCACCAACAGCCAACAGCTAGCCATCATCACCACCCAGATTATTCAAAGGTAACAGAGATGAAAAAACAGACTCCCGTTTTAGTGACGGTAATTGCCAACCTAGCCATGTTTGTCGCCGGGGCGTTGGTGATTTTAAAACTGTGGTGGCCCCTGGTCATCACCCTGGTCATCTACGTGGTGGCCGCTAGCTACCAGTTTGCCTGGCTTAATTACGTCCGCCTTTGGCAGCAACGGATCGAAGAGGAGAAGGGGCGCACCCCTGTCAACAAGGAAAAGTCATCTAATTAGACGAATAAACGTTCGTGTGCTAAACTTAACTTAATTGTGGGCCCGTGGTGGAGTTTTGACCGCGGGCCCTTGTACGCTAGCAACAAAGGGGGCCAGACGATGATTTATCGCCAACCGGATAAAGAATTTCAACTTGTATCGGATTACCAACCAACCGGGGACCAGCCCGAGGCCATTGCGGCCTTGACCAAGGGGGTTGAAGAGGGTGACCACGCCCAAATTCTGCTTGGGGCGACCGGGACCGGGAAGACCTTTACGATTTCCAACGTGATTAAAAACGTAAACCGTCCGACCCTAATTCTCTCCCACAACAAAACCTTGGCCGGTCAGTTGTACGGGGAAATGAAGAAGTTTTTCCCTAATAATGCGGTGGAGTACTTTGTTTCCTATTACGATTACTATCAACCGGAGGCCTACGTTCCTTCTAGCGATACCTACATCGAAAAGGACGCCTCCATTAATGACGAAATCGACCAACTCCGCCACTCGGCGACTTCGTCTTTGATCGAACGCAACGACGTGATTGTGGTGGCGTCGGTGTCCTCGATCTTTGGGTTGGGTTCGCCAGCCGAATACCAAAACCACGTCGTTTCCCTGCGGGTCGGTCAAGAAATCCCTCGTAACCGGCTCCTGCGTGAGTTAGTTGAGATCCAATTTGACCGTAACGACATTGATTTCCAACGCGGGCGCTTCCGGGTCCGGGGCGACGTGGTGGAAATCTTCCCAGCCTCCCGGGAGGAAAAGGCGATCCGGGTTGAGTTCTTCGGTGACGAGATCGACCGGATTCGCGAAGTTGACGCCTTGACCGGCGAGGTAATCGGCGACCGGGAACACGTTTCGATCTTCCCGGCCACCCACTTTTTGACCTCCGAAGACATCATGGACCTAGCCCTGCCGGAAATCGAAGCCGACATGAAGAGCCAGGTCGCTAAGTTTACCAAGGAAGGCAAGCTCTTAGAAGCCCAGCGCCTCCAACAGCGAACGACTTACGATATCGAAATGATGCGGGAGATGGGTTACACCAACGGGATCGAAAATTATTCCCGTTACATGGACCGGCGCAAGCCCGGCGAACCCCCCTTCACCCTCTTAGACTTCTTCCCCAAGGACTTCCTGTTAATTGTCGATGAGTCACACCAGACGATGCCCCAAGTCCGCGGAATGTATAACGGTGACCGCGCCCGCAAACAGCAGCTAATCGACTACGGGTTCCGCCTGCCCAGCGCCTTAGATAACCGGCCGTTGACCCTGAAGGAGTTTGAGGGTCACGTCCACCAGGTCATCTACATGTCGGCGACGCCAGGCCCGTACGAAGAAGCTCAAACTGACCGGGTGGTCCAACAAATTATTCGGCCAACGGGGCTTTTGGATCCGACCATTGAAGTACGACCGGTGATGGGGCAAATCGACGACCTGGTTGGCGAGATTAACAAGCGGATCGAAAAAAACGAACGGGTATTGGTCACCACTTTGACCAAGAAGATGTCCGAAGACTTATCGGATTACTTAAAGGACCTTGGCTTAAAGGTCAAGTACCTGCACTCAGATATCAAGACCTTGGAACGGACCCAAATCATTCGCGACTTGCGGCTGGGTAAGTTTGACGTTTTAGTCGGCATCAACCTCTTACGGGAGGGGCTAGACATACCGGAAGTCTCCTTAGTGGCCATCTTGGATGCCGATAAGGAAGGCTTCTTGCGTAACGAACGCTCCTTGATCCAAACGATTGGGCGGGCGGCCCGCAACGCCAACGGGTCCGTGATTATGTATGCCGACACGGTTACCGATTCGATGAGGGCCGCCATCGACGAAACCAAGCGGCGGCGGACGATCCAAGAGGCCTACAATAAGGAGCACGGCATCACGCCAAAGACGATCATTAAGCCGATCCAAGAGGCAATTAAGGCCGTTAAGCCGGTAGAAGATGAGCAAGCCGATAAGGGGGCAGAATTTACCAGCAAGGACTTTGCGGCCCTAGATAAAGAGGCCCAGGCCCAGATGATCGCCGAGCTAACCGAGCAGATGAAGGCGGCCGCCAAGCGCCTAGACTTTGAACAGGCCGCTACTTTACGTGATACGGTCATGGAACTGACTAGTCGAATGAAGAAGAAATAGGAGTTATTGATGGCAAACGAAAAGATTGTAATTCGGGGTGCCCGGGCACATAACTTAAAGAACATTGACGTGACGATCCCCAAGAATAAGTTGGTCGTCATCACGGGGCTGTCTGGTTCCGGCAAGTCCTCCTTAGCCTTTGATACCTTATACGCTGAGGGGCAGCGCCGGTACGTGGAGAGCTTGTCGGCTTATGCGCGCCAGTTCCTTGGCCAAATGGATAAGCCGGACGTGGACTCAATTGAAGGGCTATCGCCGGCGATCTCGATTGATCAAAAAACGACTTCCCATAACCCCCGTTCAACGGTGGGGACGGTGACGGAAATTAACGACTTCTTGCGCCTCTTGTGGGCCCGGGTGGGGACGCCGCTTTGTCCCACCCACGGGGTACCAATTGCCAGCCAATCACCTGAGCAAATGGTTAACCAGATCCTAGAGTTGCCAGAACGGACCCGCCTGCAGGTACTGGCGCCGGTCGTCCACGAAAAGCGGGGGACCCAAAAGGCAGTGTTAGCCAAGATCAAAAAGGACGGCTTTGTCCGGGTGCAAGTTGACGGTGAAACCTACGACGTCGATGAGGTGCCGGAACTGGAGAAGAACAAGAAGCACTCCATTGACGTGGTGGTGGACCGCATTATCGTGAAAGACGGCGTTCGTTCACGCCTGTTTGACTCCTTTGAAGCGGCCTTGCGCCTGGCCGATGGGGTGGCGGTGGCCGACATTATTGGCGGTGAGAAGATCCCCTTTTCCGAACACTACGCCTGCCCGTACGGTGACTTCTCGATGCCCGAACTGGAACCACGGTTGTTCTCCTTCAACGCCCCGCTGGGTGCCTGCCCGGTTTGTGAGGGGCTCGGGAGTAAGTTAGAAGTTGACGTCGACCTCGTGGTTCCCGATCAAACGAAGACCTTAAACGAGGGGGCCTTAGTGCCGTGGAACCCAATCTCTTCTAAGTACTACCCCAGCCTGTTGGCCCAGTACTGCGCGGCCGCCAGGATTGACATGGACACCCCCTTTGAAGACTTTGATGACCAAACCAAGCACCAGCTTTTGTACGGTGATGACTTAACCTTCCACTTCCACTACCAAAATGACTTTGGCGGCATTCGTGACGTCGACGTGACCTTTGAGGGGGTGGTCAATAACGTTTCCCGCCGCTACAAGGAAACGAACTCCGACTTCACCCGCGAGCAGATGCGTAAGTACATGGCCGAGTTGCCGTGCCCAGCCTGCCACGGTTACCGGCTCAACGAACAGGCCTTGGCAGTGAAGGTGGCGGGCCAAAACATTGGTCAGGTTTCGGAACTGCCGATTTCTGAAGAAATTGACTTTTTCCAGCGGGTTCACTTGTCTGAACAAGACCAAGAGATTGCCCGGCCAATTCTAAAGGAAATTCTCGACCGGCTGACCTTTATGCAAAACGTGGGGGTTGAGTACTTGACCCTCTCCCGGTCGGCACGGACCCTCTCCGGGGGGGAGGCCCAGCGAATTCGGTTGGCGACCCAGATCGGTTCCAACTTGTCCGGGGTCATGTACGTGTTAGATGAACCATCGATTGGGCTCCACCAGCGCGATAATGACCGCTTGATTAACTCACTGAAGAAGATGCGTGACCTGGGGAACACCCTGATTGTCGTGGAACACGATGAGGATACGATGCGGGCGGCCGATTACATCATCGACATTGGTCCGGGGGCCGGCGAAGACGGTGGTCAGGTGATGGCGGCTGGGACCCCGAAACAGATTATGCGCTCACGCAAGTCTTTGACCGGTAAGTACCTGTCGGGACGGGAGATGATTCCGGTACCCAGCGAGCGTCGATCTGGCAATGGCCACGTCTTGACCCTCGTGGGGGCCAGGGAAAACAACCTCAAAGACATCACCGTTAAGTTCCCACTGGGGAAGTTTATCTGCGTCACCGGGGTGTCTGGCTCCGGTAAGTCGACCCTGGTTAACCAGATCCTCAAGCGGATCCTGGCCCAGCAACTAAACCGGGCCAGCGACAAGCCAGGACGTTACAAGGAGATCCGCGGCTTGGAAAACGTGGAAAAGGTGATCGACATTGATCAGTCACCAATTGGGCGGACGCCGCGCTCGAACCCGGCCACCTACACGGGGGTCTTTGACGACATCCGGGGCCTGTTCGCCCAAACTAATGAGGCCAAGTTACGGGGCTACGGAAAGGGCCGCTTCTCCTTTAACGTCAAGGGGGGACGGTGTGAAGCCTGCCACGGGGACGGAATTATCAAGATTGAGATGAACTTCTTGCCCGACGTCTACGTTCCCTGCGAGGTTTGCCACGGCACCCGTTACAACTCGGAAACCTTGGAAGTTGAATACAAGGGCAAAAACATCGCTCAGATCTTAGACATGACCGTTGAAGAGGCCCTCCACTTTTTCAGTGCGATTCCCAAGATTCGGCGTAAGCTTCAAACGATTCAAGACGTTGGCCTAGGCTACGTTCACCTCGGCCAGCCAGCCACCACCCTGTCCGGGGGGGAAGCCCAACGGATGAAACTGGCTAGTGAGTTGCACCGTCAATCTAACGGGCGTTCCTTTTACATCCTCGACGAACCAACGACCGGGCTCCACATGGCCGACATCAAGCGCCTGCTAGCAGTGCTACAGCGCCTAGTTGACGCTGGGAACACCGTTTTGGTAATCGAACACGACTTAGACGTGGTCAAGTCGGCCGACTGGTTGATTGACCTCGGTCCCGAGGGGGGTCAAGCCGGTGGAGAAATTGTCGCTACCGGAACCCCGGAAGAAGTGGCCCAGGTCCCAGCTTCTTACACGGGTCACTACCTCAAGGAGATGTTGGACCGGGATGCCAAGTGGGCGGCGGAACGGGCCGCTAAAAAGAAGAAGTAAGGACCTTTCTTGACAAAAAGGGGCGCGCCCTCCTATCCTTGATTTAACGATCACGTTCGGATAAATCACCTAATGGAAAGGATTTTAGAATGCAAGAAATGAAACTGGCCAAACTCCAGAGTCTACCAAGCAAGTACTACATGCTAGACCTTGAGTTTGCCACCCATAAAAAGACCCGGGAGCACCTCCCCTTAGAAATTGGGGTGGTCAAGTACCAAAACGGGCGCAAGGTCGGTAAGCAATTCCACCGCTTTGTTTACTGGGCCGACGCCGAGGCCGACGATATTTTGCGTGGAATGGATTACGCCAACGTCACCTACAAGACCTACAAGAAGCAGGGACAGTGGGATAAGATCGTTGCCGACCTCTTAAACTTTATCGACTTTAGCCTACCGATTGGGGGGTGGAACGTCCACGGCGATCTCCAGGTGTTGTTAGAGGCAATTAAAAACCACGGTGGCCCGCTCGTTGATGAGAAGGCGGTCTGCTGCTTTGAAGTTGACGAGTTGGTCAGCTGGTTAGGGGAACTACCCAATAAACCGAGCCTGCGTGGGGTAGGGCGTTTGCTGGGCTTTGACGTCTCAAATATGCACCATGCCCTTTCAGATGTCTTGTTAACCGCGCAGGTTTACGACTACTTAGTCGCCCTGCCGGAAATTGCCAGTTGGAAAAAGGACCCGACCAATACCAAGTCTACTAAGGAGGCTGGGCGGACCAAGGCGACCAAGAAGGGAAACCGCCAAGTGACCAAGTCCGCCAACGCAACGACCAACACCAATTCCTCTAAGCAGGTGCCGATGGTAATTGACCAACCGGCTGACCGTCACTTGGTTGACCTAAGTGAGCACCCCGTTTCCTTAAAGAAACTGGCCCAAGATGACGGTAGCGTACCGGTGGCGGTGGTCTTTAACCCCAAGCAGGCCCGGATCACCAACGATCAGTCCGTGATTGACCAATTGGCTAATCACTACCAGCATCAATTTAAGCGGGTTTCACCAAAGGAAGCCCGGCTCGGCTTGCTTTTGGACACCAATAGTACGGTGCCACGGGCGGCCAGCAAGAAGAGTGCGCAATTCCGTTACCTAGAAGAGCACCAGGTACCGATTCTGTCGGTCGCTAACCTGGCCAAGGAATTAAATATCAAAACCGAAAAGGGAACCCCCGAAAGTAACTAGGCGTAACAAGAAGGTGGGAACTCACCAACCACGTAGCCCCAAGTGAAGGGCCACGGTTGGTTGGCGCACTTTCTGTCTAACGTTCGTGAATACAGTCGGAGGCCGGGAGAAACGATGCTTCCGGCCTCCTTTTTTGATACGCCGGGTAGCGTTGCTAGGCATGACACGCCCGGTGTGTTACAATAGACGGGTGTTTGAAAAGACGGGAGGCTTTGATAATGGCGGAACAATTAGAAGTGGTCATCATCACGGGAATGAGCGGGGCCGGAAAGACGGTGGCCGTCCAATCCTTTGAAGACTTGGGCTACTTTGTCATTGACAACATGATTCCTAGCGTGGCCACCAAGTTCGTTGACGCGGTTAAGCAGTCCGGTGAAATTACCCGGATGGCAATGGTGATGGACTCCCGGTCACGGGAATTTTACGATCAGGTGGTGCCGTGCGTAGCGCAACTACGGGGGCGTTCTGATCTTACGCTACGGCTCTTATTTTTGGAGGCTACGGACGAGGAGCTAGTTTCGCGTTATAAAGAATCGCGCCGGGCCCACCCCTTGAGTCACCAAGATGGTGTTTTACCAGGCATCATGCGGGAGCGCCAGCTGTTAAATGACCTGAAGTCGCAAGCGGATCTGGTGGTTGATACGACCACCCTGACGCCCCGCCAGCTTAAGCAACGAATTACGGAACGTTTTTCACCGGACGAGGCCCGCTCGTTTTACGTTAACGTGATGTCCTTTGGCTTTAAGTACGGGCTTCCCCTGGACGCTGACTTGGTGATTGACGTCCGGTTTTTACCTAACCCGTATTACATTCCAGACCTAAAGCACCAGACGGGGAACGATCCGGCGGTCCAAGCTTACGTAATGGATAATCCGCTGGCCCAAAACTTCTACCAACACTTGTATTCGCTAATTGAAGTCGCCTTGCCGGGATACATCAAGGAGGGCAAGAGTAGTTTGACAATTGCCATTGGATGTACGGGGGGCCAACACCGGTCAGTAACGATTGCTAACCGGCTGGCCGCTGACCTGAAGAATAACCAATACCCAGTTCACGTCCATCACCGTGACGTGGACAAGGCCAACTAACAGAAAGAAGGAGTCGTTTTGATGCATCATCTCCCGAAGGTTGTGGTGATTGGTGGCGGGACCGGCCTGCCAATCATTTTACGCGGCCTAAGAGACCATAATGTTGATATTACTGCCATTGTGACCGTTGCTGACGACGGGGGCTCATCGGGAATCCTGCGTGATTACGTGAACGTGGTTCCCCCTGGCGACATTCGCAATGCCTTGGTGGCCTTGGCGGAAATGCCCCGGATTGAAAAGGATATTTTCCAGTACCGCTTCCGGAGTACCGACCAATTTTTGGCGGGGCACGCGATCGGCAATTTAATCATCTCGGCCTTGGCAGAAATGCGGGGCGGGATTTTTGAGGCCGTCCAAGAACTAGGGATGATGATGAAAATCCATGGTCACATCTACCCGGTTGCCAACGAACCGCTGACTTTAAACGCGGCCTTTGCCGATGGCCGGGTCATTCGGGGCGAGTCGGAGATTACGGCCGCCCACGGGCAAATCGACCACGTTTGGGTTAGTGACGGGGAACACCACCAGCCAGAAGCGGTGCCGGAGGTAATCGAGGCCATTATGGACGCCGATCAAATCGTCTTGGGGCCGGGGAGTTTGTTCACCTCGATCCTGCCGAACCTGATGATCGAAAACGTTGGGAGGGCGGTTTGTGAAACCAAGGCAGAGGTGGTCTACATTTGCAACATCATGACCCAAAAGGGGGAGACCGATCACTTCACCGATGCCGACCACGTCCGGGTTTTAAATAAGCACCTGGGAAAGAACTTTGTCGATACCGTCTTGGTCAACATTCAGCCGGTGCCAAACGACTACATTGACTTTAAGGAGTGGAATGAGATTTCACAGCCGGTTACCCATGATTTCCGTACCCTGCGGGAAATGGGGTGCCGGGTGATTTCTAGTAACTTCTTGCGCTTGCGCGATAACGGTGCCTTCCATGATCGCGACAAGGTCGTCGAAGAGCTGATCAACCGGCTCCATGACGTTCATTACTAAACTGAAGGGGAGATTCCATGTCTTACGCTAGCGAAGTGAAGAAAGAACTCACCGGGATCACGGTACACGAAAAAAACGCCCGGGCCGAATTGATGGCCCTGATCCGGATGAACGGCTCCATTGGGCTGGCTAACCATGCCATGATTTTAAACGTCCAGACCGAAAGTCCGGCCATCGCCCGGCGGATCTATTCACTGATTAAGCAACTTTACAAGGTAGAAAGTGATATTCTGGTCCGCAAGAAAATGAAACTCAAAAAGAATAACACCTACGTGGTTCGCTTACGCCACCACGTCCAGGAAATCTTGGGGGACCTGGCCATTTTGGACGGTTTTCAAATCAAGGAACGGGTTCCCTTGGACTTGTTGACCGACGACTTGATGATCAGGTCATACTTGCGGGGGGCCTTCTTGGCGGGCGGTTCCGTTAATAACCCGGAGACGTCGCGCTACCACCTCGAGATCTATTCTTTGTATGAAGAGCACAACGAGATGATCGCTGAAATGATCAACCGCTATGACCTAAACGCCCGCACCACCAACCGGCGCAGTGGCTACATTGTCTACTTAAAGGAAGCCGAAAAGATTGCGAACTTCTTGCAGTTGATCGGGGCAACCACTTCAATGCTCGAATTTGAAAACATCCGGATTGTCCGCGACATGCGTAATTCGGTCAACCGGCTGGTTAATTGTGAGAACGCCAATATGGATAAGGTGGCCAATGCCGCCAATCGCCAGGTGGAAAATATTATGCTGATTGAGGCGACGGTGGGGCTAAGTAGCCTCCCTGAAAAGCTACGTGCCATCGCCGAAACTAGGTTGGCTCACCAGGAAGTAAGTCTAAAGGAACTGGGGACGTTGGTACCCGGGGGCCCAATTTCAAAGTCGGGGGTCAATCACCGGCTCCGCAAGCTAAATGCCTACGCCGACGAATTGCGGCAGGGCAAGGCAATCTAAATAATAAACAAGAGGCTGCGAGGAATTTCTCGCAGCCTCTTGTTGTCTTTAAAACTAATGTTCCTGCTCTAGCTTGGTCAAACGGCCCGTATCGGAGGTTGGGCCGCACGCTTCTTTTGATTACCACCGTTCTTTTTGGTAGGCCATTTGCCAAAAGTGGCTTTCGTAAACAGCGCTGCGCTTAAAGGCCGTCACCATTTGGGTTTGCACGTCTGGGGAGCTAGCGGCTGCGGTTTGGTTAACTAGGTCGAGCATTTGGTTAGTTGACGTGGTGAAGTCGTCGCTAGCATAGGCGTCAAAGAAGGCTTGGTAGAGTGGCTTGGGACTAGTTAACTTGGCCAGGTGGGCGCCAATTTGGGCGTAAAGCCAGTAGCAAGGCAGCAAGCCGGCCACGGCGGCCTGGGGGTTAACCTCATTGAGCTGGTAATACATGTGGCTAATGTAGGCGTAGGCGGTTGGGGCGACCGGTGTGGTGGCAAAGTCAGTAGCGGTGATCCCTAGCTCCGCGTGCATCTTGTCGCGGATGGTGTCTTCACCACTCCCTTCGTTTAGGGCTAACAAGACCTGAGCTTGATCGGCCGGTAGGTGTTCAGCGATGGCCTCGTGGAGGGCGGCAAAGGCGGTGAGGTAGTGGTGATCTTGGATGAGGTAGTAGCGAAAGGTGTCTTCGGGCAGGGTCCCGTCGTGCAAGGCGGTGATAAAGGGGTGGTCAAAGCTAGCTTGCCAGGTCGGTAAAACGGCTTGGCGCCACTGGTCGGTGTAGTTCATGGTGAGCTCCTCTCAATTTAAATTTAGCCCCAGAATAAAAGAGGGGCACCCCGCTGTCAATCAAAAAAGGCACTAAGCAGAAATAAATTCTGCCTAGTGCCTAGATGCGGGGGTTACTTCAGATTGTTTGAATCCATAACCCCATCCAACAGGCCGTAATCCACGGCTTCTTGGGCGGTTAAGTAGTGATCCCGTTCAGTATCTTGTTCAACTTGCTCGAAGCTTTGCCCGGAGTTCTTAGCAAGAATTTCGTTGATCATCTTGCGGGTCTTCAGGATTTCTTCGGCGGCAATTTGGATTTCGGTTTGTTGACCTTGGGCACCACCGGATGGTTGGTGAATCATCACGGTTGAGTGTGGAAGACCGAACCGCTTCCCCTTGGTCCCGGAGGAAACCAGGACGGATGCCATTGAAGCAGCCATTCCGATCACGATCGTTTGAACGTCAGACTTGATGAAGTTCATCGTGTCGTAGATTGCCATCCCAGAGGTAACCACCCCACCAGGGGAGTTGATGTATAAGTAGATGTCCTTGGTGGAATCTTGGGCGTCCAAGAAGAGCAGTTGGGCAACAATTGAGTTTGCCATGTTGTCTTCAATCGGACCAGATAACATGATGATCCGGTCCTTTAAAAGACGGGAGTAAATGTCATAAGCGCGTTCGCCACGGGACGATTGCTCAATGACGGTTGGTACTAAGTTCATTCAGTTGGCCTCCTTAATTAGCACTAGTTAGTACTGTTTGCTAACTTATGGGGATAGTCTACTCTATAGGTCAAAAAAGGTCAAATCATTTACCCACTCGTTGGCAAAAGTTTTTCACCCTATTGGCATGGACCAGGCCCAATTGGGGGCGTTTTCGCAATCTGTCACACCGTTAACATATTGAGAGAATTATTTTTAAATTAACGTGAACGGCAAGAAGTAACGAGGTGGGGCCATCCTCGATTAGTTGACACTTGGTGTGAAAAAAGTCCGCGAGTAAAGTACTCTCACGGACTCATGCTAGCTTTTTAAATGTTAGGTAGAAAAAAGGTGGAGATAATCAGCATCTTAACCAGAGTTCGGCCATAGAAGGCGGTGCTCCCCCCGGGACAGTCGGCGAGACAGATAATTAGTGATTAGTCATCCAGGTCTTGGCATAAAAGATCTAATTCAGCGCTGGCGCTTTCGGCAGCCAATTGACTCATTTCTGCTTTGTCATCGCCGTTTTTGTAAACGTCTAAGGCTGCTAACATCCGTTCGTGTTTCGTCATGGTCTAGGTCCTCCATAATTATTTAATTGGTTTATGTTTTAAATTGGTTAATGACGAGGGAATGCCCGTCGTTAATTGACAATACCTATCATATCCCTCAATGGTCTAGTTGGCAAGTCCTTTTAATGACCAAATTTAAACAACCGGTTGATATAAATTGGTCTAGATGCTCGCTTTAGGGGAGGAAAATTAATTTAAAAAAGGGGCTTGTCAAAAAGGCGCTGAATGTGTATTATTATATACGTTGCTTGATAACAAAGCAGCGAGGCAAAGAAATGCGCCAAAAGGTAGCGCGCCCTTAGTGTAATGGATCGCACGCGAGATTCCGGTTCTCGAGATCGGGGTTCGACTCCCCGGGGGCGCATTAAAAACGAATATTATGCCCCAGTGGCGGAACTGGCAGACGCGCAACGTCGTTGTATGGGTAACCATGTACAGGTTCGAATCCTGTTTGGGGCACTAAGTTTTATTGTCGTCATTTTTAGGGATGGTTAAATCCTTGGGATGACGGCATTTTTTATTCTTACTGAAAATCAGTCAACATAGTTTTAAATCGAAACTGTGGTAAAACTGAGGTAAAAATTTTTGGCATGGGACCATGTGGGGAGTTATCGAATTAGATAGCTCTTTTTTGTTTGGTCAACTTTGCCGATGTGAAGGTGACTAGTGGGCTTAAGGGGACGGCTTTTTTTCAAAGAAATAAAAAATCCCCGCCGCCCAAATGGGGGAGGGGATCATAATTAAAATTACTTTTCGTCAGCAGGTGCTTCCTTAGCCCACTTACGGATAGCTTCAATCTTCTTTTCTTTTAAAGCCCGCTTGTACTTCGGAGCAATTGGACGCCGGCCTTGAACGCCGTGTGGATGTGCTTTGCGCATGGTTCATGCCTCCTTTATCTCTCTCGTAAATATTTCAACATTCCGATTATAACGAAAGTCACCTTAAATAGCAACCGTCAATCGCCAACGGAAAATCTAGGCGGCATAATTGGACAAGCACAAGTGAAATGGGTACAATGTTGTTTATATTGGTGGTACCCAATTTGGGTGAACTTTGTTAAAAAATGCACGACGATGGCTGTATTTTTTGGCTAATGGTGATACACTTAATGGGTACATGAATTATTTTCCTAAAGGAGGAAATTACAGTATGACTGTAAAGATTGGTATTAATGGTTTTGGCCGGATTGGTCGTTTGGCTTTCCGTCGGATTCACGAACTCAACTCTGACGAAATCGAAGTTGTTGCAATCAACGACTTGACGACGCCGTCCATGCTGGCTTACTTACTGAAGTACGACTCTACGCACGGCAAGTTCCCTGGTGAAGTTTCTGCTTACGAAGAAGGGATCATTGTTGACGGTAAGAAGTACCCAGTTTACGCAGAACGCGACGCTAAGAACATTCCGTGGGTTGCAAACGACGGGGTTGACTTTGTCCTCGAATGTACTGGTTTCTACACTTCTGCTGAAAAGTCCCAAGCACACCTGGATGCTGGTGCTAAGCGGGTTCTGATCTCCGCTCCTGCTGGTAACATTCCTACTGTTGTTCCTGGGGTTAACCTGGACACGCTGAAGGCTGACGACAAGATCGTTTCTGCAGGTTCCTGCACCACTTCTTGCCTGGCCCCAATGGCTTACTTCCTGAACAAGGAATTCGGTCTCAAGGCTGGTACGATGACGACCATCCACGCCTTCACTTCCACGCAAGCTATCCTCGATGGTCCTCGTGGTAAGAAGATGCGTAACAACCGTACTGCAAGTACGAACACCATTCCACACTCTTCTGGTGCTGCCAAGGCCATTGGTCTGGTTATCCCAGAACTGAACGGTAAGCTTTCTGGTCACGCTCAACGTGTTGGTGTTGTTGACGGTTCCCTGACGGAACTTGTTTCCATCATGGACAAGCACGTTACGGTTGACGAAATCAACGCCGCTATGAAGAAGGCTACGGAAGGTAACGACGCCTTTGGTTACACTGAAGACCCAATCGTTTCCTCCGACATCATTGGCTCCACTTACGGTTCTGTCTTTGACCCATCTCAAACCGAAATCATGGAAGCCGACGATGGTTCCCAATTAGTTAAGACGGTTGCTTGGTACGACAACGAATACGGTTTCACCAGCAACATGATCCGTACCCTGATCCACTTTGCAACCCTTTAATTGCAAGCTGAATTAAGGTGATCAAAAAGGCGGGAGGAGGCGACTCCCCCGTCTTTTCTTTTAAATAAGGAGGAAGATTTCATGGCTAAATTAACGGTTGAAGATTTAGACTTGGCCGGCAAGAAGGTCTTAATGCGCGTTGACTTCAACGTGCCGATTAAGGATGGTGTTGTTGGCGACGACAACCGGATTGTGGCTGCTTTGCCAACCATCAAGTACGTATTGGACCACCAGGGGAAGGCAATTCTCTTCTCCCACCTGGGCCGGATCAAGAAGGAAGACGACAAGCCGGGTCTGTCCATGCGTCCGGTGGCAGAACGCCTTTCTAACCTGCTGAACATGCCGGTAACCTTTGTACCGGTTACGGAAGGTCCACAATTAGAAGACGCCATCGCCAAGATGGAAGACGGCCAAGTACTGGTGGTTCAAAACACCCGTTACGAAGACGTTAAGGACGGCGAATATGTTAAGCGCGAATCTGGTAACGATCCAGAATTGGGTAAGTACTGGGCATCCTTGGGTGACCTCTTCATCAACGATGCCTTCGGGACTGCTCACCGTAAGCACGCCTCCAACGTGGGGATTGCTTCCAACATGCCAGGCAAGGCAGCGGCGGGCTTCCTGATGGAAAAGGAAATCAAGTTCTTAGGTGACGCCGTTACCAACCCAGTACGCCCATTTGTTGCCATCTTGGGTGGTGCCAAGGTTTCTGACAAGATCGGGGTTATCAACAACCTGCTCGACAAGGCTGATAAGGTCATTGTCGGTGGGGGGATGACTTACACCTTCTACGCTGCCAAGGGCATCAAGATCGGGAACTCCCTGGTTGAAGAAGACAAGATTGACGTTGCTAAGGAAATCTTGGAAAAGGCTGGCGACAAGTTAGTCTTACCAGTGGATAACGTAGTTGCCGACAAGTTTGCCAACGATGCTAACACCAAGGTGGTTGAAGGCGACATCGATGACGGCTGGATGGCCTTAGACATTGGTCCAAAGTCAATCGAAGAATTTAAGAAGGTGCTGGCAGACGCTAAGACCGTTGTTTGGAACGGCCCAATGGGTGTCTTTGAAATGAGTAACTTTGCCAAGGGAACCTTGGAAGTTGGTCAATTCTTGGGGACGCTTGAAGGCGCAACGACGATCGTTGGTGGGGGTGACTCCACGGCGGCCGCTAAGCAACTGGGCATTTCTGACAAGTTAACTCACATCTCCACTGGTGGGGGAGCTTCATTGGCCTACCTGGAAGGGGACGTTCTTCCGGGGATTGCTGCCATTTCTGATAAGTAAACTTGAAAGGGGTTGGAAAGAAAAAGTTTCCCACCCCTTTTTCGTTTTTTTGTGGAATACAGAGTAGGTTGAATTCCATGTTCTTTTTTACGTGGGGGTGATTGAATGCGAAAACCATTGATTGTCGGCAATTGGAAGATGTATAAGACAATTACGGAAGCGGTCGATTACGTTGACCAAATCAAAGACGCCCTGCCGGATCCGGAACAAGAAGAAGTGGAGCTGGCGGTGCCAACCCTCTTTTTGGAGTCGCTCGTCGAACACACCCGGGGGACCAATTTAAAGATTGTAGCCGAAAACTGCTTTTACCAAGACGAAGGGGCCTTTACTGGTGAGACCAGCCCCTTGGCCCTGCGTGAATTAGGAATTAAGCACGTCATCATCGGCCATTCAGAGCGGCGCCGCTTGTTTTATGAAGACGACGCCACGATTAACAAAAAGGTCCATGCTGCCTTGAGCGCCGGGATTTGCCCGATTTTGTGCGTCGATGAAACGATGAAACGCAAGCAGGAGCACGATCGGATTGTCTGGGTGGTCAGCCAAGTCATTTCCGGCCTCCAAGGGGTCAAAGAAAGCGAGCTTTCGCGGGTGACGATCGCCTATGAACCAAGCTGGGCAATTGGTAGTGGTAACGAGGCGGCCACCCCGCAAGAAGCCAATGAGGGGTGTTACCTGATTCGCCAAACGATTGCCCACCTCTACAACGATGAAGTTGCCAACCAAGTACGGATCCTATACGGGGGTAGCGTTAATTTGTCTAACATCAAGACCTTAATGCAAAAAGACGATATTGACGGGGTTTTGATTGGACGGGCTAGTTTGGACGCCACCACTTTTTTAGAGATGGTTAACTATCAACGCTTTGGTCACTGATGGACTGGTTAAATTTCCCAGGAAATTAGCGATCTGACTTGTTTTAAACTGATCAAAATAATAGAATGGAAGGCGGAATTGCTTTCCAAATAAAATCAAGAGGAGAGAGTCATCTAATGTCACTTATTACAGATATTTACGCCCGTGAAGTCCTTGATTCACGTGGGAACCCAACCGTTGAAGCAGAAGTCTACACCGAAGCTGGTGGTGTTGGGCGGGGGATCGTCCCGTCCGGTGCTTCAACTGGTGAACACGAAGCCGTTGAACTTCGTGACGGTGACAAGGACCGCTTCGGTGGCAAGGGTGTTTTAAAGGCCGTTGCCAACGTTAACAACGTTATTGCTAAGGAAATCGTCGGGATGGAAGTTACGGACCAAATCGCGATTGACAAGGCAATGATTGCCCTCGACGGGACGCCAAACAAGGGTAAGTTAGGGGCTAACGCCATTCTGGCCGTTTCCTTGGCAACCGCACGGGCTGCTGCAGATGAACTGCAAGTTCCTCTTTACAACTACTTGGGCGGCTTTAACGCACACGTAATGCCAACGCCAATGATGAACGTCATCAATGGTGGGGCCCACTCTGACAACAAGGTGGACTTCCAAGAATTCATGATCATGCCGGTTGGTGCCCCAACCGTTCGCGAAGCCATCCGGATGGGTTCCGAAACTTTCCACGCCTTAAAGAAGGCCTTGGAAGCAGATGGCAAGGTTACTTCCGTTGGTGACGAAGGTGGGTTTGCCCCAGACTTCGCTAACAACGAAGAACCGTTCGAATACCTGATCAAGGCCATCGAAGCTGCCGGCTACAAGCCTGGTAAGGACGTTGCGATTGCCTTTGACGTGGCTGCTTCTGAACTTTGGAACGACGAAGACAAGAAGTACAAGCTTCACTGGTCCACTGGTGAAGAATACACCACTGAAGAATGGATCGAATACCTTTCCGACATCATCGCTAAGTACCCGGTTGTTTCTGTTGAAGACCCGATCGACGAAAACAACTGGGATGACTGGGTAACGTTGACTAACAAGCTTGGCAAGAAGGTTCAATTGGTTGGTGACGACTTCTTCGTTACTAACACCGACTACCTTGCTAAGGGGATCAAGATGGGCGCTGCCAACTCGATCCTGATCAAGCTGAACCAAATCGGTACTTTGACGGAAACCGTTGAAGCCATCGAAATGGCTAAGGAAGCTGGTTACACGGCCATCGTTTCCCACCGTTCTGGTGAAACTGAAGACACGACGATCGCTGACTTGGTGGTTGCTACTAACGCCGGTCAAATCAAGACTGGTTCCATGAGCCGGACCGACCGTCTTGCTAAGTACAACCAATTAATGCGGATTGAAGACAACCTTGGCGACGTTGCTAAGTACAAGGGAATCCGTTCCTTCTACAACCTTAGTGAACAAGCTAAGCAAGACATCGAAAACCGTTAATTTGGTTGATTAAAAAGAGACCGGAAGAAACCCTGTTTTCTTCCGGCCTTTTTTAATTTCTGGTGATAATTTGATGAGACCCGCTTATTGCCCCCTCGGGACGGATCGCCTATAATGAAAAATAGTTGTTTTGGCGCTTTGCCATCGTCAAGGGGGCACGGTCCCCCTTTAACTTAGAGAGGAATTGAAAATAATGAAACAGCAATCAAGTGGGGCGCCCGAACTGCGGCGTTCGATGACAGCTGGTCAAATGGAGATGATCTCCTTAGGGGGAGCCATCGGGGTTGGTTTGTTCATGGGGTCGACGTCGACGATTAAGTGGACGGGACCATCGGTGATTTTAGCTTACGCCTTCGTTGGTTTGATTCTCTACATTGTCATGCGGGCCCTGGGAGAAATGATTTACGTTAACCCGGGGACCGGCTCCTTTGCCGATTACGCTACCGAATACGTTCACCCAATTGCCGGTTACTTAGCTAAGTGGGCCAACGTCTTTGAATACATCGTCGTCGGGATGTCGGAAGTGGTGGCCGCCACGGAATACCTGCAGTACTGGTGGCCACACACCAAGCCCTGGGCGGCTGGGTTGGTCATCATCGCCTTCTTGGCCCTCGCTAACTTAGCCAGCGCCAAGGCTTACGGGTCATTAGAGTTTTGGTTTGCGATGATCAAGGTAATCACCATTATCCTAATGATCCTTTTGGGCTTTATGGTTATCTTCTTTGGCTTTGGTAACGGCGGGCACCCCACCGGCTTTTCCAACCTGTGGAGCCACGGCGGGTTCTTTACCGGCGGCATTTCGGGCTTCTTCTTTTCGATGTCAATCATCGTCGGTTCCTACGAGGGGATTGAGTTGCTGGGAATTTCGGCCGGGGAAGTAGCTAACCCACAACAGGCGATTGTTAAGTCGGTCAAGTCAGTCCTCTTCAGGATCCTGATCTTCTACGTTGGGGCGATTTTTGTGATTGTCACCATCTACCCGTGGAACCACCTAAGTGCGGTGGGGTCGCCGTTTGTTTCCACCTTCGCCAAGGTGGGCATCACCGCGGCTGCCTCTTTGATTAACTTCGTGGTCCTGACGGCCGCCCTTTCCGGGGCCAACTCGGGGATCTATTCTTCAAGCCGGATGCTCTTTAAATTGGCTCACGAGGGCGATGCGCCTAAGATTTTTGGCCGCTTGTCCAAGCACGTGGTTCCGGACATGGCGATCCTGGGGATTTCTGGGGGTATTTTACTTGGCTTCATTGCCGACATTTTCGCAACGGTCTTTTCAAAGACGACCACCGATATGTTCGTGATTGTCTTCTCGTCTTCCGTTTTACCGGGGATGATCCCGTGGTTTGTGATCCTCTTGGCTGAGTTGCGCTTCCGCAAGCACAACCCGTCCCTAATGAAGGATCATCCCTTCAAATTACCTTTGTACCCCCTATCTAATTACTTCGCCTTTGCCATGCTGGTGGTGATTGTGGTCTTCATGTTCGTTAACCCAGATACCCGGATTTCAGTGATTGCCGGGACGGTCGTCTTGGTGGTGGCCGTTTTAGCCTACCTGATCCGGTACCGGGGCAACTTGCGAAAAGAAAATTAGCTTAAACAGGTGGCGACGCTTTCAGCCCTAAGCGCCGCCCTTTTTTTTGTGCTAAAATAATTTGGTAACTTACAAGGGGGCTCTGGAGTAGTGTTCAGATTTAAATTTTTAAAGTATAGCAACGCCCGGTCGGTGGGACGGGCAATTGTGATTGGGGTGGCCGTTGGGTTAGTGGCCTCGGTCTTTCGGTTGGCGATTCAAGACGTCTTGGTCCTCACCAAGCTGGCCTTTTTGTTCTTCCACCAGCAGCCGCTATGGCTATTGGCGTGGGTAGCGGTAACCGTCCCGTTAGCCCTTTTCTTGGGGCGGATTGCCCAAAAGAACCCCAACATTAAGGGCTCGGGGATTCCGCAAGTCGAAGGTCAGTTAACGGGCCAGTTCGACGAGCAATGGTGGCCAGTCTTGTGGCGCAAGTTCTTTGGGGGTATCCTTTCCATCGGTCCCGGTCTCTTCTTGGGACGGGAAGGACCGTCAATTCAAGTCGGGGCCACGGTTGGCCAAGGCATCGTCGAGGGGCGGGGAAAGAAGAAACTGACCGCCATTGAGCGTCGGGTGGGGATCGCCTCCGGAGCGGCTGCCGGGCTTTCGGCGGCCTTCAACGCCCCGATCGCCTCCTCAATGTTTGTCTTAGAAGAGGTTTACCATAACTTCTCCCCGTTAGTATGGCTATCGGTGTTTATTTCCTCGATCAGTGCCAACTTTGTGTCGATGCAATTCTTTGGCCTCAAGCCGGATTTAGACCTGCCCCACGAAATGTATTTCCCGGTCAATCAGTACGGGTACCTATTGTTATTAGGGCTCTTCTTGGGGATTTTAGGGCGGCTGTATCAGTACGTGATCCTACGGCTAGGGACGTGGAGCCGCAAGGTAACGTGGTTTAAGCCCGCTTGGTACCCGGTGATCCCATTCTTGTTGGTGATTCCAATTGCTTGGTGGTGGCCAAACACGCTGGGGGGCGGTAACGGGTTGATTATTAGTTTGACCAACCTGCCGACCTCGGTGAGCCTCTTTTTGTGGTTGTTTGTCCTCCGGTTTGTCTTCTCCATGATTTCCTACGGTTCTGAATTGCCCGGGGGGATTTTCTTGCCGATTTTGACCTTGGGAGCCGTTCTCGGCGGGCTGTACTGCGTCATTTTGATTCACCTGGGCCTAATTCCGGCGCGCTTTTTAGCCAACTACGTGATTTACGCCATGGCCGGCTACTTTGCCTGCATTTCCAAGGCGCCCTTTACGGCGATCCTGTTGATTACGGAAATGGTGGGTTCCCTAGCCCACCTCATGCCGTTAGCGGTGGTGGCGGTGGTGGCCTACCTAGTCGTGGACGTCTTAGGCGGTGCTCCCGTCTACACGGCCATGTTTGAAAGCTTCATTCATCGTCAACCACACCAGTCCCTGGAGGGGATTACGCAGATGACGACGACCATCTACGCCGGGACCGCCCTTGACGGCGTCTTAGTTAAAGACTACCCGTGGCCACCATCCTGTTTGATTTTAATGGTTTACCGGGGCGAAGAAGAAATCGTTCCCCACGGTGATACCCGCCTCCAGGTCGGTGACACCCTAGTAATCCAGCTAACCGGGGCCAGTCACCTCAAGTCCCAACAAGCGATCATTAGCGGTGCCCACCAGGTGATTGATTAGCAATTTAGGCTTTTCTATGTTAAACTCTAAGGGTTATAGTGTGAGCAGATAGGAGGAAAATCGTGGAAAATACGTTAATGACCCTGTTTTTGATCGATTGCGTGGTCATGATCGCGTGCGTGATGATGCAGCCGGCCAAAAACGATAACGATTCGATGTCTGCTTTGACTGGGGGAAGTGGCGACCTCTTCTCCCGGCGGAAGGCGCGGGGCTTCGAAGCCGTTATGCAAATCGTAACTGTCATTGTGGGAATCATTTTCTTTGTTCTTGCTTTGGCGCTGGTTTACGTTTCGTCACATTAGTAGTGAGCGCCTCCGTTTAACGGGGGCTTTTTTTGAACGCGAAAGGAATAAGATGACAGATTTAAAGACACAAATACTAGACCACCTCACGGAAAACGCGGCCCTGAGTTTCTCGGCCGAAAAGTTGGCCCGGGTGCTTTCAATGACCAGTGCGGACGAATTCACCCCCCTGGTGCAGGCCCTCGTTCAATTAGAGCGGGAAGGAAAAGTGGAAGTGACGAATGATGGTGAATTTAAGCTGGTTCCCCAGGTAAAGGAATTCACTGGCGTTTTTCACCGTAACCCCAAGGGCTTTGGCTTTGTTTCCTATGACCCGGAAATGCCAGATATTTTCATTAACCCGGACCACACGATGTACGCCCTAACCGGTGATGAAGTGACCGTTAAGATCTTACGAGCGGGCGATCCAACCCGCGACCAGAGGCCGGAAGGGGAGATCACGAAGATCATTACCCGCTCCTACGACCACGTGGTGGGGGAATTTAAGAACATGACGATGGGCAACTTCATCGGTGAAGTGATTTTAAAGGATAAAAAGCTGGGGAGCCTCCGCTTTTACGTGACCGGCGATGGGATTCACCCGCAGGATAATGAAGTGGTCACCGCAAGCATTGCGACCTACCCAAGCGAAGACGCTCCGGAGGTGATGACTGGGCCGGCCCTGGAAGTGATCGGGGATAAGGATGAACCCGGCGTCGACATTCTTTCGGTGGTGTACGCCCACGACGTTCCCCATGAATTCCCAAAGGAAGTTTTGGACCAAGCCAACCAAATCCCGTTGACCGTCCAACCAGAAGAAAAGGCGGGGCGCCTGGATTTAACTGACCAACCCTTGGTAACGATTGATTCAATTGAGTCTAAGGACTTAGACGACGCCGTGGTGGCTTGGAAGCTTGATAACGGCAACTACCACTTGGGGGTCCACATCGCCGACGTTTCCCACTACGTTCAACCGGGAACGCCACTGGATGAAGAGGCCTTCAAGCGGGGGACGTCGGTTTATTTGACCGACCGGGTAATTCCAATGTTGCCGCGGCGCCTTTCCAACGGGATTTGTTCCCTTAACCCGGGTGAAGAACGGTTAGCCATGTCGTGTGAAATGGAAATTGACCCCCAAGGAAACATCGTGAGCCACGAGATCTTCCCGTCGGTGATTCGTTCGCACGCCCGGATGACCTATAAGGGTGTCAACGCCATTTTAGAGGCCCACGATGAAAAGACCCGCCAGGAATATAAGGAACTGGTGCCGATGTTTGAAACGATGGCCGACTTGCACCGGATCTTGCTCAAGCACCGCCACCAACGGGGGGCAATTGACTTCGAAGCCCCGGAAGCGAAGATCATCGTCGACGAGAATGGTCACCCAACCGACATCCAATTACGCGACCGCGGGCTGTCGGAACGGATGATCGAATCCTTCATGCTGGCGGCTAACGAAACGGTGGCCAAGCACTACGATTTGATGCACGTACCATTCCTCTACCGGATCCACGAACACCCGGATACCGAACGGATTAAAAACTTTGCTGAATTCCTCTCCGTTTTCGGGATTAACATGCCGGGGGATCTCGCCAACGTTGAGCCAAAGATGTTGCAAAAGGTGCTTAAGCAAGTTGCCGGCACGCCAGAGGAACAAATGGTCCAAACGATGATGCTGCGCAGTATGCAACAGGCCAAGTACTCCGAAGATGAGCTAAGCCACTTTGGGCTGGGGGCCCAGTACTACACCCACTTTACGTCGCCGATTCGTCGTTACCCGGATACGACCGTTCACCGCTTGATCAAGTGGTACAAGGAAAACGGGACTACCGAAGAGGCCAAGGCCAAGTACCGGGATCGCCTAGCGGAAATTGCTGAACACACCTCAGTGACGGAACGGCGGGGGATTGATACCGAACGCGACGTCGATTCGATGAAAAAGGCTGAGTTTATGGAGGACCACGTGGGCGAGACCTTTGACGCCGTTGTCTCTTCCGTAATGAAGTTTGGCCTCTTCGTTGCCTTGGAGAATACGGTTGAAGGTTTGATTCATATCTCGGTGATGAACGATGACTACTACGAGTACATCGAAAAGCACATGGCCTTGGTCGGCCGGGACCACCACCACATCTTCCAGATTGGTCAACCAGTAAAGGTTAAGCTATTGCGGGTTGATAAGGATCAACGCGAAGTTGACTTCGAGCTGGTGAACGCCGATGAAGCGCCGCTGACTAAGCTGCGGGCACCACGGCAAAATGACCGCCGCAACGGTCGTGGTCGCGGCAACGGTAATGGACGGCGCAATAATAACGGGCGCCGTCACTTCTCCGATGACCACGATCGTGATAACGGGAGTCGTAACACCACCCAGATCAACCGGGGGCAAACTCGTCACCGTGGCGACCGGGATAATAATGGCGACCGCAATCGTCGCCGCAACGGTAACGGACAAAACCGCCGCCACTAGACTGCAAAGGAGGGAACAGAATGGCGAAAAAGAACCACCAGGGGCTCGACGCCAACCTGATTGCCCAAAATAAAAAGGCTCGTCATGACTACACGGTTACCGACACCTTTGAAGCTGGGCTCGTTTTAACCGGGACCGAAATCAAGTCGGTGCGTGCACGGCGGGTCACCCTAAAGGATGGCTACGCCCAATTTCATAATGGTGAACTCTGGTTAATGAACGTCCACATTGCCGAATTCGCGGGTGGTAACATCTTTAACCACGACCCGTTACGTAACCGGAAGCTCTTATTGCACAAAAAGGAGCTCAAGAAGTTACAAGGCGAATTAACGGCCAAGGGGGTTACCCTCGTACCGTTAAAAATGTACTTGAAACACGGCTACGCCAAGGTGCTCTTGGGCCTTGCTCAAGGGAAGCACGAGTACGATAAGCGTAACGCCATTAAAAAGCGTGAGCAGGACCGCCAGATTGATCGGGTCATGAAGCATTACTAATAAAAGCCAAAAGCCCAACCGCCGAAGTTATCGGCGGTTGGGCTTTGTAATTGGACTGGTGGTTACTAGTGGGGACAGTCCCCGGAGCGGGTGGGGATCATCGACCCTGCGGGGGTGCCAGGTAACCGCTAGTTCGTGATTGGGACGGTGGGCCCAGTGGTTTAGGATGGTGGCCACTAAAATGGCGAGGGGTTCTTCGTCTTGGTCGGCAATGTGAACTGCTTGGTAGAGCCCCCCGGTGTCTTCAAGGGGACTAGTTGAAAAGACCAGCCGGTTCCCTTGATAGACCCGGTAACGGTCAGAGAGGGGAGAGCCGACCACCATCCAGTTGAGCCCACGGATGTAGATGACCTGGCGTACAAACCCTAGCGATTTAGCGATCACGCCAACCCGTTGGCGGTTTTGGTAGAGAACAAATTTGGGCCACAGCCCTAGCGTAACCTGCTTCACCTCAGCGAGCAGGCTCCCTTGCATGGTATACAAGGAAAGAACGTCTTGGCGCAGCCCCCACTTACCGGTAAGCAAGTAACATGCATTATTGAATTCATCGTGAACGATGGTGGTTGCCTGACGTTGACCACCGTGCTCACGTAGGTATAGGGTGCGCACCAAAATCCCTCCCTTAAAGATTAGCTATCTGTATTCTAACAGGAACTGCGCTTAATTTCACGAATCGACAACGAAAACGGTTTCGTTCAAGGCTACTCCCGCTTGGGTGAGTGTGCTAAAATGTTTACGAGGTGGCAGAAGTGAAACAGTTAATCAACAATGATTGGTGGCCGGTGTTAAAACCACAGTTTGAAACGGCCAACTACCAGCAATTGCATAATTTCTTGGTGGATGAATATGGCCACCAGCAGGTCTACCCCGAGATGCACCACATCTTTGAGGCCTTTAATTGGACCCCCTTTTCGAAGGTCAAAGTGGTTATTTTGGGGCAGGACCCGTATCACGGACCGGGGCAGGCCCACGGGTGTTCCTTTTCGGTTTTACCGGGAGTGGCTGTGCCACCGTCCTTGCAAAACATTTATAAGGAACTCCAAGCCGATTTGGGGTGCCTGCCCGTCAAGCATGGCTACCTCAGGTCCTGGGCCGAGCAGGGTGTTTTACTGCTAAACTCGGTTCTGACGGTGCGGGCTGGCCAGGCTTACTCCCACCAAGGGCACGGCTGGGAACAGCTAACCGACGCGGCGATCGTCGCCCTGTCTAAACGGCCGACCCCGGTGGTCTTCATCTTATGGGGGCGGGCGGCCCGGGATAAGAAGCGTTTGATTGACCTAAAGCGTAACTTCGTGGTGGAATCGGCGCACCCGAGTCCCCTGTCGGCCTACCGGGGCTTCTTTGGTTCGCGGCCGTTTTCAAAGACCAATCAGTTTTTGGAGATGACCGGCCAAGCCCCAATTAACTGGCAACTGCCGTCGACTGTCGACCACCTGTAGTATTTGGTACATTTAGAACGGAGGAACATCGAATGGACATTTTTGAAAAGTTAGCTGACCAACTGCGCGGCCAAGATAAGACGATCGTTTTCCCGGAAGGTGAGGACCCACGTGTGTTAGGGGCAGCAATTCGCCTGAAGAAGGATCAATTGGTTGAACCAGTGGTGCTTGGTAACCAAGAGGCCGTTGAAAAGGTCGCTGGGGAAAATGGGTTCGACCTGACTGGCCTGCAAATTCTTGATCCGGCAACTTACCCAGCCGAAGACAAGCAAGCAATGCACGATGCCCTATTGGAACGTCGAAACGGGAAGAACACACCGGAACAAGTGGACCAAATGCTGGAAGACATTTCCTACTTTGCCACGATGCTAGTTTACATGGGTAAGGTTGATGGAATGGTTTCCGGGGCGGTTCACGCAACTGGGGATACCGTTCGCCCAGCCCTTCAAATTATCAAGACTAAGCCAGGTTCCCACCGGATTTCCGGTGCCTTCATCATGCAAAAGGGTGAGGAACGTTACGTCTTTGCTGACTGCGCTATTAACATTGAATTAGACGCACCAACGATGGCCGAGGTGGCTAGCCAATCCGCTGAAACGGCCAAGCTGTTTGGGATTGACCCTAAGGTAGCCATGTTAAGCTTCTCCACCAAGGGCTCAGCCAAGGGGGACATGGTTACCAAGGTCGCTGAAGCCACTAAGCTAGCCAAGGAAGCCAACCCGGACCTTGCTATCGATGGGGAACTGCAATTTGACGCTGCCTTCGTTCCATCAGTTGGGGAACTAAAGGCCCCTGGTTCAGACGTTGCTGGCCACGCTAACGTCTTCATCTTCCCGAGTCTAGAAGCCGGGAACATTGGCTACAAGATTGCCCAACGGTTCGGCGGCTTTGAAGCCATCGGTCCAGTTTTGCAAGGATTAAACGCCCCGGTGGCTGACCTCTCCCGGGGAACGGACGAAGAAGCAGTTTACAAGGTGGCCTTGATTACGGCCGCCCAGGCACTTTAAGGATCACCATGAAACAATTTACCTTTAATACTCCAGAACAAACAAAAGAACTCGGCCAAATAATCGCGTCGGGGTTGCGGGCCGGGGACGTGCTCGTTTTAAACGGCGACCTCGGGGCCGGGAAAACCACTTTCACCAAGGGGCTGGCCAAGGGCTTAGGCATCGATGAGGTGATTAAAAGCCCCACCTTTACCATTATTCGTGAATACCAAGGGGGGCGGCTACCGCTTTACCACATGGACGTCTACCGGCTGGAAAACGGCGGGGCAGAGGACCTGGGTTTGGATGAATACTTTGACGGTGATGGGGTTAGCGTGGTGGAGTGGGCCCAATTTGCGGCTGACGAATTACCAGCTGATTACCTAGCCCTAACCTTTACGCGCACCGATCAAGATAACCAACGGAAAGTACAGTTAGACCCCCATGGCGAACACTTTATTTCCCTAGTGGAGGCGTTGTAATGGCAGACGAAACGGTATCCCTACGTGAAGCTAAGCCGACCGATGCGGCCGCGCTGTTAGCCCTGTTAACACAGTTACAAACGGAAACCAACGCGATTGTCTACAGTAACCTAGCGAACATGACGGTCGAACGTGAGGCCCAAAACCTTGCCCAGATCGCCCGCTCTAACACTGGGATCATTCTGGTGGCCACTTACCAAGGTAAGTTAATCGGCTTGGCCACCGTGATGCGCATAGAAGGAGACGCGAACGCCGGCGAACTAGGCTTAGCGGTCCTCAAGGATTACTGGCACAACGGAATTGGCTCATTGCTACTTGACGAGGCCCTCTATTGGTTTGTAAATTTTGCCCAGCTAGATCACCTGGTGCTGGACGTTTACAAGAGTAATAACCGGGCTCGCCGGCTTTATCAACACTACGGCTTTGTCGAGGTGGCGGAGTGCACCATCAAGGACAGTGATGGCCATGACCAGCCGGCTGTTTCAATGGAGTATCAAGGAATTGAGGAATTGTGATTCCGTAAACGCTAAGAGGCTGGGAGAAAACACGGTTTTCTCCCAGCCTCTTGCTGTATTTTTAAGTGTTAAACTGAAGCCGACCCTTACCCTAGCTTAGTCGTCCACGTCACCTAATTACGACCTTTCTTAGCGGTTGACCACCCGAACGAAGGGTCTAAGTGGCGCCGTACCAAAGTGATTAGCCTGGTACAAAAGGATGTTGGCGCAGGCGTGGGCGTCGTCTAAGGCATTATGGTGGTGATGTAGGTCGATATTGAGCTGGTCACAGATTGTATTGAGCTTGTGGTTGGGAAACGCCGGGAACAGCTGGCGGCTGGTCTTTAAGGTGTCTAGCGTCTGGTAGACCGGGGGCTCAATTTCAAAGTGGAGCAGGGTATTTTTCAAAACGCTGTTGTCAAAGGTGGCGTTGTGGGCAATCACGAGCTTATCGGGCGTGAAGAATTCTTGGATGTGCTCCCACACCTCCGGAAAGGTAGGGGCGTCTTTTACATCGCGCTCGTGGATCCCGTGAACCTGGGTGTTACGCCAAAAAAAGGGCGTTTGCGGGTTAATTAAGGTATAAAACTCATCTTGGATCTGACTGTTACGAACGATGGTGATAGCCAGTGAACAAGCCGAAAAACGTTTCGCACTAGCCGTTTCAAAGTCCATGGCGATAAAGTTCACGAACAAGCCTCCTTTCATTGCTGACTTCATTTTAAGTGATGGTTGCCGGATTGGCAAACGAACAAGAATCTTGGGGGAGTAAATGCTATAATTGGCAAAGTGATATCAAAAAGAAGGGATCTTGCAGATGGAAAACTTGATAACCACCTTTCCAGAAATCGAAATTAAAGAACACGAGCCCCTGGCTCACTACACCAACACCAAAACCGGAGGCCCAGCGGACTGGCTGGCCTTTCCGGTCGACGTGGCCCAAGTTCAGCAATTAGTTGACTACTGCCACCAAACGGGGTTAGCGCTAACGGTGATTGGTAATGCCTCTAACTTAATCGTCCGAGACGGCGGGATTGAGGGGTTAGTGATGATCCTGACCCGGATGCAAACGGTTAAGGTTGAAGGCACGATGGTAACGGCGGCCGCCGGGGCTTCTTACATCGAAGTAACCAAGATCGCTAGGGATCATTCCCTGACCGGTTTAGAATTTGCGGCCGGGATCCCGGGGTCGATTGGTGGGGCCATTTTCATGAACGCCGGGGCCTACGGTGGGGAAACTAAGACCGTTGTCGATCACGTTACCGTTATGGAACGCGACGGCCAAATCCACCAGCTATCAAACGAAGAAATGGACTTTGGCTACCGCCACTCCGCCGTTCAAGCAAGCGGGGCGATCGTTTTAGACGCCACCTTTGCCCTTAAGTTGGGGGACCAAAATGCCATTACGGCCCAAATGGAGGATTTAAACGCCCGCCGTGCGGCTAAGCAGCCGCTTGAGCTCCCTTCCTGCGGTTCCGTGTTTAAGCGGCCAACGGGCTACTTTGCCGGCAAGCTAATTCACGATGCGGGCCTGCAGGGTTACACGTCTGGTGGGGCGCAAGTGTCCACCAAGCACGCCGGTTTTATCGTCAACGTTAACCACGGCACGGCCACTGACTACTTAAACGTTATTCACCACGTTCAGGAAACTGTGCAAGAAAAGTTTGGGGTCCAACTGGAGACTGAGGTGCGCATTATCGGTCGGCAAAGCTAACGGGGGTGGTTATGATGACCTATTTGGCGGCACTCTTAACGTGGCGCAACTTCATTAATTTAATCGACATCCTGGTAATTTGGTTTTTAATTTACGAGTTGATGGTTCTGGTTCGGGGGACCCGAGCCGTCCAGCTATTTAAGGGAATCATCATTATCATTGTGGTAAAGCTGATCTCTTGGTACATTGGGCTGACCACTGTGTCGTGGGTGATGGACCAGATCATCAACTGGGGGGTTATCGCCATGGTGGTGATCTTCCAACCAGAAATCAGGCGCGGCTTGGAACACCTCGGCCGGGGGACCATGTTTACCCGTACCAAAACCGAAAACGAGGAAGAAGAAGCCCTGATTACCCAACTCGATCAGGCAATCCAATACATGTCCAAGCGCCGGATCGGGGCTTTAATCGCCATCGAAATGGATACCGGGCTAGAGGAATACATTGAAACCGGGATTCCACTGGATGCGGAAGTGACCGGGGCCCTTTTAATCAATACCTTCATCCCCAACACCCCGCTTCACGACGGGGCGGTGATCATCAAGGGCGGCCGGATTGCCGTGGCCGCCGCTTACCTACCGCTGTCGGATTCCAAGTTAATCCCAAAGGAACTGGGGACCCGCCACCGGGCCGCCGTGGGTATTTCGGAGGTGACAGACGCCCTGACGATTGTAATTTCTGAAGAGACTGGGGGCGTTTCGATCACTAAGGATAACGAATTGATCCGGGACATGACCCAAGAAAATTACCTCAAATTCTTGCGGGCCCACCTTTATAAAAGGGAGAGCACCGATCAGAATAAGCTTTTGGACCGGCTGGTAAACCCGTTCCGGAAGGGAGGACGTCATGAAAAATAACGATAATAGCTTCTTCAGTCGTCCGTGGGTGATGCGCGGGACGTCACTCGTCTTGGCCCTGTTCATGTTCTTTTACGTCAACGGCTCCTTTTTGCGTCAAACCACTCGCCAGGGTAATCAATCGGCCTTGATGTCAGACAAGTCCCAAACCATTAAGGTCCCCTTGCAGGTCTCCATTGATAGCAAGCGCTATGTGGTAACTGGCTACCCGCAGTACGTCAAGATTAAGCTGACCGGGCCATCCGCTTTGGTAACCACCACCGTCAACACCCAAAACTTTAAGGTTTACGCTGACCTCAGTGACCTGGGGACCGGTCAGCACCGGGTTAAGTTGAAGGTGTCGGGATTAAATTCCGAGCTGACTTCCAGCATCGATCCGGAAACGATCACGGTCAACATCCAATCGAAAAAGACGATCACGGTACCGGTCAGCGTTCAATTGAGTAGCAAGACCGTTGCCGATGGCTACGAGGTTGGGACGGCCAAGTCTTCAATGGCCAACGTCCAGGTTTCCGGGGCCAGGAGCGAGGTTGCTAAGGTTGCCAAGGTGGTAGCCTTTGTTAACGTGCCCCACACGGCGACGGCCACCTTCACGCGGCAGGTAACCTTACAGGCCGTGGATAAGAACGGCCAAACCTTAAACGTGGTCGTGACGCCGGATACCCTATCCGTAACGGTACCGATCACAAGCACTAAATCGTCATCGTCAAGTGATAGTGGCTCAACGTCTGGCTCCTCAAGCAGCAGTTCGGGTTCGTCAGACACCGAAACCAGTTCAGCCACGTCGAGTCGTCAATCATCGGCGAGCTCCCAAACGGAGACAAGGAGCTCCAGTAGTCAATCAGCTAGCAGTTCAGCGAGCAACTAGTAGTCAAGAAATTAAGCAGGGAAGAAACGAGGAAGAATCATGAAGTTAAAGTATTTTGGAACTGACGGTGTGCGTGGCGTTGCCAACCGGGATCTGAGTCCGGAACTAGCCTTTCGGGTTGGCCGGGCTGGGGGATATGTGTTAACCCGTCACTCCCAACGTAAGCGCCCACAAGTGCTGGTTTCACGCGATACGCGAATTTCTGGGGAAATGCTGGAAAACGCCCTGGTGGCCGGGCTCTTGTCCGTCGGAATTGAGGTATTTCGCTTAGGGGTGGTGACCACGCCGGGAGTGGCTTACCTGGTACGGGCCCAAGAAGCGGACGCTGGGGTGATGATCACGGCCAGCCACAACCCGATTCAGTACAACGGGATTAAGTACTTTGGTGGTGACGGATTTAAACTCTCCGACGAGCTGGAGTACGAAATTGAACAGCTCTTGGACGCCGAAGAAGACACCCTCCCACGGCCGAGTGACGATGGCTTGGGGACGGTGGAAGACTACCGCGAGGGGGCGTTGAAGTACACTTCCTTTTTGGAGCAGACCATTTCAACCGATCTGGACGGCTTAAAGGTGGTTATCGACGGGGCCAACGGGGCAACGTCATCGTTTATCGCCAACCTTTTTGCCGACGTTAACGCCGATTTCATTCCGCTGCACGTGTCACCAAATGGCTTGAACACCAACCTTAATTGTGGTTCCACCCACCCAGCGGACCTCCAAAAGGCCGTGGTGGAAAACCAGGCCGACCTGGGGATTGCCTTTGACGGTGATGGGGACCGTTGTATCGCCGTTGACAACGAGGGAAACCTGGTCGACGGTGATAAGATTATGTACATCTGTGGTAAGAGTATGGAAGCTAACGGGCGTTTGAAAAAAGACACCGTGGTGACAACCGTCATGTCTAACTTAGGAATGTACAAGGCCTTAGAAAGTCACGGTATGAAGAGCGTTAAGACTAAGGTTGGGGACCGTTACGTGGTCGAAGAAATGTTAAAGAACGGCTATAACCTCGGGGGGGAACAGTCCGGTCACATCATCTTCTTGGATCACAACACGACCGGGGACGGCATGCTAACCGCTTTACAATTGTTGCAGGTGGTTAAGACCAGTGGTAAGAGCCTCAAGGAGTTGGCCGCAGACGTCGTGACCTACCCACAGGAGTTAGTAAACATCACGGTTGAAGATAAAGAAGCGGCCCTAAACAACCAAGAATTGAAGAACGCCATTGCCAAAGTGGAAGAAAAGATGGCCGGCGACGGTCGAATCTTGGTACGGCCGAGCGGGACGGAACCGCTACTACGGATCATGGCCGAAGCCCCGACTAAGGAACTCGTTCACACTTACGTCAGTCAAATTGCCGACGTGGCTCGGCAAGTCTTGCCAGGGGCAAAGTAAAATTTGTAAAAGGACTGAGAGGCTGGGAAAGTTATTCCCACTCTCAGTCTTTTTAGTTGGGGTGCAAAAAAGTCAACCGCTTGATAGACCAATTCGGGTACTCTTGGTTGACATTGTTCGCCATTATTATTATGATACGTATTGTTAAGAAATTATCTTTTAGCGAGAATTTATCTATACCAATTTTAAAGATTAAAGGATGGAATTGCTAATATGTGTGGAATCGTTGGAATTACCGGTAGCGACCGGTCTGTTGAAATCTTATTAAACGGGCTCAAGAGCCTGGAATACCGGGGTTACGACTCTGCGGGAATTTACGTTAATGATCAGGCGGGACACGACTACCTCGTTAAGCGTCCGGGGCGGATTAGTAACTTGGAAAGCGCCTTAACGCCGGATGTTCACGGTTTGGCTGGGATCGGGCACACTCGCTGGGCTACCCACGGGGAACCAAGCGAAGCAAACGCCCACCCACAGTACTCCACGGATGAACGCTTCTACTTAGTTCACAACGGGGTGATCGAAAACTACAAGCAACTTAAGGAAGAATACCTGTCAGACGTTGACTTCAAGAGCCAAACCGACACCGAAGTCATCGTTCAACTGGTGGATAAGTTCGTGGTTGAATACGAAATGGACACTAAGGCAGCCCTTGTAAAGGTGTTACGGTTGATTTCTGATGACTCAGCCTACGCCTTTGTCTTGATTGACAAGCAAGAACCGGACACCCTTTTCGTGGCTAAGAACAAGAGCCCACTTCTGGTAGGGCTGGCCGATGGTTACAACATGGTTGGTTCCGATGCCTTTTCAATGATCAAGGAAACTAACCAGTTCATGGAAATCGACGACCACGAGTTGGTGATCGTTAAGCCTGACAACGTAGCAATCCAAGACTTCGACGGTAATGAAAAGAACCGCAAGCCGTTTACGGTTGATATGGACGCCAATGCCGATGATAAGGGCGCTTACCCGTTCTACATGTTAAAAGAAATTGACGAACAACCGGCCGTGATGCGGCGGTTAGTTTCCGAATACCTAGACGCCGACGGTCAACCAATGGTGGAAGAACAAATGCTGGCTGACATTGCTGATGCTGACCACATTTACATCATTGGGGCCGGGACGTCTTACCACGCCGGCTTAGTCGGGGCACGGATGTTTGAAAAGTTCGCCAAGACGCCAACGACGGTGCACGTTTCCTCTGAGTTTGCTTACGAACAACCACTACTGTCCGCCAAGCCGTTCTTCATCTTCTTATCCCAGAGTGGGGAAACGGCCGACAGCCGGGAAGTGTTGGTTAACGTCAATAAGAACCACTGGCCGAGCCTGACGATCACTAACGTCGACAAGTCGACCTTGTCACGGGAAGCCACCTATACGATGCTCTTGTTTGCTGGCCCTGAAATTGCCGTGGCTTCTACTAAGGCTTACACCGCCCAAATCGCCGTTGAAGCAGTATTGGCTAAGGCCCTGGGTGAATACCTGAAGAGCGAAGACGCTAAGGACTTCGATTTAAAGCACGAATTAGCCACCGTCGCTAACGGGATGCAAGCAATCACCGATAGCAAGGACAAGCTCGAAGAAATCGTCAGCCACTACCTTTCCAAGCCGCGTAATGCCTTTTACATTGGACGGGGAGTCGACTGGGCAGTTTCTTTGGAAGCGGCCTTGAAGCTCAAGGAAATCTCTTACGTCCAAGCGGAAGGTTTCGCCTCCGGGGAACTTAAGCACGGGACGATTGCCCTGATTGAAAAGGGAACGCCGGTAATCGGGATCATTACCCAGGACCGGACGGCCGGGTTGACCCGGAGTAACTTAGAAGAAACCCAGGCCCGCGGTGCAAGCATCCTAACGATCGTTTCCCGCCACCTGGCCAAGGAAGACGATACGGTGATCTTACCGGACGTGAACCCGTACCTGACGCCGTTACTGTCCGTGGTACCAGCGCAACTGTTGGCCTACTACACCAGTTTGGGGAAGGGCTTAGACGTCGATAAGCCGCGAAACCTAGCGAAGTCTGTAACCGTTCAATAATTAAATTGATTTAGACACTTCTTAGGACCAGAAGTGTCTTTTTCTTTCTGAGAATTAGATTAAAATCAGCGTAATGACTTCTTTTTTGCCAGGAAACCTTGACAGCGCTTACAAGATTGCCTATTATAGTGACATAAGGTATTAAGTATTTACCTTCTAATCAATTCTCTTTCTCTCTTATGCCGATCACTGCCTTCCCGGGCAGTGATTTTCTTTTTTCACCGCTTTTTTACTGTGAACAGCGTAAAATAGGAGGAGATAAGAAAAAAGGAGGGATTTGATGGCACAACGTCCAGGAACGCTGGATCTGATTGAACAGATTACCCGGCTTGACGGGACTAAGTACTTTGAAATTGGTAACATGGTCCACAACGGTCGCGCCGAACTGGCGGCTGAGCGGGGCTACATTAAGGAAGTCCGGATTTTGAAGTTAAACATTCCGCACTCCCAAACCGTAATTAAGTACGAAAACTACGTCAACGAACACTTTTATTCACAAGAAGAAACGATGGATCACTGGGAGGAATGGGAAAAGACCCCAGCCGAAGAGGAGCTGGTGGCAACCATTCTGCGCGAAAATCACGTCGGATAGGAGGTCGACATGCAAAAGATCAGGCCGGAAAGGACCGACCAGGGGAGTCGCTACGTTACGGGAGTGGACGGGATGCGGACGCTCGCGGTGGTGGGGGTCATCATTTACCACCTCTTCATCGCGCAGTTACCAGGGGGCTTTTTGGGGGTGCCCCTCTTCCTGTTGATTTCGGGTTACTTTGTCACTGACCAGCTGCAAAATGAGTGGGACCAACATCAAACGATCGACCTCATTAGTTTTTACCGGCGGCGTTTCCGACGCTTGTATCCGCCCCTGGTGGGGATGTTGTTGGTGACGGTAGTTTACATTACCCTGTTTAGCCACCAGCTCCTTTACCAACTCCGCCAGGTGGTGGTGACCAACCTGCTGTGGGTGTATAACTGGTGGGAAATTGGCCACGGCCAGTCCTACTTCGATCGCTTCAGTGGCGAGTCCCCCTTTACCCACCTCTGGACCCTCGGGGTGGAGGCTCAGTTTTATTTAATTTGGCCCGCCCTGTTGTTTATCGTGTTAGTTGGTTTGGGCAAGCGGCGCCGGTTAATTAAGTGGTTGACCCTGACCCTGGCCGTGTTATCGGCGGTTTTGATGGCGGTCCTGTATAACCCGGCCAATTTAAACCGGGTCTATTACGGGACCGACACCCGTGCTTTTTCCCTGTTACTGGGGGCGTGGTTAGCGATGGTGTGGCCGCGAAAACACCTCCGGGGCAATTTGGCCCCCACCGGAAAGACGATCCTAAACGGGGGTGGGGTCATTAGCCTCCTAATAATTCTAATTGGCTTTTGTAGCTTGGATGGGCAGGCCAAGTTTACCTACTTTGGCGGGATGTTCTTGTACAGCCTCGCCGGGATGGTTTTATTGGCGACAATTGTCCACCCGGGGGCGTCGATGAATCGTTGGCTAACCAACCCGGCCTTTTCTTGGATCGGACGTCGGTCGTATGGAATCTACATTTATCAATTCCCGATCATGATCTTTTACGAGGCCAAGGTTCAAGTCGGGGCGCACCCCTTCATCAATGGCTTCATTGAGGTGGCCATGATTTTGGTGGCGGCGGAACTTTCCTACCGCCTAGTGGAAATGCCGGCCAAAAACCTCCAGCTTAAGGAACTGGTGGGGAAACTCAAAACGCGGCCAGCGGGCCTCAAACGGTGGGTTCGGCTGGGAGCCACTAGTCTCTTGGTTTGCGTAGCGCTAGTCGGATTAGCGCTGCCGGAAAAGGCGCCGGCTAAGACCGCCTTACAAAACCACTTAACTAAGGCGAACGAAGCTACGGCCGCTCGCAACAAGTTAATTGCGGCGGGGAAGGCCCCCAAGGTAAATGTTAACGCTAAGTCTTTGAAGACGAAGTACCAACTGAGCACGAAACAAATTAAGGCCTTGGGGAAGCTAAAGATGACCGTGATTGGGGATTCGGTAATGGCCGACGCCGCTCAAAACATCCAAGAACTGGTGCCCGACGCATACGTAGACGCACAGGTGGGGCGCCAGGGGAGTGCGGGGCCGGCCATCATTAAGGAACTCAAAAAGAACGGCCGCCTCGCCAAGATCGTGGTCTTAAACCTGGGTACTAACGGTCCAATGACCACCCAAACGGTCAACGAAATCCTAGCTGCGGTTGGGAAGGGGCGCCAGATTTACTGGATTAACGCCCACTTACCAACCAAGAGCTGGGAGAAGACGGTCAACAGTCAGTTAAAAAAGACTGCCAAGGAGCATTCAAACATCCACTTAGTTGATTGGAATGCCCAATCTAAGGGGCACGCCAGTTGGTTTGCCAAGGACCGGGTTCACATGGGACCGGAAGGGAATGTCCAGTTTACCCGGTTGCTACTGACCACGATTCTTAAAAATGAATGATTATATAGGAAGAAAGAAGAATTGAAACCGATGAAAAAGATGATTGCACTCGACTTGGACAACACCCTGTTAAATAACCAAAAGGAAATTAGTCCGGCTAACACGAAAATCTTACGCCGCCTTCACGAGCAAGGGATAAAGGTGGTTTTATGTACGGGACGACCGATTAACGCCATTTGGCACTTGATTGAGCAACTGGACCTGACCCGGCCAGATGACTTTACGATTACCTTTAACGGGGGCCTCGTGATCAACAATCAATCCCGTGAGGCTCTCTACCAAAACGGGCTGAGTAAGGAGGATCTGGTCCCAGTTCACGACTTTATGGCCGCGCGCCGGTTACCGATGGACGTGTTGGACTTTGAACAGATCTATGAAATTGATCCCGACCACCGCTCCTTGTACCAGCAAACGGTTAAAAACATCCGCTTTGAAGACACCACCTTTGAGCAGTTAGCGGCAGAAGACCACGTTTACGCCAAGAATGTGATGGCGATTCCGGCTGAGGAAATGCCAGCCGTTAAGAGTGAAGTGTTGGCAACTGACCGGATCACCAAACGGGTACAAGTGGTTCAGTCCCAACCCCATATTTTAGAATTTCTACCCCAGGGTAGTGACAAGGCGGTGGGCATAAAGCACCTCTTAAACCACTTTGGGTTGGATTTTGCGGACCTGATGGCCTTTGGCGACGCCGATAACGATGCCGGGATGCTCAAGGCGGCCGGTGATGGGGTGGTAATGGCCAACGGGCTCCCCGCCGTCAAGGCAATTGCCGACCACGAAACGGCTTCTAACGAGGAAGACGGGGTGGCACGTTACCTAACCAAGACGTTTGCAACAATTTTGTAATATTCAGCTAAATTTGAAGGCAAATCGCTTCGAAACTAAGGTTCTATGATCTTTTTTCGAAAGATTTGCCTTTTTTTAGGCTTAATTTGGCAAACCTTCAAATAAAGTTAGGCAAACTTGAAAACCCCGGCCGGTTAGCGATTGATATCTAGTCCGTTTTTTCACGAACGGCACTTTGTTACAAAAGATTACAAAATCGGCGGTTGTTCGCCGCCATCCGCAACTCGCCTGAAATCTTTTAGTAACATTCTCCTTGTATCATTAGGAACGTAAATTTGAGAGCACACGTAAACGAAAATAAAAGGATGGTTAAATACTCTATGTTAAAGAAGAACTTACTGAAGATTTCTGCAACCCTTGGTGCGGCCGCATTAGGGGTAGCCGCTACCGCTAGCGTTGCGAACGCCGACACGGTGTACACTGTTCAGTCAGGTGACACCCTGTCCGGCATCTCCCAAAAGTTCGCCAACAACAACAGCTTGGTTGATTCCTTAGCCAAGAACAACAACATCCAAAACATCAACTTGATCTACGTTGGTCAACAATTACTGATCAAGGACAACGGTGAAATCACCCAAGCTACGCAAGCACAAGCACAAACCTTGCCGTCTGCTAACACGACTAGCACCGCAAGTTCCCAAGCAAGCACGAACACGCAAGCACAAGCTACCACGCCGGCAACGTCTAGCTCCGATGACGCTGCAAAGGCTTGGATCGCCGCTCGCGAATCTGGTGGTTCCTACACCGCTCAAAATGGTAACTACTACGGTAAGTACCAACTTTCCCGTGCTTACTTAGGTGGGGATTACTCCGCTGCTAACCAAGAACGGGTTGCTAACCAATACGTTGCTTCCCGTTACGGTTCTTGGAGTGCCGCTAAGTCCTTCTGGCTTGCTAACGGTTGGTACTAATATTAAAATAATCATAGGTTAGGTTATCACTACGATGAACCCCCCGGTGGAATTTTCCAGCGAGGGGTTCATTTTTTTTTAACCGAGCGGCGCCCTGACCTTGGTTGTTCGACGCTAGTTTAGACCGGTGGACGCCCACGGCTAGAGACGGTGCTAATAAGCCGGCTAAGGCCGCCTGGGCGTGAGTAGGAGCGGTGAAGAAAATGAACGTGGTCACTGGTAACAGAACGGGAGGGGGCTTTTTGAGGCCCAAGAAGGGTGGGCTAGTAATTGTGGTGCGCCGCTAAATCCTGTCACTGGACTACCATGATGGTAATTCAGTGACAGGGTTTTGCAGGTACAAAAAAGGGGCTACGACATTGTCGTAGCCCCGAAGGTGAAACACATGAGCTGTTTTAGAAAAGCAGTTTGCTCATTAGGATAACAAAGGTCAACAGGATTACCGAGCTAATCGTGGAGGCAATCAGGGCGTTACGTCCCCGGGTCAAGAGGACCCGGAAGTTAACGCTCATCCCCAGGGCGGCCATCGCCATCCCTAAGACTAGGTAGGCGAGCTTAACCAGCATGGCCAAGACCGGTGCGCCAAGGGGAACAAAGGTCCCGATCACGGAGGCTAAGATAAAGCCGAGCATGAACCATGGAATTGGTAAGGAGCCCTTCTCGCCGTTGGTGGAGCCGGCCGCCTTAGCCTGCTTGCGTTGGTACCAAAGCCCAATGATGATCGCTGCGGGGGCGAGCAAGAGGACCCGGGACAACTTGGTGATAATGGCGGTGTCTAAGCTGACCGGCCCACCGGCGGAACCGGCGGCAACGGCGTGGGCGATTTCGTGGAGGCTACCCCCAGTCATGACCCCGAACTGAACGGCGGTCATGTGTAGAAGGGGCTTGAGGCCAATTTCGATCAGGGTGAAGAGGGTGCCTAAGATGGCGACGATGGCGACGGCGACAACTTCGTCTTCACGGTCGCGCTCTTCTTGGCCTTCCTTGCTGGTGAACTGTGATGAGATCCCCATTACGGCGGCGGCCCCACAGATCCCGGTCCCCGAAGCGGTCAGGATCGCTAAGTGGTCTTCCACCCCAAAGCGGCGGGCGATGTTGTAGGTGACCAGGATGGTGCCCGTGACGATGAAGACCGCCAGGGTGATCGTTTTAACCCCGGCCTGGGCTAACGAGATCAGGTTAAGCTTGAAACCCAACAGGATGATCCCGAGCCGTAGGAACTTGTTGGAAATGAGGCCGATCCCGGCTTGCGAGTAGCTGATTGCCGGTTCGTAAGTTTGGGCGAGCATCCCGAGGATGAGCGAAATCACCAGGGCCCCAATCACCTCGAGGTAGGGAAAACCAGCGAGGTAAGAACCCAGCAGGGAGCAAATAAGGGTCAGCCCGAAGGCAGACGCAAAGTTACGTGATAAAACAACGTTCATGTGACGATTGATCTCCTCTCTCTTATTACTTTTTTAACTTTAGCATGGTATAGTTATAATTAAAAATACTGAAAAGTTGTAAGTTAGTAAGCTTTATTTATAAGAAAGGAGGGCGCCCCGATGAATCCGCTTTACGATCACCGGCTTTTGACCCTAGTAACACTGGTTGAAACTGGTTCTTTCACGGCGACGGCCGAGCGGCTCTTCATTAGCCAACCGGCCGTTTCCCAGCAGATCACCGCCTTAGAAAACGAATTAAACCTGGAGTTGGTGCACCGGCGCGGCAAGCGAATCCAGGTCACCAAGGCGGCTGAGCACTTAACCAACTACCTGCACCGCGAAAGTCTAAACGCCGACCAGCTGTTGGAACAGTTGCGTGGTGCAGAACCGGTCCCGTTGAGGTTGGGGGCGACCCTTTCCCTAGCGGAGTTCATGCTTCCCGAGTTACTAGGCGAATTGGTCGATGCCGGCCACCAGGTTAAGATCCACACCGCCAACACCGATCAACTCCTCCAGGCAATTGACGATGGGACCATCGACCTGGCCTTGGTGGAGGGAAACTTCCATAAAGAGGCGTACGGGGTACTCCCCCTGGGGACGGCGGCGTTTGGCCCGGTCATGGCCCAACCGCATGGCCCGCGCGATTGGGAAGCGGCCTTTAACACCCCCCTTTACTTACGGGAAGCGGGATCCGGGACCCGGATGATTTTGGAAGGGTGGCTAGCGACCCACAATTATTCGGTTAATGATTTTTCCCGGGTCATCGAAGTCGATAACCCGACTACGATCATCAAGCTGCTCTTGCAGGGGCGGGGGATCTCGTTTATGTACCTCCCCCTAGTGGAAGGGCTGCTTCGGGATGGTAAGTTGCACCGGTTGGACCTACCTGACTTTGTGGTGAACCACCCGTTGACGATGGTGTACCGCAAGAACAGCGTTGCCGAGTCCCAATACCAGCAGGTGGCCAAATTCTTAACTAGCCACCACGAGGGGAGTAAGAAGAAACATTTGGGTAGGGAAAGCTGAGCTCTTGGATGAATGGATTGATACAACCAAATAAAAAGCTGGAGCGACCGTTGCTTAAAACGGTCGTCTCCAGCTTTTTTAATAAGGGTGATGTAATTAAACGGTGCTGGTGGAAGCGATCATAGTTAATTCCCCGGTCAGGGTCCACGCCGTCACGTCGGCCGGCAAGAGGAAGTGGTCGCCCTTTTGGAGGGGGTAAGCGTCCCCGTCGACGGTGAGCTGTCCCTGCCCCTTGATGACGGAAACCAAGGTGTAGGGGCGTTGGGCGGTTAACGAAAGCTCACCGCTGACTTCCCACTTGTAGACGGTGAAGTAAGGCGAAAGTGGCGGGGCCACTAGGGTGGTGATCGTTGAGGAGCCGCGGTGCTCAACGACTGGTGTCAGGTGTGGTTCTTCGAAGGGAACCGTGGTCACGTCCGTGGCTTGTTGAAGATGGAGCGCCCGTTTTTGACCAGTGGTGGCGTCAACACGATCGTAGTCGTAGAGGCGGTAAGTGGTGTCGGAGCTCTGTTGGGTTTCTAGGACCACGATCCCCTTGTTTAAAGAGTGGATGGTGCCACTTGGAACGTAAACAAAATCGCCGGCTTTAACGGGCCGTTTTAAGAAGAGTTGTCCCCATTCTTGGTGGTCAATTAGGTCCTTTAACTGTGCCCGTGTCTTGGCGGAGTGGCCGTAGGTGAGGTAGGAACCGGGTTCGGCACTGATGACGTACCAACACTCGGTTTTTCCCAGCTCGTGCTCGTGTTCGGCGGCGTATTCGTCATCGGGGTGGACTTGAACCGACAGGCTGGCTTCGGCGTCTAAAATCTTCGTTAATAAAGGAAAGACGGGGGAGTGGCTGTTACCGAAGAGTTCCGGGTGGTCACGGTAAATATCGGGGAGAAGTTGGCCTTGGTAGCGGCCGTTAGCAATCTGGCTTGGCCCGTGGGGGTGCCCAGAAATGGCCCAACACTCGCCGATCTTCCCGTCCGGAAGCTGGTAGTTAAAGTCGGTTGCGAGTCGGCGCCCGCCCCAGATCTTTTCGTGGAAAACGGGAGTTAAGAAAAATGGTTCTGCCATTGGATCACCTCATTAAAGTTAGAAAACGGTATCATACGTCCTCCAGAATAAGAGGTCTGCACCAATCTGTCAACCACCGGGCCCAGTTAGCCAGCGGCAAAGCCGATCATTAAGCCCCCCTCCTCGGCGTATAGGGAACAGAGCCCCCGGCATTGGTTGATCGTGATCTGTGCCGTTGGGGAGGTGGCCGTGATCAGGGTGGCTAGTTGATTTGCGCCGGCGAGGTTGGCAACGTGGTCGATAATTACCCGGCCGCCCCGAAAGCCCCGGTCGGTTAGTTGGTCGACTAGTTTATTTAAGACCCGCTTGCCCTTGCGCGTTTTGGCGACTAGTTCAAAGTTACCGTCGGCGCTAGTCGAGCCAATTACGTTGATCCCGAGGGCTTGGGCCAATTTAGCCAGGGCGGGGTTAACCCGGCCGTTGTTGGCCAAATTGTTTAAGGACTGGAGCATGAAGAGTAGCTTGGTGTTAGCAAGGGTAGCTTCCGTTTGGGTAACCACCTCTTCAAAGGTGCGTCCCTGGTTGACGAGCTGGGCAATTTGTTCGGCCAGCAGGGCCATTGCCGGCCCGGCCACCTTAGAATTAAAGACGTGAATCTTCACTTCGGGGTGCTCCTCTTGATAGAGCTCGGCGGCGTGGCGGGCGGCGTTAAAGGAACCGGACAGGGCTGCGGCAATGGTAATGACGTATATTTCGTCGGCGCCAACGAAGGCTTGGGTCCATGCCCCGGTGCTGGGGCAGGCCGACCCGGTCTTTTCTTTGGAGGAAAAGAGGGCGGCTTGAAAGGAGGGCAAGTCAAGGTTTGTATCGTCAACGTAGTGGTTACCACTAATGGTGAGGGTGAGGGGGACGGTGACGTGGTCAATTCCGTTAATGGTTGGCATGGTCAGATTGGCGCCGGAATCAGTGATGATTTTAATAGTCATTTTTATACCTCGATTATCTAAGCGGTTTTTGAAAAACCTTATTGACGCTATTCTATTATCATTCACTGATCAATGTCAACGGTTATTCAAAAACTTGATTTCGGGTGTGGTTGACGAATAAGTGGCGCCCTTCTTATAATGGTGGGAGAATAAGGAGGAGTAATGATGCGTGATTTAGAGACCCAGATGGCCGAGTCAATTCAAGGCTTTCATTTACCTCGCTACGGGGAGTTGCCGGCGGTGGGGTTGTACTTAGAACAAGTAACTAGCCTGATCAATCAACTACTGGCGCCCTTAGAAGACGTCACCCTAACCAGCTCAATGATTTCCAATTACGTTAAGTACCGGATGATTGGCCGACCCACTAAACGCCTCTACCAGCGCGAACAGGTGGCGGAATTGATTTTTATCGCCGTGGCTAAGAACGTCTTATCCTTAGATAACTTAAAGCGGGCGCTACGAATCCAACGCGATAATTACGAGGTGGTGGTGGCCTACGACTACTTTTGCGAGGAACTAGAGAACCTCCTAGCCGTTGTCTTTGGCTTTAAGGACCAGCCCGACCCGGTTGGTAAGGAAAACACCGAGCAAAAACGGATGCTAGAAAATTTGATCACCGCCGTTAGTCACCAGGTGTACTTGGATAAATACTTTGCCGCCCTGGAAAATGAGGACTAAAGAGGGGGCGGGAAGTGACCTCGGAGACAGGTCGTTTGTAAGGTTGGGTGACGGTTGGCGCACTACGCACCATCTTTCGGTTTGCTCGGACAACTGATTTGCGGTCAGTTACCACGCTTGCTGTTTAACATTCGGAAAGACAATCAGAGCCCAGGAGAAAACACGTTTTTCTCCTGGGCTCTGATTGTGTATCTGATCTGACCTGGTAAGTTAGTTAATGACTACTTAGACTACTAATATTCGTCGTCGGCGATCTTATCCAAGGTGTCAATTGACGGGATGAAGAAGACCTGACCGTTGACCGGGGTTGAATAGTCCAAGAGGAGGTCGTTTTTGGTGAACATGTTAGTTAACATCGTCTTGGTAACGTCCCAGTAGCGACCGTAGCCAATGAAGTAAGTACCCGTTACGTTTTCACCAGGGTCGGAGAAGGGGACGTTCATCCGGATAATCTTGTGTTCGACATCGTTGCGGTTGTCTTGGGAAACAACGTTATGAGCGCGCTGGTTTTTGTCCTCGTCGCCCTGTTCTAAATCGGTGAACTTCCGCCGCCCGATGACTTGCTCCTGCTGCTCAGTCGAGAGGCTCTTCCAGGCGTCCATTTGGTGGAGGTACTTCTGGGCAAAGGCGTAAGAGCCGTTTTCAAATTCGGGGTCTTCTTCGTGAATGATCCCCCATTCGACGGCATCAGCGTCGACCGGGTTTTCCGTTCCGTCGACAAACCCGATGATCGCCCGCCCTTCAAAGTAGCGGAAGCCATGGGTCTCATCAACTACCTTGGTGACTGGCCGCAAGAAGGTCATGATCTCATCAATCACTTCGTAGGTGAGCGACTGGTCATCGGCCCGGACGTGAAAGAAGAGGTCGGCCGGAGTTCCCGGGGCGTCGTATTTGTCGCCCTTAATCCCGGTGAAGTCTTCTAATTCCTTTGGCTTCGGGGCCTGCGGGAAGAGGTAATCCCAGGCCTTGCTAGAAATCCCGCAGGCAATCCGCAGGTGACTATCGGGGTAGCGAACGTTTAAGGAGCGCTTGATCGCTTGCAAGCGGTCTGCCGTCTCCTCAACGGCGGCCTTTTCATTGGTTTGGTCTTGGCGGTTCAGGGAAAGCATCAAAAAGAGGACGTTTTTTCCGGCGTCACGGTATACATCTTGGGAACGTTGTGGGTTGACTGACATAAGAACCCCTCCTTATAAATAGATAAACAGTTTCCACCCTTAGTTTAGCACCATTCCAGGGAAAGGGTTAGCGAGGGGCGATAATTTTGGAGAAGGGGTTTAAACTGTCCTCGATCGTTACCAAAAACCGCTATTTTTTTAAAAAATTTAAAGGCTGATTGGGGCAGGAGTCTAGATGGTCAAGGTTGATTGAATCGGTTTACAGAACGGAGTTTCGGTCACGAATCCCTTAATTGGACAAGATTGGTTTAGGTTAATTTGACCCCTTTGATGGTAAAATCTCCCCCCCGAAAGCAACACAAGTCCTGTAAAATATGTTAAGATATAGTGCACTTAGTAAGCGTTTACAGAAATTATAGGGCTTTAAACCGGAAATGAGCGCATACTTGCTAGGTCAAATTATAAATCTGTAAGGAGAGAATGCCGGCCCCATAATTTATACCATCCGGTTTATAAGGCATTAGGTGGCAGTAGATGTTTAGTATTATCTTGATCAGCCACGGTCAGATGTCCCAGGGGATCCTTCACTCCAGTGAAATGATCTTCGGTAAGCAAGAAGACGTTGTGGCGGTCTCATTGAATCCAGATGAGGGGCCGGATGACTTCCGCAAGAAGTTAGAAGAAGCCATCGCCAGTCTGGGCAATACCGAAAAGATCCTTTTCTTGGCTGACCTTTGGGGCGGGACGCCATTTAATCAGGCAAGCAACCTGATTAATGAAAAGGAAAAGGGCGGTGACTGGTTAATTACCGCCGGAATGAACCTGCCGATGGTGATTGAATCATACTCGGCACGGTTTAGTGGCCAAGATCCAAAGGACGTCATTAAGGACATCGTTGGTGAGGCTAAGAAGGGGGTTAAGGTCTTCCCAGAAGAATTCAACCCGCAAGAAGAAAAACCAGCCGCTCCGGCTAAGAAGGCCGGCAGCGCTAATTTACCAACTAGCGGCCAAATTCAATACGTTTTGGCCCGGATCGACACCCGGCTTTTGCACGGTCAGGTTGCCACTGGTTGGACGAAGGCGGCCAACCCAGACCGGATCATCGTTGTTTCCGATAACGTTGCCAAAGACAAGTTGCGTAAGAACATGATCGCCCAGGCTGCGCCGTCCGGAGTACCGGCCAACACGGTTCCAATTAAGAAGATGGCCGAAGTTGCCAAGGACGTTCGTTTTGGTAAGACCAAGGCAATGCTCTTGTTTGAAACGCCAGAGGACGCTTTAAAGGCGATCGAAAGTGGGGTCGACATCAAGGAACTTAACGTTGGTTCGATGGCCTACTCCAATGGTAAGGTCAACGTTAACCAAGTGTTAGCGATGGACCAAGAAGACGTCGACACCTTAAAGAAACTTCGCGACATGGGCGTTAAGTTCGATGTTCGTAAGGTGCCAAACAGCTCCCCAGAAAACATGGACGAGTTGTTAAAGAAGGCGCAGTCATTGATTGACGGTAATAAATAGGATTTGAGGAGAGAGAAAAATGATCTCAGTTATCTTAGTTATCATCTTCGCGTTCTTAGCGGGGATGGAAGGGGTCTTGGATGAATTCCAATTCCACCAACCACTGGTTGCATGTACCCTGATCGGATTAGCGACCGGTCACTTAGTACCATGTATCATGCTCGGGGGATCTTTACAAATGATCGCCTTGGGTTGGGCCAACATTGGGGCCGCCGTGGCACCTGACATTGCTTTGGCTTCCGTTGCATCTGCCATTATTTTTGTTCAAGGTGGGGGCCAAAGTAAGGACGTTGGGACTGCCATTGCGATCGCCATCCCGCTGGCCGTGGCTGGTTTATTCTTGACGATGGTGGTACGGACGATCTCCGTGGCCATCTCCCACATCATGGACCGCGAAGCCGAAAAGGGGAGCATCCGTGGGGTGAACACTTGGCAATTAATCGCCCTGTCCTTACAAGGGCTCCGGATTGCGATTCCGGCGATTGCCTTAATGTCAATTCCGTCTAGCATTGTTCGTGACTTCCTGAACTCCATGCCAGCATGGCTGACCGATGGGATGACCATCGGTGGTGGGATGGTGGTGGCCGTTGGTTACGCCATGGTTATCAACATGATCGCCACCCGTGAAGTTTGGCCATTCTTCATCATTGGGTTCGTCCTCGCCGCCGTTTCCCAACTGACCCTGATTGCCATTGGGGCCTTAGGGCTGGCCTTAACCCTACTTTACCTACAATTGGAAAGCAAGGGTGGCGGTAACGGTGGTTCCAGCAACGGTGGTCAATCTGCCGGTGACCCGCTGGGCGACATTTTGGATGATTACTAAACCGAAATTAATCAAGAGGTATTGAATTATGGCTGAAGAAAAAATTAAGTTAAGCAAGCGTGACCGCTTCGATGCCTGCATGCGGTCAACCTTCTTGCAGGGTTCCTGGAACTACGAACGGATGCAAAACGGTGGGTATGCCTACGCAATGTCACCTGCCATCAAGAAGTTATACAAGACTAAAGAAGACCGGGCGGCTGCCTTGAAGCGGCACTTGGAATTCTTTAACACCCACCCGTACCTGGCCTCCCCAATTATCGGGGTGACCTTGGCCCTAGAAGAAGAAAAGGCTAACGGGGTTGAAGTTGACGACCAAGCCATTACCGGGGTGAAGGTTGGGATGATGGGCCCACTCGCCGGGGTGGGGGACCCAGTCTTCTGGTTTACTGCGCGGCCAATCATTGCCGGGTTAGGGGCTTCCCTGGCCATTTCCGGTAACATCATGGGCCCAATCCTCTTCTTCGTGATTTGGAACATCTTGCGGATTGCCTTCATGTGGTACACCCAAGAATACGGCTACAAGTTAGGGACGCGGATTACTGACGATACTTCCGGTGGCCTCTTACAAACCGTTACCCGTGGGGCTTCCATGATGGGGATGTTCATCCTCGGGACGCTGATCGAACGGTGGGTTTCCATCAAGTTCACGCCGGTCGTTTCCAAGACGCCACTGCAAAAGGGCGCCTACATTGAATGGGATAAGTTGCCAAACAACATGCACTCGGTGCAGAAGGTTCTGCAACAATGGGACATGGGTAAAGGCTTGTCCTTGACGAGCACGAAGGTGACGACCTTACAAAACAACTTGGATCAATTGATTCCTGGTTTAGCAGCCCTGTTGCTGACCATCTTGTGCATGTGGTTGTTGAAGAAGAACGTTTCACCGATCGTGATTATCTTGGGGCTTTTCATCGTCGGGATCCTCGGTCACGTTGTGGGGCTTTTGTAATTGATTAACGAACAGCCCCGCTTGGTGATGCCAGCGACTTCGTTTCTGTACCAAAACTCCTACGGCAACATCGTGATCGGCGATGGTGGTTTCGAGTACTTTGATAACAAGGACCGGCGGAAGTTCATTGAAATTCCGTGGTCAGAAATTGACTATGTAATGGTGTCGGTCTTTTTCAAGGGGCACTGGATCCCCCGGATTCAAGTGGTGACCAAGAAAAACGGTGGTTACATCTTTGCGGCTAAGGAACCCAAGAAGCTCCTCAAGTTGATGCAAGATTACGTCCCCAAGGAAAATTTCGTCAAACCGCAACCGATGTTCAAACGAATTAGTGGCTGGTTTAAACACTAGCAATAAGAAAAAGTCCCGCCAAGCTGTTGCTTGGCGGGACTTTTTGTTTGGTGGAATAAAAAAGGGGCGCCCTGCTTTTAAGCAAGACCCACTACAAAGTGGAGATGGCGGGATTCGAACCCGCGTCCGAGCATATCGCCGCTTCAACCTCTACGTTCATAGATCAACTACTTAAACTTCACCGCACCAAACGCCGTTAATCAAGGCTACCAGGGACGGCTAGCTTGCAAAACTCTTTTTAAGACCTCAAGCGGCAATCTCAAACGTAGTCCACTGTAGATAAAACCCGGTACCGCACCATGGACGAGCCCGGCCGGATTTACGCGCGCTACTTGTTAGGCAGCGTATGCGTAAGATTGTGAATTATTGTTTGCAGTTATAATTTAAAACTGAGCGTTTTTACGAAGACGCAACCTTCGAAACGCAGTTGGAGCTCGACCTATACCCGTCGAATCCAAAAACATCCCCAAATGGGATAAAATAATTTTACCAAGAATCTTCGCTAAATGCACGTAATCTATCTTTAAATATGAATAAAACAAACATCACCGCCAATGTCGGCTATAATAGGTAGCACAGATATCCGAATGAAAATAAATGCGAAGGACGGAATGATAATGAAAATCCTGATGATTGAAGATAACCGCTCGGTATGTGAAATGATGTCGATGTTTTTTAAAAAGGAGAAGTGGGACGCCACTTTTGCTTACGATGGTGAGGAAGCCGTGGAAAAGTTTGCGGCCGAAGCCGACGACTGGGAAATGGTGCTCCTAGATTTAAACCTCCCGAAAAAAGACGGGATGCAAGTGGCCGCCGACATTCGCCGGATTTCGCCGACGGTACCGATCATCATCTTGACGGCTCGGGACTCGGAAAGTGATCAAGTGCTGGGGCTCGAAATGGGGGCGGACGACTACGTAACCAAGCCCTTTAGCCCGCTGACCTTAATCGCCCGGATCAAGGCCTTGCGCCGGCGGGTCCAATTGTCGGGAATCGCCAACAAAGCCGAACAAGTGACCTCCGAATTCGACATTCAAACTAGCCACTTCAAGCTCAACTCCAAGACCCGCGAGGCTTATTTAAACGGTAACTTAATTTCCAACTTAACCCCGAAGGAATTTGACCTGTTAAAGACCCTGGCCTCTAAGCCAAAGCAGGTCTTTACCCGGGAGCAGCTCTTACAGTTGGTTTGGGATTACGAATTTTACGGTGATGAGCGAACCGTCGACGCCCACATTAAAAAGCTCCGCCAAAAAATTGAAAAGGTGGGGCCAAAGGTGATTCAAACCGTTTGGGGGGTCGGCTACAAATTTGACGACAGCGAGGCGGATGATAAATAATGCGGTTAATGTACCGGCAGATGCTCGGCTTTGTGGCCGTCATCTTGTCATTAATGGCGATCCTCACGGTGTCGTTTATTTCGGTCACGGACCAAACCATTTACCAATCGACGTGGCGACAACTCACTAAGTATTCGGATAGCTTGGTTTGGGATTCGATTCGCTACAACCCCAAGACTAACGACTTTGCGGGCTTTGAAAACTCGGCACTCTCTAGCAACGCCCGTCTTTTGTCGCGCCAGGATGTGCACTTTGCCATCTATAACGCGGCCAAAAAGGAACTATATGCTAGCAATGGCTTTACGCCAAAGTTAACCGCTAGTGATTGGAAACACCTCAAAAACGGTGATATCGTCAAGAAAAAGGCTGATTACCCGGCCTTTCGTCGGGTTAACGTGGAGGGCAAGGAGTCATATAAGACGTCCTCTGAAATGACCTTAATTATTCACCCCTACTTCTACAAGCAAAAGCTAGTGGCGATCGTGACCATTGGGACCTTTGTTTCCACGATTCGCCAAAACGTTAAGCAACTGCTGAAGAACTTTGTCTTCGCCTTTTTGCTGGCCTTGCTAGTGGCCCTAGTGATTTCTTATATGATCGCCCGCTCGTTAACCAAGCGAATTGATAAGCTCAACACCGCGACCCATTTGGTGGCCCAGGGTAATTATCAGGTTCACTTGGATAACAAGAATAAGGATGAACTGGACGAACTAAGCGCCAACTTTAACCAGATGGTCGGCTCCCTACGTGCGTCACGAGAGGAAATCCGTCGCCAAGAAGAACGGCGTAAGCAGTTCATGGCCGACGTAGCCCACGAGATGCGCACCCCGTTGACCACGATCAATGGGCTTTTGGAGGGGCTAGCTTACGATGCGATCCCTGAAGAAGATAAGATGCACAGCATTCAGTTGATGCAAAATGACACCAAGCGCTTGATCCGGCTAGTGAACGATAACCTAAATTACGAGAAGATCCGGACTAACCAGATCAGCATGGAACGCAAGGTCTTTGATGCCGCTGCCGTGCTGGAAAATCTAAGGGAGCAACTGCGCAAGAAAGCGGCTGCCAACAAGGATGAGCTAAAGCTAGTAGTGCCCGATAGCATTCCGGTTTATGCCGATTACGATCGCTTTGTCCAAATCATGTTTAACATCATCCAAAACGCGATTCAGTTTACCACCGGCGGCCAGATTACAATTAGTGCCCAGCGGGTGGCCCAAGGGACCGAGGTTAAGGTGGCAGACACCGGGATTGGGATGACCGAAGAGCAGGTGCAAAACATTTGGGAGCGTTTCTACAAGGCTGACCGCTCACGAATGAACTCCCAGTACGGGGAGTCTGGCTTGGGGATGGCAATCGTTCGCCAATTAGTGGAATTGCACGGTGGCAAAATTGACGTTGATTCGACTTACGGGCAGGGGACGACCTTTACCGTCTTCTTCCCGGATCGGGAGTACGCCCCCCACAACGGGAGTAAACACGATCACTACGGCGATGCATAAACCAGTTTATTAGACTAAATTTACTGAAAATGGTAAGTAGACCAATTTTTTTTAAAGCGCTGTGGTTAGCGTAAAACCATTTACGGACTCTCCTAGACCGGGAACTTGTGTTTTTGAAAAGATTGTGAAACCGGTTACTATGTTATAGAATATTTAGGTTGAGATTTGAGAATTCTAGATTGTTAGGAGAGAGAATAGAGATGGAATACTTAATCGCACTTATCCCTGCCCTCGGGTGGGGGTTGATGCCGCTGATTACCGGGAAAATGGGTGGCTCCGAAGCCAACCAAATTTTCGGGATTGGAGCCGGAGCTTCAATCGTGGGGATCATCGCCTTTTTGATTACCCAACCAACCGTATCGGCGGGCGCCTTTATCTTTTCGATGGTCTGTGGGGCCCTGTGGTCAACGGCCCAAATTGGTCAGTTCGTGTCCTTTAAGCGGATGGGGGTTTCCTCTACGATTCCGCTGTCAACCGTGTTCCAACTGGTCGGAAACTCCCTGATCGGGGTGATGATCTTTGGTGAATGGAGGGGTGCTAAGGCCCTCCTGATCGGTTTTGGGGCCCTGTTAATCGTGATCATCGGGGCCTTGATGACTTCGGTTTCTGATAAGAAGGGTGATAGTAAGGTAACCACCAGCAACGTCATCTTCTTATTAGCAACGACGATCGGTTACTGGATTTACTCTTCCTTCCCGAAAATTCCATACTTGGCTAACCAAAGCTCAGAGGGGATCTTCTTACCGGAAGTGTTGGGGATCTTGGTCGGGGCAATCCTGTACGAGTTCTTTACCGGTAACGCCAAGGCCTTTGGACAAAAGGAGCAATACACCAATATCTTAGGTGGGATCTCTTGGGGGATCGCGGCCTTTGCCTACATCTTTGCCGCCCGGAGTTTAGGGGTTAACGTTGCCTTTATTTTCACGCAGTTGAACGTGGTGATTGCAACCTTTGGTGGGATCTTAGTTCTTCACGAACACAAGTCTAGCCACGAAATGAAGTTCACCCTGCTGGGAATCTTGCTAATTGTAATCGGTTCTGTTGCTACCATTTTTGCTTAATTTGAAATCACCAAAAGCCACCGGCGTTCTGAAGTGAACCCCCGAGATTGGACAATAATCTCGGGGGTTTTATTATGACTAAATTTAATTTAGAGTTACGAATTTCTATTGTGACACAATATTTAACGGGTATTAGTTCCATTCAATTGGCCAGAAAATACCATATTGCCAACAATGAAACGATTCTCCTATGGGTTCATCGCTTTAATCGTTTTGGCATTGCAGGATTAAAACCAAGACCTATGAACTTGGAATACTCTAGTGAGTTCAAGATAGAAGTATTAAACTGGAAACAACGGCACCAAGCTTCGCTTTCAGAAACAGCACTACACTTCAATCTCTCTTCACCAAGTACTATCTGGCAATGGCAAAGAAAGTTTGATTTAAAGGGACTCAGTGGCCTAAATAGAGTGAGAGGAGATCCAAAGACTATGGCTAAGCATAAGCATAAAAAAGTAACCAAACCCACAACAGCACAAATTCAAGCACGCCACGATAAAGATGAGTTAAAGCAACTCAAGCAAGAAAATAAGATGTTAAGAATCGAGAATGAATTCCTAAAAAAACTCGATGCCTTAGATCACGAAAAATCAGCTCACGCGAAACCGTGACCTTAATTGATGATCTGAGGCGAGTCTTCAAAACGTCGATTAGTTTTATCCTCAAAGCCGTTAAGATACCACGTAGCACGTACTATTACACTAAGCACAGCCAGGGACGAAAATATGATGATGACCAGGTTATCCAAGCCATTGATGAACTTCGCCAAACAGATGCCAAGTATACTCAAAAATACGGTTACCGTCGCATAACGTTAGTTATGCATGAACAGGGATTTAAAGTTAATCACAAACGCGTCCTCCGAATTATGAAGGAACAAGGCTGGACATGTCAGGCCTTTAATAAGCAAACTCGTAAATATAACTCATACAAAGGAGTTGTTGGTAGAATCGCCAAAAACAAGTTACACCGGCGATTCAAGACAGATCGACCATATCAAAAACTTGTCGCCGACGTTAGTGAATTTCGATACGGTCAGATGAGTCAAAGTGAACGAATCTATTTAGAGCCCATCATGGATTTATTTTCGGGTGAAATTTTGGCATTTAACATTAGTGCACATCCAACTCTTGAGTTTGCGTTGAAGCCACTAAAAGAAGCATTAGATGGACTACCTGAGCTTCCTTATCGAACAACGGTACACACAGATCAAGGATTTCAGTACCAACATAAGCAGTGGCAAAAAACGCTTAAAAATCATTATACCTTTCAGAGTATGTCCCGTAAGGCGACCTGCTTAGATAACGCCGCCATGGAATCATTCTTTCATCTCATGAAAGCAGAGGTGATGGATGAACACTTCGAAAATCCAGAGAGTCTCGCGCAAGCGATGACTGAATGGATTGAGTTTTATAATAACCGTAGAATCAGGACCAAGCTAAAAGGCAAGTCACCAGTACAATACCGAGAACTTGCCAATCAGTTAGTAGCTTAATTTAGTTGTCCAAACTTGTGGGTTCACTTCATCCCGCGAAATCGCGAGGGCGGGCTTTTTGATTTAAGGTCATAACGAATTACGCCCAATTTTAACCGAAGAAGACGGTTCCTTCGGGGGCCTCAAATGGGTTGTCCTTGTTAATGTGATCGTAGAACAGCACCCCGTGGAGGTGGTCAATTTCGTGTTGGCAAACGATGGCGGGGTAGTGCTTTAAGCGGACCTTGTGCGTTTCACCCTGGACGTCTTGGTACTTGAGGGTGATCCGGTCGTGACGTGGCACGTAGCCGGCGATGTCGCGATCAACGGAGAGGCAACCTTCGCCTTCCGTTAACGCCCCCATTTGTACGGATTCGGAAATGATGACCGGGTTGATGATCACATCCTTAAAAATCGGGGTGTCGTCTTCTTCGTCGTCGGATGGCACCAAGACGGCGGCCATTTGCTTGCTGACGTTGACCTGGGGAGCGGCAAGGCCAACCCCGGCCCGCAACCCGTACTTTTCGGCCAGTTCTTCATCTTGGCTGATTTCCAAGTATTCCATTAGGTCCTTAGCCAATTGTTGTTCTTCTTCGGTCAGTGGGAAGGACACCTTGGCGGCGTAATCGCGCAGGACCGTTCCCTCCTGGTCGTCTCTGACAATGTCTTTCATTAAAATCATTGGTGGATCCCCCTTGTCTCTAATTGCTATTTTCTAGTTTAGCACAATCAAAAGGGGGGACGACAATAATTACCTCCGGGGCAAATCATGTTAAAATGAGAGCAAATTGATTAAAAGGGTGATGTAAATGGCAATAAACGGTGGAAACTATTCCTACCCATTAGACCCAACGTGGACGGCGGAAGAACTGATCGCCGTGACTAACTTCTACCGGGTCGTTGAGGACGCCTACGAGACAGGGGTGCGGCGGCAACGGGTCCTAGATTGCTACCAAGCGTTTAAAAAGGTGGTCCCTACCAAGGCCCAAGAAAAGCAACTTGGCCGCGATTTTTACCGGGTCTCGGGCTACCAGTGCTACGACGTGGTCAAGGCGGCCAAAGAAACGACCAAGGGGCAACTTAAGATCGGGGGGTAAAGGATGTTAGAAAAAATTGATCAAGCCGTTTTGGACCTGTTAGATGAGGTGCGTCACCGGACCCTCAACCGGATGCAGGCCTCTTATGACATCGATCTAAAGTCCTCGTACAAGGATTTAGTGACCACGGTCGACAAGGAAAACGACCAGTACATTTCGACCAGGTTACACGAAATCGACCCGGGAAGCCGGGTGGTTTCGGAAGAGGGGTTTGGCGATGAAGTGGCCACCCTGACTGGCCACGTCTGGATTGTGGACCCGATTGACGGGACGATGAACTTTGTTATGCAACACGCCAATTTCTACATCATGATTGCCCTCTACGTTGATGGTAAGCCCACTTTGGGTTACATCATGGACGTAATTGACGGGACCGTCTACCACGGCGGTAAGAAGCGGGGCGTCTTTGAAAATAACCGGCGCCTGACGAGCCCGGCCAATAACGGCTTAAAGGATAGCTTGGTGGCCCTCAATTCAGCGATGATTTTAAACAACGCCCATAACCTGCGTGAGGTGGCCCACCAATCCCGGGGCCTACGGATGTACGGGGCGGCTGGAATGGAATTAGTTTACGTCCTCACTGGCCAGTTGGGCGCCTACCTTTCCTACTTGCACCCCTGGGACTTGGCTGCGGGCCGGGTTTTGGCGGAGACAATGGGATTAGTGGTCAAAGCGATTGACGCGCCTTCCATTGATGTGTTATCATCTAACCTTGTATTAATAGCGACAAAACAAGCGGCCGATGATGTCTTAGCCCTTGTCAACTAGCCGATAACTGTGACCTCGGTCGCAGTTTTTTTAAGAGAAAAAAGCGGTAACGCTTGGAAACGAAAGGAAGATAAATCTTGAAAACACGTGACGATATTCGCAATATTGCGATCATTGCCCACGTCGACCACGGTAAGACGACCCTGGTTAACGAAATGTTGAAGCAATCGGATACCCTGCCGGAACACTTTGAAATCCAGGACCGGGCAATGGATACCAACGCCATTGAACGGGAACGGGGGATCACGATCCTCTCCAAGAACACGGCCGTTAAGTACAATGGCTACCAAATCAACATCCTTGATACGCCAGGGCACGCCGACTTCGGTGGTGAAGTGGAACGTGTTATGAAGATGGTGGACGGTGTCTTGTTAGTTGTCGATGCCTTTGAAGGGACGATGCCGCAAACCCGCTTCGTTTTAAAGAAGGCCCTGGAACAACACCTAACGCCGATCGTGGTGATTAACAAGGTTGACCGTGAAGGCGCTCGCCCGGAAGAAGTGGTTGACGAAGTGCTCGACCTCTTCATCGAATTAGGGGCCGACGAAGACCAACTGGACTTCCCAGTAGTTTACGCCTCCGCTATGAACGGGACGACGTCATTAGACGCTGACGTTGCCACCCAAGAACACACGATGAAGCCGTTATTTGACACGATCATCGACACGATTCCGGCACCAATCGACAACTCCGACGAACCACTCCAATTCCAAGTGGCGATCCTCGATTACAACGACTTCGTTGGTCGGATTGGGATCGGCCGCGTAGTTCGTGGTCAAATCAAGGTTGGGGACCAAGTTACGGTTATGAAACTGGACGGCTCCAAGCAAAACTTCCGCGTTACCAAGCTCTTCGGGTTCGTTGGGCTTAAGCGGGTGGAAATTCAAGAAGCTAAGTCCGGTGACCTGATCGCCGTTTCCGGGATGGATGAAATCAACGTTGGTGAAACGGTGGTTAACCCAGAACACCCGGACGCCTTAACGCCGCTGCGGATCGACCCGCCGACGTTGCAAATGACCTTCCGGACCAACGACTCCCCGTTTGCTGGTCGCGAAGGTGAATTCGTGACTTCCCGGCAACTGGAAAGCCGCCTGAAGTCTGAATTACACACCGACGTTTCCCTGCGGGTTGACGACACTGATGACCCGGGTGCTTGGACCGTTTCCGGGCGTGGGGAATTGCACTTATCAATCCTGATTGAAACGATGCGTCGGGAAGGTTACGAACTGGCCGTTTCCCGTCCGCAAGTTATCTACCGCGAAGTCGACGGGGTTGAATGCGAACCGTTTGAAGAAGTTCAAATCGACACGCCGGATGAATACACTGGTTCAATCATTGACTCCCTTTCCCAACGTAAGGGGCAAATGAAGAACATGGAACCATCCAACAACGGCCAAACCCGGTTGATTTTTGAAGTTCCATCCCGGGGCTTGATCGGTTACTCCAACGAATTCATGAGCCAAACCAAGGGTTACGGGATTATGAGCCACGTCTTCAAGGAATACGCTCCGGTGGTTAAGAACTGGAACCCAGGCCGCAAGAAGGGGACCTTGGTTTCGATGAACTCTGGCAAGGCCACGACCTACGCCATGATGGGGATCGAATCCCGCGGGACGCTCCTGATTGACCCAGGGACGGAAGTCTACGAAGGGATGATCGTTGGTGAAAACAGCCGCGAAAACGACATCACGGTTAACATCACCAAGGGTAAGAACCTGACCAACGTCCGGGCAGCCGGTTCCGACGACATGGCCCGGATCAAGACGCCAACGCACTTGTCCCTTGAAGAATCCCTTGAATTCTTAAACGACGATGAATACTGCGAAATCACGCCGGAAAACGTTCGTTTACGTAAGCAAATCCTGGACACTAACGCCCGGGAAAAGGCGGCTAAGCGGCGCAAGGCAGCCTTGCGTGACAAGTAATTAATAAGGCTTTCTTAACGGCCGTGACAACATCGGATTGTCACGGCCGTTTGGTGTATAATTAGACCACGATTGTCGTGAAAATGGGGTGAATTTAAGTTTATGAAAAACCAAGCCAAACGCCGGATCTCCACTTGGGACCCGTGGCTATTAGTGCCCTTTTTATCCCTGTGCGTATTGGGGGTGGTGATGGTGTATTCAGCCAGTGCGGTGGTTCGCTACCAGTCCGAAAGTGGCCCCTTCTCCTACCTCCGTAAGCAGGCCATCTTTGCTGTCTTAGGGCTGTTGGTGTTTATGTTTGTTTCCTCAGTTGATATTAAAATGTTTCGTAGTCCGGGGCTCTTAAAATACTTCGCCATGGCGATGTTTTTGTCTTTGATCGGCGTTAAGCTGTTTGGGGCCTCGATCAACGGGGCCCAAGGGTGGATCAATATAGGGGGGGTCTTTTCGATCCAACCGGCCGAAGTCTGCAAGCTCTTTTTGATCTTATACTTAGCTAGTCTCTTTACCGATTACCGCGAGCACCCTAAGTCGTTTAGCAAGTACGCGTATGCCTTTCCGATGACGGTGGCGGCTGTTTTGATTGTTTTAATCGTCATCCAGCCCGACCTTGGGGGGGCGGCAATCAACTCGGCGATTGTCTTAATCCTCTTTTTGAGTGCCAAGACTAAGTGGAAGAGCGGCGTAACGGTCCTCGTTTCGGTCTTTTTAGGGGTCGTATTTGGAATGCCCTTTGTCTCGGAGCTAGCCGTTAAATACATTCATGGCTACAAGGCCGCCCGCTTCGTCGGCTACCTCAACCCCTTTGGCTCTACTTCCGGGGCCGGTAGCCAGTTGGTAAACTCCTATTACGCCATTTCAAACGGGGGTCTGTTTGGGAAGGGGCTGGGGAACTCGATTCAAAAGATGGGGTACCTACCGGAGCCAAACACCGACTTTATCTTGGCCGTGATTGCCGAGGAGTTGGGGTTAATCACGGTGATTTTAATTCTGCTGGGGCTAGGCATCATTGTCTGCCGGACGATTCAGATTGGGGCCCGGGCGACTAACCAGTACGACACGCTCATTTGTTACGGGGTGGCAACCTTTATCCTGGTCGAAGCCTCCTTTAACATTGGGGCGGTCTGCGGTCTGTTGCCGATCACTGGGGTGACCCTCCCCTTCATTTCCTACGGGGGGTCCAGTATGTTGGTGCTTTGTTTTGCCCTCGGGCTGGTCTTTAATGTCTCCAGGAGGCAACGGGCCCGCCGGTCTGCCCAACAGAGCCAAGTCAAGGAAGGGGTGCTCAATGCAAATGCCTGATGAACAATTTGAATTGGTACCCCGCCGGGGGCTCGCCGTCTACATTAGCAGCCGCCGGGTGATTCGGGCCCTCCGTCACTACGGCCGGGTCCACTACGTTTCCAAGCGGGCCCACTACGCCATTATCTACGTTGACGAGGCGCAGGTCGCAGAAACGATTGAACGATTAGAGAAGCTGCATAACGTCAAGCGGGTGGTGCCGTCCGCCTTACCAGATTTAGATCCGGACGTGGCCGACCTTGCGTCGACGGGACTATACAAAACACACGATGAGGATGATTAACGATGAGAGTTGTGGCGGGTGAATACCGGGGGCGTAAATTAAGCGCGGTGCCAGGAATGGCAACGCGGCCAACGACCGACAAGGTGAAAGAAGCGGTGTTTAACATCATTGGCCCCTACTTTGATGGGGGAACGTCACTGGACCTGTACGCCGGGTCGGGTGGCCTTTCGATCGAAGGGGTGTCACGCGGGATTGAACGGGCCGTCTTGGTTGACCGTCAGCTAGCGGCGATCAAGACGATCAAGAAAAACATTGCGACCACTAAGCACGAGGACCAGTTTGTGGTGTTAAAACAAGACGCCACGCGGGCCCTGCACATGCTACAAAGTAAGGGTGAACACTTTGATCTAATCTACTTGGACCCGCCCTATGCGAAGCAGCAGATCGTAACTGACCTAACAAAAATGGTAGAATTGGACTTGATAAACCCGGGGGCAATCGTGGTGGCGGAAACCAACCAGGAGGCTAACCTTCCAGAACAGCTCCCCGGCTTTTCCTTTAAGCGACGCCAAGATTACGGCATCACGGTGGTGACCGTGTACCGGTATGACGGAAAGGAGTAAGAATATGAAAGTTGCAATCTTTCCGGGGAGTTTTGATCCCCTAACTCTTGGTCACTTGGATTTAATTAAACGGGGGAGCGCCCTTTTTGACCACCTGGCCGTGGCCGTGATGACTAACACCAGCAAGGATGCCTGGTTCACGGTGGATGAGCGGGTTGCCCAAGTTAAAGAAGCGGTCGCCGGCCTGGACAACGTTTCGGTGATCACCGCTACGGGCTTAACCGTTGACCTGATGAACAAAATTGGGGCGGATTATTTGATGCGCGGGGTTAGAAACGTTGACGATTTCCGTTACGAAAAAGACATCGCCGCAATGAATCACTACCTAGACGACCAGGTGGAAACGATCATCTTCTTAGCGGACCCTAAGTACCAATACCTCTCTAGTAGCCTCTTAAAAGAGGTCGCCATGTCGGGGGGCAACATCGCCGCCCTCTTGCCGGCCAATAGCAACGAGGCGTTGCAAGCGCGCCTGGAAAAACGGCAAATGAAGCGGGTAAAAAAAGAGAATGAAGAAGCAAGATAATCAAATACTGCGCCGGATTGGGGTAACCTTAGCCTTAATTTTATTTGCCTGTTGGTTCTTATTTTGGCCACTCAACCTCTACATCGAAAGTCCGGGGTCGGCGGATAGCCTCAAGAGCTACGTGACGATGAAGAATCACCCCGATAAGTACAAGGGGAGCTTTATGATCACCTCGGTCTACCTCCAGCAGGCCCGCCCGGCTACGTACTTGTGGGCCAAGTTGAATCCACATACTTCCATTGAAAGTGCCGATTCGGTGACCGGTGGCGAAAACTCGGCGACCTACACCAAGGTCCAAGACTTTTATATGCAATCGGCGATCAACGAAGCAATCGCCGTGGCCTACCGGGCTGCCGGCCAGCAATACACCAAGAAGTACCTGGGGATTTACGTCTTATCGGTTCAGAGCAACTCGGAGTTTAAAAAGCAGATCCAAGTTGGCGACACGATTACCAAGGTGAACGGGCGCCACTTTGACACCGCCGCTGGCTACCAAAAGTACATTGCCAGCCAAAAGGTGGGCGACAAGCTGACGGTAACTTACCTCCACAACGGGAAGCAAAAAACGGCCACCGAACCGTTGGTCAAGATCTCGACCGGTAAACCAGGAATTGGGATCATCTTGACCGATAACGTCAAGGTGACCACCAAGATTCCGGTGTCGGTTAACCCCGGGCAGTTGGGCGGGCCGTCCGGTGGGTTAATGTTTAGCCTGCAGATTTACGAGCAGTTGACCCAACAAGACCTCCGTCACGGGCGAAAGATTGCCGGAACGGGGACGATTGGTGCGGACGGCTCCGTTGGTGAGATTGGCGGGATCGATAAAAAGATCATCGCCGCCAAGAATGCCGGGGCAACGATCTTCTTTGCCCCCTACGTAAAACCAACCAAGGAGATCCTAAAGTACGAAGAAGGCCACAAGACTAACTACCAGCTAGCAAAGGAAACGGCTAAAAAGTATGCCCCGAACATGAAGGTAGTTCCGGTTCAGACCTTTGAAGACGCGGTTAACTACCTTAAAACCCACCAATAAAAAAACGATCAGGTTTTTTCGTGACCTGATCGTTTTTTTTGCGTACTTAGGGGTGAAGGGAGGAATTGACGGTGGAAAAATTAGTCGAACAGCTCCAGGCCCTGTGGGAAGAGCACCGTTCACAAATCTACGTTGTCATCGGCTTGGTGCTAGCAGTGGGTTTTTGGTGGTGGCATACCCACCAACCGGTTACCGACGCGGTAGGGGCGACTAGCCAGTCGAGCGCCTATTCGGCAACCAGTGCGGTGACCAGTAGCCTAGCAACTAGTACCGAAAACGGTTCGGGGCGGGTGTGGGTGGACGTAAAGGGGGCCGTTAATAAGCCAGGGGTTTACCACTTGAAAAAGGGGGCCCGGGTGCAAGAGGCCATCGCTGCGGCGGGGAGTCAGACGTCTTTAGCCGACTTAAACCAGGTTAACTTAGCTAAGGAGCTCCAAGACCAACAGGTCGTGTACGTACCGGCCCAAGGAGAAAAGGTGGCGGATGCGACGACGGCGACCACCGGGACTACGGACGCCACGAGCGCTACGAGCCAAAGCGGTCAGGGTGATTCGGTTAACCTAAACACGGCGACTAAAGAGCAGCTGCAAACAATCGATGGGATTGGTGACAAAAAGGCGGATAAGATCATTGCCTACCGGCAGGAACACGGCGGTTTCAAGACGGTCGAGGACTTGAAAAACGTTGACGGCTTTGGCGATAAAACGGTGGCCAAAATCAAAGACCGGCTGGCGGTTTAGGCATGACCCAGAAAGTTTGCTATACTAGTGGGTGACACTTAAGGGGGTATCAAAATGAAAAAAAGAATTGATTGGGACCAGTACTTCATGGTTCAAGCCGCCCTGTTGGCATCCCGGAGCACTTGCACCCGCTTGTCGGTGGGGGCCGTGTTGGTTCGCGACAAACGGATCATCGGCTCCGGCTATAACGGGGCGGTGGCTGGTGATGAGCACTGCATCGACGTCGGTTGTTACCTGCGCGATGGTCACTGTGTGCGGACGATCCACGCGGAAATGAATGCCCTTTTGCAGTGCGCCAAGTTTGGCACCTCGACGGACGGGGCGATGGTCTACGTGACTGACTTCCCGTGCTTGCAGTGCACGAAGAGCCTCTTACAAGCCGGGATCACCCAAATCAATTACCTCCGTAATTACCATAACGATGATTACGCTATGAAGTTGATTGAGCTAAAGGGCGTCACCCTTCACCAAATCAAACTAGACGCAGATATCTTAGACCAGGTTAACCTCGACCAATACATTAACCCGGACTAAATGGCTTCTTTGCGGGGCCTGTTCTTGGCCCTTGCTGCTTCCCTGACCGCCGCTTGGTTAATCGGCCACCAAAACTGGGCCGCGGTGGGGTTGCTTCTTTTATTCGGCCGGGTACTTTGCCAGCGCGACCGCCGGACAACTTGGCTGACGGTTGGGGTGATCGTGATCATCGGCTTACGGTGTGGGCAGCTACTTGCTCAGCGCCAGACACAAACGCAGCCGGCTGGCGACTTTACGGGGCAACTAACGGTTCAGCCCGATGCCTGGCGAATTAACGGTGACCTGGCTTCGGCGGTTGCCGTTACCGAAAGCGGGTCTAAGGTGCAACTCTTCTTAACCCTCCAGAGTCAGGCCCAACAACGTCAACTTCAAGAGGTGACTACCCCGGTAAAGCTGAACGTCACCGGTAAGGTGGAACAAATCTTACCGGCAACTAACACCAACGAATTTGATCGAAGGGCCTACCAGGCCAACCGGGGAATTTATAATCAGGTGACCGGGAAAGCCCCGGTCTTGGTAGCCCAAGCGTCACACCGCCTAACGGACTTTCTGCACCAGTTGCGGGCCAACTTTAGTCACCACATGGCTAATTTACCCCAGCCGCTAGCGGGGTACTGCCGGCGGCTGTTGATTGGTGAACAGGATCCGGCGACCGCCAGTGAGATGGTAGCGGTCAAGCAACTGGGGATCATCCACCTGTTTTGCCTGTCGGGTTTACACCTGGTGGTTTTGTGCGGGGTGGTCCGCGGTTTGTTTGCACGCCTAGGCTTGACTAAGGAAACCAGCCGGGGGTTATTGTTAATCCTCTTGCCCCTCTACTGGGTAGTGGGGGGTGGTTCGGTAAGCCTGGGGCGGGCCAGCATGATGATGGAGCTACAGTTATTAGGACAGTTGGTTGGCCTACGGGGAATGCTCCCTTGGGCGATCAGTTTGTTAATTCAAACCCTCATCAGTCCGAGTATCCTCTTGTCAATGGGGGGCCAGTTGTCCTACCTGCTATCGTTTTGCCTGACCTGGTTTGAGCAGCCCAGTGGCCTCAAACAGACCCTGCGCCTTTCTTTGGTTAGCTTGCCACCGCTCTTGCATTCGGTTTACCAATTTCACTTACTAAGCCTGGTCATCAACTACCTGATGATCCCTTTTTTCTCGCTGATCATCATGCCCCTGGCAATTGGCGGGGGAATCTTGTACCCACTGTTTCCAGGCTTGGGAGCGGTGGTCAACGCCGGCCTGATCTTATTTCACCGGGGGTTGGCCGCCTTGGCTAACCTTCCCGGGACGATTACCTTTGGCAAGGTACCTGCTTGGGTAGCGGTGAGCTTAGTTTTATTAACGATGGTGACTTGGGAAAAGCGGGGCGCCGTTAAGTGGCTGGTTCTCGGCTACGTTGTCACCTTTATGTGGCTCCATTTTCCCCTACAAGGTGAGGTCACCTTCGTCGACATTGGTCAGGGTGATTGCATTATCATCCGTGAACCCTTCAACCGGCGGGTGATGATGATTGATACCGGGGGTAAACTTAACTTTCAAACGGAGGGGTGGAAGAAACGAACTAATTCGGCCACTGATAAGGCCACCAGCACCTCTTTAAATTACCTCAAAAGCGAGGGAATTGATCACTTGGACGCGGTGTGGCTGTCGCACAGTGATGCGGACCACATTGGCTACCTACCAACGGTATTAACCAGCATGCGGGTGGAGCGCCTCTACGTCCCAGCGGGAATGGAAAAGATGACCAAGTTTACCAAGCGGTTGCCGAGCAACACTAGGACCCAGATTATACCGATTACCAGTCAAGCGCCGGGCTTTGGTGGCCTTACCATCCTGCACCCGTTTACGCCGGGGGAGGCCACCAACGATGATTCGGTCGTCTTGGCTGGCGAGTTTGGCGGTAAGCGGTTTGTGTTTACTGGCGACCTTCCCCAAGCTGGGGAATTAGCTGTTTTGGCGCATTACCCGAATTTAAGGGCAACGGTGGTTAAGCTTGGCCACCACGGCAGTAAGACCTCCAGTTCGCCGACCTTTTTAAAGCAGGTGGGCGCCCGGGTGGGGATCATATCTGCCGGGCGCAATAACCGGTACGGGCACCCCAACCAAGAGACGTTAACGACCCTCGCACAATTACACATCCAAACCTATTCAACGCAAACCCAAGGGATGATTACGTATCGGTACAATTCCCGGGGTGGGCACTTTATTACCCATAACACTCCCGAACAACTTCAATTGAGCAACTGACAGAAAGCGGTGATGACGTGGACATTCAAGAACTGAGCAAACAACTAAAGCGGGCCAACCCCGCCATGGTGTACCTAGTGTTGGGTACGCAAGCGGTCTTGCAACAGGAGGCTAAAGACGTCTTTTTAAACCTGATCCCAGAAGAAGAGCGGGTCATGAACGTCGGTAGCTACGACATGGAAACCACCCCCTTGGCTGACGCCATAGATGATGCAATGGCGGCGCCCTTTTTTGGGGAGCGGCGGCTAGTCATTTTGAATAAGCCGGCCTTTTTGACTGGTGGGACTAGCCGCGGGGCGCTTAAACAAGACGGTGAGGTGCTCCGTGAGTACTTAAAGCACCCCCAGCCAACAACGGTGCTAGTTTTGTTGGCCCCCTACGAAAAGCTCGATGGCCGCAAGGGAGTGGTCAAGGACCTTAAGAAGTTGGCGGTCGAGGTTTCGGCGGCGCCCTTAGACGAACCCCGGGCCCGTTGCCTTGTTGAACAGCGGTTTCAAGCGGATGGTTACCAACTCGGGCGGGGAGCCATTGATGAACTCGTTCGCCGTACCAACGCCGATTACGGAAAGATGATGGCCGCCGTGCCGGTGATTGAACTAGCGGTTTACCAAGATAAGCGGGTGACTGATGCGGCCGTGGCCGGTTTAGTCCCCCAATCACTGGACGAAAACGTCTTTGACCTGGTTCAGGCGGTGTTAAATCGTGAGCAGGTGGAGGCCGTTCGTTTGTACCGGGAGCTATTAGAAAGCCAGCAGGCCCCCTTACAAATCAACGCCATTTTAGTTAGTCAGTTCCGCTTGCTCTTGCAAATTAAGGTGTTGAGCAACCGGGGCCTTAGCCAGGGGACGCTAGCGGGTCAGTTAAAGGTTCACCCGTACCGGGTTAAATTAGGCTTACAAACGGCCCGGCGCTTTAGCATGGATGACCTGTCCCACGCATACTTAGGGCTGATCCGTTGTGAGCGGGCGTTAAAGTCGACTCAACAGGATCCGGAGTTATTATTCCAACTCTTCTTACTCCAGTACACCAAGCAAAAGGTTTCCTAATGAGGAGAGTGGCCAAGGACTTCTGAGGCAGGTCGGATGTAAGCGTGGACGAGCGACCTGCGTAGTCCGGACCGATCCGCGTCCTGTAGTTATTGGTCGAGTTTTAGGCACGACGCTAAATCTTGTCGGTGGATTGCCATGGTGGTGATTCGTCGGCAGGATTTTTTAAGTTTTGGGGCACAAAAAAACGCCCCCGCCAAATTGGCAGGGACGTTTTTCTTTTATTGGCTAACCGCGCTTACTTTGCGTAACGGGCGGAAAGACGTGACTTGTCACGTGCAGCCTTGTTCGCCTTGATCAGGCCCTTAGAGTGGGCATGGTCGATAGCGGAAATAGCGGCCTTGTATAAGTCGTCAAGGTTGTCAGCACCTGCTAACTTAGCCTTGTCAAACTTCTTGATGGCAGTCCGCATTGCGCTCATTTGGGAAGCGTTCCGGGCAGCGGCCTTTTCATTTACACGTACACGTTCAATCGCTGACTTGATAATTGGCATTTCGATTTCACCTCCGTCACCGTTTGGTATCAGTTGACCAGAATTTTCAACTTTTTTATTATAGCGAATCTCACTTTTGAATGCAACTACCAGCTAGAAGAAGATTCCGACTAGAAGAAGATTCCGACTTGCAATTGGAGGCAAAGTTAAGTATAGTGGTTAAGGTTATTTAACCAAGCTTAACCCCCACTCGGTTTGACGATCCTCACCGACGTCTTACCTAGTGGCGGGTCTTCCAAAATTTGAAAGGTGGGAAACATTCATGGCTATCTCAAAGGAAAAGAAGAACGAAATCATCAAGCAATTCGCTACTCACGAAGGGGACACTGGTTCAACCCAAGTTCAAGTGGCTGTTTTGACTGCAGACATTAACGAACTCAACGAACACCTTCGCGAACACAAGCACGATTACCACTCACAACGTGGTTTGATGAAGAAGATCGGTCACCGTCGTAACCTGTTGGCTTACCTCCGTCGGACTGACCTTCCTGCTTACCGGGAACTGATTAAGGCCCTTGGCCTTCGTCGGTAATTATTTTCCAGGGTGCCCAGTTTACTGGGGGCCATTAATGAAGATCGTAACGGTTTCGTTGCGGTCTTTTTATTTTGACTTTTCACTTGCTAACGAGTATTCTTATGAGAAATCAATTAGAGATTAATGAAAACTAATTGATGAGGGGGAATACATATGTTTAGCGAGATTGGCCAAACAATTTTTGAAAACGAAGCGGTCGCTAAAACGTTCGACTTTAATATGGGCCTGGAAGTAGAAATGCACCGGGCTGATAACATGGGTGAATTGAGTCCTGAAACGACCCCGGCCAGCATTAGTTTAGATAATCCGTGGATTACCAAGGACTTTACCGAGACAATGACCGAGGTGGTAACGCCGGCGGCCAATAACGCCCGGGATGCGGTTCATTACCTATACAGTCTCAATAACGCCCTGCGCAATGCGTTAGCGCCCAATGAGGTTTTGTGGCCCCTGTCGATGCCACCGGCCTTTGCGGACGCCCAAAAGATTCAGTTGGCAAAGACAACGCCTGAAAAAGAAGCCTATTTAAAGCGGGTGCTAGCCAACATGGGGGCGGTCAATAAGGGCTTGCCCTGTGGGGTGCACGTTAGTTTGAGCATTGATGACCGGGTTATTAATATGATCTGGGAGAAGTACCAGTCTAGATTTAATAGTAAAGAAGCGGTCAGAAATCACCTCTACATCTTATTAGCCCAAGGGTTTTTACGTTACCGGTGGTTGTTAACCTACCTCTTGGGGGCCAGCCCGGTGGCCGAGCGAAACTTCTTTAACCCGGGCGATCCCCAACCTGACCACCCGGTGCGCAGCCTTCGCCAGAGCCACTACGGGTTTGATATGCGCTTTGCTGGTGACTACACCGACGTTCGCCGTTACGTTAACCGGGTCTTGGCCGGAGTTAAGAAAAAAGAAATTATCGACGTCGCCCAGTTTCACGGTGCCATTCGCTTAAAGAGCCAGGGGAGCTTTGAAGAAATGGAGGAGCGGGGGGTTAACTACATTGAGTTGCGGATGCTCGACCTCGATCCTTGGAGCATGGCCGGTATTCGGCTAAACACCCTCTACTTTCTTCGGATCATGGCTTCTTATTTCATCATGACTCCCGGGCTAGATGAAGAGGCCGTTTGTGAAACGATTACCAGGGCGAATCAGCTCAACGAGGTGGTAGCGGTGGAAAGGCCGACCGAGCCGACCAAGTATGCACCAACGGCGCTGGCCTTTTTAGAAAGACTAGAGCTCTTTGCCAGTCAGCTTCAGTTGGGGCCGGAGTACTTAGAGGTCTTAGAGGACATGACCGACCGGGTCAACCGCCCTGACTTAACCCCGAGTGGGCAGATGGCGCGGTTCATTAAAGACGGCTCACTAACCGAATTCGGGTTACGCCGGGCCTTGCGTTACCAAAAGAGCGCCCTGCAATCCCTGGCTACGTTTAAGGGGTTTGAAAACATGGCCACCCCGCTGTCGGCAGAGGACCTAAAGAAAAACCTCTTCCGGGGCAGTTACGAACCAAGTGGCTTAATTCAATGATAATAGACGCCTGTCCGGTGACCCGGGCGGGCGTCTTTAACTTTGTCGCCCTAATTTACGATCTGTGGTAAGATGAATAGTAATGATTTGTGAGTGAAAAAAGAGCCCATTAGACAACCGGTCGGGTGGGGCATTTACAAGTAAATATTGAACAAATTAAAGGAGAAGCCATGAGCAAGATTAAGATTATTCCTTTTGGCGGGGTCCGCGAAAACGGGAAGAACATGTACGCCGTGGAAGTGGACGGCCAGATTTTTATTCTCGACTGTGGATTAAAATACCCGGAAAACGAACTGATGGGGATCGACGTGGTCATTCCGGACTGGTCGTACCTACAAGACCACGCTGACCAAATTAAGGGGGTCTTTTTAACCCACGGTCACGCCGACGCCATCGGGGCACTGCCGTACTTTTTAGCCGACTTTAAGGTGCCGGTGTACGGGTCCCAGTTAACGATCGCCCTCGCTAAGTTGGCGGTTAAGGAAAACAAGCAGGTTAAGAAGTTTAACGATTTCCACGTGGTTGACGAAACTAAGACCATCAAATTTGGTAACGTTACGATCGGCTTTTTCACCACGACCCACATCATTCCGGATACATTGGGGATTGACGTTCAGACGCCGGAAGGGTCGATCGTTTACACCGGGGACTTTAAGTTTGACCAAACCGCCGTTAAGGGTTACCAGACCAACTTAGCTCGGTTAGCCGAAGTCGGAACCGAAGGGGTGCTGGCCTTGCTCAGTGATTCAGCTGGGGCGGGAATTACCGGCGCTTCGACCAGGGAACGTGACATCCGCGCCTACATCAAAGACACCTTTGAAAACACCAAGGGCCGGATCGTGGTTGCATCGGTGGCTTCCAACATCATGCGGATCCAACAGATTGTTGACGCGGCACTGGCCACCGACCGCAAAATCGTGTTGTCCGGCGAGGACCTCGAGCAGATCATCGAGACGGCGGAGGGGCTCAACTTGCTCCAAATTCCGGACGATACATTGATCTCCTTTGAAGAGGCCTTGGACCTTGATGACGACCAAGTGGTGATTTTAGTCACCGGACGGATGGGCGAACCCACCAAGTCCTTGCAACAGATCGCCAATGGTGACGACCCAGACATCCAGCTGACCAGCACCGACCTGGTTTTTGTGACCACCACGCCGTCGTACGCGATCGAAACAATGGTCCAAAAGACCAAGGATATGCTTTACCGGGCGGGGGCCGAGGTTAAGTTTATCGCCGATGACTTAAACCCGTCTGGCCAAGCCAGTCAAAATGACGAGCAACTAATGCTGAACTTCATGAAGCCGAAGTTCTTTATCCCGATCCAAGGGGAATACCGGCTGCTTGACCGGCACGCCGAACTGGCTGAAGAAGTCGGCATCCCGGCCGAAAACATCTTCATTACCGCTAAGGGGGACGTTCTCTCCTATGAAGATGGCAAGTTCCACCTGGGGGACCGGGTTGAAGTTGGCAACACGATGATTGACGGAACCGGGGTTGGTGACATCGGTAACATCGTCTTACGCGACCGGCGGGTCCTTTCCGAAGACGGAATCTTCGTCGTGGTGGCTACGATTGACCGCAAGAAGAAAAAGATCGTCGCCCGTCCGCAGATCACATCACGGGGCTTTGTCTTCGTGAAGACTAACCGTGAGTTGATGAACCAAGCGGCCGACCTGGTCGAAAAGGTGGTCCAAGAAGACCTCGACCAAAAGGAATTCGATTGGGGACACCTGAAGCAAAACGTTCGCGACAAACTGAACCGCTTCTTATTCAACCAAACCAAGCGTCACCCGGTGATCCTGCCGGTGATCATGGAAATCAACCAGCACCCCAAGCGTAAGAACCACACTAAGGCGACCAAGGAAGCTACCAAGGCACCGGTGGCCAAGAAACCGGCCAAAAAGCACCACAATTCCCGTGGTGGTCGGGGGCGGGGCAAGAAGCGTCCGGCGAGCGAAGCAAAGTAATTAAGTAACCAATTAAACAGACGGGCTTCTAGTTGTTCAATTACGAACGGTACTAGGAGCCCCTTCTTTATCTGCAAGAAGGAGGGCACTATGACACCGGAACAAGGAGCACGATTTAAGCAGGCCACCCAAGCAATCGATCAGGGGCAATTTGGTGAGGGGATTCGGCTGTTGCAAGAGCTTGATTTAGAGGTCGATGACTTTGCCGTCAACCGCCAGTTAGCCCGGGCACTGTTTGAAGACCAACGCTTTGTCGAGGCCTACCAGGTCGCTGAACGCCACTTGGCCGATTATGACCAATCCCGTCAACTAGCGGACTTTTACGTCCAGTTGGCCCTTAAAAACCAACTGTTTATCCCCGCCCGCCAATTCATCAGTTTGGCGACCCACTTAACGGATGCGGAGGGGCGCCTGGTCAAACGGGCCGAAGAACAATATGACCGGGTGGGGGCGCAGACCTTAGCGAGTCGGCGCCGCCAATTTATCCACATGGGGGATTGTAGCTTTCGTGAACAACAGCGCCGCTTTAGCGAGGGGCGGATGCTCCCGCTCAGCGATTACTTGGTGGGGGCTAAGTTCTTACTGCGTGACCCGGATACCCACCCGTTGATCAAATCATCACTGGTGCAGGTCCTCCAACAGCTACGGCTTAACGAAGAGCTCACGGTGCTCTGGCTTGATGAAAAAGAGCACCCTTTAAACATCAAGGAGCTCAAGCCGCTGGGTGAACTGACCGTCGTCAAGGAGGGGGAACGGTTAATTGCCGCCCGCTTCGCTGATCAAGACCCGCTCTCGTATCAAACCTACCTGCGAGAATTCCACCTGCAACTGGCCTTTTTGTACCCCTTTGTGGAGTTAGCAATTGAAGATCCTGACGCTTGGGTGCAGGCCTTGGTGGCGTATTCGGCAAGCGGAAATGAGGAGCCAATCTTGCGTGCACACCAGTGGCAGGAGCGGATTAACGCACTAGTGACAAGGCTTAGTTGAATTTAGCTAAATTCGTTTACAAATGCTAACTGATCTGATACCATTATTAAGAATTCTTCGCCGGAACTGATTTTATCCTTTAAATTGGTTTGGCGGAGTAGTACAATTAATCTAAAGGTGTGTCAGAACACCCCTGGTGGTCTGGCATGTTACTTGTAATTTTTCAGGAGGGTTTCATTAATGGCAGAAAAAGAACATTATGAACGTACTAAGCCCCACGTTAACATCGGTACTATTGGCCACGTTGACCACGGGAAGACTACTTTAACCGCAGCTATCACCAAGGTATTGGCCGCTAAGGGCCTTGCTAAGGCAGAAGACTACTCTGATATCGATGCTGCTCCAGAAGAAAAGGAACGTGGTATCACTATCAACACTGCCCACGTTGAATACGAAACGGAAAAGCGTCACTACGCTCACATCGACGCTCCAGGGCACGCCGACTACGTTAAGAACATGATCACTGGGGCCGCTCAAATGGACGGTGCGATCTTAGTTGTTGCCGCAACTGATGGTCCGATGCCACAAACTCGTGAACACATCCTTCTGGCTCGCCAGGTCGGTGTTGAATACATCGTTGTCTTCCTTAACAAGACTGACCTTGTTGACGATGACGAACTGGTTGACTTAGTTGAAATGGAAGTTCGTGACCTTCTGTCCGAATACGACTTCCCTGGCGATGATGTTCCGGTTGTTCGTGGGTCCGCTCTTAAGGCCCTCGAAGGTGACCCAGAACAAGAACAAGTTGTTCTTCACCTTCTGGACGTCGTTGACGAATACATCCCAACTCCAAAGCGTCCTACTGACAAGCCATTCATGATGCCTGTCGAAGACGTCTTCACTATCACTGGTCGTGGTACTGTTGCTTCTGGTCGTATCGACCGTGGTACTGTTAAGATCGGTGACGAAGTTGAAATCGTTGGTTTGAAGGAAGACGTTATCAAGTCCACTGTTACCGGTGTTGAAATGTTCCACAAGACCCTTGATCTTGGGGAAGCCGGGGACAACGTCGGTATCCTTTTACGTGGGGTTTCTCACGACCAACTCGAACGTGGTCAAGTTCTGGCAGAACCAGGCTCCATCCAAACGCACAAGCAATTCAAGGGTGAAGTCTACGTTATGACCAAGGAAGAAGGGGGCCGTCACACGCCATTCTTCTCCAACTACCGTCCACAATTCTACTTCCACACGACTGACGTTACTGGGACGATCGAATTGCCAGAAGGTGTTGAAATGGTTATGCCAGGGGACAACGTTACCTTTACTGTTGCCCTGCAAAAGCCAGTTGCCATTGAAAAGGGTCTGAAGTTCACGATTCGTGAAGGTGGCCACACTGTTGGTGCCGGTGTGGTATCCGAAGTGTTGGACTAATTTAAATTAGTTGATCAACCTTTTTTCAAGGCGAAAAGGATCAGGATTTAGTTCCTGGTCCTTTTTCTGTTTTTCGCCGCGGATTCCGCAGAATCCCACTGAAATAGTTGAAATCTAAAGGTAGCTACGGTAAACTTAATAAGTATGTAAGGTTGGCCAGTCCAGCCAAAACTGAATTGTAATTGGAGGAAATGAAATGTCAGCAAAATGGGAACGCGAAAGCGATGCCAGCAAAGGGACATTAACGTTCGAAATTGATACTGAAACGGTTCAAAAGGGAATCGACAAGGCCTTTAAGCAAACGCAAAAGCGGATTACGGTGCCTGGTTTCCGGAAGGGCCACGTGCCACGGACGATC